>Ga0256404_1000101_pt1 | contig 197499 bp, 167 predicted proteins | sample RumenRJG_01DNA_FD_185990 | JGI IMG/M metagenome (GOLD analysis project Ga0256404, IMG submission 185990) | Bovine rumen microbial communities from Lethbridge, Alberta, Canada - RJG_01 | ecosystem: Host-associated > Mammals > Digestive system > Stomach > Rumen | place: Canada: Alberta...
TCTAAGCTCACGAGCTCTACTAATGATCTATTATTTACGTTCTTTTCTAACATTACAATCACCGTATCTATTTTACCATAAATACGACAAAAAGCCCAGCCTAAGCTGGACTTTTTCGACAGACTGAAACGACCGCTTTACGGCGGTCGTTTTATTATCCCTCTCCGGCAGAAAATGTTCACAGAATCTTCTTGTTTTTATCCGAGCGATAGTATATAATAAAAATGTATATCTTGTATGCAGGAGGAATCCTATGAAAAAACAGATCATCAGTATGCTTCTCGTACTGGCTTTGATGTTCTCAGTGTGCAGCTTCGGCGCGGTATCCGCCTCAGCCGCCGACAGCACTGCTACCATCACGGTAGCAGGCCAAACCCATACCGTCAAGGTGGGCGATTTTGTCGAGTACAGCGTTGCTTTTACCTACTCGGGCAACAATATCTCGACGGCGCAGATCGAGCTTCCGGTTGACTTTACCGCGCTGAGCGGCTACAGCCGGGATGAGATCGCCACCCACCTCATGCGTATCGCTCCAACAACCGCGGACTCCTCCGTTGTTAAGCGCTTTGAGGGCAACAACACGCTTGATAACATGACCGGTTATGTCATGAACTTCGTCAAGGTAAGCGGCTATTCTTTCAGCACAAAAAAGGTCGTGCTGTCGCTGATTTTCGGAGTAGAAAAACCGGGCAACTATCAACTTTCCGCCAAGGTCAGACACGTTGCCGACACCAGCCAGAGGACTGTTGTTGACGGTAACTACACCAAGACCGATTCGCGCTTCCAGATTACCGAATCGCTCGCTCCGGCGACCCTCGACACCCCGCAGCTCAAGGTATCTACCGACGCGGGCGGCATGCGGATCTCATGGGATCCAGTTCCCAGAGCGACCCGCTACCGCGTCTTTTACAAAGGCTCGGGCGGCTGGACAAGGCTGACCGATACCACCGATACCTCGGTGCTGGACGACGACGTTGTTTCCGGCACGCGATATACCTACACCGTGCGCTGCCTTTCGGCGGACGGTACACGCTACATCAGCGACTATGACGTCAACGGCAAGTCTGCTGTCTACTACACCGCCCCCATCCTGCGGCTGAGCAACGGCGAGGACGGTGTTAACCTCAGCTGGGACGCAGTTCCGCAGGCGGCGCAGTACCGCGTCTACTACATGGGTTCGGGCGGCTGGACAAGGCTGACCGATACCACCGATACCTCCGCCTATGACGACGACGTTGTCTCCGGCGTCAACTACACCTACACCATCCGCGCGATGGACAGCAGCGGCAATCACCTGAGCTGGTACTATCCCGACGGTTTCTCCATCAAGTTCCTCAGCGCGCCCGCGTTCAGTCTGAGCAACGCCGCCGACGGCGTTCAGATCAGCTGGGACAAGGTCGACGGCGCCGAAAAATACCGCGTGTTCTACTACGGCAGCCGCGGCTGGACAAGACTCGTTGATACGGAGGATAACTCCTTCGTCGACACCGACGTCAGCTCGAACCATACCTATACCTACACCGTGCGCTGTATCAGCGCCGACGGCAACACCTACACCAGCGACTACCGCCCCGGTAAGAGCATCAAGTACTATGCCGCGCCGAAGCTGACGCTCTCGAACGCAGAGGACGGCGTGTCGATCAAATGGGACGCTGTTGCCGGCGCGTCCAAGTACCGCGTCTACTACAAAGGCTCCAACGGCTGGACAAAGCTGACCGACACCACCGGCACCTCCGCCTTTGACGAGGACGTCGCCTCCGGCACTAACTACACCTACACCATCCGCGCGATGGACAGCAACAACAACCACTTAAGCTGGTACTACACCGACGGCTTCCGCATCCAGTTCATCCGCGCGCCCCAGTTCACCGTCAGCAACGACGCCGAGGGTGTGCAGATCAAGTGGAACGAGGTAGGCGGCGCGAAAAAGTACCGCGTGTTCTACTACGGCTCCAAGGGCTGGACGAGACTGGTCGACACCACCGAGACCTCCTTTGTTGATACCGACGTCAGCTCCACCTACACCTATACCTACACCGTGCGCTGTATCAACGAGGACGGCACAGCATACACGAGCGACTACCGACCGGGCAAGAGCGTCAAGTATTACGCGGCGCCCAAGCTCACACTCAAAAACACCTCGTCGGGTGTTTCCATCGACTGGAACGCTACAACCGGCGCGTCAAAATACCGCATTTACTACAAGACAGCGGACGGCTGGACAAAGCTTGCCGATACGACCGAGACCTCCTACACCGACACGACTGTCACGAGCGGTGCGACCCGTACCTACACCGCGCGCGCAATGGACAGCGGCAACAACCATTTGAGCTGGTACTATCCCGACGGCTTTACCATCACCTATCAGAAATAACGATGGATTTAGCGCTGAAAAGCGCATAGAATCCGCAAGTCATCAACGCTTCTGACAACTAAAAAAGCGTAAGCCGATCACAGGCTTACGCTTTCTTTTTATATGAATCCTTAATCAAACCCTTTATCGTTCCACACGCGCCATAATCATCGCGCCGTTGTCCCTGAGCCATCGGTTCCATTTGTCATAGTCGGGATAACAGCGGTACACCAGCTCATAAAACCGCGCGCTGTGGTTCATCTCGCGCAGGTGACACAGCTCGTGAACCACCACGCTGTCGATTACCTCGGGCGGCGTCAGCATGAGCAGGATGTTGAAGTTGAGATTTTTCTTTGCCGAGCAGCTTCCCCAACGCGTCTTCTGACACCTTAGGGTGATACGACCGTAGCTGACGTCCATTTGCGCGGCGTAGAATCCGACGCGTTCGGGAATATAGACAGCCGCCCGTTTTGCGAGCGTTTTCAGCTCTTCATCGCTGAGCTTTTCGATCTGTGACTGCTCTTCCTTACGGCGCGCGATCTTTTGACGCTGTTTTTCGATCCATGAAGCATGCTTTTGCACAAAAGCGTCCGCCTCCTTTTTCGTTGTACGGTTCGGCGCGCGTACAATTAACTTGTCGCCGCGAATCTCCAGCGAGATCGTCTTGCGGCGTGATTTAATTAAAGTATAGATATATTCCATATAACAATCAGGCTCCCGAGCGAATCGGGAGCCTTCTCCTTGTTCAGATAATCAAACGATACGGATATTCAGCGTATCGGTGCCGGAGGTGGGAACCGTCTTGTTGGAGCTGATGATAACGACCGTATCGCCCTTCTCGACGATACCGGTGGACAGCGCCTTGTTGACTGCCTGCATGGTGATCTCGTCGGACGTCTGTTTTTCCTCACCCAGCACCGGACTGACGCCCCAGCTCAGGCACAGCTTACAGCAAACCTGCTCGCCGGTGACGACCGCGATGATCGGGCAGTTCGGGCGGCAGCGCGCCATCGCTCTGGCGACCGCGCCGGTCTTAGACTCAACGATGATCGCCTTTGCGCCGATGTTCTCGGCAACGGTTTTAGCCGCCTCGCAGATATTCTCACGGAAAGCGGTCATATCGGTCTGGGTTGCCGAAGCGCCGCGCAGGAGCATGAGGTTCTCGTGCTTCTCGGCTTCGGTGCAGATATCGTTCAGCGCGGCGACCGACTCGACAGGATACATACCTGCCGCGCTCTCGCCGGAAAGCATCACGGCGGAGGTGCCGTCATAAACCGCGTTCGCGACGTCGGAGATCTCGGCACGGGTGGGACGGATGTTGGTGGTCATGCTGTCGAGCATTTGGGTCGCGGTGATGACGTACTTGCCCGCGAGAACGCACTTGCGGATAATCATCTTCTGAATCTCGGGCAGCTTGATAAAGGGAATCTCAACGCCCATGTCGCCTCGCGCGACCATCACGCCGTTGGATACGTCGATGATGCGGTCGATATCGTCCACACCGCTCTGGTTCTCGATCTTAGAGATGATCTCGACGTCCTCATAGCCGAGGGAGTCGATATAGTCACGCAGCTTGATGACGTCGTCAGCCGAGCGTACAAAGGAAGCCGCGATGACGTTGACGCCCATCTTCAGACCGAACTCGATGTCGGCACGATCCTTCTGACTGATGTAGGGCATGTTGATGGTATAGCCGGGGATATTGATACTCTTGCGGTTAGAGAGCTTGCCGCCGGTCATGATACGGGTGACGATGCAGTCGGCTTCGACCGACTCGACGCGCGCGGAGATTTTGCCGTCGTCAAAGAGGATGGTTCTGCCGATGCTGGCATTGTCGCGGCGGAAGGTGTCGATCAGCTTGGGATACGACAGGGTAACGCCCTCCGAATCGCCGTGACCCTCGGTCGCGTACAGGCGGTATTCCTGACCCTCTTCCAGATTGACCGAGCCTTCCTCAAAGGTACCGACACGGATCTCGGGTCCCTTGGTGTCGAGCAGCAGCGCGACGGTCTTGCCGCTTTTCGCGATCGCCTTCTTGACAATGTCGAAGCGCTTGGTCATCGCGTCATACTCGCCGTGGGACATATTGAAACGCGCAACGTTCATACCCGCGTCTATCATCTTGCACAGGGTATCCACGTTGTCACACGCGGGGCCCATGGTGCAGATTATCTTGGTCATTCTCATAACAAAACCCCCAGTACTGATGATAAAAGCTATATAATATAACTATAATACCAGTAAAACTGAGGGAAGTAAAGGGGTTTTTCAACTTTTTCTCTGATAATTTACCAGAATAATACCTGCTGCCGTCAGCGCTACGCTGATAAGATACAGCGGCTCAAAAATCTGCCTCTCGCCGAGGATCAGAAACGACCACAATGCGCCCGTCACGGGGATGAGCATGTTGAACACCAGAATCTGTCCCGCTTCATGATACACGAGCAGCGCTGTCCACAAGGTGAATGCCGCCGCCGAGACAAACGCGAGGTACAAAACCGGCAGAACGCTTGTCCATGACACAGGGAACTTACCGCCCATCGGCACGGCGACCAAAAGAATCAGCAGTCCGCCGATCAGAAGCTGATATCCCGTGCTCTCAAAAACGATCCCCTTCGATACCTTTTTGCCGACAAAGGAGCCTGCCGTGTTGAGCAGCATGGACAGAAAAACCAGTCCCTCGCCGATAAAGCTGAACCCGTCCAGCGCGGTATTGTTGACCAGCACGATCCCCGCCATACCGACGATCACGCCGATCAGCTTCAGAGGGGTGATCCGCTCGCCCTTGAAGAACAGCGGCGCGAACAGTACCGCGAAAAACGCCGAAGCCGCCGTGATGATTGAGGTTTTGGTGGCAGTGGTGTTGGCGACGCCGATGTAGTTTAAAATATACATCAGCCCCGTTTGCAAAACGCCGTACAGGATAACGCCGCCGATTCTCTCCTTGGGCACGGTCGGGAACCTCCGCTTCTTGACCCACGCGATACACAGCACCATCAAACCCGCCAGAAAAAACCGCACGCCGGCAAACATCAGCTTGTCCGCGACATGCGGCATGTTCACAACCGTGTAGGTATATTTGATGACAGGATACGCCGAGCCCCACAGCACGGTGCAGAGCACCGCACAGAGCATGGCGAACCATTTCTTTTTCAGTAATTTTTCCATATCAATCCGGAATCCCAATAAACAGAGCCGAGGAAATCCCCGGCTCAAAGCGTTTTATCTGTCGCCCAAGTTCACATACGGCGTTTCCTTGCAAACGCTCATATATGCCGGGCGGATGATCTTCTTGACGTTCAGCAGCTCTTCGATACGGTGAGCGCTCCAGCCGGCGATACGAGCGACCGCGAAGATCGGGGTATACAGCTCCTCGGGCAGACCGAGCATCTTGTATACAAAGCCGGAGTAGAAGTCAACGTTTGCCGAAACGCCTTTGTACATCTTGCGATGTTCGGCGATAATCAGCGGCGCCAAACGTTCGATACGGCTGTACAGCCCGTATTCATCCGTTACGCCCTTTTCCTCGGCAAGCTGTTCGACAAAGCCCTTGAATACGCGCGCACGCGGATCGGAGATCGAGTAGACTGCGTGACCGATACCGTAAATCAGGCCGCTGCGGTCATAGGCTTCTTTGTTCAGGATCCTGTTCAGATACGCCGATATCTCCTCGTCGTCCGTCCAGTCCTTGACGTTATACTTGATCTCGTTCATCATGCCCATCACGCGCAGGTTCGCGCCGCCGTGCTTGGGGCCTTTCAGCGAGCAAAGCGCCGCGGCGATTGCGGAGTAGGTATCGGTACCCGACGAGGTGACAACGCAGGTGGTGAAGGTAGAGTTGTTGCCGCCGCCGTGCTCCGCGTGCAGGATCAGCGCCATATCCAGCACCTTTGCCTCCAGCTCGGTGAACTGTCTGTTTTCACGCAGGGTGCTCAGCAGAATCTCCGCTGTAGGCGCGCACCGCTCGGGGTTATGGATGAACAGGCTCTCGCCGTTGGTGTAGTGATTGTACGCCTGATAGGAGTACACGGTCAAAAGCGGGAACAGGGAAATGAGCTTTAAGCACTGACGCAGGACGTTGTCGATATTGAGGTTCATGACGTCGTGGTCATAGGACGCAAGCGTCAGCACCGCCTTTGCAAGAGCGGTCATCATATCCTTGCCCGAAGCCTTTAAGATGACGTCGCGCACAAAGTGTTTGGGCAGTACGCGAAAATCGGACAAAAGAACCATAAAATCCTCCAGCTCCTGCTTGTTCGGCAGTTTACCGAACAGCAAAAGATAGACGACCTCTTCAAAGCCTAAGCGGTTGTCGCGGCTGCAGCCGGCGATGATATCCTCGATATTGATACCGCGGTAAAAAAGCTTGCCGTCGGTGGGAATCGTCTTGCCGTCGACGATCTTGTTCTGGCGGATCTCACTGACGTCAGTCAAGCCGGTCAGAACGCCTTTACCGTTGAGGTCTCTGAGACCGATATTGACGTTGTACCGCTGGTACAGCGCTTTGTCGATATCGCCCTTCGCGATACAGCCGTTGGCGAGCGCCTGGATACGCTTATCGTTGGTGTGAATCTGTGACATGATGCTCACTTCCTTTAAGTGGTAGTAGAGGTTTTAATTTGAATATCTTATATATTATACTGTATTTTTAAAAATTAGTCAAATTTGATTTCTAACCTATGTTTATTCGCGGCTTGTCCCCTTTAGAATAGGGTGACAGGAATAATCCGAACCATCGGCGGGTTTTTCACATAAACTTCCCTGTCTGTTCACAATTTGTTCATAATTTCAACATTTTGCTCACACAAAGTCCCCGTATACTGTAACCATAACATCAAGCAACACACAAACCGTCATCGCGAAGCCCGCAGGGCTGTGGCGATCTCAACCGATCAAAACCTCGCGACGACGATCTTACGGAAAGGAGCTTTACCATGGCTTTCACTTATATCTTCAAAAGAGTTGAGAAAAAATACATGCTCACCCAGGAGCAGTACGACTACCTCGTCAAGGCGATCGAGCCTTACATGCACGTTGACAATTACGGCGAGACCGAGATCCGCAACATCTACTTCGACAACCGTGACGACGAGCTGATCGAGACCTCTCTCGCAAAGCCGACCTACAAGGAAAAGCTGAGGCTACGTTCCTACGGCACCCCTAAAGCTGACAGCACCGTTTTCTTTGAGATCAAGAAAAAGTACAAAGGCGTTGTCTACAAGCGCCGCATCTCGATGGAGCTGCAGGAGGCTTATGATTACATCGAAACCGGCAAGCTCCCCGAGCACCTCGTCGGCAACATCCCGGTCGAGATCGACTACATGGTCAACCGCTACCGCCTGTTCCCCAAGGCATATATCAGCTACAAGCGCGTCGCGTGGGCAGGCAACAACAACCCCGATCTGAGGATCACCTTCGACCGCGACATTACCTCGCGCTACGACGACGTCAAACTCGAGAGTCAGGCGGACGGTCACAAGATCCTTCCCGAGAAAACCTACCTCATGGAGATCAAGATCCCCGGCGCGATGCCGCTCTGGTTAGCGCACGTTCTCTCGGAGAAGAACATCTTTCCCCACAGCTTCTCAAAATTCGGCACCGCTCACATCCAGCAGAAGATCAAGATGGCAAGCGGATTCTAATACTAAGTATCATTAAAACACTTTAACATTTATTGCGTTAAATTCCGCATAGCGGTGTTGTCGTCCTTGACATACGCCAGTATGCCTGCGTCCTCCGCCTTGCTCTGCGAAATTTCTCGCTAACAAATTTGTTAAAGCGTTTAATGGATACTTAGTATAAACAGCAAACATTTTTGGATATACAATTTGGATATACAAGGAGGAACAGAAAATGACATTTGATACCATCTTTACCGGTGAAAGCATCACCTTAGTACAGGGCCTCATCGCGACAGGCGTCGCGCTCGTCTTAGGCTTCATCTCATCCTACGTTTACCGTTTCCGCAGCTACTGCACCAAGAGCTTTGCGGTTACGCTCACCATCATCCCCGCCATCGTCGCGATGCTGATTATGATGGTTAACGGTCTGGCGACCGGCGCGGGTATCGCGGTACTCGGCGTATTCTCTCTGGTACGTTTTCGCTCTCAGCCCGGATCATCCCGAGAGCTGCTCGCGATCCTGCTCTCTATGGCGATCGGTCTTGCCTGCGGCGGCGGCTATATCACCTTCGCGGTCTTCGCGGCGATCATCGTCTGCATCGTCTGGATCGTGCTCTTCGCCACCCCCTTCGGCAACACCTCCAAAAAAGAACTGAAGATCGAGATTCCCGAGAACCTCGACTATGAAGGACTCTTCGACGACATCTTCAGCGAGTTCACCACCAAAAACGAGATCATCACCGTCAAAACCGTCCAGATGGGCAGCGTCTACGAGCTTCGCTACCATGTATCGCTCAAGAACGGCATCAGCGAAAAGGCGTTCATCGACGCGATCCGCGCACGCAACGGCAATCTGCCGGTATCCTGCGGCAGAGTCAAGAATGACACCGAGCTGTAAAATCAGATAATATCTTGCGAGGGAGCAGACAGCTGCTCCCATCGCCTGTTTTTAGATAAAGAGGCTGCTATGAAAACGATATACAAAATGATTGCCGCAGCGCTGTGCGTACTGATGCTCAGCGCCGCGCTCGCGGCTTGCGGCAAAACCAAAACCGATAATCCCGCGGCATCCACCGCTGATACCAAGGTCAAAGCCATCGACAGCTCCATCAGCATCGACATGAACGATATCGAGGGTTCGATTGATCTTAACAACGCCTATACCATCACCCTGAACGGCTCTTCCGCGACAACCGACGCCAAGGGCGTTGAGATCGACGGCGGCAAGGTCAAGATCACCTCGGGCGGCGTCTACCGCGTCAGCGGCAGTCTGTCGGACGGTCAGCTGAAGGTCAAGACCGATAACGACAACGAGAGCGTCGTCCTCGTACTTGACGGGGTTGATATTACCAACAAAAGCGGCGCGGCGATCCACATCAAAAACGCCCTGTCCGCATATATTGTCGCTCTGTCGGGCACGACCAACACCGTCACCGATACCGCGAACTACGAGTTTGCGTCAGATGATACCGACGGCGAGCCTGACGCAACCGTCTTCTCTAAAAAAGACCTCGTTATCGGCGGCAAGGGTTCTTTGATTGTCAACGCCAACTACAGCGCCGCTATCAAGGGCAAGGATAACCTTTACATCACCGACGCCGCATTGACCGTTACCTCGGTCGACGACGGTATCAAGGGCCGCGACAGCCTTTCGATTCTCGGCGGCGATATCGCCGTCACCGCACAGAACGACGGTATCAAGACTACCAACGATCAGGACGCCGACATGGGCAACTTGGTGGTTTCCGGCGGCAAGCTGAGTATCACCGCCGGTACCGACGGCATCCAGAGCGAGAACACCGTCGCGATCTCGGGCGGTGAGATCACGATCAAGACCGCTGACGGCGCGGCACAGACGACCAAGCAAAACTTCGGCAGGTGGGGCAATCAACAAACCTTCGCCGACACCGCGAGCGCCAAGGGTATCAAGGCGACAAACGGTATTGCCGTCTCCGGCGGCACGATCGACGTCAACAGCGCGGATGACGCGCTTCATTCAAACGGCGACCTGACCGTATCGGGCGGCGAGCTGAACCTCGCTTCTTCCGACGACGGCATGCACGCCGACAGCAATCTATCCGTCTCCGGCGGCAATATCAACGTCACTCAGTCATATGAAGGACTTGAAGCACAGACCATCACCATCTTCGACGGCGATATCAAGGTCAGATCGTCCGACGACGGCATCAACGCCGCGGGCGGCAACGACAACTCCCAGCAGGGCGGCTTCGGCGGCGGCGATCCGTTCAGCGCTGACAACAGCGCGATGATCTCTGTCACAGGCGGCGCCATCTATCTCAATGCCGACGGCGACGGCTTCGATTCGAACGGAGCGGCACAGATGAGCGGCGGCACACTCTATATTGACGGCCCGACCGACTCCGGCAACGGCGCTCTCGACTTCGGCAGTGAGTTCGTCGTCACCGGCGGTACGCTGGTCGCGACAGGCGCGTCCGGTATGGCGGAAAAGCCGGCCGACAGCTCGACCCAAACGACCATCCAGGTTGAGCTGGGTAATCAAAGCGCAGGCTCCACCCTGACGGTCAAGGACAGCGCAGGCAGTGAGATTCTCTCCTACAGCCCCGCGAAAACCTATCAGAATGTCGTTATCAGCACACCTCAGCTCAGGCAGGGCGAGACCTACACCGTCTATATCGACGGTACCGAGGTCACCACCATCGAAACCACCTCTGTCGTCACCTCTCAAGGCGGCGGAATGGGCGGCCGCGGCAATATGGGAGGTCAGCCCGGCGGTATGGGCGGTAACCGTCCCGACGGCAACATGGGCGGCAGAGGCGGCTGGTAACGCTAAGATACCGTAAAAATTTTCCAAAACAGCCAACTCCTTCCTCCGATCACGGCAAACCCCTTCTGCTGTGATCGAAAGTATATCCAAACGAAGACGGCGTCCTTTGCGGGACGCCGTCTTTGTCATATGATTCTGTTGTATCAGTCAACCTCGATCTGAGCGATCCAGTGACCGCCGCCGACGGCTGCGTAGGTATCTACCAGCGCTGTCAGATCGCCGTCGCCGTCCAGGTACATCACAGCCGCTTTGAGGTTCGCGTAATTGTAGGTCTTTTCCTTCTCGGTCTCGTTGCCGGGGAGAGTGCCCCACTTGTCCTCGTAGTAATCTACCAGCTCGTCATACAGCTTATCGAGCATATCGCCGTAGCTTTTGCCGGTCGCTTCACATACAGCCGCGCTGTCCAGCGCCTTGCCGGTGGTAACATCAAAATTGTATGCCAAGCCGTAGCTGTTGCCGCCGTCATACTTCGCGGTGACGACAACGCTGAGGATCCTGTCGTTCAGATAAGCTTCATAGTCGAGCGCGTACGCTCCGGTCGAATTGGCTTCGCCGTTGACAATCTCGCCGTACTTTTCGACGATTTCACTGTTGGCGGCTTTTGCGTCGGCGCTGTCAAGCAAAATCTCGGGCAGACGCAGGGTGTTGGTCTTTCCGTTGCCGAAGCTGACTTCCTTTTCCTTCAAGGTCTTGACATAATCGCCGAGTGTTCCGATCGACACGGGGGCGGTTGCGGCGGGCGCCTCTGTTGGGGGCGCGGCGGTTTCGGCAGGAGCCGCTGTCGGTGCGGGAGCGGTCGGCGCGGGAGCGGTTGGCGCGGGACGTCTGCCGAGCGGGATGCCGAGGAAGCTGCACGCACCCAGCGCGGACATAACGAAAATGACAGTAAACAACAATGCAATTAACCTTTTCATAATTTCCTCCTTATGTTGTATAGTTGAATTTATTCCAGATTTCCTGTCAGAAGCATGGTCGCGCACAGCGCGGCAATCGGTGCGGTCTGAGCGCGCAGGATGCGTTTGCCCAGCGTCGCGACCCTGACGCCGCTGTCCCTGAGCAAGTCGATTTCCTCTTGCTCAAAGCCGCCCTCAGCGCCGGTAATCAGCGCAACAGAGCGGGATTTTTCGGGGATGATCGCTTTGAGCTTTTCGCCGCCGCATTCGTAGAACACGACGGTTGTGTCCGTGTCCTCGACGTCTTTGGGGATATCGCGCAGGTCGATACAGGGGTTGACCTTCGGCAAAATTCCCCTGCGCGACTGCTGTGCCGCGTTGTCGGCAATCTTCTGCCATCGTGCGATCTTTTTTGTCATGCTCTTGCTGTCGGGCCGTGAGATGCATCTTGCCGAGAGAAACGGCGTGATCTCGTATACGCCCAACTCCACCGCTTTTTGTACGACGTCGTCGATCTTGTCGCCCTTCATCAGCGCGATGTACAGCGATACTTTGACATCCGGCTCCTGTTCGCACACGGTACTGCTGATGACGCGTACGGTCACCTCGTCGTGCGTCAGCAGAGTGATCCGGCACTCGTGCCGTTTGCCGTCGGGGGTACAGAGGGTCAGCTTCTCGCCGACCTTCATCCGAAGCGAGCGGCTGATGTGCGCCGCATCCTCGCCCGTGACGGTGTAATATTCGGTTGTGATACTGTCATCCGCAAAAAACCATGCCATCTTATCACCACACGTTGAATTGTAAACAAATTCTAACAAATTTGCCGTAAGATTGCAATAGGGCAGGGAAAGGTTTATAATGTCGGTGAGAGGAGTGATACCATGAAAACGGCAGAATTACTTGACGTCCTGGCTCAGGAGCATATCGAAGAAAAGGATTTGCCCGAACGGCTGGTACAAGCGCTGACAAAGGCAAAGAAGCGCGTCGCCACCGCCGAGAGCTGCACCGGCGGGATGATCTCCGCCGCGATCACCTCGGTTTCGGGAGCGAGCGGCGTGTTTGACTGCGGCGTGTGTTCTTACGCGAACTTCATCAAGCACAAGGTCATCGGCGTGCGGGAGGAAACCCTTTCCACCTATGGCGCGGTATCGGAAAAGACCGCCGCCGAGATGGCGCGCGGCGTCCGGATACTTTCGGGCGCGGATATCGGTATCTCCACCACCGGGATCGCGGGGCCTTTGGGCGGCACGCCGTATAAGCCGGTCGGGCTTGTTTATATCGGCGTCAGCACCGCGTCGGGGCTGAAAACCGAGAAAATGCTCCTCGGCGAAAACGGCGCCGACCGCGAGCGCATCCGTCAGCTGGCGACAGCCGCCGCGCTGTACTTTGCGCTCAAAGAGCTGGAAAAAATCTGAACATCGAAGAGACTATGTACCGTCGGATATCCGGCGGTATTTTTGTTTAATCAATATTGAATATCATTATTGAATATCATTAATAATTGAGATATAATAAAAAAGTTCGACAAATGATGAGAAGAAAATGACAATTTTGTCATGATTTGAACTTTTTCGGTTTTATCTGCATCTATTTATTTGTAGCAAACGACGGAGGAATACCCGAATGACAGAACTACCGCATCATTTAATATCCGACCTGCGCGCGGGAAAAGAGGACGCGTATCAAACGCTATATGAGTTGTACGGCGACCAGGTTTACATGTTGTCTCTCGGAATTTTGCAGAACGAAGCCGACGCGCAGGACGTTGTCCAAAAGACCTTCTTCCACGTTTACCGTAAGTTGTATACGCTGAAAAATGACAAGTGCTTTCTCAAGTGGCTGATGAAGATCGCCTCCAACGAAGCGCTGATGACCCTGCGGCAGAGAAAAACGGTCGAATCATACGGCGATCAGCCGGACGACATAAGGTCAGACATATTACAGGACGACACCGTGCTGCCGGAGAACGCCGCCGAGCAAAGCGAAGAGGCGGATCGGCTGCGTGCCATCATCGCGCGGCTGCCCGAGGCTCAGCGGAGGACGCTGACGCTGTACTACTATCACGAGATGAAGATCAGCGAGATCGCTGAGATCATGGAGTGCAGCGAGGGCACGGTCAAATCGCGCCTCAGATACGCGCGTCTGCGCGTCAAAGACGAGTGGGAGAAGCAGGAGGGTGAGAGAAAGCACTACGGCGTTATGCTGCCGTTCGGCGAGGTTTTCGTTCGCCTGATAAAGCAGAAAGAGCCGCAAAAGCGGCGCAAGGCGGCTTTGTGGAAACGTATCCGCGCGCGTTTGGGTACGGTCGACGATCTGTATATGCGCTCGGGCAGGAGCAACAAGACCGCCGCGGCGCGGATCGGCGCGTATGCCGCTGTGGGCGTTGCGGTCGTGATGCTGGCGTCGGCGACGATCGCCGGAGTCGCTGAGGATGTTGAGGAACCGTCGGGAGGTTTCGGCGGAGGCAGCTCAGAGAAAAGCCGTATCGCGGAAACACAGCCGGAAGAGACCCTCTACTATGCCGACGAGGATATCGTCGCAAACCGCATGGATACGGGAGCCGGCAACGACGGCGATTATCTCTACCGCTATGAACAGTATTTTCCTCCCGTTGAGCAGGAGATACCGGATATCCCCGAAGAGATCGGAGCGATACCGCCGACAGAACAGCCGACGGAGCTGTCCACCGAACCGCCGACAGAATCTCCCACAGAAAGTCCGACTCAAGCGCCTGCCGAAGCGCCGACACAGTTCCCGCTCGAGAAGATGCTCACCGTGATGTCCGGCAGATATCGGATGCAGGGAGAATCAGAGGATATCGAGATCGCCGGCGGTACTTTGACGTTGAATCAGAATACCTATGGCGGGATGATAGGGCCTTTCCGCTTTGCGTCTGTCGAAGACGATGACGGGATCTATGCTTTCCGCCTGGAAAAGCCCTCGGACTTCGATGGGTTCTTTGACACATGGAGCGGTTATATGCTTCCTCGCGGAACCGCCGCGTCCCGGCTGCCTGTATCTCTGCAAAGGGAGATGCGTGAGGGCGGCTACATCAACTACGGCGTTGTCTATACTGACGGCGCTTACCGCCTGCAAAAGGACGCGATCGTTTTTCGGTCATTCGCGTGGGACGGAGAGGACTATTACACTTACGGTACGCGGCTCGACTGATCGGTCGGCATCATGATCCGTATCGCAAATGATACTTAGTATAAGCATCGCTCTGCTGAATTTCTCGCTGATATCTCGTCAGATTTTTTAATCAGAGTTTAGCGTTAAAACCTTTTCAGCTGTTTGCGCATCTTATTATAGGAAGCATTTATTAAATGATGTTTTGTCAAGAAAAAACAGGAGGAATATTATGAACAATCCCAAGAAGCTATTATCTGTCGTTCTGGCGCTGATACTGGCGCTGAGCACCATCCCGGTTTCGCTGTCCGCGTCGGCGGCACAGACGGAAACGCCGTCTGTCGGAGACAATCCGATCACAAGGGAAAACGGTATTGTTGATCCCGCCTATCCCGACTATGAATACTTACCGACCGGTAACGGCGCAAAGATCGTCTATTACAACGGCGAGGGCGGCGACGTCACCATCCCCGCGCGTCTGGGCGGCTATACCGTGACATGCATCGGCTCTTCTTTTGCCGGACCGCTGGCACAGAGGTTCAAGAGCGTCGTGATCCCCGATACGGTCACGACGATCGAAAACATGGCATTTTACTATGCGAATCATCTGACGAGCGTGACGCTCCCCGCTTCGCTCACGAGTATCGGCGACATGGCGTTTGAGAAATGTTCTTTACTCAAGACGGTGACGCTCCCGGATTCTGTCGAAAAAATCGGAAGCATGGCGTTTTTCGACTGCGCCGCGCTGGAAGAGGTCGTGTTCCCCTCTGCTTTGAAAGAGATCGGATGGAAAGCGTTCAACCGGTGCAAAGCCTTGAAGAACGCCGAGCTCCCCGGCTCTGTCACAACAATCGGCGAGAAGGCCTTCGGCAGCTGCCCCTCGCTTGAAAAGATTTTTATCCCGGCGTCTGTCACCGAGATCGGCAGCGAAGCGTTCGTCCTCGGCAGCGATGCGTTCCCGAAGCTCGATGACACATCCGGTAATAAGCGTGAGCTTCCGGAGGATATGAGGGTCAGCATCATCGTTGACCCAGCGAACAAGGTTTATGACAGCAGAGATAACTGCAACGCGATCATCGAGACCGCGACAAACACTCTTCTTGACGGCTGCAGCAGAACGGTCATCCCCGACTCTGTCACCGCGATCGATAGCTGTGCGTTCAGAGGCAGTACCGGCTTGAAGCAGGTAGAGCTTCCCGCCGGACTGAACAGTATCGGCGAATCGGCGTTTATGGGCTGCAAAGAGCTGACAGGCGTCGTCATCCCCGATCAGGTCACGGAAATCCCCAGAGAAGCGTTCTATGGCTGTTCGGCTATGACAAGCGTGACATTCCCCGAAGGTCTTGCCCGAATCGGGTGGGGCGCGTTTTTCTGCTGTGACTCTCTGAAGAGCGTGACCATCCCCGCGTCTGTAGAATATATCGGCGGCGAAGCCTTCGGTTACCATCGGGTTTATGAAAAAGACGACATACATAATAAGTGGGGTTGGTACATCAAGATCATGGACGACTTCACGATGTACGGTTACTACGGCACCGGCGCCGATCGCTACGCGGCGTATCCGTCATACGATGAAGATCACATTCGCTTCATCGGTCTCAACGAGATGCCGACCGAAAAGAAAATCAAGGCAGACCTTTCCGACGGTATGTTACTGGAGGTCAACGACCTGACCGGTGCACCGACCACGGACAAGTACGGCGAACCCCATGATTACAGAGATGATTATCCTAACAGAACCGTCATCGGCATCTATGATATCACCCTGTGGAGCGCGGATCACCGAGCGGTCACCCTACCCGAAGAGCCTTTCACCGTGAGGATCCGTTGCTCACAGCCGGACGCGAAGGTATATGAAGCCGGTTACTATGACGATTTGAACGCGGTCTATGAAAACGGTTGGCTGGTCTTTTCTGTTGACCGGATAACGAGATTTGCCGTTGTAGCGGGCGCGGATGTTGTCCTGCCCGTATGCGGCGACATCGACGGCGACGGCGAGCTCTCTGTCTATGACGTGACGATCATCCAGCGCTATGAAGCGGGGATGACAGTCAAATCCGACGCGGAAATGATCCTGCATGCCGACGTCAACGGCGACGGCGCGACAGATGTTTTCGACGCGACCTATGTCCAGCGATATCTGGCCTCGATGGATTCGCCTCATCCTGCCGGCGAAAAATTCTGACACTCACTTTTGGTAAGGCCGCCGCTCCGTTCGGCAAGGAAATGTCGTTAAGGGCTGAAGTGAGCCTCGGTCTTGATAATCCTAAAACCCCATCGGACGCGCAATACCCTATGTCCGGTGGGGCTTTTCTTATCCTCTTTGTCAAAAATTATCCAAAAAGTCCTCGCCGAGGGCTTTTTTCTTTGTGATTTTGCTGTGGTTTTTTGTAAAAAAGGTTGTTTTTTAGATATGGGTATGATAAAATGTAATGGAATAATATCGGTTAGTGTGCGCTTACGTCCTACCGATAAAAATTAAATACAGACAGGAGTTGACATTATGGCAAGAGTTTCCGGTGTGCTTATGCCTATCACCTCTCTGCCGTCGCCGTACGGAATCGGCACCATCGGTAAAGAGGCAAGGAAATTCGCAGATTTTCTGAAAGCCGCAGGTCAGACGATCTGGCAGATTCTGCCGGTCGGCCCGACCAGCTACGGCGACAGCCCCTACCAGAGCTTTTCTACTTACGCGGGCAATCCCTATATGATTGACCTCGATACGCTCGTTAAGGAGGGTCTTTTGACCAAAGCCCAGATCAAGAAATTTTTCTGGGGCGACAATGACGAGGAAATCGACTACGGCGCTATCTATGAGAGCCGCTTCAAGGTGCTGAAGATAGCCTACGACAAGTTTAAAGAAGGCGACCAAAAAGCCTTTAACTCCTTTAAGAGAAAGAACGCAAAGTGGATCAAGGACTATGCCCTCTACATGGCGGTCAAGCTCCACTTCGGCAACAAGGCGTGGCCCGAGTGGGAGGACGAGAGCATCCGCGTTCGCGAGGAAAAAGCCATCCGCCGCTATACCCGCAAGTTCAAGGAAGAGATTGACTTCTGGAAGTGGGTACAGTTCAAGTTTTATGAGCAGTGGGAGGACTTCCGCGCTTATGTCAACGGCAAGGGCATCAAGATCCTCGGCGATATGCCGATCTACGTCGCGATGGACTCCGCTGACACCTGGGCAAACCCGGATGTGTTCTGGCTGGATGAAGAGCGTAAGCCCGTCTGTGTCGCCGGCTGCCCGCCCGATTACTTCTCTGAGACCGGTCAGCTGTGGGGCAATCCCCTGTATGACTGGAAGTATCTCAAGAGCACCGGCTATGAGTGGTGGATGAACCGTATCGCCGCCGCCGACAAGCTCTTTGACATCACCCGTATCGACCACTTCCGCGCGTTCGATACCTACTACGCCATCCCCTTCGGCGCGGAAAACGCCATCAACGGCGAGTGGAAGAACGGCCCCGGCATCGACTTCTTCCATGTTATGAACGACACCCTCGGCGATATTCAGATCGTCGCGGAGGATCTGGGCGAGCTGTTTGACAGCGTGCAGGAGCTGCTCAAGGAAAGCGGTTATCCGGGTATGAAGGTGCTGGAATTTGCCTTTGCGGATGACGATGAAAACGACTTCCTGCCTCCCAACTACACCGAAAACTGCGTTGTTTACACCGGTACCCACGACAACGATACCGTCATGGGCTGGTACGAACAGGCAGAAGGCTGGGAAAAGGAACACTGCAACAAGTTCATGAAAGAATATGTCGGCATGGACTTCGGCGACGAAGTTAACTGGAAGTTTATCGAGGCTGCCTACAAGAGCGTCGCAAATTACGCAATCATCCAGATGCAGGATATCCTGGGCCTTGGCTCAGAGGCGCGTATCAACGTTCCCTCTACCCTCGGCGGTAACTGGGTCTGGAGAATCAAGAAAGGTGCTGTCACCAAGGAAATCACCGATAGATTATATAAACTTACGAAAACATATTCACGATTGGAGGACTAAACAATGGCTATTACGATGGAACAGATCACCGGCATCGCGAAAGCCGCCTATTGTAAAAAACCGAAGGATCTCACCACCCAGCAGCTGCACCTTGTCATCGGTAAGGCTATCATGGGCGAGATCGCGGACAACTGGCGCAAGAGCAAGAAAAAACATGAGGAGAGCCGCAGAGCTTACTACTTCTCCGCAGAGTTCCTGATGGGCAGGATGTTCTACAACAACCTGTACTGTCTCGGAATGCTCGACGAAGTCAAGGAACTCTTGAAGAGCAAGGGCATCGACATCAACCGCTTTGAGGATATCGAGGACGCCGCTCTGGGTAACGGCGGTCTGGGCAGACTTGCCGCCTGTTTCCTTGACTCTGCTGCAACGCAGGAAGTTCCGCTGGACGGCTACGGCATCTTCTATCGCTACGGTCTGTTCAAACAGCTCATCAAGGACGGCTATCAGGTTGAGGTCGCCGATAACTGGCTCAAGTACGCCGATCCGTGGTGTATCCGCCGCGTCGATCAGGCACAGATCGTCAACTTTGCCGACAGCACCGTTGTTGCGGTTCCCTATGACATGGCGATCATCGGCTACGGCACCAAGAACATCAACACCCTGCGTCTGTGGCAGGCGGAGCCGGTAGACGACTTCGACTTCCTCGCGTTCAACGACGGCAGATATGACGATGCTGTCAAGAATAAGAACAACTGTGAGAACATCTCCCGCGTTCTGTATCCGAACGACAACAGCTACGAGGGCAAGATCCTGCGTTTGAAGCAGCAGTACTTCTTCTCCTCCGCGTCTCTGCAGGATATCATCCGTAAGTATAAGAAGAAATACGGCAACGATTTCTCTCACTTCTCAGAGATGACCACCATCCAGCTCAACGATACCCATCCCGTTATCTCCATCCCCGAGCTGATCCGTCTGCTCGATAAGGAAGGCGTCGGCTTTGACCAGGCGTTCGAGATTGCTCAGCAGACCTTCAACTACACCAACCATACCGTTATGTCCGAGGCTCTTGAGAAGTGGGACAACGGTCTGATGAAGATGGTCATCCCCGAGGTCTACGCGATCATCGAGCGCATCAACGATCGCCAGTGGCACGACCTCAAGTACAAGGGCGTTGAGGAGCACAACATCAACGCGATGCGCATTATGTGGGACGGCAAGATCCATATGGCAAGACTCGCGATTTACGTTTCTTCCTATGTCAACGGCGTTGCTTGGATCCACACCGAGATCCTCAAGAACGACGTCCTCAAAGAGTGGTACTGGGTCTATCCCGAGCGTTTCCAGAACAAGACCAACGGTATCACCCAGCGCCGCTGGCTCGGTCTGTGCAACCCCGAGCTTGCTTCCTTCATCACCGACCGCATCGGTTCCGGCTGGCTCAAGGATATGAGCAAGATGGATAAGCTCGACGCGCATATCAACCCCGACGCTGTCAAGGAATTTAACAAGATCAAATACGCGAAGAAGAAACAGCTCGCCGCCTATGTCAAGAAGATGGATGATATCGAGATCAACCCCAAGTTCATCTTCGATATCCAGGTCAAGCGTCTGCACGAGTACAAGCGTCAGCTTCTGAACGCCTTCTCGATCATGTGGATCTACTTCCGCATCAAGAGCGGTCAGCTGCCTGACTTCCAGCCGACCTGCTTCATCTTCGGCGCGAAGGCCGCTCCCGGCTACAAGAGAGCGAAAGCCATCATCAAGTACATCAACGAGATCGCGAACCTTGTCAACAACGATCCCGACACCAAGGATAAGCTGCAGGTCGTATTCGTCAGCAACTACAACGTTTCTTACGCTGAGAAGCTGGTTGTCGCGGCGGATATCTCCGAGCAGACCTCTACCGCGGGTACGGAGGCTTCCGGTACCGGTAACATGAAGTTCATGTTCAACGGCGCTGTGACCCTCGGCACCTACGACGGCGCGAACGTCGAGATCACCCAGCAGGCAGGCGAAGAGAACGAGTACATCTTCGGCGGCAGAGTCGAGGATATCGAGCGTCTGAAGAAGGAAGGCTACGACGCGAGAGCGCTGTATAACTCTAACCCGATGATTAAGCGTGTCGTCGATACTCTGGTCGACGGTACCTTCAACGACAACGGCGCTCAGGGCGAGGGTTCCTTCGCAGAGCTGCACAACGCGCTCATCAACGGAACCAACTGGCACCATGCCGACCACTACTTCCTGCTCTATGATCTTCAGGATTATGTCGCGAAGAAGCTGCAGGCGAACAAGGACTATAAGGATCGTATCGCCTTCGGTACCAAGTGCCTGAAGAACGTCGCGCACTGCGGCACCTTCAGCTCCGACCGCACCATCCTCCAGTACGCTTCCGAGATCTGGAAAGTAAAATAAGGCACGCGCGCGTGCTTTGTTCCGCCTTTTGCGAACGGCATCTGTGCTGATTCTGCGAAGCGGCGGGTCAAAACAGATTCTTTCAATTGTCATTTGTGAGCCGTCAACTGACGGTGCGGCAATCTCAACCGCATACAAAAACTGCCCCGATCACTCGGGGCAGTTTTCAGTAAACAGTAAACGCCCTTCCTTTCGGAGGGGCGTTGCAGCTTGTCGAAAAAGTATATCATATAAAACGCAGGACGTTTCCGAGGCTCCCTCTGACGAGGGAGCTGTCGCCGTTAAGGCGACTGAGGGAGAGATAACGAAACCTGACAATGATTCTCCGACTTTTGACTCAAGCCGCATTTTAAGTGCCTTTTTTCACGGCGTTAAGTCAATCCTTCTGTTTCCTCTTTATCGTTGCGTTATCTCTCCCCCGCATTTTACGTTTATTTCTCTGTGAATCATACTTCTTGCCGCCCCCTCGTCAGAGGGGGCCGGATAGGTTTTTCTACAGTCTGAAACGCCCTTCCTTTCGGAGGGGCGTTGGTTGTAATAATACTAATCCTTAATAAAAAGATTTAATCAGATATTAGGGATAAATTTTGCAGAGCACGGAGGGCGACGCAGGCAGGCGGGAAAAGGAGCTGTCGCGAAAGCGACTGAGGAATTGTATAAAAGGGCAAAGAGACAAACCTGAATGATGTATCTTGCTGCACCCGGTCGGTTTTATGCAATTCATCCGTCAGCACACGCTGAAACCTTCCTTTCCCAAAGGTAGGCACATCAAATTACATAGTTGTCCGCGGTTTCGGTGTTAGTGAGGCTCGCGATGGTGATGCCGTCAAAGTACTTGTTGGTCATGTCATAGAAGCCCTGCCACATTTGCAACGTGCGGCACTCGGCGGCGCGCTCACATGGCGGTGCGTCGGGAGACAGACACGCGACCGGCGCGAGATCGCCCTCGGTCAGGCGCAGTACCTCGCCGACGGTGTACTCTTCGGGCGCGCGGGTCAGCTTGTAGCCGCCGCCCTTGCCGTGGACGCCTTCGATCAGCTTTGCTTTTGTCAGCGTGGGCAGAATACGCTCGAGATATTTCAGAGAGATATCCTGTCTTGCCGCCACATCCTTCATCGGGATGTAGCTGCCGTTATTGTGCTCCGAAAGGTCGATCAGCACGCGCAGCGCGTATCGTCCTCTGGTTGAAACCATCATTTGAATCACCCTTTTTCATAATTAGGAATGAGGAATTAGGAGTTAGGAGTTAGGAATTAATTAGATTATACTACAAATGCGGTAGGTAAATCAAGAGTTATTTTTTTCTTTACACTTTTTCTGATTTCATATATAATAAGCCTATATTCTAAAACAGTCATTGCGAGGTTGAACGAATGTTCAACCGCGGCAATCTCAACCGAATTTTGAAGAGGTAATTATGAAAGCTTTGATTGCGATGAGCGGCGGTGTGGATTCGTCCGTAGCGGCGCTGTTGATGGGTGAGCACGAGCGTGTAGGCTGTACCATGCGTCTGTTCGACGCGGATGACAGCGAGAACAGGCGTGAGAACTCCTGCTGTTCGCTGGAGGACGTTGAGGACGCGCGCGCGGTATGCTACCGCCTCGGGATTCCGTACCATGTGTTCAACTTTACCGACGACTTTGAGGAAAAGATCATCAAAAAATTCGTTGACAGCTACCGTCATGGCATCACGCCGAACCCCTGTATCGACTGCAACCGCTATATGAAGTTCGACAAGCTCTTCTACCGCGCCAGACAGCTGGGCTGTGACTGTGTTGTGACGGGGCACTACGCCCGTATCGAGGAACAGGATGGAAAATTTGTGCTGAAAAAAGCCCTCGATCCGTCAAAGGATCAGAGCTACGTGCTGTACTCGATGACGCAGGAACAGCTCGCACATACGCGGTTTCCGCTGGGTGGACTGACCAAGGACGAGGTGCGCAGGATCGCCGAGGAAAACGGCTTTATCAACGCGAAAAAGCCCGACAGTCAGGATATCTGCTTTGTGCCCGACGGCGACTATGCCGCCTTTATCGAGAGGTACAGCGGCGCGATGACAACGGGCGATTTTGTGACGACCGACGGCGAGGTGCTGGGACGGCACAAGGGAATCACCCACTATACGATCGGTCAGCGCAAGCACCTCGGGATCAGCGTCGGAAAACCGATTTTTGTGGTGAAGATCAACGCCGATGATAACACGGTTGTGCTGGGGGATGAAAGCGCGCTGTTCAGCACGGTGGCAAAGGTCGGGGATTTCAACTGGATCGGCGGTGAGGTTCCGTCTGAGCCGCTGCGGTGTAAGGCAAAGACCCGCTACCGCCAGACCGAACAGCCGGCGGTCGCTTATCCGCTGGCAGACGGAACGGTGGAGGTCGTGTTTGACGAGCCGATCCGTGCGATCACCCCGGGTCAGGCGTGTGTGCTGTACGACGGTGAAATCGTCCTCGGCGGCGGAGTGATTCAATAAAAATGTAGGGGAGGGGCTTGCTCCTCCCGTATAAGTTAACGCCCTGCGAAAAATCGCAAGGCGTTTTTCGATTCACCGGGTTTTTCCGAGCATCCGTTTTTTGATGTCCGCTTTGTCAAACGCAGCGGCGATCAGGATGAAGATCAGCGCGGAAGCGACCGCCTGAATACTGTTTTCGGGCATTTTCCAGAGGGCGTTGACCAGCGCGCTGTGAAAGCTATCCCCCGCGAGCAGCTGACGAATCAGCTTGGAGATCGAGTAGCCGACAACCGTGACCAGACCGCTCGGGATGGTCATCAGCGCGTTGCGTTTTGTCAGGAGCTTGTCACTCTTGGCGCTGAAGAAAACGGCGTTGAGCGCCTTGATGACGACGGTGTAGATGATGGTTTCGGGATAGACCAGCAGGTCGGCGATACCGCCGCCGATGGCAGACGCCGCAACCGCAAACGGCAGGGGCAGAAAGCTCGACGTCAGATAAATCATGGAGTCGCCGAGGTGGACGTAGCCGCCGGTGGGGGTTTTGATCTGGACAAACGCGGTCATTACCGCGATCATCGCCGCGAACATCGCCGCGATAACGATATGGAGGGTGTGCTCCGAGTGTTTTGATTTCATTTCATATACCTTCTTTGTGTAGGGTTGAGATTTGAGAAGTTGGTCAAATTTTCGGCTTGGCATACCAACTGTCATGCAATATTGAGCGTCGCCGCCGCACCTTCCGTTCAGATACAAAAACGGCTTCGGATGTCCCGAAGCCGTATCCTTCATCAATCCTGGAACAGGGGGGTGGAGAGATAGCGATCGCCTGTATCCGGCAGCAGAACAACAATGTTTTTGCCGGCGTTCTCGGGTCGCTTTGCGACCTCAATCGCCGCATAAGCCGCCGCACCCGAGGAGATACCGACCAGAACGCCCTCGGTTTTGCCGATGAGCTTGCCTGTCGCAAAGGCATCCTCGTTAGTGACGGCGATGATCTCGTCATACACCTCGGTGTTCAGCACATCGGGCACAAATCCGGCGCCGATACCCTGTATCTTGTGCGCGCCCGCGGTACCCTTGCTCAGAACGGGGGAGGAAGCAGGCTCGACAGCGATGACCTTGACATCGGGATTTTTACTTTTCAGATATTCGCCGACGCCCGTGACGGTGCCGCCGGTGCCGACGCCTGCGATAAAGATATCAACCTTGCCGTCGGTGTCGTCAAAGATCTCGGGACCGGTCGTCGCAAGATGCGCCGCGGGGTTCGCGGGATTGACAAACTGTCCGGGGATAAATGCGCCCTCGATCGCTTTCGCCAGCTCGTCAGCCTTGGCGATCGCGCCCTTCATGCCCTTGGTGCCGTCGGTGAGCACCAGCTCCGCGCCATACGCCTTCATCAGCTGTCTGCGCTCTACGCTCATCGTCTCGGGCATAACGATGATGATACGGTAGCCTCTTGCCGCCGCGACAGCCGCCAGACCGATACCGGTGTTGCCGGAGGTCGGCTCGATGATGACGGAGCCTTCTTTGAGCAGACCCTTCGCTTCTGCGTCGTCGATCATCGCCTTCGCGATACGGTCTTTGACAGAGCCGGCGGGGTTGAAGTACTCCAGTTTTGCGAGGACTTTTGCGCTGAGGTTCAGCTTCTTTTCGATATTGCTCAGTTCAAGCAGAGGGGTCTTGCCGATCAGCTGATCGGCGGATGTATAGATATTAGCCATGGTGTTTCTCCTTATTATATAGCATGAAAATTTGTTTGTAAAGCCTTATTGCAGGAGGGAGGGTTCTCCCCAAAGCATCTTGTGTAAGCTTCAACATCGAAAGCCGCTCATGTACATCATATCACCTTCATGTTTCGTTAAATACAACCTACCTATCGAACAGGTTGGTATTATAATAGCAAACAAAGCCCGAAATGTCAATACTTTTTTGAAAATTATTCATTCTTCGCAAAATCGCCGCCCCTTGTCGGGCTTTCTTTGGTGACCATTTACTTGACAATAAATGTGAGAAGTGATACAATATCTAACGTAAGATATGTTAACGTAAAGAGTGGGTCTTGACGGACCCGCTCTTTGTTATTGTTAACGCGCTTTTGTATGTCGTTGCCGGGTGCTCGGCGTGCGGCATGTTAGGAGGGATAACTTGGCGAACAGCAAAGGCAAAAACACCGTGTCGATCGTCGAGGGTATCGCCGCTCCGATCGCCGAGGGCTTGGGACTTCGGATCTGGGACGTGCGGTATCTGAAAGAGGGCTCTCAATGGTTTTTGAGAGTTTTTATCGACAAGGACGGCGGTGTAGACATCAACGACTGTGAGGCGATGTCACGCGCGCTCGATGAGCCGCTGGACAAAGCCGACCCCATCGACGGCGAATATATCCTGGAAGTCAGCTCCCCGGGTATTGAACGCGATCTGATCCGCCCGGAGCATTTTGCACGGTTCATCGGCGCGGATATCATGGTAAAGATGATACGTCCGCTCGAGGGTATCGGTAAGGAGTTCAAGGGCGTTTTGACCGCTTTTGATGACGGGTTGGTTACCATCACCGACCACAGCGGCGAAAACAGCGTCACCATCAGCAAAAAGGACGCGGCAACTATCAAGCTCGACGACTTTGATTAGTTAGGAATGAGGAGTTAGGAGTTAGGAGTTAGGAATTGCGGGTGGGCTTTGCCCACACCCGATTTGTAATACACTATAAATACGATGGTTAATGAGAAGGACAGTTTATCCGATGGAACACTGACCACTAACCACTGAACACTATACAGAAAGGTCTGATTTGGAAAAATGGCAAGCAATAAAGAACTCTTCGAGGCGCTTCGGCTCCTTGAAAAAGAGAAAGGAATCCCGGCTGAGTACATGATTACTCAGATCAAAAAAGCGATCATCACCGCCTGCAGAAACCTCTACGGCGGCAACGAAAACGTTGAGATCAAGATGGACGCGGATAAAAACACCTTCTCCGTCAAGCTGATGAAGACGGTGGTTGAGGAAGTAGAAGACCCGAATTTTGAGATCTCTCTGGAGGACGCTGCGGTGATCTCCAAGCGCGCCGCTGTCGGCAAGGAGATCGGTATTCCGCTTGAGCCCAAACAGTTCGGCCGTATCGCGGTTCAGACCGCGCGATCTGTCATCCGTCAGGGTATCCGCGACGGCGAGAAGGATCAGATGCTGGTTGAGTTCCAGAGCAGAGCGCAGGAGATCGCGACGGCGACCGTCGAGCGTGTTGATCCCGTCACCGGCAACGCGACCTTGAAGATCGGAAACGCCGTTACCGTCCTGCCCAAGTCCGAGCAGATCGAGGGCGACGTTCTCAGAGAAGGCGGCACGATCAAGGTTTATGTAGCAGGCGTCAAGGAGAACGAAAAAGGCCCGAGAGCGATTATCTCCCGTACCCATCCCGATTTTGTCAAGAGACTGTTCGAGAAAGAGATCCCCGAGATCTACGACGGTACCGTTGAGATCAAGTCGATCTCCCGTGAAGCCGGTTCCCGCACCAAGATGGCTGTTTTCTCCGAGGACAGCGAGATCGACGCGGTCGGCGCGTGTATCGGCGCGCGCGGCGCTCGAGTCAACACCATCGTCGAAGAGCTGGGCGGTGAGAAGATCGACATCGTCCCCTACAGCGACGATCCCGAGCAGTTCATCGCGGCGGCTTTGTCCCCGGCAAACGTCGTGAAGGTCGAGCTTGCCGACGACGGTACCAAGGCGTGCAAGGCGACTGTGCCCGACGGCCAGCTGTCGCTTGCGATCGGCAACAAGGGTCAGAACGTCCGTTTGGCGGCTAAGCTGACCGGTTACAAGATAGATATCCGTCCCGAGTCAGGCTTCTGGGGCGAAGATACCGAAGACGACAAGGAAAATGATTGATACGCCGTAAACTTACGGTAAGGAGAGAATCTTATGGCTGAGCGAAAAATACCGCTTAGAAAATGTATCGGCTGCGGCGAGATGAAGGATAAGCGAGAGCTGGTGCGTATCGTGCGCAATAAAGAAGGCGAAATCTCTGTCGACCTGATCGGCAAAAAGCCCGGTCGCGGCGCATATATATGCAAGAGTATCGAGTGCCTTGACAAGGCGCAAAAGGCAAAGCGTCTGGAGCGCGCCTTTTCCACCCGTATCGAGCCCGAAATCTACGATACCATGAGGAGAGAGCTTAGTGAATAACGACAGACTGCTGAGCTTTCTCGGTATATGTAAACGCGCCGGACGGCTGGTCTCGGGCGCGGATACCGTCACCAAGGCGGTCAGCGAGGAAAAAGCGCTGCTCGTGCTGTATGCTTCGGATGTTTCCGAAAACAGCCTCAAGCAGGTGCTGCGATCTGCTCGGGAGCATGCAGTGCCCGTCAAACAAATCCCGTATTCCAAAGCGGAACTGAGCTTTGCCCTCGGAAAGCACTGCGGTATCATCTGTACCGCGGACAAAGGCTTTGCCGACAAGATTCTGACAATGATCTAAGGAGGAATTACCATGGCTATTATGATTAAATATAAAGTCAAAGAGGTGGCCACTGACCTTGACGTCACAACCAAAGAGGTGATCGCTGTGCTGAAAGAGAAGCTCAGCGTGGATAAAAAGGCTATGACCACCCTCAGCGAGGATGAGCTCAACTACATCTTCGATTACTTTACACAGAAGCACGCGATCTCTGATCTTGCGCCGTACTTCGCGGTGCGCGATGAAGCGATCAAAAAGCAGCAGGAAGAGGAAGAGAAACGCATCGCGGAGGAAAAACAGCGCCGCGAGGAAGAAAAGCAGCGCCGTGAGGCAGAGAAGGATAAGCTCCGTCCCGACTCGGCGAAGAAGGCGGGCAAGCCGCAACAGCAGCCTGTCCAGCCCAAAAAGGAAAAAACCGACAAGACCGCCGAGATCGACTTGAAGTCTGAGATTAAGTCGAAGCGCGGTACCGGCCGTATCGTCGATACCGGCGCGGCGGAGGTCAACGTCGACCGCTATAACCAGAAGTACGACGATCTCGCCCTTGAAAAGGTCAGGAACGAGAACAACATGTCCTCAAAGAAGCAGAAGATCAACCAGCGCTCCAAACAGCGCAACCGCCGCTCCGCAAAGCGCGAAACCGAGCGCGAGCGCATGGCGCGTATCGAGAAGGAGCGCAAGGCAAAGAAGATGACCGTCGAGATCCCTGACGAGATCTCTATCGGCGATCTCGCCCTCAGACTCAAGGCGACCGTCGCCGAGGTTGTCAAGAAAGCCTTCCTCATGGGTACGATGGTTACCGCCAACGACGTTGTCGACTTTGACACCGCTTCCCTGATCGCGATGGAGTTCCACGCAAAGGTCGAGAAAGAGGTTGTCGTCACCATCGAAGAGCGTATCATCGACGACAGCGAAGACGCTGACGAGAACCTGATCGAGCGCGCTCCGGTTGTCGTCGTCATGGGTCACGTCGACCACGGCAAGACCTCTCTGCTCGACTATATCCGCCACGCTCACGTTACCGACAGCGAAGCCGGCGGCATCACCCAGCACATCGGCGCGTATCGCGTCAAAATCAATGACCGCGACATCACCTTCCTCGATACCCCGGGTCATGAAGCGTTCACAACCATGCGCGCGCGCGGCGCTCAGGTCACCGATATCGCGATCCTTGTCGTAGCGGCTGACGACGGCATCATGCCCCAGACGGTCGAAGCGATCAACCACGCCAAGGCGGCAGGCGTATCTGTCATCGTGGCGATCAATAAAATGGATAAGCCCGGCGCGAACCCCGAGCAGGTCAAACAGCAGCTTACCGAGTATGAGCTGATCCCCGAGGAGTGGGGCGGCGATACCCCCTGTGTACCAGTATCCGCCAAGACCGGCATGGGTATCGACGATCTTCTCGAGATGGTTCTGCTCGTCGCCGACATGAAAGAGCTCAAAGCCAACCCCGACCGTGCCGCGAAGGGTACTGTCATCGAGGCGCGTCTGGATAAGGGCAGAGGCCCTATCGCGTCCATCCTTGTCCAGAACGGTACGCTCCACACCGGCGATATCGTCGTCGCGGGTATGGCGGTCGGCCACGTCCGCGCGATGACCGACGACAAGGGCAACCGTGTTACCTCGGCAGGCCCGTCTGTTCCGGTTGAGATCACCGGTCTTGACGACGTCCCCACCGGCGGCGATACCTTCAACGCCGTTACCGACGAGCGTCTGGCGCGTGAGCTGGTCGAACAGCGCAGGCACGAGAAGAAAGAGGCTGAGTTCAACGCTCAGACCAAGGTCACCCTCGATAACCTCTTCGATCAGATGAAGCTCGGCGAGGTCAAGGAACTGAAGATCATTGTCAAGGCAGACGTTCAGGGTTCGGTTGAGGCGGTTCGCCAGAGCCTTGAGAAGCTCTCTAACGAAGAAGTGCGCGTCAATATCATCCACGGCGCTGTCGGCGCTGTCAACGAGTCTGACGTCATGCTCGCGAACGCGTCGAACGCGATCATCGTCGGCTTCAACGTCCGTCCCGACGCGACCGCTCAGGCGAACGCTGAGCGCGACGGTGTGGATATGCGTATGTACCGCGTCATCTACGATTGTATCGAAGAGATCGAGAGCGCGATGAAGGGTATGCTCGCGCCCAAGACCCGTGAGGTCATCCTCGGTACCGCAGAGGTGCGCAACGTCATCCGCATCAAGAGTATCGGCAACATCGCCGGCTGCTATGTCAAGAGCGGTAAGATCCAGCGCGGCGCGGGCGTCCGCGTGGTGCGCGACGGTATCATCATCGCCGACGACAACATCGGCTCGCTCCAGCGCTTCAAGGACAGCGTCAAAGAGGTCTCTGAGGGCTACGAGTGCGGTATCGGTCTGGAGAAGTACAACGATATCAAAGAGGGCGATATCTTCGAGGTATTCACCATCGAAGAGTACAGAGAGGACTGAGTCCTCAGCGATGTTTTGCTGCGCAAAGTGAAGGTGCTTCGCAGCGAAGCTCACCGCGAACACGGTGAGTGATGGTTGCCTTTCGGCAAGTTATGGGCGGGCGCTGCCCGCACCCATGGAAACAGAGGATTATTACTATGGCTAATCATAAATTAGGCAGGACGACGGAGGATATCCGCCGCGAGCTGACCGATATCTTTCGCACGCTGAAAGACCCGCGTGTCACCTCGTGCTTTCTGTCGATCGTGCGCGTAGAGGTTACCAACGACCTTTCCTACTGTACGGTCTACGTCAGCGCGCTGGAGGGTATGGATAAGGCGAAAGGAGCGGTCAAGGGGCTGAAAAGCGCCGCGGGCTATATCCGCAGAGAGCTTGGGCACCGGCTCCGTCTCAGGCACGTTCCCGAGCTGATCTTTACGCCCACCGACTCCATCGAGTACAGCGCGGAGATCTCGCGTATCCTGAACAGCTTGGATATTCCCAAAGATGAGGAGGACTCTGATGAGGGAGATAACGCTTGATGAAGCTGCTCTGCTGCTTTCAGAGCACGATCATTTTAAAATACTGACCCACAGCTATCCCGACGGCGACTGCCTCGGCAGCGGCTACGCGCTGGCGTTCATCCTGCGCAAGCTCGGCAAAAAAGCCAACGTAGCCGTCGACGGCAAGCTGCCTTCAAAATTCACCTATCTCGTAAAAAACTATGAGGAACAGGATTTTGAACCCGAGTATATCGTCAGCGTAGACGTCGCGGCGCCCACCCTTTTGGGCGAGAGCGTGATGGAGGGCGTGGATCATATCGACCTGTGTATCGACCACCACGGTACCAACACCCTTACGGCGGATAACCGTTATGTCGACAGCACGGCAGCCGCGGCGGCGGAGATCATCTTTGAGCTGACAGAGCTGTTGAAAGTCGGCTTGGATGACGACATCGCCTGCGGCATCTATACGGGCATCTCTACCGATACGGGCTGCTTTGTTTACACCAACACCACGCCGCGCACGCATATGATCGCTGCTCAGGTCATGTCCTACTGCGACTGGCGTATGATTAACAGCATCAACTTTGTGATCAAAAGCCGCGCTAAGGTCAAGATGGAGCGCATGATCTACAAGACCATGGAGTTCTATGCCGGCGGCAAGTGCGCGATCGTCTATACCACCCTCGCGATGTGCGAGGCGATGGGAGCGGGCGACGATGAGATGGAAGGCCTCGCCAACATTCCGCGCCGTATCGAGGGCGTGGAAATGGGCATCACCATGCGCGAAAAGGCAGGCGGTGTATTCAAGGTCTCGGTTCGTACCAACGACAATATCGACGCGGCGGCGTTCTGCAAACAGTTTGGCGGCGGCGGCCATCCCGCGGCTTCGGGCTGCTCCATCGAGGGCGATCTCGAGACCGTGAAAAAGCAGTTGATCGACGCGGCGGAGGAATATCTCAGATGAATGGCGTCGTCCTGATCTATAAGGAAAAGGGGTTTACCTCCTTTGACGTGGTTGCGGTTGTGCGCAAGCTGACCGGTCAGAAAAAGGTCGGTCACACCGGCACGCTCGATCCCAACGCGACCGGCGTGCTGCCGGTGCTGCTCGGCACAGCGACAAAAGCCCAGGATATTATCCCGAGCCATAACAAGCGTTACAGGGCAGATTTTCGCTTTGGTATCGCGACCGACACGCTGGATATCTGGGGCGAGGTTACCGAGGAAAAACCTGCTCACGTCACAGAGGCAGAGATCAAAAAAGCCCTCGGCTCTTTCAGGGGCGAGATCGAACAGCTCCCGCCGATGTACTCTGCCGTCAGCGTCGACGGCAAGCGGCTGTACCAGTACGCCCGCGAGGGCAAAACGGTAGAGCGCAGACCGCGAAGGGTCACGGTCTATGAGCTGGAGCTTCTTTCCTTTGATGAAAGCGCCCAAAGCGGTACGCTGGATATCTACTGCGGCGGCGGCACCTACATCCGCACCCTGATCGACGATATCGCGCGAACGCTTGGCACGGTCGGCGTGATGACCGATCTTGTGCGCTATGAAGCCTGCGGCTATCGGCTGGAGGATTGCATGACCCTCGACCAACTCCGCCAAAAAACGGAAAGCGGCGAGCTGAGCTTTATCAAAAGCGTCGAGAGTATTTTTGAGAGCTATGAGGAGCTGGTTGTCAGCGATAAGCAGGCAAACCGCTTTGTCAACGGCAATCCGCTGGACGTTATCCGTACCGAGCTGAGAAACGGCACTCAAGAGAAAAAAATATACCGCGTGAAGGACAGACAGGGCAACTTCCTCTCACTCGGTATCGTCAACGGCGATTTATTGAAAATGTATAAGCACTTCTGACCGAGATCAGAAGTGCTTTTTTATGCGGTTATTCGGTGATGGTTTCGACCTTCGCATCGGGAGCGTTCTTGCCGATGCTCTCGATACCGTTGAGGGCGCTTGCTTTCTTTTTGTAGCCCTCGGAGGTGGCGATGATCTCACCGTTGGCGGCTTTCAGGCGGAAACGGATTTCGCCGGCTTTGTCGGCGTACATCTCGTACTTCGGGTGCTTCTTGACCTCGAAGCCCTCGACCGTCTGATCCTCTACATGCGCAAGCGCATTCTTTCTGACGCTTTCGATACCGGCTTCACACGCCTTCTGTGACTTGTAGGTCTGTGAGGACGCGATAACCTCGCCGTTTCCTGCCTTGAGGTCGAACTTGAAACCGCCGTTCGCGGTTGCTTTCATAACAAATTTACCCATGATCCTGCCTCCTTATATTCATGCAGATAATCTGCTGATTTGATGGTATCACACTATGGGTGAGCTGTCAATGATTTTTGAGGATCATTTCAGGTTTTCGTCAACGGGGTAAGAGGTCAAAAAAAGGATAGAGCGCTCGATGGCGTCCTTGCTGTTTTTGTAGTCGCCGCCGGCGTTACGATAGTCAAACATGGTTGTGAAGTGGGTGACGTCATCGTACAGAGTGTCCATGTAGCCCTTGGCGAGCTTGTTGGTGGCGGCATAAAAGTCAGGCAGGGCTTTCTTGTCCATGTTCTTCTTGCTGACGTTGCTCATGATGAGGGCGTAGTGGTCAAGGCAGATGAACTCCTGCTCGGCGTACTGCCGTCTGAAATCGTGATCTGCGCCGAACTGGACGTAGACGGTCGCGAGAAGGTGCAGGATATCGCGCTCGATACGGTCACAGACGTAGCAGGTGCGGTCGTTTTCACGGATCGCCGCGATCATCTTCTTGTCGGCGGCGTCGGAGTCCTTCTTTGGGAACACCTTTTTGCGCAGCTCGTCGATGTGGGTTTGCAGCAGCAGCGCGTTTGACAGACGCGGGCCGGTGTTGACCATCATCGAGAAGTGACGGTGACAAAAGCCGACCTTGTTGGTCTGGACGCGTACGTCGGGCGCCATCATCGCGGCGCCGGTGATGTACTCGACATACTGTTCCTCCAGCATGCGGTGCATGCGGCAGATCGGACAGCCATGGGTATCTTCAAAAATCTCAGTAATCGGGATGGTGGTGATGTTGGGTTTCATGGTCAAATCTCCTTTCGGTGCGGAGCAAATGCCGACGCTCAAATTTTGTAAAATTATTATAGCATATCGCGATAGAATATGGTATACTTTATTTGTATTTTTTTAAGATGGGGAGAGTATGGGCATTTTATTTGAAAACGTGACCGACCTCGACCTGCACGAAACGCTCTTGTGCGGCCAGTGTTTTCGGTGGAAGGAACAGCCTGACGGCGGTTTTCGCGGCGTTGTGCGCGGCAAGCCTGTTGGCGCGAGGATGGAGGGCGACAGCCTGATTCTCGACGGCGCACAGGAATCCGACCGCGGCATGTGGTTCGATTACTTTGACCTGGGGCTTGACTACGGCGCGGTAAAGCGTCAGCTCTCGGCGATTCATCCGACGCTTGCCGAGGCGGCGCGGTTCGCTCCGGGGATACGGATACTCAGGCAGGAGCCGTTTGAAGCGCTGATTACCTTTATCATCTCTCAAAATAATAATATCAAGCGGATCGAGGGAATCGTCGACAGACTGTGCGAGAATTTCGGACAGGAGATCACAGAGGGAGTTTATGCTTTTCCGACCGCCGGGCGGCTCGCGGCTTTATCGCCCGACGACCTCATGCCCATCCGCGCGGGCTTTCGTCACCGCTATCTCATCGACGCGGCGCAAAAGATCGCGGACGGTACGGTGGATTTGGAAAGCCTGCGGACGTTGCCTTATGACGAAGCGCGGGGAGAGCTGATGAAGATCACCGGCGTAGGGGTCAAGGTTGCCGATTGCGTCTTGCTCTATGGGCTTCATCGTCTGGACGGATTTCCGCTGGACGTTTGGATGAAACGCGCGATGGCGGTGCTGTTTGACGGCTTGTCGCCGTCCGTGTTCGGGCAGTACGCCGGTATTGCCCAGCAATATATCTTCCATTATTCACGCATGCACCCCGAATTGTTCGATAACTGATATAGGAGGAACTTATGAAAATTGTATTTGCTTTGGCGATTTTATCGCTGTTGGTATTTACCGTGGCAAGTATTCTCAAAGAACGCAAGTACACGAAGATCATCCGCCTTGTGTCCTGCTCAGCGGCGGTTGTTCTGTCGCTGGTCGCGGGGATCGCGGCGCCTTATCTGCGGTCGCTCGGGATCGGCGTTGCCGTTCTCACGGCGGTGAGCTTTGGTATCTCGTTTTTCTCAGAACGCTTCAGGAAAGACAGCGCAGAAGCCTTTGCCTCTTATATCGCGAAGGCGATGCTGGTTGTGCTGCTGCTTGAGGCGATCTGCTTCAACTTCAACAGCTACCACCTGTGGAAGGGCGGCTATGACGAGACGCCGATGAACCTTGACGGCGCTGTTGTCACGGGGATGTCCAAGAGCGGCGCTGATTATGTGACAAGCGGCGAGAGCGCGACCATCGAGTTTCCCGCGCTCGATCAAAAGGTCGGCACGATCAGACTCGACCTCAAGGGTACCGCCTACAAGACCGATTATTCCATCGACTTTGCCGATGAGACCAACGCTTCCTACTATATGCGCACGGGTCTTGTCACAGGCTCGGTGTTCAACGATATCGACGCGACCAAGACCGTGGTCTGCGATTTTTCGGGCAAGGTCAGCAAGCTGAGAATCAATCTGACCGAGCTCAAAGGCAACGTCGTCACCCTGAGCGGTGTGACGCTGAACACGGATTATCCGTCGCATTTTTCTTATCCGCGATTCTTCCTGATCCTTTTCGGCATCGCGTTCGTCTATGCGTTCAAGCGTTCCGTCAGCTTTAAAAAGCCCCTCGGCGATCAGCTGAAAAACGCGAAAGCTGTCACCGCGATCATCGTTTTGGTCATGGTGATCCTCTCGCTTCTCATGTCCTCGGTGGGGCTGAATCCCAAGACGGATTTCAATTCTCCTAACGGCAACCAGATCACCAAGGAGCTGGTTGATTCGTTTGAAAAGGGTCAGGCGGAGCTGACCGACAAGCCGACCTCCGAGCTGCTCTCGATGCAGAATCCCTATGACTGGTCGGCGCGTACCGAACAGAACGTCAACGCAAAGTGGGATCATGTGCTGTATGACGGCAAGTACTATTCTTACTACGGCGTCGGGCCGGTGATCCTCTTGTATCTGCCGTATCACCTGATGACGGGGCATTATCTCGCAAGCCTGCCGGGCGTGTTGCTCTTCAACACTTTGGCGCTGATCTTCCTCGGCATGACCTTCTATGTGCTGATGAAAAAGCTCTTTCGGGATATTCCTCTGTCGATGTACACGGCGGCGCTTATCATGATTTATGCCGCGTGCGGTGTGTGGTACTGTACGGTGATGGCAAACTTCTATGAGATCGCCCAAAGCTCGGGTTTCTGCTTCACGATCATAGGCGCGTATTTCCTGTTGTCATCCAACGTGATCGGCTCGGACAAAGAACCTGTCAAGCCTGTCCGCGCGGCGCTGTCTTCGCTGTTTCTCGCGATCGCGGTTACCTGTCGACCGACAACAGCGATCTGGTGCGTGGTGGCTGTAGCGTTCATCGTCGCGGGCGTGTTGAAGCTCAGACGTACAAAGAGCGAAAAGCCGGTGTATATCAAATATCTGCTGTGCGCTCTCTTGCCGTTCGTCGTCATCGGCGGCGCGCAGATGCTCTATAATCACGCGCGGTTCGGGTCGTTCACCGACTTCGGTATCGCCTATTCGCTGACCATCAACGACTTTACCCACACCGAGTTCCATACCCAGCTCTCCGCGATCGGCTTCTTTGACTATCTGCTTGCGCCTCCGTCCTTCTCGGGCGAGTTTCCGTATGTTCAGACAACCATGTCGACGCTGGGCGTCAACGGCTACTACTTTGAAGCCACCAAAAACGGCGCGGGGCTGCTCTACCGCGCGCTGCCGATGTTCTTCCTCTTTGCAGCGCCGTTCGCGCTCAAGCTTGTCGAAAAGGAAAAGCGCGTTCGCACCGCCGTGCTGTTCAGCGCGGTCGCGTTTGTCGCGCCGTTCATCGTTATCGCGTCCATCTGGGAGTCCGGCTACGGTGTGCGCTATATGATGGATTTCGCGTGGGAGATGCTGACCTGCGCGTTCCTGGTGATGTTCCTGTTCTATCGCCATCTCAAGGGCAAGGACGCCAAGCGCATCTACGAGCATATCCTGCTCATCATGATGTTTGCCTGCCTGTTCATCAACATGGGTCTGACCTACGCCTACTGGTATCCGGGCGCGTATGTCGGCGGCTACGAGGCGGCGTTTGAGAGCTTTGGCAGGATATTCTCGATGTTCAACACTTGATAATCGGGAATTTGTTTACATTTTTCGGTTGAAAAACGCTTTTTCCTGTGCTATGATAGCCAGAGAAAACCGATGGAAGGTGAATGGATGAATAACGATTGGACAAAGCAGAAACAGCACCACGGCGTTTCTGAGGAATATATCAGGAAAACCAGGAGAAAGCGTGTGTTGAAGGAGTGGCTGATCTCTCTGCTTGTCACGGTGATCGCGCTTGCGTGCGTGGTCGGCGCTCAGTACTGGTTTACCGGCATGACCGGTATCACGCTCGACCCTAAGATGGTATGGATCGGCAACGCGATCGGAGGCGTGCTGATGCTGCTGATCGTTCATCACTTTGTCAAAGCGCCAAAGGATCAATATCAGTCATACTAAGTATCCATTAAACGCTTTAACAAATTTGTTAGCGAGAAATTTCGCAGAGCAAGGCGGAGGACGCAGGCATACTGGCGTATGTCAAGGACGACAACACCGCTATGCGGAATTTAACGCAATAAATGTTAAAGTGTTTTAATGATACTTAGTATAAAACCGAATAGATAGAAAAACAGGGCTGTCACCGCGACAGCCCTGTTGCTTGTGTTATCAGGATTTAAGCTTTTTCTTTTTCAGCTCTTCGAGGTTTTTGGGTTTGCGCTGCATGTATGCCATGAAGAAGTCGCAGACCTTGCGCACCAGTACGCACAGCACCAAGGATATTACAAAGCTGCCGAAGTACAGCATGATCTCCTGACGCGGGCCGATCTTGTAGATGCGCTCGAGATAGTGGTTAATATTCAAATAGATCATGTAGTATTCCATCGAGTACATGCCGACAAACTCAAAGAAGTTGCGCAGAAGGTTTGCCTTGCCTCTGTGTCTGAGCTCGGTGCAGATAAAGCTGTTCAGCACCACCAGCGCGATGCCTAAGGGGCAAGCCGCGTAGCGGTAGATGAAGATGTAGCGGGTCTCCATATCCTTGTTGTAGCCGGGTACGAGCGCCTTGACGATAGGGGTGTAGTTTGCCATCAGCACCAGCATGCCGACCGCAACGGCGAGCACCAGCCACAGCCATCTTCTGTCGATCTCGCGCTTTTCCATGACGAACCGTCCCGCCCAGATACCGATGATGAATACCGGGATACGGCACAGCGCGATCTCGACGTTGGAGTATACGCCGGGAGCGATCGCCCTGACCGCAAAGGTACCGGCGATCACAACCGCGACCATCCCGATCATGCCCCAGACCTTCCACTTGTCGATGATCTTGTAAAAGATCGGGAACACCAGGTACATCAGCAGGATCAGCGAGATGAACCAGAAGACGCGCTCACCCTTGACGAAGAAGTAGAGGAAGGTCTCGCGCAGGAAATAGTAGATCGGGCCCGAGTTGAAGCGTCCGTTGACGTAGCGGAACGAAAAGTAGAACGTCGCGATCAAAAACGCCGAGGGCAAAACGCGCATCAGGCGCTTTTTCCAAAAGCTCAGCACATGGCTGTCTTTGGTGAACGAAAAGTACAGACCGATGCCTGACAAAAACAGGAACATATCGACGCCGACGTTGCCCGTGCCGCGGATGAACTTGAGCGGCTCAGCGATAAAATCGCTTTTGATGTAGTAGGATATCGTATCGTTGAGGTAGTCAGAGTGGAACAGACCGATCCACAGCGTCGCGATACCGAAGATGACGTTGCGCGCTTCGCTGATCGCGAAGAGGTTGAACGTCTTTCTTGTCTTTGCCATAGAATCCTCCTTTACAGGGATTTATCCTCACCTGAAAATTATACCAGTTTCTGCTTACAATGTCAATTATATTGCGGTTTTGTAACGATATGTCGGTTTTTGTACCGATACGGAAGGGTGAAACGATATTGCATTTTTACGCAAAATGGTTTATACTAACTGTGTATGGAAATTTTTGCTGACTGAGGTCGGCTTTTACAGGAGTGAACACCCATGTGCAAAGCGTGTGACAAAAAGACATTTTATATCACCACCCCCATCTACTATCCCTCCGGCAACCCCCATATCGGGCATACCTATACCACCGTCGCGTGTGACTCGATCGCGCGGTACAAGAGGATGCAGGGATATGACGTGATGTTTTTGACCGGTACCGACGAGCACGGTCAGAAGATAGAGGAAAAGGCGAAGGAGCGCGGCATCACCCCCAAGCAGTATGTCGACGAGATCGTCGCGGTCTTCAAGAAGCTGTGGCAGTACATGAACATCAGCTACGACCGCTATATCCGCACTACCGACGATTACCACGTCGAGAGCGTACAGAAGATCTTCAAGGAGCTGTACGACCGCGGCTATATCTACAAGGGCGAGTATGCCGGCAAGTACTGTACCCCTTGCGAGAGCTTCTGGACAGAGAGCCAGCTGGTCGACGGCAAGTGCCCCGACTGCGGCAGAGACGTCATAGAAGCGAAAGAAGAAGCCTATTTCTTCAAGATGGCGCCGTTCGCGGAGCGTATCGAGAAGCTCCTGACCGAGACCGACTATCTGCGTCCGCGTACCAGAGCGACGGAGCTTGTCAACAACTTCTTACAGCCCTCTGTTGACGAAAACGGCAACAAGACTTACGGCCTTGAGGATTTGTGCGTATCGCGCACCTCGTTCAGCTGGGGCATCCCCGTGACCTTTGACACCAAACACGTCGTCTATGTCTGGATCGACGCGCTCTCGAACTATATCACCGCGCTGGGCTACGAGAACGGCGCGTATGACGACTACAAAAAGTACTGGCCCGCCGACGTCCACATGGTTGCCAAGGATATCATGCGTTTCCACGCGATCATCTGGCCCGCGATGCTGATGGCGCTGGAGCAGCCGCTCCCGCAGCACCTTGCCGTCCACGGCTGGATCACCTTCAACGGTCAGAAGATGAGTAAGTCTCTGGGCAACGTCGTCGACCCGTTTATCCTGGGTGAGCGTTACGGCGTTGACGCGATCCGTTATCACATCATGCGCGAGATGGCGCTGGGCGCGGACAGCTCGTTTTCTAACGAGATCATGATTAACCGTATCAACACCGATCTTGCGAACGGTTTGGGCAACCTTGTCAGCCGTACCGTCGCGATGATCGACAAATACTTCGGCGGCACGCTCCCCACCGACAGGGAAGAGGGCGACTTTGACGCCGACCTGATCGCGACCGCCACCGCGCTGAAAGCCAAGGTCGACGATCACGTTGAGAACACCCGACTGAATCTGGCGCTGGAAGAGATCTTCAAGGTTATCTCCCGCGCGAACAAATATATCGACGAGACCACCCCGTGGATATTGGGTAAGGATGAGAGCAAAAAGGCACGTTTGGCGACGGTTCTGTACAACCTGCTCGACACCATCCGTATCGCCGCTACTCTGCTGTCAGCTTTCATGCCCACCACCATGCCGAAGGTTTTTGAGCAGATCGGCGCGACCGATTACGCGAAGTATGACGACGCGGACAGATTCGGCGTCCTGCCGCTCGACGTTACCGTTCATCGCGGTGAGGCGATCTTCCCTCGCATCGACGTTGATAAGGAGATCGAGGAGCTCAACGCGATCATCAAGAACAATGAGCCGAAAGAGGAACCTGCCTTCGATCTGCCCGAGCACAAGCCTGAGATTGCGTTCGACGACTTTGAAAAGGTCGAGCTGAGGGTCGCAAAGGTGCTTGCGTGTGAAAAGGTCAAGAAGAGTAAAAAGCTCCTGAAATTCACTCTCGACGACGGTGAGGGCGAGCGCGTCATCCTCTCCGGTATCGCAGAGTATTACGCTCCCGACGAGCTGGTCGGCAAGAACATCGCCTACGTCGCGAACCTCGCGCCCCGCAAGATGATGGGCATCGAGAGCTGCGGCATGATCCTCTCCGCCGAGAGCGGCGAGGGGCTGAAGGTCGTCACCATCGACGACTCCATCCTCCCGGGCGGAAGCCTTGTTTGAGTTAGGAGTCAGGAATTAGGAATTAGGAGTTAGGAGTTAGGAGTTAGGAGTTGATGGAGGGCTCCGCCCTCACCCATTGATAGGTTGTAAACAAATGTAACCACAAATCAAAACGCGTCAGCGTTTCCCGAAACTCCTCACTCCTCACTTCTCACTCCTCACTGATATGATCCGGAGGATCAATATGCTTCACAACATCTTTGACGCGCACGCGCATTATGACGACAAATGGTTCGACGACGACAGGCAAAGCCTGCTTTCCGCGCTCCCTGAAAACGGCGTTGCTTATGTCGTGAACGCCGCTGTCGATATCTCTACCGCTGAAACCGCGATCGGTTATGCCGAAACCTATCCCCACATGTACGCCTGCGCCGGTATTCATCCTGAGAATCTTGACGGGCTTGCGGACGACTATCTTGATCGGCTGACAGAGCTGTTACAGCACCCGAAGGTAGTCGCCCTCGGTGAGATCGGTTTGGACTACCACTGGGATATTCCGCGGGATGAACAACATCAGGTTTTTGAAGAACAATTAAAACTCGCACGCGAGCTCGATGTACCCGTCGTCATCCATGACCGTGAAGCCCACGGCGATGTGATGGGATACATCCGCAAGTATCAGCCAAAGGGGCTCATGCACTGTTTCTCCGGCTCTGTCGAGATGCTCAAAGAGGTGTTAAAGCTCGGCATGAGTATCTCGCTCGGCGGTACGGTCACGTTCAAGAACGCCCGCGTGCCTGTTGAGGTCGCCGCGGCGGTACCGCTCGACCGACTCCTGCTCGAGACCGACGCGCCCTACCTCAGCCCAGTGCCGAACCGCGGCAAGCGCAACGACAGCCGCAATATCGCCTTTACCGCGCAGAGGATCGCAGAGATCAGGGGGATGGACGCGCAGGAGCTGATCGACATTACTACTGAGAACGCGAAGCGGCTTTACGGTATCAAATAAACCGTTCCGATAAAACGCTTTTGATCGGTTGAGATTGCGCCCTTCGCATTGACTGTTTTGAACAAAATAAAAAAGCCCGCACGACGGCAGACCACTTGACAAATCCATATAATTGTTTATAATGAAGTTACAGGGAAAACCGTTTAGCGGTTAGCCCGAAAGATTATTGCGAATAATCGCCCTAAGTTTTAGCGGACTGCAGGGCGGTTATTTTTTTATGATCGCTATGTAACCTGTTGCTACAATCAATAGAATAATAATGTATGCAAGATATTCCATAGCACCACCCCCCTTTAACGGGAGTGCTAACCGCTCAAACTTCCCTGTAACCGCGGCTTATGCCGCAAAGCTATCATAGCATATTTGACCTATAAAGAACAAGGTACAATATTGTAATGATAGATTACAAAGAGCCTGAAAACGGCTTAAAACCTGAACGCACCGCTCTGTCAACATCGTTTTGCAGGGTGGCGCTTGCTTTTTAATCCCGACCGCCGTCCTCTACCGCAAGCGCAAGCCGGCAATACAAGCATAAGAAACAGGAGCACCGTGCGTGCTCCTGTTTTATACCTTTCTCAGTCTGATCAACAGCTCAATATACAGGATCACCGGCATAGCAATAATCAGCCAGTCGGCGACGGAAAGCATCACTCCCGCGATGGAAATGCCTGCGGTCGCGCTTGAGCCGGAGGCGAAGCTGGTGACTTCATCCCCCAGAGCGAAGGCTATCGTCAGGCTGTCGCGCCAAATCAGGGCGGAGATCGTCGCGGCGATCCCGAGCCCTCCGACCGTGAGCGCGGTGACGGCGAGCGGCTTGCTCAGCGTGATCCCCCGCTTATTCAGCTGACGTCGATACCACATGAATACGCCTGTCAGCGCGGCAACGAAGATACAGCCGTAGACCTGACGCGGTACAATGAAGCCGAACGAGAGGATCTCGGGAGCGGTTTTCATGAAAATGACCGAGAATATGATGATCGCCGCGCCGGTCAAGCGCACGTTAAGGGCATAGACCGAGTCGGGCATATGCGGCTTGTACGCGCCTGCAAAGCGTACTTTGGCGATGATGACCGCGAAAAGTCCTAAAAAGATCGCAATAATACCGACAAAGGCGAAGATGTCGGCGGTCGCGCCCTTGGCGGTGTTGTAGTAGTCAGCGTCGATCAGGCTCGGCGTGAGGTATCCGACAGAACCGAAGTAACGGTATAACAGCGACCCCAGTAAGCTAATCAAGGCGCCCGCGATCATCCATATCTGAAAGTCGAGGACGGTTTTTCGATCATCAATCTTTGATGCGGATTCTTCCGATACGGGCTTTTCGACGCCGTACAGCTCGTCGATGGTTACACCGAACACAGAGGCGAGCTGCGGTATCAAAGAAGCCTCGGGCAGCTGCACGCCGCTCTCCCATCGGGAAACGGTCTTGTCGGAGATGTCGAGCTTTTCGGCAAGCTCTTTCTGGGTCAAGCCGCTTTTCTTGCGCAGGGCGCGGATGTTCTCGCATAGTATGTTCATGTGCTTCACTCCTTTGCGCTGATGATACCAAAGCGGGCAGGAAAAGTAAACGTCGTACCCGCTGAAATCATTCTCAAAATCTGAGAATTGTGATAATCATGTAGAAAAAAGAGCGCTATTACAGCGCTCTATCGTTTTATTCCAAGCTGATATCCAACTCTACGGGACAGTGATCCGAGCCGAAGATGTCGGTGTGGATTTTTGCGTCCTCGACCTTATCCGTCAAACGATCAGACACGATGAAGTAGTCGATGCGCCATCCGGCGTTTTTCTGACGAGCGGAGAAGCGGTAGCTCCACCACGAGTACACGCCCTCGACGTCGGGGTTCAGGTTTCTCCATGTGTCGGTAAAGCCGGACGATAGCGCGACGGTCATCTTCTCGCGCTCTTCGTCGGTGAAGCCCGCGTTTTTGCGGTTGGTTTTGGGATTTTTGAGGTCGATCTCCTGATGGGCGACGTTGAGGTCGCCGCAGTAGATCACGGGCTTTTTCTCGTCGAGCGACTTGATGTAGGCGAGGAAATCGTCCTCCCACTTCATGCGGTAGTCGAGGCGTTTAAGCTCGTTCTGGCTGTTGGGGGTGTATACGGTGACGAGGTAAAAGTCTTCGTACTCCAGCGTGATGACTCTGCCCTCGCGGTCGTGTTCTTCGATACCGATGCCGTAGCTGACATTCTTCGGCGGGTGCTTGGTAAAGATCGCCGTGCCGGAGTAGCCCTTCTTCTCGGCATAGTTCCAGAAGCTTTGATAACCGTCGAAGCTCAGGTCGATCTGACCCTCTTGCAGCTTTGTTTCCTGTATGCAGAAGAAATCCGCGTCGAGTTCGCGAAATATATCTTCAAAGCCTTTTGTGACCGCGGCGCGCAGGCCGTTGACGTTCCATGAGATGAATTTCATAGGTAAACCTCTTGATTTTAGTTAGGAGTGAGGAGTGAGGAGTGAGGAGTTAAGGGCGGACGCCGTCCGCACCTGATTTTTAAAACGCTGCTTTCCCACAACTCCTAATACTAATCCTTGATAAAGGTTTTTATTTAAAATAGTCATTGCGAGGGGCGCAAAGGAAAAGGTAGAGATTGCCACGTCGGAACCTTGTTCCTCCTCGCAATGACAATCTGAAATGCGCCCCGTGGCAATCTCAACCGATATTCAATAGTCATTGCGAAGCCTCTTTAGGGGCTGTGGCAATCTCAACCGATTAAAAGGGTCAAATAACCCGCTGCTTGCACCGGGGAAGTTTATTAAGGATTAGTATAACTATTGATCGCGTTGACGATCCTTTCAAAGTGCATACTGTGGCTGGCTTTGACCAGAGCTGTGCCGGTCTGCAAAAGGTCGTTGATCTTCTTGATACAGTCGTCGACCGATTCAAAGTATACCGCGCCCTCGCCGTAGCCCTCGGCAGTCGCTTTGCTGAGCGGGCCTACCGCGATCAGGCTGTCGATACCGACCGATTTGGCGTAAGCGCCGACCTCTTTGTGCAGCGCGAGCTCGTCTTTGCCCAGCTCCTTCATATCGCCTAAGACGGCGGTTTTTCTGCCGTCGAGCTTGGACAAGGTGTCCAGTCCCGCCTTGGTGGAGGTGGGGTTGGCGTTGTAGCAGTCGTCGATAACGGTCAAACGGTCGGTCTTGACGATCCTTCCGCGTGAGCCGACGTTTTCAAAGCTTTCGATACCGCGCTTGATCTGATCGGCGGTCAGCCCCAGCTGTACGCCCACCGCCATCGCGCACAGGGCGTTGAGGACGTTGTGACGCCCCATGGTCGGGATCGTGACGTCGATACGCATATCGCCGTGGATCAGGGTGCAGTCGATGCCGAACAGCCCTTTTTCCACGATATTTTCGGCGCGAAATTCGTCTTTGCCTGTGCCGTAGAAGATCGGTTTGATCCCGTTGTACTCGGTCACGGTGCTGAGCTTGTCATCGTCATGACACAGGATGATGGTCGCGTTGTCGTTGAGGTAAGCGAACATCTCGGTTTTCGCCTTCAAAACACCGTCGCGGTCGCCGAGGTTTTCGAGATGACAGCAGCCGATGTTGGTGATGACCGAAATATCGGGGCGCACCATTTTAGACAGGCGTGTCATCTCGCCGAAGCCTGAGATACCCATCTCGATGACGGCGACTTCGTGGCTTTCTTCCAGTCCGAACAGCGTCAGCGGAACGCCCAGCTCGTTGTTGAAGTTGCCGGCGGTCTTGTGCACCTTGTATTTTTGCGCGAGTACCGCGCTGATGAACTCTTTGGTAGAGGTCTTGCCGACCGAGCCGGTGATACCGATGAACGGGATCGAAAACAGCGAACGGTAGTACGCGGCGATCCCCTTGAGCGCGACAAGGGTGGAGTCGACCAAAATGTAAGGGGTGTCAACCGTCGGCGCTTCTTCGCACAGCACGCACACAGCGCCCTGCTCTACGGTCATGGGGATGAAGCGGTGACCGTCCGCGCGCGCGCCTTTGATGGCGGCAAACAGCGCGCCGGCTTTCGCCTGTCGGCTGTCGGTGACGATGGATGTGATCTTGATATCGGGATCGCCGTGTAAGGCGCCGTTGCACGCCGCCGCGACCTCTTGTAAGGTGATAGGTTTCATAAAGGGATCCTCCGGACTGGGTTCAGTTAGGAATGAGGAGTGAGGAGTGAGGAGTTTCGGGAAACGCTGACGCGTTTTGATTTGTAGTTACGTTTGTTCACGACTATCAATGGGTGAGGGCGGAGCCCTCCATCAACTCCTAACTCCTAACTCCTAACTCCTAACTATTTCAAAAGCGAAAGCTCCACGATCTTCTCGCACAGGTCGGCAAATTCGATGCCGTCGGCGGCGGCCTCCTGCGGCAGCAGCGAGATCGGGGTCATGCCGGGCAGGGTGTTGGCTTCCAGACAGTAGAGGTGGTTGTGACCGTCCAGCAAAAAGTCGATTCTGCCGTAGACCTTCAGGCGCAGCATCTCGAAGGCATGCTCCGCCTCACGCTGCATTCTCGCGGCGATATAGGGGTCAAGCTCTGCGGGGCAGACCTCCTCGGTCGCGCCCTCCTGATACTTATTTTCATAGTCGTACCATCCGCTCTTGGGGATGATCTCGATGACGGGCAGCGCCTTGCCGCCGAGGATGCCGACGGAAAACTCGCGTCCCTTGATGTATTCTTCGACCAGCACGTCGTCGTCATAGCGGAACGCCGCGCCTACCGCCGCGACAAAGGACTCTCTGTCCGCGACGATCTGGACGCCGACGGATGAGCCTGCGGAGCAGGGCTTGACGACGCAGGGGAAGGAATCCCAGCTGTCAAGGTACCCTTCGCCCATGAACTCGCGCTTATACAGGCGGCTGATGGGGGTGGGGACGTTAGAGTTGAGAAAAATTCCTTTTGTGATACCCTTATGCATGGCGATCGCCGCGCCCAGGTGATCGGAGCCGGTGTAGCGGATACCGTGCAGCTGCAGCGCCGCCTGTACCGAGCCGTCCTCGCCCTCGCCGCCGTGCAGGCCTAAAAAGGTGATATCCGCCGCGCGGCAGATGTCCAGCACATGGTCGCCGAAGTAGTCCGCAGACTGATTTTTGCGGCTCTTTTTGACCGCTTCGATGTCGGGTTCTTCGCGGTCGATGACCGCGTCGCCGGCAAAGTCATAATTAGTTTCAAAGAGGCTGTCGATGTCGCAGACCTCTTCTTCATATCCCATATATACGTCCAGCAGAACAACCTGATGACCTTTTGAGCGCAGGGCTTCGGCGATCTTGGAGCCGGATAAGATGGATACATCGCGTTCGGACGAAAGTCCGCCAGCTAAAACAACGATTCTCATATAGATTACCTCCATTAATTAGTTAGGAGTTAGGAGTTAGGAGTTAGGAGTTAGGAGTTGATGGAGGGCGTTGCCCACACCCATTGATAAAGGATATCAAACCGTTTTTGTTTGATGCTTTAGGAGATAGGTGTTGATGGTGGGCGTTGCCCACACCCATTGATAAAGGATATCAAACCGTTTTTGTTTGATGCTTTAGGAGATAGGAGTTGATGGTGGGCGTTGCCCACACCCGTTGATAAAGGATATCAAACCATTTTTGTTTGATGCTTTAGGAGATAGGAGTTGATGGTGGGCGTTGCCCACACCCGTTGATAAAGGATATCAAACCGTTTTTGTTTGATGCTTTAGGAGTTAGGAGTTGATGGTGGGCGTTGCCCACACCCATTGATAAAGGATATCAAACCGTTTTTGTTTGATGCTTTAGGAATCAAAAATGCGGAGCATTTCCCAAAACTCCTCACTCCTAACTCCTCACTCCTCACTCCTAACTTCTAACTCCTCATTCCTCATTCCTCATTCCTCATTCCTCAAAACATAAAGTGATTATATCCCCAATTCTCGGTTTCTTCAAATTTGACATAGACCCTGTCGCCGTCGACGTCCATGATCTCTTTGGCGATGTCGCACAGCCGCGATGTGAGCTTTTCGTAGCTCGCTTTCGGGGCGGAGTGGAGCAGGCTGACGTCAAAGAACGCCGTCGGGGCGCTGTTGTCGCCGCCGAAGTACAGCCGACAGCCGTCCTGAATCTGTACCATCAGGTAGCGTTCGGACTTGCCGAGCTCGGTGATCGCCTCACCGAGAGCGGTCTTTAGGGCGGTCTCCTGAGAGGGTGACACGGTGTTGGAGAATTTTGCGTTGATAAAAGGCATGGTGAAAACTCCTTTGCACAAATTTCGTCTTATACATTATAACCCCAAATGATTCATTAGGCAAGTTACAACGCGGGTTTGAGCTAAATATTATTGTAATTTTTTTGTTAATATTATTGATATATCGTCAAAGTGATGGTATAATCATACTGATGAATATTATTTTCATACATATTCCATATAAGGAGAGGATATTATGGCATTAGTAAACGCAAAAGAAATGCTCACTAAGGCAAAGGCCGGTCACTACGCTGTCGGTCAGTTCAACATCAACAATCTCGAGTGGACAAAGGCGATCCTGCTGACCGCAGAGGAGCTCAAATCCCCGGTTATCCTCGGCGTATCCGAGGGCGCAGGCAAGTATATGTGCGGCTACAAGACCGTTGTCGGTATGGTTACCGCGATGATCGAAGAGCTCGGCATCACCGTTCCGGTTGCGCTTCATCTCGACCACGGCTCCTATGAAGGCGCTAAGAAGTGTATCGAAGCGGGATTCTCGTCCATCATGTTTGACGGCTCTCACTATCCGATCGAAGAGAACCTTGCAAAGACCAAAGAGCTCGTAGGCATCTGCAACGATCTGGGTCTGTCCATCGAGGCTGAGGTAGGCTCCATCGGCGGCGAAGAAGACGGCGTTGTCGGTATGGGCGAGTGCGCCGATCCCGAAGAGTGCAAGATGATCGCCGACCTCGGCGTTACCATGCTGGCGGCAGGTATCGGCAACATCCACGGCGTATACCCCGAGAACTGGCCGGGTCTGAGCTTTGAGACCCTCGACGCGATCCAGGCTAAGACCGGCGATATGCCGCTCGTGCTCCACGGCGGTACCGGTATCCCGGACGACATGATTAAGAAAGCGATCTCTCTGGGCGTTTCTAAGATCAACGTCAACACCGAGTGCCAGCTCGTCTTTGCCGAGGCGACCCGCAAGTACATCGAAGAGGGTAAGGACAAGCAGGGCAAGGGCTTTGACCCGAGAAAGCTGCTCGCTCCCGGTACCGAGGCGATCAAGGCGAAGGTCAAAGAGAAGATGGAAATCTTCGGCTCTGTCGGCAAGGCATAAAGCATCATTACGATTCATCGAATGAACCCCGTTTCCGTACGCAGAAACGGGGTTTTTGCATGATAATCCTTGCGTTTTGTCTGAGCTTGTGCTAAAATGAATCTCTATTAATTGACGGGAGCGTGATGATTTGAAAAAAGCAATCTCACTTTTCTTAGCGCTGATCCTGCTGTTCGGCGCCTTTTCCGTGATCCCCGCCGTATCCGCGGCTCAAACGGACGGCGAGCTGCACATCGACCGCGCCTATCTCTCGGTCGGACAGGCTCTGTCTGTCAGCTGTCCCGAGGGCGTTACCCTGCGGTATTTTGTCGGCGAGGACGAGGTGGACGCCGAGGGCTTTGTCTTAAAGCCGGAGTATGATGAGAACTGGATCACCGTCAGAGCCTATGACGGCGAAGAGCTGAAGGCAGAGGACAAGGTCTGGTTCAGCAAGCTCCCCGTGCTGTACATCAACACCGACGACGGCGAGCCGATCACCTCGAAGGAAGAGTACAAAACAGGCGGCATGTTCATCCAGAATAACACCGCTGTCTCCGCCCCCATGTACGACGGCGCCGTCAAGATCAAGGGCAGGGGCAATTCGACCTGGAACTGGGACAAGAAGCCCTACCGTATCAAGCTCGACAAGAAAACCGATCTCTTCGGCATGGGCAAAAACAAGAACTGGGTGCTGCTCTCGAACTACCTCGACGAGAGCTTCATGCGCAACGACACCGCGTTCCGTATCTCCGACGAGCTGGGACTGGTGACCATGCACAGCGTGTGGACAGACCTCGTGCTCAACGGCGAGTACGTCGGCAACTATCAGCTGTGCGAGCAGATCAGGGTCGATGAAACCCGCGTCAACATCTTTGACTGGGAGGGCGAAGCCGAAGACCTAGCCTCCGCTGTCAATAAGGCAGAGAAGAAAAAGGGCATTATCCTCGACAAGGACGCGCTGGAGGATCAGCTGAAAAGCGACCTGTCGTGGGTGACAAGCGGTTCGTTTGTCTTTGACGGCGTGACCTATACCGTTGCCGATTACTACGACGCCGAGGACGATCTCTCGGGCGGCTACCTCTTTGAGCTGTCCTTCGAGTATGACGAGGTCACCAGGTTCATGACCAAGGATCAGCTCTATATCATGCTCAAATCGCCCGAGTATCTCAACACCAACGCCGAAATGCTGCAGTATGTCAAGACCTACTGGCAGGACTTTGAGAACGCTTACCGCGCCGACGACGGCTATGCCGATACCGCTCAGGGCAAAAAGCACTACACCGAGCTTTGTGATCTCGACAGCATGGTCGGCTACTGGCTGGTCATGGAGATCATGGGCAACGACGACGCTTTCCGCAAGAGCCGCTTTGCCTATAAGGATCAGGGCGAGCTGTTGAAATTCGGCCCCGTATGGGACTTTGACTGGGGCTGCGGTTCGATCAAGACCGGCACCAACGCCACAGGCTGGAAGGTCTCTGCTTCTCCCCACAAACAGGCGTTCTTTAAGGAGTTTACCGATGATCCGGTTTTTCTCGCTAAGGCGACCGAAAAGTACTGGCAGATCAGACCGTTCCTGCAAACGCTGGTCGAGAGCGGCGGTATCCTCGATACCAACAAGGAGTATCTCTCAGAGTCGGGATTGGCTGACCATGTGAGATGGAATCGTAAGGACACATGGATGTCGGCGCGCGGCTTTGAAAAAGACTTCACCGTGTTCAAGACCTACATGACCAACCGAATCAAGTGGCTGGATCAGCAGTTTGCGACCGACGACGTTCTTCTGAAGAGCGCTTACACCGAGTACAGCGCCGCGCCGTATACGCGGTCAAAGAACCTCTCGCTCAGCGTGCTCAACGCCGGGGACGATACCGTGACACAGCACGCGCCTGCCGACGGCGCAGTCAGGCTGAGCCGCAACGCGGTGCTGAGCGTCAGCTCCGATGACGATACGACAGCCTCTGTCAAGATTTATGTCAACGGTATTTTTGAGGAAGAACTGCCGCTTGTCGGCGGAGAAGCGCAGACCGTTATCCCGAACGAAAGCCTGCTTACGGACGGCTCAAAGAACGTGATCTCGCTGGTGGGCAAGGACAGCGCCGGCAAGACGACCGAGCGCAACTTTGCGACCGTGATCCTGCATGAGTCGGAGGACAAGGCGCTGCTCGGCGACGCCGATAAGGACGGAGAGGTCGGAGTGATCGACGCGACCGTGATCCAGCGTTATTTGAACGATATGCCGGTAAAAAGCTTTGACTACGATCCCGCCAACGTCACCGGCGAAGGGCTGGATATCATCGACGCGACCGTGATCCAGCGTTATGAGGCGCTGATGGATATCTCCTATCCGATCGCTGAGGAAATGGAATAACGGAAGTGTACCTCTTGTGAGGCATACAAAAAGCCCCCTGCTTATGCGAGCAGGGGGCTGCGTTATTTTGAGCTTTATTTAAAATAGTCATTGCGAGGGGCGATATACAAATTGTCATTGCGAGGCTCGCAATGGTCAAGGTTGAGATTGCCACGTCGGAACCTTGTTCCTCCTCGCAATGACAATCTGAAATGCGAGCCGTGGCAATCTCCACCGAATGCAATTCACCGCCACTGCGAGGGGCGCAAAGGAAAAGGTAGAGATTGCCACGTCGGAACTTTGTTTCTCCTCGCAATGACAATCTGAAATGCGCCCCGTGGCAATCTCAACCGATTAAATTAGTTTCTTCTGTCTCTGCGCGGGCGTGAACCACGGTTCCTGCCGCCGTCGCGACGGGGCTTGCGTTCCTCGTCGGTGTTGTTCTCGGGGGTCAGACCGTCTACCTCGATCAGCACATCTCTGCGGCTGAGGTTCAGGCGGCCTTTGTCGTCGATCTCCTGTACCTTGACGCGGATGACGTCGCCGACGTTGACTACATCGGTGACCTTGTCGACGTGCTTGACGTCGAGCTGGCTGATGTGTACCAGACCCTCTTTGCCCGGCGCGATCTCAACAAACGCGCCAAAGTCCATCAGGCGGGTGACCTTGCCCAGATACATCGCGCCCGGCTCGGGGTCGGTGGCGATGGTCTTGATGATCTCGATCGCGCGCTGACACTTCTCGGCGTCCAGACCCGCGACAAATACCTGTCCGATCTCGCCCTCTTCCTCGATGTCGATCTTACACTCGCACTGAGCCTGAATCTCCTTGATGACCTTGCCGCTCTTGCCGATGACCTCGGCGATCTTGTCGGCGGCGATGGTGGTGGTGAACATCTTGGGAGCGTATTTGCTGAGCTCCGGACGCGGCTCGGCGATCGCCTTGAGCATGACCTCGTCGAGGATGTAGTTGCGCGCCTTGTGGGTCTTTTCCAGCGCTTCCTTGACCATCTCGGGCAGCAGGCCGCTGATCTTTAAGTCCATCTGGATGGCGGTGATGCCGTCGTGGGTACCCGCTACCTTGAAGTCCATGTCGCCGAAGAAGTCTTCGAGACCCTGGATATCGACCATGGTCATCCAGCGCTCGCCCTCGGTGATAAGGCCGCAGGAGATACCCGCGACAGGCGCCTTGATCGGCACACCCGCGTCCATCAGAGCGAGGGTAGAGCCGCAGACAGAGCCCTGAGAGGTAGAACCGTTAGAGGATACGACCTCACTCACCAGTCTTAACGTATAGGGGAACTCCTCCATCGAGGGGATCACGGGCAGCAGAGCGCGTTCTGCCAGCGCGCCGTGACCGATCTCGCGTCTGCCGGGGCCGCGGGAGGGTCTTGTCTCGCCGACAGAGTAGGAGGGGAAGTTGTAGTGGTGCATATAGCGCTTCTCGGTCTCGTCGTCGATACCGTCTAAGAGCTGCATGTCGCCGACCGTACCGAGGGTCGCGACGGTCAGAACCTGGGTCTGACCTCTGGTGAACAGACCCGAGCCGTGTACGCGGGGCAGGATGCCGACTTCGCTCGCGAGCGGGCGGATGTCGTCCATGCCTCTGCCGTCGACGCGCTTCTGCTCGTCAAGCAGCCAGCGGCGAACGATGAACTTCTGGGTTTTGTACAGGCACTCGTCGATCTTTGCTTCACTTTCGGGATAGATTTCGTCAAATTTCTCGTGAACCGCCTCATAGATGGGCTTTAAGCGCTCATCGCGGACGGTCTTGTCGTCGGTGTCGAGAGCCGCCTTGACGTCTTCCTCGGCAAAGGCTTTGATCGCCTCGAACATATCGTGATCGGGCTCGTTAGAGGGATATTCGAACTTAGGCTTGCCGATCTCGGCGACGATGCCCTTGATGAACTCGATGATCTTCTGGTTCGCTTCATGACCCGCCATGATCGCGTTGTACATGACTTCGTCGGAAACACAGTTCGCGCCGGCTTCGATCATCGCGATACGCTCAGATGTAGAAGCGACGGTGGTGGACATGTCGGATACCTTACGCTGCTCGGCGTTCGGGTTGATGACGATCTCGCCGTCAACAAGACCGACGGAAACGCCGGAGATCGGGCCGTTCCACGGGATATCGGAGATGGAGATCGCGATGGATGTACCGATCATCGCGGTGATCTCGGGAGCGCAGTCGGGATCGACGGACATCACGGTCGCGACGATGGAAACGTCGTTGCGCATATCCTTGGGGAACAGCGGACGGATCGGGCGGTCGATCACGCGGGAGGTCAGGATCGCCTTCTCACTGGGTCTGCCCTCGCGGCGCATGTAGCTGCCGGGAATCTTGCCGACAGAGTAGAGCTTCTCTTCATAGTCAACGGAGAGCGGGAAGAAGTCGATACCGTCCCTCGGCTTTGCCGAAGCGGTTGCCGCAACGTGTACGACGGTCTCGCCGTAGCGCACCAGACACGCGCCGTTGGCGAGCTGGGTCATCTTGCCGGTCTCAACGACCAGCGGTCTGCCCGCGAGCTCGGTCTCGAACACGCGGTACTTGTCAAAAGTCATAGCCTTGTTAGCCATAGAGTTACCTCCTGTTAAAATGGATTTGTACAGGAACTTTACAGCCGTTTAGCAATAAAACCAGAGCTCTTTTCAGTTAGGAGTTAGGAGTTAGGAGTTAGGAGTTGATGGTGGGCGTTGCCCACACCCATTTATAAAGGATATCAAACCGTTTTTGTTTGATGCTTTAGGAGTTAGGAGTTGACGGTGGGCGTTACCCACACCCGTTGATAAAGGATATCAAAACGTTCTTGTTCTATCCTTTAGGAATCAAAAATGCGGAGCATTTCCCAAAACTCCTCACTCCTAACTCCTCACTCCTAACTTCTAACTCCTCACTCCTCACTCCTAACTCCTCACTATACAGGGCTCTCGTTTTACCGCTAAGCTGAACTGTAAAATCCCGGGATTGGATTGGTTTGCAAATCGCCTTATGACGAAATGCAGGGCAAACGGAGTGCTCCGTCTGCCCTCATGCCGACTTGATTACTTACGGATACCCAGTCTCTTGATGATAGAACGGTATCTCTCGATATCTACCTTGGTCAGGTAGTTGAGCAGCGCGCGGCGCTGACCGATCATCTTGAACAGACCGCGGCGGGAGTGATGGTCTTTCTTGTGAATCTTGAGGTGCTCGGTGAGGTCGTTGATTCTCTTGGTGAGAAGAGCAATCTGTACCTCGGGAGAACCGGTGTCACCCTCATGAGTCGCATACTCCTGCATGATAGCAATCTTTTCTTCTTTCAGCATTGTTTTCACCCTTTCTGTGTTTTTTGCGCTCCGCATAGTACAGGGCAGGTGAAGTCCTCGTCGAGGCGTAACCCCTGAACCATATCGGGCGTCAACAGCTATTTTACCATAATTATTCTCAAAAGTAAAGAAAAATCCGATAGAGAATCTTCCTATTTTGCCGGATTTCCCCCGTCTTTTTTAGATAAAGTCACTACATCAGCCGCGGCGCAGCTTTGCGATCAGCTCGCGCAGCTGCTTCTTTTCGTCTTTGCTGAGCGCGCGGTACAGCGCGACCAGTCCGCGCTCGTCCTTAGAGAGCTGAAAGATCGGACTGTTTGCCTGCACGGTGTCTTTGAGCCGGGACGCCGAACCGTCCTCTGCTTCGAGCATCGGCAGCAGCTCTGTGGGCGAAATGTTGTAGATGGCCGAGAGCTTGACCACGGAGCTCAGGTTCGGCTCGGTTTTGCCGAGCTCATAGCGCGTGTAGGTGGAGCGCTCGATGTTCAGAGCGTTTGCGACCTGCTGCTGCGACAGCGCGCACGCTTCGCGAAAATGGCGCAGCCGCTCGGCGGTTCCTTTGTGCTTTGATGTCATTTGCGGCCTCCCTCCGCGGCAGGGGTTGCTCCCTTAAGAGCCGCCGATCAGCAGACCTTCGGAGCGCCTTTACCGCCTGACTCCAGTATATCGTGAAAAAACCTCACATTCACTTTTGCGTGAAGATTTTGCACACATCGGTATTTTCCGCCGCAAAAGAAGGTTTTATACTAAGTATCCATTAAACGCTTTAACAAATTTGTTAGCGAGAAATTCCGCAGAGCAAGGCGGAGGACGCAGGCATACTTGAGGTGTTGTCCAAATCTTTGATTTGGCTAACAACACCCATGCAACAACACTCCAAGAGCGAAGCGATTGGCTTAGTGTCACTGCTGGCGTATGTCAAGGACGACAAGTATTATGCAACAAGGCAAAACAGAATTGAAAAAGCTCTTGAAAAATTTCGCAAAGTGGTATATAATCATTAAGCAGCCGTTTGCGAGAAGCGCTTTCGCGACAGGAACGCAGCGCCGGGCTGCGCGCAGCCGGGTCGCCTGATCTGAGCCTGACAACCGAATATCCGCTAGAGTGGCGCAGTTGGTAGCGCAATTGATTCGTAATCAATAGGTCGTGGGTTCGAGTCCCATCTCTAGCTCCATTGAGAAACCGCTTAGACAAGCCATTTTTGGAGTGTTTAGGCGGCTTTTTCTTTGCCTCTAAATCAACGAAATAAAGTGGCTTGACAGCTATTTGACAGCTATGAGATTTTTGCCCTTGGGAAAGCTTCATTGTCTTAATCCTTGATTATTATCCTTCGTTCAAGATGTCCTGAATATCTTTCGCGTTTTTTCGGGCAATTTCTAAACGCGATATTGTGACATCAACTTTGATTGGGTAACTGGCGCGCTGTAATATACGGTCATATATCCTCTGCTTTTCAATTGTGGTTGATTCTTTGAGTTGATCAAGGCTCATATTTGTAGTGACGATCAGCGGGATATTTGCCCGATAGATATCGTCGATAATGTTGTACGCGGTTTGTGTTGCGCCTTCAACACCGATATCATCCAGTACGATCAAGTCAAAATCATGAAAGTCAACAACGGCATACTTGTCCTGTACCCTGTTTCGGACTAAGTCTGACAGACGTGTGACAAGTACCCTCACACCTTGGTCAAGCAATGCGTTGGCAATACAGCAGGCAAAGAAGCTTTTTCCACCTCCAACTGCGCCGGTGAATGTAATACCATAGCAGTGCTTTTTCATTGTTTGCCATTTTGAAACGTATTGCTTGCACTTTTTAATGACTACATAAGTTATTTGAAGGAGCAACAAAGGGAGAAAATCCTAGAATGTATTTCGCGTCTGATGCTGAGTCAACGGCGCAAGCAATCAGAGATATCGCTACGAATAACCCGGAGATCAGCGAAGAGGATATTAGGATTCTGACCTGTAAAACAGAGAGTCAGAGTATTCTCAGTCCTATGTGCAGTGATGGCTGTTTTGTGGACAACAAGATTTCTATTCGTTTTACGACATGCAGAAAGTTTAAGGGATTAGAATCTGACGTTATCATTGTTGTTGACGCCAACAAAGAGTTTTTAGAAGGCGGCGGTGAAAAGATCCTTTATGTCGGTACCTCAAGAGCCCGGCATAAGCTGTATATTATTTGCGATATCAGCAAAGAAGACAGTATCGATTATTTGCAGTCAGCCGGTATAAAGCCATCAAGCAATCCATATAAAAAGCTTGCAACTTCGTTTAATGCAAAGTATACGAACTAATATAGCAATGGTTCCTTTCGTGTTTTCTTGTACCACATAGGTTGGAGGATAATATGGACAAAGAGCATAAGAAAAAAATCGAACAACAGGCTCTTGCAGGAGCTACAGCAGAAACAGTGAAACGTTTCGGCAGCGCGATAAAAGAGCATCTTGTCGCCTTTTCCGGTAAAGACCGTGATGCCGGGACTGAAGCTATCCGCTCGTTGAAGTCAATATCAGAAAGCAAAGTCAGCAAAGAATACAATACAACAAATATCAAACAACAGGCCGGTTTTTCTGCTGAAGTGAAATCCGTTGCAAAGGAGAACGCGGACAAAGTCATCCGCGGCTCGGATAAGCACGCATCCCGAACGGACGACATATCAAAGCAAGTTGACACTTCAGGAAGAAATATCGGCGGCACGAATGATCAGCTGTTCGATCTTGTAGAGATAAATGTCGATGGAACAATCATCGAGGGAACGGCAAGACAGCTGAAGTTTGTTGGCAAAGACGCTGAATCTTGTGCGGAACTGTTGCTCAACAAAAAGTATGACAAATACCGCAATAACGATGTTCCGATAGAAATCCCAAAAGACTTTTATGATAAAGTTCAGGCTGATTATGCTGAGAGGATCAGCAGACTGGACAAGCAGATTCAAAACGCGGAAGCCAAGGGAGATAAAGAGCTTGTTGCAAAGCTTCAAAAGCAAAAAGACAAAGTTGAAACAACCCGTAACAATCTCAGAAAAAGCAATGTTTCAAATGAAGAAGCAATCTTTGCAAGAAAGCATCCCGGATTATCCACAGCGAAAGACGTTGTGAAGGTTGCTCATAAAGCGGGAGTTCAGCAGGCGAAGGTCGGCGCGGCGATGTCCGGCTCTATCTCCATCATAAAGAATTTTGTCGCCTGCGTAAAGGGTGAGGTCGAACCGAAAGACGCAGCCATAGAGGTTGCTAAGGATACAGGTACGGGAGCGGCGTTCAGTTACGCAACTGCATTTTCGGGCGCTGTGGTAAAAGGCGCAATGCAGAATGCATCATCCGGATATATTAGAACACTGTCAAAGACCTCGCTGCCGACGCAGATGGTTTCCACCACTTTAAATGTCGGAAAGGTAATGAAAAAGTATCTTGTCGGCGAAATCACAGGCGCACAATGTATCGAGCAGCTCGGTGAGGACGGTTTCGGTGAGTTGGGCGCAGCGATGTATTCCACCATAGCGGTAGCCGCTGTTCAGGGCGTCGGCAATACTGCGCTGACAATTGTCGCCGGTGCAGCGGGAGCCAGCGTCGGCTATATGGCGGCGGTCGCGGTTTATCAGGAACTCGCTACTTCTCTGAAAGAATATGAACTTGCCAAAGAGGAGCGCAAACGGATAGAAGCAGAATGCGCCGAAGCGGTTATCCTGATAAGAGAATACCGAGAAGATATGATAGCGTCCTATGAAAAATATTTCACCGAGCATATGACTGATTTCAAGAATGGTATGGATGCGATGGATCAGGCGATCGCAGAGGGCGATGTGGATGGTTTCTTAGCCTCCAACGCTCAGATCCAGTCAGCCCTCGGTCACACGATACAATTCACATCACAGCAGGAGTTCGATGTCCTGATGTTGTCCGATGAAGACTTCAAGTTGTAAGGAGGCAGAAACATGAAACTAATCTCAGTCAAAAATGCGGTCGCCATTTTTTATTATCTGATGTCGGTCGATAACGTTATAACAGAAGTGGAACTACAAAAGCTCGATGAGATCGGTGCTGAGATAGACGCTGAAAAATATATGAGCTACCGCGATGATATCATTGAGCGGTGTGAGAATCAAAAGCTGCTTGTTATTGACAACGAAGATTACTATGATGTTATCTCAGAGGGCGTCGATAAGGAACTTTATTCCGATATCAGCGATGATGAGGATGTCATCGCTTCCCGCCTGCTTATATGGGACCTTCTGGTAATCTCTTACAGTGATGACGAATACCATCACGATGAACGTCGACTGATCAAACATATCGTACGGATATCAGGGGTTCCGACAAGCGTTTTCCTTGAGATGGAGCTGTTGATCAGATCAGCAGCCGAAGTCGAGAATGAGCGCAAGCGGCTCTCTACCTCCGACCGTCCGTACAGCGAGATCGCTCCTGTTATCGAAGAACTTGACAGGCGGGTTGCATATATCTCTGAAAGCGCAAAAAACCTGATTGACGATGAAATTTTGACGCCTTCGGTCGAAACGCTGGATATCAAGCCGACCGTTTTTGATCAAGTCGAGAAAGCGGTTGCCCCTGTAGGTGAACAGATCAAAGAAAAAATGGAGCCTGTCACATCAGGGATCGCTAAGGCAGTCTCGCCTGTCGGAGAAAAAGCGGGAGAAACTGTAAAGAGCGCAGCAACGGCTGTATCGGGATTCGCTTCTGATGTTGGAAAATCAATAGGCGGCTTTTTCGGCGGCTTCGGTAAAAAGAAGTAAGGAGGGAAATTATGCCGTTACCCATTTTATTTATCGGAATCGCGGTTGCTACAGGCGCTGTCGGTATCGGAAAAACCACAAAAGCAGGGTTCGATCAGCATAACGCAAGAATGCTGAATGAGAACTCGGATGAGCGAATGGAAGAAGCCGCAAACAGGTTGAACACATATCGCAAACAGTGTGAAAAATCCCTCGAAATGCTCGGAGAAGAAAAGCTCTTTATCTTGAACGGAAACATAGCTGACTTCATGGATACATTTACACAAATCAAGAATGTAGATTTTACAGAATCGCTTGGACTAAACGAGCTTAACAAACTGGCGATTGACAAAAAAGAATTCAAAGAATTAGGTGATATGCGCAGCTTTGCAGGATCGCTGTCAACCGGGCTTGCCGCGGGAGTGACCGGAGGCGCGCTTGCAGCATTTGGCGCATACAGTGCGGCATCTACCTTTGCGGCAGCATCGACCGGTACGGCGATCGCATCCCTCAGCGGTGCGGCGGCAACTAACGCAACTCTCGCTTTCTTCGGTGGCGGATCACTTGCTTCCGGCGGATTAGGTATGGCTGGCGGTTCAGCCGTACTCGGCGGACTGGTTGCCGGTCCCGCATTGATGATTATGGGAATCATCATCGAAGCGAAAGCAGGAAAGAATCTGGAAGATGCAAAAGCAAATGCTGCAGAAGCGACCGTCTACTGTGAGCAGATGGAGGCAGGCGCTGAACAGTGTATTGCCATTCGCAGAAGAACCGATATGTTCTACAGTCTGCTCTCGATTCTTGACTCACGATTCCTACCGCTGATTCATAAAATGCAGGAGGTCGTAGCGAATGAGGGCTATGATTATTCTAAGTATTCCATTGAAAGCAAGAAAGCAATCGCAGCAGCGGCATCTATGGCAGTCAGCGTCAAAGCTGTGTTGGATACACCGTTATTGACAGATGATGGAAACTTGACAGAGGCTTCCGAGGAACTCTGTAAAAAACAGATGCCAGCAATAAACCATTCTGCCGGTCAACACCATCTGCCCGAGGACAATCAATGATATGACGTATCTCTATCTCAGATCGCTGGGGATTTGGGACATATAACACCTACTGAGTAAGGAACTGGTCACTATGCACGAGAGTTTTGAAAAGATGAAATGGGAGGACATTTACAGCTATTGGCGAATATCTACTGAAGATCACCTGAATATCGTTAACAATACTCCTGATCCAATTACAATTCCCGTTCAGAGAAATGGTGAAAACAGGACATATGCGTACCTTTGGATAAAAAACAGTCAGATTAAGCAAGCGCAAAATATGTTGGAGCAATCTGTAAAATCTCCAATTTATCAACATAGAAATGTTCTTCCTGATGAACGAGTCATAAGAGCTGCGGATTTGATGGTTCAGGCAAAAAGCGATGAAGAGCGTGTTGCTATTTGGCTATGGATATTCTGTACCTCGTTGGAAAAAGCACAATTGCCCTTTCCAAATAGCAAGTATATCGAGCTTGTTGGTGCTAAAGTAAGGCTTCTTCTGCAGGAGCATTTTGATGAATGGATTTTCCGGTATCACCATCGGTTCCCACACTTGTTTATAGGCTCAGATATACTCAGCAAGGTTAAATTTGAGCGCTATTCAGTCATTGTCGATTTTGCAATTATGAATGCGTATATGATACGCAAAGAGTATTCTATCGTTCTGTTTGATTCTGAGCCGGAAAAGAAAGAACCACCATTTAGTTATCGAAATTTAAGGAAGGAATAACATGACCGAAGTAGCAGCGGCGCTGATATGGGATGGGGAGCGGTTCCTGATCTGTCAGCGGCCGGCGCATAAAGCGCGGGGATTGTTATGGGAATATGTCGGCGGTAAAGATACAACGGGGTCCCCGACGCGCCCCGCGTGGTGGGGAGAGGACGAATGGCGAACACGCGTGTTCCGCGAGGTCAAGGCATACCAACCGGAGTAGCCTTCAGAGTACAGCCGATGAGGACGAGGGTGAAACGAAACAGGAAGCCCTCATCAGAGAGTGTAAGGAAGAACTGGGAGTGACTATCACCGTGGGCGATGTCTTCATGAATGTGGTACACGAATACCCCGACATCACGGTTCATCTCACGCTATTCCACACTGAGATCACCAAGGGCACGATTCAGCTCTTGGAGCATAACGCCGTCGCTTGGATCACACCCGCCGAGATACCGGACTATGACTTCTGCCCGGCGGACAAGGATATCAACGAGAGGATCATGTACGGCGAGAGTTTATAGAAACAGGAGGTTCGGATATGTCGCGATTCATTGTGTTTGACGTGGAAACGCCGAACCGATATAACAACAGAATGAGTGCCATCGGCATTGCTGTGGTCGAGGACGGTGCGATCGTCAACGAGTATTTTTCTCTCGTCGATCCGGAACAGCCCTTTGATTATTTCAATACGCGCCTTACCGGTATCAGCGAAGAAACGGTCATGGGCGCGCCGACCTTCCCGGAACTTTGGGCGAGGATCGAGCCGCTGTTTTCAAGCGGTCTGCTCGTGGCGCACAACGCCGTATTCGATATGGGTGTGCTGAAGAAGTGCCTGCGCGATTACGGGATCGACCGGCGGCCGTATGTGCGCTATATCTGCACGGTGCAGATGGGCAGGCGACTGCTCCCCGGCATCAGCCACAAGCTCAATGATATGTGCGACCATTACGGCATCTCTCTCAGCCACCATCAGGCGGACAGCGACAGCCGTGCCTGCGCCGAGATACTCCTGCACTACTTAGACGAGGGAGCCGACGTCAGGCAGTACATACGAACCTGCTCGCTGAACAAGTAATAGAGAATACGCAATTATTGCGTATAATCTTTTGAAAAAATACGCAACTTTTACGTAAACAACTCCGGCTGATATGCGATGGCATCGTATTTTAGCCGGAAATTCATTACTTGGACATTTGTATTTGGAGATTAATTGTTCTATATTAATTTGAAATAACTTGCAAATTAAAGACAGATATGTTATATTATTTGCAGAATACTTCATATTAAGGTGATTGATATGAAAATATCCTTTGAAAACAGCAACGCTGCGGTAATGAAAGAATTAGGCGCACGCATAAAACGCGGCAGGTTGGATATGCAACTGTCGCAGAAAGAGCTGGCAGAAAGAGCAGGCATCTCAGCGCGGACCTTGTCAACTGCTGAAAACAGCGGAGACGTCCGTTTGGAGAGCCTCGTCCGCATCCTCCGTGTAATGGGCCATATTGAGAATCTGAATCTTCTTTTGCCGGAGCTGTCATTCAATCCCGAAGATTACAGAACATTGGGAAAAAGCCGCCAGCGCGTGTCGAAGCAAAGCACGCAAAAGAAGAGTAGCGGTTGGAAGTGGGGTGACGAAGAATGACATTTGCAGAAGTGATGTTATGGGGATCAAAGGTCGGAACAGTTGCATTTCCGGATGACAGCAACTTTGCAACATTCAGATATGACAGCGATTTTCTACACAGTGGGATAGAAGTGTCCCCTATTGCGATGCCTTTAAGCCCGCGGCAGTATTCCTTTCCGGCTCTGCCGATCGAAACCTTTCGCGGACTGCCGGGACTGCTCGCTGATTCCCTTCCGGACAGATTCGGTAACGCAGTTATCAATCAGTGGTTAGCAGCTCAAGGTCGGACACCGGAATCTTTCAATGCGGTGGAAAGGCTGTGCTATATCGGTCAGCGAGGTATGGGCGCATTGGAATTCAAACCGGTCACGGGACCAAAGGTTGATGAAAGTGAAAAGATCTATATTGACAGTTTAGTAAAACTGGCTTCTGATATTTTGACCAAAAGAAGCGAAATGCGATTTACCGTTGACAATCACGTCATGCAGCAGATCATGCAGGTGGGAACATCCGCAGGCGGCGCAAGGGCAAAGGCGGTTATCGCATGGAATGAAGAAACAAACGATATCCGTTCCGGTCAGGTCGAAGCCGGAAAAGGCTATGACTACTGGATCATCAAATTTGACGGAATCACAAATAACGGGGATCACAATGAGAAAGATCCCCCGACTTATACCAGAATAGAATATGCCTATCACCTGATGGCAAAAGCTGTCGGTATTCAAATGAATGAGTGCAAACTGTATCGAGAGAACGGGCTGTATCACTTTATGACAAAGAGATTCGATCGCGTTGAGAATAGTGGAAAGAAACTGCATATGCAGACACTCGGCGCTTTGGCGCACTATGATTTCAACGATGAAACCGCGACCGGTTATGAGATGGCTGCAGGAATCATGCGTAGACTGAATCTCCCTTATGATCAAATGGAACAGCTGTGCCTGAGAATGATCTTTAATGTGTTGACAATGAATTGTGACGACCATGTCAAAAACATCTCTTTCCTGATGGATCGAAACGGCATATGGTCACTGGCGCCGGCATACGATTTGACGTTTGCCTATCATGCGACAAACCGATGGCTGAAAGCGCACCGGATGAGTGTAAACAATAAACGAATGGACATCACGGTCAGCGATATGATTGCATGTGCATCGGCGATGGATGTTTCCGAATCAAGATGCAGGCAGATGATCAAAACCGTGAAAGATGTATTAGCAGAGTTTGACTCGTTCGCTACTAAAGCAGAGTTGCCATCTTCTACAGTTGAGAGTATCAAAGAACAACTTAAAACAATCGCATGAAGTAGGGCAAACAGTTGATGTTCATTTGATGTTTATTTGTTGTTTATCGCGGCGAAAAACCGCAAGATACTGCAATAGACTACAAAATGGGAATCGCCCAGAAACAGCTTGGACAAGCCGTTATTTGAGATTGCCGAAGATTACGGCGAGGTTGATTCGCCATTCGAAACGGACAGAGGGTGATGCGAGTTGATATGCCCGACCGATTTGTCGCTTTGCGACAACGGCAGACGGCAGATGATACCGTCAGCTTCTTCGGAGGGGATGGTATCACATACAGGTTGTTTATATTGAAAATACAGGAGATGGTATCATGGAAAATACAGCAGTTTTGCCAAAGCGCCGGGCGGTATCGCTGATCCTCAAATGCGTTGTTGTGATCGCGGCGGCAGTTGGCGTGTACGCAAGCTATATCGGCGGTTTGGGCGCTTTTATGAGCGGCCCGCGGGTGTTCATGTTCTTTACAATCCAGTCCAATATCGCAATCGCACTGATCTGTGCGATCGGCGCGGTATTGCTGCTCACTAAGGGCGCGGTCAACAACGGCTGGTTCATCCTCAAATTTGTCGGTACGGTTGCTATCACGCTGACAGGCGCGGTATTCTCGTTTGTGCTGGCGCCGACGCTGGGCGATCAAGCGTGGAATCTGCGCAACACCCTTACTCATGTCGTCGTGCCGATCGCGGCGATTGCCGACTTCTTTGTTACGGGGGTGTTCGGCAAGCTTGAGAAGAAGCATACGTTCTTTGGGATACTGCCGCCGCTCGCGTATGTCATCTACGCCGCGGTCGCCTATGTCAACGGATGGGAGTTTATCCCCGGCAAATGCTATCCCTATTTCTTCCTTAACTGGGGCAGCCCTGCGGGCGCGTTCGGCTTCTGCGGTGAGCTGCCGTATATGGGCTGCGTCTGGTGGATTCTGATCGGCATGGCGCTGATTCTGCTGCTGGGGCTGGTCTATATACTGATCCTGAACGCGATGAAACGCCGCAACCGCAATAAACTTCCCCGGTGCAAGCAGCGGGGTATTTGACCCTTTTAATCGGTTGAGATTGCCACAGCCCCTAAAGAGGCTTCGCAATGACTATTGAATATCGGTTGAGATTGCCACGGGGCGCATTTCAGATTGTCATTGCGAGGAGGAACAAGGTTCCGACGTGGCAATCTCTACCTTTTCCTTTGCGCCCCTCGCAATGACTATTTTAAATAAAACGCAGACAGAATGAGGAGAGTTATGGAATATTCAATTACACTGGCACAATTATTCAATATCAAAGAGGAGTACGCCCGGAACATCATCACCTTGCTTGACGACGGCAACACCATTCCGTTTATCGCGCGTTACCGCAAGGAAATGCACGGCTCGATGGATGACCAGCTCATCCGCGAGTTCAGCGAAAAGCTCGACTATCTGCGCAACCTTGACAAGCGCAGGGAAGAGATTCGCGAGCTGATCGACGGTCAGGAAAAGCTGACGGACGAGATCGGCAGATCGCTGGATCAAGCGCAGACGTTGAGCGAGCTGGAGGATATCTACCGTCCTTTCAGACCCAAGAGAAAAACCCGCGCCTCGGTAGCGAAAGAGCGCGGGCTGGAGCCGTTGGCTGCGGCGATCATCCGTCAGGAAAAGGGCTTTGATCCCATGAAATATGCCGAAGAGTTCGTCGATGAAGAAAAGGACGTTCCCTCGGTACAGGACGCGTTGAGCGGCGCGATGGATATCGTCGCAGAGATGCTCTCCGACAGCGCGGTCATCCGCGGACACCTGCGTCCGATCTTCCGCAAGCACGGTCTGCTGAAATCTGTCGCGGTTGACGAAGAGCAGGACAGCGTCTATACCAATTATTATGACTATGCCGAGGCGGTCGGGAAGATCGCGGGACACCGTGTTTTGGCGGTGAACAGGGGAGAGAAAGAGGGGTTTTTGAAGGTCGGTATCTCGCTGGATCCCGTTCTGCCGCTGAACGTGATTGACCGCGCGCTGGACAAGGGCACCAATCCTGTGTGCTCCGATCTTTTGAAAGCCGCGGGCGAGGACGCGTACACGCGCCTGATCTTTCCGTCTATCGAGCGCGAGATACGCGCGGAGCTGACCGATACCGCCTGTGAGAACGCGATGAAGGTCTTTGCGACCAACCTCAAACAGCTCCTGATGCAGCCGCCCGTCAAGGGCAAGACGGTGCTGGGTCTTGACCCCGGCTACCGCACGGGCTGCAAGGCGGCGGTCGTCGACGACACCGGCAAGGTGCTGGATACCGCCGTGATCTATCCCACCCATTCTCAGGTCAAGATCGCCCAGTCAAAGAAAAAACTGCTGGAGCTGATCCGAAAGTACAACGTCGATATGATTTCCATCGGCAACGGTACCGCGAGCAAAGAGACCGAGATGTTTGTCGCCGACGCGATCAAGGAAGCCGACCACACGGTTTATTACATGGTTGTCAGCGAGGCGGGGGCGTCCGTTTACTCTGCGTCAAAGCTCGCCGCGACCGAGCTGCCCGAGCTGGATCTGACGCTGCGCAGCGCGGTGTCTATCGCCAGAAGGCTGCAGGATCCGCTCGCGGAGCTGGTCAAGATCGAACCAAAGGCGATCGGCGTGGGTCAGTATCAGCACGACATGCCCCAAAAACGCCTCGGAGAGACGCTGGACGGCGTGGTCGAGGACTGCGTCAACTCGGTCGGCGCCGATCTGAACACCGCGTCCCCCGCCCTGCTGCTCAGAGTATCGGGGCTGAACGCGGCCGTGTGCAAGAACATCGTCGCGTATCGTGAGGAAAACGGCGCGTTCAAAACGCGTGCCGAGTTGAAAAAGGTTCCGAAGCTGGGCCCCAAAGCTTTTGAACAGTGCGCGGGCTTTTTGCGTGTGCCCGAAAGCCGCAATCCGCTTGACAACACCGCCGTCCATCCCGAGAGCTACGCGACCGCCAAAGAGCTGTTGAAGCTGATGGATTATTCGGACAAGGAGATCAAAGCGGTAAAATTCGGCGACCTGAGCCAAAGGGTCAAGCAGTTCGGCAGAAAGGAGCTTGCTCAAAAGCTGCAGATCGGTCTGCCGACCCTGGACGACATCGTCAGGGAGCTGTCAAAGCCCGGGCGTGACCCGCGTGACGAAATGCCCAAGCCGCTCCTGCGTTCGGACGTGCTGGATATCAGCGACCTCAAAGAGGGTATGGAGCTGACGGGCACGGTGCGCAACGTCATCGACTTTGGGGCGTTTGTGGATATCGGCGTGCACCAGGATGGTCTGGTGCATATCTCCCGAATCTGCGACAGGTTCATCAAGCACCCGTCCGAGGTGCTCAAGGTCGGCGATATCGTCAAGGTGAAGGTTCTGTCGGTCGACGTCAAGAAAAAGCGTATCTCTCTGACGATGCGCGATCTGTGATAAACAGGGGTAATACTAAGTATCCTTAAAACACTTTAACATTTATTTAAAATAGTCATTGCGAGGGGCGCAATGGTTAAGGTTGAGATTGCCACGTCGGAACCTTGTTCCTCCTCGCAATGACAATTTGAAATGCGCCCCGTGGCAATCTCCACCGAATACAATTCACCGCCACTGCGAGGGGCGCAAAGGAAAAGGTAGAGATTGCCACGTCGGAACCTTGTTCCTCCTCGCAATGACAATCTGAAATGCGCCCCGTGGCAATCTCCACCGAATGCAATTCACCGCCACTGCGAGGGGCGCAATGGTTAAGGTTGAGATTGCCACGTCGGAACCTTGTTCCTCCTCGCAATGACAATTTGAAATGCGCCCCGTGGCAATCTCAACCGATATTCAATAGTCATTGCGAAGCCTCTTTAGGGGCTGTGGCAATCTCAACCGATTAATTAGTATTACCGTTGAAAAACCGCCCGCGTTCCTGTATAATAAAACTGTAGAAATTCTGTCACCGGGAGGATGTTATGCCTGATATCGCTGTTCATACCCGCTTTGGGGCGCAGGTGCTGGAAAAGGTACAGATCGACGTTGACCGCGCGGTCTACGACTTCGGTCTGCTAGGCCCCGACCCGTACCTATTCTACCGCTTTTATGTACCGCCGTTTCGCCATGAGGTGAACCGCTATTCGTCCGTGATGCACCGCGAGCATACCGGCGAGTTTCTGCTGGAGCTTGCGCGGCGCGCAAAGGAGAACCGCGGCGTGTTCTCTTACCTGTGCGGTTTTTTGTGCCACTACGCGCTGGATTCGACCACCCATCCCTATATCAACGAAATGGCGGATGATCGAATCTCCATGCACATCGCGATCGAGCACAGGCTCGACCTGCTCAGCGGCGACAATGTCCGTATCCCTCCCTTTTTGCCCGAGTTGCTGAGAGAACCTGTCGGCGGCGCGATCGAAAAGGTCTACGGCTTTGAGAACGCGTGGGACAGGTTCAAACAGGGCCGACGTGATATGAAGCCGTTTTACGCTGTCGTCACCGACAAAAACGGCGCCCTCGACCGCTGGGCGCGAAAGGTACCTAAGCTCAACCGCATGTCCTACAAGAGCCATGTCACGGACGGGATGGATCTGAGCGGCTTTGTTCCGCTGTACAACAAGGCGCTCGGCGACGCGCAAAGATTCATCGAAGCCGCGCGGAGTTTCGTCAACGGTGAGTGTGATGAAAAGGCCTTTGCCGAGGTGATCGGCAACCGCTCCTATATCGACGGATAAATTTTTATGAAAGTATTGTATTTTCATGCGTAAATTGCTATAATACGGATAACTTAAAATAAAGGAGGTCACCACCGTGAAATTTGTATGTAAAATCTGCGGTTATGTCCATGAGGGCGATACCGCTCCCGACACCTGCCCCAAGTGTAAACAGACAGACGTTTTCGCGCCCGCGAATCCCTATGCGGGTACCAAGACCGAAAAGAATCTGGAGGCGGCGTTCGCGGGCGAGTCTCAGGCGCGCAATAAGTATACCTACTTTGCTTCTGTCGCGAAGAAAGAGGGCTATGAGCAGATTGCCGCGCTCTTCCTCAAGACTGCCGACAACGAGAAAGAACACGCCAAGATGTGGTTCAAGGAGCTCAAGGGTATCGGCACTACCGCCGAGAACCTGAAAGCCGCCGCCGACGGCGAGAACTACGAGTGGACGGATATGTATGAAGAGTTCGCCAAGACCGCCGAGGAAGAGGGCTTTACCGAGCTTGCTGAAAAGTTCAGAGGAGTCGCCCGGATCGAGAAGCACCACGAGGAACGCTATCGTGCCCTGCTTCGTAACGTCGAGACGCAGAAGGTCTTTGAAAAGAGCGAGGTCAAGGTGTGGGAGTGCCGCAACTGCGGCCACATCGTCGTCGGTACCCAAGCCCCCGACGTCTGCCCCGTATGCGCTCATCCGCAGAGCTACTTTGAGGTTCACGCGGAGAATTACTGATATCGAATAATAAAAAGAAACAGGCAGCGGTGGTGCTGTCTGTTTCTTTTATAATACTAATCCTTCATAAAAACCTTTATCATTTATTTAAAATAGTCATTGCGAGGGGCGCAAAGGAAAAGGTAGAGATTGCCACGTCGGAACCTTGTTCCTCCTCGCAATGACAATCTGAAATGCGCCCCGTGGCAATCTCAACCGATTAAAAGGGTCAAATACCCCGCTGCTTGCACCGGGGAAGTTTATTAAGGATTAGTATAAAAAACCGCCTGCAAAGAGAGTTGCAAGCGGTATCTCGGTCTATGTTTTTTTACAGACGATGATGACAAAGTCGATCGGGGTAGACAGGCTGTCGCGTTCTTCCAGCCGCTTCATGCCGCGGGACGGCGTGTGATAGTAGTACGGCGTCATGCGGAACAGCGCGTCGATGTCCTCACGACTGTCAAGCGAGATTTCTCCCTGTACGCGGATGCGTTCGACCACCTTGAAGCCCTCTGTCTGCGGCTCCTTTTCGTCGTTGAGGTAGGGTGTGTCGTAGAGCACCTCTTTGAGACCGATCAGGTGATCTCTTCCGGGGATCGCCGAGAGGAGCACGCCGTCATCGGCGATGACACGCCGAAACTCAGCCGCGTGAAACGGTGCAAACAGGTGGAACGCCGCCTTGACCGCGCCGTCGCGGATAGGGATCGCCGCGATATTCGCGACAAAAAACTGAGCGGAAATTTTCCGCTTTGCCGCAAGCCGCACCATGCTCTTGCTCAGGTCAAAGCCGTAGAAGCGGCGGTTAAGCTTTTCGGCGGCATAGGCGGTGTAGTACCCCTCGCCGCAGCAGATATCCAGCACGCTGTCGCCGTGTGCGGAGTATTGCGCAAGGCTCTGCGTCACGGCTTGCGCCAGGGGTTCATAGTACCCTTTGTTGAGAAAGTCACGCCGTGAGCGCGCCATTTCTTTGTTATCCCCCGTCATATCGCCGCTTTTTTGTGCCGAGAGCAGGTTGACATACCCCTCCTTCGCGACATCGTAGCTATGGCGGTTTTCGCAAGCCCATATGCGGTTGTGATGCTCAAGCGCCTGTCCGCAAACAGGACATTTCAAGATTTCCATAGTTTCACCGTTATTTAAAATAGTCATTGCGAGGGGCGCAAAGGAAAAGGTAGAGATTGCCACGTCGGAACCTTGTTCCTCCTCGCAATGACAATCTGAAATGCGCCCCGTGGCAATCTCAACCGATATTCAATAGTCATTGCGAGGGGCGCAATGGTTAAGGTAGAGATTGCCACGTCGGAACCTTGTTCCTCCTCGCAATGACAATCTGAAATGCGCCCCGTGGCAATCTCAACCGATATTCAATAGTCATTGCGAAGCCTCTTTAGGGGCTGTGGCAATCTCAACCGATTAAAAGGGTCAAATACCCCGCCCGAGCATAGCGAGGGTAAAGTGTCCGGCGGACACTTTAGTGCTTGCACGGGGGAAGTTTATTTGATGCCCCAGCTGTCAACGATCTCGTCAAAGCATAGGGCGGATTTTCCGAACGCTTCGGCTGTTTGAGGGCTGTTTTCGGACAGCTCTGTCGTGTCGGACGGAAAGAGGGCGGTATCGTCCCTATGTTTTAAGTACCAGTCGAGCGCTTTGTAGTTCGCCGGCGCGTCGCTCTCGATCAGCTCGGGATCATACCGCAGGGTGCGGAGCATCTCGAGGATATAATCTTTCAGCGAGCAGTCGGCGCGCCACTTTCGCGGCGGGCAGTAAACGCCCTTCGAGTACCAACAGGGATGGAACACCGGCGGCAGGCTGAGCATTTTGATATACGGCGCAGTTTCGGGGTAGCTGTCCCACAGCGTGACCTTAACGGTACATCCGTGTGTGACGCCGACCGTATATCTGCCGTGATCCGCCGACAGCGCGTAGCTTCGCAGACGGATATCCAGCAGGTATTCTTCCGCGCAGGGCAGATCGCCCTTTGTCGCTGTCCATGAAAGATAAGGACGGTTCCGGATCGAGAGCATGTCATAAAAATCAGCTCTCAGCCGTTCGTTTCTGTCAGTCATCGGCGATCACCCTTTTGCCGCCGAGGAAGGATGGCAGGGGTCTGCCCTGTTTCTTCCACAGCACATACTCCGCCGTCGCGGTGAAGAGAACATCGCCCGAGGAGTTGATCGCGGTCTCCATGCTGTCCTGGATGACGCCGATGATGAAGCCTACGCCAACCACCTGCATCGACACCGCGTCCGAGACGCCGAACAGCGAGCACGCCATCGGGATGAGCAGGAGCGAGCCGCCCGTCACGCCTGAGCTGCCGCACGCGGCCAGCGACGACAGAAACGCCAGCAGGATCGCCGTCGGGACAGATACCTTGATCCCCAGCGTGTTGACCGTCGCGAGGGTCATGACGGTGATGGTGACCGCCGCGCCGTCCATGTTGATGGTCGCGCCCAGCGGGATCGAAACCGAGTACATGTCGCGGTCGAGTCCGAGCTTTTCGCACAGGCTGAGGTTGACGGGGATGTTTGCCGCCGAGCTGCGGGTGAAGAACGCCGTCAGACCGCTCTCACGCAGACAGCGCAGCACCAGCGGATACGGATTGCGCCTGAGCGCGATTCCGACGATCAGGGGATTGAGGATCAGCGCCACCGTCAGCATGGTGCCGACGAGGATCAGGATCAGCTTGCCGTAGTCGACAAAGATATCCATACCGCTCTCGGAGACCGAGGTGAACACCAGCCCCATGATGCCGAACGGCGCGAGGTTGATGATCCAGCGTACCACCTGTGTGACCGCGTCCGAGAAGTTGCGCATCATCTCCTGGGTGCCGTCGCTCGCAAGCTTTTTCAGCGCCATGCCGATGATGACCGCCCAGAACAGGATGCCCAGATAGTTGCCCTGCGCCACCGCCTGTACGGGATTGTCGACAATGCTTTTGAGCAGACCGCCCAGCACCTCGCCGATCCCTTCGGGAGCCGCCGCGGTGTCCTGAGCGACCCCTTCGGTCAGCGCGATGGTCTGCGGAAACAGAAAGCTTGCTCCGACCGCCGCGCATGCTGCGAGAAAGGTCGAGAAAAAGTAGAAGAAAATCACCAGCGCGAACCGTCCGTCGAGCTTTGCGCTGCGCTGGCACAGCGACGCCGCTACCAGCACCGCCACCAGCACCGGCGCGATCGCCTTGAGCGCGCTGACAAACAGCGTACCGAGCGTACCGATCCACGCCGCGTGCGGCACGAGGAACGCCAGTACCGCGCCCAGCGCCATGCCGATGATGATCCTCAAAATCAGACTCGAATCATTATATAAATGTAGGATTTTTTTCAAAATTCTCAAGATATTACCCTCCCGGATCCACCGGAACCCTTTTTACTGGATCGCAAGCTCCTTGACGGTGAGCTTGATCCTGTTGTCAGTGAGCAGCTGCGTCAGAAAGTCGCAGATCTCCTTGTGATAGGCGCCCACCAGCAGGCGGACGATCTCGTCCTTTTTGCGGTTGCTGACCGCTTTGAGCACCGCCGATACCGCGGCGGGCGTGTCATCCTGCAGGACGTCCAGAATGTTGCACAGGACGGCGCCGGACAGTTTCTCTCTCAGCGCCTTGGTAATCAGCGGCAGGTTGGGGGTCAGCGACCGGACATAGTCGACGTCCTTGACCGCCACCGTGATCCGCAGGGATTCTTCCTGCTTGCGAATTTTGATGATGTCGACCTTTGCCGCGATGTGAAAGGGCGTTAAGACCTCGTCCTTGACCACGCTCTCCAGCACCGGACGGAGCAGCGTGAGTACCGCGTTGGTCGCGCCGTCGCCGATGGCGCCCAGCCCGAACAGCGCTCCCTTGAGCCCCAGCTTGCCCACCTCGACGACGTCCGAGAACTGTGTGATCGCTTCGTAGATCGTCTGCATGAGCTTTTTGCCGTTTTCGGGGATCAGCACCGCGTCAAGGATCATCTGGGTACGCACGTTTTTTTCGTTGGGCTTGTAGATGTAGTTGAGCTTATCGTACTTTTTCTCGCCTACACGGATCGCGTCCTTTTCAACCGACAGAACGCGCATGCCCGCTTTTTCCAGCCCTTTGCGCGAGGCAAGGTTTTTGTCCGCGCACCACGCCCTGACGCTGCGGTAGCCCTCGCGGGTCAGGTAGTTCAGCACACAGGTCAGCGCTTCGGTCGCGTAGCCGCGTCCCCAAAACCGCCGCGCGATACTCACCCCGACCTCGATCGCGGACTTGTCCTCGGCGGCGTCATACGCGCCGATCGTACCGACAACGATACCGCCGTGTTCGATCACCCAGCCGTAGAAGTTGTCCTTTTTGTAGCCGGTGATAGTTCCTTCTACCGTTGCCCGCGCTCTCTGCGGCGTTGCGTAGGGGTTCCATCCCGTGTACTCGTACATTCGCTCGTCCGCGCCGAAGTCGCGGTACAGGCTCCCGACGTCCTCCGTGCGGTAGCGGCGCAGCGACAGGTGTTGTGTTGTCAGGGTGATTGTTCCCGCCATATGATTACCTCGCGTTTTCTGTAAAATGAAATCCTTTTTATTATACACGATGTGCCGCCCGGTTGCAAGACTTGCCGCGAAGTAAAAATCGGTTTGATCGCCGGGAAAGGTCGGATTTTTCATATTACCTGCGACTTTGTAAAATGAAACGCTCGTTTGTAAAAGCAAACAGCGGGTATTGCTTGCATTTACTTTTACAATTAACGATTGAGATTTGCGTACAAAGTCCCGTTTATTGTCACCGTCATGTGTTATGATGATATTGTCGAAAAGATGAAATCCATTTGACAGAGATGACAGTAAAGGAGAATGAAGATGTTTTTTGAAAATGTGACCAATCCCGAGAACGTAGTTTCCGCCGCGAGAGAGGCGACCTCGTCCATGCGCGGCATGCGCATCATGCGCGCCCGTCACAGCGAGCGCGGCTGGCTCCTCAAATATATCGCTCTTGACGATGATTATCCGATCGCCGCGGTCGAGCGAAGTTTGACCCGAAAGCTCGGCGAGGCGGTGAACATGGTGAACCTGCACTATGATTTTGACACCGCCGCAAGATTGATTTACGCGTAAATATAGGAAAGGGCTGTCCGAAAGGACAGCCTTCGCTGTTTATATATTGTTGATAATACGAATCCTTAATGAAAACCTTTATCATTATCAAACGTTTTCGTTATATGAAACGCCCGTCATTCTGCGGACGACCGATGGTCGTCCCTGCGGCGGATATGGTCGAGCAGCGCTTTGCACCCCTCGGTGACGTCGTTCCACGTCGCGTCAAAGTCGCCTGTGTACCACGGGTCGGCAACGTCGCGCCTGTCTCCCGCGTACTCCATCAGCAGGCGCACCTTGTTCTCGGGATCGCTGCCGATGATCCGCATGATGTTGCGCTCGTTGTTTCTGTCCATGATGACGATATAGTCATAGCGGCCATAGTCGGCGGCGGTCATCTGCACCGCGTACTTGCCCGAACAGCTCATGCCGTGCTCGGCGAGCTTTCTGCGGGCGGGAGGATAGACGGGGTTGCCGATCTCCTCGCGGCTGGTGGCGGCGGAGGCGATCTCAAAATCCTTTGTAAGCCCCGCTTCTTTTACCATCTTTTTCATCACAAATTCCGCCATCGGACTGCGGCAGATGTTGCCGTGGCAGACGAATAGAATCTTTGTCATATCGCACCTCAAAGAATTTGATAAGAGCATTATAACAGATAACAGTGATTTTGTACATAATTCTTCCCATATTCTTGTATGCTATTGGGATAGAAAAACCATCGCGAAAACTGGTATAATAGAACATAATCTGTTTTGACAGGAGGTACACGAATGACGAAAAAATATATCATGGCGCTGGATTCCGGCACCACCTCGAACCGCTGTATCCTTTTTGACGTTGAGGGCAACATGTGCTCTGTCGCCCAAAAGGAGTTTACCCAGTATTTTCCGCAGCCCGGATGGGTCGAGCATGACGCCAACGAGATCTGGCAAAGTCAGCTGTCGGTCGCGCGTGAAGCGCTGCGCCGACTCGGCGCGAGCTACGACGAGGTCGCCGCGATCGGTATCACCAACCAGCGTGAGACGACCGTCGTCTGGGACAGAACGACCGGTCAGCCCATCTACAACGCGATCGTCTGGCAGTGCCGCCGTACCTCCGATTATGCCGATGAATTGAAGGACAGGGGTTTGACCGAAACTTTTCGTCAAAAGACGGGTCTGGTCATCGACCCCTACTTCTCTGCGACCAAGCTGCGCTGGATTTTAGAGAACGTCGACGGCGCAAGAGAAAGAGCCGAGCACGGCGATTTGCTTTTCGGCACCATCGACACATGGCTGATGTACAAGCTCTCTAAGGGGCGCATCCATGTCACGGATTACTCGAACGCGTCGCGCACCATGCTGTTCAACATCAACACCCTTGAGTGGGACGAGGATATCCTGACCGAGCTGGACATCCCCCGCTCCATGCTGCCCGAGGTCAAGCCCTCGAGCTGTATCTACGGTGAGTCTGATCCCGAGTTTTTCGGCGGCGCGATTGCGATCGCAGGCGCGGCGGGCGATCAGCAGGCGGCGCTGTTCGGTCAAACCTGCTTTGACGAGGGCGAGGCGAAGAACACCTACGGCACGGGCTGTTTTATGCTGATGAACACAGGCGAAAAGCCGGTCTTTTCCGACAACGGTCTGCTCACCACTATCGCCTGGGGACTGGACGGCAAGGTCAACTACGCGCTGGAGGGCTCGGTCTATGTCGCGGGCGCGGCGATCCAGTGGCTCAGGGACGAGCTAAAGCTCATCGACGGCTCGCCCGACAGCGAGTATTTCGCGACCCGCGTCAAGGACACGGCGGGCTGCTACGTTGTCCCCGCGTTCACGGGTCTGGGCGCTCCGCACTGGGATCCCTATGCGCGCGGCGCGATCATGGGACTGACCCGCGGCGTAAACAAATATCACCTCATCCGCGCAACGCTCGAATCCCTTGCCTTCCAGACCAACGACGTGCTCCACGCGATGGAGCTGGATTCGGGTATCCACCTCGGCTCTTTGAAGGTCGACGGCGGCGCGAGCATGAACAACTTTTTGATGCAGTTCCAGGCGGACTTGATGAACGCTCCCGTTCACCGTCCGTCCTGCGTCGAGACCACCGCGATGGGCGCATCGTACCTTGCTGGCTTAGCGGTCGGCTTTTGGGAAGACAAGGAGGACGTTCGCCGTCACTGGAGCATGGAGCGCGAGTTCCTGCCCGAGCGCGACGACAGCTGGCGCAAAGACGAGATCGACGGCTGGAACAAGGCGGTCGCCGCCACTAAAGGCTGGGCGAAGTAGAGTGAGGAGTGAGGAATGAGGAGTTAGGAGTGAGGAGTGAGGAGTGAGGAGTTATGAGAGTCGGCGTCACATATCAAAAGGGTAAGGCGTTTGCTATCAGAATCGTTAAACTCTATCAGTATTTACGAGATGAAAAGAAAGAATATGTTTTATCTAAGCAAATATTAAGGTGTGGAACCGGTATAGGAGCTAATATTGCCGAAGCAAACTGCGCCTTCAGTGAAAAAGATTTTCTGGCGAAGATGTATATTGCTTTCAAAGAGTGTGCAGAAACGGAATATTGGCTGGAATTATTGTATGACACAGATTATATAAATGAGCAAGCATTTCAATCTATGATAGGGGATTGCAGAGAAATGAAAAAATTGCTGTCCGCCATCACAAAAACAACAAAAGAAAAAGGTAAGGAGTAATAGGGAATATCGGTTTGGGGATCATAACTCCTCACTCCTAACTCCTAACTCCTCACTGCGTGAGGTAATTATGTACGACATTATTATCGTGGGCGCGGGCGTGATCGGCTGCGCTGTTGCACGGGAACTAAGTAAATATAACGCCAAAATACTGGTGATTGAGAAAAGCGAAGACGTCTGCGCGGGTACGAGCAAGGCGAACTCCGCGATTGTCCACTCGGGCTACGACGCAAAGAACGGAACGCTGAAAGCGCGCTTCAATGTTGAGGGCAACCGCATGATGGAAGCGGTCTGTAAGGAGCTGGACGTCCCCTTCAAGCGCATCGGCTCGCTGACCGTCTGTACCGAGGCGGATCGTATCGGCGAGCTGGATCAGCTTCGCGAGAGGGGAGAGCGCAACGGCGTCGAGGGGCTGCGCGTCCTCGACCGCGGCGAGCTTCTAAAGATCGAACCCAACATCGGCGACGAGGTCGTCGCCGCGCTGTCGGCGCCTACGGCGGGTATCGTCTGCCCGTTCAAGCTGACCATCGCCTATGCCGAGAACGCCGCTGTCAACGGCGCCGAGTTCCGCTTTGATACGGCGGTGAGCAAAATCTATGCCGACAGCGGCGTATGGCACGTTGTGACAGAGGACGGAGAATACACCGCAAAGGCTGTTGTCAACGCCGCGGGCGTTTACTCCGACGTTTTCAACAATATGGTATCCGAAAAGAAGCTGCACATCACCCCTCGACGCGGCGACTATATCCTGCTCGACCGCGCTGCCGAGGGTCATGTGAAGCATACGATCTTTCAGCTGCCGACAAAGCTCGGAAAAGGCGTTCTGGTGACGCCCACCGTTCATGGCAACACCATCGTCGGGCCTTCCGCTGTTGACATCGACGACCGCGAAAGCACCGCTACCACCGCCGAGGGGATCGACAGCGTCATCGCGAAATCCGCGCTGAGCGTCAAGAATCTGCCGACAAGACAGGTCATCACCTCGTTTGCGGGATTGCGCGCCCACGGCGACCGCCACGATTTTGTGCTGGGCGAGCCTGAGGACGCGAAAAATTTCTTCAACTGCGCCGCGATCGAAAGCCCCGGGCTTTCCGCCGCGCCCGCGATCGGTGTGTATATCGCGGGCTTGATAAAGGATAAGCTCTGCTTGACCGAGAATGAGGACTTCATCGCGGAGCGCAAGGATATCCTCAATCCCTCTAAGCTCAGTATCGAAGAACGCAACGAGCTGATAAAAAATGAACCTGCCTACGGCACGATCGTATGCCGCTGTGAGTCGGTCACCGAGGGTGAGATTCTCGACGCAATCCGCCGCCCTGTCGGCGCGCGCTCCCTCGACGGCGTCAAGCGCCGTACCCGCGCGGGTATGGGTCGCTGTCAGGCGGGCTTCTGCTCCCCGAAGGTGATGGAAATTCTGCGCCGTGAGCTGGGCGTTGATCTGAGAGAGGTCACCAAGAGCGGCGGCGATTCCTATATCGTCAACGCGCGTACAAAGGACGGTGAATAAGATGAAACAAGTTGATATTGTCATTGTCGGCGGCGGCCCCGCGGGACTGGCGGCGGCTGTGGCGGCTTATGATAACGGCATAAAGGATATTCTGATTCTCGAGCGTGACGAACAGCTCGGCGGTATCCTCAACCAGTGTATCCACAACGGCTTCGGCCTGCATACCTTTAAAGAAGAGCTGACAGGCCCCGAGTACGCCGACCGCTTTATCCGACAGGCGGCACAGCGCAGCATCCCCTATAAGCTCAACACCATGGTCATGGACATTTCCCGCGAGCGCGTTGTCACCGCGATGAACCGTGAGGATGGCATGTTTCAGCTGCAGGCAAAGGCGGTCATCCTCGCGATGGGCTGTCGTGAAAGACCCCGCGGCGCTTTGAACATCCCCGGTTACCGCCCCGCGGGAATATTCTCGGCGGGTACGGCACAGCGTCTGGTCAACATCGAGGGATACATGCCCGGCAAAGAGGTTGTCATCCTCGGCTCGGGCGACATCGGTCTGATTATGGCGCGCCGCATGACCTTAGAGGGCGCAAAGGTCAAGCTTGTCGCCGAGCTGATGCCATACTCCGGCGGCTTAAAGCGCAATATCGTCCAGTGTCTTGACGACTTCGGTATTCCGCTCAGGCTCTCGCACACCGTCGTGGATATCGAGGGAAAGGAGCATATCACCGCCGTGACCATCGCCGAGGTCGGCGCTGACCGCAAGCCGATCAAGGGCACAGAGGAACGCTATACCTGCGATACCCTGTTGCTGTCCTGCGGTCTGATCCCCGAAAACGAGCTGAGCACCTCGGCAGGCGTAACCCTCAGCCCCGTGACCGGCGGCCCTGTCGTCAATGAAAGTCTGGAGACCAACATCCAAGGCGTGTTCGCCTGCGGCAACGTTTTGCATGTACACGACCTGGTTGACTATGTGTCCGAGGAAGCCGCAAAAGCCGGCGAAACCGCCGCGCGTTTTGTCAGAGGTGAAATCGCCGCGCCTGCAAAATCCGTTGTGTTGAAAGCCGAGGGCGGCGTGCGCTATACTGTGCCCTCCACCCTTGATCCCGACCGGATCGGCGACAAGCTGACCGTGAGGTTCAGGGTAGGGGATGTGTACAAGGACGCGTTCGTCAGCGTGTACTTTGACGATGAGCGTATCGCGCACAAGAAAAAGCGCGTTATCGCGCCCGGCGAGATGGAGCAGGTGGTTTTGACCGGAAAACAGCTTTCGGAACACCCCGACCTGCAAACGATCACGATCAAGATAGAGGGGGAATAACGATGGAGATAAGAGAACTGACCTGTATCAACTGTCCCTTGGGCTGTCTTTTGACGGTTGAGATGGACGGCGACGAGATCAAGAACATCAGCGGCTACACCTGTCCGCGCGGTAAAAACTACGCTGAGAAAGAGGTCGTAAACCCGACCCGTATCGTCACCTCGACGATCAGGGTAGAGGGCGGCAGGCGTGAGCGCGTGTCCTGCAAGACCGAGCACGACATCCCCAAGAGCAAGATCGACGACGTGATGCGCGAGATTAACGCCGCGGTTGTGCAGGCGCCCGTCGTCATCGGCGAGGTACTGATCCGTAACGTCGCGGGTACCGGCGTGGATGTTGTCGCGACAAGCCACGCGGTGTAATACTGCTATTAAATATACTTCCCCGGTGCAAGCACTAAAGTGTCCGCCGGACACTTTACCCTCGCTATGCTCGGGCGGGGTATTAGACCCTTTTTTATCATCGGTTGAGATTGCCACGGGGCGCATTACAGATTGTCATCGCGAGGAGGAACATGGTTCCGACGTGGCGATCTCAACCTTAACCATTGCGCCCCTCGCAATGACTATTTTAAATAAAACCGCAAACATTTTGTTTAAGCTTTTTATTTGATATTAGTATGTGCTGTGAATAATTTAACACAGTAAACCGTCAAAAAGTGCGCAAGAAATCTGCCACATCAAATCTGAAAATTGTTCAAAACAGAGTAAATGCCGATCGTCCGTTGACTTTCGGCATTTTGTTATATATATTGATGTTTGGATAAATCCATTTTTTATTGATGGAGGGAAAACATTGAGTAAGGTAAAGGCGTTTTTGAAACGCAAAAATATTGAGATCAGCTGGAAGCGCTACGGTATCGACGCGCTCGGCGCGATGGCGCAGGGCTTGTTCTGCTCTCTGCTGATCGGCACGATCGTCAAGACCATCGGCGTTTTGTCGGGCTTACAGTTCTTTACCGATATCGGCACCTACGCGATGGCGGTGTCCGGCCCCGCGATGGCGGTCGCGATCGGCTACGCGCTGAAAGCTGACCCGATGGTGCTGTTCTCGCTGGCGGCGGTCGGCTGGGCGGCAAACGCCGAAGGCGGCGCGGGCGGCCCCTTAGCGGTACTGATTATCGCGATCATCGCCGCCGAGTGCGGCAAGGCGGTTTCCAAGGAAACCAAGGTCGATATCCTCGTCACCCCCGCGGTCACGATTCTTGTCGGCGTAGCCTTGGCGAAGCTGATCGCGCCTCCGATCGGTACGGCGGCGAGCTGGTTCGGTGTGCTGATCGACTCGGCGACCAAGCTGCAGCCGTTCCTCATGGGTATCGTGGTATCGGTGCTGGTCGGTATCGCGCTGACACTGCCGATCTCTTCGGCGGCGATCTGCTCTGTGCTGGGGCTGACGGGACTAGCGGGCGGCGCGGCTGTCGCGGGCTGCTGTGCCCAGATGGTCGGCTTTGCCGTGATGTCCTTCAAAGAAAACCGCTGGGGCGGTCTGGTCAGTCAAGGCTTGGGTACCTCGATGCTCCAGATGCCGAACATCGTCAAAAATCCGCGCGTCTGGATCGCGCCGATCCTCACCTCGGCAATCACCGGCCCTATCGCGACCTGTGTGTTCAAGCTGCAGATGAACGGCGCGCCGATCAACTCGGGCATGGGCACCTGCGGACTGTGCGGCCAGATCGGCGTTATCACCGGCTGGTTCAATCCGTCTGAGGAAGCGCTCGCAAAAGGCGCCGAGGCGATCACTCCCGGCGCGATGGACTGGATCGGACTTGTGCTGATCTGCATTGTGCTGCCTGCCGTGCTCACGCCGCTGATTAACATGATCTTCCGCAAGATCGGCTGGGTTAAGGACGGAGATTTGAAATTGAGTTAGGAGTTAGGAATTAGGAGTTAGGAATGTAGATGTATGTATCAAGCATTCACAGCGTATCGTTAGGTCTTTGAAGATACGCCGTGGATGCTTTTTTGGCAGAAAGGTCGAAATATGAAACGATTCTATGAAAAGCTGAATTACTTCAGCAACACCGAAAAAATTATCTGGACGGCGTCGGTCTGTCTGATCGCCGTATCGCATATCGTGTTCGGCGGCGATATGCTCAATCTGCTCGCTTCGCTGATCGGTGTGACCTCGCTGTTGTTTGCAGCGAAGGGGAACCCGTTCGGCATGGTGCTGATGATCGTTTTCAGCTTGATCTACGGATACATCTCCTACCGCTTTACCTACTACGGCGAGCTGCTCACCTATGTCGGCATGACGCTCCCGATGTCGGTGTGGTCGCTGATCCAGTGGCTGAGGCATCCATACCGCGGCAACCGCGCGCAGGTAACTGTCAACGCGAAGCTGCCCAAACGAGAGTGGCTCTTGCTTGCGGTATTGGCTGTTGCTGTAACGACTCTGTTCTGCTTCATCCTGCGCGCGCTCGGTACAGCGAATCTGATCCCCTCTACACTTTCCGTGACCACCAGCTTTGTCGCGGTCTATCTGACGGCACGGCGCAGTCCGTACTACGCGATCGCATACGCCTGTAACGATGTGGTGCTGATGATCCTCTGGGTCTTGGCGGCGTTGACCGACCGCAGTTACGTGAACACCGTGATCTGCTTTGCCGCGTTCCTCGCGGGGGATATCTACGGCTTTGTCAGCTGGAAGCGCATGGAAAAGGCGCAGAGCGAGCCGGATGAAACAGAGGAATGATCGAGTAAAAACGAAGCGACATCCCGAGAGAAGCTCCCTCGGGATGTCGCTTTATATATACCCAAAAGTCAGGAATATCCAATTAAATTGTCATTGCGTATTTTACAACCCAAACTTCGCTTCAAATTCCGCCAGATCGTTTTTGCAGTGCACCGGTTCGCCGGCGGATTGGATCGCGGAGTCAATATCCTTTAATCCGTTGCCCGTGACGATGGATACGACGGTCGCGTCATGGGGCAATCTCCCTTCGCGGCTGAGCTTCATCAGACCCGCCGTTGCGGTCACGCCTGCCGGTTCGCCGAACACGCCCGCGTTTCTCGCAAGGTACTTCTGCGCTTCGCGAATCTCGTCGTCGGTGACGTTGACGCAGACCCCGCCGCTGTTTTTGATCGCGCTGATGGCTTTGTCGGGATTGCGCGGCACGCCCACGGCGATAGAGTCCGCGTAGGTGTTCTCCTCCTGCGGGCGCCACGGCGTGTCTGTCATCACAGCGGTGTTGATGGGGCAGCAGCCCTCTGCCTGCACGCTGATGATACGCGGGATCCTGTCGATCAGTCCGACCATGTACATATCGTACAAGCCCTTGTATACGCCCGCCACGGTACAGCCGTCGCCGACCGATACCGCGACAAAGTCGGGAGCATGGAAGCCGAGCTGTTCGCAGATCTCATGCGCGACGGTCTTTTTGCCCTCGCTGAGATAGGGGTTGATCGCGGCGTTGCGGTTGTACCAGCCGTACTTGTCGATCGCGGCTTTGCTCAGCTCAAATGTTTCCTCATAACTGCCGTCTACGGCGGTGAGGTTCGCGCCAAACATCATCAGCTGGGCGATCTTGCCCTTGGGCGCGCGCGAGGGAACGAAGATATAGGTCTTCAGCTCTGCCTTCGCCGCGTTGCCGGCGAGTGATGACGCGGCGTTGCCGGTAGAACTGCACGCGATCGTGTCGTAGCCCGCTTCAATCGCTTTAGTGACCGCCATCGCCGAGGCGCGGTCTTTGAGCGACGCTGTCGGGTTGACGCCGTCGTCCTTGATGTACAGGCGGCGTATGCCGAGGTCATCGGCGATATTCTCAGCTTCATACAGCGGCGACATGCCGACCCTCAGCCCCTTGGGAGTGGTATCTTCTTCGATCGGCAGCAGCTCGCGGTAGCGCCACATGGTCGGCTCGTCGCGATGCTTGAGCGTGTTTTTGTCGAAGATGGTTTTGATATAATCGTAGTCGTAGATGACGTCGAGGATTCCGCCGCAGTCACAGGTGGTGACGTCGGGCTTTGCGGCGTACTCTTTGCCGCACTTGACGCATCGACAGCATTTTACGTTTTTCATCTTACTTTTCCTTGACGTAGTTCATCGGTACAGCGGCGTACACAGCGGCACAGCGCACCAGATCCTCTTTCCAGGTGATCTCGTTGGGAGCGTGCGCCTGGGCTTCGGCTCCCGGGCCGAAGCCGATGCAGGGGATGCCGTAGCGCCCCATGATGGAGACGGCGTTGGTCGAGAACGTCCATTTGTCGACCCTCGGCTCGCCGTACATGCCGCGGTGTGCGGCGACCATCGCCTTACACGCGGGGTGATCCTCGGGGATGACCCAGGTGGGGAAGAAGCACTCGGTCGGGTAGACCAGTCCCGTCCATGACGGACGCTCATAGGTGTACATGCTGACCTCGGCGCCGTATTTTTTGACGGACGGCAGATTGCGGACTTCTTCAAGCGCGCTTTCCCATGTTTCTCCGTCGGTCAGACGGCGGTCGAGCGAAATTGCCGCGAAGTCGGCAACCGCACAGCGCGAGGGAGAGTTGTAGAACTGCTGGGTGACGGTGATGGTGCCCTTGCCGAGGAAGGGATCATAGTGCAGGCGGTCGTTGAGCTCCTTGACGTCCAGCACAATCTCTGCCATCTTGTAGATCGCGTTATCGCCGCGCTCGGGAGCGGAGCCGTGGCATGACACGCCCTTGACCTCAACGCGGATCTCCATGCGTCCGCGGTGACCGCGGTAGATGCCCTTGTCGGTCGGCTCGGTGATGACGACGAACTCGGGGGTGATCTCCATCTCGTTGTGGATATACTGCCAGCATAAGCCATCGCAGTCCTCTTCCTGCACGGTGCCCGTAACTAAAACTTTATATCCGTCGGGAATCAGCCCGAGGTCTTTCATGATCTTCGCGCCGTAGACAGCCGATACCACGCCGCCTGTCTGGTCGGAGGAACCGCGTCCGCCGATCTCGGTATCGTTCTCATAGCCCTTGTAGGGGTCGAACTTCCAGTTGGACATTTCGCCCAGCCCCACGGTGTCGATGTGACCGTCATAGGCGATGATCTTGTCGCCTGTGCCCATCACGCCGTGGACGTTGCCCATCTTGTCGATGAAAGCTTCGTCGTAGCCGAGCTTTTGCATGTGGGCGACGATGCATTTGGCGACGCCCTCCTCTTCAGCACTCTCGCTCGGTATCGCGATCAGCTCCCTGAGGAACGCCGTCATATCCTTTTCGTAACCCTCAGCCGCTTTTTTGATCTGTTCAAAATCCATGTTAATTCCTCCTTTTTCAGCGCAGAAAATGCTGTCTTTGATCTCATTATACTACACAGGAACCGTGTGTCAAATAAATTTTTGATTTTCCTCAAATTTTTTTAGATTTCTTTGAAAAATCCATTGATTATGCGGCTTTTATGTACTATACTAATCCTTGGTAAAAACCTTTATCATCTATTGCGCTATATTTCGTATAGCTTTGTTGGGCTCCTTGACAGGCGCCAGCCTGTCTGCGTCTCCCGTCGCGCTATCCGAAATATATCACTAATATCTGATTAAATCTTTTTATCAAGGATTAGTATTAGAATAAAGGCAATACCGCACAAAGATGTAGCGATAAAAGCCAATATGTGATATAATAGACGCATGAACAAGCAATTAAGTTTGTCAGCGTTTAACGACGAGCTGGCGCAGGTACGTACCAAGAAAAAAGAATTCTTAAGCAAGATAGACCGCATTGTTCCGTGGGGAGAATGGCTGGAGCTGATCAGACCGCACTATTACAAAGGAGAGCGCGGAAATAAGCCCTACGATCTGGAACTGATGTTAAGGATATATCTTCTGCAAAACCTCTACGATCTTTCCGATGAAGGATGCGTCGCAGAGGTTATTGATAGCCGCGCCTTTTCGGATTTCTGCGGCGTAGATTCCAGTAACCAGATACCCAACGGCGACACTCTCGGAAGATTCCGCAATCTGCTGATCGGGAGCGGTTTGCAGGAAAAGCTGTTTACTCAAGTAGTGAAAATGTTGATGGAGCGCGGTTTGATCCTCAAGAAGGGAACCATCGTAGACTCCACCATTATCGCTGCGCCTTCTTCAACGAAGAACAAAGAAAAGCAGAGAGATCCCGAAGCAAAGTCGGTCAAGAAAGGAAACGACTGGCATTTTGGCTACAAAGCGCACATCGGCGTGGATAAGGACAGCGGATTGGTGCATACGGTAGTAGGCACATCGGCAAATGTCCATGACGTGACCCAAACAGAGAACCTGCTGACCGGTGAAGAAGAAACCGTCAACGGTGACGCAGGATATGCCGGTGCAGATAAAAGAGAAAAAGCAATCGTTCGCAACAAACAAGGCAAGAAGATCAAATACCAGATAAACCGTCGTCCGTCCCAACTCAACAAACTAAGCAGAAGCGGTAAATATGCTGCTAAGAAAAGAGAACATCAAAAGTCATCGGTCAGAGCAAAGGTAGAACATGTATTCGCCGTCGTGAAACGGCAGCTTGGCTTCAAAAAAACGCGGTACCGAGGACTGCAAAAACAGATAGCCAAGTTCAACATCATGTTTGCCTTGGCGAATCTGATCTTAGCTGACAGACCTTGTCTGGCGGCTTAATAAGATTACCCTAAAACAGGAAAATGAAAGTTTTCCACATCCATTTTTAGAAAAATGCTTCACCGCTCATTTACTGAGCGAATTGTGCGGTGTTGCCTAAAAAGAGCAAGAGAGGTGATTTGATGCTCAGCGAACAACTCAAAACCACCCTGTGTTCTTTAGCGCACGCGATCGCCCTGCACTACGGAAAAAGCTGTGAGGTTGCTATCCACGATCTGACGTCCGACAACGCTGCCGACAGCTCCATCATCTATATCGAAAACGGCGAGGTAACGGGCAGAAAGGTCGGCGACGGCGCGTCGGCGGTTGTTTTGGAAGAGCTCAGCCGCGCTGAAGAAAACCGTGAGGATCGGATCGGCTACTTTACCAAGACCTCAAACGGCAAGGTGCTCAAATCCACCACCGTCTATATCCGCGACGACAGCGGCAGGGTCGCGGCGATCTTCTCGATCAACCACGACATCACCGCCCTGAGCGTAGCGGCGTCGGCGATCGCCGAGATGACCGCTCCCGCGACGGCATCCGAGCCTCAGAAGATCACGCCCCACGTCGGCGAGCTGCTCGATGAGCTGTTATGGAAGTCCACCGAGCTGATCGGCAAGCCCGTCTCGCTGATGAACAAAGAGGATAAACAGCGCGCGATCCGTTATCTCAACTCGAAGGGCGCTCTGCTGATTACCAAATCGGGCGACAAAATCGCCAAATATTTCGGCATTTCAAAGTTTACGCTTTACTCATATATCGACACCAAGGAGGAAGAAAACCATGATTGATTTTACCGTCAACAAAGAGGGCTTACGGCACAACATCGAAAAGGCGAGGGAGAATCACATCATCATCCCCACCATTCAACAGATGCGAAATCCCGATCTGATCCCCGAGAAGATCAAAGACAAGCTCAAAACCACCGGGCTGTGGGACGTCGATCCCGTCAACCTGTTCCGCATCAGCTGGAAGAATGAGCCGAAAGAGAGCGGCGGACTGTACCGCGAGGTGCCGAACTACATCGAGCTGCCCTCAGCCCTCACCGGCGTGAAGGCGCGGATTTTCGCGATGGTCGGCAAGTGGTTCCCCACCGGCTGTCACAAGGTCGGCGCGTCGTTCGGCTGTCTGGCGCCCCGACTCGTGACCGGTCAATTTGACGCGACCCGCCACAAGGCTGTCTGGCCGTCTACCGGCAACTACTGCCGCGGCGGCGCGTTCAACTCTAAGCTCTTGTCCTGCGACAGTATCGCCATCCTGCCCGCCGAGATGAGCCGTGAGCGCTTTGAGTGGCTCTCTAAGATCGCGGGCGAGGTCATCGCGACCCCCGGATGTGAATCTAACGTCAAAGAGATTTTTGACAAGACATGGGAGCTCAGACAGCGCCCCGACGTCATGATTTTCAACCAGTTTGAAGAGATGGGCAATCCCCTGTGGCATTATAATGTGACAGGCTACGCGCTCGCCGATACCTTTGAAGCGATCAAGGGTGAGCATGACCGTTTCGCGGGCGCGTGTTTTACCTCCGGCTCGGCGGGAACCATGAGCGCGGGCGATTATCTCAAAGAAAAGTATCCGAACCTGAAATTGGGCGTCGGCGAAGCCCTGCAGTGCTCTACCATCCTCGACAACGGCTTCGGCGGTCACCGGATCGAGGGTATCGGCGACAAGCATATTCCGTGGATTCATAACGTGAAGAACACCGACATGGCGATCGCCATCGACGACGAGGACAGCCAGAGATTGCTCCGATTGTTTAACACCGCGCCGGGCAAGAAGTACCTCACCGATACGCTCGGTCTGGACAGCGATTTTGTCGAGACTCTCTCCTACCTCGGGATCAGCGGTATCGCGAACATCCTGTGCTGTATCAAGATGGCAAAGTACTATGAGCTGACCGAGCATGATGTGCTGGGCACCGTGCTGACCGACTCCGCCGTGATGTATCAGAGCCGTATCGACGAGCTGAACGACATGTACGGCGACTATTCTCAGCAGGCGGCTGAGCTCGACCACAACCTGCATATGCTCGCGCTGAAGGATGACAACCTGCTGGAGCTGACCTATAAAGAGCGCAAGCGTATCCATAACCTCAAATACTACACATGGGTCGAACAGCAGGGCAAAACCGCCGAGGAACTCAACGCTCTGTGGTACGATACCGAAGGCACCTGGGACGCTGTTCACAAACAGGCGGCTCAGCTTGACGAATATATCGAAGCCTTTAATCAAGAAGTTGGATTACTGTAAGGAGAAGAACATGAGCAAAACAGCTGAATTTGCCGCTTTTCTACGCGGCTTGGATATACAGAACATGTACGAAAACGACTTTTTCCTGACATGGGATAAGTCGGATGACGAGATCGCCGCTGTTTTCGCGGTAGCGGACGCGCTGCGCGATCTCAGGGAAAGGAACATTTCCACCAAGATCTTTGACTCAGGGTTAGGCATCAGCAACTTCCGTGACAATTCCACCCGTACCCGCTTCTCCTTTGCTTCGGCGTGCAACCTGCTGGGGCTGGAGGTGCAGGATCTGGACGAGGGCAAGAGCCAGATCGCTCACGGCGAGACCGTCCGCGAGACCGCGAATATGATCTCGTTCATGGCGGACGTCGTCGGTATTCGCGACGATATGTATATCGGCAAGGGCCATGCCTACCAGAAAGAGGTATCCGACGCGCTGAAAGAGGGCTATGAGGACGGCGTCCTGGAGCAGAAGCCGACCCTCGTCAACCTCCAGTGTGACATTGACCACCCGACCCAGACGCTCGCCGACCTTGACCATGTGATCCATCATTTCGGCGGGGCAGAGAACCTCAAGGGCAAGAAGGTCGCGATGACATGGGCGTATTCTCCGTCTTACGGCAAGCCGCTTTCCGTTCCGCAGGGTGTGATCGGTTTGTTCACGCGCTTCGGCATGGACGTCGTCCTCGCTCACCCCGAGGGCTATGACGTCATGCCCGAGGTCGAAGAGATCGCGAAAGAAAATGCCGCTCACAGCGGCGGTTCTTTCACAAAAACCTACGATATGAAAGAAGCGTTCAAGGACGCTGATATCGTCTATCCCAAGAGCTGGGCGTCATTCGCCGCGATGGAGAAGCGCACCGACCTCTACGGCAAAGGTGACTTTGACGGGATTGACAAGCTCGAAAAGGAGCTGCTCGCCGAGAACGCTGCCCATAAGGACTGGGAGTGTACAGAAGAGATGATGTCGCTCACCAAGGACGGCAAGGCGCTGTATCTGCACTGTCTGCCCGCCGACATCACCGACGTCAGCTGCAAAGAGGGCGAGGTAGCGGCTTCCGTATTTGACCGCTATCGCGCGCCGCTGTACAAGCAGGCTTCCTACAAGCCCTACATCATCGCTGCGATGATCTTCCTCGCCAAGGTCAAAGACCCCGCGAAGGCGCTGGAGGAATTAGAGGCAAAGGGTAAGGAACGCAAGGCGTATTGATAGTTAGGAGTGAGGAGTTAGGAGTTAGGAGTTAGGTAAGCACTGATTAATTATTATGTCATTGCGAGGGCTTCAGCCCGTGGCAATCCCACAAAGTAGGAATCCGACGTTTCAGCCTCTATTTGTGGGATTCCCACGGTCGCTTAGTCGCTCCCTCGGAATGACTGCAAAAATGCAAACTTCATTAATCAGTATTTACTTAGGAGTTGAGGGTGGGCGTCGCCCACACCCGATTGATATAACTCCTCACTCCTCACTTCTCACTCCTCACTAAAACAGTGTTTTATGCGGGACTCTCTATGAGTTGTCCCGATAGCTTTAAGTGATTATGAAACGCAAAATAGTCGTCGCCCTCGGCGGAAACGCTCTGGGCAAAAATCTAACCGAACAGTTTGAAGCGGTCAAGCTGACCGCCAAAGCCCTTGCCGACCTGATTGAGGACGGCAACGAGGTCATCATCACCCACGGCAACGGCCCGCAGGTCGGAAAAATCGACGCCGCGATGAACGCTCTGCTTTTGGAAGATCCTACCGAGGAAAAAACGTCGCTCTCGATGTGTGTAGCCATGAGCCAGGCGTACATCGGCTACGATATCCAGAACGCCCTGCGCAAGGAGCTGACGCGCCGCGGGCTGTACAAGCCCGTTGTTACGATCATCACACAGGTGGAGGTCAGCAACGATGATCCCGCGATGCGCCGACCGACCAAGCCGATCGGCAAGTTCATGACCCATGAGCAGGCAGAACGCCTGAAAGAGCAGTACGGCTACGCGATCGCCGAGGACGCGGGCAGAGGATGGCGGCGCGTGGTCGCGTCTCCCATGCCCCGGTACATCATTGAGATCGACGCCATCCGCGCCGCGTCGCAGGAGGGCTCCGTGGTGATCTGCTGCGGCGGAGGCGGAATCCCCGTGCGCAGAAAGGGAGAGTTCCTCAAGGGATGCGCGGCGGTGATCGACAAGGACTTTTGCTCCGCGCTGTTGGCAGAGAACCTCAACGCCGACATCCTGATGATCCTCACGGCTGTGGACAAGGTGAAGATCAACTACCGTACACCTGATGAAAAGTCGCTCGACAGCATGACGCTTTCGGACGTCGACCGCTATGTCAAAGAGGGGCAGTTCTCAGCCGGCAGCATGCTCGAAAAGGTGCAGGCGGCGGCGCGGTTTGTCAGCGGCTCAGAAACCAGAAAAGCGATTATCGCCGCCCTTTCCGACGCCGGCGAAGCCGCAAAGGGTAAGGCGGGAACAGTCATAACGATGTAGGCGCCGAGACTTCGGACACAACAGAATGAACAGATTACAGCACAACGCTCACGGGAGTTCCGTGAGCGTTGCTTACTGAGTGAGGTTTTTTGAAAAGAAGTGAGATAATCTATGTAATCAAGTCCGCGATACGGTTGGTAGGCGGCTTGTAAAACAGCTGTTGATCCCGCGAGATTCGCGATCAGCGGTTTGTCGTGTTCCGGGTGGGCGCCTGAGTCGGTTTGGGCGCCTGAGTCGGTTTGGGAGCCTGCGTGGGCTTCTGGGTCGGCGCCTGTGTGGGCTTGGGCGCCTGTGTAGGCTTTTGTGTCGGCTTCTGTGCGGGTTTCTGGGTGGCCTTCTGAGCAGCCTGCTGAGTCGGTTTGACTGTTGCGACGACCGTTGCCTGTGTCGGCAGCTGTTTCTTGGCTGATTCGGCGTTTGCCGAGGTACAGAAGTAGACGGTGAGGCAGGTGCTGACTGCGACTACCGCAACCATGATCGTGGCGACCAATATCTTGGTGGCGCTCGATCTCTTGCCGTTGTTCGGGCTATTCGGATAATTCCGGTTGTTCGGCATGTTCATGCCGGGATCAGCGCCGACGCCGTTGTAGTTGTCAAAGTTATCGCCGAAGCTATTGCCGTATATCCGGTCACGGTTGACGTTCGCGGCATCGTATCTCTCGTCGTACTTTTCGTCGAATCTCTCGGTGCGGTTTGTGTCCATGTTCTCCATGGCGGCGTGTCTCATTTCGTTGTTGTAAGCGTTTTTCATGACGTGATCCCCTTTCATTTGATCTTTGGATTTGTTGGTTCGAGGTGTTTGTTTCCTTGACTGTGATTACACTATAGCAGACCCACTATGACAACAGTATGACAAAAATCGGGGAATTTGAAAAAATCCGAAAAAATTTTTAATGATACTTAGTATTATGTATAGAAAAAGCGCCTTCGCTTCGGTGAAGGCGCGTGATGCGTTACAGGATCTGTTTTCCTCTGCAATATTTGGCTGTGAGAGCTTTGATATCGCCGCTAAGATAGATCGCGCGCTCCAGACGTTCTCTGACCGACAGCTCCTGCGGATGAGGCAAACGGCTGTCGTCGATGACGATCGCGTCGAACTCGAAGCCCTCTTCAAAGGCGCCGACCTTGCCGAAGAACTCGCCGCCGCCCTTGGTCGCCATGTAAAAGGCCTCGTCGACCGACAACGGCTGACAGCTGTTGTCTACGATCCGCCAGTAGAGCTTGCTGACCTGCAGGGCTTCTGTCATCGCGGTGAAAAGACTCTCTGTCTGACCTCCCGCGACGTCTGAGCCGAGCCCGACGCGCAGACCGAGGTCAAGGTATTTGCGGATGGGCGCGATCCCCGAGGCGACGTTCATGTTGGACGCGGGACAGTGGGCGATGAACACGCCGTTTTCTTTCATCAGGGCGATTTCTTCGTCGGACGAGTAGACACAGTGCGCCATGATTGCTTTCTGCGGCTTTCCGAACAGCCCGAAGCGATTGTAAGCTTCTCCGTAAAAGGCGGTATCGGGACACAGCTCCCTGACCCAAGCGATCTCGCCGGGATTCTCGCTCAGGTGCGACTGGACGCAGACGCCGTATTGTACGCTGAGCCTGCCGATCCCCTGCATACATTCGTCGGTGCAGGACGGTACAAAGCGCGGTGTGACGATGGGGTAGGTGTTGTGATAGCGGGTGAGGGTTTCTCGGAGAAAACGTTCGGTTTCGGCGATGGATTCCCGTGCTGAGCCTTCGCGCAGGGTATCGGGGCTGTTGCGATCCATGTTCAGCTTGCCGACGCAGCTGACGATCCCCGTCTGTTCCATCTTGTCCATCAAAAGCTCCGTCGCTTCACGGTGCAGCGTGCCGAAGACTGCCATTCTTGTTGTGGCGCTGTGCTTGACGGCGTTTGTGAAGATGTCATAGGCTTTTTCGGCGTACCGGAGATCGCGGTACTTTGCTTCTTCGGGAAAGGCGTAGTGATCGAGCCAGTTTAGCAGCTCCATGTCCATGCCAAGCCCGCGGTAAGCGTACTGCGGCGCGTGGATGTGCAGATCGACCATGCCGGGCATGACGAGCTTGCCCGTATCGTCTTGCAGGGGCAGATCGCGGTACGGTTCGGGGATTTCCGTGAACACGCCCTGACAAACGCCGTTTTTGCAAACGACATAGCTGTTCTCTCGGGTGAGGATCGTATTTTTATCGGTACTCGTACAGATATCGCCGCGGATGATGAAATCAGCCATTTCCGACCTCCTGAGTGGTTTCTGATTTCATTATATCCTTTTCCGGAACCGTATGCAACAGCCGGAGTCAAATTGCCTCAGGTGAATTTTAAAGCGGCGTTCAGATTGAGGTTTGTTCACAATTTGTTAAAAATGATAAAATAAACCGATTCGGCAGTAACAAATTTGACACTATTTCGAATTGTAAACTTTTTGAGGATTATGTATAATAATTTTGTCAGCGTTGCCCTATAGCGGCCAACGCCGGTTAAAATCCTTATATTTAATATTATCAGGAGGAAAAAATGAAGAAAATTGTTGCAATTGTCTTAGCTGTACTGTTCGTATGCGGTGCGCTGGCTGCCTGCGGCGGCTCTAACGCCAACGCTAATAACGGCGCTGCTACTGCCGATCAGAAGAAGACTGACTTCAAAGCAGGTTTCATCTTCTTGCATGATGAAAACTCCACCTATGACCTCAACTTCATCAACGCTGCAAAGGCTGCTTGTGAGAACCTCGGCGTTGAGTGCATTCTCAAGACCAACATCGGTGAGACCAACGACTGCAAAAACACCGCTCTTGATCTGGTAGACCAGGGCTGCGGCTTTGTATTTGCCGATTCTTTCGGTCATGAGGACTTCATGATCGCCGCGGCAAAAGAGTGCCCGGATGTTCAGTTCTCTCACGCTACCGGTACCAAGGCTCACACCGAGAACCTCGCGAACTTCCACAACGCTTTCGCTTCTATCTACGAGGGTCGTTATCTCGCAGGTGTTGCCGCGGGTCTGAAGCTCAACGAGATGATCGAAGCAGGCAAAATCACCGCTGAAGAGGCGAAGATCGGTTATGTCGGCGCTTACACCTACGCAGAGGTTAAGTCCGGTTACACCTCCTTCTTCCTCGGCGCTCGCTCCATCTGCCCGACCGCTACCATGGAGGTTCAGTTCACCGGTTCCTGGTATGACGAGACCGCAGAGAAGGAAGCTGCTACCACTCTGATTAACAACAAGTGCGTTCTGATCTCTCAGCACGCTGACTCCATGGGCGCTCCGACCGCTTGTGAGGACGCGGGTGTGCCCGACGTTTCCTACAACGGTTCTACTGTTGAGTCCTGCCCCAACACCTTTATCGTATCCTCCAGAATCGACTGGACACCCTACCTCGAGTATGCGATCAAGGCCGCTATGAACGGCGACAAGATCGACGCCGACTGGACCGGCACTCTGGCTACCAAGTCTGTTGTTCTGACCGAGGTCAACGAGAAGGCTGCCGCGAAGGACACCCAGGCTAAGATCGACGAGGTCAAGGCGAAGCTCGAGAGCGGCGAGATCCACGTTTTTGATACCGCTACCTTCACCGTGAAGGGCGAGACCCTCACCTCTTACATGGCTGACGTTGACACCGACGCTGAGTACAAGGGTGACACCGAGGTTATCGCAGACGGTTACTTCCACGAGTCTGAGTATCGCTCCGCGCCTTACTTCGATCTCGACATTGACGGTATCACTCTGCTGAACACCGCATTCTAATCATAACCATCAAATATCGTAAAGGGAAGCTGATTTTCGGCTTCCCTTTACGTGGTTAATACTGAGTTAGAAGTTAGGAGTTAGAAGTTAGAAGTTACGGAAAGATTTCGTGCTTTTGATTCGCAAAAGATAGAGTACAAAAGGCTTTTTGCCTGTTTTTAGGGTGCGGGCACTGTCCGACACGAACTCCTCACTCCTCACTCCTAACTACTAACTACGAACTACAACAAGGGGGTAGAATCTTTGGAAAATCAAGCAGCAGTCAGTTTCCGCCATATCACCAAGGCGTTTGGCAGCAAGGTTGTTGCCAACAAGGACGTCTCGATGGATATCCTGCGCGGAGAGATCCTCGCGCTGCTCGGCGAGAATGGCTCCGGCAAGACGACGCTGATGAACATGCTATCGGGCATTTACCATCAGGACGCGGGTCAGATTCTGGTCGACGGCGAAGAGGTGCATATCAACTCGCCGAAGGACGCTTATGCCTTAGGTATCGGCATGATCCATCAGCACTTCAAGCTCGTTGACGTCTTTTCCGCTACCGAGAACGTTGCGCTGGGTATGGACAAAAAGCAGACGGGCGGCGCAAAGGAGATCGCGAAGGCGATCACCGATATTTGCGAACGTTACGGCTTTGACGTAGACCCCAAGAAAAAGGTTTACAACATGACCGTCAGCGAAAAACAGACGCTCGAGATTGTCAAGGCGCTGTACCGCGGCGCAAACATCCTGATTTTGGATGAACCGACGGCGGTACTCACCCCGCAGGAGACGGACAAGCTCTTTGCGGTACTCCGCAACATGAAAGCTGACGGAAAAAGCATCATCATCATCACCCACAAGCTGGCGGAGGTTCTCGCGATCTCCGACCGTGTTTCGATTCTCAGAAAGGGCGAGTACATCGACACCGTTAAGACAAGTGAAGCGACCGTCCAGTCGCTGACCGATATGATGGTCGGTCAAAAGGTCGAGCTGGATATCGAACGCCCCGAGATTGAGGACAAAAAGCTTCGACTGTCGGTCAACCACCTCACCTGTCTTGATAAGTACGGCGTAACCGCGCTTGACGACGTCAGCTTTGACGCGTACGGCGGCGAAATCTTAGGCGTTGCGGGTATTTCCGGCTCCGGTCAGAAGCAGCTGCTTGAAGCGATCGCGGGCTTGCAGCATGCCGAGCAAGGCTCTTCGATCGAGTATATCGAGCCCGAGAACGGTGAAACAGAACAGCTCATCGGCAAGAACGTTGCCGAGATCAAAAAAATGGGTATCGCGCTGTCGTTTGTTCCCGAGGACAGACTCGGTATGGGTCTTGTCGGCGCCATGGGCATGTCGGACAACATGATGCTGCGCTCTTATGAAAAGGGACACGGTATCTTTACCGACCGCAAAACGCCAAAAAACCTCGCGACCAAGATCAAGGATGAGCTGGAGGTCGTCACGCCCGGTATCTCTACCCCTGTCCGCAAGCTCTCCGGCGGTAACGTCCAGAAAGTGCTTGTCGGACGCGAGATCGCCTCGAATCCTACGGTGCTGATGGCGGCTTACGCGGTACGCGGGCTGGATATCAACACCTCCTATACCATCTACCGCCTCCTCAATGAACAGAAGAAGAAAGGCGTCGCCGTCATCTATGTCGGCGAAGACCTCGACGTACTGCTCGCGCTGTGCGACCGCATCGCGGTGCTGTGCGGCGGCAAGCTCAACGGCATTGTGGACGGAAGAACCGCCACCAAAGAAGAGGTCGGTCTCTTGATGACGAATCTCAGAGAAAACGGAGAGGAGGGGCAGATATCATGACAACCATGACAACAACGAAGGATGCAAGCTCCCGTGAGAAGCTGTTCCATATTGTCAAGCGCACCGATCTGCCTGTGTGGAAAAGCTGGCTGATCCGTCTTGCGGCGATCGTCGGCTCGCTGATTATCTGCGCGATCATTATCATCGCGGTGACAGGCGATAACCCGATCCAGGTTTACGCCACCATGTTCAAGGGCGCTGTCGGTTCTACCAGACGTATTTGGGTGCTTCTGCAGGAGATCGCGATGCTCCTGTGCGTTGCGCTTGCCGTAACCCCCGCCTTTAAGATGCGCTTTTGGAACATCGGCGCAGAGGGTCAGGTGCTGATCGGCGGCTTGGGCGCGACCGCGATCATGCTCAAGTGCGGCAACCTTCCCGCTCCCGTGGTGCTGATCCTCGTTATTGTGACCAGTATCGTCTGCGGCGCGATCTGGGGCGTCATCCCCGCGATCTTCAAGGCGTTCTGGAACACCAACGAGACCCTCTTTACCCTGATGATGAACTACATCGCTATCCAGATCGTCAGCTACTTTACCTATATCTGGTCGTCCAACAAGGGCAACAACGTTATCAATACCATCAATGTCGATACCCGCGCGGGCTGGTTCAACCTGCCCCAGTCGGTTGACAAGTACGGTTATCTTTTAAACATCCTGCTCGTCGCGGTGCTGACGGTGCTGATGTACTTCTATCTCAACCGCTCCAAACAGGGTTATGAGATCGCTGTTGTCGGCGAGAGCATCAATACCGCCAAGTACGCGGGCATCAACGTCAAAAAGGTCATCATCCGCACCATGCTGATCTCCGGCGCGCTCTGCGGCGTTGCGGGTATGCTGCTGGTTTCGGGTACCGACCATACCATCACCCCCTCGACAGCGGGCGGCAGAGGCTTTACCGCGATCATGGTAAGTTGGCTTGCCAAGTTCAATCCGCTGTTTATGGTGCTGACCTCGTTTTTGCTGATCTTTATGCAGCGCGGCGCGATCGAGATTTCTACCGTGTTCGGTCTCAACACCTCGTTCTCGGATATCATCACCGGTATCATCATCTTCTTCATCATCGGTTCCGAGTTCTTTATTAACTACAGTATCAAGAGAACACACGCAAAGGAGGCTCAGGCGAAATGATCGTATCGTTTATCCATCGCGCGGTCATGCAGGGAATCCCTCTGCTGTACGGCGCTACCGGTGAGATCATCACCGAAAAAAGCGGCAACCTGAACCTGGGTATTCCCGGCGTGATGTACGTCGGCGGTATCTCCGGTGTTATCGGCGCGTTCCTGTATGAAAACTCCCTTGCCGATAAGAGCATGGCGAATCCTTTCCTTGCGATCATGATTCCCCTGCTCTGCTCCCTGCTCGGTTCGCTGATTATGGGTCTGATTTACTCCTTCCTTACCACGACCCTTAGAGCCAACCAGAACGTTACCGGTCTTGCGATCACCACCTTCGGCGTTGGTCTGGGCAACTTCTTCGGCGGCTCGCTGATTAAGATCATCGGCGCTGACGTGCCGTCTATCAGCCTTTCCACCACCTCAAAGTATTTTTCCGCGACTCTGCCGTTTGCCGAAAACCTCGGCTGGTTCGGCGAGATCTTCCTCTCCTACGGCTTCCTCGCGTACCTCGCGATCATCATCGCGATCGTGTCCTCGATCTTCCTCAAGAGGACGCGCGCGGGTCTGAACCTCCGCGCTGTCGGCGAGAACCCGGCTACCGCGGACGCGGCGGGCGTCAACGTCACCAAGTACAAGTATGTCTCCACCTGCGTGGGCAGTATGATCGCGGGTCTGGGCGGCCTTTACTACGTTATGGACTACGTCAGCGGCGTTTGGTCGAACGACGGCTTCGGCGACAGAGGCTGGCTCGCTATCGCGCTGGTCATCTTCACCGTTTGGAAACCGAACTTCGCCATCATCGGCTCGATCCTCTTCGGCGGTCTGTATATTGTCCACAATTACCTCAACCAGTTCTTCCCCTTTATCCCTGTTGATATGAGCACCCAGGAGCTCATCAAGATGGCTCCTTACGTCGTCACCGTGCTGGTGCTGATCTTCAACTCCATGCGCAACAAGCGTGAGAGCCAGCCGCCCGAGGCGCTCGGACTCTCGTACTTTAGAGAAGACCGATAGCTGTCGGTTGAGAGTTAGGAGTTAGGAATTAGGAGTTAGGAGTTAGGAGTTAGGAGTTAGGAATTAGGAGTTAGGAATTAGGAATTAGGAGTTAGGAATTAGGAATTAGGAATTAGGAGTTAGGAATTAGGAATTAGGAATTAGGAGTTAGGAATTAGGAATTAGGAATGAATGGCGGGCGTTGCCCGCACCCGATTGATATACTTCGCTATAAAAATAACGCTTGCGACCCTTTTATAGAGTTGCAAGCGTTTATTTTATTTAAAATAGTCATTGCGAGAGGCGCAAAGGAAAAGGTAGAGATTGCCACGTCGGAACCTTGTTCCTCCTCGCAATGACAGTCTGAAATGCGCCCCGTGGCAATCTCAACCGATCAAAAGAGTCAAATACCCCGCCCGAGCATAGCGAGGGTAAAGTGTCCGGCGGACACTTTAGTGCTTGCACCGGGGAAGTTTATTGCTACTTAGTATCAAACAAAGAGCTATCTACGCGGGTCAGCGGTCGAGATAAGTCGACTGTATCAGCGTGCGGAAAAAGACGCCGCGCATAAAGGAAGGCTGCCGAAAAATGTCGCTTTCAACGCGGGCATGCGGCTGACTGAAAGATGATTTGTCAGTGCGCGGAAAAAGACGCCGCGCGTCCGCGGAAAAAGACGCTACGCGTCCGCGGAAAAAGACGCTACGCGTCCGCGGAAAAAGACGCTGCGCGTCCGCGGAAAAAGACGCCGCGCGTCATTGAACGCTGAAGAGGAGTTGACCGTAGCTGGGGTAGGGCCAGTACTCGGAGGCGGTGCACATCTCCATCTCGTCGGAGATCGCGCGCAGCTCATCCATCGTTTTCAGCGTTTCGTTGCAGCAGTACTCGGCATGGCTCTGGATGTTCTTGCGGTAGGCGATCGAGCCGCCGACCTTGCTGTCGAGCTCGTCGATCTTCTCCGAGAACCTTGCCAGCAGATCGCTGAGCTTTCCCAGAAGTTTTACCTCCGCGTCGACACGGATATCGTCGGATACCGAGCGCTTGCGGGCGATGGTGTCGGCAAGCTTGCCGGTGAACGCCGAAACGCCCGGGAAGATGTCCTTCTTTGCCATGTCGAGCATGGTCAGCGCCTCGAGGTCAATGATCTTGATATAGTTTTCAAGCAGAATCTCCTGACGCGCCTTGACCTCTACCTCAGAGAAGATGTGGTTACGCTTGAAGAGATCGAGGTTTTTCTTGAGCGTATAGCGGCGCAGGGCTTCGGGTGTAGAGCGCAGGTTGAGAAGTCCGCGGCTTTCTGCTTCGGCGATCCACTCGTCGGTGTAGCCGTCGCCGTTAAAGATGATACGGCGGTGCTTTTTCAACGATTTACGGATCAGCTTGCGGATTGCGCCTTCGATGTCGTCAGCCTTTTCCAACTCATCAGAGAAGCTCGACAGGGTATCGGCGACCATGGTGTTGAGCATGATGTTGGGGCAGGAGATGTTCAGCGCAGAGCCGAGGGAGCGGAACTCGAACTTGTTGCCCGTAAAGGCAAAGGGCGAGGTGCGGTTGCGGTCGGTGGTATCCTTGCGGATCTCGGGCAGCGCTTCGGCGCCCGTGTTCATGATGACCTTGCCCTGGCTTTCGTAGTCTTCATTATTGATGATGGCTTCGACAATTGCTTCCAGATCATCGCCCAAAAACATCGAGATGACCGCGGGAGGCGCTTCGTCGCCGCCCAGACGGTGATCGTTGCCCGCCGTCGCGACTGATAATCGCAGCAGATCCTGATACTCGTCGACCGCCTGGATCACAGCGGTGAGAAACAGCAGGAACTGGGTGTTTTCCTCGGGCTTTTTGCCGGGCTTGAGGAGATTTTCGCCGGTGTTTGCCGACAGCGACCAGTTGTTGTGTTTGCCCGAGCCGTTCACGCCCTTGAAGGGCTTTTCGTGAAGCAGACATACCATGCCGTGCTTTCTCGCGATACGCTTCATCAGCTCCATCGTCAGCTGGTTGTGATCGGCGGCGATGTTCACGGTTGTGAAGATGGGCGCCAGCTCATGCTGTGCCGGAGCGACCTCGTTGTGCTCGGTTTTCGCGTAGATGCCAAGCTTCCACAGTTCTTCGTCCAGCTCCGCCATAAACGCCTTGACGCGCTGTTTGATCGCGCCGAAGTAGTGGTCGTCGAGCTGCTGACCCTTCGGCGAGCGTGCGCCGAAGAGGGTGCGGCCGGTATATTTCAGGTCTTTTCTGCGGTCATAGACCTCTTTGTCGATGAGAAAGTATTCCTGCTCAGGGCCGACGGTCGCGTCTACGCGGGTGACGTCGGTTCTGCCCAGCAGGTGCAGGATGCGCACCGCTTCGTGATTGATACGATCCATCGAGCGCAGCAGAGGAGTTTTTTTGTCCAGCACGTCGCCCGTGTAGGACATGAACGCTGTGGGAATACAGAGGGTGTTATCCTTGATGAAGGCGGGGGAGGTGGGGTCCCATGTGGTATAGCCGCGCGCTTCAAAGGTGGCGCGGATGCCGCCCGAGGGGAAGCTTGACGCGTCAGGCTCGCCCTTGATGAGTTCTTTTCCCGAGAACTCCATGATAACGTGGCCGTCACCCATAGGGGAGATGAAGCTGTCGTGTTTTTCGGCGGTGATACCGGTCATCGGCTGGAACCAGTGGGTGTAGTGGGTACAGCCCTGCTCGATCGCCCATTCCTTCATCGCGTCGGCTACCGCGTTCGCGATGTTGATATCGAGGTTCATGCCGCTGTCGATGCTCTCGCGAAACGCCGTGTAGGTGTCCTGCGAAAGGCGCGCGCGCATTTTCTCGTCATTGAATACGTTTGAGGCAAAAATGCCGGGTACATCTGTCATAAGGTACCTCCGTTATGCGGAAAATCAGTTTTTCATTAATAAAGTATATTATTTATTTCATTTGATGTCAACAAATTCTCACGCACTTTGTCAACTCTGACATAAATCTTATTCTGTGTTCAGGCGGTTTATGACTTGTTGACTTCATCGCTTTGAACGTGTATAATTATCCCGAAAGGGTGATTTTATGAAACTCCGCTTTACAAAAATGCACGGAATCAGTAATGATTATATCTATATCAGCACCTTCGATCAAATGGTAAACGACCCCGAAAAGCTGGCGGTCACACTGTCTGACCGCCGTACCGGTATCGGCGGCGACGGGATCATCCTCGTCTGTCCTTCCGAGATCGCTGACGCGAAGATGCGCATCTTCAACGCTGACGGCAGCGAAGCGATGATGTGCGGCAACGGTATCCGCTGTGTGGGCAAGTTCGTCTACGACAAGGGGCTTGTGCCGCCTGAGAAAACCACCGTAACCATCGACACCCTCAGCGGCGTCAAAACCCTTGTTCTGACTGTACGGGACGGCAAGGCACAGTCTGCGCGCGTCGATATGGGCAAGGCGGTGCTGGAGCCGCAGCAGATCCCCGTGCGTTTCTTTGGTGATCGGATGGTGGATATCCCCCTCGAGGTTGAGGGCAGAACGTGGAACGTGACCGCGGTCGGCATGGGCAATCCCCATTGTGTAACCTTCGTAGACGATGTGGACGGTTTGAATCTTGAGAAAATCGGACCGTCTTTCGAGAATCATCCCGCCTTTCCTAACCGGGTGAACACAGAGTTTGTCAGGGTTATCGACGATCATACCCTGCAAATGCGCGTCTGGGAACGCGGTTCGGGCGAGACCTGGGCGTGCGGCACGGGCGCGTGCGCGACCGCCGTGGCGGCATGCGAAAACGGCTATTGCGATAAAGGCGTGGACATCACCGTGCATCTGCGCGGCGGCGACCTTGTTATCAACTATACCGACGATACCGTCATCATGACCGGCCCTGCGACGATGGTGTTTGAGGGAGAAGTAGAAATCTAAATCAGGAATCAGAGGAGTTAGAAATAGCGGGAGGCAAGCACGCACCTGTTTTATATATGAAGCTCAAACGTGTCAGCTTCGTTATATTAGACATTAAAACGCGAAGCGTTTCCCACAATTCCTCATTCCTATTAATCCGGGAGGTATATATGAAAATCAACGGCAATTTTGACAACTTAGTCCCCAACTATCTGTTTGCGGATATCGCGAAGCGCACCAATGCGTATATCGCCGCAAATCCCGACAAAAAGGTCATCAAGCTCGGTATCGGCGACGTGACCCTGCCGCTCGCGCCCATCGTTGTGGACGCGCTGAAAAAGGGCGCTGACGAGCTGGGCGTGAAGGAGACCTTCAAGGGCTATCCCGACTACGAGGGCTATGCCTTTGTTCGCGAGGCGGTCAGCAGCTACTACGCTTCGTTCGGCGTGACCGTCGACAGGGATGAAATCCTCATCAACGACGGCGCAAAGTCCGACACCGCCAACATCGGAGACATCTTCGGCGCGGACAACACCGTCCTCGTCACCGACCCCGTATACCCTGTTTATGTGGACTCTAACATCATGGCAGGCAGAAAGATCGTGATCGCTCCGTCTACGGAGGAAAACGGCTTCTGCGCGATGCCCGACGACAGCGTGAAGGCAGACATCATCTACCTTTGCTCTCCGAACAATCCCACCGGCGCGGCCTACTCTGCCGATCAGCTGAAAACATGGGTGGATTATGCCTTAAAGAATGACGCGATTATCCTCTATGACGCGGCGTATGAAGCTTTTATCACCGACGACAGCCCCCGCTCTATCTTTTGTATCGAGGGCGCAAGTCAGTGCGCGATCGAGTTCTGTTCCCTGTCAAAGACCGCGGGCTTTACCGGTACGCGCTGCGGCTATACCGTCATCCCGAAGGAGCTTCAGCGCGATGGTCACAATATCTATCAGCTTTGGTATCGCAGAGAAGCGACCAAGTTCAACGGCGTTTCTTATCCCGTCCAGTGCGCCGCGGCGGCGGTGTTCAGCGACGAGGGTCAGCGTCAGATCAAGGAGAACCTCTCCTACTATCAGGAGAACGCGCGAATTATCGCGTCGGCGCTCGACGAGCTGGGCATTTACTACACCGGCGGCAAAAACTCGCCCTACATCTGGCTCAAGTGTCCGAACGGCATGGGGTCTTGGGAGTTCTTTGACTACCTTCTTGAAAACGCGCAGGTTGTCGGCACGCCCGGAGAAGGTTTCGGAGACTGCGGTAAGGGTTACTTCCGCCTGACCTCCTTCGGCGACCGTGACAACACCATCGAAGCTGTCGCGCGCATCAAAAAGCTGCTCGCCCGGTAAACGGCGCTTGCGACATTGTGAAGCATGCGTCAATATGCGGCGAGCTGCTGATGAAAAGCGAATAACAGAAACACCAAAAGCCTTGCTTAGCTGCAGGGCTTTTGTGGTGAAGATGATAAAATGCGACTGCCGCTCTTGACTTTACTATGATAAAGTGATAAACTACTTTAGGATTAAGTCAGGAGTGACAGAAATGATTTCAAACGCGTCGGCGTTTCGCTCGCCCCTCACTCCGACTATTTGAAAGAGGTACATTATGAACATACATTCAGAGTCTACCGATCGACTGTTCCGCGTGATCCTGTCGCTTGAGAGCGTAGACGAGTGCTATGCTTTCTTCGAGGACATCTGCACCATCACCGAGCTCAGGGACATGACCCAGCGCCTGGACACCGCCTTTTTGATCGACAAGGGCATCAGCTACCAGAAGATCAGCGAGCAGATCGGCGTTTCTACCGCCACGATCAGCCGCGTTTCCCGCTGTTTGAACTACGGCGCGGGCGGATACCGCGCGGTGATCGACCGCATGAAGGAGGATGAAGCATGAACATCGACGATCAAGTACTGAGCTTTGCCGAACGCCTGACCTTCACACTCCGCTCCCTCTACAGCCGTTACGGCTACAAGCCTTATCGCATGAGTAAATTTGAGGACTATGACCTCTACAGCCGCAACAAGGACTTTTTGATCTCCGATCAGGTTATCACCTTCACCGATATCGGCGGCAAGCTGAAAGCCCTCAAGCCTGACGTCACCCTGTCGATCATCAAGAATCATACCGACGGCGGTACAAAGAAGCTCTATTATAACGAGAACGTTTACCGTGTCAGTAAAGGCACCGAAAGCTATAAGGAGATCATGCAGGCGGGCGTCGAGTGTATCGGCGAGGTCGACAGCGCGCTGGTCAGCGAGAACCTGTATCTTGCGGCGGAGAGCCTGAATCTGATCTCGTCCGACTTTGTGCTGGATGTTTCGAGCCTGGATATCTTGAACGCCGCTGTAGAAAAGATCACCGACAGCCGCGCTTTGCAGGAAGAGATTGTCAAATGTGTCAGCGAGAAGAATCTCCACGGTATCACCGCTGTATGTGAAGAAAACGGCATCGACGTCCTCTCGGCGGACAGCCTGATCGCGCTGGTCGCTCTGGCGGGAACGCTCGACAGCACCATAAGCCGCCTGAAAGAGATCTGTGCCGATATCGGTTGCGGTACGGCATATACGGAGCTTTGTGAAGCCTTGCAGCGTTTTGATAACACCCCTTACCGCGATAAGATTCGTCTGGATTTTTCTGTTGTGAGCGACAGAAGCTACTATAACGGCGTGATCTTCAAGGGCTTTTTGTCGGGCGTACCCGACTCTGTCCTTTCGGGAGGCAGATATGACAAGCTCATGCAGCGGATGAAACGCAAGAGCAAGGCGGTCGGCTTTGCCGTTTACCTTGACATGCTTGAGCGTATGGACGAGATCGTCGACAGCGATATCCCGCGCGACAGCATGCTCAATGTTGCTCTTCCCAAAGGCAGACTGGGCGAGAAGGTCTACGCGATGTTCGAGGCGGCAGGCTTTCCCTGTCCGTCCATCCGTGAGAATAACCGCAAGCTGATTTTTGAGAATCCCGACGCGGGCGTGCGCTACTTTTGGGTCAAGCCCAGCGACGTTGCGATCTATGTAGAGCGCGGTGCGGCGGATATCGGCGTAGCGGGCAAGGATATTCTGCTGGAGTATGAGCCCGATATCTACGAGCTGGTCGATCTTGATATCGGCAAGTGCCGCATGGCGGTCGCCGCTCCCAAAGGCTTTGAGGATGATACACGCCGCACTTTGCGCGTGGCGACAAAGTTTTCGAGGATCGCGGCTTCTCACTATGCCTCCAAGGGCAGGGACATCGACATCGTCCACCTCAACGGCTCCATCGAGATCGCGCCGATCTTAGGTCTGACGGACGTTATCGTTGATATTGTCGAGACAGGTACTACCCTCAAGGAAAACAACCTCGAGGTCGTCGAGACCATCGTCCCGATCTCGGCGCGTCTGATCGCGAACAAGAGCAGCTACAAGTTCAAGGGCGACAGTATCATGAAGGTCGCGAGTGAACTGAAGAATAATCAAGAATGAGAAGTTAGGAGTTTCTCTAGTTAGGAGTGAGGAGTTAGGAGTGAGGAGTTTCGGGAAATGCTCCGCATTTTTGATTCCTCAAGGATCAAACAAAAACGTTTAGATTTCCATTATCAATGGGTGTGGGCAACGCCCACCATCAACTCCTCACTCCTCACTTCTAACTCCTCACTAAAACACGGAGGTATCTATGATAAAGATTTTAGATTACAACGAGCTGTCCTACGACGAGATCTTCGCTCGCTTTGAGCCGACCTCGTCGGTTGCGGACGTCGTTTCCGATATCATCAAAACCGTCAGAGAGAACGGCGACAAAGCCCTCTTTGACTATACCGCGCGCTTTGATAAGGCTCAGCTTAGCTCTTTGCAGGTTTCGCGCGAAGAGATCAACAAGGCGCGTGCTTCGGTTGAACCCGAGTTCATCGGTATTTTGGAGCATGCCGCGAAGAATATCCGCAAATTCCACGAGGCGCAGAAGCGTCAGAGCTTCATCATCAACGATACGGACGGTATCGTCATCGGTCAGAAGATCATCCCTGTTGACCGCGCGGGACTGTATGTCCCCGGCGGTACGGCGGCTTACCCCTCCACCGTGCTGATGGACGCGATCCCCGCGAAGATCGCCGGGGTGCGCGAGGTGGTTATGGTGACCCCGCCCTCGGCTGACGGAACGGTAAATCCCGCTATTTTGGCGGCGGCTTACGTCGCGGGCGTGGACAAGATCTTTAAGGTCGGCGGCGCGCAGGTGATCGCTGCCTTAGCCTACGGCACCGAGTCCGTCCCCAAGGTCGACAAGATCGTCGGCCCCGGCAACGCCTTTGTCGCCGAAGCGAAAAAGCAGGTGTTCGGTACGGTGTCCATCGACATGATCGCCGGTCCCAGCGAGATTTTGGTCGTCGCAGACGGCAAGAGTAATCCGCGCTATGTCGCGGCTGATCTCTTGAGCCAAGCGGAGCATGACAAAAACGCCTCCGCGGTGCTGGTCACCGACTCCAAGACCCTTGCGAACGCTGTTTCCGACGAGCTGGAAAGACAGATTCCTCTGCTCGACCGCGCCGAGATCGCGCGCGCGTCGATTGATAACAACGGCAAGATCATCGTTGCCGATAACCTCAGCGTCGTGATCGACATCGCCAACGAGATCGCTCCCGAACACCTTGAACTGTGCGTGGACAATCCCTTTGACTGGCTTGATAAGATTCGTCACGCGGGGTCGATCTTCATGGGACGCAACTGTCCCGAAGCGTTGGGCGACTACTTCGCAGGCCCCAACCACACCCTGCCTACCTCCGGTACGGCGAAATTCAGCAGCCCCCTGAGCGTGGATGACTTTGTCAAAAAGACCCAGTACACCTACTATACCGCCGATGCCTTAAAGCGCGTTGCCGAGGACGTCGCGTATTTCGCGCGTCAGGAGGGGCTGACCGGCCACGCCAAGTCTGCGGTTATCCGTCTGGAGGACGAAACATGAGCCGCTTTTTCAGTGATAAATACAGCGCACTGGAGGCTTACACCCCCGGCGAACAGCCTAGGGATATGCAGTATGTCAAGCTCAATACCAACGAAAGTCCGTTTCCGCCTTCGCCGAACGCGCTGGAGCTCGCGGCGAACGCGGCTGAGAGCCTACAGCTTTACTGCGACCCTACCTGCGCCAAACTGACGGAAAAATTCGCCGAGGTCTACGGTATCGGCACGGATGAGGTGATCTTTACCAACGGATCGGACGACGCGCTGAACTTTGCGTTCATGGCGTTTTGCGACGACGCTCATCCCGCGGTGTTTGCCGATATCACCTACGGATTTTACTCGGTTTTCGCGGCGCTGAACCGTATTCCGTTCACCGAGATTCCGCTCAAAGAGGATTTCACCGTCAGCGCTGACGATTACATCGGCGTCAACAAAACCATCTTTATCGCTAACCCCAACGCCCCGACAGGCGTCGCTCTGCCGCTTTGTGAGATCGAAAGGATTCTCAAAAGCAATCCCGATAACGTCGTCATCGTTGATGAAGCGTATGTTGACTTCGGCGCACAGAGCGCGGTCAGCCTGATTCATGACTACGATAACCTGCTGGTTACTCAAACCTTTTCGAAGTCGCGGTCTTTAGCGGGCGGCAGACTGGGCATGGCGATCGCGAACAAGAGGCTGATCCAAGACCTGAACACCATCAAGTATTCCACCAACCCCTACAACGTCAACAGCATGACTCAGGCGGCGGGCGTCGGAACCTTGATGGATGAAGCATATACGCAGAAAAACTGCAAAACCATTATCGAGAACCGTGCCTATCTGACAGCTCAGCTGGAAAAGCTCGGTTTTGTCCACACCGATTCGATGACTAACTTCGTTTTTGCCAAGCACCCCTCTTTTGACGGCGGCAGGCTCTATGAAGCGCTGAAAGAACGCGGCGTGCTGGTGCGTCATTTTTCCAAGGAGCGTATCAGGGACTATAACCGCATCACCGTGGGCACCAAGGAGCAGATCGACATTTTGCTCAAGAATATTCGAGAGATTTTGGAGGATAACACATGAGAACCGCTGAGATCAAAAGAACCACCAAGGAAACCGATATCGCCCTCAGGCTGAACCTCGACGGCACCGGCAAGAGTACTGTCAACAGCGGCGTCGGCTTCCTCGATCATATGCTGACCCTGTTCGCGAAACACGGCAGATTTGACTTGGAGCTTAGCTGCAACGGCGACACCTATGTTGACGACCACCACTCGGTCGAGGATATCGGTATCGCGCTGGGACAGGCGTTTGAGCAGGCGCTCGGCGACAAGCGCGGTATCGTGCGCTATGGCAGCTTTATCCTCCCGATGGACGAGACTTTGATCCTCTCGGCGGTCGATATATCGGGCAGAAGCTACCTCAATTTTGACCTGCATATTCCGACGCAGAAGGTCGGCGCCTTCGATACAGAGCTTGCGGAAGAATTTTTCCTCGGCTTTGTTCGCAACGCCAACCTCACCCTGCATATAAAACAGCTCGAGGGCAAGAACAGCCACCATATCATCGAGGGTACGTTCAAAGCCTTTGGCAGAACGATGAAGCAGGCGGTTTCGATCGACGAGGCGTTCAAGGACGAGATTCCCTCTACCAAGGGGGTGCTGTGATGATCGCCATCATCGACTACGGCGTCGGCAATCTCTTCTCGCTGAAATCATCTTTTGCGGCGATCGGCCGCGAAGCGGTTGTGACGGATGACCCCAAGGTTATCGCAAAGGCGGATCGTTTGATACTGCCCGGCGTCGGCGCGTTTGAGGACGCTGCAAAGAAGCTCAAGGACAGCGGCATGGCGGATGTGGTGAAACGTGAAGTGGCAGGAGGCAAGCCTATCATGGGTATCTGCCTGGGCATGCAGCTGTTGTTTGAAAAAAGCTACGAGTACGGCGAGCACGAGGGACTCGGGCTGATACACGGCTCGGTCAAGCCGATCGCCGACGTGATCGACAAGAACCTCAAGATTCCCCACATCGGCTGGAATCCGCTGATCTTCAAAAAGAACAGCGAGCTTTTCAAGTATATCTGCGACGGTGACTGTGTTTATTTTGTCCATTCATACTATGCGGCAGATTGTGACGATTCGGTCACCGCTGTTGCGGAGTATTCTGCCGAGCTGACCGCTTCCGTAGAACGCGGGAACGTCTACGGCTGCCAGTTCCATCCCGAGAAAAGCGGAGAGGTCGGCTTGAAGATCCTCAAAGCGTTTTGTGAGATTTAAGCCAGTTAGGAGTGAGGAGTGAGGAGTGAGGAGTTTCGGGAAACGCTAACGCGTTTTGAATTGATATTACGAATTAACAAATTATAAATGGGTGTGGGCAACGCCCACCATCAACTCCTCACTCCTCACTCCTAACTTCTCACTTAATGTGCTTATCCAAAGAGATATAGCGTGATCGCTATTTCTTTCTAAGGAGGTAATGATCTTATGTTATTATTCCCTGCTATCGACATTGTCGGCGGCAAGGCGGTGCGCCTGTATAAGGGCGACTACGATCAGATGACCGTTTACAGCGATCATCCGGAAGAGATCGCGCTGGATTTTAAGAACTGCGGCGCGAAGCATATCCATATCGTCGATCTGGAGGGCGCGCGTGACGGCGGTACCCCTAATTTTGAAACCGTTTTGAAAATCAAAAAAGAATCGGGCTTATACTGTGAGATCGGCGGCGGTATCCGCTCGATGGAGGTCGTCGACCGCTATCTTGACGCCGGCATCGACCGCGTGATCTTAGGTACGGCGGCGATCAAGGATGAGGCTTTTCTGAAAAAGGCTGTCGAAAAGCACGGCGACAAAATCGCTGTAGGCGCGGATATCAAAGACGGCTTCATCGCGGTCAAAGGCTGGCTGGAGCGCAGCACGGTGACCGCCGACGAGTTTTTTGAGAAGATGCAGAACCTCGGCATCAAGACCATCATCTGTACCGATATCAGCAAGGACGGCGCGATGCAGGGTACCAACCTGCATCTTTACCGTACCCTTTCCCGCCGATACAAGGTCGATATCACCGCTTCGGGCGGTGTGTCGTCTATGGACGATATCGTCGCGCTTCAAGAGATGGACATGTACGCCGCCATCATCGGCAAGGCGTACTACACCGGCGCGATCAACTTACGAGAGGCGGTGCAGGCGGTACAATGATTACGAAACGCATCATCCCCTGTCTGGATGTGAAAAACGGCAGAGTCGTCAAGGGCGTGAACTTTGAAGGCTTAAACGACGTCGCTTCACCCGTGGAGCTTGCGCAGTACTACAGCTCCTGCGGCGCTGACGAGCTGGTGTTCTACGATATCACCGCGTCCGCCGAGGGCCGAGCGCTCTTCACCGATATCCTGACCGACACAGCGAGCAAGGTCTTTATCCCTCTCACCGTGGGCGGCGGTATCAACACCGTTGCGGACTTTGACCGCGTTTTAAAATGCGGCGCGGATAAGGTCAGCGTGAACAGCGGCGCGATCCGCAACCCCGACCTGATCTACGAAGCCGCCAAGATCTACGGCGACCAGTGCGTCGTTATCTCCGCCGACGTCAAGCGCGTCGACGGTGTGTTCCGCGTCTACGCCAAGGGCGGTCGCGAGAATACCGGCATGGAGGCGATCTCTTGGATCAAACGCTGTGTCGACAACGGCGCGGGCGAGGTCGTGCTCAACTCTATTGACACAGACGGCGTGAAAGGCGGTTTTGATCTGGAAATGCTCAAAGCGGTGTCTGACGCCGTGAACGTACCTGTGATCGCCTCGGGCGGCGCGGGTAAGATAGAAGATTTCATCACCCTGTTTCAAACGTTGCCCAAGGTCGACGCGGGTCTTGCGGCGTCCATCTTCCACTTCGGCGAGGTCAAGATCGCCGATCTGAAAGCAGAGATGGCAAGAGCGGGGATTCCCACGAGAGTATAAACGGAGGATATCAATATGATCGACATCAATGAACTGAAATTTGACGAAAAGGGTCTGATCCCTGCGGTCGTGGTGGACAGCATTTCGAAGCAGGTGTTGACCGTCGCGTATATGAACGAAGAAAGCCTGAAAATCTCCATGGAAAAGGGCTTGACCTGCTTTTGGAGCCGTTCGCGTCAGGAGCTGTGGCTCAAGGGCGAGACCTCAGGAAACTACCAGCACATTGTCAGCATCACCGCCGACTGTGACAAAGACGCGCTGGTGGTGATGGTGGAGCCTGACGGCCCCGCGTGTCACCTGGGAACAACCTCGTGCTTTACCAATCCCGTTTGGGAGAGCGACGAACTGAAAGAGTTTTCCTACGAGGGCTTGATCGAGCTGATTAAGGGTCGCAAGACCGATCCGCAGGAGGGCTCCTACACTACCTACCTGTTTGATAAGGGTCTGGACAAGATCTTGAAGAAAGTCGGCGAAGAATGTACCGAAGTTATCATCGCCGCTAAAGCCGAGGATAAGAAAGAAACCATCTATGAGATTGCCGACCTTGCGTACCACGTCATGGTGCTGATGATCGAGCAGGGCATTTCGCTGGAGGACATCCACAGAGAACTCGCGTCTCGCCATGTCATTGACAAAAAGGTCAAGCAGGAGAAGATGACAGGTGACAACTAAGGATCTGCACATGCACACCGTCTACTGTGACGGTCATGATACACCCGAGGATATGGTGCTTTCTGCCATCGACAAAGGGTTGGATACGGTTGGGATCAGCGCGCACAGCTACACCTTTTTCGACACAAGCTACTGTATGCAAAAGGCGGATGTTCCGCGCTATCTTGCCGAGCTGAGATATCTCAGAGCAAAGTACTTTGACCGCATCCATGTCTTGTGCGGTGTGGAGCAGGATTATTACTCCGACTATCCGACCGACGACTTTGACTATGTGATCGGATCGGTGCATTATATCAAGGCTGACGGAGAGTATATCCCCGTCGACGAGAGTATCGAGATACTCCGCGACGCGATCAAGAAGCATTTTGACGGTGATCCGTATGCTTTGTGCGAAGCGTATTTCGCAACCGTCGCGGATGTTGCGCGAAAGACAGGTTGCGATATTATCGGTCACTTTGACCTGATCTCAAAGTTCATCGAGCGCGAGCCGCTCTTTGATACAGCCCATCCGCGCTATGTCGCGGCATGGCAGAAAGCGGCGGACGAATTGCTGAAATCTGACGTACCGTTCGAGATCAACACCGGCGCGATCTCGCGCGGATACCGTACTTCTCCTTATCCGAGCGCCGAGATACAGGCTTATATCAAGGAGCATGGCGGACGGTTTGTTCTGTCGTCCGACGCTCACTCCGCCGACGCGGTTGCGTATGGGTTTGATGTGTTAGGGTGGCAAGCTGTCTGAGATGTTGCCGGGCGTTGTCGTAATATCGGGCGGAAAGTACAAAAGCTATTGCAAAAGCAGAGAAAGTCTGCTATCATGTAAGTGATAAAAGAGCTTGCAGGAGGGTGTTATGCGCAAGGGGATATTTTTGAAAAACGCCCGAAAGGGTATCGCGATGATATGTGTGCTTACATTGAGCTGCGTCGGTATGCTCACCGGTTGCGGAGCCAATACGACCGGTAATTCAGCCGACAAGTCGGCTGTCGACGCCGGTTCTGTTGCCTCGCAAGAGGCAGACGTCACCAAGATTACGTTGGATAAGCAGACTGCCGGCATGTACGTCGGTAAGACAATCCAGCTGACTGCGAGCATAACGCCTGCCGAATCGGCGGACGCCATGCTGACATGGTCATCTTCTGATGAAACCGTTGCGCTGGTGAATAGCGAAGGATGTGTAACGGGCGTAAGTGCCGGATATGCCAACATCATTTGTAAAGCTTCCAACGGTGTGCAGGCTTCCTGTACCGTAACGGTAAAAGAGGACGAGGATTCGAAAAAGGATGAAGACTCAAACAATGGCGGCTCAAACACGACCTATGTTTATTACGGGCACTATAATCCGAGTTATGTCTATAATCCGTCTGACTTTGTTTTTCCCGATTCTTCTTCCCGAAAGCTCAGCTATAGCGAGATCTCAGCAAAGCTGAGTTCGATGGGAGGCTCTTCGGTATCGGGCAGCTTTGCACAGGACGCGATCAATGAAATCTACGCGCGCAACGGCTATGTTTTTAAGAACAGCAGCATCCGAGCGTATTATGAATCCAAGCCGTGGTACTATGCGAATCCGAATTTCACCACGAGCGATTTCAATGAAGTTGAAAAATATAACATCGACTTGCTGACGGATTACTGATAGCGGTAATCTTCCAATAAGCCGACGCGATCGTGTATGTGTTAGATACTAAGTAGCAATAAAACACTTTAATATCTATTGCGGATAATTCCGCATAACTGCGTTGTCAGTCTTGACAGGCGCCAGCCTGCCTGCGCCCTCCGCCTTGTTATGCGAAATTCTCCGCTAATATCTTTTTAAAGCCTTTTATTGCTACTTAGTATGACATACATACCGAATGAAAAACTGCCATCCCGTTGAGGATGGCAGTCATTTTTTGTAATTATTTTGCGTTGCGGTTGATAAATCTCGCCCGGCGTTTGGAGTACATGATCTTCTGGCCCGAGTACAGGCTGTAGTAGCCCGACAGCATATAGCTGATACACAGCGCGACGGCGAAGAAAATCAGACCCTTGCTGCCGAACAGCTCGATCGAGAGGATGATCGAGGCGATGGGGCAGTTGACTACGGCGCAGAACAGCGCCACCAGCCCGATCGCCGCTCCGAAGGCAGGCGGCAGTCCCAAGAGGGGAGAGAGGGTCGCGCCCATCGTCGCGCCGATGAAGAAGGTGGGGATGATCTCGCCGCCCTTGTAGCCGAAGCCGATGGTCAGCGCGGTAAAGAGCATCTTGAGGATGAAGTCATACGGCAGCGCCGTACCCCCTTCGATCGCCTGGCCGATCACCTCTGCACCGATACCGTTATAGCGCGTGCCGATCAAAAGGGTCAGCAGCGCGACCGCTGTGCCGCCGACCGCGGTACGCAGGTATTCATTCTTGAAGTACTTTGCGGCATAGTGATGGGTTTTCTCGAGCATCAGGCAGAACACGATGCTGACAAGCGCCGCCGCCAGACCCAGAGCCGCGACGGTCAGGACACTGACGAGATTCAGCTTGGGAACGTCCTCCAGCGAGTAGCTGATTCCCTCCAAACCAAAGACTCTTGTCATCGCGAACGCCGACAGCGCCGATACGATGCACGGTAAAAACGCGCTGTAGTAGATGATGCCGACCGAGATCACCTCCATCGCAAACACGGTGGCGGTCAGCGGCGTGCCGAACAGAGCAGAGAACAGTCCGCTCATGCCGCACATCACGGCGATGTGCATGTCCTTTTCACCGAGCCTCACGACCCTGCCGATAAAGCTGCCGATACAGCCGCCCAGCTGCAGCGCCGCGCCCTCCCTGCCTGCTGATCCGCCGAAAAGGTGGGTGATGACGGTGGACAGGAAGATGACCGGTGCGAGCAGGATGGGCACTTTTTCATCCGTGCGTACCGAGTTGATGATGAGGTTGGTGTCGGCGTGACCGCTGAGCTTTGTCACACGGTACAAAAAGGCGATCGCGACGCCGCCCGCGGGCAGCAGATAGCACAGCCACGGATGATCCAGCCGGATATCGGTAACGTAGCTGATCGCGATGCGAAATCCTGTTCCCAGAACGCCTCCGATTACGCCCGTCACGACCGCGATCAAAGTCCATTTGAGAAAGGACAGGATATATTGCTTGACCCTCGTCGCGTCATGACGCAGGGTTTGTTTGAATCGTTCCATAAAGCACCTTTGATAAGTTAGAAGTTAGGAATGAGGAATTAAGGGAAAGCCGTTCGGCTTTTGATTTTGATTATAAATGGGTGTGGGCAACGCCCACCATCAACTCCTCACTCCTCACTTCTAACTCCTCACTGTTTTGTCATTCTGCATAAAAGTATACCGCTTCTTTCGTGAAACTTCAATAGTCATCAGGAATTATTTTCTTGAAAACACCATTTGCATATGGTAATATTAAAGTTAAAGCGGCATAAGCCGCCCTTACGGAAGAAAAGAGGTGACAGTGTGCGCAATTTTTTACAGAAAGCCGCAGAGTTCATGCAGGGCAGATACGGCCACGATAAACTGAATACGCTGATTTGGATTTTGGCGGCGGCGCTGTACGTCATTAACATCTTCGCGCGCAGCCCGATCCTGATGATTATCGTTCTGCTGCTTGGCGCGCTCGCGATCTTTCGCTCGCTGTCGACCAACATCACCAAGCGGATGTATGAGAATAATCGCTTTGTCAGCATTTATACGGCGGTTGCGGATTTTTTCAAGCGTCAGTATATGAAAATCAGGGATTTTAAGACCCACCGCTATCTGCGCTGTCCCTACTGTAAGGCGCAGTTAAGGCTGAAAAAACGCACCGGCGTCCAGCGTATCCACTGTCCGAAGTGCGGCGAAGACTTTAAGAAGAATATACCGTTCTAAAGAATCGGACGGCTGATGACCGCCTGCGGACGGGTACGGCTCGTTTCTGCGACAATATAAAAGAAAGGAGGTTCACTATGGTTTTTTCATCACTGCTGTTTTTGTTTTTGTATCTGCCGATCGTACTGATACTGTACTATGTCTGCCCGCGCAAGTGGCGCAATCTTCTCCTGTTCATCGTGAACCTCATCTTCTACGGCTGGGGAGAACCGATCTTCGTCACACTGATGATTTTCTCCACAATCGTGGACTACACCTGCGGCTATTTCATCAGCAAATACCGTGAGACAAACAAGAAAAAAGCGAAGGGCTTTGTTGTCGCTTCGGTTATCATCAACCTGAGTTTGCTGGGCTTTTTCAAGTACGCCGGGTTCCTCACCGAAACGCTCAACTATCTGCCGTTCCTGAATATCCCTGTTCTGAAGATTCCCTTGCCGATCGGCATCTCCTTCTACACCTTCCAGACGATGTCGTACTCGATCGACGTATACCGCGGCGACGCGCCGGTGCAGAAGAACATCATCACCTTCGGTACCTATGTTTCGCTGTTTCCCCAGCTGATCGCAGGCCCGATCGTTCGCTATAAGGACGTCGCCTATCAGCTCGATCACCGCAGAGAAACGCTCGATGACTTTACCAAGGGCGTGTGTATCTTCTGTGTGGGTCTGGCGAAAAAGGTTTTGATCGCGAACCAGATGGGCGCGCTGTGGGACAACCTCTTGAAGAACCAGGTACCCAACGGCTGGCTCGGCTCGTGGATCGGTATTATCGCCTATTCTTTTCAGATTTACTTTGACTTTTCGGGATACTCAGACATGGCGTGCGGTCTGGGCAACATGTTCGGCTTTGAGTTTCTTAAGAACTTCAATTATCCGTATATCTCTAAAAGTATCACCGAGTTCTGGCGCAGATGGCACATCTCGCTGGGCACGTGGTTTCGAGAGTATGTCTATATTCCGCTGGGCGGCAACCGCAAGGGTGTCGCGCGGCAGATGCTCAACCTGTTGATTGTCTGGTTTTTGACCGGCTTCTGGCACGGCGCCGACTTCAACTTCATCTTCTGGGGTCTGTACTTCGGACTGCTGCTGGTGCTCGAAAAGTTTGTGCTGAAAAAGTGGCTCGCCAAAGCGCCTGCTGCTGTGCAGCATATCTACGCGCTGTTTTTCATCATCTTCGGATGGGTGCTGTTCTACTTCAGCGATTTGAATGAGATGGGCGCGTTCATCACCTCGATGTTCGGTTTCGGCGGCACGGTGATCTCCGCTGACGCGGGCGCGCTGGCGCTGTCTTATCTGCCGATGCTGTTGGTAGCGGCGTTTGCCTCTACCCCCGTGGTGACGAAGCTCTACCGCAAGATCGAGAAGACCAAGGCGGCTCCTGCGCTGAAAACCGCGTTCTGTATCGTGGTGCTGGGCGTCTCGACCGCGCTGCTGGTATCCCAGAGCTATAACCCGTTCTTATACTTCAGATTTTAACAGCGAGGAACGAGGGATGGTTGCGTTTTAGAACCTAACCCCTCATTTCGTAGAAATAAAGAAGGGAGGAAATGTATGAAAAAGCTGTATAAATGTTTACCGGCTGTCATCTTTGTGCTGTTTATCACGGCGATGATGGTGCTGTTCATTGTCCTGCCGAAAAAAGAATACAGTTCCTCCGAGAAGCGCTATCTCCAGCAAGCTCCCGCTTTCAGCTTCCAAAGCCTGATGTCGGGCGAATTTGGCAAGGATTTCGAGAAGTTCCTCTCCGACCAGACCGCGGGGCGCAACTTCTGGGTAGGCTTCGCGTCCTATTATAACTACGCGATCGGCAACAACGGCTCCAATGGTATCTACAAGTGTTCTGACGACTACCTTGTCAACGATCCCGAGGATATGAGCAGTCTTATGCGCAACGTCGGCTATATCGAGGAGTTTGCCGAGAGCTGTCCCGTCGACACCACCGTGATGATCGCGCCTTCGACCGGCTACATCTGCACCGATATCCTGCCCACCGTCCACCGCGAGTATCGTGACGACGAGATGTTCGCAAAAATGCAGGAAACGCTGAAATCCGTCAACTTCGTCGATATCCGCGATACCTTCAAGAACGCCTATGCCGACGGCAATCAGATATACTACAAGACCGACCATCACTGGACTGCTTACGGCGCGTATACCGCCTATCGTGAGCTGGGCAAGACCCTCGGCTACACGCCGCTGAGCCAAAACGATTACACGATCACCCCGTACCCCGGCTTCTACGGCACGACCTACTCGTCGTCGGGATTCTGGATGACGCCCCCTGATACGCTGGAGGTCTGGGACAATCCGCAGAACGACGCGACCGTTACGACCGCTATCACCGAGGGCGCCGACACGACCGAACAGACGGATATGTTCTACTACACCCACCTTGAAGAGGATGACAAGTATCCCGTCTACCTTGACGGCAACCATCCCTACACGGTTATCAAAAACACGGGCGCTGCCTCGGACGAAAAGCTGTTGGTCATCAAGGACAGCTTTGCCCATTCGCTGGTGCCGTTTTTGTCCGATCATTACAGCGAGATCATCATGGTTGACTTCCGTTACTATATGCAGCCCGTTTCCGAGCTGATCGAGCGTGAAGGTGTTGACAAAGTATTGGTGCTGTACTCTATCGACAATCTTGCGACCGATACCAACGTTGGACGTATCGGATAATGTTACTACAAAACAAGGGAGCTGCCGCAGCAGCTCCCTTTGCTGTTACCCAAACACAAACAGCCGCCCATACAGGCGGCTGTTTGCGAAACAACATGAAAAATGATAAGGAATTGATTCGAATTACTCAGCGTGTGATTTCTTCCATTTTTTGATAACAGCTTCGATGTCCTTCATCTCCTGCGCGTCCCGGGCTGCTTCAGCATAAGCCTTGAACAGTTTGAGCATGGTGTTGTTGTCGGGATCTTCTTCCAGATACTCGCGCAGGTAGAACGCCTCTTTTGTCAGCTTCGGCGAAAATTTACGCGCATAGCTGCGGGAGATCAGCTCAAATGCCTGAATCTCCACAACGTCTTTTTTCATCAGAGATTTAATCAGAGAATGAACATAGCTGTCCTTCCAGGTCTTGTCGCCGGATAATTCCACGATCTCCGAGCAGGACAGAGGTCTGTTGACGCTCCACAGTAAATCCATAATTTGCTTTTCGCTTTTTGTCAGCATAGTCGTTCTCCTTGTTGTTAGGTTATGGGAATGTGCAAGGTGAATGAACATCGAAAAGACGTATATTTATTTAACGATTATAATATGAATAATCGGCAAAGTCAAGCATTTTTACTGTTTTTATTTATAATTTTTTTCGGAAAATATACAATATTGATAATTATTTGTCAATCAAGTGAATATTAGTGAACATAAACAAAATTTCGCCGGAAATCACAGCATAATGTATAGCGAAAGCCCCGTCCGGAGGACGGGGCTTTCGTTTACTGCATATCGGGTTTCGATAAACGGTGAACCTTGGGCTTCACCGAAAGATCATTTCAGCTTTGAGATATTCTCACGCGCTTTGCGGATGACACGCAGATCGTTGTCGTAGGTACAGCGATGGTGCGCTTCGTTCAGATCAACCCAGATGTAGGAGTCGATTTCCTCCTCCTGGATGTGCACCTTGTCGCTCATGGTCTGTGCCATGAAGAACACCACGCGCTTGCGGATTTTGCCGAAGGGACAGTAGTCGGCAACCTCGCGGAAGGAGGGGATGATGGTGATGTCCAGCCCTGTTTCCTCCTTAACCTCGCGGATGGCGGTCTGCTCCTCGGTTTCGCCCTGTTCTACGTGCCCCTTGGGGAAACTGTAGTTACGGCCGTTGTGGTTGCGGACAAGCAAAATTTTGCAGTGATCGCCGCTCTTGTAGATGACGATCGCGCCGCAGCTTTTTTCATACAGACAGCTGATGCTTTCGATCCGGGCGTTGCGCAGGCGGCTGAGTTTTTCTCGGATATACGGCTCATAGTAGATCTCACCCTCGGGAGCTACGATCAGTTTTTCCCCGCCGTTTTTGAAGGTTGCGACGGCGATGACAACGCCGAACATAAAGTCGCGCAGCGGCTTTTTAGAGATGATATAGGCGCTCTTGTTCTTGATGGTATCCGCATTAGCGTAGCCGGAGTACAGACCCTCGGCGAGCATGCCGTATACATTCACCTTGACTTTCTTTGCTATCATTCCGTCTCACCTCCTTTTAGAAAATTCCTCTGATTCCGTCGACCATAAAGGGATTGTTGGAAGACATGGTGTTGTTGATGAACAGGATCTCGGTGATACCGTTGTCCTGCATATAGCTTTTGATACTGCCCGTATAGTAGCGCGAGTCTACGACGTGGACTTCTTTGTAGTTGTAGGTCAGATAGGGGATAAAGGCGTTGCCGTAGCTTTCTTTCACTACCATGATCTTTTTGTTATCGGTTTTTGCGTCGTTATATGCGATGAAGTTAGCCGAGTCGCCGCCGATAAAGGTCAGGTAGGCGTTGGGGCCGGCGTCGATGCCTTCCATGTAGACCGAGGTCTCATAAGGTTCATCACCCATGTTGGGGGTAATCATCGCGTGAGTTTCGTAGGGGAAAGTCCAGTAGTGGACGGTGTCGGCGGTCAGATTTCCCGCGCTGTAGAACGAGCCTTCAAAACCCTCGATGGTGTGTTCCTCACAGTCGCTGAGCTTCAGCGCTTCCTGGTTGGTTTGTTCACAGAACGCTGTGTAAGCGTAGTACGCGCCCAGCCCCGTCCAGTGGTGGTCGGTGTTAAAGTAGAGGTACTCGCTGATGTGATCGCACAGGGCGTTATAGATGTTGATGGGCTTGACGTCCTCGGTATAGCTGCTGTAGACGGTCTTGATGTTCTGCGACTGTGACGCGCTGTAGACGCCGCCGTCAATCACGCGTTGGGGCAGAGCAAACTCGGTGTGTGTCGGTACAACGATGTTGTAGACGGTGCAGTCCGGGACGCTCTTTTTGAACTCGGAGATCGCGTCGGCATAGTCCTTTGCCGCGCTGTCGCTGGCGCCGCAAAGCTCCAGAGCGCTGCCGTTGTAGAGGTATACGCCGGGGTCGACGCTGGAGTAGCCACCTTCGGTGGTGCCGTCGTCGGGAATCTTCGGCGTTTCAAAGTTCAGTACATCAAAGGGCGGTTCTGTAGGAGCCTGGGTCTCGGCTGCGGTTGTCGCCGCTTCGGTCGCGCGCTCTGCGTCAACCTTGGCTTTACAGCCGACGAGGGAGACCGTGATCGCCGCCATAAGGATACACAGCACGGCGGTCAGCCTGCTGTGAGCCGAAGACCTTGTATGGCGTTCGGCTTGATTTGGGTTGCTCATTTGCATCCTCCTGGTTTGTCAGATCGCGCGCCGTAAGCAAAGCGCCGATCGCGGTGAGACTACCGGTACGGAACGGATGCAACCGGTTAGCCCTATATACCCATCTATTATACTACAAAATTCAATCAGATACAACCGAAAATTTGATAAAATATGCAAAAATCGAACATAAAACGGGGCTTTTTCGGCACGGATCGCAGGATTTTGTCCCGGTTCGGAGAAAAAGCCGTCCGGTCGCAGACGGTTTTTTCGGTTAGTCTTGCACAAACGCCCAACTTGTGCTATGATAAATGATAGTTTTGAAATCAAAAGAATTGATAAAAGAAAGCGTGATACATATGGATTACAGATTTTCAGACAAGGTGTTGGCGCTTAAGCCCAACGCCATCCGCGAGATTTTGAAGAGCGCATCCGACCCCGAGGTCATTTCCCTTTCGGCGGGTAACCCGGCTCCCGACGCATTCCCCGTCGACGAGATCCGCGAGATCTCGGAGCGTATCTTGCGTGAAAACCCCATCGGTGTTTTGCAGTACGGGGTCAGCGAGGGCTATCAGCCCCTGCGCGATACGCTGAAAAACTATCTGAAAGAAAAGCATGACATCGGTACCGAGGACGATGAGCTGATTATTGTCTCCGGCGCACAGCAGGTGATGGATATCGCCGCCAAGAGCTTTCTCAACGAAGGCGATGTGCTGATCTGTGAAGCGCCCAGCTTTGTCGGCGCGCTGAACACCTTCCGCAGCTATAACACAAATCTGGTCGGCGTCCCTGTCGACCCCGACGGTATGAACATGGAAGCTCTCGAAAAAGCGCTGGATGAAAACCCCAACGCCAAGATGATCTATACCATCACCAATTTCCAGAATCCTTCCGGCGTGACCATGTCGCTTGAAAAGAAAAAGCGCATGTACGAGCTCGCGAAAGCGCACAACTGTCTGATTATCGAGGACAACCCCTACGGTGACCTGAGATACTACGGCGAGGACGTTCCCGCGATCAAGAGCTTTGACACCGACGGGATCGTCATATACTCCGGCTCGTTCAGCAAGGTGCTGGCGCCCGGTATCCGCGTTGGCTATATGGTCGCCGACAAAAAGGCGATGTCGAAGATGATTATCTGTAAGCAGGGTCAGGACGTCCACACCTCCATGTGGTCGCAAATGCTCTGTTACGAGTACATGACAAAGTACGATTTTGAGGGTCACCTCGATTATCTCAGAAAGCTCTATACCGTGAAAGCCGACCTGTGCATGAAGCTGCTTGACGAGTACGTCGTGCCAAACGGCATTACCTATAACAAGATCGAAGGCGGTCTGTTCATCTGGTGCGATCTGCCCGAGGACGTCGATATGCTTGACTTCTGCAAGCGCCTTACCGAGCGCAAGGTCTGTGTCGTGCCAGGCAACGCTTTTCTCACTGACAGCGATATGGAGTGCCACAGCTTCCGCATCAACTTCTCGACCCCGACCGACGAGGATTTGACGCAGGGTATCAAGATCATCGGCAAGCTCGCAAAGGAAATAATCAGATAAAAGATAACAGAGAATAGAGAACAGTGAATGTTTTTCGCTGCGCTCGCTTAATTATATTTCGGGTGCGGACAGAGCCCGCCGTCAACTGTTATCTATTATCTAATATCTAAATATTCAACTGATAAGGATTTGATTATAGTGGATAATATTAATACTACTCCCGCAAAGAAACAAATCGTATTCTCGGCGATCCAGCCCAGCGGCTCGATCACTCTCGGCAACTATCTCGGCGCGGTTAAAAACTGGGTGCGGATGCAGGAGAATCCCGACTACAACTGCATTTACGCGCTGGCTGACCTGCATACCATCACTGTGCGCCAGGATCCTGCCGCGTTCCGCAAGAACATCATCGACATGTACGCCTCCATCATGGCGTGCGGCGTCGACGTCGACAAAGCGCCTTTCTTTATCCAGAGCCACAACCCCGATCACGCGGTGATGGGCTGGATTCTCGACTGTTACACCCAGTTCGGCGAGCTGAGCCGTATGACCCAGTTCAAGGATAAGAGCGCAAAGCACGCCGACAACATCAACGCCGGTCTGTTTACCTACCCGAGCCTGATGGCGGGCGATATCCTGTTGTATCAGGCGGACAAGGTGCCGGTCGGTTCCGACCAAATGCAGCACCTCGAGCTGACCCGCGATATCGCCAACCGTTTCAACGGTATCTACGGCAACGTGTTCAAGATCCCCGAGGGCTTTATCCCCAAGGACGGCGCGCGTGTCATGAGCCTGCAGAATCCGACCGCCAAGATGAGCAAGAGCGATGAAAACGCCAACTCGTATATCCTCCTGACCGATGATGATAACGTTATCATGAAGAAATTCAAGCGCGCGATCACCGACAGTGAGGCGAAGGTGCGCTATGCTGAGGGCAAGGACGGTATCAACAATCTGATGTCGATTTACTCCGCGGTGACGGGTCTTTCTTATGAAGAGATCGAGCGCGACTTTGACGGCAAGGGCTACGGCGACTTCAAAACCGCCGTCGGCGAAGCTGTTGTCGCGGAGCTTTCACCTATCCGCAAGCGCTATCAGGAGTATCTGAAGGACAAGAAGTACATCGAAGAGTGCTACACAAGGTCCCTCGAGTTTGTACAGCGCTTCAGCCACCGCACCGTGGAAAAGGCGATGAAGAAGATCGGCTACGTCCTGCCGAAAAGATAATAAGCAGCGAAAAGCAACCCGCTTCTGAGCGTTTTCAGAAGCGGGTTTTCAATTGACAGATGTTTTAATGATACTTAGTATTATGATATCAGTCGACCGCTTCCAGAAAGTACATTCTTGAAGCAAAATCGGGGAAGAGCCGAACGTTTTCGTTGTAGCCGTTGCCGGAGAACTGCTGCCGCAGCGCGACGCCCGCTCCCATGAGAACAGAGCCCTTGGCGGTGTAATCCTCTACCTCGCCTCCCATCTTGACGAAGCGGGCAATCAGGTTGTGCAGGATACCGTCCTGGCGGATGTGGATCGGCGTCATGGTGTTGATTAAAGAACCGAACAGCTTGATATTGACCTTGCCTGAGATGTTGTGAAAACGGTAGGTGCGGTCGGGATCAAGCCCCTTGCAAATGAAGCGGTGTGACTGCAGATCAGGCTGCACCAGTTCTTGCATCAGCATACCGACGGCGCGGCTCTTGTCCTTGCTGACAGCGATCCACTCATGGTGGTTTCCGCCCGTGAGGATACGGTAGAAGTCGCCGTATTGCAGGACGTCACGCCATACCTTGTAGAGCGTGATCTGCAGGCGGGTATGCTCCTTGTCGTCAGAGGTCATATCACCGGCGTTCAGCTCATAGCCCAACGCGCCGAAAGCGGCAATGTTGAAGCGTGTTTCAAGAGGCGTGTTGCGCAGGGTTTGGTGGTTCGGCGAAGCGGATACATGCGCCGAGACACAGCACTGGGGATAGCCGTAGCTGTATCCCTCCTGGATATGGGAGCGACAGATAGCGTCGGTGTTGTCGCTCGCCCAGATCTGGGGGAAGTAGCACAGGATTCCGAGGTCAAATCGACATCCGCCCGAGGCACAGCCTTCAAAGAGGATATGCGGAAAACGCTCGGTCAGCGTTTTCATCGCCCTGTATAGCCCCAGCATATAGCGGTGAGCAGTTTCGCCCTGACGTTTGGCGGGCAGATAGGGGGAGTAAACATCGGAGAAAATGCGGTTCATATCCCACTTGACGTAGGTGATGTTGCCTGAGGAAAAGACCTCGCTCATCTTCTCGGTCATCCAGTCGGTCACTTCGGGGTTGCTCAGATCAAGGATGCGCTGGTGTCTGCCCTCGCTGTGGAGCTTGCCGGGAATAGCCATCGCCCAGTCGGGGTGCGCTTCATACAGGCGGGAGTTGACGTTAATCATCTCCGGTTCGACCCAGATACCGAAGCCGATACCGAGGTCGGTGACTTTTTTGGACAGACGGCTCAGCCCTCCGGGGAGCTTTTTGGGGTTAGGCTCCCAGTCGCCGAGAGCGCGCAGATCGTCGTTGCGGTCGCCGAACCATCCGTCATCCATGACAAACAGCTCGACGCCGAGGTCTCTGCCGGCTTTTGCCAGCGAAACCAGACTGCTTTCGGTGATGTTGAAGTAGGCTGCTTCCCATGAGTTGAGCAGGACGGGGCGTTCCTTGTTAGCCCATTCGCTGCGCAGGATATGCTCGCGAACAAAGCGGTGCATGTTGCGCGTCTGACCGCCAAAGCCGTGATCGGAGTAGGTCATGACCGCCTCGGGCGCTTCAAAGTTTTCTCCGGGTTCGAGGATATAGCGGAATCCTGCGGGATTGACGCCCTGTACGACATGCGTCTTGAAAAACGCGCTGACCTCTGTGCAGGCATAGTGGTTGCCGCTGTAGATGAGGTTGAAGCCGTAGACCGCGCCGATATCCTCGCTTGTATCGGGACGATGGAGCATAAAGAAGGGGTTGGTGCGGTTGGAAGATGATCCGATACGGCTCTCGATAATATATTTGCCGCGGTTGGGGACAACGGTAGACTTGTCCATCTCTCTTGCCCACGCGCCGTGAAAAGCGGTGACCGCCCATCCGTGATCGGGCAGATCAAGCTGGGTAGAGAGCAGGCGCTCGAGCTGTATTTCTTCGTCGCTGTTGTTGATGAGCTTTGCTGAGCGTGTGATGACGTCGCACTCGGGATAGACATAGTAGTGCAGCTCTAAAAGGAGCTTCTCATCCGCGAGGGTGAGGGTGAGATGGTCAACCTTGCCGCCCTTGCTGTAGGAGCCCGGCAGGGTGTCGAACTCGGGCTTGGTGTCGGTGATCTCGGCGCTTAGAAAGCGAAAGTCGGTTGTGCGCGAGCCGTCCGCGCGGACAAGCCCAATGAACGGATCGCGTATATCGCCGTGACCCTCGCCCGAACACTCCAGGCAGATATCCTCGAGCGAGGTGGTGTTGTGTTCTTCGGAGTAGACGATGACGTTGCCCGGCTCGAACTCGCGTTTTTGCCGCAGGGCAAAGAGCTCGTCGAGCTGATCGGCGTCGATCTTTGTGCCGTAGTAAAGGTGCTCCGGGTGACCCGAAGGTTCTATCATAAAGGCATAGGCGGTGTTGTCGGTCTGCAGGAGATAGGTCTCATGCTCGCCGGTGATTTTTTTAATCATAGATGTATCCTTATTTCTTGTGGTTTTTCTCGATGGTGGACATGATCTTCTTCTCATTATAGAAGCTCAGGATGACCGCGCCGAGGACACAGAACGCGACCGCGACCCAGCCGACGATGGTCATACCGGTGACGGAGGCGGTGATGTCGTTGCTGTTGGTGTTCTGGGTAGTGCCGATGATGGCAAGAGAGGTAAAGACGAGCATCGCGAGTGACTGGCCGAACTTCATCGCGAAGGTGCGTGCCGCAAAGAACATGCCCTCGCGGTTCTCGCCGGTCTCGTATCCGTCAGCCTCGGCAACGTCCGCAACGATACTCTGGGGGATGATACCCAAAAGAGCCATCGGGAACGCCGCGATCACGCAGATCAGCACGCCGAAAACGATGCCGGGGATGGAACTGTTGCCATGCTCCGCCGTACCGAGAATACCGATCAGCGCCGCGATGATGTAGGCAAGCGCCAGACCCAAGAAGCCGGTGATAACGAGCTTCTTTTTTCCGAACTTTTTGACAAGCTTGGATACGATCGGATAGAAGCATGCCGACAGCACGGTCATGCCGCCGAGGAAGTACATGGTGTACGCTTCGCTGATGTTCATAGATACCTTGACGAAGAAGGGCAGACCTGTCTGGAACAGGGTCAGACCGACCCAGTACATGATATCGGAGCCGACAAAGGTGCGGAAGTTGCCGTTGCGGAAGGTCGCGCCCAGCGACTTGAGCATATTGGCGTTAGAGGGCTTGGTATCGACAAAGTCCTTCTCCTTGAGAGCGAAGGTGGGGATGAGCATGCAGATGCAGGAGATAATCGCCAGCACAATGAAGCAGATGCGGTAGCTCCATGCAAAGCCGACCGATCCGCGCAGCATACCCGCGAACACGAAGGGCGTGTAGGCGAGCATGGTGCCCGCGAAGAAGGTCAGGGAGATCGCGGTGGAGATGTACATGCGGTCGTCCTGGGTTTTGCCAAACTCGGAGATCAGGGCATTGTAGGGGGTACAGTACATGGTCATAAACAGGTAGAACAGCACGATAAAAACCGAGATCCACGCGATGTTCCAGCCGCTTATCATGTTGACAGGCGCGCAGAACAAAAGAACGGTCACAACAGACAGCGGGATTGCCGCGTACTGCATGAAGGGGATACGTCTGCCGCGCGGGTTCTTGCTGCGATCGGACAGAGAGGCGATCCACGGGTCGGTGATCGCGTCAAAGACACGGGATAATGCCGTAATCAAACCGAGAACGGTCAGAAATCCGCCGATGACCAGACCGGGGACGATATACTGGATCGCTCCGCCGTCAATATCAGCCTGAGTGGGCAGATAGAAGGTGACGAACCACGCGCTGATGATGCCGCTGAGGGTTGACCATCCGAGCTGACCGACAGCGAAGATCCGCATTTGTTTTTTAGTTAATCGTTTCATGTTATCCTCCAGTTGTACATTGGTGTTGCGTTTGTGCAGGGACGACCGCCGGTGGTCCGCGGACGGGAAATGCCCGTCCCCATCATGATTATTCCGATTTCTTAGCCATCGCGAGCTTGACGACCTCATACGCGCCGTCATACAGCCCCGCGATTTTGTTCGCTTTGATGCGGTCGCACATGTATTTTAAGGTTGATTCCTCATTAAGAAACAGACTGACCATCTGCAGGGTGTGCGGGATATCCTCGCACTCCAGCGTGCCGTCGCCCATTTCGGCGCTGTGGATCGCGCCCCACTTTTCGTGACCGCCGATGCGTTTGAGGAACAGCTTCGGGATCGGATAGAACGCCAGCTCACTGGGCTTTGTCAGCAGAACGTCCGCCGAGCGCATGAGGATGTTGGTGCAGTAGACCGCTTCAAAGATGTTTTCGTGCCAAAACGCGTGTACGCCCTCGACGGGGGAGATCAGCGCGTTTTCGGCAAAGCTGTTGGTGTCTGCCCAGTCGTTGAAGTGGGTGGTGGAAAGTGCGGACAGTTCGGGGATTTCTTTAATCAGCTCCTCCCATACCGCTTTGTAGTCGCCGACGTTGACGTAAAGGGCGGCTCTCTTTTCCCTGACGGCGGGAAGCAGGTATTTGATGACTGCCGCGAACAGCTCGCGCTGTGCGCCCGCGCCGCCGATGGTAAGGAGAAAACGCATCGGATCGCCTTTTTTCTTGCGCTCCATGCGCGCGTCACAGTCTTTTTCGATATTCGCGACCAGCTCGTGGTCGATGTAGTGTCCCGTGTAGACGAGGTCTTTTGCCGGCATGGGCTTTAAGACCTCTTTTTTGCGAAAGCCGTTGAGGATGCGGTAGCCCATGTAGCTCTGGTGGGTCTGGATGGTGTGGGTCGCGCCCTCGGCAAGATGCAGCGCCATCGGCCAGTTGTCGGGGATCGCGTTGACAACGTGCTTCATCCCCGCGTGCAGCGCCGCCTGCGCCGGCCATACATGCGTGCCGATCAGGGGGATATCCTTGGGAACGCTGTGGAACACGGGCGCCATCAGCTCGGCATTCTTCTGGTCGGCGGCGTTGTAGGAGAGCTGCCGGAAGCCCTCGTAGTTCATCGGCTCCCATACGAACTTGTTGAACAGCCTGCTCTTTTGGCTCAGGCGGGAGCCCAGGCTGTACAGGTCGTTCTGTGCGCCGATGACCTTGGTGCAGGTGGTGTCTTTGTAAGAGTTCAGATCCATCCAGTAGGGGGTGTAGCCCAGCGCGTGGGCGGCAGAAGCCATCGCGATCGAGATGCGGTAGTGACCGAAGCCCATGCGGATATTGCCGACGATGATACCTTTCTCGGTATCGAAGGGGACGTCCGCTTCACCCTCGCCGACGCGGATATCCAGCACACCGAGCGGCTGATGGAGCGTTGCGTTTTCGACGAGCTTTGCGGCATAAGCCTTCTTGCTGTCGTCACCGTATTTTTTTAGATATTTTTTCTTCGAGTTCAGCGCTTTTTTGTAGTCTTTCGCGTTGATTTGGTTTCCGAAGATGACTTTGCTTTTATCATTCATGTTATCCCTCCTTGGACGTCATGGTAAATTCGATGGCGATCGGTTCTGCGCCCTGTGCCGAGATCGTCAGGGTCGCCTTGCCGCCTTTGCCTGTGGTGCGGATGTAGACGCCGCCCGTGCCTGCCCTGAGCAGGACGGGGGATTCGGCAATCATTTCGGCGTCGCCGGTGAGCTGTACGCTGACCGCGCCGTTGTAGTAGGGCAGGGTGTTGCCGTTTTGGTCGGTTATGCGCAGACGTACCGCCGCGACGTCATAGGTGTCGCCCTCGACAAGATCGGTATGGTCGACGTCTGCGACAAGAACGCGTTTTTCAAAGGGAGATACGTCGAGCGTTTCGATCACCTTGCCGTCTTTGATCGCTTCAAAGCGGTAGAGGATGGAGTCGTCGCCCCAGTTGCCGATGTACTTGCCGTACAAACGATATGCCGCGTCGGCGTCCATGCCATAGCGCATCATCAGCCATGCCGCTTTGCGTTTGCCTTCGGCAGAGAGGTTGTTCATGCCGAAGCGGGAAGATTCGTTGAGGATATCTTTGACGTATTCTGCCTGCTTTTCGGTGAAATCCTCGCCCTTCGCGATCTGGTCACCGATGTAGTCGGTGATTTCGATCGGCGGATACTTCAGGTTTTTAAACGAAGAATCCGCGTGGGTGTACTCGTGGATGAAGCTGTCGTTTTTATAGAAGCGCACGCTGTCGGCGTTGGTGAGGATGTAGACGCGTCCGCGGTTGGTAGCGGGGTGGTCGCCGATATCCATCGACGAGCTGACCTTGAGGACAGGGGTTTTGTCCTGCTGTGCGGCGTAAAGCTCGGCGGCGAGCTTTTTGTTGCGGAACATATCGCACACGCCGTGGTAGCAGATACGGTCGCCCGAGCCAAATTCCTTGTGGGTGTTGTAGTCGAAGAAGCACCATCCGAAGGAGCCGGCGATGTCGTCATAAGAGCTGACAGCGTCCAGAACGCGCGCGTGACGGAGCATGTGTTCGAGTCGGTGTTCTTCGTCGTCAAAGCCCTTGGTAGAGTACATGTGACCGCCGTACTCAGAGATCAGATACGGCTTGTTCATATCGGAGGTGACCGCCTTTTTCGGTTCACAACCGGGCTGGACTCCGTCGTGGACAAAGTCGTTGTAGGTGTAAACGTCCTCGAGCAGCTCGCTTTTCTTGTGGCATCGCACGCCGCCTGTCGGACGGGTGGGATCCAGCTCATGCGCGACCGCGTTGGTGCGGACGTAAAAGTCGTGGTCGTCCTTGCTTTCGTTGATGCGGACGCCCCAAAGGAAGATCGACGGATGACTGCGATACTGGCGCACCATCTCGGCGGTGGTTTCTACCGCCTGATCCTTCCAGCTCTCGCCGCCGATGTTCTGCCAGCCCGGTGTCTCGGTAAAGACCAGCAGTCCCAGCTCGTCACAGCGGTCGATGAAGTGGTGTGACTGGGGGTAGTGGGAGGTGCGTACGGCGTTACAGCCGAGCTCGTTTTTGAGGATATCCGCGTCGAGCTTTTGCATGCTCTGCGGCATCGCGTAACCGACATAGGGGAAGCTCTGGTGACGGTTGAGTCCGCGCAGCTTCACCTTTCTGCCGTTGAGGTAGAAGCCGTCCGCCTTGAAACCCGCTCTGCGGAATCCGATACGGCGGCACAGGCTGTCGATGACCTTGTCGTTTTGAATCAGATCCGCGTGCAGATCATACAGCACGGGACTTTTGATATCCCAAAGATGAACGGAAGGCGCTTTGAGCGTGAAATCGCCGCTCACGCCGCAGGTTTTTTCACAAATCACCTTGTCGTCATCCTTTTGGGTAAGGTACAGGCGCAGTGCGTCAGCCTCACCGACGGTTTCGATCTCACAGTCGATCGTGCCGTCAAAGGTCAGCCCCGCGATCAGCTTGTCTTTTGTGCGGGGTGAAACGCGGATGTTTTTGGGGATCGAGGGTTTGGGGAACAGGTCGGCGATGTAGCTCTCACTGCGGTACTCAAGCTGTACCTCGCGGTATAGTCCGCCGTAGGTCATGTAGTCGATGACATGTCCGAAGGGCGGGATATCAAGGGTCTCGCGCGTGTCGAGCTCTACACACAACACGGGCTTTGGATTGTCGGTTTTAAGCTCCAGCTCAAACGCCGTGTAACCGCCGAAGTGCTCGCCGATGAACTTGCCGTCAAGATAGATTTTTGCATAGTGTGCCGCCGCGCCGAAGCAAATGAACACGCGCCTGCTCTCGGCGTCGCTCAGATCAAGCTGTTTGCGGTACCCGCAAACCATCTGGTAGACGCTCTCGTCAAAGTAGTGGAACGGCGTGACCGCACAGGTGTGCGGCAACCTGACGCTTTGAGCCTTTCCGCCGCCTGATAAAAAGGTCTCTGAAAATTCGGAAGTGAACTCCCAGCCGTTGTTAAGGGGGATGATTTTTCTCATATTGTTATCACATTCTTTCGTTGGCTAAAGTGCTAAAACCTGATGATAATTCTCAAGCGATTTTATACATTATTAATAATAACATATAGAAAAGTAAAAGACAATTCGCTGAATGGATAGTTTAAACGATCATTTCTATTCATAATTCACAAAAAACGGTCAAATTCAGTCAAGACGATCACAGCATGTCTGTCGATTGACTTCACAGGGCGGATAGGGTATAATAGAACTACATTTGGAAAAGAGGTATATTTATGTCAGCACAAACCCAAGACAAACAGAAAAATTCATCCAAAAACGCGGTCAAGGATCTGGTCTTTACCGCAATGTTCGCCGCGCTGATCGCAGTCTGTTCTATCCTGAGCATCCCGATCGGCGAGGTGCCGATCACCCTCCAGACCTTTGCTGTCTGCCTTGCGGCGGCGATGCTCGGCTGGAAGCGCGGCACCCTCAGCGTTTTGATCTATGTATTGCTGGGCGCGGTCGGCGTCCCCGTTTTTGCGGGAATGACAGGCGGCGTCGGAATCCTTGCCGGGCCTACCGGCGGCTATATCATCGGCTTCATCCCTGCGGCGATCATCATCGGAATCGCTGCGGATAAATGGGAGCGAAAAGCTCTGCCGCTGATTGCCGCGATGGTGCTGGGCGTTCTTGTTTGCTATCTCATCGGCACGATTTGGTTCATGGTTGTGACGGGTATGGGAATCGGCGAATCTCTCATGCTCTGCGTCGTACCGTTCCTCATCCCCGACGGTGTAAAAATCGCGCTGGCGATGATCTTGTCAAACCGGCTGTCTAAGGTCGTTAAGCTGTGAGCGAGCCGCTGTATCTGCGGCCTCATCACGCGCTGTGTATCCGTTTTTTTGTCGGCAAGGGCTACAGCGAGGAGTTTGTCCGCCATATGACCGCTGTTGTCGAAAAGCTGCAAAGGGATGATCCTGTGGTCACCCTCGCGGGCGGCTGTGATGTGATTTGTGAGAAGTGTCCCCACAACAGGGGCGGCGCGTGTGATACGAGCGACAAGGTGCGCGCGATCGACGACAGGGCGCTGTCTGCGATGGAACTGCACGTCGGTGACACGCTCAGGTGGCATGATCTGTATCGGCGCGCATATGATAGGATTATCGGATGTTCTCGATTGACCGAGGTCTGTCGGGACTGTCAGTGGCTATATCTCTGCGAAAAGTGAGCTGTTATCCATGTGGCTGTTTGTATTCAACTCCATACTGCTGGGCGTAGGGCTTGCGATGGACGCGTTCTCGGTGTCGATCGCGAACGGTCTTGCCGAGCCGAAGATGCGGCCGCTGAAATGCACCGCTGTCGCCGGAACCTACAGCTTCTTCCAGTTCCTCATGCCGATGATCGGCTGGCTTCTTGTCCGTACGGTGGTCGGATGGTTCGGCGTGATTGAGCGGTTCGTGCCGTACATCGCGCTGGCACTGCTGCTCTTCATCGGCGTCAAGATGATCGTCGACTGTGTGCGAGGAAAAGGAGAGGATGAGATGCGGCGGCTGACGGTCGGCGTCCTGCTGCTGCAGGGGATCGCGACGGCGATCGACGCACTTTCGGTGGGCTTCACGCTCGCCGAGTATGAGCTGCCGTCGGCGCTGGCGGCGTCGCTGATGATCGCGGCGGTGACGTTTGTTATCTGCCTGTTCGGGTTGTGGATCGGCAAACGCTTCGGCAGTATTTTCAAGCATGCCGAGGTCGTCGGCGGTATCATCCTCATCTTGATCGGGATTGAGATTTTTGTCAAAAATGTATTGTCTGCATAAGGAAAGACTGCTGTGCTGTGCGCGGCAGTTTTTGTTATGACAGCGTTTTGAAAGCGAATACAAAAGTATCTGTGTTGACAAAGCTATCATAGGTATGATAATATAATCATGTGTTATTATACCTCTGCGGAGGTTATCAGATAAGGAAAGTGATTTACTATGATTACCGCGATGTTATTTGCGGGCGGTAAAGGCGCGCGTATGAAGTCCGTCGATCTGCCCAAGCAGTTTTTAGAAGTGGGCGGCAAGCCCATCATCATTCACACAATGGAGCATTTTGCCCGCCATCCGATGGTCGATCATATCGTGGTCGCCTGCAAGGAGGACTGGATCGATCACCTTGAGGGTCTGATCGAGCAGTTCAACGTTCCAAAGGTCAAGTCCATCGTTCCCGGCGGTGCGAACGGTTTTGACTCCATCCACAACGGCGTTGTCGCGACCCATGAATTTTCGCGTGATCCCGAGGATATCATCCTCATCTGCGACGGCGTGCGCCCGATGCTGTCGGAAAAGCTCATCACCGACTGTATCTTAGAGACCAAGAAGTACAAGAGTGCCGTTCCTGTCACCCCGTCCATTGACAGCCTGCTGTACTCTGAGGACGGCAAGACCTGTGCCAAAAGCTACCAGCGTTCGACCATGTACATTACTCAGGCGCCGCAGGGTTATACCATGGAGCGAATCCTCTGGGCGCACGATCAGGCGTATAAGCGCGGCATCTTAAGCCCTGTATCCTCCAGCGAGCTGTTCATCGAGCTGGGCGAGCCTGTGCATATCTTCCTCGGCGAACGCTTCAACATCAAGGTCACGACCCCCGAGGATCTGACCACTCTGCGCTCCCAGTATTACTATGAGAATTACAAGAAATTTGCTAAGGAGGAGTTAAAGTATGGATTATAAGGTAAAAGACTGCGTCAAAAAAAGTATTTATGTGAACCTTGAAGATATCGCCAACGCCCCGATCTCCTGGGACAAGCTCAAGGGCAAGACCCTTCTGCTGACCGGTGCGGGCGGATTCATCGGCTACTATATGACCTGCGGTATTCTGCTCCGCAACGACCTATACGGCGACAACATCAAGGTGCTGGCGCTGGAGCGCTTCGGTGACTTCGCAAAGAAAAAGTTCGGTAAGCTCTTAGAGCGCGACGACGTCGAGCTGATCGTGCAGGATATCACCGAGCCGATCAAAGCCGAGCGCGCGGACTTTGTCATCCACGCGGCTTCCCAGGCGAGCGCGATTGAGTTTGAGCGCGATCCTGTCGGCACCATCAGCGCGAACCTCAGCGGTACCGAAAACGCGCTGAACTTTGCGAAAGACAGCAATAGCGAGGCTTCACTGGTTGTATCTTCTCTGAAGGTCTACGGAACCCTCTATACCGGCAAGCCCTATATCGAGGAGGACGACAACGGCTATGTTGACTTTACCTCTTATAAGAACTGCTACGCGATCGGCAAGCGCGCGGCTGAAACACTGGCGGCAAGCTACAGCAAGCAGTATGGGATGAACATCCGTATCGTCCGCCCGAGCTACATCTTCGGCGCGAGCAGGCTCGACGACGACCGCGTATGGGCACAGTTCATCGCGAACATCGTTCGCGGTCAGGATATCTTGCTCAAGAGCAACGGCGCGACCAACCGCTCGTTCTGCTATGTGACCGACACCGTCACCGCCATGCTGCACGTCCTGCTCGACGGTGAGAACTGCGTGCCGTACAATATCTCTAACGAAGCGTCCAACACCACCATCCGCGGCTTTGCGCAGGCGGCTTGCGAGGTGTTCCCCGAGCGCAACATGAAGCTCGCGTTTGCGAACCCCGAAGACGAGGTCATGCCCGAGCCTTCTCCGGATGATCCCACCCCCGAGATCATGGACAACAAGCGTATCCGCTCCATCGGCTGGGAGCCGAGGGTCGACCTCAAGGAAGGTATTCGCAGAGCGGTTGCGATCTTAGAAGAAGACTGATAACAAAACCCCCTTTGAAAAAAGGGGGTTATCATCAATACAGCGGCAGCGCACATGGAGATGGTGAAGTGATTTATTTAAAGGACGTCTCGTGGGAGAGAATCCACCTGAATCTTACTTTGACAGTGAAAGAAGCGGAAAGAGTCGATTCTCTCCGCTTTTATCTTGTGTCTCTTTCGGGAAGAGTCGAAACCGAGTTTGCGGTCGCGGATAATGACGGCGAGACCGTCCGACTGTCGCTGAACGTTACCAACAACGGGCTCAACCGATGTGTGGAAAACGATACCTACCGCATCCTCGCTTACGACGGTAAAAACGATCCGATCGCCGTGCTGTATGAAGGCTCGTTTGAAACGCTCTCTCAGTACGGCAGAAGCTTTGTTTATGACGCGTCCAAGGGCGTCTATTCGGTCAGCTTCATGACAGATGAATACTCCGATCTTCCCGAGCTGCGGCTCATTTTTCTGAACGCGTGGTCGGCGGATATGGCAAAGGAAGATCTTTACCGTAAAAAGAGCCTTTCGACGCGGCTGAAAGGATTTGTAAAAAGGACTGCCGATAAAATAAACGTCCGTTTCCAGCGGATGATCTACTCGGTCGTCAGGGCGTTTTCTTTTCTGCGAAAGCCCCGCATCCTGTTCCTCGACGAAAAGAGAGACGTTTTAGCCCCGAGTATGCTGGCGCTGTATAACAGGCTGATCGAGCGCGGATTTGACAAGAACTACACGATCAAATGCTCTCTGCGCAATACCGAAAGCATAAGTTACTCCAAGCTCTCTACCGTCGCGGTCATCGCGAAGATCGCCAAGGCGGATATCATCATCGTCGACGACTATGTCCCCGCCTTCAACAGCGTCGCGCTGAAGAAAAGCGTCAAGGTCATTCAGCTCTGGCACGCGGGCGCGGGCTTCAAGGGTGTTGGCTACGCGAGATGGGGTCACTTCGGCTGTCCGGCGCCGTTTTCCGCCCACCGCCGCACCGACTTCGCAATCACCGATTCGATGGCGATCCGGGACTTTTTCTCCGAGCCGTTCGGTATTTTGGAAGAACAGGTTATCCCGACCGGCATGCCCCGCATGGACGAGTACCTCAGCGAGGATAACCGCCGCAGGGTGACCGAACAGCTCTATGCAAGCTATCCCGCGTTCAAGGGAAAAAGGGTTATTCTCTTTGCGCCGACCTACCGCGGCAGAAATCGAAAAAACTCTTATTATCCCTGTGAGCTGATCGACTTTGAAGGGCTGTACCGTTACTGTGAGGACGTCGACGCCGTCGTGCTCTTCAAGATGCACCCGTGGGTCGCGGATGAAGTAGAGATAGAGGAAAAATATCGTGATCGCTTTTTCCCGATGAATTTTTACCCCAACATCAACGAGCTGTTCTACATCACCGATCTGTTGATTACCGACTACTCGTCGTGCATGTACGAGTTCCTGCTGATGAAGAAGCCGATGCTGTTCTTTGCGTTCGACCATGAACGCTATGCGGTTTCGCGCGGATTCCACCGCGACTACGCGTCCAACGTGCCCGGCAAAATTTGTTTGACCTTTGATGAAGTGCTCAGAGCCATGCGTGAAGGAGATTATGAATTTGAGAAGGTCGAGCGGATGCTCCCCGAGTACTTCGACCATGCCGATACCGGCAGCTGTGACCGCGTGATCGACTGGCTGGTGTTGGGAAATTTGCCCGAAGAGTACGCCTCCGCGCTCAAAGAGCGCCGCGACCGTATCGCCCGGGCGAGAGCGATGAAATTTGAATCATGCTAACAGTATAAAAACAGCGCTTCCAAAAGTTCGGAAGCGCTGTTCTGTTATGCTTTATACTAAGTACCCATTAAACGCTTTAACAAATTTGTTAGCGAGAAATTTCGCAGAGCAAGGCGGAGGACGCAGGCATACTGGCGTATGTCAAGGACGACAACACCGCTTTGCGGAATTTAACGCAATAAATGTTAAAGTGTTTTAATGATACTTAGTATTATTTATTTGGAATAGATCAGTCCGACAATATAATTAGAAAATCTGCGCGGCAAAAGCTTTGCCAGCACCGTGACCGCCTTGTAGCTCAGCCCTATGGCTTTGAGCGGCCCGGTGCGTTTTTTCAACGCGATCTTCGCGATATACGCACCCGCCTTGTCGGGGCTCATGCCGCCGCGTTCGTCTTTCTCCATGGTGGCGACGGAGCGTTCGACACGCTTGCCGTAGACGTCGTTGTCAGCCGAGTTTTGCCGCGCGTCAGTAAAGCCGGTCGCGATATCGCCCGGCAGGATCGCGCACAGGCTGATCCCGTAGGGGCGCACCTCGTTTTGAAGGGCGAGGACATAGGACGCGATGGCGGATTTGCTGACGCTGTACCACAGCTGGAACGGTATCGGGAGGATGCCCGCGATGGAACTGACGCAGATGATCCTGCCGCCTTGCTGTTTTCGCATATGGGGCAGTACCGCTCGGGTGACGTTGTCCATGCCGTAGAGGTTCAGCTCGAGCTGAGCGTGGGCGTCGGCGGATTTTGTCGTTTCCGCCGCTCCGGAGATACCGTAGCCCGCGTTGTTGACGAGGACGTCGATCCTGCCCTCACGCGCGATGACCTCGTTGATCGCTTTTTTGACCTGTTCTTCGTCGGTGACGTCGGCGGTGAGGTGGGTGATACCCTTCTGCGGCTTATCGCGGCGCGAAAGCTCATAGACGGTACAGCCGCTTTGATACAGGCTCTTTGCCGTGGCGCGGCCGATGCCGCCGGAGCCGCCTGTGACGACGGCGATCTTTTTATCAGCCATTGTCTTTCAGAAGAACGCGGGCGATGATCTCGACCGCCTCGTCGATCAGATCCTCGGTCAGCGTCGCCATGTAGCTGGTGCGCAGCAGACACTCGTTCGGCGCGGTCGCCGGAGGCAGGACGGGGTTGACGTATACGCCCGCTTCATAGACCTCTTTCGCCTTGATAAGTGTGTTCTCCATCGAGTAGGTGTAGATCGGCACGATCGGTGTCGCGCTCTCGCGAATCTTCAAGCCCGCTTTTCGGAAGCCGTCGCGCGCGTAGGCAGAAAGCTGATTCAGCCTGACGGGCAGCTCGGGATGGGCTTTCAGATGTCTGAGCGAAGCCAGAGCGACCGCACAGCATGCCGGCGGGATAGAAGCCGAGAAGATGAACGGGCGTGAGTTGTGGCGCACATAGTCGCACACCTTGTGCGACGCCGCCATATAGCCGCCTAAGGAGGCGAGGGACTTGGAGAAGGTGCCCATGATGATGTCGACCTTGTCCTCAAGCCCGTAGTAGCTCGCGGTACCTCTGCCGCCTTCACCGATGACGCCCAGACCGTGAGCGTCGTCGACCATGACGCGCGTACCGTACTGCTCGGCAAGACGGCAGATCTCGGGCAGGTTGGCGATATCGCCGCCCATCGAGAAAACACCGTCGGTGACGATGAGGATCCCCGCGGTCGAAGGGATGTTTTGCAGGATCTTTTCCAGATCCGCCATATCGTTGTGTTTGTAGCGCACCATCTTGCCGTAGCTGAGCTTACAGCCGTCGTAGATGGAAGCGTGGTTCTCGCGGTCGCAGACGACGTAGTCGTTGCGTCCGACGACGGCGCTGATGATGCCGAGGTTGGACTGGAAGCCGGTTGAGAAGGTGACCGCTTCTTCCATATGTACAAAATCGGCAAGTTCTTTTTCAAGCTCCAGGTGCATGTTCAGCGTACCGTTGAGAAAACGGGAGCCGGAACAACCGGAACCGTATTTTTCCAGCGCCTTGATACCGGCTTCGACGATCGACGGTTCGGTGGTGAGACCGAGATAGTTGTTGGAGCCCAGCATGATACGGCGTTTGCCCTCCATGACGACCTCGACGTCCTGACGGGTTTCGAGCGCGTGAAAGTAGGGATAGATGCCCTGACCGCGGTATTCGTCAGCCAGAGTGAATTTTTCACATTTTTCAAATAAATCCATTGTTCTGCCCTCATTTTATTAACGTTCGGTATTTGCCTAGTTAACCAATACATTTTACCTTATAAAGGTGCTTCTGTCAAGCGGTGAAACTCCGCTTGAAATCCCCTCGTATTTGTGATAAAATTAACGCAGAAAAGAGGGATTTGGATGAAGCTGATTAAAGAAACGGTCATCCCCGCCAGTATCTGTGACCCGAATGTCGTGCTGAGCGTCAAGGGAGCGTTCGATCTGGTGCAGGATTTTTTGACTGAGATGATGGGCGAGCTGCATATCGACGGTGTAACCCTGCGTGAAAAATACGGATGTGTATGGGTGTTTACGCGCAACCGCATGCAGATCGACCGCGCACCCGGATGGATGGAGCGCTGTGTGATCGAGAGCTATATCTCGTCCGCGCGCGGCGCGAAGATGACGGTGGATACCGTGCTGAAAGACAGCGAGGGCAAGATCTGTCTGTACTCGCGTATCGAGATGTGCGCGCTGGATCTCAAGACTCAGAAGATCAAACGCATCCGTGACGTCGGCGTGACCTCCGACACCCATGTTGAAGCACCCGAGCGTGATATCGAGTTCAGCAGGCTCAGGCACGAGGGACTCAGCGATATCGGGACGCTGGTTGTACAGTCGGGCGATATCGACTTTGTCCAGCACACCAACAACGTGTCCTATGTGCGCTTTGTGATGAACACCTATTCGGTCAAGGAACTGCGCGAAAGACCCGTGCGCGAGATTGAGGTGCGCTACGCGGGTCAGACCCATGAGGGCGATACGCTGACGATCCGCAAGGCAACGGTAGGGGCGAAGGAGCTGTTCGACATCGCCGAGGGTGACCGAACCGCCGTGGAATGTGAGATCATTCGATAATGGAAGCCATCCTGAGAGCTTCTCGGGATGGCTGTTTTTATGAAAGCAGAGTCAGGAGATTTTCAGAAGAAAAGCGCGGATTATACGCCAGCGTATCAAGTATCCGCTCCATATTCTCGTAGCTTTGCTCCGTTTCTCTGGAGTAGCGCTGCGCCGCTGTTGCGATGGGAAGTTTTTTTGACAGGTTGGTGATGATGACGGCGGACACGATTATGTGCTTGACCGGCAAAAGAACGTCGAGCGTGTCGACGGCATTCAGATAGTAGCGGTAGAGGTAGTAGAGTGCAAGGCGTGTCAGCGGGACTTCGTGATCGCAGAGATCGGCACATGCGCAAGCCCGCGTGATGATTTCTCGGCTGTCGTTGTCGATATACTCCAGTTCCGAGAAAAGCTCCGCCAGCGCCGCTGCACAGTCGGTTGTTATCTCTCCCTCGTCATAGGCTGCAATTTTCTTCTGCACCTTGCGGTTGTATAACAGCGCGTCTTTCAGCTTTTCGGACAGCGGTTTGTCAGCGGACAGCAGCAAAGCCGTCTGACGGCGCGCGTGCAAAAGCGCCTGCATCAATTCTGCGCTGTATTCTTCACATCCCTCAGCCGCGGTATGGACAAAGCCGTCATAGGCGTTGCGGGCGCCGAGGATCAGCCTCGCTGCTTCGGGACAGGCGAGCGCAAGGCTGTGCTCGGTGAAGTCCGCATACTCCATGCGAAGACGCGGAAACTGCGCGCAGGTTGTGCAAAGATGTTCTTCACCCAGCTCCTTATAAATGTCGCAGAGCCGATCCTTGCCCCAAAAGGGGCATTTTTTCTGTTCGGCAAGGCGGAATACGCGGTCGCCGTCGTTGTCGGTATAGATTGCGTTTCTCAGCTTTTCGCCGATATTGCCCCGGACGCTTCGATAAAACGCTTCGGTATCGCTGTCGATGACAACATCCCAGCCCTGACAACAGCTGTCGGGACAGTCGGCGGCGATACAATGAAACGCCGCGTAATATGCGGGATAAAAATGCTTCATATCTTGACCTCATAGGTTTAATATGCCTATTATCTATTAAAATTTGAACAAAGTCAACAAAAAGTATTGCATTTTGCACGAACGGTGGTATAATATAATTCGTTAAAAGAAAATGTGCCGATCGAATCATGCAGAAGAGCCTGCGGACATATACTGTACAAGGCTTGACCGCGTGAGGATGGCACTCCGGAGAATCCCAACCGTAGATTGGGTGCCGAAGGGGCAAGCGCATAGCGTCAATCTCTCAGGCAAAAGGACGGAGCTGACTTTACAAGGATTTGCGTTTGAGAGTCATGGCTTCGGCTGTGGCTCTTTTCGATTTCACGCAAAATTAACCGCTGATTTACCGCGGAGATTCTCCCCTTACTACTACGATACGGAGGAAAACAGAACATGTGGGAAAGTTTTCTCAAAGCCGTTGAGACTGTCAACGGCACGCTCAACAGTTATGTCTGGGGCTGGCCGACGATCATCCTGATCCTCGGAACCGGTCTGCTCCTGACGATCCGCACCAAGTTTTTGCAGGTGCGCAAGTTCGGCGAATCGCTGAACACCACGATCATCCCGACCTTCAAGAGTCTGGGCAAGAAAAAGCAGGCTGACGGCAGGGTGAAATCCATCTCTCAGTTTGAGGCGTTTTCGACCGCAATCTCCGGCACCGTCGGCACCGGCAACATCATCGGCGTTGTCGCGGCGATCCTGACGGGCGGCCCCGGCGCGGTATTATGGATGTGGATCTCCGCCTTCTTTGGTATGGTTACCAACTATGCCGAGAACGTCCTCGGTCTGTACTTCCGCAAAAAGGACAGCAAGGGCAACCTCTCGGGCGGCGCGTTCTACTATATCGCCTATGGCCTGAAATGGAAGTGGTTGGCGTATCTCGCCTCGATCTTCTGCATCTTTGCGGCGATCGGCATGAGCGGTGTGCAGACGAATAAAATCTCCGGCGCTCTGTCTGAGACCTACTCCCGTGTGACCGGTTCAACCGAGAATCTGGAGATCGTCAAGCTGATTATCGGTATCGTGGTCGCGGGCGTCGCGGCGGCGATCATTATCGGCGGCATCAAGCGTATCGGCAAGGTCGCGTCTATGCTCGTGCCGTTCATGTCTCTGCTGTTCATCGTGCTGGCGCTGATCGCCATCATCACCCACTACTACCGTATCCCCGAGGCGTTCGGTCTGATCTTCAGCAAAGCGTTCAGCTTTAACGCCGTCGGCGGCGGAATCCTGGGCTTTACCTTTGCCACCGTCATCAAAAAGGGTATGGCGCGCGGCGTGTTCTCCAACGAAGCGGGTCTTGGTTCTTCGGTTATCGCGCACTCGGCGTCCGAGACCAGAGAACCTGTCAAGCAGGGGCTTTGGGGTGTGTTCGAGATTTTCTTCGACACCTTCATCATCTGCACCCTGACGGCGCTGATGTTCCTGACCACCTACGATCCGACCACCCTTTCTCCCGAGATGGAGGACAGCGTGATGTCGATGTCGATGTTCTCTACCAACTTCGGCGGTTTCGGTACAGCGTCCTTCTCCATCATCCTGCCGCTGTTCGCGTTTACCACCATCATCGCTTGGTCGTACTACGGCGAGAAGGGGGTCGAGTTCTTCTTCGGCTTTATGAAGGAGAAAAACCGCAAGTACCCCGTCATCATCTTTAAGGTGCTGTACGTTGTCCTGATCGCGGCGTCCGCGACCATCCACAGCCAGCTGGTATGGGATATCAGCGACACCTGCAACGGTCTAATGGCGCTGCCCAACCTGATTTGTTTGGTTGCGCTCAGCGGTTTGGTCGCCAAGATCACCAAGAATTACTTTGACCGCAAGAAGGGAGTGAAGGTCGAGCCGATGCTCTCGGCATATCCCGAGATGAACGAAGAGTTCAAGCAGGATATCATGTCCGACGACGAGGAAATGAAATAAGATATCAACTTTTTGGTATATAAACGAAGGGGCTGCGGTTTAACTGTAGTCCCTTTGTTTGAAATAATCACAATTATTGTTTGCAAATACAGTAGTTTTAGGGTACAATATAATCAAAAAGCAGGGAGGATTAATATGTTAGGCAATTTTATGTACTGTAACCCGACCAGACTCTATTTCGGCGAGAACGCGCTTGATTTTCTGCGCGATGAGCTGAAAAAATACGGTGATACCGTCATGCTAGTTTACGGCGGCGGTTCGATCAAGCGCAACGGCATCTATGACAGCGTTGTCGCTATTCTCAAAGACTGCGGAAAGACGATTGTCGAGGACGGCGGCGTCATGCCGAATCCGACTGCCGACAAGCTGCGCGAGGGCGCTCGGATCGCGCGGGAGAACAAGGTCGATCTGATTCTTGCGGTCGGCGGCGGTTCTGTCTGCGACTACAGCAAGGCGGTATCTGTATCCGCTTACTGCGGCGACGATCCGTGGGAGAAGTATTATATCCGCTTTGATGAGCCGACTTGTGAGATCATCCCCGTCGGCTGTGTACTGACGATGGTCGGCACCGGCTCCGAGATGAACGGCGGTTCTGTTATCACCAACCATGAGCAAAAGCTCAAGGTCGGCCATGTCTTCGGCGATGCGGTGTTCCCGAAGTTTACCATCCTCAACCCGAAGTTTACCTACACCCTGCCCAAATACCAGATGACAGCGGGCATCTACGATATCTTCAACCACATCTGTGAGCAGTATTTTTCCGGTGAGGATGACTCTACCTCCGACTATGTGATGGAGGGGCTGATGCGCTCGGTGGTACATTCCTCCCGTATCGCGGTACAAAACCCCGAGGACTATGAGGCGCGTTCCAATCTGATGTGGACGGCGACCTGGGCGCTGAACACCATGGTGGCGAAGGGCAAGGCGACCGACTGGGAGGTTCACATGATCGGTCAGGCGGTTGGCGCGTATACCGACGCGACTCACGGCATGACGCTGGCGGCGGTGTCGCTGCCCTACTACAAGCGTATATTGCCCTATGGCGTCAAAAAATTTGCGCGTTTTGCAAAATACGTCTGGGAAATCACGGCTGACGGCATGACCGACGAAGAACTGGCGAAAGCCGGACTCGAGGCGATGGAAGCGTGGATGAAGGAGATCGGGCTGGTGCTGAGCATCAAGGAGCTCGGCGCGGATGAAAACATGCTCGAGGGAATTGCCGACGCAACCTTCATCCTGGAAGGCGGCTACAAGGTGCTGACCCGCGACGAGGTCATTGATATTCTCAGGGAGAGCCTGAACGCTTGACAAGTCTGTGGCGTAGTGGTAAAATCTCGTCATATAGATTTGCTTTTTTGCATTATTATTCTATTTGGAAAGTGAGCTGATTGCATGAGCCGTATCATCATCACAACCGACAGCACCGCCGATATCTCGGCAGATATCGCTGAAAAATACAACATTCGCGTAGCGCCTCTGCACGTTCTGTATGACAGCGAGGATTTTGCCGACGGGGTGGACATTCTGCCCGAGGATATCCTCAATCGCTTTGAAGAGAACGACCAGTTGCCCTCTACCTCTGCGGTAACGCCCGAAGAATATCGTCAGTTTTTTGAAGGGATATTCAACGAGGGCTACACCGAGATCGTCCATATCGCCTTTGCGTCCGATATGTCCTCTACGTACCAGAACGCCGTGATCGCGGCGCAGGAGTTTGACCAAAAGATCTATATCGTTGACAGCCGTGTGCTGTCCTGCGGCATGATGCTTCTGGCGATCCGTGCGTGTGAGCTCAAAGACATGGGCTTTTCCGGCAAACACATCGCCGATTCTCTTACCGATCTGATCCCGAAGAACATCGGCGGTTTTCTGCTCAGCCAGCTGGAGTTTTTGCACAAAGGCGGCCGTTGCTCAAGCGTATCGCTGCTCGGCGCGAATCTTCTGAATATCAAGCCCGCTATCGTCGTCAATGACGGCGCGATGAGCGTCGCGAAGAAGTACCGCGGCAAGGATGAGGTATGCCGTCTAAAATATATGCGTGACCGAATCGCCGAGTTTGAGGGACAGATCGACACGAGCCGTATCGTTCTGCACACGACCTGCGACCTCAGCGATAAGGAGCGCAAGTATTATAAAAAGGAACTCAAGAAGCTGATAAAGTGTGACGAGATCATCGTGTCGACTGCGGGGTGCGTCATTACCTCTCACTGCGGCCCCGGCACCTTCGCTCTGTTCTTTATGCTAAAGTAAGATTGCGGCTGAATACCACGGCGCGCTGTAGAAATACGGCGCGCCGTTTTTTGCGTTGGTACGAGAAAATCCCTGTGCCGGCAAAGAATGAAAAAAGTGCCGGAAATGGCTTAAAATGGCTGTTTTTTAGGTGTGAAAATGCATAAAATCACTTTCGAATTATGTGAATCTTCAACAATTTTTTCTTTTACTTCTGTTTAATGTAGACAAAGAAAAGAATCTGTGTTATAATCCCATTTGAATAAAAGAGGAGAGGAAACATGGCGAGTAATCTGAAAGTAATCATTGATAATGCACAGCTAAAAATCAAGATCCCTTCAGGAACCCGTATGCTGGTACGCCGCAGCTGTCATGCCGCCTTACAATCAGAGCACTATGACGCGCAGGCGGAGATCCACGTCGTTTTTGCGGATAACGCGATCCTTCATACTTATGAGGAAAAACGTGTCAGCAACTTTGAGGCGCCCGAAGTGATCGCAATCCCGTCCGAAGAAAAGGACGAAGACCTCGGTACGCTGGTGATTTCTGTCGAGCGTATTCTCGAGTTGGTGAAGGTCTACAACCAGCCTTTTGAGATGGGCATTGTTTTCGCGTCTGTTCACGGCGTGCTGAATCTTCTGGGTCAGTACTACACCGACGCCGCCGCTAAGGAAGCGCTGATGATGAAAGAAGCCCGCATCCTCAACCAGCTCGGCTATGCGCCACTCGCAAATTTTAACGAATTGTTCTGAAGTCGCCCGGTATCCGGGCGATTTTCTTTTATCTGCCGCATATCCTCCGGGCTTTCGGAGGATTTTATACTAAGTATCCATTAAACGCTTTAACAAATTTGTTAGCGAGAAATTTCGCAGAGCAAGGCGGAGGACGCAGGCATACTTGAGGTGTTGTCCAAATCTTTGATTTGGCTAACAACACCCATGCAACAACACTCCAAGAGCGAAGCGATTGGCTTAGTGTCACTGCTGGCGTATGTCAAGGACGACAACACCGCTATGTGTTATAGGGGTCCCCGACGCGCCCCTGCGCGGTGGGGAAAGGAGGAGCCGCCACTCGAGGTCAAAGCGTACCTACCGGATACGCTTACAGAGAACGGCGAGCGACGACGCAACGCAATAAATGTTAAAGTGTTTTAATGATACTTAGTATTAGTTTGGCTCGCAATATCACCAACAAATGTATGGATATTTTGGCTATTATGCCGGGCAGTTTTTTGACCGATTCGGTTGCATGACGAAAGTATCTATTCTATAATGAACCTATCATCTCAGCGTGTTTCTCTGATGATATGCAAATACCCTTCCCATAATCACACCAAAGGAGTAATCGGCATGAAATTCAGGAGAATGACCGCACTGTTGCTGGCGGTATGGATGGTCTTGGCAGCGTCTTCTATATCCGTGTTCGCGTCGGAGGACGACATCAAAGATTTCGGAGACTTCGATCTTCTTTTCGACAATGAGGGCTGGAAGGTGTTTCCGGTCGAGAACAAAGAGGATTCATTATACGCGGATGATCTGCGCATCACCGTCGTTGACGGCGGCGGCAAAATTGTACCCGCAGACGCGTATGAACTGGTCTTCGGCAAAACCTACTGGGACGATGAAAAGCAGGAGGACGTCTTTACGCCGATCTCAGAGCCGTTTTGCTTGACCGCTGACGATGATTATATGCACAGCGGCTTCGGCGGCTTTGCGGCGTATGCCGTCGCTAAGGACGACAGCGGCTATACCGGACAGACAGACCCGCGCGAATTTATGCTCTGGCACAAAAACAGCTTCAACTGGTTCGGCGCAAACGCCGACTTCGGTGAAGAGTACGAAGGACAGTGTACCTGGTCGTGGCACAACTATTACATGGTGCCGCTCGATCAAATCGCGCCGCCTGTGATCCACGGGATCGCCTTTGAGGGCGTTGATCCCGAGTTTTACGAGATTACCTACTTTGAGCGCGGCGAGAACCCGGCTTTTGATGATCCCGATTATGACCGAAAGCTGTACCCCGAGGACGATCCGCTGCCCGGACTGCCGACTGAGTTCGGCAGATATTTTGCGAAGATCGACGGCAAGGCGCCGTATTACGGCACGAGCTATGTGGATTTCGATATCTTTGACAGCTTTGCCGCAGAACACGGAAAAGACAGGCGTTACTTCGACGGCGACACCCTCTATATCAAACAGGGCGAGGCGACGGATATTCACTTTGATACAGAGCCTGTCGGCGATGGATATCTGGTCGGCTGGATGTGTGATGATCTGACCGATAAGGGTTTTGACGTGCCGCTTGAACCGGTTTTCTTCGAAGGGGATGACCGCGCGTACGCCCATATCGGCGCAGGGGCTCTTTCGCCCGGCACAAGGGGAGTGATGACCTACAGCTGTTACCGTTTCTTCGATGTTTTCAGGGACGGTATGTTCCGCTGGGATGAGGCGGAGCCGCTCTATACCCGCACGCTGAACGTCGAGGTCGCGCCGGATGATTTCAGCTATCTGCTGGGTGACGCCAACGGCGACGGAGAGGTGGATATCGTTGACGCAACCGTGATTCAGCGCGAGCTGGAGGAGCTCGACGGCGGCCGATACAGCGATACGATCATGCGGGGCGACGTTGACGAGAATGAAAAGCTTGAGATCATCGACGCGACCTATCTGATGCGCAGCTTTGCGCTGATGCGCGTACCCTGCGATATCGGCAAACCGATAGGATAACAAAAAACAGCGTTTCCGGTCACGGAAACGCTGTTGCTGTATCTGTTACTTTTCGAGGTATTCGTTTTTCATCAAGCCGTACATCGCCGCGCTCACCTCGCCGAAGGCTCTGCTGCCATCCTGCGGCATTTTTTCGCCCGTAACGCGGATATAGCCGCCCTCGCCGTCGGGAAACTTGCAGACGTAGGATTTGCCGCAGATCGCGGATAGCTCCTTGCGGCTGTTCCACCGCTCCATGCCGCTTTTGCGGATGACGTCCAGCACTGCCTGCGCTTCCTCAGCCGGGACGACGTAGCGGTCGCACCGCTCGTTCTCTGATCCGCCCTCGGTATAGTGCTCGAGCAGCACCGTGTCGGGCGAGCGGGTATACAGCACAAGTTCCGTATACGGCATGGTTATCGGCGTGCCAACCGTGCGGCTGTACCAGTCAACCAGCAAGGTGCCCGCCGGTTTGTCGAGATAGCTATGGATATCATACTGCCTGCTCTTGCCGCAGCCGAAGAGAGGGAACAACATGCTCACCACCGTAATCAGTATCAGGAGTCTGGCTGCATTTTTCATACGCAGCACCTCCTTTCGGTCGATGAGAAAAGCATATCATATCCGCGCCGCTGTGTAAAGGGGTCAAAGGGCAAAATATCGCGTAAAATCGGCGATTCTTTGGCGTTTTTGATGAATCTATGTATTGACTTATCACGGGTCTTCGTCTATAATTAACACAAGGTTTTATAGCTAACCTTGGATTACTGCCGGGGCCGTGTGATCGGCTCGGCTGACACTAAAGGAGGAAAAGCTTATGTATTACACAGCAGAAGTAACGAATATGTGCCCTGTCGCTAAGGGCGCGTATCACGGTCCTGCTCCCATCCCGGAAGAGGGCAAGTGGGTACAGGCAAAGGAAATCAAGGATATTTCCGGTTTCACACACGGCATCGGCTGGTGTGCTCCCCAGCAGGGCGCCTGCAAGCTCACACTGAACGTGAAAGAGGGTATCATCGAAGAGGCTCTGGTCGAGACCATCGGCTGCTCCGGTATGACCCACAGCGCCGCGATGGCTTCCGAGATTCTGATCGGCAAGACCCTTTTAGAGGCGCTGAACACCGACCTCGTTTGCGACGCAATCAACACCGCGATGCGCGAACTGTTCTTACAGATCGTTTACGGCAGAACCCAGAGCGCGTTCTCTGAGGGCGGTCTGCTCGTCGGCGCTTCTCTGGAGGATCTCGGTAAGGGTCTGCGTTCGCAGGTCGGTACCATGTTCGCTACCCGCGAAAAGGGTCCCCGTTACCTCGAGATGACCGAGGGCTATTGCTCCCAGGTCGCTCTGAACAAGGACAACGAGATCATCGGCTACGAGTTTATCAGCTTCGGCAAGATGATGGACTTCATCAAGGCCGGTATGGACGCTAACGAAGCGATCGAAAAGGCTAAGGGCCACTACGGTCAGTGGGACAACGCGGCGAAGTATATCGACCCGCGTAAAGACTAAGGGAGGTGCACAGTATGGCTTTATTTGAAAACTACGACAGACGTATAGAGAAAATTAACGGCGTTCTCGCCGAGTACGGTATCTCCTCCGTTGAGGAAGCCCGCGAAATCTGCCAGGCTGCCGGTTTCGATCCCTACGAGATCGCCAAGGGCATCCAGCCCATCTGCTTCGAGAACGTATGCTGGGCTTACTGTGTAGGCGCCGCGATCGCTCTGAAAGCAGGCGCAAAGAACGCTGAGGAAGCTGCCCGTTACATCGGTATCGGTCTGCAGAGCTTCTGTATCGACGGCTCTGTTGCCGAGAACCGCAAGGTCGGTATCGGCCACGGCAACCTCGCCGCTATGCTTCTTTCCAACGAGACCAAGTGCTTTGCATTTCTCGCGGGCCACGAGTCCTTTGCTGCCGCTGAGGGCGCGATCGGTATCGTTCGTAACGCCAACAAGGTTCGCGAGCAGCCGCTGCGCGTTATCCTGAACGGTCTCGGCAAAGACGCTGCTCAGATCATTTCCCGTATCAACGGTTTTACCTATGTTCAGACCCAGTTTGATTATTTCACCGGCGAGTTGAAGATCGTCAAGGAAACCGCTTACTCCGACGGCGAGCGTGCTAACGTTCGCTGCTACGGCGCTGATGACGTTCGCGAGGGCGTTGCGATCATGCACAAAGAGGGCGTTGACGTTTCCATCACCGGTAACTCCACCAACCCCACCCGTTTCCAGCATCCTGTCGCGGGCACCTACAAGAAAGAGTGCAACGAGCAGGGCAAGAAGTACTTCTCCGTTGCGTCCGGCGGCGGCACAGGTCGTACCCTGCATCCCGACAACATGGCTGCGGGCCCTGCTTCCTACGGCATGACCGACACCATGGGCCGCATGCATAGCGACGCTCAGTTTGCGGGTTCATCCTCCGTTCCCGCTCACGTTGAGATGATGGGCTTCCTGGGCATGGGCAACAACCCCATGGTCGGCGCTACCGTTGCGGTAGCTGTCGCAATCCAGAACAGTCTCAAGTAATCTGATAAACTTTCTCAAGGCTTCGGGGATTTCTCCGGAGCCTTTTTGTATACAGCGATTGACGGCGCAGGCGTTTTATAGTAAGATGATACTAAGTATCATTAAAACACTTTAACATTTATTGCGTTAAATTCCGCATAGCGGTGTTGTCGTCCTTGACATACGCCAGTATGCCTGCGTCCTCCGCCTTGCTCTGCGAAATTTCTCGCTAACAAATTTGTTAAAGCGTTTAATGGATACTTAGTATGAAGAAAAGATAACGGGGTGATAAGATGGATCACGGGAAACGCGCGGAAGCATTGTTCCGACAGGGCTATAACTGTTCCCAGAGCGTTTTGTTGGCGTTCGGTGATGTGACGGGTCTGGATGAAAAGACCGCGGCGATGCTTTCGTCCTCCTTCGGCGGAGGGCTGGGTCGTATGCGTGAGGTATGCGGCGCGGTATCGGGCGCCTGTATGGTGTTGGGGCTGACAAAAGGTTATGCTAATCCCGATGACCGTCAGGCGAAGACTGACCACTATCATTTGATACAGGAATTTGCGCGGCGGTTCAGGGAGAAAAACGGTTCGATCATTTGCCGTGAGCTCCTTCGCGGCTGCGGCACGAAAGAGGGGAGCGATCCCGAAGCGCGTACCGCAGAGTATTATCGCAAGCGCCCCTGTCCCGAACTGTGTCGAACGGCGGCTCAGATTGCGGACGAAATACTAAATGAAATTGCGGCGGAGGAATAAGATGAAAAAATCGGTGATTATCTTGTTAGCCTTGATGATGATACTGCTTTCGGCGTGCGGAGCGGCTTCACAGACTGCGACCGAAGCGCCGAAGAGCACGGCATATACGCAGATTTCTTCTTCGAAAGCGATGGAGATGATGGAAAAGGAGCAGAACTATATCATCCTTGATGTGCGCACGCAGGAAGAGTATAAAAGCGGTCATATCCCAAACGCGATTTGCGTGCCGAACGAAACGATCGGTTCAGCAGATATCCCCGAACTGCCCGATAAAGATCAAATGATTCTGGTCTATTGCCGCAGCGGCAGGCGCAGTAAGGAAGCGGCGCAGAAGCTTGCGGATATGGGCTACACCAATATTGTCGAGTTCGGCGGGATCATCGACTGGACGGGAGAGACCGTCACGGAATAAAAGCATACAGAACAACAGCCATCCGAAACGGATGGCTGTTGTTGGGTAAAGAAGTTATCATGAAAAAGATTATGGTAATCGTTAGTATCAGTCGGGCTTTGCGGGAGGTGTGCCGCCGTCGTTGTGACCGCCGCCCTCGCCGGGCTTGTCGGGAGCGCCGCCGCTGTGACCGCCTGTGGAGACGACCGCGATGGCTTCACCGGTCGAAGCGGTGCCCTCGGTGTAAGCGACGCCGTTGACGTAAAGGGTATGACCGTTGAGGTCGATGCTGTCTGCGTCACAGGTCAGAGAGGTGATGTAGCTGTCGCCGGTCAGCACCCACTTGGAACCGCCGCTGAGTTCGACATAGGCCTCGCCTGCCTGACCGTCAGAGTTGATCGCGCCGTTAAACACAGAGCTGTCTTTGAGGTAGAGGTTGAGGTTGGATACAGCATCGACGATCATATCGCCGTTGATGGTTTGTTTCTCGGCATTCAGACTGACCTGACCGCCGTTTTTGCCTTCGCTGCCCCATCCTGCCGCGGCGGCTCTGAGGAATACGCCGTCACTGTCGTTGTTGACGATGTTCGCTTCGCTTAGCTTGATCTCGGTTGCAGTGTTGTTGACAAAGAAGATGTCGCCGTTGGCGTTTGTGAGCGTACCGCCGTTCATCTCAAAGGACGAGGTGCCCTCTGCAGCGTCGCCGGACATGCTCTGGTAGATCATCACCGCCTGATAGTAGGCGGATTTGTCGCTGTTTTTCTTGTTGTTGTCGGCGTTCAGGGTGACGTTGTTCAGCGTGACGCTGTTCTTGCCCTCGACCACGACTCCCTGTGAGGCGGTGGAGGTAAGCGTCGCGTTATTCACGGTGATATCGGCGGTCGAGTAGATAACCGGCGATCCGGTACCCGAGGTTGTATAACTGCCGCCGCTGACGTTGACGTCACCGCCGCCGCGGTCGGAGCGGATCGCCGCTGAGGAGTTGCCGGAGGTTTCGATGGTGAGGTTCTTTGCGTTCATCGTGCCGCCGCCGGTCGTCATGATACCGCCCGAGCAGTTGCCCGAGGTGGTGATGTAGCTGTCGCTGACGTTGACGGTTGTGCCCTCTCCGTAGCTGAAAACGGCGTTGGCGTGCTTGCCGGAGGTGTCAACCACCATATCGGAGAGGTTGAGAGTCGCTCCGTTTGTGGCAAAGATCGCCGCGTTGTCGCCGTAGAAGTCAGCTTCATCACCGCTGTCGCTGTCGCCGGTTTTGACGACCTTTGTATTACTGTAGCTTGCGGTTTCGTTGTCGGCGAGGATCGCGTGTTCGCCGTTTGCGCTGTTCTCGATGGTATCGTTGATGGTGATATCGTTCGCGGAATGCGGTTTTTTGCCGGATTCGGCTGTTGTGGCGAGAACCGCTTCGGTCGCTGTGTCGGGCGTTGCTGATTGTGCTGTTGTCTCAGAGGAGTTACCCGCACCGCATGCCGCAAAGGATGCTGTCATCGCCGCCGCCATCAGGACAGACGCGATCTTCAATGATACGTTCTTATGACTGCTTTTCATGTTGTTTGCCTCCTGTCATAGAGAAATTTTATCCTTTGACTATAGGATAACGCCTCTATATGAAGCGGTTTTGATGTTTGTGTGAAAAGTATGTGAAAATTTCATTGTTGTGTGGGTTGAATCTTAGATCGAAAAATGTTACAATAACGATGTCTGAATATGCGTACCGGTCAATGACTCGGTACGGGAGAACGGAGGAGCATATGAGAAAAGAAAAAGAAAAAGTCAAAAAACCGCGCAGGTTTAAAAAACGTTTTATTTTCCTCAATCTGATGCTGGTGATTTTCATCCTCGCGTCCCTCGCCTATGTCGATTACGTCGGCGACCACTATGTGATGAGAAGTTCTGTTTACGTTACCCCCGACACAACCGTGAACGAAGTCCTCATGTCGTGCAGCAAGGATGATATCGTAATTTTGAACGACTTCAAGCTTGACAAAGACGGTCAGATTATCCTGTATCTCGAGTCGGACGAGTCCGGCGATATCGACGCAGAGTTTACCGCCAAAACCAACGGCGACGTTATCACATTCAAAACGCAGTTTTCTGTCAACGTGATGGGAACGATCATTGAACACCGCGACGGCAGTATTAACTTCCGCGGCTATAAGTTCCTGACCTATGCGTTCCTCGGAATGATGGGAATCATGCTGGCTATCATGATCGGTTCGTTTATCGAGGCTTTCCGCAAAAACAATTATTCATACAAGATGGTTGCTTACGGCGGTGTATCCCTATATATCTTTGTTTTGCTGGCGGTCGTGATCTACAAGCTGCTCAACAATGTATTGAACAGCTTTACCGATCTGGTCTTCCTGATTACGCAGACCGGCAGATGGCTTTGCTTGCTGATGTTCGTTCCGATGCTGATCCTAGCGATCGCGGTCACGATCAGCAACATCGCTTTGATCCGTCGCGAGGGCTTCCGTCCCGTCAATATGCTCGGCATCATTATCAGCGCTGTATGGCTGGTCGTGCTGCTCTTTACGCTGAACTTCGGTCCGTTCGGTACGCTGTTTTACGGCTCGACAACCTTGTCCGCGACCCGTTACATCCTGAGCTTTGTCATCGCTTACTTTGAGTGCATGTTCGTTTCGATCGTCGTATGCGCTTCCATGGCGGCTAACCATACGCCGCCCTATGACCGCGACTATATTGTCATCCTCGGCTGCGCGATCCGCCGCGACGGCGGTCTGACCCCGCTGCTCAAGGGCAGGGTCGACAGCGCGCTGTCATTTGCGAAGCGTCAGCTGAAAGCCACCGGCAAACAGGCGACTTTTGTCCCTGCCGGAGGTCAGGGCAGCGACGAGATCATGTCCGAGGCAGAGGCGATGGCGAACTATCTTCAGGAGCAGGGCGTGAAGCCTGAGTTTATCCTAAAAGAAGATAAGAGCACAAACACCAAAGAGAATCTGAAATTCGCCCGCGAGGTGATCGAAAAGTCCACCGACGACTTTGAGAATAAAAAGATCGCTTTTTCCACTACCAATTATCATATTTTCCGCGGCTATGTCCTGTCTCTGAAAAACGGTTTCAAGGCAGAGGGTATCCCTACAAAGACCAAGTGGTATTTCTTCCCCAACGCATTTCTCAGAGAGTTTCTCGGTCTCTTGAACGAAGAAAAGGTGCGCCACGTCGGCATCATCCTCTTCATCGTTCTGATCGCGATCGGCATACTCTTTGTCAGATAAATTGATTTAATTGATGATTTAGGCAATACCGCACACCTTGACGGTGCGGTATTGCCTTTATTCGGAAAGGAGTTTCTGTTATGATCCACTGTCCCGGATGCGGAGCGGGTCTGCGATTTGATATCGCGTCACAGATGATGGTCTGTCCTTCCTGTGACGGCAGGTATGATCCCGACTCGACCCGTATCACCGATAAAGAAGCACAGGGTCAGCCGATGTTTGACTCCTATGTTTTTACCTGTCCTTCCTGCGGCGGTGAGCTGTTGACAACCGATAAAAACGACGCTGTCGGCTTTTGTCCGTTTTGCGGCGGCGCGTCGATGCTGTTTGACAGGATCCACCGTCAGTGGGAGCCTGAATATGTGATACCGTTTCAGATCACAAAAGAACAGTGCAAGGAGCTCTATGTCAAAGAGGTCAAAAACAATCCGTTTGTCTCCAAACGCTACCGCGATCCGCAGCTGATCGAGGGGTTTCGCGGTATCTACATGCCGTACTGGTGCTACGACGCGGTACAGCAGGGTGCTTTCACTGTCAAGGGTGACAAAAAAGGCGCTTTTGCGCGAAGCTTTTACGAGATCAGGGGCAATATTGACGCAAAGCTCGAGGGCTACGGACATGACGCCTCGCGCGGTTTTGACGACCGTATCAGCGAGGATATCGCGCCTTTTGATCCGACCGGCCACCGACCGTTCGCGCCGGGTTATCTCAGCGGTTTTTATGCCGATATCGGCGATGTGGACGCCCACGACTATGACCAAAAAGGCGTCGACAGCATGAAGGATCACTCTGCGCGGCTGATCTCGCACAGCAAGAGTGTCGCAAAGGCAAACCACGGCGCTTCCGTGATGAAGATCGACGACGCGAAAACACGCGTGCCGACCCGCATCACCGCGGCGCACCGCGTGTTGTATCCGGTGTGGTTCATGAGTTACCGCAATAAGGACAAGATCACCTATGCCGCCGTCAACGGACAAACCGGAAGGGTGTCCGCTGATCTGCCCGTATCTCCGTGGAAGGTTCTGCTGACCGTTTTGCTGACGGGACTTTTGACGATCGGCGCATTCTTCTTCCTGCCCTCGATCAAAGCGAATGTCGCGCTGATCGTCAGCATTATCCTGCTGATTCTGGGCACGATTATCCTGCGGCACAATTTCTCGCTCGCGGTGAACAAGAAGACAGGGCTGATCGACACGGACGAAGCCAAACGCTTCAAAAAGCTGGACAGGATTCGGCTGGTTGTGGTGATCGGCACAGCCGTTATCGGTGCGGTCACGGCGTTTCTCGACCCGGCGTATAACGCGATCTCCTACCTCGGCTGTCTTGTGATGGCGGGCGAGTTGTTTTGGATGATGCTCAGCCATATCCGTTTTCAGGCGGAGATTGCCAAACGGCAACCGCCCCAGTTCCGAAAGAAGGGGGCGGCGTATGATGAAAACTAAGCTTGTCAGGCTGACGGTTTGCGCGCTTCTCGCGATCATGCTGCTGTCCGTACTTTGCGGCGGCGCTTTTGCGGCACAGCGCGGCGACGCGCAGTATACCAATCCCCAAACAGGTTTTCAGGTGCTGATCCGCGATGACAATGATCTTTTGACCGCAGAGCAGGAAAGCTCGCTGGTTGAAGTGATGAAACCGATCACCGAGTACGGCGATATCATCTTTTGGTCGACCGACGAATACACCTATAACGAGATCGACCAGGCAAAACGGATGCGCTATTCTCTCTACGGCGACGAAAGCTCGGGTATTTTCGCTATCAATATGAGAGTACGCAAGGTTACCTTCCAGTCTGACGGTGCGATCTACTCGATGGTGTCGCGCTCTTACGCGCGGTCGATCACCGACAACGTCAGCGGCTACGCTTCTTCGGGCGACTACTACCGATGTGCCGCAGAGGCATATGCTCAGATTCATCAGGTTTTGCAGGGCAACCGTATCGCCGAGCCGATGAAATACATCAGCTTTGCGGTGATTGGTCTGATGCTCGCGTTTGTGCTGGTTGTCGGTATCGTATTCTCCGGGGGATTCAACCCCCTTGTCAAGCACAATGAAGGCAATATCTCCGCTGTCGGCTCAGGATATCTGATGACGGCGGCGCCGTCGGTTCGATGTACCGATACCGAGCCGCGCGGCTGGGTGGTGGTACTGCTGGTTATTTTGCGTATATTTTTTGCGTCCGGCGGTTCTTCGAGCGGTGGTTCCTCTTCCTCAGGCGGTGGGGGAGGAGGCGGAGGCGGTTCGTCATCCGGTGGCGGTGGCGGCGGTTCTTCATCGTTCTGACGCAACTATCTATCAATCTAAAGGTGTATTATGCAGGAATTTTTTTATAAGCCGTTAGAGGACGGCACCTATTGTATCACGGGCTATACCGGTGACGAAGCACATGTCACGATCCCCGACAGCTACGGCAGAGCGCCTGTTACTATCATCGGCGACGGTGTGTTCAGCGGCCACGGCGAGATCGAATCTGTTCATATTCCCGACACGGTGACTGATATGGGCGAGTTTATCTTTGACGGCTGTGACAAGCTGACTTCCTTGAAACTGCCTTGTGCGCTGAGCAGTCTGTGGGGATATACCTTTGTGCGCTGCGGCATAGAAGAGATTACTCTCCCCGATCATCTTGTGACCATCCCGCCCTTTGCGTTCAAGGACTGTAAGAATTTGAAAAAAGTCGTCTGCGGTAAGGGGCTGAAAAAGGTCTATTCATGGGCGTTCGGCGGCTGTGATAACCTTACTCAGTTCATCCACGCTCCGGAAACGCAGGTCAGCGACCAAGCGTTTGAAAGCAAAGAGCTGAATACTTAATCTGATAAAAAAGCGGCACAGTCCGATCGCTCGGGCTGTGCCGTTGTTTCTTTCTGTAATAATATTTCGGTTGATACCGAAGCCGATGGGGGGAGCGGCTATTTTTCGGGATTCTCTGTTTCGTAGACGAGCGGCATTTGATACTCGCGTTCGTAGATTTCTTTCCAGAGGTTGTAGTTTTTGTCCAGCATATCCTTGACGCCCAGCTTGTAGGGCAGCGACTTGTCGGGATATATCGGCTCGCCGACGTGGATGGTATATTCCTGTACATAGAAGCCGTCCTCTCCCATGATATCAGAGTCCTTCATCGTGATGAAGCACGGCAGCACAGGGACGTTGTTGCGGTAGGCAAAGATGTAAGCGCCGTTTTTGAGGGGCTTGGGCTTGCGATAGTTCCACCACATCGACTGCTCGGGATAGACGAGGATGTAGTGACCCTCTCCCAGAAGCTCGTCCACAGCCAGCATGAATTTTTTCATTGTGCCAAGGTTAGAGGACAGGGGGAGGGTGTCGCAGTTGCGCATCAAAAAGCCGTAGAATCCGGGGAAGGAGGTGTAGTTGCCCTCGCGGATAACGCGGTAGAAGCGGCGGTTGGGCTGTTCTGCGGCGTCATACGCCAGCTGGATGGCAAAGCTGTCAAAGGCGTTGAAGTGGTTGCAGGTGATAATCGCGCCGGTGTTGAGGTTCTTGAAGTTCTCGATCCCTTTGATTTCCTTGATAATCAGCTTTTTATCGTCGATCAGCGAGTTGACAAAGTATCTTGCCGCGGCGAAGGCAAGCTTGCTTTTGACGCGCTTTTTGATACCCTTGGTGCCGTATTTGATCTCGTCGGGCATGAGGGTGCGTGAGGGCGGATCGTCCTCGACGTCCTCAGAGAAGCGTCCCTCGCGTTCATAGCGCTTGATCTTCTCGAGGATCTCGACGCGATCCTTGGCGCGGACGGAGCTGTTGAGCTGACGCTGATAGTTATCGTCGCGCTCTGTCTCCTGTTTGGCAAGCTCCACCAGGTTGAACATTACCTGTTCGTCGCGGGAGCGTTCCTCGTCGGTATAGCTGTCAAGCTCCTCTTTTAAGGCGGGATACGCGGAGGTTTTCTCAGCGTAACGCCAGAAGATGTCTCCGCCGACACAGTCGGCATAGTGCCACGGCTTGGAGGTCATGATGTAGTGGATGATCTTCGCTTCCTCGATCGGATAGTCAAACTCACAGTAGACCTCAGTATTCCACCTCTGGTCGAGCCAGAGAATGTGATCCTTACAGATCAGGTTGAGGTAGTCCTCGTCCTGCGTGACAACAAAATCGTACTCAGCAAGACGCTCAGCAAACTTTTTGAGCAGTCCGCTCTCTCTGAAACGCGTGCAGTTAATCAGCAGAACGCCGGCGTTGAAGAAATTGTAGCGCGATACGCCGACGACGCTCTCGGCATAGGTGCCGTAGTGATCCGCCTGCACCATCGCCTGCTCGTGACAGGCTCCAAGCCAGTAGTCGCCCAGCTCGGTCAGGTACAGCTCGCTGATATTGCCCTGTATGACGGTATCGCTGTCGATATACAGCGCCTTGTCAAGCTCGGGGAACATATCCGCGATGAAAAGGCGGAAGTAGGTCGCTTTGGAGTAGTAGTCACGCACGGGGAGATTTTTTGTTACCGCGGCAAGTCGGTCGCTTACGTCGGTGAATACGATCGAGAAGCCCGGCTTTTCCAGCTCCAACGCCTGACGCTTGGTTTCTTCGCGGATAGAGGTATGCAGGATATAGATGGTATAGTCGCAGTCTGTCGAGGCGTTCTCGATCAGCGAGTAGATCGACACCATCGTGTATTTGACGAAGTTGTCATCGCATGCGTAGAAGATCGGGATGTTCGGTTTAGCCATTGATTTTCTCCTCCGTTATCTCGTCTGCTTCATCAGCTCTTGGTATTTATCGAGGATATCGTCAAACTGATGATAGCGAAAAATCTCATGCACTTTGTCTACCTGCCACTGTTTGATGTTTTCGGTGTGAGGAAAGGGCAGCCAGAAAAGGCGTTTGGAAAAATGCCGTACCACGGTGTGGCCGTGCAGAAATTTCTGATCGTTGAACCGCTGGGGCAACATTTTTTTCTTGGCGGTGGCGTGGATGAGCGCCGTTTGGTCGGCAAAGAGAAACTTTTTTCTTCTCAGCTCCGCGCGTGCCTTTGTAAAAAGCCCTGTTTCGCGGCACTTTTTCATGTTGAACAGGACCACGCCCGCGTTGACGTAGTTCGGATACAGAAGGTATTTGCCGTAGTGATCTCTTGCGGCGGCATATTCCACCGCGCTGACGTCGGTATCATAGAGCAGGTGCGGATCGCGGTTGAACATGATATCTGCGTCGAGGTAAAGCAGCTTGTCGGGCATTCCCGGCACCATGTCCGCCAACAGGCGAATCAGTGTATAGGGCGAGCAGTACGCGCCCTCGTTCGGACATTTGCCAAGCTCTTTTTCATACAGCGCGGTAACATCCGTTACCTTGACTGTATTATTCGGGTTAAATTGTTTGACCGCGTTTTCGAACAGCCTGACGTGATCTTCGGGGATCGGCATATAGCGTTTGTCAATTCGTGTCAGCGACATCGTGAAGATGTGAAACGAAAACGGTTCTCTGGATTTTGTGCGCATCATCATCGAAAGCGCGCAGGTCAGAAAGCCGTCAAACACGCCGTCGTTGCCGCAAAACAGTACGTTCAGCATATTATGTTTCAGCCGCCGGATGATCCGCGGCGTTTTCCTTTCGTATGTATCGGATGACCTCCGTGTCAGAGTGTTCCGACAGGCGGCACATGGTTTCATATACTTCGTCGCGCAGCTTTTTTCTGCGCTGTTTGAGCGACAGCTCCATGTCAGGGTAAAAGGGGCCTTCGATGTAGGTGACCATGCGCGGAGATTTTTTGTTGCCGCGCTTTTGGTAGGTGTTTACAAAGCAGAACACCGGCGTGCCGTCCTTGCAGGGATAGCCGAAGGAGCCGTCGGGAAAAGGTCTGATCTTGGTGTAGTACGGCCAGATATGCGCTTCCGGATAGATCACAACCGCGCCGTTCTTCTCGATACGTCCCTGTATACAGGTGTTGAAGCTGCGGTATGCTTCGCGCGTATCGGGCAGCGGGATCGCGCCCAGCGAGGGATTGATTCGTCCCAAAACGGGCATCGACACGTTGTTGGGGTGGACGATGAACGATACCCTCTGCGGAAAGCAAAAGACATTCGGTGTGAACGGATCGCCTACCGCCTGCGTGTGGTTGCCGTAGAGGTAAATGCCCCGTTTGCGAAAGGGCTTGAGTTTTTCTCTGCCGACAGTGCGCTGGTGGAGATGGAGCTTGACATAGAGAAACGCGCAGGGGGTCGCGATGATACGGTACCAAAAAAAGCGGCTGACTGCCCGGAAAAAGCCGTGTCTGTCGTAAATATAGCTTTCGTCGATCTTGCGCGGCTCGATCACCGCGGTAGAAAACTCATCGTTCAGCTCGTCGCTGTAGTAGATGACCTCTCGCTTGTCCAGACCTGCTCCCTCCCTTATACGATATCTGCGTATGTCCAATACGGTCACGTCGGTTGCTAATCGCGCGATATCGTTTGCCGTACCGATGTGTTTCAGGCGTTTCTCAAACGTTGTGGTTTGCACTGCGCGATCCGACCGAAAGCGACCCATACATGCCAATTCTATTATAAATATTATTGCGGAAAAAGAAAAGCTATTTTTGAAATTTTTTTCGTCTACAATAACCAACCGCTTCGGTAGATAAAAGAGGAGTTCTATCTACCGGATGTAGAGCGATTATTTCTCTCTACCAACGGTAGGATGCGCATGACAGCGGGAAATTCCGACCGTGTATTCTTGCGCTCAAAGCTGCAGGGTGGTGACGAAAATCTCCGCACTCCTGTCGGTAGAGTCAATTCTCTTCATCGTTAACAGCGATGATTCGGCTCTTGACAACATCATCATTCAATTATATGATGATACCATAAAAATCCTCATTAGGCAATATCGGAGGGGCAGGATGTTTACAAAAAGAAACATAATCCGAAAATATATCCGCTTTTACGGCAGCGTTCAGGCGGTTGGTTTCCGCTATTATGCCAAAAGCGCCGCCGACCTGTGTGGTGCGACCGGATGGGTGCGGAACGAGTATGACGGCTCGGTGACGATGGAGATCCAGGGTACCGAGCGCCAGATTGCAGATACCATCGAGGGCATCCAACGCGGCAGATATATCCGCATCGACTATATGGAAGAAAAAACCATCGACGTCGATCCCGACGAACGCGGTTTTCGCGTCAGATATCATTGACGGGGGATGCCGTGAAGCTGGAAGATTTGACCATCAACAGCATGGATGACCTGATAAACGCAATACAAAAATTCGGTTTTTTGCCGTTTTTTACCAATTCAATCGAGGGATTCTCGATCGAAGAGCACGTCACACAGGGGTGCTGGTATAACACCGTCGACGGCAGCTGGCCTGTCTGGGAGTGGAAAGGCCCCGTGATCCGGCAGACAGGCTGTGCTTACGGCAAGTTTTTTGAGAAAAAAGCCTGCTATATCAGCTCTGAGTGGTTCCCTGATTTTGCGAACTATCGTCGTGACGGCTATGATTTTGACGCGCGTTTTGACGACGGTCTCGTTCCCTTAAAGGACAAACAGCTCTATGATCTGATCGAATCGCACGCGCCGATCCTGTCCAAAGAGCTGAAAAAGCGCGGAGATTACCGCAAGGGCGGCGTCAAGGGCTTTGATACAATGATTACCCGCCTGCAAAGTCAGTGTTATGTGCTGGTCAACGACTTTGTGTATCTTAAAAATAAGAACGGTGAGTCGTACGGTTGGGGCGTAGCGGAGTATACAACGCCTGAGGTGTTGATGGGAAAAGCCTTCACCTCTGCTGTGTACCGGCGATCACCCGAAGAATCCTATGAGCGGCTGATGGAGCATTTTATCCGGCTGTTTCCGCACCAAGATGAAACGACGTTAAAAAAGTTCTTAAAATAGGCAGAACCGCTGTACTGCGTTGGTACAGCGGTTTTCTTTTGCCTATTCTTCCATTTGCTTGCCGAGAAATGCCGCGGCGGATTGGGCGAGCTTGAGCTCTGTTTCGGTAGGGTTTTGGACACGATCTCCTTTGAGCATCACTACCGCACCCGTTACATCTCCGGCAGCGATGATGGGGTAGATGACTGCCGCGGGCTGATTCAGCCCTTCGACCGGCAGGACGTTGTCGACGGAGCTTTGATGCGCGCTGTAGGAGCGGCGGCTCTCCATATAGTTTTCGAGCACCGGCGTGATCCTGCGTTCGAGGTATTCGCGCCTGCTGACGCCTGCTGCCGCAATCACATGATCGCGGTCACAGATCAGTGTCGGCATCGCGCTGATCCGCGAGAGCACGTCCGCGTACTGCGCCGCAAATTCGCTCAGTTCCCCGACCGGTGAATATTTCTTGAAGATAACCTCTCCATCCGTCGCGGTGTATATCTCCAGCGGGTCACCCTCGCGGATACGCAGGGTGCGGCGGATCTCCTTAGGGATGACGACTCTGCCGAGGTCGTCGATTCTTCTGACAATTCCTGTAGCTTTCATATCTGAATCTCCTTTGTAACCTGATTTTCGGGAAGATCTTTGGATGAATCTTGCAGGATTATTGTATGCGCAGATGGCTGTTTCATGCAAAAATCGGCAAGGAAGAATCTGTCAGAAAGTGTTGTGTAGACGGCAAAACGGTTAATCCCGGGTTTTTACGCAGCCGAAACAAAAGTCTCTCAGCGGACATTCTCTGTCTTTGCAGTTATGCCGAGGCGGGAATGTGTCGATCTTATTGTCATTGACAGCTTCGCTGATGAGGCAAAGCGCGTCGTCAACATCGCTCAGAGATTTTTCTTTTTTATCGAGGATTTCGGGATCGTCCAGTCTTTGTTCAAAGAGTGTTATATTGGGGGCGACCTGATAACTTTTGCTGTTATCGTCCATATTCAGGTACAAAAGTCGAACCGCCTCTGTTGAGATGTCCGGGCAGTGCTTTTGCAGCAGCTTACAGTAGACGTAAAGCTGCGGGAAATGAACGTTGTCCCGCTTGTTGTTATCACAAGTTTCGCTTTTGATGTCGTACAAAATATATTTTCCGTTGCCCAGCGTGACAAGATCGAGCTTTCCGCTGAGCACATAGCGCAACCTGTCGTTCAAACCGTTTGTGCATATATCGGTCAAATGCTTTTCGATATATTCGGGTCGATTGCCGCGCGCGTATTCTTCACGGATATACTTATTGTATACTTGCATGCGGTTGAGCAGCCGCTTCTGCTTTTGAGACGATAATCGCTTGTTATCCAGCATTGCCGCTTTAATCTCGGCGCCGATATCCGTCTGCTTATTTTCTTTACAATCACGGTTGATCTTTTCCGCAATGGTGTGCGCGATCAGTCCGACGGCGACGTCAGCCCCGTTGAAAGGATAGTGCAGGAGTTTGCTGTACAGATAGCGGCGCGGACAGCGGCTAAAAACGGAGTAATCACCCGTATAGCTATAGCTGCGGAGCAGCGTCATATTGTCGCTGTTCTGTGCCTGCGCCGGCGGGAGGGAAAGAGAATCGTCCACATCGCCGTTATTGTCGCACAGCGTTGTCAGAGGAAACGAGGTTTCCTTCAAATAAGCGTCGGCGATGTTTTCGTTCAAAGAGGCGTGATTCTCATTTTTGATATCGGCCAGGATCAGCAAGTCTTTCGCACGGGAGCAAGCGGTGTAAAAGAGTCTGCGGCCTTCCTCGGTGCCGCCGTCGGTATCTTTTTTGGCTTCGTTGATGTGACGGAAAGAGTCAATATCGACGATGACAACGGGATAATCGAGCCCCTTGACCTGGTGTACGGACATGACGGATACAAAGCCGGGAATACCGACGTACTCCTTATCATCAAATTCTTTGATCGCGCTTGTCCATACCTTTTCCAGAATGCACGCAACGGACGCAAAGGGATGAAGCTTTTCTTCTTCGGCAACGGCAGAGAGCATGGAGCCGATGTTTTTGGTGCAAAAAAGCTGTTCGATCTGTTGCGTATCCGCGTTCGCGACCGAAACGATCGGCGTGTCCGCATAAGAGCGGAACGGCTCATAGCCCAACAGTCGGTACAGGATGTCGGACAGTTTTTCGTCGGTTTGGAAATACAACCCCTTCTCGTTAGGAGCCGAAGCCTTGCTGTGATTGAAATAGTAGCGATTCTTTTCTACATAGGCCTTCAGATCGGGATTCTTATCCATCAGATTTCTCGCTTCAACGATGCACTTTTGTATCACTTTGTCATCAGCGAACGCCTTTTCCCTGTTGTAGATCTGCAAAATCGCACAGCCGATCAACTTCCGAATAACAGGACTCAGCTTTATTTTGCCGGATGGATTCTTTCTGAAGCTATCGGTATATTTGAAAAACGGATCGTTTTCCAAAGAGTATTTTTTCTGGAAGCGGAAGCTGTCATATTTCCGAAAAAACTGGGTAAATCTCCTTTTTTCGTCTCTGTGGATCGTCCATTTGAATGGATTTTGCTTCAACAATTCCCGCACCAGATGACTGTAGGATGTTTTTCGGCTGAAAAGGAACTGTTTGAGCTGAGAATAGCGGGGATCCTGACACAGAGCTTCGGCGGCGTTCAGACAGTCTTTCGCCTGAGATTTGCAGCTTTCGGAAAAAGATTCCTTGGTGTAGAGAAAGTATTTCAACGCACATCCGATCAGCTCGCGGATTTTTTGATTTTCTTTCAAAAAGAACGCGTGAGGGGCGTAGACATTGATTTTTTCGGATAGCTTCGGCAAAAAGCCCGATTGATTGAGCTTTGGGGGAGAGTAGGTGAGGATTGCGACGTCGCTGAGATCATGAATGACCCCTTTCTCCCTGAATTGGGAAATGAGTTGTGCGATTTTCTCTCCCGCGTCCTCAAAGGAATTGTATTTTGTTCGGTAAACGGAAGTAATTTGATCTGAACCACCGGGATATTCCATTTCGGCGGGCTTGACGCCGCTGCCGCCGCACCATTTTGAATAACTGTTGCATAGGTCAATGATGCCTTTGCGGGAGCGGTAATTCTTTGTCAAAGATTTCACCGTAACCGGCGCGCCGATCTCGTTCCTGAATTGCGTCGGAAAGTTGAGAAAGCTCTCGGGAACCGCTCTGCGAAAGCGGTAGATGGACTGGTTATAGTCGCCGACCACACAGATGTTGTTGACCGCTCTTGACAGCTTTAACAGAAATTCCCACTGCCGCTCGCTGTTATCCTGACACTCGTCAACGATGACAAATTTAATTCTTTTGCTCAGTGCCGAAAGAACATCTGGATTATCCAAGAGCCGATTGACGTATAGCTCTATTATTTCATAGCTGTCAAGCGTGTTGTCGTCGGAATCTATCTCCTTTTCCTCGGGCTTGAGAAGGTGGTGATAGTCGTTCCGCAAAGCGAAACACTGGCTGTGAAAGGTGCCGATATACATCTCGGAGGTGTTCAGACTGATGCCGTTGTCGGACAGCTCCTTTGACAGACGGGTAGTCAGCTCCAGCGCTGCTTTCCGCGAGAAGGTCAGGATCATAAAATCCTCCGGTCTGAGCTTGGGATACAGCATGAGTAGGTAAACGATCCGATGTACCAGCGTTTTTGTCTTGCCGGAGCCCGGCCCCGCGTTGACATACAGCAGACCGTCGTCATCGTGGCAGATGACGTTTCTTTGTGCGACGTCCGGTTGATAACGCATATGATTCAGGTAATCCTCAGCTTTGATTTCTTGGCGATCGTCTCGGTAACTCATTTTTCCTCCTTAAGGGTATTGCTTTCGGCGTCGGCAGAGAAAGACAGACTGAGGTTGTCAAAAACTCCCGGAGATGTTTGTTTGCGTTTTGTTGCAGATTTGAGCCATTTCGGAATGACAGGTCGAGAGCTGTGCGAGCTTGTTTTTTCGAAGCCCTCCGGCAGACAGTGCTTTGGCGCGCAGACATAGGCGATATTGCTGTCTGAAATGGAGCTTTGGATACCGTATAGGTTCAGCGTCAGCGGAGGATCGCTCTGTTCACAGGCTCTGAGTCGACGGATCAGGGAGCTGTATGAAGGGTCAAACGCCTGTTCTGACAAAACAGACTGATGCCCCTGTAAAGTCGCGATTGAGCCAACCTTTTCGTCAGTTGTCAAAGCTTGCGCGACCAGGTGAACATAGTCCTCGTTGACCTTGATATTCAAGCCGTTCTTGTCGGTATAAAATCCGATGAACTCCTTTTCCCACTCATTGGGACAAAGTCCGTTCTTGCTTTTTTTAGAGTCCTTCTTCCAAACGCCGTCTTCTTTTGTAACGGCTTTACCGTTCCAGACAGCTTTGATCGGCCCGGACGGATCCAGATAATTGACAAACAGGTGTGCACGGGCGGGATCGTGCTTGATCTGCAGGAGCGACTGAGTGACGCCGCTTGTCAGTTCCATGACGGCTTTGGCGTAACGTACGCCGTTGCTCTCGCCGTCCAAAAGGCTTTTCAGCCCGTACTGGAGCATCTTGCCTGCAAGCCCCGTACAGTGTGACTTGACCGCTGTCGCGTACTGTGTATCTAACCGGTCTTGTTCTGTCGCAAGGGTATTGCCGCCCTTCGGCTCTTTGATGACATAGCCTGTGATTCTGCCGCGCTCCGATTTTCTCTTGACAGAGATACCGAACTGACGGAACAGGACGTCGGCCTTTTCATAACTGCCTTTCGCGCCGTTCTCGGCAATCTCGTCGATGCTTTGTACAAAGTGCGGTGTTGTATCAAACCGGATGGTATTAATGCCGAAGGCTTTCCTTTGTACCTCCCTGCACAGCGCGTTCAGCTCATTGAGGATCGCTTCGTGATCCGCGTGAGGATCATTTGCGTTTTTACGGCAGTTTTCATACCTCTCTCTCAGCGCTGAGTCATGATAAAGAACCGCCTGCATATCAAGCTCATCGTCGATGTAAAAAACATGTTCGCCGTTTTGATCTTTAAAGCTCTTATCGAGCAGGTTTTCCCGGATGGTCAGCCGCTGACAGGCGCGCTTGCTCGCGGGCTTGGTCGGCATCCATAATCCGATCGAGTCGCCGTCATAGTCGCCCTTAAAGGACTTTGTGACAGCGGGATGGATACCGACGGCGTTCTCATAGCGGTTGCCCGTTTTGACCCGCATATAACGCACGCCGCCGTCAGAGAGGATAGGGTCGCGCCAGATCAGGAGAGACTGTCCGTCTGAGATGTTGAGCTGTTGTGCGATCTTCAGGGGAATATATACCTCGTTGAGCGCCAAACGGGGATCGGCAATCCAGACGGCTGTTGCGGATCGGTTCAGTCTGCGCTTCATCAAAGCCTTGAAGTGACCGCTTTTACTGTGGAAGATGCGCTTTTTCAGATCTTCGACAATGTGCTCGTAATTTCGGCGGATACTGCTTTGAGATTTGTCCTTTTCTGCCTGCTCTGTGACCATACGGTATCGCAGGCTCTCTTGGAAGATACTTTCGTATCTGCCGGTATAATAATGGTTGACGACGCCATCGTCATCGTCTTCTCTGCCTTCTCTGAGGAACGGTGACAGGAGAGGAAGCAGATACATGCCGTTCGGCTGACCGTTTTCATCAACTGACTTCGGCAGACCGACGGATTTGGGTCGGTCGGAGTGTCGGGCGTAAAATTTCAGTTCGGTTGTGTCGGAGTCTTTGTCAAAGTAGTCCGACGACGAAAGCTGCAAATCGAAAGGTATCTCCATAAAGCCGCCGTCGGCAGAGATCTCTTCCAAAAATTCCTCGGTCAGCTGTTCGATGAGCTTTTCCGTTTTCCCGTTCTCGGGCAGAGACGGCTGACGTACAATATGCCTGCCGTCTGTCGGACAGCCGCGGCTGAGGTTTCCGTGCTCATCCAGCGCGATTCCCAGCATCAGGAGGTGCTCGCGCATGGCGGTAAAGGAAAAGGTATCAGTACCCTTAACCTCGCGTATCACATCCTCAGCGCCCGCCGCGATCATCGCCGCGGTCAGCTGGTGACTGAAGGAGCGGCCGCTGCGATCATAAACATTCAGCTTCTTGTCAGCGGCATGGGTCGTTATAATCATCTTGATGACGCCTCTGCCGCCGGAAATGGTTTTGCCGCCGATCGTCAGGTCGCCGATTTTTTCGGGATGGCTCATGATTTCCTTGGCGGAACCTGCGTTAAAGCGCGAGATAAAGGAATAGGGCGAGGCAACTGCGTCGACCTCGGGATTGTTCTTGAAAAATTTGCCAACCTCGACCAGCTCTTCATCTTGCTCCATGCTCGCGTCGGCGACGAGCGAGACGGTAAACTTGTTTCCGTGCATGTCACAGAGCTTGTCGCCCTCCTGCAGCGGTCTGAGCCTATCGGTTTTCTCTGCCTCGTCCTCCTGTTCATCGCTCGGGTAGATCGGGTGCTTCTCGGCAAAATTACGGCTGATGACAATGCTGTCATTCTGATTGAACTGACCGAGGTTGGTGAAGGCGATACAGGTTTCTTCTGCGATAGAGCGGCAGGTCAGCAGGTTGGAAAAAACCATCTGCACTCTGTCCGCTGTGTCGTACTCGTGGAAAGGAATCTCCTGAATCAGCGCGGTTTCCCGAAGCTTTGCGGGCTGATTCTTACCGACGGGTGTGACGGTGCCGTCTTCATTGACTTCGGCGCCGTCGCAAAGGTATCTTACGATACCCTGTGAGCTGTTTGAAGAGGTTGCCGTAGGGGAGAAATAACCGTTGTTTTCGATGACGGCAAAATTGTGAAAACCCGTGAGGACAAACGGATCGGACAGCTTGAGATCATTTCTGAAAACGGCTTTCGATTTTTCGTAAGCCTGTTCAGCCATCACCGTGGCTTTATCGCGATAGATGTTGTCAAAACGGACGCGGCGGCTCAGGCTTTTCAGCCGTGCCGCAAAGCTCTCCCACGTCAAACCTTCGGGATTGACGCCTTTGCCGTCTGCGCCGAACTGCTCCAACGTATCGAGCGGATACCGAATCCCGTACTGGTGGCGATAGACGCTGTTGAGCTTGGTGCATGACAGATAGCTCTGCGGATAGAAAAGATCACTGCGGACAGCGGCGATCAGCGCGCGCTCCATGCGCTCTGTATAGCCGTTGAGACGCATGCGTTCTTCATAGGTGGTGTTTTTTCCGAACTTTTGCGGAATAATCATTCCATCATAGCCGGGGATGGTGAGATAGTTAGCGGTCTTGTTAAATCGGGTGCGGATGACGGAGATGCCGTTGAAGCGCTCTTCTGCTTCGGGCGCAAAGACCTGACCGATATAGCCGGTGATGGCGTTTTCGGTATCCGGTTTCAGCTGATCTGTCATCAGCCTGACCGCGCGGTAACGCAGGATGCCGTTTTTGTCAACATCCACCTCGTTTTCGTCGATGGCGCATCCCGTACAGCGGACGGTAGCGCAAAGAGCCGAAAGGATTCGTTTCCAGAACGGGACGGTTGCGCTCAGCAGTTTCACGCTTTGAGCGCTGGCGTCGTCAAATTCGATCAGGTTTTCGGTAAATTCATTCAGGCTGCCGTCTTCGCCCATAAAGCAATCGTTGCCCGCCTTCAGCGTCAACAGCGCTGCGCCGAGGGTGTTTCTTCTTTTTGTCAAAAGCGAACCCGACTTCATGTAGCGTGCTGTCAAAACGGGGTTAAAGCGGCTGTTTCCGTTTGGATCAAAACGTCCGATATAGGCGTCGGCGATCTGTTCTCTTTTCGCGCCGAGCGCATTCAGCATCGCTTTTGCACTGTAGTTTTCCTGTTCCTGTGCGTCCCGGATCGCGTTCCAGCAGGCTTCCTGCAGCTGTGCGATCTGAGGATCGGCGCTGAACAGGGGATAGAAGCTTTCGTCGCGATTCTCCGCCTGTTCGACCAGCTTGTCCATCCCGATCGTGTCGACAAAGTTCCGACGAGCGGTAGATACGGCGCCGTCAATGTATTCCTGTGCTTTTTTCTCTGATTCAAAGCTCTTTAAATCAGAACGTCCCTGACCGCTCAAAACCAGCTCGTAGGTTGAGATTTCTTTCTTTTGATTATTCAATAATCTTTTGTGTAAGGCAAAACATTTTTGGTTTGCAGAGGACTGTGCGTTCGGTTTGATCTTTTCAAAGTAGGATTTTCCCTCTACATTTTTCGCAAAAAGGTAGTCGATGATTTTGTCAGTATGAGAGCCGTTCGCGAGAAAGTTGCGCTTGTCGGTTTTTTCAAAGGCGTTGACCGCGCAGATGATGCCGTTGCTTCGTGCGGTACCGATCCTGCTTTCGTTTCCGACGTCCATAACACGGATCGAAAACCGGTCGCCGCAAACCGCTTTCAGCGCGCCTTTTTCGCCGTTGACGGTTTCGGTATTAACCGTATAGCTGATGCCGGTTTCCAGCAGCTTTTCGAAGATACGGAGCATCGTATCAATGGAGCTGAAACGCTCGCGGTCAGACTTTGCCGATTTTTCGGACTCGGTAACCCAAGAGGATAAGATTTTCAGGTCGGTTGGGTTATCGTGCGGCAGATACAGCGACATCACCGAGATCCCGCAGCGATCCGCTTTGGTCAGCACGGCTTTGCCTGTGTTTTTTCCTCTTTTGTTGCAGAGAGAAACGCGGAAAAGATCGGGTTCTTTCTCCATGGTATAGTCATCTTCACAGATGTATTCGGGCAAAAAATCGGTGTCGGTCTCGGGATCGGTGTCGGATGCATCATCGGTGTCGGCTTCTGTGCCGGCATAGGTGTTTTTCTCAACAGCTGATCTTGTCGGTGCGCTCATCAATACGCCGTTGCCGAAAAGCGCCCATTCGCTCAGGCAAAAACGCTCGTCAAAGGGAGAAAGCGGCGCAAAAAACTTGTCCTGATAGTTGCTTTTCAATTCCTCTTCAAACTCGGCAAGCAGGTCGTCTGTCAGCTCTTGCGCCTGCGAAAACAGTTTTTTGACGTCCCTGTCATTCAGAGCCGCGTTATACGATTCTATGATATCCGCTCCATTCGCTCTGTTGATATCCGTTTCACAAAGCCGATCAAGCTTACCGAGAAATCTGTCATGCAGTAAATGCGCCGCACTCATGGCGATAGGATTGCCGGACTGCTCTTTGACTTTGCAGACAGCCCGATAGAAATAGTATTCATTTCGTATCCGATTTTTGGTGTACTCCGGATTTGAATAGATTTTTTTGTTTGATTCTGCTTTTGCACGCTCGGCGATATTTTTAATTGGAAGCAAATGATACCACCCTTTCTTAAAAAAACATAACAATATGCAAACAATATCATTTTAATCATATCACAGACATGATATAAACACAAGCAACGCGGCGACATTTCTAAGCTGAATGAAAATGTAAAAAAAAACCCGACAGTTTGTTGAAAACTGTCGGGGCAGAGGGATAAGCAATACAAAGATTCATTCTGATAACGGTGACCGTTCCTGTGGGCTTACAAACGCGCCGCGCTGACTTACAGGCGGGTATACATACCGGTCGCAAGGCCGAAATCCAGCGCCTCTTCCAGGTTGAAGTAGGTATCGTTTTTGGTGATCTCAGCGATCTCTTCTTTTGATTTGCCTGACGCGCCGGAGATGATGTCGATCAGCAGCGTCTGCATGTCGCGCAGCATACTGAGCGTATTCTCGATCTCATGCGGTTTCATTCCGCTGAGGTTGCCGCCGGTGGAAGGATCGTGGATCATCAACCGTGTATGCCGCAGCATCTCGCGTTTTTGACCGGCGAGAAAGAGGATTGCGCCCATGCTGGCGGCGCATCCGGTGCATACGGTGCGGATAGGCGAGGTCATGGTGTGGATGTAGTCGAGTACAGCAAGACCGCTCAGACACTCGCCGCCGGGAGAGTTGATGTACAAGGTGATCTCTTTGCCGGGGTCGCTCATTTCGAGGTACATCAGCTTCTTGAGCAGGTGATCCATCGTTTCGGGATTGACATCCTCGGTAAGAAAGATGATGCGTCGATCGAGCATTTCATCGTCGATCGGGCAAAGGTTCAGGCCGTTGGAAGAAATTTTATAAATGTTACTTAAATTCATGAAAAACACTCCTTAAAATCTTAAAAGTAATGGAATAATATGTCATTGGATTCAACGGTGCGGCAGGCTGTTAAAAGCCTACCGCTCTGTCGGCGTCCGGATAGGGCGTTTCACCGTCAAGCTCACGGTAGTTTTCGTGAGACGTGAGATCAAACTTGGTGGTCATTTTTGCTTCCTGACCTCTGAGGAACACAAGGCATTTGTCTACCGGCATATTCATCAGGTAGCTGGCGGGCTTATTGGCTCTGACCGAGTAATGAGCGGCGGTGTCCATATCCTGGATACCGAGCACCAGCTGCTGATCGCAGTTGCCGATGATGGTTTTGGCGCGGGCGGAACCGTAAAGGGCTTCGAGCTGAGCGATCGACTGCAGGATGATGCTGCAGTAGATTTCGCGGGAGCGGATGTTGCTGGTGATTTTGTCGAAGTTGGGGATATAGACGTTTGTAGCAAAGTCGTCGAGGATCAGGCGTACCGGCACCTTCAGACGGTGGTCGGGATAGTCCTTGTCGGCGCTTTTGCACAGCGCCTGCAGCGCCTGAGTCCAGAACAGATTTGCCAGCCTGTCCAGCGAACGGTCGGTATCGCTGACGCTCAGGAACAGCGCGGTTTTTGACTTGCCGAACTCAGCAAAGTTAACCTTGTTCTTTTGCGAGTAAATTGCACTCAGACCATCAAAGACGAACGCTGACAGATTGATTGCGACAATGCCCAGGATGCTGGAAATCATCTTGTCCGCAGTGCCAATGCTTTTGAAAGAGAGGTAGCGCTTTGCGGCAAGGCTGTCGGGCCACAGCTCCATATGCTGTGTTATCAGCGAGGCAAAGGTTTTTCCGCCCTGATCGCACATCAGCTTGTTGACCTGGGTGAGGGTATGATCCTCTGCGGGAGTCGCTTCAAGGGTATAGGCAATCAGGCTCTGCAGATACATGCGCGCCGCCATATCCCAGATAGGCTCGCTCGCTTTGCCGTCGGCGATGATGATTTCGCTGACCGTGATGATATCCTGCTCGTTGTATTTCTTGGTAGAGGGGTTATAGCGGATGTAGTCAAGCGGATTGTAGCCGACGTTACCGGACATGTCGATCAGGTCGAGCTTTTGCACCTTGTAGCCGCGGTGCTCAAGGAACGCGCGGCATTTATCGTAGAGCGTACCTTTCGGGTCGGATACGATCATACTGCAGTTTGCTTCCAGGATGTTGGGCAGACAGTAGTTTCTGCTTTTTCCGGCGCCTGTCGGGCCGATGATTGCTACATTGTTGTTGATGCCCGTTTTACGGGTGTTAAGGCTGACGCTGACGTTGCTTGCCAAAATGTTTTTGGATTCGCTGAGGTTGTTGATGCTGTTGATGTTGTTGTTCATAATGGGCGCTCCTTTTTCAATTTTGATTATTCAGGGTTTGATATAATTCCGCTAAAGGTTCAATGATGATATCATTGATTTTCGAACGCAGCCTGCTTGTGAGGTAGTCGATCATTTCGTCGGTATCCGGCTCATCCAGTTCAAGCAGATCGTATCCGAGGTTCATGATATTGTCAAAGTATTCGTTCCTTGTTCTTGCGTTTGTCAGGATACGGTTGTAGATACGGTTGATCTTCATGCTGTCAACCTGCAGCAGGACCGCTTGTAAAAACTCGCCTTTCGTGAGTCGGGTTGCCCAGTAAAGAAACTTCGGTTTGCGGCTGTCGCTGCACAGCGCATACATGTAGTTCATGACTTCGGGATCAATAGAGTTTTTGTCGCCGTAAGTTCTTGTCGCAGAACTGAGATAGAACCGTACTTCAGGGTGCAATAAACCATGGTTGTTTTTGTACGCCATCCAGTAGAGCGGCTGTGCCGCCAACAAGACGGCACGGGATTTATTCGAGCCGCTATCCATACTTCTTATCATGAAGCACAGTTCTCCGTAAGTCAGCGTATCCGCATCATAGCACATATTCTCCAAGCATCTGTGAAGCTGTTCGACCGCGGTACATTCGGAGTACGGCAGGTCTTCCTGATCCGGGTCATAGTCCGCAAAGCCGGGGAAAATGTCTTTGCACAGGGTGTTGCATAAGCCGTTGACGATGTGACTGCGAAAGCTGCGATCAATAAAGGATCCGCATCGCGCCATCCTCATTTGTTGATCGAGCGGGATCTGATTAATGTTGTCTGTCATGGACATTCCTCCTTTTTTTGTAAGCGGTGATTCCGCAGTCGGTTTGTTTGGACGGGCCGACGCAAGATATCGCGTCTTTCGATGTTAACCGATATGCTGAAAGTTTATCGGTACCGGTCGGATTGTCTCGCTTCATGCGTGAGAGAGTGTTTGGGTGGATAGATTGATCTTTCAAGGTGACGATCCTTTCTGCCTTTTAGGCGGTTATGTGTATTTATGGTCGGGTGATAGAAATAACACCCGTCAGACGACGGGTGATGGTTGATAAAGATTCGGTTGGGTGCTCCGCTTATCGCCCGGAGAGGAAAGGAATAAAGACTCTCCGGGCAAGCGGACACAAACACATCAATCTCAAATATTGAGGAGTAAACAAAATGATAGCGAGGGACGGCGGAGTTGAACCCGCGTCGGATTTTTCTACCGATCAGGCAGCGTCCCGATGATTGCCGGACGTATATGTCTGGCGAAAACTCAGGCTTGAACCAAGCGTTCCAGCACACGTCGGATCCGGTTCGCTTTTCTTCTGACGGTTTCTATTGAGACGCTTTCGACACGCTCCATGTACATCGACCACGGGAGAATGATAAGGTCGCCGATCGCCGTGATTGCCGAGTCGTAAAACTCAGGCGCATGAAGAAGCTCGTTGAGCTCAAAGACAGCGTAGCCGAATGTGGAATCCTGTCTGATATACGCGTTGGGGTCAGCCACCAGTTCGCTGCACATGCGAGCGATTTGTGTGCAGGTAAAGCTGCCCGCTTCGTGGCACATCACCGGGTAATACAGGTTGATCGGCGTGGGGAAGAACGAATTTTGATAGGCTTCTTCGTTCTCGTAGTCCTCGATCTGCTGCAGGAGTCCGAGAAAGATTCGCAGCAGCACCACACCGTCTCGGTGCTCGGACAGTATGAAACGTGTGTCGGCTTTGCTCATCAGGTATTCGCGGATGATAAGCGCCAGTTCGCCGAGCTCCATTTGCGCGATGGCTTCGGGAGTGTAGGGACACTGCTTTCCGTAACGGGATCTGAGAATCGCGGAGATGTCTTCGGCTGCGTTTTGCGAGGAGCCGTACATATAGTATTGTACGTGTGTGTGAAGTGTGTTTTCGAATAAAGCAATTGTTTTTTCCATGATGATTTTCCCTTCTGATACTTAGTATGAATAAGTTTTTTAATAGAGTGCAAGTGCGGACGCGTGCACGGGGTGCAGCGAGCTGCCTCGCGGGGACTCTAAGGATGCTTGCTGCGCAAGCATTTTCAGATAGAATCACAAGGCTGATTCCCCACATCTCATTTGTTTGGTGAAACCGTTGTGGAAAAATATCTCATTAGAGATATTTGTACTAAACATACTAATATCTCTAATATATCTATATGCTTTTAAATATTGAAGAATATTCATTATTTAAGCCATTATTTAAAGTAATTAATATAAAAGTTAATTAAATCATCCAATAATAAAAAGCTAAATAGCAAAAATTAAATGAATAGATATATAAATAATGGGATAGTTGTCTATCGACGACTATCCCAAAAAGGGGGTAACAGGTGATCGGTTACATTATTCTTTTGTCGGCTGCCTATACAAGGCTTCATGCGCTGTCCTCGCTTTCGCTTGACAGCAGACGCAGGCAACATTGTTTCACCGGGATCAGTATATTGCCGCAATCAAAATCGTACCCTTCGTCTTTATAACTCGTCAGATCCGCATAAGCGATTTGAAGCGCCTCCTCGCTGCCGCCTTCGTACCAGCCGCTGAGAAGGTTGCTGAGATACTGACAAATTTCGTCGCCGTCCTGCCGCCGGCGGTCTAACGTTTCCTTGAACGTTGTTTTCAGCGCGGCGAGTTGATTATCATATTTGCCCGTCGCATCTTTCAGTATGCTGAGAACACTCGCCAAAGCCTGCAGCCCGCAAGAGCTTTGGATCAACGCGGATATATCCTTGAGCAGTTGGTTTGGATTTTCAAAACCGACCGGTGAAGCGGTCTCAATGGCGTCCCGGATCGTCTCAGACGCCGATTCGGGATCACGTTGATAGAAGGTTTCCGCCGCATGGTTCTCGGAATCTTGAGCGGTTGCTCCCGGCTCTGCAGGCATCTCTGTTATCGGCTGTTCGACGGGTTCGGCAATCAGATCTTTTTTTTCGGCGACCGATTCGTCTGCCGCAACAGTTTCTTCCCTTGCCGCCGCGTTTTCTTCCTGCTGCTCAGAAGCAGCATTGTATTCAGTCTTCCGATCCGTATCGACGGCTTGACCGCTTATTACAGCCTCACCGAAACGGCGGGCGGCGATCCATCGGCAGTCCTTTGCCGCGGTGATTGCGGGCGTATCCGGGTCAGAAGTGAGCGCAGGAACGTTATTCGGCGTTACCGTAAAAATGTGATCCTCAACGCGATACTTTTTTATCAGCCCGTTTTGGGTGTAATAATCGAGTATCTTGCACATCTTTTGCTCGATAGCCTTTATCCGCTGTTTTTTGCGGTTGCCCCATGACTCGATCTCCGGCGTAGGGTAGAGGGTGCCGACCACGCCGGTCAGCAGGTTGGAGTGACGTTCATAGCGCATCAGGCTGATCTTTTTCATGTATTCCGAACGCTTACGGTAAATGACGCTGACGCGAAGATAAAGAAAATGCTTGAGCATCATCATTTCCAGCGTAGACTCCGTTCTTTTTCCCATCACGGGAACGCTTGGCTTTGAACCGTTGTGATAGTATCCAAGCGCTTCAAAGGGAATATGGATCAACTGTTCGTTGGTTTTCCTCTTTTTATCCTTTCTCAGCCTTCCCAGATAATCAATCAGGATCGGTTTTGAGGCGATGGAAAAAGTGCGGCTGCTCTTTTGCTCCAAACTCAGAAGAGGCCCTTCCAGATTAGGTCTCAAAAAATCCGATCGGCTGATCTGATCTGACCGGTTGCGTTTGAGCAGGATGGTAACATGCACGTTGCAAAGCTTGTAAAGGCTTTGCAGCAGAGCGTCCTTCTTAATCATCTTGTTGGCGGATGACAGCTGGATGGACAGCTTACCGGACATGATCTCCAAAAGCGATGACAGGCTGAACCGAAAGCCGTCAATCGCGTTGCCGTGCTGCAAAAAAATCGTACCTAGCGCGTCCATCACCAGCCTGTCAAAATAGGTTAGATAGACCTTGCCGCTGAGCAGCTCGTTTTTTTGTTTTGCATCCAAAAGCTGCTCAGCGTGTACTTTGTCGGTCAGTTCGCCGGTGCCGCGGTCGAAGGGGGCAAAGGTCAGGCGGACGATATCTATGGTTTCGTCGTGATTTTCATGATAAGGATAGACCTTCAGCATTCGCTTCGGATGATCGGCGTCAAAGTCGACAGAGTTAAAGATAGCTTTGCACATCAGGCTGTTGTTGCAGATCAGCTCGGTCGGCAAATCGTGACTTGTTTTTTGGATCGAAACCACCTCGTTTCTTGACCGTCAAATTCGGCGTCGGGCTTTGGAGTGGAGATTAACTGTTGATGAGTTTATCAATTTCGTCCTGCTCCTGAGGATCGGGAGGAAGCAGATCCGATTCTGTTTCGGACGGTATTCTGGCTGATTTTGCGGATGATGTTGCAGAGGACGCGGTTTTGTTGCTCTTTTTGCGCTTTATCGTTGAGGTCTTGATTTCGACAAAGTAATCGCGCGAGGGATTGAAGTCAAGACGAATAATTTGGTTCGGCATGCCATAGCGGTTTTTCATCACCTTCAGGTTAAGCGGTGTGATTTCTTCTTCGACAGGGGGACTGTTGGGATCCTCGTACAGAGCCAGCAGACAGTCCGCTGAAAATTCGATAAATCCGCTGTCCTTGAACATGGTGATATCCGGCTCATTCTCATAGGAAGCGCGGTTAACGGAGCTGATAACCAAGATCGGCAGGCTGTCTCTGTGTGAACGGAGTGCAAGCCTGAGCAGCGTTCTTTCAATTGATTCACGCGTTTTGTTTGCCTGTAGTTTATTAGCCTCGTTGTTCATCAGAGCCGCGTATTGCAGATAGTCGATGATGGCAAGCGGAGTCTTTTTCGTTTTCTCGCTGATAGCTTTGATGGTTTTAAAGATATAGTCAATCGACAGGTACAGCTGTTTGCCGTTTTCGGTTTCTTTCGGAGTAAAGATATACAGGTTCTTCAAAGCCTTGCTCTCGGAAAGCTCCCGCCTGATTTCCTCGGTAAATTTGCCGCTCCGGATATCGCGCAGCGTGCATTTCATGCCGAGCTTTTGGTTAACATGGCGGTTCAGTAATTTGGCTGTCAGGTGCGCTGAGGTCATTTCGTAAGAGAAATAAACCACCGGAAACTTCTTTTTCGAATAAACGGCGATGTTAGCCGCGATTTGCAGGGCCAAGGAGGATTTGCCGGCGGCGGGCTTTGCGCCCAAAACGGTTATGCCCGGATGCAGACCTCCGCCCAGCGCTTTATCAATCTGCGCGAAGCCTGTCGGAATCACCGTATTTTCGGGAGCCTTGTTGTGATCGCTGTTGATGAACCGTTCAAGCTCAGCTTGAGCGGAAAAGGGGGAATATTCCTCAGCAGGATTATCGTTTGCCATAGTATCACCTTCGGTTCGTGATAGGCGACTGTAGATTTCTACAGTCACCTTATACTAAGTATCATTAAAACACTTTAACATTTATTGCGTTAAATTCCGCATAGCGGTGTTTCGTCGTCGCTCGCTGTACTCGGTAGGCATATCCGGTTGGTATGCCTTGACCTCGTGTTGCGGCTCCTCCTCTCCCCATAACGCGGGGCGTTATGGGGACCCCAAGAGTTGACATACGCCAGCAGTGACACTAAGCCAATCGCTTCGCTCTTGGAGTGTTGTTGCATGGGTGTTGTTAGCCAAATCAAAGATTTGGACAACACCTCAAGTATGCCTGCGTCCTCCGCCTTGCTCTGCGAAATTTCTCGCTAACAAATTTGTTAAAGCGTTTAATGGATACTTAGTATTAAGCAAATTGCTTATCTGATAGAAATTATAAACAAATCAGGGGTGTTTGTAAATAGTTTTCGGATTATTGCAGTCAGCAAAAAAGGCACGGCGCTCCAACGCGCCGTGCCGTGAGACTTATGAATTGTTTTCGTCGGTTCCGCGATATTCCAAACAGAGCATGGTGATATCGTCAAACTGATCGGCTTCTTTGACAAATCCGTCAATCTCGCGCTGAACGGTTTCTAAAATCTCGTGTGTTGACGCTTTCGGATTCAGATTGAGCGCATCTACGGTTTTGTCCATTCCGAACATTTTTTCCTCCGCATTAGTCGCTTCGGTTACGCCGTCGGTATACAGAAACAGTTTTGCGCCGGGTTGCAATTGCAGGGTGTATTCTTGATACTTTATGCCCTCCATCGCGCCGATAAACAAGCCGTGCCGGTCTTTAACTATTTCAAATTTTCCGTCAGGCTGCATCAGCATGGGGTATTCGTGACCGGCGTTCGCCGCAGTGAGCGTGCCGGTTCGGATATCCAGAATACCGAGCCAAACCGTGACGAACATATCCTCCGTGTTGTTGGAGCAAATCGCCTGATTTGTCATCGCAAGAATTTCCGCGGGCGATTTTCCGAGCATAGCGCAGCTGCCCAGAATGATCTTGGAAGCCATCATGAACAGAGCCGCCGGAACGCCCTTGCCTGAAACATCCGCCATAACCAGACACAGATGGTTTTTATCTATCAGGAAGTAGTCGTAGAAGTCGCCGCCGACCTCCTTTGCTGTTCTCATCTGAGCGAAGAGGTCAAACTCCGTACGCTCGGGGAACGCAGGGAAGATGCTGGGCAGCATGGATTGCTGGATTCTGTTAGCCAGCGACAGCTCGGTGCTGATGCGCTCCTTTTCTGCGTTGATGGAGCGCATTTCCTTGATACGCCTTCTGACTTCGTTTTCCATATCCTCCATCACGATGCAGAGGTTTTCGATCTCATCACCCGTGTGGATGTCAAGATCGGAGAAATGGTTTTTTACGGAGTCGTCCTCAAGATTCGCGTTGCTGTATTCGAGCGCCGCAGTCGCCAAACGATCAATCGGACGGGCGACTTTACGCTTGACCAGCTGGGTGAAGATGATAGCCGTCACCGTACCGATAATCAGCAGCGACAGCACATACTGCCAGAAAAAGCCGCGGCTTCTCGCAACGATATCGTCCATTGAGACATCGGTGAAGGAAGTGATGATGTAGTCGTCTGTTTCATACAGCGTTATGCCGCTGGTACACAGATAACCGAATTTATCTGTATTGGTGATCTCAGAGGGGACCTCGATGCTTTTGTCTGTATACTGTCGGATCTCGTTATCGGACATTTCTTCTGTATATCCGATCGGGCAGTAGGTATCACTGTGATCGGAGTCGATCAGGTAGACCAAGCGCTTGTTTTTCAGATCAATCGCACCCAGATAGACCGACGAGACGTCGTTTTTTTGCTCAATTTCATATAGCCTTTCCCGAACACCTTGGTACTCCTCGGTATAAAACGGCTCAAAGTTGCTCAGATAGTCGTCGGAGTTTTCAGCACATCCCGGAGTCCCTGCAAGGTCATAATAGGATTTCATCACAGGTTCGGTGAAGGTTTTGCTCTCTTCTTCGTTGAACAGCATCGTCGGCAATTTGGCGATATTGTGTGCGATCGTGATATACTGATTTCGCACAGAAATGCTGTACAAAACGATGCCGAAGGCGATGGCGGAAATGCTGATAATCAGCGTGCATGCCAGAATCATTTTGAAGGTTCTGGAGCGAATGGAATAGTGCGCCCGTTCCAGGCTGTTCATTTCCCTGACGCTTTTTGTCGGCATGAAATCCCTCCTTACTTTTTCTGATTGTATTGACTGAGCGTATTGATCGTCATGTAGCCGTCGTCATCCAGCTTGATGACCTTATCACAGTAGCGCAGCATGGAGCGGCGGTGTGTGATGATGAAGCAGGTGATGAGGTCGGAGTTTTCGGTGATGTTTTTCAGCACCACGGATTCCGTGTCCTCGTCCAGCGCGCTTGTCGCCTCATCCAGGATCAGCACCGGCTTTTTGCCGATCAGTGCGCGCGCGATCGCGATACGCTGCGCCTGACCCTCGGAGAGACCTCCCGATTTTTCTGACAACTCTGTTTCCAGACCGTCGGTTTGTTTTTTCATAAATTTCTCTGCCGAAGCCATCCGCAGCGCATGCCACATTTCATCTTCGGTCGCGTCTGCCTTACCGACGCGCAGGTTATCGGCGATGGTACCGGTTTTCAGGGTGTTGCCCTGCGGTACATAGGAGATAAAACGCCGCGAATCGGGACAAGCCGTTTCTTCGCCTGCAGAGTCCAGGACGTATCGGATATCGCCTTTCTGCGGTGCGGTCAGCGCCAGCAGCATGCGGATGATGGTGGTTTTGCCCGTGCCGGACGGGCCGACAATACCGATCTTCTCGCCCGGATTGACCGAAAAGTTCAGGTCTTTGACGATCAATTCGTCGGCGTAGGCAAAGGACACGTCGTTGACAACCAGCCCTACCTTTTTCGGCAGTTCGGTTTTACCGGTATAGATTTCCTTTTGAATCTCTGTTACGTCGCTGATACGCTTTGCGGAGATCAGCATGCTGTAGATACGCGGTACGATGTTAGCCAAACCGCTGACAGAGCCCTGCACTTGACCGACCAGCGAGATAAAGACTGTCAGCGTGCCGTAGGTGATATCGCCTTTTGAGATGCGGTAAGCGCCCCAGCAGAACGCTACGACATAGCCGGTGCTGTAGATCAGGCGCATGACCGCGCTCATAATGGAGCTCAGGCGCGAGTTGCGGATCACCAGCCCCAGACGCTTCTTTTTCAGCCCTTCCATGACCTCTTCGTTGGCGCCCTCCTGACGGAAGGTCTTGACGACGGCGTTCTGATAAAAAACCGACAACAGCTTGATATGCAGTTCAACCATGCCGAGGGTGGGGTGGTTGCCGATACCGTGGTTGGAGTCGGCGGGGCGCTCTTCCATCATGAAGCCCTGTTCTCTCAAGAACGCGATCGCGCGTTCTTCATCCTCGGGCGCGATCAGCAGGTCGGTGTCTGAGGAAACGCGACATTCGGGATTTTGGTAGCACCGCGCGACGTCGATTCCCTTGAGAATCACAACGCGTATGCCTTCATCCTCCATCTTTTCGACGAGATCAAGGATTCCGTCGGTTTTGACGGAGTTTTTGATCGCCGCGCCGCGCAGGGAGGAGATCAGGCGGTTTTTGATATCGTCGGGACATCCCGTCTCCGTCTTTTTGATCGCCATCGCCACGGTGTAGGTGATGCTTTGTTCTATAGCGAGTTTGACAATGTGTTCCCAGTCTACCGCTTGCTTCGGCGGCTCGGCGGGTTTGCCGCACGCACCGCAGGCATACAGATAGGCGGTGTATTCCATTTCGTAGGTCATGGGCGCTCCTTATGTATCCAGACGCTGGCGTTCTACCAGCTCGGCAAACAGACCGCCCTTTTCGATCAGCTCGTCATAGCTGCCGTCCTCGGCGATTTTGCCCTCGTCCAGCACGATGATCCTGTCACAGTGTTTGATGGTGGACAGGCGGTGCGCGATGACGATACGCGTGCATTTGAGTTTGTCGAGAGAGTCGGATACATGCTTTTGAGTGATGTTATCCAGCGCCGAGGTCGCTTCGTCAAACATCAGCAGCTTCGGCTTGGGCGCAATCGCCCGCGCGATCATCAGTCGCTGTCGCTGTCCGCCCGAGATACCGCCGCTGCCCTCGGAGATCAGCGTGTGCATGCCCATCGGCATGCGACGAATGTCCTCGGCGACGCCCGCCATTTCCGCCGCCTCCCACGCTTGTTCCTCAGAGAGCTGAGGCGCGGAGATTGTGATGTTCGAGTAGATATCGCCCGAAAAAAGTCGGCTGTTCTGCATGACGGTGCCGATGTTGCGGCGCAGGGATTTGAGGTCGAGGGTGTTCAGATCCTTGCCGTCATAGTAAACAGCGCCTTTCTACGGCCGTTCAAAGCCCAGCATGATACGCATCAGTGTGGACTTGCCGCAGCCGGTCTTGCCGACGATGGCGACATACTGACCGGGGGCGATCTTGAGGTTCAGACGGCGCAGAACGTCGGGCATGTGTTCGTTGTAGCGGAAAGAAACGTTGTTCAGCTCGATGCCGCCCGACAGACGGGTGACAACGTGCTTGTCGTCGGCGACCTCCGGTACCTCGTCCATGATGGGTCGGATCAGGTTGAGGGTTGGCTTGATGGTGGAGATCTCCACCGACATGCCGATCATCGTCATGAACGCGCCGCTGACCATGCCGTACGCGGAGCTGAACGCCATGTACTGGTCTACGCTGACCTTGGAACGGTACGCAAAATAGTAGATCAGCGCCGTGCCGAGGGTGGTAATCGCGATTACCAGCGCGTTGACGGTTTTGACGATGAACTGCGGGTCATAGCGTTTTTCCGAGGTTTTCTTATATAACTTTGCCCAGCGCGCGAAGCTGCGCTTTTCCGCGCCGGCGAGCTTGATCTTTTGGATACCCGAGATCAGCGAGAATACCAGACCGCTTTCCTTGGTGCCGGCTTCGAGCATTTGATTGAAGTTCCTGACCTGCAGTATCGAAACGATGATGAAAATCGCCACGGTGGCGAGGATCACACACATCGACGGTACGGCAAGCGACGGCGCGTAGCCGACAATCTGAAAGACATAAACAAAGGAGAACAGCACCGACAGTCCGCCCGACAGAACGATCGCCGATATAGAGGTACAGAGCGCTTTGATCTGCTCCAGACGCTGTGCCAGGTCACCGGCGCTGTAGTTTTTGAAGAACTCCGCGGGCAGAGACAGCGTGCGCATCATCGCCGCCGCTTCTACGGCGACGGTCATCTTGGTGTCGGTGCGCGAGCTGACCAGCTGCTTGACGATATTGATAAGGATAACCGAGATCGTTGCGCCGAGCAGCAGTATCATCGCCGCGACAAAGACGCTGAGCTGTCCGGTTTCCAGCACCCTGCCGAAGATGATACCGTTCGCGTAAGGAATCAGCATGCCGATCAGGCTTGCCGCCAACGCAGCCGCGATCATAAAAACGTAGTCGGAAGCCGACAGCGTGTGGGCAAAATAGCGGAACAAGTCCATCGTGGTGAGCTTTCTCAGCGGAAAGGGTTTGTAAAAGCAGATCGCCTCGGGGTTGATTTTGTGACAGTTTTTAGCGGTTACCTTGACATATCTGCCTACATCCGCGTCAAAAAAACGATATCCTGACATCGCGCCCGGAATCAGCGCGATCACCCGGTCATCCGTGGTGGTCGTCAGCATCGGGCCGACGGCGTCTTTGTACCACTTGCCCTCGAGGGTCACGTCACGCTGCATGACGCCGGTGGGGCGGAAGAGGTATTCCAGCTGATCGGTAGGCTGGGTGATGTTGACAGGCAGCTCCTGCGGGGTGATGTGATAGTAGCGCAGCACGTCCTCCATGGCGGTGTGCGCCTGCTTGCCGCTGTCGTTAAGCGCGTCGTACAAAGCGCGTTTTTTCATCACGACGCTCGACATATCAATAAAGGAATCCGAGAACAGCTGGTTATCTTTTTTGACTCTTTCTTTTATTTGGTCGTCAAACCATCCCATGCTCTCGCCTCCTTACTCATTGGTAATCAATTTGGAATACAGACCGTCTTTTTGTATCAGCTCTTCATGCGTTCCGCGTTCAACGACCTTGCCGTTGTCGAGCACGATGATCTCGTCGCAGTTGCGGATCGTGGACAGTCTGTGCGCCACAACCACGCTGGTGATGCCGCGATCGCGGATAGACTGTACAACCTCATGCTCTGTTTTGGCGTCTAAGGCGGAGGTTGCCTCGTCCATGATGACGATGGTCGGATCCTGCGCCAGAACGCGGGCGATCTCCAGGCGCTGACACTGTCCGCCGGAGAAATCTCTGCCGCCTTCAATGATTCTGCTTTGGTAGCCGCCGTTGCGCGCCATGATATCGTCGTGGATATGCGCGTCACGTGCCGCCATAATCATTTCGAAATCCTCGATCGAGGAGTCCCACATTTTGATGTTGTTGGCGATCGTGTCCTCAAAGAGGATGATATCCTGATCGACGACCGCCACCGAACCGGTGAACACGGAGCGGTTGATTTTGTCGATCGGTTCGCCGTCAAAGGTGATCTCGCCTTCCCGCGGCTTATAGAGTCCCGAAATCAGCTTGGCAAGCGTGGATTTGCCGCATCCGGAGGATCCGACAAAGGCAACGCTGCTGCCGGGCTTGACCGAGAGATTGAAGTTTTCGATCAGCGGATCGGCAAGCTTGGAGTAGCCGAAGGTGATATTTTTCATCTCGATCGCGCCCGAGAGCTTGTCATAAGATATGTTCTCGTCCAGCGTATCCTCGTCGTCACAGTCGTCGACGTCGGTTTCGTAGTTCATGACGTCCTCGATACGTTCCATATTACTGCGCATTTCCTGTATCTTCTGACCCGCGTCAATCAGACTTTTGGTCGGCGAGTTGAACAGCGCCATGACGCCCTGAAACGCCGTGACCATACCGACGGTAAATTCGCCCGAAATGACCAGATAGATGCCGATTCCCAGCACCAGCGTGTCGGCAAGCGCGGATACCAGCTGCGGCACGGCGCCGAGGTATTGATTGATTTTCGCGTATTTGACGTTTTGGGTGTTGACGCTTGCCTGATAACCCGACCATCTGCCGAAGAAGCCGTTTTCAGCGCCCGAAGCTTTGATGGTCTCGATCATTTCGATACCCGTTACCGTTACGCCCGAAAGCTTGCCGGCGTCGCGCATCTGTACGCGTGTGACGTTGACGCGCTTTTTGGAGATGTAGTTTGCTACCAGAAGATTGATGACGGTTGCCGCCACGCCGATACACGCGAGCGGAACGCTGTAGCTGAACATGACGATCAGATAAACGATCGTCAGGATCGCGTTCAGCATGACAGGCGCCAGAGTCTGGATCAGCTCTTTGGCGACGGTTTCATTTTTTCTTTGACGGTCGGCGATATCGCCCGCCATACGCTGGGAGAAGAACTCCATCGGCAGGCGCAGGATATGCCACATGTATTTGGAGTTGGCGATGATCGCCAGCTTTCCTTCTATTTTATAGGTATAGACGCTCTTGACGCAGCCTACGATCAGTTCCACCAGGATCAAAAGCAGCATCGCGCCCATAAAGGGATTGACCCAGTCAGCGTTGTCGCCTGTGATGATTCTGTCCAGGAAGATGCGCTGAAACGCCGGCTTGATGATGCCGATCAGCGAGACGAGCACAGGGGTTACGACAACAAAAATGATCGCGGTTCTGGTGCCTTTGAGCCTTTCGCGGGCGAAGGCAAGCATGCTTCTGCGCTTGCCGCCCGGCTGAAAAGCTTCGGTTGGCTCAAAGCCCATATAGATGCCCGTAAATGCCTTTTCAAACTCTTGGGCGGAAACCTTGACAATTCCTCTCGCCGGATCGTTGATGACGGCGGTATCTCCCTTGAAGCCGTCGAGTACGACGAAGTGGTTATAGTTCCAGTGGATGATGCAGGGAAATTTTCCGTTCTTTTTCAGCCCTTCCACGTTGTACAGCGTCGCCTTGGCGGTCAGCCCGTAGTTGCGCGCCGCGCGGAGGATATTTTTGGCGTTGGAACCGTCGCGCGATACGCCGCAGTCGCTTCGAACCTGTTCGAGGGGCACATATCGTTTGTAGTAGGCAAGGATCATCGCCAGACTTGCGGCGCCGCATTCCAACGCCTCCATCTGCATGACGACGGGCACCTTAGCCACCTTCCCCTGAACAGGCGAGGGGATCTTTTTACCATTTGTTCCCATAGTCCACCTCAGCCTGTGATAAAGGAGATCGGTCTGACAGAGTCGGTGATGATATAGAAGGTGCAGACTCCGTCGGGACAGCTCTCAGAGTCAATCGTGACCGTATAGTTCCAGTCGGAAAGGTTCAGCAGATACGCCGTGTACTCGTCATAGTCCCCGGAGATATCCGCGGCGGAACGCGGCTTTTCGGAAATAGATGTTACCTTGCCGGAGATATCACTCATGCGCGCCTCGTCGCCGATGTCGATTTTATCGACGGAGGTAAGGTAACACACGACCTTTCCGTTTTCGGCAACGCCCGTCGCCTTGACGGTGGTGTTCAGACTGCCGACGATCCCCCACACGAGGACGGACGCCAAAAGCAGAAAGACCAACCCCAGAAGGATCCATACGCCGACGTTGGAAACCTTGATGTAGTCGCTGAGCTGTTCGGGAGATTTAACCTGCTCTCCTCTTTTTTTGGTTAAGATTGGATTTGCCATGGTGCCGCTCCTTATTCTATCGTTAAAATATCTATCATTCCGGTGACAGCCAGAACATCTGTCACCTCTTCGCTTACATGGATCAGCTTCATGCTGCCCTGACGCAGCATGCGTTTCTGCGCTTTGACGATCACGCGCAGCCCTGCGGAGGAGATGTAGGTAACGTCGGAAAAGTCGAGGATCAGCTCGGTGACGCCGCCGAGATCCTCCGTCTCTGCCTCAAAGATCGGTGAAGTGACTGTGTCGATCCTGCCGTGGGGGATCAGCGTCAGCACGGAGCCTTCGCGTAGATTGGTGACTGTCATAACTGCTCAACCCTTCTGAAATGGTGTTACTGAATCTCTGCCCATGCCGCGGCGGGGCATACTGATAATCACAGCATATTATAACAAAAAAATCAATCCTTGTCTATAAGAATCTTCATTTGCGGCGGATATACGGCTTTTGACAAAAGGAAAAACCGCCGCTGTGGGAGAGCGGCGGTTTAGCTATAGGAGCTTGATACGGATGCTGACCGTGGCTTTCGATCAGGATCTGTCCATGAAATAAGCTGTATTATATATGTATATACGCGCGTGCGGGATGTTATTCCTCCGGTTTTTCCTTGCCGTCCCCGCTCGCGCTTCAAGCGGTGCGGTCGAGGTCGTGCACCATCCTTACCTTCATCGCGTCACCCTCTACGATGATGTCCACCGCATTGATGTGCTTGTCGGGATGAGCTTTGATGAGCTCGTCGACATACATGTGGATGATCTTTTCCGATACGTGTTCGCCTTTGACATTAATCTTCATAAAAACATCTCCTTTACGCAATTCATTCGAACAGTTGTTTTATTTCTTACAAGTATATTGTAACAGAGAATCTGTGAAAATACCAGTTACAGCTTCACCATTTTCATATCATTTTGTTAACGGTTAATTCCTTTTAGAATAAAAAATGTTTCAAGTTGTAACCGTTAATTCCTCTTAGAAAATAAACCGATTTTTAATATATTTTGGAGAAAAATAACCGAAAACCCACAAGATTTTGTGTGCCGAAGTTTTTACGATTTATAATTTTTATGGAGAATTATAACCTGGTTTTCGGGATCGGCGTTCGAACATCGCGGGGCACAAAGAAGATGGCGCGGGCAAAAAAAGAGCAGGTACATCGCTGTACCTGCTCTGTGTTGTTTTGTGATTATCCAAAGAGATGGAACTGAACCACCAGCGCCGCAAAGACGATGGAGACCATCGACAGCAGCTTGATGAGGATGTTGATGGAGGGGCCCGAGGTATCCTTGAAGGGATCGCCTACGGTGTCGCCTACGACAGCAGCCTTGTGCTGGTCGGAACCCTTGCCGCCGTGGTTGCCGGCTTCGATGTACTTCTTCGCGTTATCCCAAGCGCCGCCGGAGTTAGACATGAAGATCGCCATCAAAAAGCCCGAAGCGGTCGCGCCCGCGAGCATACCGACAACGCCGTAGAAGCCCAGAACCAGACCGACGACGACCGGTACGATGATCGCGATGACGGTGGGCAGGATCATTTCCTTCAAAGAGGAACGCGAGCACATGTCAACGCACTTCGCGTAGTCAGGATCAGCCTTGCCTTCCATCAAGCCCTTGATGCTCTTGAACTGGCGTCTTACCTCGATAACAACGCTCTGAGCTGCTCTGCCGACAGCGTCCATGGTGAGCGCCGCAAAGACAAACGGCAGGCACGCGCCGATGAACAGACCGATCAGAACCAGCGGATTCATAACGCTGAAGCTGTCGTAACCGACGTTTGCAGCCTCAGGCATGCTGTTGATTTTGTCGATGTAGGAGGCGATCAGCGCCAGCGCGGTCAGCGCGGCGGAACCGATCGCAAAGCCCTTACCGGTAGCGGCAGTGGTGTTGCCCAGAGAATCCAGAGCGTCGGTACGCTCACGAACCTCAGACTCCAGACCGCTCATCTCGGCGATACCGCCCGCGTTGTCGGCAACAGGGCCGTAAGCGTCGGTCGCAAGGGTAATACCCAGGGTAGACAGCATACCGACAGCCGCCAGAGCGATACCGTACAGACCGATCTGGGGAGAAGCGAGCGTGCCGCCCGACACGAAGAACGCTACCAGAACCGCGATACCGACGATAATGATCGGAACAGCGGTGGATAGCATACCAAGACCCAAGCCACCGATGATGATGGTAGCGGAGCCGGTCTCGGATTTGGCAGCCAGGTTTTTGGTAGGCTTATAAGTATCCGAGGTAAAGTACTCGGTAGATTTACCGATCAGAACACCTGCGATCAGACCCGCGAGAACGGCAAAGTAGAGCATCCAGTGCTCAGCGCCGAGGATGAAGTAGATCAGCGGGAACGCGGCAAGCGCGATCAGGATTGCGGCGAGGTTGGTACCGCGCGAGAGCGCCTTTAACAGGAGCTTCTGTTCGGTTTTCTCACCGGTGCGGACAAAGAAGGTGCCGATGATGGAGCACAGGATACCCAGCGCCGCCATAATCATCGGGATCGCCATCGCCTTGAACTGCATGTCGCCGTTACCGGAGAACGCGGCTACGCCCAGCGCGGCACAGGAGATAACAGAGCCGACATAGCTCTCGTACAGGTCGGCGCCCATACCGGCAACGTCACCGACGTTGTCGCCGACATTATCGGCGATAACCGCGGGGTTGCGGGGGTCATCCTCGGGAATACCCGCCTCGACCTTACCGACGAGGTCGGCGCCTACGTCAGCAGCCTTGGTGAAGATACCGCCGCCGACACGCGCAAACAGCGCCATCGAGGAAGCGCCCATACCGAAGGTCAGCATCGCGGAGGTGATGCCTGCGGCGTCGAGCTTGAATACAAACTTTAACAGAGTGAACCAAATCGAGATGTCGAGAAGTCCCAGACCTACGACGGTGAAGCCCATGACGGAGCCCGCCGAAAAAGCGACTCTCAGACCCTTGTTCAGTCCGGTACGGCAGGCGTTCGCGGTACGAGCGTTTGCCGCGGTTGCGATCTTCATGCCGACAAAGCCGGAAAGTCCCGAGAAGAAGCCGCCCGTGATAAACGCGAACGGTACATAGGGAGTCAGCAGGCCGAAGATCGCCATCGCGCCCAGGATCACGAACATCACGATGAAGAAGATCAGTACGATGGTGTACTGTCTCTTGAGGTAGGCGTTCGCGCCCGAACGGATCGATGCGGAAATCTTTTTCATCCTGTCTGTACCTTCGTCAAAGCTCAGCACGCGTTTCGCCATGATGAGGGCGAACACCAGCGCCAGGATCGCGCCGACGAAGATAGCGATCACAAGATAAATATCCATTTGTTCTACGTCTCCTTTCTTAATGCTGAACCAAAATCAGCGTTTTTCTGTTGAAGGGGTATGCCGAGGTTCAGCTTAACGTACCCTTTATTTTACAATAATATAAAACGATAGTCAAGAAAAACACCGCTTTAAAGTGCTGTAATATTGACAAGTTTTTCACAGATTTTCGTGAATTATGTAAAAGTGATGACGATTTTATTCGCTTCCGAAAAATTCGGAACCGAATCTATTGACAACACTGTTTGAATGTGATAAAATTTCTTCGCAACCGAAAAATTCGTTTCCGAAAGGAGTTGAATCTATGCACGACGACCTCGACTTCAGGCTGTTCGACGCCCTGCGTCACGCGGGTCGTTCCATGCGCGCCCACCGACCGGGCTGTGACGACAAGGGCTGCGGACCCGCGGCAAAGCGAGAGATCATCCTCGCGATCCTTGCCGACAACGAAGGCGCGATGCGCAACAACCAGCTCGCCAGCGCTTTTCGTGTCAGCCCGTCAACCCTCTCCGAGATGCTTAACCGTCTCGAAAACGACGGCATGCTCACGCGGTCACAGGACCCCGCCGACCGTCGCGCGACGCTGCTCGCGCTGACAGATCAGGGCAAACAGCGTGCCGATGAGATCAAGGAGGAGACCCACCGCTCGTTCAAGGCGACCTTCGGCAACCTTACCGAAGACGAAAAGCGTCAGCTGATTGATCTGCTGCACAAGATCCCCGATCCCGACAAATCAGACTGATAACACTGCAACATTTTACATAACTATAGAAGAGGTGAAGATATGATTGCGATAATGCGACATTTCACAAAGCGCGACTGGTTCGCGACCGCGGGTGCGGTGCTGCTGATCGCGCTCTCGGTATATCTCGAGCTGCTCATGCCTGACTACATGAAGGAGATCACCGAGCTGTTGGTCATCCCCGGCTCCGAGATCCCCGAGATCCTGTGGGCAGGCGGCAAAATGCTCCTGTGCGCTTTGGCAAGCCTGATCGTCAGCGTGCTGGTCACGGTTATCTCCGGCTTTCTTGCCGCAAACTATTCCTTCAACGTCCGCGCAAAGCTTTATGACGCGGTTGAGAGCTTCTCGATGGCGGAGATCAACCGTTTTTCCACCGCGTCCCTGATTACCCGTTCCACCAACGATATCACGCAGGTGCAGACCATCATCGTATTCGGTCTGTTCGTCATCGTACGCGCGCCGCTGATGGCAATTCTCGCGGTCACCAAGATCGCCGACAAAAGTGCCGAGTGGACGATCTCGGCAGGCGTCGCGGTCGTGCTGGTCATCATCGTGCTGGGCATATGTTTCCTGTTCGCGCATCCGCTGTTCAAGCGTATCCAGACCCTGACCGATAACATCAACCGTATCACGCGCGAGAACCTGACCGGTATCCGCGTTGTCCGCGCGTATAACGCTGAGGATTATCAGAAAAACAAGTTTGAAGCGGCAAACGCCGACATTACCAATAATAATATGAAAGCCCACCGCATCATGTCGATCATGATGCCGTCCATGATGCTGATTATGAACGGACTGTCCCTGATCGTTTACTGGATCGGCGCGTATTTGATCGACGGCGCGCCACTGGCGGGCAAGGCGGGGCTGTTCCTTGATATGACCGTCTTTTCCCAGTACGCGCTGATGGTCATCATGGCGTTCATGATGCTGAACATGATCTTCATCATGGGCCCGCGCTCCCTCGTTGCGGCTCACCGTATCAACGAGGTCATCGACACCAAATCGTCGATCAGCGACGGCAAGGGCGTGGAGCACACCGACAAAACGGGCGAGATCGAGTTTCGCAACGTCAGCTTCAAGTACCCCGACGCCGCAGATTATGTGCTCAAGGATATCAGCTTTACCGCCCACAAGGGCGAGACGGTCGCCATCATCGGCTCGACCGGCTGCGGTAAATCCACCCTGATTAACCTCATCCCGCGCTTTTATGACGCGACAGAGGGCGAGGTGCTGGTTGACGGCGTCAATGTCAAGGACTATACCCTTGAGCAGCTGCACAATAAGCTCGGATACATCCCCCAGAGGGCGGTGCTGTTATCCGGAACGGTCAACACCAACGTCGCGATGGGCTCTAACGGTACCGAGGGCTACACCCAGGAGGATGTTGTGCGCGCCGTAGAGATCGCCCAGGCAAAGGACGTTGTCGAAAACTATCCCGAGGGCTACGATCACCCTGTCGCGCAGGGCGGCTCCAACCTCAGCGGCGGTCAGAAGCAGCGCCTGTGTATCGCGCGCGCCGTCTGCCGCAAGCCCGAGGTGCTGATCTTTGACGACAGCTTCTCCGCGCTCGACTACAAGACCGACCGCGTTCTGCGCGAGACCCTGAAAAAGGAGACTGCCGGCACGACCAACATCATCGTCGCCCAGCGTATCGGCACCATCAAGGACGCCGATCAGATCATCGTCCTCGATGAGGGCAGGATCGCCGCGATCGGTAAGCATAAAGAGCTGCTCAAGACCTGTGAGATCTATCACGAGATCGGTCTTTCACAGCTGGGAGAGGAGGAGCTGAACTATGACTGAGCATAACAACTCCAAGCCTCAATACATCAAAAAAGAGCGTGAAGCGCTCATCGGCGTGAACGCCAAGCAGCCTCAGGTGCGCAAAGGCATGGGCGGGCCGCGCGGTGTGGTGACCGAAAAGTCCGATAACTTCGGCGCGGCGTGGAAGCAGATGCTTTCTTACGCCAAGCCGCAGCTTCCCGCAATCATCATCGCGATGACCTGCGCCGTGATCGGAACGATCATCGCCCTGATCGGCCCCAAGCAGATTCAAAAGATCACCGACCTGATCACGCAGGGGATCGCCGGAACAATCGACCTCGACGCCGTCACGGCGACCTGCACCTTCCTGTTTATCCTCTACGGTATCAGCTGGCTGATGAACTTTGTCCAGCATTTCATTATGGCAACCGTCGCCCCTACGATCAGCCGCCGCATGCGTTCCGACATCACCGACAAAACCAACCGCATGCCGCTGAAGTACTTTGACGCGACTCCCTTCGGCGATATCCTGTCCCGTATCACGAACGACATCGACACCATCGAGCGCACGATGAACCTTTCTATCGCCCAGTTCATCACCTCAATCGCCCTGTTTGTCGGCTCGGCGCTGATGATGTTCCTCACTAACTGGATTTTGGCGGTAACCGCCATCGTCGCGTCCGTTCTCGGCTTTGTTTTTATGTCCGTCATCATGAAGCATTCTCAGCTCCATTTCAACCGCCAGCAGCGTCACCTGGGCGCGATCAACGGTCATGTGGAGGAAATCTATGCCGGTCACAACATCGTCAAGGCGTATAACTATGAGAAGGACAGCAAAGAGGAGTTCAGCCGTATCAACCGCCATCTGCGCGACAGCGCCTTCAAGTCCACAACCCTCTCGGGCGTGATGCAGCCGCTGATGACCTTTATCGGCAACCTCGGCTTCGTTGCCGTATTCCTGGTCGGCGCGCTGTTGGTCAAGAACAACGCCATCACCTACGGCGTCATCATCGAGTTCACTATCTATGTCCGTCTGTTCACCCAACCTCTGCAGCAGCTCGCTCAGAGCTTCTCGAGCATGCAGAGCACCGCGGCGGCCGCCGAACGTGTTTTTGAGTACCTCGGCGAAGAGGAGCTGTCCGACGAAAGCGCCAAGACCCGCAGCCTCGATACCGTCAAAGGCGACGTGCGCTTTGAGCACGTTCACTTCGGCTACAACCCCGACCGCATCATCATCAACGACTTTTCCGTGGATATCAAAGCCGGTCAGAAGGTCGCGATCGTCGGCCCTACCGGCGCGGGCAAAACGACCATCGTCAACCTGCTCATGCGTTTTTATGAGTTGAACTCCGGACGCATCTACATCGACGGCGTGCCGATCGACGAGCTGACGCGCGAGAACGTCCACGATCTGTTCTGCATGGTTTTGCAGGATACATGGCTCTTTGAGGGCACCGTGCGCGAGAATCTTGTCTACAGCAAGGAGAACGTCACGGATGAACAGCTCGAACGCGCCTGCAAGGCGGTCGGTATCCACCACTTCATCCACACCCTGCCGCACGGCTATGACACCGTACTCGACGACAAGGCGAGCCTTTCCGCGGGTCAGAAGCAGCAGCTGACCATCGCCCGCGCGATGATCGAGAACGCGCCGCTGCTGATCCTCGACGAAGCGACCTCGTCGGTCGATACCCGTACCGAGCGTATCATCCAGAAGGCGATGGACGGCCTGACTGAGGGCAGAACCTCCTTTGTTATCGCTCACCGTCTGTCGACCATCAAGAACTCCGATCTGATCCTCGTCCTCAAGGACGGCGATATCATCGGATCGGGCACACACGAAGAACTTCTGGCTCAGGGCGGATTCTACGCCGATCTGTACAACAGCCAGTTTGAGCAGAACGCATAATTACATTAATTCAGGGAGAGCGCGGCACACAGCTGTTCGCTCTCCCAAGAGTCAAAACGGAGCAATACTATGGTTATATGTGTATACGGCGCGGCGTCCAAGGAGATCGCCGAGCCATTCATAGAAGCAGGTCACGCGCTGGGATTTGAACTTGCTAAGCGCGGCCACAGTCTGATTTTCGGCGGCGGTGACCACGGCATGATGGGCGCAGTCGCGCGCGGCGCCCATGACGGCGGCGGTCACATCACCGGTATCCAGCCGAGCTTTTTCAACGTAGACGGCGTGTTATATGAGCGGTGTGACGAGTACATCTACACCGATACCATGCGCGAGCGCAAGCAGATGATGGAGGACAAAAGCGACGCCTTTATTGTCACGCCCGGCGGCGTGGGTACCTATGAAGAGTTTTTCGAGATTCTCACGCTGAAGCAGCTTGGCAGACACCGCAAGCCGATCGTCATCCTGAACACTGACGGTTACTATGATCCGATGCTCAGCATGCTGCAGAGCGCGGTCGACGCGAGGTTTATCAACGAAAAGAACCTCTCGCTGTTTTATCTCACCGACGATATCCAAAAGGCGCTCGATTATGTTGAGAATCCCGAGGACACGGAGATCAGCATCGAGACCCTGCGCAATCTGTAATACTAATCCTTAATAAAAACCTTTATCATCTATTGCGCTATATTTCGTATAGCTTTGTTGGGCTCCTTGACAGGCGGCAGCCTGCCTGCGTCGCCCGCCGCACTATCCGAAATATATCACTAATATCTGATTAAATCTTTTTATCAAGGATTAGTATAAACAAAAACGACCTGTTCACACAAGAATGACGTGACCCCCAAAAGTTGGACTTAATATTTTCAAGCGTAGTAGTTTAACAACTACTGCGCTTTTTGTTATGCAGCTAGAAGATTAATCCTGTAGTTAACAGGACTTAACCAGCCAAGTTTTTG
>Ga0256404_1000102_pt1 | contig 196753 bp, 181 predicted proteins | sample RumenRJG_01DNA_FD_185990 | JGI IMG/M metagenome (GOLD analysis project Ga0256404, IMG submission 185990) | Bovine rumen microbial communities from Lethbridge, Alberta, Canada - RJG_01 | ecosystem: Host-associated > Mammals > Digestive system > Stomach > Rumen | place: Canada: Alberta...
CGGGCGTTCTGCGCCGAAGCCTTGTCGAGCTCCTTCAATTCCTCAGCTTGCACGTGAAGCTGTTTGTTAATCCATAGCCGCCAAGTCTCCTCAAGCGGCACATTACAATTTAAATGATGTATCATAATTATCTATTGTTTATACCTGATATTGTTTTTGCAGATAAGGATTTCAGAGGGTTTAAGACAGATATTTTCGTCGGTGATGCTGACGCGATACACCTCGTTACGGATGAACTCGCCCAATTGGTTTACATTGCGGGAGTTTGCTCCCAGGTTAAACAGGTTGAGTACAGAACGCAATGAACTCTCAATGATGACCTGGCATGAATCAGTGCCCGTAGCCACCACTCGCATTTTCACCCGCTCGCTCAACGGTGATATCAACCAGCCACGCCGTCGCTCGACGATGAAGTGTTCGTCATCACACTCCACCGCCGAGAACCACGTTTGCGATTTTACTCCTATTCAATCTGTTCGGGCTAAATGGTTTACTACCATGTGTGCCCGCATTTATTGCAGTGGTATTCAGGCTCTTCTCCAGCAGAACCTATTAAAGCACCAATGCCAGCCCCAATTGCAGCACCGATCGGGCCACCTAAAGCAAATCCTAACCCTGCGCCACCCAATGAACCATGAACCTTGTGCGGACCACTGTTTTTTGATGTAAATAATCTGGATGTGCCAACATCAGTCGAACCACATTTTGGACAAATTGCCATAATTTTAACGATTTTAAAGATGTTTATAATTTAAGTTATTTCTTCAGCCCCTCTTAGAATGATTTCTTGGAGAGACAAAACTGATAATACATGATAAAAGATTAAACTAGTAATCTTTCTTTGCTTGTTCAATAAAGCGCTTTATGAAACCTTTATCACCAAGCACTTGATCAATAGCCGCCTTGAGGTCAGATCCTGAGATACTTGTGCCACCACTGCGACCGGCAGCAAAGGATAATGCTTTCAGATAAACATATCCTGATGCCAAAGTCAAAGCATATTGTGCGGCACTCATCACCACTGCGCCCCCAATAGAGCCGATGAGTGGAATGAATTTCAATGCGCTGGCTACACCCGAAACGGCAATATACCCAGCAAGATTGGTTGCAACGCCAGAGCCAATAGACTTGATGATATTTTCAGCAAATGGAAGATTAATCTTATTGTTGATGCGTATGTACATTCCCCAGATGCTTGCGGCACCTGCTGCGAGGTCTGCACCAGGAATAGGAATCCAAGAGGATGCTACAGCTAATTTGCTGTGAGTCTTAACGACATCGACAATTTCTTTTGGCAGTAGATTATCCGCTTGTCTGTCAAGCTGTTCTACCACTTCTTTTGCGACATGAAGTAATTCGTGATCAACATTCATAATACTTGTTTTTTAGTTGATTCGTTCGACGTTGAGGTAATTCATGTTGAGGATGCCCGCACGACGGATGTCGATGCCGTAAATGCGCATAAATGCGTCCACAACGGGTTGTCCACCATTGGAAAGGACTGGATTGCTCATAGATTGGGTAACGACCTCGACAGTCATGCCAGGCTCAATACGGATGCCGTTATTGTTGCACATCCGCTTAGTGGTAATCAGAAATCTTGCCATAGTTTTTTATAAGGTTTAAGTTGCCACTGGCTCCCTGTAGTGGCGGGGGTTGGTTAATGGTTCTATCATGGGCATAAAAAAGAAGCGCGGGAGTCTGTACTTGTTACTCGTCCCACGTTCTGAGGCTCTAGCATTGCCCATTGAGGTTGAACGAGCAACGCAGAAGCCCACGCCGAATATGCTTTATTGCATCACCGCTCATACGGCAATGACAAATATACATATCCCACACAGGACATCTACCGTTGCTTCATCCTTGACCTCAATATTGAATTTGCTAGATTCCAGAACGTCAAGAACAAAGCGCTAAGTAAACGCCTTTCTTTATGTCATGTTGTCCCCTGCCATACACCCACCCCCTGGAGTGGACTTCTGCCAAAGAACAACCGCAAATATACACATTATTTCACTATCTCGTTACATTTAATAGCAATTTTTTACTCAAAAATGGAGAAAAACACGATTTTGTTAATGTTTTAAACAAGCCAATATTCATTCATCTTGTTTCTTACTTGCTGATTTCCAAAAGGCTAAAAGAAAAACGGCTTCTAACTTGCCGTTTCTCTCACTATAGTCCTCACACTACTTGGATATCGTGGAATGATCAATCGTCTAAAGCTGTAATAGAGGCTTCAGTTAGTATTGTCTCTTTCGACTGACTACCCGGATGTACATGGCGTTGGGATATTTCTTCCTCGCCTTGTAGTGAATGTATATCCGGCTCTTATTCATACTCTCGATATGGATTAGCCTATCATCCACTTTTACCTCATAAATGTAGATAGTGGGGATGGGCATTTTGGTGGTAGTGTTTCCAGCCCACCATTCAATCAATAATTCTCTAATCGTCTTGATCATTTCAGTTGATATCGGTTTATGAGGATCGAGACCTGCTTGGCTGTGAATTTTCCTCCTCTGCTGGTCGTGAAACCCTCATTGTTTAATATTCTAGCCATCTCGCTCAGGTTATTGGTCTCTCGCACCAGAATCTTCAGCATTGCAACAGCTCTCTTGTTGTGAGGATTGTTGGCTGCTTTCTCCTGGTTCGTCTGCCGGCTGTTCGAGATAGCTTTTTCCATATTGCCCGTCAAGTTTTCTGGTTTACCAAGTTGACACCCTTGTTCCTTTTTCACTTGTAGGGCTGCTCTGGTACGCTGACGGATCAGTCCAGCTTCATATTCACTGATGGCTGCAATAATCGTCAGTACCAGTCTATTTGCTCTTGGGAAGTCACAGAATACGATTTCTATGCCCGAATCCAAAAGCTGGCTCGTAAAGGTCACGTTTCTTGATAGTCGATCCATTTTGGCGACAATCAGTGTGGCCTTCATCTTCTTGCAGAGTTCCAATGCCTCGTGTAGTTTGGGACGCTGTGTTTTTCGTCCTGATTCAATTTCCACGAATTCAGCTATCGGTTCCTCTCCGCTAAGATAGTTTCTGATAATTTCTTGTTGTGCTTGTAATCCCAATCCTGACACACCTTGCCGTTGTGTCGAGACTCTGAGATAAGCCACATATGCATTATTATCCATTGTTTGAAATATATTAAACCCTCGTTTAGTATTGTTCAAGAATAGTGGGACTCTCCAAAATCGCCTGGAAAATCCCACTTTCTATCATTTTTCCGATTTTGTGATAATGCCATATTCTTGAGAAATGCGTTCTTCGTAATTTTCACATTTCTCTATTTCACTATCCAGAATAGAAATCAGATTGTCAACGAAGATGTGTTCTATCGTTTTCAAAGTTTCGCCCTCTTCAGAAATGAGCGTTACTTCAAATAGATCTTCTCCTTCGTTCAACACCACTTGAACGTAGCCGGTGTGGATGAATCCTTGTACATGAAATTTCACGCCAACTTCAACGATAGTAATGGTAGCCGGATTGATGCCCCAGCTCATTACGACAAAAGGATTGGTTCTGAAGATGCTGAGGATATAACCAGCAATCTCTCTGCTATATTCTTCGTCCATATCACTTCCTCCTCTTGTTAATGTCCGCGATCAGTTTCCGGTTAAGAGCGTTGAGGGATTTGTAGATTCTCTCATAGCTCTTTTCATATTTAGTGCCCTGGAGTCTTAATCCGGCACTCACAAAATGGTTAGCTGCATCGAACACGTCTTTCTGTGCCCAACGAAGCTCTTGCAGTTGTTGTTGATCGGTCAGTCTCATAGTCGTTCAGTTTAAATAAGTGTTGTTAACTACGGTCTTGTAATAGCTTCCGGGACCAGGTATTCTCACTATCTTGAAAACGATCTGCCACCAGTCGCTCTTAAGGTCAGGTTTCTCATTCAGCAGCATCTCAACGATAGCCGGATGAATGGGAAAACAGTACTGGAGCGCTCGTTTCTTACTCGATTCAGATAAAGCCGCCCAATACTTCAATGTCATTTTCTTTGTTTTCTGTGCCATTGTTGTTTTTGATTTATGAAGAAGGCCCCCACATGTCGAGTTTTGTGAGAGCCTTCATTCGGTTAGTACTTAGTCCGCCCCAATCAGATAAAGGGGACGGGTTGCTTACTCATAATTTCCGCTACAGCCTTTGAACCTTCCCATGATGCCCGGTTCCTAAGGTCGATGTAACGGTTCTTCTCGTCCGCCATCCATAAGATCGTCTCTTTGATCAGGCGGAAAAGGTTCTGTTGTAAGGTGGGATGCATGAAACGGATTGACTCGGTGAACTTCTTGTAATCAAAGCCATAATCGTTCAATGCTTCCTCAAGTTGTTTCGCCGCTTTATATTCAAGGCTGTTTTCTAATTCTGCTTGTGTCATTACGTTTGGATTTTATGTACTTGCTGTCAATCTCAATCAATTGCTCAAGTACAAGTTCACTATTAAACAATACAGATCTGCCTATTCGGATTACTGCTGGTGATTGGATATCTTTTCTTGCTACCATTCTACAAGCAGTTGGTACTGAACACTGCAGAAAGTCAGCTAATGCTTTATAACCACGAAGCAGATTCGTTGTTTTCTGCGGTACAATATCAGGAGTGTCAATAGATTTGATAGCTGCAGTGACGATTTGATAAATATCCTCGCCGGTCAAATCAACACCTCGTTTCTCCAGCAATTCTTTCGGTAATTGGATGTCATCAATAATGTCTTGCATAATATTCTTCCTCCTTTCTCCAAAAATCCAGATCGTTCTTCACCATTTCGTAGGTTGATCTCAGTTCTGTCCTGTCTAACCTGGGATTGTGTTGTTGATATGCTGCTTCTATCTCTCCAAAAGTCAGGTCAGGATAAGTTTGCAGCAGTTCATAAATCTCATCATAATATTCATAGAAATAATCGTCGTAAAACCCCATCGAATAATCGCACTGATGATTATATACTCCAGTGCAGTTCTCGATGATATGCTCGACGAATGACAAGCAGTTCAGAAGGTCTCGTTTTACCGTAAATTCATGGTCTGAGTGTGGATCATAATACCCACAACTCATATTCACGGCACTAACTTGAAGACCATTCTCCTTCAAGGTCAGCACATCGGTCATCATTCCTTCCTCTAGATGATAACCGAAAGCTTCATATCCGGTAGCCTCGATAAATTCTTTAGAGCTTATTTCAGTTGAGCAGATGGAAGTGATAAGGTCTGAACTTCCTCGTCTATCACACTGAATCACAAATCTCACGTCCTTGAAGAAATCCATGTCAGCCTTAGAACTTCCAATACATCCGACTTCTTCACTAACGAAAAGTGAAACTTTAATGTTCTCGTATTTCATCAGACACTTCAGACAAATCCAGACTCCATTCTTGTCATCAGCTCCAAGTCCTTCAAGTCGTTTATTCTTGGGACTATAGCCGAATATGATGTCCTTGGTCTCGATAGCCTGAAAATCTCGTGAATGAATGCTTTGTACTTGATCTATGTGAACGACCAAGCACGGGTAGGTATCGGAAACGCCTTTAGTCACGTAGATGTTCCCGATTTCTTTGTCAATATCAACTTTCGCTTCTGGTACATTGTTTCTAAGCCACCAGAGCAGAAATTTGATCATCTTCTGTTCCTTTCCACTCTTGCTGTGAATGGAATAGAGTTTCTTAAGCAGTTTCATAATGTCTAAGCTTCAATAAGGGCCTCCTCCTCGACTTCTACAAGGGGCAGCTCAGTTTGTTCATTAATCTCGTCGTAAAGCTCATCACCAATAAGGAACAGGATCTGGCAGTTGATATATACTTCAACCATTTCGATGTTCACAGTCTTGGTCTCATACATGCCCAGTTCTTCATTCCAGGCATTGTAGGTAGTAAGGATATCGTCTTGCTCATAGTATTTCTGGTCAAAGTCACAGAAATGCCAGTTATCTTTCTTGTATTGAAGTTCAGCAGCTTCTTTACATTTCTGACAGCAATAATGTTCGCTGGTAATCTCGCTGTAAAAGAGTTCATCAGCGTAATACTCCGGCGAAAGCATAGTACCTCCACATTCGGGACATTCATCAAGATCATCCTCAGTGTGGTAGTAATTGTCGTTCCAATAAGTGAAATCTTCCATGCAGTCCGAATCACATGTAATTTCACTGCCATGATAGAATACATCCGTGATTTCGTAGGCGTCTCTATCTTGGTACTCCGCATAGTACATCTCCTCATCATCGTCCTCCAGTTGCCCATTGGTCGTGTCGAGATTATACGAGTAATCCACATCTGTGTAATTGTAAGCGATGTTTGAGTCAAGGTTATAGTACTTGAAAGAATCTTGATAACTGAGTTTGTCACCCCAGTCCAAGTCACATTCGATATAGAACTTCTTGTGTGAAAGTGAATTTCCTTCTACATCGACAAAGCCTCTTGAATTTCCACAATCGGCTCCAACGATTTTATAGCCATCGATTTCTCCAGCTTTAATGAGGGCATCTACAAGTGCTCTCTTAAGGATATCGCTCTGGTCCTTTGCATACTGACGTTCTGCAAGTCTCCATACCTTGTCCTCTTCATCATGTACCTCAGTGAAGATGATACAACGGGCAAGAATCATCCCGTCATCTCCCACAAGTCGAGCAGCCTTAGCCTTTACACTGTCTCGATAGAAATTGTGAAAACCTCGGTCAATCATACACGAGTTCATTCCAGGAGAACAAGCCTCACCGGAATAGATCTCAGCGAAGTCATGGTCAACAAGCAAGGTATAGTTGGGTAAGGTTCCAGCAATATATACTTGCCAGTCTTGAGAAAACTCCTCACAAAGCCATGTTTTAACCTGTTGTGGTAAAGCTTGGCCAATGTTAGTTTCGTCGATGAGCTTGGAATAGAATCGTCCTGCTCTCATCTTGAAAACACCGTCATTGTTGTCGTGATTGATATAACGGATAAAAGCGATTGAACCATCCTCAGGTACACCATTGTAGGCATCGGTCTCATAGGTGTCCGAGTGAAAGGTGGTCCCGTTCAAAACTACAGTATACTCGAGGCCCTGATGAACCCCGGCATCTGCAATCATCTTCGTTAACGTGGCCTTCATTTCCGGCATACTCTTAATAGCCAGAAGCGACCAGTCACCACGTTCCCTGCAATAAGCCCAAACTGTTTTACTCTTCAAAAGGGCAAGCAGGATTTTGTTTCTACGGCTCTTAACACCGTTTCCGTGCTCAACATAGCCAAAAAGTTCTTGATACTCTTTGGCATTTGCAAATGATTGAATCTTGTTCATTTTTCTAGTCTTTAAAATGTTGTTTGATAAGTTGTTAAATGAAAAAAGGAGCCTCCACCGTTATCTTGGTGAAAGCCCCTTCTTCGGGAGCATGAGGTGTCGTTCCTCTATGCTTCAAAAATGGTTTACGATAGGAACCAGGAATAGGTTGAATCTGTTCCTTTAAGTGTGGCAGTAAGGCCTAGAGCGATATCAGTTGCATTTACTTGGCGCTGGATGAAGGAATCGATGTAACTTCCCTTCACAGCCCCAGTCATGAGGTTGAAAAAGTTCCACATGCTCAGTTCGCCTTCTCCGTTTGCCTTGAAGTTGGTATCGCGGATATATTGTTTAGCGATGTTGTTTACCATAGAATCGGTAATCAGCAGCTCGGGGATTGTCCGTTGCTTGTAGGTCGGAAGGTAGTTATAGAGTCTCATCCGTCCCAGCAGTAATGCAAATTGATGTTCGCTCAGGCTCACTTCACCCAAGGATTTCATCAGGTGAATATGTCTGGCCCAATCGTATTGTTGCAGCAGCTCAAGAACACCACGATAGATCTCGGCGGTGCTCATTGCTCGTTGGTCTTGCTTGTAACCGTCAGTCCAAAGGCAAAGGTTACAGCATGCCTTGTTCTGGAATCCGACGGCAAAAGTGAATTTTTGTGCCGTCAGTCGTCCGTTCAAGTTCTCCATACCGTAGGATTTCACCCCACAGATGGAAAGGTTAAGTCTGTTTCCGTTAATGTCCTGCCATAAAGAAGGTATCTCAATGCAGAAACACATCCGTTCCCAGTACATAGTTTTGTCTTCCGGCAGAAGTTGTGAAGCGGGTTTATTGATCGCTTCTGGTACCCTGCCGCGAATAATGTGGCTCACTCGTATTTCAGGCTCGGCGATTGTTTCTCCTTGATAGAAGTCTCGTGCTGCCTGGTAAGTGGCCTCGATAAATTGGTTGTGGCTGATCAAAACCTCGTTATCTTTAGCGTAAACGGGGATGATGCAGTCGTTCATAAGCTCACTCCTTGTTGTCGGTTGGGAGTTGGCCTCAATGAATGGGGAGCGGGTATCTTCGGTAATGATTTCAGCGTCGATAATGGTCTCCCCGATAGTTGTTGTTTGCTCCGCCTCGACTACCATTGGGAGGTAGGATGGCGGAATGATTGTTGTTTGTTCCATTTGTTCTTTAGTTAGTTAAATGGTTAATTACTTTGGTGGACCCCGAAGTTTCTCCAGGATCTTCACCAGTTTTTTTGAGTTCTTAAGTAGGGTCGCGATTGTCTCTGCAACCACGATAATTCCATCAATTACGGTGCTGGTCTTCGATTTCTTTACAGCTACACCCGTGATGTTGATGGTTCTTCTTTCTTCTCTTCTTCTTTCTCGTCTTTTTTCTTGTCACCGCCCCAATTCTTGATCTTTTCTGCAATGTCCAGTAATGCAGATACACCGAAAAGGGCCATGACGATTTTTGGTAAATTGTTCATTGTCTTCTCTCTGTTTTGTCTGTTTGTTGTTGTTAAATGTTAGTAAATAAATGTTAGTTAAATCTCTTATGTATAAGGGTTTTTCGGGAGAATTGGATGGGGTGGAAACGGAAAAAAACAAGGAGAAAAATGGGCTTTTGGGATAGAAATGGTGAAGTTTTGAGATTGATTAAAAAACTGATGATGGAGATACCGCAGTTAAATATTGTTAAATCGAATATAATCTGTTTATTTTCAATAGATAACAGGGTTGGTTCTAGGGCCGAAAAATGGCATTTTAGGTTCATTTTTGCCGTTTTCGTTTTTTTCTTAACATTCGTTTATCGTACTATGTATATATAAGCGCGACTCAAAAACGCTTAATGCAGTCAACTTTAATAATCAAAAATTCTCAAAAAATGAACGAAGTAATCATCAACAATCGAGCGGAGATGCGACGGGTGGAAATGGCAGCAGGTCTGGAAAAACAAATCGAACGGCAAGCATGGATGACTGTTTCACGAAAACGCCCCCTTACGGCGATCCACCTCGAACTGTACGAGCAACAGCTCCTGTGGGACGAGGTATCCCGAAACAACGAAATCCAGTGGACCACAGAGATGGCCCTGCGATGGAAAGAAAAACTGAACTGGAACCTGTTCTCAAGATGCGCCCACGGCCAGGCGGTAACGGCCGAAGGAATCGAAGCCCTCGCCCACCTGTGGGACTGGAAAGCCCTCACCGCGAACCCCAACGTGAGGATGACCAACGAACTTGTCCGCAAGTACATCGCCAAATGGGACTGGAGCGCAATGGCGTGGCGCTCATGGGAAGGCTACGACGCCCGCGAGTTCTACTCCCAATTCTTCGAGCGAGTCCCCCTCAACGGATTCAGCGGATCAAAACTGGAATTCGCCCTGCACCAACAAGAAGTGGAACGCCTATGGAAAGAGATGAACGAGCAATGAAACAGCGGATACTCGAGAACCTAACAACGACCGAACGCCTGACCCTGCTGGAGCAGATATTCGCTCCCGGGGCGGGTGCCCGTCTTGAACAATCCTCATGCCGGTTGAGTGACATGGAATGGATGTTCGACTTCAATGTAGTGAACCTGGTCGAGTGCAAATACACATACGACAATGCTAATGATCTCTTTGGTGAATTGAGAAACATGTTGATGCCTATCCAGGGAATACACCCCAACTACGGGCTTCTGTGTTTCATCCACATCATCATGTCAGATGGTAATAGTGACAACGAGGCATTCAGCAGGGAGATTCTGAGGTTTATCGACGACTGCAAGTCCTTGGATATGGTATTTGATCATTTCTTTAGCACTAGCAGTCTCCAAGACGATATTACCCTGCGGGTCATCTTTGTCGATGATGAGAATCTCGAAAACATACGTGATTGGGTAACTAAGGATAGTAGATTATGATCCAATTCACAGAGAAACAATCAATAAAATAACGTGTAACTATGAACGAAAAAGAAAAAAACGATTTGAAAGAGATCCTGAAAGGGATTATAGATGACATTGTGGTTGATGCATTCACTCGTATTAACTATGCCTACCAGTATCATCGTGAAGGAGTAATAAATGAGGATTCAGCGCCCAAAGCTGGAGAGACAAAGACGAGAATAGTTTTCCCCCACTTTAGCAATGGTGAAACACGAATAAGTGAGCAAGAGCTTCGGTTTGCTTTTGTTGAGGCTTTTAATGCTTCGCAAGCCGTTAAGGACAATAATCTGTTTTATTCGGTTGAAACGCCGACAAGACTAAAGTATAAAGACTTTTCATCAGCCCCCAAACAAGATACAGGAGGTCGTAGTGGAGAATTTGATATGGTTATCTTCAATGACAAGCAAGAGAGAGTATGTTTGATCGAGTTTAAAGCTAACAATGCAGATGCAACAGAACACAAGAAGGACTTACTAAAGTTGAATGAAGAGGGAAATGGCATACTCACATATTTCATTGAGGTACTTATATCATATACAACTGGAGATGAAGAAACAAAAACTATTGGCTCATTAAAGAGAAAGATCAAGCTCAACAATAAAGAAGGCAAAACATTAATAAGATGCTATGCCTTAGAGGGTAATCGCAGAAGTAAAGATAAGAAAGGTGAAGATATAAGTCATCTTTTGGAGTGACAAAGTGAATCACAATCCGCTTCATATCTTAATTCAGATTGATTTGATTAAAGAAAAGTAGTATATTTGCAGAGTCTGTAGATGTGTACTTTAACGTTATTATTTTCACATAGTTAATGAACAATAAATTAGATAACAATATGGATAAACTATTAAAACTAGATTATTTCGAAAGGCTTATTTCAGATAATCATTCTGAATCATACTTTATCGAGCAATTCTTGAAAGGTAGTGGTAATGAGTTGAAAAAAAAGTTTTGGAGTTCCCGTTCATCTTCTCGACTTTGTTTCGACTTGTATTCATGGCTATGCAATGAGCCAAAAGTCAATAATTTTCAATTTGAAAAACAGTTACCAGGTGTAAAGACTGGTAAAAACAGAGTATCTGGAGTACCAAATATGGATGTTTACTTTGAATATGAAAATGATATTATTTTTATTGAAAGTAAATACACAGAAAAGGATTTATGGAAATACAAAAAGGATAAAAAGGATGATGGTTTTCATTTGAGCGAAGCATACTGGGGGACTAATAAAGACGGCTATAAATCCTGCAAATTGAATAACGGAGAGCGTTTTTATGGTAAACAGTATATAGCTGATAAGTTCTCAACGTTTTGTAACGAGATTCAGGGTTTGATTGACGATAAGATACGAGACAATGAGGAGTATTCTAAGTATAGTTGGTTCGATCCCAAACAAGAAACATGTCATTTGTTTGGAATTATCTTTTATGTTCTGAATAATGACATAACGGATAGAAACATTTGTTTATGCAATAATGTTTGGAGATGCGAAGATTCTAAAGACAGTTTCACCATGAATGATTCTATTGTTGGGATTTTCAAGGATAAAGCAGAAAAGATGCTTAATGACATTTTCAAGTTACAAAACTGCACCTTCTCATTTGAGGTAAATACGATACAAGATATACTGTCAACTGGTTTTATGGGCTTTAACTTTTCAGAAGCTAAACTCTATGCAAGGGAAGACGTGTTAAAAGGCTATATAGAACGCACTTATACGGTAAAAAAGCGGTAAATTGATAACTGAAAAATATCCTTCATGCTTTAATCGGTGTGAGGGATTTATCTTTCTAGTTCTCGCTTCACTAACTACAATCCGCTCAAGAACCTGACGATTCCTCATCATATTCGGAATCTCCTCAGAACCTTATCGCTATTCTTTTACCCTCATTCACTTTACGCCCCTCTCTCGCTTTAGGCTTCGAGGGTCTGTGAATGTCGGCTAAAAGGCTTTCGCACTTGTTAGAATAGAAGAAAGGAACGGCTCGCTATCGCTCACCCAATCCGTAAGCAGAGACCCACCTGCTGCCGCCTCGCCTCTCGCCCCGTCCGCTCCTGTCTCTCTTGTTTCGGATGGAGTGCGTCCCCAAGACGCACTGTTCTTTACCTTATTTATCTCCTTCTCTATCCTCTACCTGTCCATTTTTTATTAGAAAATTTGCATAGGTATATAAAAACAGCAAAAAAAAGGACACTTAATAAAAAGGAACAACAATACCAATTCCTCCCGTTTGTTGAAAGTCAAGTTTTTTATCAAGGAAAAAATTGTATCTTTGCAGTATCTACAGACGTGATGAGTTATTCTGATTCTTTCGTGATATACTTTTGTTGTTAAATGCAGATATTCAGAGAACTATAAATCGAAATAAGATATGGAAAAGATTCTGACAAAGGATTTCATAACGGACGATAAGACGAATAAGGTCTTTATCTCCAGTTTAATAGACACAAAGACAGGTGACCTTGATAAAGAGGCACGGGCTAATGTGAAATCTTGCATCATGCAGTTTGAAAAGGACTGTGAACTATTGTACAACACTAAAGATGTTTGGGCTCGTGATTATATGCCTATTCAACTGACCAAAAACACATATCTGGGATATACCTATAAGCCTGACTATCTCACAAAGTCTCCTGAGTATGCAAAGTGTGTTACAAACTGGAAACTTCATAATGTCCATGCAGAGAAGTATGATTTCAATGGTTTTAAGGTTGTCCAGATACCTCTCATTCTTGATGGAGGTAATGTAGTCAAAGCTATTCTGGATGATAAACCGTGTATGATCATGTGTGACAAGGTTCTGCTAGAGAACAACATTGACAAGAATAACTTCCATAAATGGTGGAAGGAATGGTGGGAAGAGAATTTTGATGGTACCGAAATGAAACTCGTGCTCTTACCATGGGAAGGTTCTAAAGTTGACCCCATAGGCCATGCCGACGGGATGATTCGATATATCGATAAGAACAAAGTATTAATTACCAACTATAAAGACTTTAATGAGGAGCATTATAACGATATGGTGAATGTATTGGATGGATTCAATGTTATCTCTTTACATTTTTCGGATTTAGAACAATTTAAGAACAACAAACTATTCAGTGTTTTATTGGACCGCACCTGGTGCTATATCAATTACCTGCAAGTAGGCACACGAATACTTGTTCCAAGACTTGGTTATGATCCATTGGACAATGAAGCTCTGAAGCAGATAAGAGAAGCTTTTTCAGCAAATGAAGATGAGATAGAGCTGATTTCTCAAGATATGACCTCTATCGTTGAAGATATGAATGATGAGAAGAACTCAGGAGGCGCTTTGAATTGTTTGACTTGGACTATCCAGTCATAATAGCGAAAAAGAAAAACAGCCAACCCCATCATTAATTTGATAGAGTTGGCCTTTTTCGTTTACTTGGAATTGGATTTAGACTTTTTATATTCGCTGTAAGGTTTGTATTCGCCTCTCTTTATCCCGAACATTTCAGCGTTTTTACCATTAGATCGATTCCCTTCATATCTCAGATTAGCCTCATCATGACCTGTCGAAAGAGAACATAACACGTGATGGGTGATGGCTTTCTTAATATCCGTTTTTAATACAAATATATTAAAACAAAAATCGTGTATAAAGAGCAATGGAACCTGAGTCAGATTTCTTTTTGTGATTTTGCTCACTATATCAAAGAAATGCATTAACTTTGCAATTATGAAACATATCAAGATACGAAATTTGGGCCCAATCAAAGAGGCTGATATTGAATTGAAGCGAATCAATGTAATCATTGGTCCGCAGAGTTCAGGTAAAAGTTGTGTCCTGAAAACCGCTTGTTATTGTACCTGGGTAGAGAAGCGTATTGAACTGACTCAGTCAGCAGATTTCTTTGCGAAAGACGGTAACTTCACAAAGGAATTTGAGCGTTTTCACAAGTTGAAAGGATATATCAAACCTGATACCTTTATCAGCTATGAGTCTGAATTCATGTCTTTTTCATTTGATAATGCTTCAAACAAATTCAATTTTAAGTGGAAAGAAGGCAGATGGGACTACCATCGCTCCAAAGTGACATATATCCCCGCCGAGCGCAATCTTGTTGCAGCTATTCCAAACTGGTTCCAAGTCAAATTTGCTGATGACAATATTCGTGACTTTATGGCAGATTGGGAATCTGCCCGTCAAGCGACGAAAGAAGATTTAGAGGTTTTAAATCTTGGAGTGTCATACAGATATGATGCTGCTACAAAGTCTGATAAAGTTCAGGTATCCGAAGGCGTTACACTTGACTTTACCAATACATCAAGTGGTTTACAGTCAGTCATTCCGTTGTTTATACACCTTAGTCATATCACTAACATTAGGCACTCAAGGATAGAGAGTTTTGCAAATTTACAAGAACAAGGAGTTTTGTTAGCGAAATTGGATGAGGAGGATAAGAAAGATGTCTTTACGAACTATGTTCATACTCATCATTGTGATATCTTTTTGGAAGAGCCTGAAGCTAATCTTTTTCCTCCGACCCAGGCAAACCTTGTGGAATGGCTGTTGACTAAGACTGAGGGCAAACATCCCAATAGTCTTTTTATTGCTACTCATAGTCCATATATTTTAAATGCCTTTATTGAGAAGCAAGAGATTGATATGACTTTGTTGTACACCAAAACTACTGATGATGGTTTTATGACAGTAAAGAGCGCCATAGAAGAAGATATTCAGGCTATATATGACTTTGGTGTAGATGCATTCTTTAACATAGAGACCTTAGGCTGATATGAAAATGAAAGACTGGCATGTAGTCCCAGAATGCTACATTGACACAAGCCTTACTGCATTTCTGCTAAATTCATCTGGTGTAAACCATAAAAAAGGCTGTAATGAAGTAGCTAGAAGCATGAAAGAGACAAATCTAAAGGATCAGTTCTCTATCGGCATCATTGATAACGACAAGCGCAAGCCCTCGTATGTGAATGAGTTTATAGAAATTGCTAATACAAAGCATATCTCACTACTTAAACACAGGGATCGTCCTCACTACTTGGTCATGGTAAGCCCAGCTATGGACCGTTTCATATTGGATTGCTCAGCTGAATTAGGCGTTCATCTTGAAGGGTATGGTCTTCCTACTAGATTGGAAGAGTTTATAAAAGTCACAAAAGATGTCAAAGCCAAGAAAGATCCTCGTTTTAAAGCTCTTTTTGGAGCATTGATTAAAGCGGAAGAGATGAATAAACTTTGCTCTGCATTAAATTATCTGAACGACAATCAATATAAAAGTGACATGTCGGAACTCCAAAAGATATTTGCAGATAAATGATACATACAGAATATTCTATTGGTGAAAACAAGCATGTTTCAACGTGATTGTTTTTTATTAGTCATCTAAATACTTGAATGATAATTACATAAAACGAGGAAATAAGAATAGGCACAAAAAAAGCCCCAAAATAATATAATAATGTCTTTTAAACACATCAATTAGGCACACTTAAAATGAATCAGTTGGTGAGCTATAAGTCCAAAAATAATCGAATTACAGCTCACTTCCTCATTCCAAATCTGCCGAATTATACTAAAAATACCCATTAGCGGCAGAATATAGTATATAGTATATTTTGCCGAATCAATGCTTTTTACTGCGTTGGCGGCAGAATATAAGACAATAACAAGTCCAACCTGCACGTCTTATTGTGTTAATTGGACCACTTTCATTTGTTTTTGTCTGGGGCAATCAGATAAAAATTATCGTTAAATGGCTTATTCCTATTCTGATATCACATTTCTCGAGAACCCATTCAGTTTCTCGGTCGCCCTCAAAACTTCATTGGAACCTCTTCGAACGATTTTTCCCTGATGTCCACTTGGCCTTCACTTGTGCTCCGGCCAGTGTCCATTTAACCAGGAAAAATGCTTACGCCGTTGTGGAATAAGAAGATAGGAACGGCTCGCTATCGCTCACCCAAACTGCCTCTTCTCCCCTTTGTTAAATTAAGTTGGCAAAATTCAGCTGTTGGCAAAATTGGTCTTTATCGATTGGCGGGGGAATGATAATGTTGTAATTTGTGTTATTTTAAGAGAGAGAGAGGCGGTTTAGGTGAGCCGAAGGCGAACCGTTTTTTTCTCTTTATTTATCTATCATTGAACTGATTATCACACCCATACTCGACCTGTTATTCTTAGAAAAATCAAATACCTCTATAAGAATCAATATTTCTATAAAAATATTATTCCATTATCGATAGAGTATTGGACCTGTTTTTTTTAGAAAATTCCGATATCTCTATAGTAAGCATGTTTTGTCAGAAAAAAATTACACTATAGAGTACCAATTCTTCCGAAATTTCAAAATACCACTTTTTTATAAAAAAATCCAAATACTCTATAGGAATAGGGATTATTACTAAAAAATAGGTATGATAGGTTACCGAATTCCTCCGAAATCCAACAATACCACTTTTTTGGATCTGAACGAAAAAATGAAGACCAACCCGTGATAGAGTTGATCTGTTTTTCAATTAATGTCCTGACTTATACTCGTTATAGGACCTGTAGTTACTTCGTTCTGTGCCATAGAGATGCTGGTTTCTATCGTAAGCATTATAAACGGCTCTTTCCACCTTATCCTCACCGAAGCCGGAGGGAAGGAACTTTGACTTGAGGTAATCAAGCGCTTTTTCCATCTCGATGCCAGCCTTACACAAACCGCAAGCCTGGGCAAATACACTTTTTGTCCTGTTCCCGTCCTGATAGTTATTCGGGAACTTACTCCACCTGATATCAAGGATGTTGATTATCTGGTCATCGGTCAAAGTGCATCTCATCCGATTCATTTCTGCTATAAACCCTTCTGCAGTCCAGTAAGGTCTATCTGATTGAGTAGTAATGTTGCTGCTGGATGAACTGTTATTCTGCGCTTGCTTTGGCTTATCGAACTCCGGCTTATGTTGGTAATGCCATGAGGTCGCATCGGGATTATAGTAGATACCGGGGTCATAACTGATATAGCAAGGATGGCTAAGGTCCTCACAACGGCTGTCAGGCTGAATCCCAAACGCATCAGTGAAGAGTTGCTCAACCTGGCGGTAACAGTTGCCGTAATCATCGATACTGTAGTTGTCGGTGCTGATAATCACTTTCAGCCCGTCACCGCTGGGACTCGTGAAGAATGCCAACACAAACGGCCAACTGGAAATAATCTGTTTGATGCTCGCCAAATCTTGATCAGTCTGGTGGTCGATATCTATGCACACAAGGGACGACAGTGAAACGCATCCATTGTTGTTCTTGCGTGAAAAGATGCCCTGCCAGGTGATGACGAACAGGTGCTTTTTGTGTTCGTCACGCTGTTCTTTTGTCACAGCGTTTCTGATAGCATTGATCTTTTCGGCAACACCATAATCACCCGTCCTGATAATGTCAAGAATGGTTTTGACATCACAGTTCTTTGTTAAATTCCCGTTGTCAATGTCCCATATATTGTTGAACACACTAACGATCAATTGATTGTTACTATAAAATTTTGCCATATCTAAAATATCATTATATGAGTTTATACCCGTTTTGTTTCTTTCCGTTTTCGTCTGTATAGCGGGCAGGGATCACATCAGGCACATACTTGGTAATCTCTGTCGCTTTAGCCGTAGCGTTCATTCCAAGCCGGTCATACTCTGCCTGTATCATCTTTTTGATGGCGGCATTTGAATACACGACATCGGGCTCAAGCTGAATGTTGATCATGCTGGCTCTGCGCACATTCTCCAACTCCCGTTTCAGGTTGGCCTCAATATATCCACAAGCCTTAATCCGGTCGGGGCCGAGCTCGTGATAATACTCCTTGCACTCATACGGGATGACCGGGGCTTGGTCTATGAGGTCTTCAAGACAGGGATAGTAGTTGATGGTGTCAATCATCAGCTTCATGCGCCGCTCAAAATTGCCATCCTGATCAAATAGCGCCATGAATTGAGTGAACAGTTTTTCATGTTGGGCGTTCTGATCCTTGGGGACGAAGCCATTCTCCTTCATGAAGCTAAGCATCTGATAGGTGCTCTGGTACTGGTTGGCTTTGATTTCTGCTGCTCTGACATCAGCTACATAAGCGAGTTCATTGCATACAGCCGTCCATGTGCCGTCGGGATTATCCACGGCATCCACATAGTTTTTGCTGTATTGGTATCTCTCTTGGGATTGTAGAATGCGGTCCCTATGGCCAGGATGGGTTACATTTGCCAATTCCTTTACCTGCTGAATGGAGTCTGCCCGTTTGTCAGCGTAATGCTGAAGCAGTTCATTCAAGTTCATCTGCCCTTCAAGGTCACTGTTCTTGTGCTTGTAGTAGTAGAAGATCTCTTTCCTGAAAGGATTGTTCTTGGATCTGCAGCGTCCCGCTATCTGTGGCAGATCGATGGATATGTCGAGTGCGAGATTGTCCCAGTGACAGTCGGCAAACACATACGAGGTTGAACTATCCGAATAGAAATCGGTGCCCTCAAACGAACACTTGGTAACAAACATGAACGGCTTGTTCAATGTTGTGTATTCCGTCTCGTTGGGTACAGTCCCGATAGAGAATTGAATTCTCTTAAGGCGGGCCCAGTTACTTGCGGTATCAGCACATATAACCATCGTTTCTGCCGGTGTCAGGGTGTACTTCCTGATAATTCTTACGATGTCTTCCACACTGTTGAGAAAGAACACCGCCTCTGTCGAGTCCACGCGTTGCCCATTGACGATCTTAGACTTGAAGACGCCGCTTCTTCTATAATCCTTGATGATTTGGCCTATTGCGCTAACAGGGCTTGTCATCTTCGAGTAATACACGTTAACAGTCTCAACCCTGCTCGGGTCCCATTGCAGCGTCACATAAGGCAGGTTCTGAAACTGACCAAGGACGCTAAGGTACGCATCCTTCAACGGCGTGGCACTGATATAGACGGTTCTGTTGGGCAATGTTTCCAATTGGTGCAACAGGTTGACCTCAACCGATCCCTTGAACTTGACATCGGTGAAGATGCAAGTGAACTCGTCCACAACTATCGTGAATCTGTCCATCAGGTTCCAATTCGTCAAAGCGTCAACCACATAATGCAGGGAGTCATAAGTCACCATAATTTTGGGCACTAACAGTTGACTACCAAATGGATTCCCTCCACAAAAGCTCAGGTAATCACCCATGGCGGTTATAGTGTCGCTAGCATCACCACCGTTGCTCCTGTCAAAATAGAACAGTTTGCCTGCAGTCCTACTTCCTTTAAGTTTACTTGTGATCAAAGCCTTTCTCGGACTCACAAGAATTACCGGCAGGTCGTTTGTTAGGTAGTAATCCGTACAGCCGCAACCGCATATCGACTTGTTCAAGATGACATGTCCCGACGGCATAATGCTATCAAAATCTGTCCAATTCGACAGATACTGGTACTCTTTAGGTACTTCAATAAAATAATTTGTCATTGTTTTTATTATTTAAAAAATCAGTTATTGAAAGCCAAATAATGTCTTTCATATACATGTAAGATTTTGAGGGGTTTTGATTTCTAAAAATTTCATTACAGGAAGCAGAAGGGGCAAAAAAAACAATCCAGAGTGCTTCACAGCACCCTGAATCGGATAACATGAAACTATAATTTTATAAAAAATTCAGAATATTCGTAACCCTAAACATCACGGTCAACCTTTTCGAACATCTCAAACGGCAGGTTTGTGATGAACATAATGTCATCATATAAGTCATCTTCATCTACCATCACACAGTCTTCGACCTTAGTGATAATGTATGTTTCACCAAAACACTTCAAGATACAACGCAAAAGTATTTCTTCTACATTTGCGGTATCACTATCGGAAACGATACCAAGAACCCCTGCGAAATTGATTCTTTTATATCCAATCTTCATAATATCATTTTTCTCAACTTCAATATTCATATAACTGTCTAATTATTAGTTGTTTTTATCTCGTTTTCTGCTGATAATCCTCAACGTGATGCCTTTCGATGCCAGAAAGTTAACAAGTCGCCCATATTGCTGCTTTCTTGATCGTTTCCTTGGACATATCACAAAGAGGTCCATCAGCTTTATCGTCAGCTCATAATCGCCACCGTCATCATAGGCGGTGGTGAATCCATTGTCATATTGTTTGAGGGCTGCAATATCCATGCTGAAATAGCGTTCCTCAAGTTCATTTCTATGGCTGTACTTCATTTTGTTTTTCGTGATTTGATGATTAAGGTTACACCCCTATTGGCCAGTTCCTTGACCAAGCCGTTATAGGCAGTAATTCGCCTCCTTGCCCTTGGAATTATGGCCAGCAAATCTTGTAATTGAACTGTGAGGTGATGTCCTTCTATGAGAGGCCCGTATTCAGCCTCCAGTCTCTTGATCTCATCGGCATATGGATCACCCGGTTGCAGCCTGTCATCCATATCACTCGGTGCCGCATCTAACTCATTTTTCTCCTCAGCCTCAAGACACGATCTGCGGAAATCGGTCATCGGCTGTTGCGCTGTCTCTGGCATAGTAGAGAACAGCGCTTGCATTAATTGAATCATTTTATCATATCATATATCTCATACGGTAGGTTTGTGACATACAGAATTTCGTATACTACTTCTCCCTCATCATTTTCCCATATATAGTCCTCAGTCTTAATGACCTTGTAATCATCGCCGAAGCACTTCAATATGGATCTCAATAGAATCTCTTCAATGTTACAAGTGTCTCCGTCGCATATTATCGCCAGGAATCCACCTTCATTGTACTTTGTATTTCCGATTTTCTTAATGTCCTCCTTTTTTACGTCGATATTCATAATCTACTCACGTGTATCTTTCCTACATTTATCTAGTAAGCTGACTAAAAAGTTATTATTTATATAATCCTCATTTCCATTCCATGACCGAAACTTTGTAATTCTTTCATCCATTGTCATTTTATCAAAATCACGATGAGCCGCCTTAAACTCCGTAACCATTTTTTGCATCTGTTCAATTATGATGTCGAATGAATACATGTTTGACAATTCATCATAGGATTCCATAATGACAGAATAAGCATCTTCTAGATCTAAATCTTCAAGATAATATTCCCTATTGGTGTAAAAGCGCTTATTAATGCTCGATCTAAATACAAAGTTGAACTCCACAGGACTGACATTAACAAGGGTTTTAGCTGGAAGAGGTTTCGTTCTCAAAAATAAATCCAATTCAGCTTTTGATATTAGGCCAGCTTCATAATGTAGCAGATAAAGATACACAGTATAAGCGACATTTATCAAAAATTGTTCTTCACCAACCATACAATGTACGCTAGACTTCTTTGTGGTCCCGTCTATATTTCTGAACATCTCATTAGCAGCATCTTCAACATTGTCAAACACATGAATAACTCTAAGTTTTTTTCTTTCTTCTTCCATAAATATAATTGAATTTGAATAAATTATATATATCAATTCCAATAATAAGGAGACAATACCATTTGAATCTCCTTTTTCATCATTACATAAGGCTATACCCCGCCATTATCCGCGTTTTTCTCGTTTCAGGGCCGTTTGGATATGATTTATATTGATTTTGGCTGGAATTATTGATATTTTTAGTATATTTGCAGTCACGAATAAGAAGATATAATCTTCTTATCACCTGGAAGCGACCAATAACATGAACGATATAGCAAACTCCTTTGTGGTTATATAGGCTTTGGTCGGCCTGCAGGGACTGCATTGGGGTTTGTTTTTAATATAACACACTGTTAGAAGTATATGGATAAGACCTACAACCAAATAGTATCCCTCATCTGGAGCATTGCGGATGACATTCTGCGTGACGTTTTCCTTCGCGGCCAATACCGTGATGTCATTCTCCCAATGGTCGTATTGCGCCGTCTTGATGCTCTGCTCGAGCCTACCAAGGAAGCCGTCGAGGAGGAACTCCAGGAACAGCGGGATGCGGGTCTCGACATCATCGACGAGGATGCCCTGAAGGATATCACCGGCTTGTCCTACTTCAACACCAGCAAGTGGACGCTTTCACGCCTGAAGTCACATGCCACCGACGATAACAAGATCCTGCTCGACAACTTCAACGAGTACCTCGCCGGCTTCAGCGACAACGTGAAAGACGTGCTGAAGAACTTCGAGTACTACGCCAAGGCCGAGAAACTGGCCAACAACGACCGCCTGCTCTCGATGATTGAGCGCATTACCGATCCCCGCATCAACCTCACCGACAAGCCCGCCAGCGACCCTGACGGCCTGCCTCTGCCGCCATTGACCAATCACGGAATGGGAACGGTGTTCGAGGAACTGCTGCGCCGTTTCAACGAGGAGAACAACGAAGAGGCTGGTGAGCACTTCACGCCCCGTGATGCGATCTCGCTGCTGGCCCACCTGGTGTTCGAACCTGTGGGCGACAACCTGCCCAAGGTCATTTCCATCTACGACCCTGCCGAGGGCAGCGGCGGCATGCTGAGCGAGAGCCGCGAATTTCTGCTCAAGCGCGGCGTCAACTCCAGCGCCATTCAGCTGTTCGGTACCGAGATCAACCCCGAGACCTACGCCATCTGCAAGAGCGACCTGATCATCAAGGGCGTTGACCCCGGCGGCATGCACCTGGGCAACACCATCACCGAGAATAATTTTGCCGGACAAAGCTTCGGCTATATGATTACCAACCCGCCCTATGGCAAGTCCTGGAAAGAGGACCAGAAGAAACTCTATCACGACAAGGCGCTGATAGACCACCGCTATGAGTTGCAGTTGCCCAATTTTGCAGGTGAGATGGAAACGGTCGATGCCACACCCGCCTCGAGCGACGGCCAACTGCTTTTCATGCTCGAGATGATCGACAAGATGAAACCGCTGGAGTACCAGCCTCAGGGCAGCCGCATCGCCTCGATCCACAACGGCTCGTCGCTCTTTACCGGCGACGCGGGCAGTGGAGCCAGCAGCATTCGCCGCCATGTCATCGAGAACGACCTGGTCGAGGCCATCATCCAGTTGCCCAACAATATCTTCTACAACACGGGCATCACGACCTTCGTATGGCTGCTCACCAACAACAAGGCTGCCAATCGCCGTGGCAAGGTGCAGTTGATTGACGCATCTCAGGCGTTTGAGAAACTGCGCAAGAACCAGGGCCAGCGCAACTGCACCATCACCCCCAAGGACATCAAGGACATCACTAGCACCTATATCGACTTCATCGAGCGTGAAACCGACCAGGACGTGCGTGTCACCTCCAAGATATTTGACAACGACGACTTCCGTTACCACAGCGTGACGGTCGAGCGCCCGCTGCGCCTGCGCTGCCAGTTCAACGACGAGGCCATCGACAACCTCTTGTTTGACGGCAGCCAGTTCGATGTGTCAACGTGGCTCTACGGCAAGTATGGCGAGCAGGTGTTTGACGGCCTTGAGGCTCACCGCACCGCTATCAAGGAGGCGCTGCAAGACCAAGACATCAAACTCACCGACAAGAAACTTGATGCCCTCATTGCCAAGAAGAAATGGCTCGAGCGCCAGCAACTGCGTGAAGCAGCTTTGCTCTTGCACCAAGCCATCGGTGACGAGGTCTATATAGACTACAACGTCTTCTTTGAGAAAATCAAGGAGACCGCTCGGGAGTTAAAGAAAGCAGGCCAACTCGACCTAAGCGCCACCCAGTTGCAGACTATCGCCCGTGCCATGAGCATGCCCGATCCTGCAGCCGCTCCCGTCATCGACAAGGAGATCAAGGCCAATGCCAAGGATTTGACTAAGTTCATGATGACCTACGACATCAACGAGGACCAACTGGCCCACTATGGCTACTACCTCACCGAGCGGGGCACCTACATCACCTATGAGAGTGACAGCGCCCTGCGCGACACCGAGAAGATTCCCGTTAAGGAAGACATCCTTGCCTTCTTTAAGCGTGAGGTCGTCCCCTATGTGCCTGACGCCTGGATCAACCTTCCCGCCACTAAGATAGGCTGTGAGATTTCCTTCAACAAGTATTTCTACCGTCCCATGCCCCTACGTTCGCTGGAAGAGAATACCGCCGACATCCTGGCCCTTGAGAAAGAGTCGGCAGGAGCCATTCAGTCACTGCTCAACCTGCTTGACAAGTAAACAATCACTAAACCAGATACCGCTATGAAAAAGTCAATCATCCTGCTCATCATCAGCCTTGTGGCACTCTGCATCCCGATGCAGGCCCAGCACCTCAAGTTTATGGATATCCCATTGACCGGGACTATCACCCAGTTTCAAAATAAATTGGCAGCCAAAGGCGTAAAATATGATAAGTCACTTAGCCAAGAGCTGCCTGCAGGCACTCGCGCTTTTAAGGGAACTTTTGCTGGTGAGAAGGCTGATATCTACATATATTACGATCCCACCACAAAGATTGTTCATCGAGCTAAAGCAGTGATAACCTACTCATTAGAATCAACCCGTGAGAGCAAATACGAAGAGTTTAAATTTATGCTGTCTTCAAAGTATAATGCTTTTGAACAGTCTGAATATGAAGATGGTCATGAAGTCAACAATTATGTGATTGCCAAAGATGGCGCAACAAGTATTGATGACATCATTGGCTACATAAGCATATATGTGACAGATTATAGTCTCATATATGACAATTACTTGCTTCATATTGAATATGCTGATCATCAAAACAGCAAAAAGAGCGAGGAGAGCAAGATGAAAGACCTGTAATCGCAATGAGAACCTACGACACATACAAGGATAGCGGCATCTCATGGCTTGGGCAAATCCCCAGCCATTGGGACGTGAAACGTGCTCGCATCGTGCTTGCTGAGAACGCCTCAGTAAACTCCGATGTGTCCGTTACAAAACAGTTGCAGTTTAAATACGGTGAAATAGAGCCTAAAGCCAACCAATCAGTAGATGATGGGGTCAAGGAAACCATAAGTAAATATACTGTTGTCGATAAAGGTGACATTATGATTAACGGGTTGAACCTTAATTATGACTTCATTTCTCAACGTGTGGCACTGGTTCAAGAAAAAGGCTGTATCACTTCAGCTTATGTGTCACTACGCCCAACTAAGCTTGCAAATTCTCGTTATTACACTTATTATCTCAAGGCCATGGACAATATCAAAATGTTCCACGGCATGGGATCTGGTGTGCGTTTGACTCTTTCATACAAAGAGTTGAAAAACATGTATATCCCAATTCCTCCGATTGAGGAACAGAGAGTAATGGCGGATTACATTGACAACGCAACGGCTGAGATTGACAAGGCGATAGCCAGTCAGCAGCGCATGGTGGAACTACTGCAAGAGCGTAAGCAAATCATCATCAACCAAGCCGTCACCCAGGGACTCAACCCCGACGCCCCCATGAAACCCACCAACATCGACTGGCTCCCCCAAATCCCCGCCCACTGGCAACTATACAGGTTAGGAGCCCTTGGCGCATTTAGTAAGGGCTCTGGGATTGCCCGTGATGATCTGCAAGATGAAGGATTACCTGCTATTTTGTATGGCGACATTTACACCAAGTACGAAATATCAGTCCGCAATCTCAAAAACAAGATTTCAGAGAAAACGGCACAAAATGCTGTTAAAATACAAGCTGGAGATATCCTGCTTACTGGTTCAGGAGAGACCAAAGAAGATATTGGAAAAACAATCCTATACGAGGGTAACGAAGCCTATGCGGGTGGTGATGTGATAATTTTCCGTCAGCAATCACAAGATGGAAAATTCCTGTCATACCTACTTAATAGCTTCTATTCTCGAAGATATAAGGCCGCAACTTCGAAAGGAGAAATTGTTGTCCATACATATCCCTACATTCTTAAGGATTTGTATTTGCCAATTCCACCTCTTGTAGAACAAGAAAGAATTGTTCAAAAACTCGACAAAAATTGTTCTGAAATAGAAGCAGCTATCACTCGCTGTCAGCAAAAGATTGCGTTGCTCACAGAGCGCAAACAAATACTTATCAACGATGTAGTAACCGGCAAAATCAAAGTAGTATGAGCATGAAATTCATTACATCCACAGACTTAAAACAGTGGGCTGACACAAAAGAATGTCAACAGCTACTTCCAGAATTAATCAAGAAATTGATAACTGCATCAGTGTCTGGTGTTAATAAATTGTCGTTCCCATTTGGTGATGCCACATTTTGCCCCGGTTGGGACGGTATTATCGACTGTGAAGAAGCAATAGACCTTGTGCCGTCTGGAATCTCACTTTGGGAATGTGGGGCGACAGATAATGTAAAAAGTAAGATTGACCGTGATTTTAAAAAACGAGATGATAATCCGTTGGGTTATAATAAAGGCACATCATCGTTCGTTTTTGTCACACCTAGGATATGGGAGGGAGCGGAAGAATGGAAACAGAATCATGGACTCGGATGGAAAGAAGTAATTGTTTACACAGCAGTCGAACTTGAAAATTGGATTGATAATACTCCGTCTGTTGGAATGTGGTTGGCAGAAGAGTTGAGAAAACTTCCCTCAGGTGGATGTATACTTCCAGAAACTTATTGGAATAAATGGTCACAAGGAGAATCAATAACATTGCCGTATGAAATAATTCTACCTGGAAGGGAAGATGTGATTGCCAATGTTATAGAAGCCTGCAAAAAGAAAAAAGCGTTATTCCTTCAGGCTATGACTCAAAATGAAGGTATTGCTTTTGCCATAGCCTCATTAATGACAAGCGAGGATGCAGATAGATTAATAACCAGAGCGATTGTTGTGACTGATAAAAACGCTTATAATGATTTGGTTGAACATTATGATAACCTTATCATATTAACCACATTAACTGATGACGTTCATTATTCAACAAGACGTGGGCATGCTGTTATTATTGCCTCGACTCCAGCCGATAATATAAAGGAAGCAATTACGTTACCGATAATCGAGAAAGAGCGATTCGTAGGTACGCTCGTAAAAGTCGGTATTGATGAGGCCAAAGCAAGGAAGATTGCGACGGATACCACTCGAGATATTAATATTTTTCGAAGAAGGATTGGAATAGTAAAAGACAATCCAAAGTGGGCTAAATCTTATACTGAATTGCTGCCCGCTATTCTTGTTGGTAAATGGGATGAAACATGCGACGGAGACAAAGAAATATTGGCTTCACTTGCAGGGATGTCGTATGAACAATATGAGCTAATACTTCAGGCTCATTTATCTAAAGAAGATACACCATTAATTCACATTTCAAACACATGGCGTATAAGGTCTCCGTATGAAGCTATTGAGGTTTTACTAAATGCAAAAGCAATCTCGAGAGCACTTTTAGCTAAATATAGGACTATTTGTTTGAATCTGATTCAAGATGATGACCCTAATGCTCTTGAAGAATTAAACGACAATGGTTTTCACTTTCGTGAGTTCAACCAAAAATATTCAAATGTATTAAAAGAAGGCGTTTTCCAGAATCTTTGTCTTCTATCAATTTTGGATGATCCCGAGAACGGGGAGATGCAACAATGGGTAGATGAAACCATATCATTGATGTTAAATGAGTGGGACTTTCAAAGGTTCTTATCTAATAGATTGTTTTTGACATCTTTAGCAGAAGCATCACCAAATAGTTTTCTTTCATTCGTAGAGAATCTCTCACAAGAGATAATTGAAAAAGTGTTTAAACCACATGAACAATCCCATCATCCTTTTTCAAGATGTGAAATCTTTTATACAGAGCTTCTATTTTCTCTTGAAATGCTCGCTTGGGATGACAATTATCTTAATCGTGTCGTCCGCCTTCTTTTGCGTTTCTCAGAGTACAAAAATGAGAGTAATTATGTAAACAGGCCTGATAATTCACTAAATAACATCTATCGCTTCTATCTGCCTCAGACATATGTTTCATTTGAAGATAGAATGGCAATATTAAAGGCTTGTTCAACATTAAACAGAAATACTGTCTTTAGACTTTGTAAAAGAATATGTGAGTCGATAAATCCACAGGCACTTAGTTCTAATAGTCATTTTAAATGGAGATTGTTCGGAAAACTGAAGTACCCACATAATATCCAACCAGTATCAATTGCTGAAATAGATACTGTGAAAGAGATGATGTTGCAATGCTGTGGTTTTTCTGCCATAGAAATTTCAGAGCTGATTGCGCTTTCTTCCAATGCGAACATGGGAGGAATCAGAGACTCAATTCTCGATGCAATAAAACAACACATACCGGAATTGAAGGATACTCAAATTATTGTTGATGCATTAAGAAAAGACATAACACGACATAAGAGATGTGAAGGTGCGGTATGGGCACTGACAGAAAAAGAATTAGTACCCTATCAAGAATTATTGAATGAACTAGAACCACCAGACGTACTTCAAAAAAACGCATGGTTATTTGAGGATCATTATATTCAATTTCCTCATAAAAGATACAACGACTCAGATAAGACGATAAAAGAACAGGATGACGCAAGACTTAATGCGTTGAAGGAAATCATAGAAGAAAAAGGCGAAGATGGACTATGGAATTTCATTCAATTGGTCAAGTGCCCAGAAAGTTTGTCAAAGAGTATAGTATCTTATTTTGATGACAAATTAAATAATGATATATGCCAGAAATATAAATCTAGCGCAATAAGTGAGAGCTTTACCCAAAGCTACTTATCCGCATTATATAACATGGATATCTCAAAATATGTATCTTGGGCAGAGAATGTTGTGACATCTGACAACGAGATGTCAATTGTATTATATGCTCCTGGGTATGTAAAGGAACTCGCTGTCATAGCAGACAAACTAGGAACTGCAATCAAGCGTCATTATTGGGAATCGATACATGTTGGTTTTTATACGACAGAGAATATTGAAGAAATAGTTCGAGAGCTAATAAATGTCAATCGATATTCAGAGGCTATCATAATTATTGGGTCATATAGAGACACGATTCAAATCTCAGATTTAGAAATTGCCCAAACTCTTTATCGTTATATTATAGAAGGTAATAATCATCACGGGCAATTGGCCACATGCTATATCACAAGAGTTTTAGAAAAACTAGACAAATCAGAGGATCCAGATGTAATTCACTTATTAATTTTTTTAGAGTTTTTATTATATAGGCGTATAGAACATTATATGGATATGTCCGAACTCAGATTTACTAAAGAATTGTCTCGTAATCCCGAATTGATGATTCAACTTGTGGAGTTGGCTTTTCGTCCTGATGATAATGTTGAACAATCGGAAGTGGATGAATCAGATGGAAGATTAATGGCGGAATGTGCATTTCATATTTTGTATTTTGGCCATGCCATAATCTCATTTAATAACAAAGATGGCGTGTTTGATGGTGAGTATATGAAACAATACATTGAGCAACTCTACCGTTTGGCGGAAAAGAGAAAAAGGACTAAATCAATTGATCTCGTTGTTGGCAATATTTTGGGCGACATCCCTCGTGATAGTAATTATCCTCCTCAAGCATTGTGTGAGCTTGTGGAGGACCTGCACAATGACACTGTAGACCAAACCATTAGTACTAGTATTTATAATAGCCGAGGGGTTACAATACGAGCATTCAACGCAGGTGGGGATCAGGAACGGTCTATTGTGTCAAAATTCGAAGAGTATAAAGAGAAAACTAGTCTTTTATACCCACGAATGACAGAGATATTTAATCGCTTAATAAGAATATATAAACAGGAAGCTGGACGACTTGATGATGAGGCTTTAATTGCTGATTTAGAGTATTAATCCAGATTTATCAATGTAGTAACAAGCATTCAAATAATATGAATCTAGAAGAAAGAATAATCGGCGATATCAAAGGTGAGTTTCTTATTGAGGCTTACCAAAGAGGCTACAGATGGTCGAAAGATGAGGTGGAATTCCTATTAAATGATATCGACGAAATACCTGATGGCCAAAAGTATTGTCTTCAACCCGTTGTTGTCAAGAAAAGGGGACAAAATAATGATAGGAATGGCATCTATGAACTGATAGATGGCCAACAACGCATGACCACTCTGTACCTCATCATAAAGCATCTCTCGACATATATAGATATAAATTATAGCATTGAGTATACGACTCGAACGAGTGAAGGCAACCATATGGGAAGCCGAGAGTTGCTTGAGCAAATCGATACTGTCAACCTGGATAAAGATTCAAACAACATTGATGAACTATTCATCAAAAAGGCTTATCGAATTATCCAAGATTGGTTCAAGGGGGAGAAGGCCCGAATGATGAAGATTGCCCTTAAACTTCAGAATCATGTTACTATCATTTGGTATGAGGTTGATGAAGATGAAGATAGCGTTAGCATTTTCACTAGGCTAAATATCGGCAAAATCAGCCTGACGAATGCTGAATTGGTCAAGGCACTGTTCTTGAGCAGGGGCAGAAAAGATGAGAAAGGCAAATATTCAGGTAGTCCTTATGGTCTCGATGACAAGAAACAGCATGAGATTGCCCTGGAGTGGGACACCATGGAAAAAGGCCTTCACGACGACAAGTTCTGGGCTTTTATCACCAACGAGTCCGCCGACAAGTATCCGGTAAGGATGGAATTGCTGTTTGACTTGATGGAACAGAAGCCTGCCGGCATGAGCAGTTATTACACGTTCAACCGTTTCTATGAGAGATTTAAGGGCTCTGATGATAAGTTCAAGACTTGGGAGGAGATTGTGCGCTATTACCAGCAATTGCAGGAATGGTACAGCGACTTTGACCTCTATCATCAAATCGGTTTCCTGGTCACCTGTGGCGCAAGTGTAAAAAAATTACTGGACTTGGCTCTAAACACAGCAAAGCCGCTCAAGAAGTCAGAGTTCCGCAAAGAAATCATCAAGATGATACGTGAAACGATGGAGTTCACTAGAGGCGATGGTGATAAACAAGAGGAAATAGATTATGGTGACCTGAATTACGATGTGTACCCAAGCGAGATACACAAACTGCTGCTGCTCTTCAATGTAGAGACCATTCGCCAAAAGGGCGACAAGGACAACCGATTCCCGTTCAACAGATACAAGACCGAAGGCACCTGGTCGCTGGAGCACATTCATGCCCAGAACTCCGAAAGCCTCAAGACCAACGATGAGTGGAAATGGTGGTTGGAGAGCCACAAGCGCTCTCTTGAAGAAATACAAAAGGAACACACAGCTGGGACTTCAGTATTTGATGAGATAACGAACGTCATCACAGAGATGGATAATGTGCTAGTACATATTGGCACAAAGAACTACAGGGGGTCTATTCGTGACGAATTTAGTGCCGTTGCCTCTAAAGTGATTGACCTCCTGTCGGATGGCAACGAAAAGGCCCAAATGCACTCCTTGTCCAACATGGCGCTACTGACCGTAGGCGAGAATGCCGCGTTGAATAACTCAGCATTTGACGTAAAGCGCACAAAGATTATTGAGATGGACAAGTGTGGAGATTACATTCCAATTTGCACTTGGAATGTATTCATGAAGTACTATTCCAATGCTAACACCAAATTGCGCTTCTGGTCAGAAGAAGACCGCAAGTGCTATATCAAGGCGATAAACGAGGTGTTGTTCCCCAAGAAAGAAGAAGACGGCAAAGTTAAACTCATTAAATCTGAAATTCTTTATGGCATCCGACAATAAACAACAATGCGAAGAGCATAGTTTCAAGACTTTTCTTGAGAAATATCATGTGGAGATTCCCATGATACAGAGAGATTATGCCCAAGGACGTACTACCAATGATGTCAACAGGGTAAGAAACAGATTCTTGGAAGCTATCAAAGGGTATTTGACACAGCTAGGTCCAGACCCAGAAACGATGAAATTAGACTTTGTTTTTGGGGAGAAAGAGATAGTTTGGAGCAAGTCAGAGGCTGAAAAAGTGGATAAACTGGTCATTGTCCCACTCGATGGCCAGCAACGGTTGACAACCTTATACCTTTTGCATTGGTTTGCCGCAAAGAAAGCAAAAGTACAATCAACCTCGGGTGATTATGCATTTCTCAAACACTTCACCTATGGCGTAAGACCAAGTTCTCGTGATTTCTGCACGCATCTTATGGAGTTCACACCTTCACTTGATGAGTCTTTTAAAAAGCAGTTGACTGACCAACACTGGTTCATGGGTGAGTGGAACAGCGACCCCACAGTCCAGGGCATGCTCGTTATGCTTGATGCCATAAGGGAAAAATTCAGTAACATTGATAATCTGTGGGAGTTATTGACTGGTGATCCACATCGTATTGTCTTTTACTTCCTGCCATTGTCTGAAAACGGATTATCGGATGAGCTATATATTAAGATGAACTCGCGAGGTAAGAAGCTGACGGCTTTTGAGCATTTCAAGGCCGAGTTTGAAGACTTGTATGAACGTGGCACTGAGAAGGCCAGGGAGATCAACCACAAGTTTGATGTAGAATGGATAGATACTTTATTTGCATATCGTGGTGATGATGACATCACGGATGACGAGTTCATGAGGTATTTCTTCTATATCAGCCACATCCTGTGCTATCAACAAGAGGTTGAGAAATCAAACGATGAATTTGAACTCATCGAGAAGTTATACCATAATCCTGCAAACAGAGATTACTTTGAGAAAGCCATGGATGTCTGGCATGGGGTGATGAAAGATTATGGGAGCATTGATGCCTTCTTCTCAAAGTATCTTTCTGGTGATCACTATGAGGTAGATAAGGTAGCCACCTATAAGACCATTTCGGAGTATCATGGCAGCCAAAATTTCTTCCATGCCTGCATCAAGTTATATCAGGTAAACAACTATTTCTCTTACAGCGATTTCCTGTTCCTTTATGGAATCATCACCTACCTGATGAACAAGGCCAAAATTGATGAACAAGATTTCATCATAAGGCTGAGAACACTGCGAAACCTGATATGGAATTCCAGTTCTGGTGAAATACGAGGCGACGCAGATTACATGAAGGACCTGCTCGATGAGGTTGATACGTTGATGCTCAAGGGTACCATCAAAGAGGTAACTCACGGTTTTAACGGAATTCAAGAAGCCGAAGAAATTGAAAAGAATGACATGAGAGATCAGCTGGATGAAGATAAACTTAGTGCCTTGTATATGTTTGAGGATCATCCTTTGATTTACGGCTACGTTTCTGGGCTCAGTTTCAATCATCTCGATTTGGTCAAGACTTTCTGTGACGTGTTCAAGCCCGAAAACTATATCAAAATTCATCAGGCTATGATGTCCATAGGCGATTACAGACAGAATGATGGTAATAGGTATTATGTGGGCAACGGAAACAATTCAACTTGGTCTCAGCTCCTACATAGGAGCAATCGAAAGGGGCTTCAAGATAAGACAATGCCAGTTCTCATAGAGATGCTTACACGCATAAAGAATGGTGAGAGTTTAGAAAACATAAAAAACGCATATCTAAAGACACAAGAATTAAGCCAGAAGTATCCGCTAAGATACTATTTCGCTAAATATCCAGAAATGATAAGGGGTGCAGAAGGTGAACTCTCATATGGTCCCGAGAATGATTATAAATGCATCGCCCTCAACCGTCATCAGTATAATGGTAAGCATTGGTATTCATTCTTGAATGTGATATACAATGAGTTGGCAAATCAGCTTAAAGAGACATACGACAAGAAGGTTTTATCGCTGGATGATTATGGAGCAAACCTGAGTATTCTGCATCCTGTCTCTTCTGTTGCAGTTGCCGAAGACGGATTCATATACTATGTTCAAGACCAAAAAAAGGAATGGGCTGTCAGCCAGGTTGGCAGTATAGATGAGGAGGACAGGGTTCAATTTGCCATCGATAAGATAAAGAATTTAGTTGAACAGCATTATCAAAGTAACTAAGATATGAGCAGCAAGACAAATGAACAGGCGTTTGAGGCGTTGATAGAACGCGCCCTGGTGGGCAGCACCCGCGAGGAGCGTGAGGCCATCGGCATGACCGATGTCGATGCCCAGCAGCCTGAAACTGGCAAATACTATTGGGGCCAGCCTAAGGACCTTGACAAGAAACTGGCACTCGACCTTCGGCGCTTGTGGTCGTTTCTCGAAGCGACCCAGGCCGACGAGTTGGCCAAGCACAAGGGCAGCAAGGACGTGCGTAAGGCCGTTCAGGAAGAGCTGTCCCGCCAGATTACGGCCAAGGGTGTGATTGACGTGCTGAGAAAGAAACTCGAGGTCGATAATATCGAATTGACGCTGTTCTATCCCAAGCCCTCGGCAGCCGACAGCGCGCTGTCGCATCAGAAGTGGGCCTCCAACCAGTTCTCGCTCACTCGCCAGGCGACGTTCTCGCAGGCCAACCCAGGGCTTGAACTTGACCTGCTGCTGGCGGTCAACGGTATTCCGCTGTTCACGTTCGAGTTGAAGAACCCGTGGACTCACCAGACGGCGCGATATGACGGGCAGAAGCAGTATTGCAGTGCCGAGCGCGACCCGAAGGAGACCTTGCTGCAGTTCGGCCGTTGCCTGGCACATTTTGCCGTCGATAAGAACGAGATCTTCTTCACGACGCGTCTTGCGCGTGAGAAGACCTACTTCATGCCCTTCAACAAAGGACTGCCCGATGGTCAGGGCGCTGGCAACCCCGTCAACGAGGACGGCGGCTACAAGACCGCCTACCTGTGGGAGCAAGTGCTGCAGCCCGACATGCTGGCCGACATCATCCAGAACTATGTGCTGTTTGATTACGGCGAGGCCAAGACGCAGAAGAAGGTGCCGCACGTCATGAAGAATGCCAAGCGGCTCATCTTCCCGCGATATCACCAGTTGGACGTGGTGAACTGCCTTGTGGCTGACGTGGCCCGTTGTGGCATCGGTAAGCGTTATCTCATCGAGCACTCTGCCGGCTCAGGCAAGAGCAACTCGCTCACCTGGCTCGCATTCAAGCTTATCAAAACGTGTGCCGACACGATGGACGCCGTACGCGCCCGCTCGCTCGACAGCCCGATTGTCGATACCGTTGTAGTCGTGACCGACCGCCGCCTGCTGGACCGCCAGATCACCGACAACATCGGCGCCTTTGCCCACAGCAAGAAGATATTCGCCCATGCCGACACCTCCAAGGAACTCAAGGAGGCCATCGAGCAGGGCAAGCGCATCGTCATCACTACAATCCAGAAATTCCCCTACATCTGCCACTCGATCAACGACGTGAGCGACAAGAACTTTGCCATCGTCATCGATGAGGCCCACTCGTCGCAGAGTGGCATCGCTGCCGATGCCGTGAACATCGCCATGGAGAAGGCCGAGGGCTATGGCCATGGAGAACTGGATACCGACGAGCTGATAGCCAAACTGATTGAGGACCGCAAGATGAGCAGCAACTGCTCCTACTTCGCCTTTACCGCTACGCCCAAGCGCGAGACGCTGGAGCGCTTCGGCGTACAGGATGCCGAGGGCAAGTTCCATCCGTTCCATCTCTACTCGATGAAACAGGCCATCGAGGAGGGCTTTATTCTGGATGTGCTCAAGAACTATACCACCTATAAGAGCTACTATGAGCTGACCAAGTCCATCGAGGAGAATCCCGAGTTTGACAAGACCAAGGCACAGAAGCTGCTGCGCAAGGTGGTCGAGCGCCACCCGCGCACCATTGCCGAGAAAGCCGAAACAATGTTAGGCCATTTTGATGCAAATGTGTTCCGCACCCACAAACTCAAGGGCAAAGCCAAGGCCCTGGTGGTGACCAAGGACATCGAATGCGCCATCCGCTACTTCTTCGCGCTGCGCAAACTGATGGAAGATGCCAAGATACCGTACAAGATCCTCATTGCCTTCTCGGGCGAGAAGACTGTGGAAGGCATCAATTATACCGAAGCCGGCATCAACGGCTTCTCGGAGACCGAGACCGCCGAACGCTTCAACAGCGATGAATACCGCCTGCTGGTGGTCGCCAACAAGTACCTGACCGGCTTTGACCAGCCCAAACTCACGGCTATGTATATCGACAAGCCACTGGCGGGTGTGCTTGCCGTCCAGGCACTGTCGCGCCTGAACCGCTCGGCTCCTGACCTGAACAAGATGAGTGATGACCTATTCGTGCTCGATTTCTTCAACACGGTTGACCAGATAAAGGACGCGTTCGACCCGTTCTACACCGCCACCACACTGGCTGCGCCCACCGATGTCAATGTCCTCCACGACCTGCGCAACACCCTGCTGGAGGCAGGCGTGATGGACGAGGAGGAAATTGAGGAGTTCATGGAACTGTACATCAGTGGCGTGGAAGCCGACCAGTGGGCACACCTCATTGATGCTGCAGTGCATCGCTTTGAGCATGAAATCGAATGGGAGGAGGAAGACCGCATCGACTTCAAGATGAAAGCCAAGCAGTTCACCCGCATCTACTCGCGTGTGGCAGCCATCCTCGACTACTCCATGCCCAAGTGGGAGAAGCTCTTCTGGTACCTGCACTTCCTCATCCCCGAGCTGACGGTGAAGATACCAGGACGCGATAACCTCAACGAGTTAATCGAAGCGGTGAACTTGAACACCTACGGCCTGCGTCGCACCTCGCTCAACACGCCCATTGGCCTTGATAGCGGTGAGACTGTTATCGACCCGCTGAAACCGACCATGGTCAACGCGGGTGCCCAGGACGAGGAAGACGAACTGGACAACATCATCAAGGAGTTTAACGACCGTTGGTTCAAGGGATGGGAAGCCACACCCGAAGACCAGAAGACCAAGCTCGTCAGCATCGCCAAGGCCGTGATCGCCGATGCCGATTACCAAGACCTGATACTCGGCAACCCCGACAAGGATGCTGTCGAGCAGATCATGACGCAGATCATCGACCGTGTCGTGCGCCAGAAGCGCAAATCCGACAACTCCCTGTACCGCCAGTACCAGCAGAACGAGGCCTTCAAGACCAACTTCCGCACCCTCATCACCCGCATGATAGAAACCGCATAATAACCTAAAAAAGAATAACGATATGGAACTTACATCACAAGACTTGTTATCTTGCTTGATTTCAATTATTTAACAGTTGGAGACTGTTATTACTATTTTTTATAATGGAGAAAAATTTACAACAATTTGGGTTTTTTTGCTCCAAGATGGTGCAAATAAAATAAAAAGTGTGTATATTTGTAATCTCTAAAGAAGCTAACTTCTTTACCAGCGAAAGGCCATAACTGCATTAGCAGAGATACTAAGATATTTACAACTCCTTCGTAGTTAAATTGAGCCTTGGCCGGCTTGCTGGGACTGCGGGGGAGTTTGTTTTAATAAATAACAGAGTTAGTATGAACATATCAAATAAATCCTGTGTCTCTCAAGTTTTTTATTCTTAAAAGCATAATCTAGAGGCTAAGAGAAACATCTTATATGGAATTTGGAACATCATGTTAAAAAACTAAATCTTATTCATAATGATAACGAAAAAACAATTTGCTTTAACAATAACACTGTTTCTTCTGGCAATTTCACTCTCTAATTGCGGAGGAAACAAGCAACAAATCACATGGACAGGAGGAGAGGCACAACCCGAAAATACAACTAAACCAATTCTTAATGTCTATATTGAGAATTCTGGAAGTATGGATGGCTACATGTGCGATAGTTCAGAATTGAAGGATGCTGTATATAGCTATGTGAGTGCGTTGGATACATATGCAGACACAACGAGATTGTTCTTTATCAATTCGATGATTATTCCACGAAACGTATCAATTAAAAAATTTATTTATGATCTTACTCCCAGCGTGTTTAAAAATGCCGGTGGAAGTAGGGGTAATTCAGACATCGCTGATATGTTTGAACAAATGCTCGCTCGTTCAAACGATAAAACAATCTCGATTTTTGTGTCTGATTGTATTCTCGATGTTCCGGATGGTAATGCAACAAACTTTTTCAATCTAAAAGAAACGCAGATTTGTAATGCGCTTAGAAAGTATTATAACAACCATCCAAAATTTGGAGTAGAGGTGCTTAGACTGGAGTCTCTTTTTAACGGAACATATTACTACTACCATAGCAACGAAACATTATCGAAAGTTCATCGCCCATACTTCATGATTATTATGGGCAATAAGGATTTACTTGCTCTCGTGAATAAAAAATTCCCTCCTTCCAAGGAAATTAAGCACGGAATAAAAAACAGTGCAGCCTTTACATCACAATGTGAAATCCCGTACACTATCTCAAATAGTTTAGGCTTCACTGGCAAGAAGAAAGATAAAAACCAGGTTATCGTCTCAGGAAATGAATTTCTCATTACTGCTGATTATTCACAAACTCTTCAGCCTAATGAAGTGTTGTCCGATATCAGCAATTTTAAGTCATCGTATAAGCCAATCTCTGTAAAATCAATTACAGAATATCAAGCAGATGATCATTTTACACATGTTTTGTCGATGTCTGTAAATGGTGATATTCAACCTACTTCTGTTATATTACAGTTTATTCAACCAACAATGCCCACATGGGTAGCAGAATATAATGACGATAATGGAAGAGACATAAAGAAAAATATTGAGAAGACATCTGGTATTAAATATATCATTCAAGGAATTGCAAACACTTTTAAAAATGAAAAGCCTTCAGACGTTAACTTTGTAATTAATAATAAATAAATCTATAAACATATGGGAGAATTTTTTGGAAGCATGTATTGCTGGTTTGAGGACTTTTTTGGACTTCCTCTAGCGGATTATTTATGGGGGCAAGCAACCCCAGGACAAACGTCCAACCTGTATATTGGTGTGGGACTGTGGATGATAGGTCTTTCTTTTGTCATTGCAGTCATTTATTATTATGCCTACAATCCATCAGGTAAAATGTCCAAATGGTGGGGTTGGCTAATTTTTCTTGCGGTTAATGGAGTTATAAATTTCATAATCGGATGGCAAAGAACACTGTATGATTACAATGCGGAACTTATGGTGGCCCCAGACCCAGTAACAAAGCAAGAAGTTCCTCTTCAAATCTATCCTTTGGATTGTGCCAGTTTTGGCGTATCTAACATGATATTAGCCATTGGATGGTTCTTCTTATTTTCGATGTTAGTTAAGTGGGGGAGCAGGAACTGCTCTCACACTCCTTTCTAAACTTAAAGAGCAGGAATTATGTCTAAATTATATCTTTTCGGAATTGGAGGAACTGGATCTCGAGTACTGCGTTCCTTCTGTATGATGATGGCATCTGGTGTTCACATCAATTGTGATACTATCGTGCCGATTATTATTGATCCAGATCATGCAAATGCAGATTTAACACGTACTGTAGTTCTTCTTGATAATTATTCAAAGATTCGTTCTGAACTTGACTTTCCCGCTGGGACACAGAATGATTTCTTCCGTCCAGAATTTAAGAGAACATTACCAAATTATACACTTTATCTTAGAGATACAGAAGATAGGCCCTTTAAATATTTTATTGGGATGCCAGAAATGGATTCAGAGGATCAAGCTATGATGCAAATGCTCTTCTCTGAAAACAATCTTGATGCCATGATGGATGTGGGTTTTAAAGGCAATCCAAATATTGGAAGTGTTGTACTTAATCAGATTGTAGAATCTGATGAATTTCTAGAATTTGCCAATTCTTTTGAAGCAGGAGATAAGATTTTTATCATTAGTTCTATCTTTGGAGGTACTGGAGCAAGTGGTTTTCCTTTATTATTGAAGACATTAAGGACTGATAAAAATATTCCAAATCATTCGCTTATAAACAATGCTGAGATTGGAGCAATTACTGTGTTACCATACTTCACTCTTAATCAAGATGAAAATAGTGAAGTGGATTCAGCAACCTTCATCTCTAAATCAAAATCAGCTTTAGCTTACTACGAGAAAAACGTGAGTGCTAACGGACAAGTGAATGCGATATATTACCTAGCTGATAATGTTACTGGAACTTATGAGAATCATGAAGGTGGAGCTGATCAGCAAAACCAAGCTCACCTAATAGAGTTTATGTCCGCCTCCGCCATTGTTGATTTCTGTAACAATTCTTTTGTTCAGGGGACCACAATTAATAAAGAACTGGGTATCAATATTGAGCCCGAAACTACTACAGTCTCATTTAGCTCATTAGGTGACGGTCTGAAAACAATGCTTCGCTTGCCTTTGACTCAATTCACATTAATGGCTAACTGCTTTGCGGATAAATATAGCGAGGTATCAACTCTTGATTTCAGCCACAAATTTCCAAATAATTTCTTTAAAGGTGAATTCATGACCAAATTAAAGAATTTCACTTTGAATTATCGCGATTGGCTTAATGAGATGAAAGATAACCAGCGTTCATTACATCTCTTCAAAACTGAATGTGGTGGCAAGCCATTTGAAACGGTTGTTAATACAACAGTCTATAAGGTATATAGCATTAAATCAAACTATGAACTTTTCTTTGATAGAATTAATAGATATAAAGACAAAGTTCACGGGACTGATCCCAATAAATTGCTTGAGATTTTTTTCCAAGCCACAAAACAGCTTTGTAACGAAAAATATAAATTCTAAATATTATGGCTCATATATTCAGATTATATAAAGGTGGAACAACATCATTCACCGACTGGTATGGCTCACCAGCTTATCCATACAATTCCACCAACCGAGATACAATTGAAGATCCAAATGGGGCTTCGGCAATTCATGAGATAACCTCAATACCATCTCCATTTGCTCGTATCGATCTTGTAAAGAATGCATTTAGTGTGGTCACTAAGACTAAAGACTTGGATGGTGATACAATTTTCCACAAAATGGTGTCAGACGCATTTGATGTAGGTGAAATTTTCTTTAACATAGACAAATTTAGCGACAAGGTTGAGATTATCACATGGGATGTTGCTACTAATATTAATAAATTGATTAATTCAGACATAGATGGTCAGCGATATTTGGGTAATGCATTAGATAAATATTTAAAAACAGGTAACACCTATAACTTTGCTAATCTTCGCAATATTTATCTTCTTAATTTTAAAAGAGGGGTCGATGCACTCAATATAATTGGTGCTACATCTCCGGCAACGCTGTTCTTCTCAAATGCTAACGACCTTACGTATGTTTCAAATGAGTTGGTCTTTAACGAGGACAAACCTTTTGATGGTGATTATCAACCACTTTATAAAAGAGATTTTGAGTATGTTAAAGCATTGTTCGTTTTCAGGGCTAATATTCCCAACTTTGCGACATTATTTCCTGAGGTGAACGATTACCTTGATCTTACACTTAGAAGAATCGGGCATCTCAATAAGGACAGAAATGCAATTTTAACGGATATTATTAACAATCCCCCCACACCTGATTATGGTACCATTAGTGTTAGGACACAGAATCAAACGAATTTAGTAGAAGTACTAGGATTTAATATCCCCAAAAAGATAACAAGCATTGAAACTATTTCTAGCGATTTTGAAATCAAATCGACTAAAGTAATCAATGAAAAGATTTTGGTTCTTCCTGTAGAAAGTGGCAATCGTTATGCAAATTTGTGGTATATTACAGGCAAATGGGGCAAAGAAAACGCCGCTCCTTTTGTCGATAGAGTACCTATTGAACAACGGACGTTGCCACATGATGGGACCAAGATGGCATATATCACAATAAGTGATCTTCTGGAGGAATACATAATTAAGGTTCCACACACCTTGAATACCAAATGTTTCTTTGATGGCAATATTAAAATAAACTCTGGAAGACTGTCTTATATGCTTCCTCTGAAGCCGCTTTTCTTTAAATTTTTCTCAGCGGAAGATTTAATTAACGCAAAGAAATATTTCGGCATTAATCTTTTTGAAATGCGCCCATTGGCTGGAGACAGTGTCGCTGTGACATTAAGAATTCCCATTAAAGGCAATACGGGAATATCATTTGTAGAATTCAATAGAGTCTATTTTGCAAACAACCCAGCCGATGTAAATAACAATAAAGGTGCCATACGTGAAATCGATTTTGCCGGACTTATGATGCCTTTTGTCAAATTTAGTAATATTGACGAAGCTCAGTATAAAGTTGGATGTGTTTATAACCCACAAGTCCACTATGATTTGGTTTTTTTCAATAATAATGAAAAAATCACTTCTATCTCATGCGAGAGTAGATTCTACAACGGTGCAGATGAGGTTCGTAAAGCCGATGTCTATTCAATTGATAAATTAAATTTTGAATTTATTCAAGTCAAGAACTCTGAGTATCATGGTTTATTAATACCGATATTCAAGCCTCAAAAGAAACTTAATGGTTACTCATTTGCCATTGATTTGGGTACTTCGAATACTCATATTGAGGTCAGCAAAAACGAGGAAAGCGCATCTAAGGCACTTGATTTTGGCGGCGCTTCTCCCATAACTACAAAGTTCTTTGTTCCTTCTCGTGATGATAGTGGGAATATCATTGACTTGTTCCAGGAGGATCGTTTGATGGAGATCGACTTTGTTCCTGATAATGTCGGAGGGACATCTGATTTCCATTTCCCAACTCGGACTGTCCTTTCACACGCAATTGACTCTGGATGGAGTCATATTGAACCATTTGTAAATGTAAATATACCTCTCACACAGGATAAACGAGTTAAACTGAGTTATAATGAATCAATCTACAATATTAAGTGGGGTTCTGGACAGGATCAACTCAGTTTGGAAGCTTATGTCGATAGTTTAATGCTTTTGTTGAGGAACAAAGTAATTGTTGAAGATGGGGACTTGAGCAGAACTAAAATCACATGGTTCTATCCTTCAAGTATGCCAAACAAGCGCCTTACCAAACTTCGTGACGCATGGAACAACTCGTTCCAAAAGTATTTCTATGATGGTAGGACACGTTCAATGACAGAGTCTTTTGCTCCTATTCAATATTACTTCAAGCGTTACTCTACTACAACCAATTTGATCAATATTGATATAGGTGGAGGCACATCTGACATAGCATATGCAATTGACCGTAAAATTGTATTTACTACTTCGTTCCGATTTGCAACAAACGTATTGTTTGAGAATGCTTTTTCTGAATTAGAAGAAGAGAATGGTATTGTAGATGCATTTAAAGGAAAAATTCTAAATAATATTCATGAAGCAGGTATTCATGAATTAGATCCTATATTCAGAGAGTATGGTTCAAAGCCATCAAACATGGCGTCATTCCTGTTCTCTTTGAAAGACAATTCTATTCTTCGCAAACTCAATTCTAATAGCATAGATTTCAATAATTTCTTAAGTCAAGATGACGACTTTAGAATTGTATTTTTGATTTACTATACTGCAATTATTTATCACGTTGCACAGATAGTTAAATTAAAAGGTTTAAGCATCCCACGCCATGTATCATTTGGTGGAAATGGCAGCAAAATCATCAAAGTCATAACTACAGATCCTGATCTTCTAGCGAAATTCACAAAGCTTATTTTTGAAAAAGTCTTTGGAGAGAAATCCAGCGTTAATTTAGAAATTCTTGGAATAGATAATAAATCATTTCCCAAAGAATCAACTTGTAAAGGTGGACTTCAAAAAGCAGAACAAGAAAATGATAGCGAGAATGTCGTTCTAAAAGCAGATGGCACAGAATTTGTTAAATCAGGTGACACTTACTCAACTATTGATGAAGCATATAAACAACGAGTCGTTGATTCAATTGATCGTTTCTTTAACTTCTTCTTTGGGCTAAATGAAGATTTAGACTTTGATAACAATTTTGGCGTTAATAAAGCTGTTATTGCCAAGGTTAAAGAAATATGTTGTGCCGATGCTATGACGTTCCTCAATAAGGGATTAACCATAAACAGAACAGAAATTGACAATAATGATAAAATTGAAGAAACTCTGTTCTTTTATCCTTTGAAAGGAATCATTAATTCATTATCACAAGTTATCTACAAAATCAAAGCATAATATGAAAAAGTTTTTATTATCACTTTTTTGCATCTTTGCTTTATTCTCTTTCGTTGGGTGTCAAGATGCTGAAGTACCTGAAGCGGATCAAGAATCTATAGAGAATCAAGATCAATCACAAAAGCAAGATTCTACCAAAGTAGATAGTGTGGCTGCCGAACTCAAGGGCAAGGTGGAATCACTATCAACTCAAGCAGATAGTGTAAAAACGAAATTAGAGGCACAAGCGAAAGAAATTACCGATATCAAAGACAGCAAAGCATGGTTGATAGATGGGATTTTATCTATTTTTGGCATTGTTGGTCTCATCATGGCGCTTATAGCAAATTCAAAAGCTCAAAAGGCTCTTGAAAAAATGAAAGAATATCGAGATAAAATAGATATTGCAGATCAAATTATCAAACAATCTAACTCGAATTCAACGAGACGCGTGCAATCGTCTTCGGGTAACTATGTCTCTCAAATGGAGTTCAAAGAACTGCAAAATGAAGTTTTGAGAATAAAAAAGGATATTTCTAAAGTTGAGCCGAATCCGGAAGCTACTGTTAGTTCTCTTAAACAAACGGATAAACAAAAACCATCGGATAAAGACCATGCTCATGCTCAAGGTTATGTGGGCGATATAATTGGTGATGAAAAAATGTATTTTAATGACTTTAGTCATGCACATTTTTTGAATGCTAATTTTATTCTCTTTGACATCACTAAAGATACAGCATCTTTCAGACCCATAGAACTAAAAAACATCAAGAATGATAACTGTAGGAAGGCTGCAAAGTTTGAAGGAGATTGCAGTCTTGAAGATGCGCAAGACATGGAGATTAGAAAACCTGGCAAATTAAAAAGAATTGGTGATCTTTGGTTTATAGATGAACCAATTCATATTTATCTTAAGAAGTAGACATGACAACTCTTGTTATTTTAATTGTTGTTGCAGTCATTGCAGCACAAGTATATTTTTTCATGAACAATCTTAAACGAATGAAGGAGTTTAAGAACATTTTTTCTTCACCAAATTCGTATAAGATTATAAAGGATGACGAATCCGGTTTCGTTACAGGCATTTCTGGATCTGGAAATCAGATTTTTCAAGAAATCAAATCCTCTATCAACAAGTATCTTGGTAATAACAAAGGCTCGATTATTGATTTCCAGCTTCTGAAAGATGCTGTGGATCGACATTGTGACTCAGTTGAAGATGATATTAATGTCCAAACTCCAGTTCCATTGTACTGCGGTTTGGCCGGTACTATGCTTGGTGTCATAATTGGCTTGGCCTCCTTATTATTTACCAATAGCATTTATAGTCTGATGACTGGTTCTACAACAGGGGCTACTGCATCAGGTGCAGCTACGGGTGTAAGCGACCTATTAAGTGGTGTTGCACTCGCAATGATTGCAAGTGTTTGTGGTATAGGGCTAACTACGTGTAATTCTTTATTATTTAAAAAATATAAACTTGAACAAGAAAAGGGCAAAAATACTTTTTTAGCGTGGATGCAGTCTAAACTTTTGCCTGAATTACCGTCTGACACCTCAGAAGTTATGGCAAAACTTGTAAATGGACTGAACAAGTTTAATAGAGAATTCACGCGAAATATCAGCATCCTTGGTAGCACTTTTGATGCAGTTAACCATTCATATCAAACGCAAGCTGAAATCATTAAGATGGTTCATGATATGGATGTTGAGAAGTTAGCGGCCGCTAATGTTAAAGTACTTCATAGACTAGAGAGTTGTACGGAGAAGCTTGATGAATTCAATGAGTATCTTGACAAGCTTGATGAGTTCAATTTTCAGTTTAGTCGTCAAGCTGAAACTCAAGAAATCTTCAAAAACATTAGCGAATACTTTAATAAGAGTAAAGCTTATATTGCTTCTGATGTAGCAGCAGCAGATAACACTCTTCAAATCGCTATGGGACAGCTCAGAGACCATTCATCTGATTCGATTAATGAACTTAAAGGACAGATGACTGCACTTTCTGAGGCATTCATGAGAATGATTTCTGAAGAAAAACAAAGTTTTGAAGAATTTTCTCAATCACTAAGGTCGCAATTCGACCATAACATGAACCAATTGCCAAATATTTCTAAGCAATTAGATGCAATTGCTGCTATTCCAAAACAGCTTGAAGGTATTTCATCTAGAATGTCGCAAGCCAATTTACAATTAGAAAGGAATATGGAGAGAGCACTTGAAAAAGCTTCTCGTCGAAATGAATTTGTTGGAAATGGTTCTAGCCTAGGATTCCCAAACAGTCTTAGAAACTGGATTATTGCATTACTCTCGGTTATAGCTTTAAGCTGTATAACAAACACATGCTTTAATATTTTTAGAACTAATAGAAATGCGCCTACTGAACAAACTGAAAGTGTTCCTGCCGATACAATTGCAACAGATTCAGCAGATTCAACTGAAATGAAAGATGCAATACCAGCAGCAAATCAACGACTGGATTCCACTTCATCAGTTCTTAATCCCACCCAAGGTAATCAACCCTCCCAAAGTGAGCTTAACAGCCAAGGATAATAAATCTGCTTGATAAATATGGCACGAAACAAAAAAGAATCCTTTTTTTGGACAAGCTATTCAGATCTCATGACTAGCCTTTTCTTTGTTATGCTTGTGCTTTTTGTCCTTGTTATTGTATTGCTCAATAAGAAGATGGAAGCAACCCAAAAGCAATTGGACGACATCAAAGAGGTGGTAAATTCCACTAAGGAACTTGACAAGTCAGCATACTTTGACTATCGTGCAGAGTATAAAAAATATGTTCTCAATGTCGATTGTTTTTTTGATGAACGCAAAACAGATTTAGAAGACCTTCAAGCCGACACAAAAAAACTGAAAGCTGCTGGAGAGGAAATTAAGGCCTTCCTCAATAATAATAGTGAGAATCAATATGTGATGATAATTGAGGGCCAAGCTTCTCGCAATTCACAAAAGCAGACAGACTTGAATTACAATCTCAGTTATTTGCGAGCATTAACATTAATGAAATTCTGGAAAAATGTCTGCAAGATAGATTTTGGTAAAAACTGCGAGATCCAAATTGCTGGTAGTGGTGATGGACGTCTGAATTTTGGATACACTGGTGAATCCGAATCAAGCGAGCGCTTTAAAGAGATGGACGAAACTCTAATGCGAGAACGAGGACTGGGTGAACATAAGAATCAAAGATTTGTTATTCACATCATCCCCAAGAACATCATTGAAGATGATCAAAATAGCTCACAGAATCAAAATTAAAATGAAAAGAGTCAGTAATATTTATCTCATCTTATGCTTGTTAGCATCGATTTCGTTGATTTCATGCGCCCATAAATCTGGGCACAAACAACGAAATCAGTCTAATAACGAATATGCGCAAAATGACCGTAAACAAACTGTTAAGGTTCGTAATACGCATAGAAACCACCGCTCTGAAGAGAAAATGGAGGGTGCTGAAATATTTGAAAAATATGGCTCAGCTGTCTTCATGATTTTTACAAGTAACGGAATGAGTGGTTTCCAGGGATCTGGTTTCTTCATTGATGGAAGCGGCCTTGCCGTAAGCAACTATCACGTGTTCAAAGGCACTGGCATTGGTATGGAGCAAATTAAACTTCTTGGAAGTGACGTCGCATACAGTGTTTCGGAAGTCATTGTGAAAAATGAAGATGAAGACTTCATCCTCTTCAGGGTGGATTGTGATAATACAAATTACTTGCCTATCGCTTCAGCGAAACCGAAAATTGGCGAGAAAGTGTTTGCCATTGGTAGTCCTCGCGGGTTGGAGAACACGTTCTCGTCTGGAGAGGTGTCGCAATGGCGTGACACTAACCTGATGCAAATTAGTGCGCTAATAGACCACGGCAGCAGTGGCGGCGCACTTATCAACGAATATGGCGAGGTTGTCGGAATCACATCAGGTACGTTTGCTGACGGGTCTCAAGCCAATCTCAACTATGCCTGGAGCATTGACGTTATTAAACCATACCTGAAATGATTCATGGCTAGATTCTTTCTGTCATTTATATGTATCCTTCTTATATGTAGCCTTAATTCATGTAAGCCACATAGAGAAAGAAGGGCGGCTTCTCAGACGGATAACACGCCTATTAGTGAAACTGTATCAAAAGTAGATTCTCTAGAAAGTGTTTATCCCGATTTAGAGATACCTTATATGGCTGATAGTGTGCCACGCCAAATCATCAGAAGAGAAGCATATACTACTTGCTACAACCATGATACGCGGTGCCCTAATTGGGTTGCATGGGTGCTAACCTCCGAATCGGCAAGTGGTAGCGTAGAGAAAAAGATATGGTATGACGACAATGGCAACGCTATGGGTATCACCAATTTCTCTCCAGAAATGGTAAGAGGCAAATATATCTTGGACGGCGAAGCTGAGTTACCAAGCCCACAGTTCTCCGACTGGGATTTGATGCCTGACGATATGAGCCATGGCCACATGTGCCCTGCAGCTGACTGCCAGACATCCCCTGAAGCCATTACCCAATCCTATCTTCTGACTAATATGTGCGTGCAAGCCAAATACTTGAATTCTGGAAGTTGGAATAAGTTAGAAATGAAATGCCGCGACCTCGCTCAGAAATACGGACGCATCTTCATTGTTGCTGGTCCCGTGTTTTACGATGGCAAGGTGACCTCCAGGATGGGAAATATCGCCATTCCTGACGCTTTCTTCAAAGTGCTTTTATGTATGGAGAGAAATCCAAAGGCTATAGGTTTTGTTTATGCTAATAACAACGACCCGCACAACATGGAAGAAAGCGCATGTACCGTGAAAGAAGTCGAGCAACTCACTGGTTTCGATTTTTTTCCACAACTACCAGACAGCATCGAAAATGAAATCGAATCAAAAGCGAAATTAAATGAGTGGCAATAAAAAACTTAGCAATATGAATCCTGTTGTAAAGCTTGTGATAGCAGTTTTACTGTTATTATGTTTGGCTGATATGCCCTATGGATTCTATCAGCTGGTACGGTTTGGGGCAACTGCCGCATTCGCCTATCTCTCATATGACTATTTCAAAGCAAAACGAGAGGGAATGGGAGTGCTTTTTGCCGCACTAGCCGTGTTGTTCCAACCGTTCTTTAAGGTTGCACTTGGCAGAACCATCTGGAATGCCGTTGATATCATAGTGGCCATCTTATTGTTCTATTTCATCATCCAAAGTTTTCAAAAAAAGAAGTAGCGACATGAAACGGTTACTTTTCATCTCCCTCATAGTACTCCTAACGAGTGTAGCATCCTTTGCCGAAGACGCTTTCGAGGTGGAGTATATTTTTGAGCGGCAGGAACTGCCTAAAGGTAGCAAGTGCCTCGACCGCTATGAAAACGTGAAGGAGGTAAAATATGTCCTTATCCCAATCGAATTGGAGAAGGGAACGTATGAGGCCGAAATCAAACGGATTGATAGCAACCTCTACGAACTTAAATTTGGGTATGACGATGTGATATATATAGAGACCAACTACTGCTACAAATATACAAGCTATGGCGATAAAGCCATTCTGATTGTGAATGACCGATACAGTTACAAGAAGGCTAAAGTAGTTTTCTTGTGATGAAAAAACATTCTTACATTCTATGTATAGAAATCTTCTCTCTACACTGAAAAAATCTCTTTGGGCGATCTGTGTCAGCGCATTACTGATCGCTGTTGGATTGTTTTTCCATTGGTTTTATGTGCTGGCAGCTGGCGTGATTGTAGCCATTACTACAATTATTTTTATAGTTGAAGAGTTAAAACATGGCGATGATACAGCTTTCATTGCGATTGGATTTTTACTCACAGTAGTTTTTGGTATAGTCGCATTTTTTTACCATGGAGAAAGATACATTTCTCCGCATGGTCACAAACAGCATATCTATTCGGATTGCCCTTCCATAATTAGCAGCTCATCAGCAAAGGAAGTAACTGAATTAGAGGGCTTCTTTTATCTTACCTTTAGCGACTGCAAGATTTGTAAGGAACGCAGTAAGGCGGAAAAAGCTTCTATGATAGCAACCAAAAAGCAACAGGAAAGCGATGAGCTCAAAGCCTATCTAAACGATTTGATTGAATCTTTGGACAATGGTGCTAATCCAAAAGACATAAAACAGCAACTACAGGCTGACTGGGGACCTGATAATGAAGATGAAGACGTGGCATATCCAGACCAACCGTAAGATATTTTTAATAACGCTAGAAAACGTACCATGTTGTTGCTTTTGTTGTTTGGCAGCCAGCTCATTCTTATCGATGATTCAGAGACTTTAATAGATCCCAAACAAGATATTGATACGCTCACTTAATTCACTTTAAGGTCTTTTTATAATTTGAATGTTACTACTTTATGGTCTGGCTGGTATACTTTGGCGGGAAACTGCAGTATCTGTTCATACAAATCAATAATGAGCTTTAAAGTCGCTTGGCATTCTTCTAAAGAGTTAGCGGTAAGAGGAATCGTTTCGAGGCGATTATTGATATCTCCAGCCTGATATGCCGATGATATAGCCTGGGCTGCCTTCCTCAGCTCCGCGTAAGCATCCTTATACTGGTCATTGTAAAGAAGAAGAACACTTGTACCTAATAAATGAATCAATATTTCCTTGAGGGATTCATCCTCCTCATTTTCACGAATTAAGGCCACTAGACGGTCTGTGGTGGGACTGGATAGTTCAGGTGCTTTGGCGTAGGCTAGCTCGACATTATCCTTGTCGCCAGCATTGAAGCCGCGCAAAGTATTCAGGAAATCAACGATTGTATTATCGGTAATGAAGTCACTGTGCATAATGGGTTTGGTGAGATATAGCCCATGAAGTGATTTAACGCGACTCAGAGCGACATACAATTGCCCTGGAGCAAAGATGTGGGTGTTCAGATCAAGGATCAGCTTTTCGTATGTCTGACCTTGAGCTTTGTGAATTGTAAAGGCATAGGCCAGTTTTAGGGGAAACTGATTTGTGCGTTGTATGAAATGTCCTTTCCTTACGAGTTTGCGCTTCTCGCTGTCATACACCATTTCGTATCGATAATCGGTCATCTGATTGCTTTTATACTTGTCTTGAGGATTGGGGCACATGACCTCTTCGTGACTCTTATCTTTCCTGATGGTAAAATAATTGCCATTAAAACCAGTGATTGTTCCGAATTGACCATTGATATACTTTCCTGGTTTGCTGTTCTTGGTAAACATTACGCGAGCTCCTGTTTTGAACTGCAATTGGCTGTCAAAGGCCGACGGCAGAATAATATGCTCAATTTCTGACATCTTTTCGGGTGGTAGAGTTTCTAATTCCTCATGAGAAAGAGTAACGTATTCTTTCTCGGTTCCTTTTTTACGGACAGCATAGCGAGCATAAAGCGTGGTGATTTCTCCTGGCAACTCATTGAGCTTTCGTTCGTTCATTTGTCTAACTGCTTCGTTGGTCGGCGCTAAATAGATGGCATCATCAGGAAAATCAGTGGTGACTCTTCTATTGAGTTGCTCTATAATCATTCTTTTATCTTGCAGACTCATCGGCTCCCTAAAGGCATCAAGTAATTGTTCGTAGCCAGTGTCTTGCTGTTGCCTATATGACTTTGTAAGCTCAAAGAGTTTTATATTGCCCATTTCTTGCTGGATAATGTGGCTATTAAAAAAGTAAATACCACTGTACTCATCCATAAGATATGCCAACGTCGCTTCGTCGCTCACGATGGGAGGCAACTGGAACATGTCACCCGTGAGTACAATTGTCAGACCACCGAATGGCCTGTCATCATTTCTCGCATTTTGACAGATGCGATTGATCATCTCCATCATGTCAGATCGCACCATGGATACCTCATCAATGATAAGCATGGAGAGAGAACGCAGTGTATAGGAGATACTTTCACAACGAGCCTTGGTTGCATTAGCAGGGTTTTGGAAACCTTCCTCTAAATCATCAAACGCACCATAGAAAAATGAATGCAAGGTTCTTGCCCCCGAGTAGAGCGAGGCCGCTAAATTAGTAGGAGTAAGAACTTGGCAACCATGAATTTGCCTAAGAACTTTATTAATGACATAAGTTTTGCCGCATCCTGCTTTTCCATGAATGAAAACAATTCCTGAGGGCTCGCCGCTTAAGTATCTTACTACGTCATCTTGTGTAGAACTTTTTACAGGGTATTTCTTCTTGATGCAAGCTGGCTTGATAACCTTTATCTGGTTGTGTTCAGGTGCTGGCTGAACATCATCTGTTGTTTGGTCGGCCCGATATTGGCACAAACATTGCGGACAAACAATTCTATAACCGCTATTTTTTAGGGCCTCATCACTCAGGTCCATCTTTTTTCCGCAATGGGGACATTTATATATCATATTACACTCTGTTTTTATTCAATAAAACATTCTTCAAAATATCGCGCAGTTATATGATTTATCAGATGATTGATCATATAAATCTATTCACCTAATGAACAACCAATGTGCAAATATCGCAAGAAAACTCGATATCTTCAAAAAAGTTTCGACAAATCTCGTCTCTATTTAATGTTTGAGAATGCGTTCTTTTTCACACATAATTCCATCAAGGTATTGCCCCAAAGCGTGATTCTTCTTTGAACATATTACAGAAAAATAGTACATTTGTCAAACTATATATGTTGGCATTTTTAATAGTTATGAAACAGTTGTTAGATAGAATCAAAGGAACAATCTACGGTCAGGCGATAGGTGATGCGCTTGGCTTGGGGACAGAAGGCATGGATGTTTACGACATGGCTTGGAAATATCCGAATGGATTCACCCACTACAGCGAGATATTCCAGGACCACCATCGTCGCAGATGGAAAATAGGTGACTGGACGGATGACACCGACATGATGCTTTGCATTGCCAATGCTATCATCAAGGACAAAGGAGTAAATCTTTACACTATAGCCCAAAATTTCAAGGATTGGGCCAATGGAGAACCGATGGGTATAGGCGGTAACACACGCAATGTCTTGATGATTGGTGATTACGTTCAGAGGCCACTGTCAGTGTCAAGAAAAGTATGGGAGTTGAGCCATTATCAATCCGCAGCCAATGGAGGGTTAATGCGCACATCAGTTGTGGGACTTCTTCCGAATGATGTTGAGCAAAGTGCTGCTGACATCTGCAGACTAACGCACTATGACCCTCGCTGTACGGGTTCATGCGTGATCGTTTCAGAATTGATACATGCTTTTGTTTATGATAAACCAATCCCGACATACGACCAAATAATTGCCATAAGCAGACAATATGACGAACGCATTGCAGAATACATTGAGCTTTCCCGATGTGAAGACATCAATATATTAGACCTTCAGGAAGAGAATTCAGTAGGATACACCCTTAAGACTCTTGCTGCCGGACTATGGGCATACTGGCATGCTGAGACATTCAAGGACGGTCTGCTAGCTGTTGTCCATGCTGGTGGTGATGCTGATACAAATGCAGCTGTCGCTTGTTCCATCCTCGGAGCGAAGTTCGGATTCAATGCAATCCCCTCAGAGTATGTCGACGGCCTTATTTATCGCGACCAACTCGAAGATGTCATTCAAGGAATGATGGAAGTCATCAAGTATTAAAAGTTTCGTTATGGACAAGGTATTTCAATTCCTGTGTGGCTGTCTCGCTCAAATAGGTCGTTCCTTTGGTTGGAATTATGAGACGGTTAGCGTTTATATCTGCATCCACCTTTGGCCGTTGTTATGTGTGGTTATGGCTCTTGTGATGCTCGTAATAGCCGTGTCAACTACAAATCCGTTATGGATAGCCGCTTGTATCATCTATTTCCTGTTCAATATCCTTGGATATTGGGCTGTGATCAAACATTACTATCCCGGCACCATTAACGAGATATTCACTCACTGCTACTTGGACCTTATGACTATCGCTAAAGAATGGAACACCACTTATGCGATAGTGAATCTTGTTGTCTATGTTCTAGCGTTTACTCTTATTATGGCCTTTGATGTGTGTTTGATTTTGCTGATGCTTTGAGGGCTAATCCTAAAACATTGATTTGCCTCCTTTAGTCTTTTTCGAAGAGGCCGAGTTCTTGGAGGCAGCCTTCACGGTTGAGAAGGAAGCCATAAAGATCGCGATAGACACTGCAGTCGCGATATTGTGTGGGCACCAGTTGGCCATCCTTGATCTCGTGGATGGATGCGTTTGGATAAGAAAGAATGACGGGTGAGTGGGTGGCAATGATGATTTGAGCTCCTTTCTTGACCACATCTTTGATCCATAACAGGAACTGCAGCTGGTTTTGGAAGGAGAGCGCCGCCTCGGGTTCGTCAAAAATGTAGATGCCCCGACCTGACAGGCGATTTGTAATTAACGCCATAAACCCTTCCCCATGCGATAGATGATGAAGGCTCTTTCCTCCATATGCCTTCAACATCTTGGGCTCAATTCTGGCCAACCTCTCAATCTCTGAGTTTACGTTGTAGAAACTCTCTGCCCTGAAGAAATACGTGTCACGATAACTCAGGTTTGCTTGGGATGCGATCAGTGCGTCATACAATGATGAATGGGTCTCTTCTGTATGGAAGTTGAAATGACGGGAGCCGCCTTCGGGATTGATACGCAGCAAAACAGCAATCGCTTCGAGTAACGTCGATTTCCCCGTTCCGTTGCCTCCAACGATATAGGTCACCGACTTCTCAAATCTAAACTCAGTAAAGTCTCTAATCACTGGAATGGAGAATGGGTATTTGCTCGTATCCCATTCCCCTTCTCGTCTCCTGATTCGTCTCAAATAGATATTCTCTTTCATGGCCAAATGGCATTTTTGCCGCAAAGATAACTCGCTCCAATGCCACATTTCGGCACACCAAAACAAAATACATTTAATCACTTGCCTTGAGGGTGACTATCCCTAAGAATACTTGACAGATTTGAGAGCGATTAACTAAGTTGGTTTACACTAATTTTATCGTTCGCCTAAACAGGGTTGACAGTTTGGCGGTTTTATCACTGAATGGGTTTACAGCTCACGAAACATCGTTTTATTTTTCTGGAACTACCCATTTAGCCCCAATTCCAGAAAAATAAAAGCACATTTTTTATCATAAAAATCAGCCATTTTCGAGATTTTTTTTGAAAACGGCTGACTTTTCCGAGGCTGTTATATTCGCTTTTCTCTGATTTTAAGGTAATTACAATTTTGAAAAGCAAAAAAAAAGAAGTAGCAACTTCAATGCTTCTCCAGCACCGATATCGCTACTTCTCCGGGCTCGCCACTAAAGTGAACGGTGTAACGTCTTGAGGTTACGGTGTCACTCCAATGGGTCATCGTCCGGGTGATGGTGGTTGTCCGACTGACTCTTCGCCAGCAGGTCCTTCTCCATCTTGTTATGTTTATATGTTGTCACCCCATTCGCCGCCGGCCTGTTGATGTGTCGCCAGCAGTCCAAATTTTGGGGCGTATTGTTGTTTCTTGTTTATAAGGTTTCTTATTACTTTTGGAGCGGCCTTTAGTTGTTTTAAATGTCTCTTTCAGTATCTACAATCAATATCTCATATCTCAATAATCTTTGTCCTATCGAAGGTGAGGTGTTCGTTGTAGGAGACGTAGCCGAATTGGTTGCAGAGGCAGCGGGTGGAGCCGATGGTCTTGTCTATGTTGCGGTGGGAGTGGCCATAGATCCAGTAGTCGATTCCGCTGTCGGCTATGTAGTCGGTCAGTTCGACGGTGAATGCGCCGTTGATGCGGCTGCCCTGGAACTCTGGGGCGACCAGTTGATAGGATGGAACATGGTGGGTGACAACGACCTTGTGCTTGGCCTGGCTGGCGCTGACGGACTTCTTGATGAAGTCGAGGCAGCGCTGATGCTCTCCGTTGAAATCAGAATACCTCAACAGGTTTTCGCCATAGACGATGCGGTAGAAGTCGGCCACGCCTCGCTCGGTGACGAAGGCGTTGTCCATGTCGATATGGGCCCACAGGGTGGATATGATGAAGTCCACATCCTGGATCGTTACGACCTTGTTATAGTAGTTGTGAACATTGGGGCGGATTTCGCCCACCAGTCCGTCCTGTATCGTCTTTAGGTCGTAGTATTTATAAAACTCGTGGTTGCCCAGTGCGACCAGCACTTGCTCAAAGTTTTCGGACGCCCAGTCCCAGAATGGGTGCACGCTGTACATGTCGTCTCCCAGGTAACCCGTGTCCCCAGCCAAGACCAGGATGTCACCCTTCACGTCCATGGGGCCATTGTCCCTTAGATATCGCCAGTTCTCTCGGAACTCCAAGTGTAAATCAGATGCAAATTGAATCTTCATGTTTTATTCAGTGGTCTTATTCTGTCAACAAAATTAGTGATTATTCGATAATCAGACAATACACATGAGTTATTGACTGAATTACAATATTATTTTGAAAACCTTTCTGTTCGCAATATTGAGTTATAAATCATGTAAAAATCAACTATTTGGTTCTCTTTTGAATCGAGCAAGACAATTGCTATACGGATATATAAAAAGGAAGATGGCTTAATCCATTGTTATGCCATTTTCATCGTGATTTAGTTTAAGCCTTGATTCTAGGTTTTTGATTATTTCTTCATCTGTTAACTGCGCATAGACTGTTCTGATCATTTCATCAGAAGCATGGCCTGACATTCTGCGTACTTCTTCTGGGCTTTCTCCATTTTTTATCATATTAGTAATGAACGTACACCGAGCATAATGGCTGGTTATCGTCTCATACAGAGGTTTCTTTACTTCTTTTTGGGATGCATCTATTCTAACTATCACTCTATTCAATCCTGCTTTTCTCGCTATCCTTCTAATCGCTTCATTGTATGTGCCATTGCCTTTTCCCTTCGTCTTTTTTTCAAATTCAATGGGGTTGACAAGTTTATGGGACTTAACTCTATCCATCATCATTCTCATTTTAGTGGTCAACGGGATATAAGCTTTAATGTTCTCTTTCATGGTTGAAAGCACAATATACTCAAATTTCTGTCCATGTTTGACCTTATACTTACCCGTGAGTATCTTGGCCAAGTCTGAAACCCTTTGTCCGCACTCGATTTGAAGTAAGAATAAATCGCGATACTCTTTTTCTACGTCGGTTAGCCCTAAACAATTCTCTATTGCAGTCACTTCATTGTCAAGAAGAGGAAAATACCCCTTTTGATCTTCTCTACGGGGATCGTCAACTTTAATCCAAACCACGGGATTGATATCATCATCTCTCACAACGAATACTTTGTTGATAAGCATTGCTATGATAGCTCCACATCGATTCAGTTGGCCGACACCAAACCTCCTCTTATTGCCTTCCGTTTTGCGACTGTTCATCTTATTAATCAGGTATTCCTTGTACCTATTCAACCCATTCTGGCTTAAGATCTGTATTGTTTTATCATTCTCAGGTAAAGTGTCAACGAAACGACCAAATTCACTTAAGAGAGATTCATTTTGCCGTATAGTGCTTTCTTTGATTGATGGCTTCACGTAATTATGGTAATACTCTAGTGCTTCAGCGAGGACATATACCAAAACAAATTTGTTTTTGGCTACATCTCTATAAATGAATCGCTTGAGTGTCTCAAAGACGTCAGTCACATAATTGTTGCATATATACTCGAAGAATTCCGAGTAATAATGCCTCAGTTTATTTATCTGTTCATTGACAATCTCATTGTTGTGGTTATCGAGTTTGCTTTGGACATTAGAAATTACAGCCAATTGCTTCTCCTGATTCCACTGGTTGGGGTAAACTCTGAGATGTGTGGAAAGCGTATATTGCTTACCACCTATGTGGACTACCAGGTATATCATGCAAGGACTTGTCGATTTAGGATTCCGCAGATAAAACCGCACCTTGTTCCTTTTGTAAAAACTCTGTTGCTTTTTGTTCATATCAATAGAGGGCGTAGATGACGTGATTCAAGCCACCCTTAGGGGGTCATATTTCGGATTACTCAAGTGTTTTGGCATAATCATATACCTTCTTGAGCTTATCCTCATCAAATTTGTCTATCAGTTCTGTGATGCCGATTTTCCATTCCTTACCATTCCATTTATCCAATTCATAACGTTTGGTTTCATTGGCTATTTCAATGTAAGGCTTCATACTCTCGTAATCCTTATGACCAGTGATAGACATTACCACGGCTGCCGGAATACCGAAAGCTAACGAGCAGCACACAAAGGTACGGCGCCCATCATGGCAACCAATGATGTCATAGAACTTATTGATTTCGTCGTAACGCTTGGTGCCGATGTAATAGGTATTGATGACCTCCCTGTCAAGTCCCGCTTCTTTTGCAGCAAGCTTGATGTAGTCATTCAATTTTTGTGCTGAGGGAACGGGAAACAAGCTGCCGTCTTCAGACTGATAGTCAGCATATTTGTCGATGATTTTTTGCGCGTTATCAATAATCGGTATTGTGAGATGGTCAGACGTTTTTTTAGTGTATAAATCAATGCCCCTTGAGGTGACATGAGGCCTTTTAAGTTGAGCTAAATCAGAATAACGCAACGAAGTGAAGGCCATGAAGCAAAACAGATCACGGGCTCGTTCCAGATATTTTTGGTTTGGTGAAAATTTGTGGTTAAAAAACTGCATCAGTTCATTGAACGTTAGGTAGGTGACATTCTTCTTGGTTACAGTCAAGTGAGGGGTGTAACCTATGGCACTATCAAGTACAGGGTAGCCATTTGCTTTCATCCACCTCAAGAACGACTTCAGAATCCTGAATTGCTTAGTGATAGTACGGTTACGGTAGTTGTGCCTGACATACCATTCCTTGAGTTCAACCATCTTGTCCTTATCGAGTGTTTCAAGTGTGACTTCAGGGTCGCAACCCATAAGTTGCTTCCATATCTGCTCATATTTATAATGGACAGTACTGGTCCAGTCACGCTCCTTGGCGCCCTCGGAAAGAAATATGTTGAAAATCTCTAGCAGTGTCTTTGGGCGCGGTGTGTCATTTTCCGGTTCGGCAACCTTTTTCGCACGTCCAAGTTTCTCATTAACCAATTCGCGTAAATCATCCGGCGTGGGAATACTTCCCCTCAACTTATATTCTGAAAATACTTCTTGAATAGTCTCCAGGAATTCTTGTATTCTCTCATTGATGACTCGCGAAGGAATTCTATCGTTCCCCACAATGTGTGTAGATGCACGAATGGGGCGCTGTGTATCAGGATCCCATTTCATCGGGTCAACAGTCATTCCAACCGAAAAGCCAACTTCCGATTGTTTCTTGTTCCACCTCACACGAATCACGACTTGATTCTTTGCATTAAGAAAAGTTCTTGTATTATACCTTATTTCTCTCATTTGTAAACAATTTTTTGATGCTTTCTCCACAAAAATACTACAAATACAAGCACTTATTTAATTGTGATATAACAAGATAGCTTATGATATAATATGATAATAATCCTTTAATTGAACAGGCTCATGGGGGAATACAACGGGGGAATAGAAATGGTGATGTAACAGTCAATGAATGATAATGTTACAAACAGCATTTAATCTGGATTTCTTCCCACTTTTGTTTAGGGTTTGCTGTTTTGTTTCTCCAGTAGCGATAAAATAGACCAGAAGGGGGGAATAGTGCCGTTTTGTATTCCCCCGTTTTGGGATATAACATACTAATCGTGTGAGATGACAAATTAATCATCATTTTACAACTGACTGATAACCATTTATTTTCATTAATTTATAGTATCACACAATCAGTATGTGATTAGTATGTAATATCAATCGAGAAAACCTCCAGCTCCACAAAACATGAGCAACTTTCTGACATACAGATGGTTGCTCGTTGTTTTTTATTGGAGCATCTGGATCCAAATGATATTACTAAAATATATGATGCTCAATGATAATGCACCCCAAAAGTTTTGTGTCCAACTTTTGGGGTGCAGTTCACTTGTTAGTTTTGTCTTTCTTTTCCATATCAGTTCGTTTTTAGCATTGCCTCAAGGGTTGGGAGGTCAACGAGCACTTCACGGGGTTTGCGTCCTCGATTTGGACCTACGATACCTGCTGCTTCGAGTTGTTCAACAATTCTACAGGCGCGATTGTAGCCAATACCGTTGTCAAACGCAAACATAGATATAGTCACATAGCCGTCTGCAACAAAATGCCTTGCAGCAGCCTCAAACAGCGGATCACGTTCACATGACTCGCTGTGAACTGTCTTTGATGAATCTTTCTTGTTCATAATGTTACAGTGATTTATTGATTTCTATATTGATTTCGGTCTCGAATTGGCGCACATAGATGAAGTCGGTGATGGCGAAGTTCATGTGGTCAAACAAGTGGTGGAATGGCTGGATAAGATGCAAGTCCTTGGTCAATTCTTGGTCCAAGCCCTCGTTCCAATTGGGCGGTGGGCAATCTAGGCCTGTGAGATAATCGAAGGACTCGTCCACGTTCGATGGAAACGTCAGCGTTGGCAGCGTCACACCATCTTCATAGAGCGGGTTCCATCCGCTGTCACAGATGGCCAACCATAGTACTCCTCGGTTTTCGTCTTGAAGAGGATGTAATGCAGGATAGTCGTAGCCGAGGTAACACTTTGCCGTCAGTTCCATGTGATCGCCGAAGGTCTTGTTTTCTTTGATGCTGTTCCAGATGCGATGTGCCCTGTCGTACATCCCCCGCAATGCCTCTCGCAGCGCATCATTGAAAGCGATAATGTCGGGTAATATCTCCTCCTGATGCGCCAGTACCCGCCCATTAATCATCGCCTTACGCAAAGACAGCAGGCAATCACAATCCGAATAGTCGCATGGTGCATGCTCATATTTCAAGAGAATCTCCCTCTCAATGAGATGGATATCGTGGTCTTGTAATTCAATCATAATTCACACATTGTTTTGTTTGTCGATGCAAAGTAAAATCACACCTCCGCCAATATGTGGCAGAGGTGCAAATTTTTCTGATATTTTCCATCAACAGAATCCCACTCTGCGGTTGCCTATAGAAGATTCCAGCCTCTCAGCGTCGCAGTATGCCGAGAGTTGTTCAATCATATTCTCAGCATCTCCATGAAGGATGTTCCCGATAGTGTGGTGACGGGCGATATTCTCAATCTGTCCTCCACTGAAATCGTATTTTGTGGCCAAAATCCGGCATTCATCCTCGTTCAGTTTCGGGATCATCTCATGCCACATGTTCATCCGAGCTTCTATCGTCGGTTTCTCAAACTTGACTTTGTAGAGGAACCTGCGCTCAAATGCCTTGTCCATATTCTGGGCCAGATTGGTCGTGGCAATGAGTATGCCATCGAGTGTTTCCATCTCTTGCAGAATAATGTTCTGGATGCTGTTCTCCATCTTGTTGACAGCGCTCTTGGCACCCTCCATGCGTTCCCCAATGATGGCATCAGCCTCATTGAATAGAAGAATGGGTGTTATCTGGCTATTTTTAACTTTGGCCCTGTAGTTGTCAAACACTTGCTTGATGTTCTTCTCGCTCTCTCCAACCCAGCAGCTCTTGATTTGAGAGATGTTCACTTGTAGGATGTCACGACCTGTTAGTCGTGCAAGTTGCAGCACAGTTTCGGTCTTTCCGGTTCCGGGGGCGCCATAGAAGAGGCAAGTGAATCCGCAACGGAATCCAGTGTCTGTCATGCGAGTTCGAATTTGGTTATATTGCTCATCGTTCAAGAGGTTTCCCAATTCATCGATCTGGCATTCGACTTTGTCCCCATAAAACATCTTTTTAGGTGTGATGTCTTTGGACTTGATGACGTCTCCACTCTTTTCATCCATGGAGGGCAGATGAAGTTCTACAAACAGTTCACGCTTCGCGTCATTAGTCATCCGAAACGATTCCCTGTCAACCATGCCGTTACAATTGTTGTATTCAATTCTTTTATGTTCCAAGAGTACGTGTTCGCCATTGTACAACTGTGATTTCACATGGTTCCATTGACACTTATCATCAAACAAAAAGTCTAAATTCCAATATTGAACATGGTCGTCTCTGTTGTTCACAAATAAGTGAGAGAACAAAATCAGCATCATTGTATCCACCTCATCAAAATTGTAGCTCATTAACTTTTGAACGTAGATAAGATGCTTATTGCATTCCAATAAGTGGTTTATCTTTTCAACTGTAGCTTTATATGTCAGTTCGTTGTCTCCACGTAAATCAAATATGCTATCTATCTCACCAAACAATTCATTACAAGAAAGGTTGGCATAGTTCTTAGGTGTGTATTTCTCATTTTTTTTAAAGGCATCAATGACCTCAATGGGAACTCTATATGATTTCCTATGGCTTCCACGGCTACACCTCACTAGTTCTCTTTTCTCTAGAACATCGATGTCAACCATATATCTAAGAAGCCTAGTTGTCCGACATTCAAGGAATTGTCCCAAATCCCCTATTGAAATGTTCGTGCTATCACTATTGTCGACAAACAAAGCCAACAGTACGCTCTGTTCTTTGGTGAGTTCCATTTTCTCAGCCACATACTGGATGTATCGGTTTGTTTTGCGGTAAAACTCAGAACTCAACCTTGATCCCTTTGCCTTATCCACGATATGCTCGATAGCAGTGAGCAAATCTAAGTTTCTCGTTTTCTTTTGTTTTGATGTTTCCATAATTCTGTCTCCGTTTAATCTGATGCAAAGTAAAAACACACCTCCGCCAAAATGTGGCAGAGGTGCGCCCAACAGTTGTTTTTTTGAAGAAAAAGTTTAGTCGAGTGCCTGGTAGGTGAAGTCGGCAGCGCTCATGCAGGCCTTCTTGTAGTCGAACTGGTACATCCTCATGTACTGCTCCTGGACCTCAACAGCCCCGTTGTAGAACGGGTTGATGCAGTGCTGGCGGGTTGTTACGGTAATCACCATTTCGGGCGTGATGACTTGCCCATTGACGCGTCTGGTGCGCTTCGGCGTAATTCTAAAAACTTTGCTCATAATGCTAGCGAATTAAATGTGAAACAAAATTGATAATCGCCACAAAAGTAGGACACTCCTATGACATATTGCGGCAGATGCTTGTAGAAATGTCATTCCTGATGGATTTACGACAAAATCTCAGCAAGCAGTTGCTTGCGACGTTGTTCCACAATTTTGTCCCACAAATCCGAATTATGAAATGTTGACATCGAGATGTGTTCCTTGTACTTCTCATAGAATGACATAGCGTCGAAACTATCATCCCTGGGGAGCCCGCAGTAGAAACCCTCAGCACCGATGAAAGCGGTCCAGTCAATGTAATCAGTGTACTTGTCAATCAAACGATCTGACAATAGGTAGTTAGAAGCCAACATGGCCCAGTCCCATTTGTCTTTAAAGGCTTCAAGGTGTGCCTCCGTAAACCAGTCATTGTCGATTATTCTTGAGAGCTCTTTCCAATCTAGCTTGCTGGAGAACTTCTTGAGCATGGGTACCGTCCAGCGGATAGCCCTATTCGATGAAATAGATTTCCAGTCCAACTTGTCGGAGTACTTCTCAAGAAATGCTTCAGTCCAAGCATAATCTTCAGTTAGTTTTTTCCACGCTTGCTCAGTTGCAACTTGCTGCATAAAATCATCATTAATTGTCTTTGCCATAATGTTGTTTTTTAAATAGTTAATAATAATCACGATGCAAAGAAAAAGCACACCCCTGCCAATCTGTGGCAGAGGCGCGTCATAATGAAAATTTTTCTTGAAAAAACTTATACGATGGGATCTGGACAGAAGTCCTTGCGGCGGCAGGTTTTGCAGTGTTTGCCGATCCAGACGTCGTCGAACTGCTTCATGGCCTGCTCGACGATTTGAGGATCATCGGTCAGGATGCCGGCCTCGAAGTTGCGCTTATCGCTGCTCTTCATGCCAATGCCTGCCCCGGTGAGGTTAGCGCTGCCGATATATACCTCCTCGCAGTCAAAGACCAGCATCTTGAAGTGAACCCTGGGGCAGAGCACCCGTTCCAACCGGTCATACAGCACAGGATACCTGTCAAAGTCCTCCCTGAAGTTCGGCCCCGGCTCCTTAGCATGAATCAGCCTCACCTCCACACCATTCCTAATCAGCAAAGCAATCACAGCGAGAAACGGCTTTTTCTCCTTGCCCACCTCCACATATAGGTCCTTAATGTCGGCAGTACCAATCCACAACGAGCGCTTCACCGACTTCACCCGACCAAGCACCTCCCCATAATGGTCACTATTAGAAATGAACTTCGTCACGACGAGAAACGATAATTGTGACTTCCAATATTAAACACTATAAATTGTGAATCAAATTGTTATTCTATAGCCAGCTGAAAATACTTAGAGAATAATTCTAAATCATTATACCAGTGGCTCACTGATGCGGGATGATAACAACTCAAAAGTTTAATATCATGATCAACTTCTGGGACGCCCCGCAAATGACATAAGTAGTATTCATTTTGCTTTAGATCTTTTAGGTCAATAACGAAAGGATTATTGGTTCTAATTTCATCTAAGAATACAACACCCCAACTGATGACAATGTCTGGCTTAAGCTCTGATAGAGTTTCTATAAATGCATCAAAATCTCTTTTACTTAGATGTCCTTTTCGCGTGTTTACTGAAGGCAAAAAGAACTGAACATAATTAGTAAATGCGAGGTGGTGCCACACCTCACGATAATCATTTTCGTTTAAAAACTGACTGATGAAATTTGCAAATACTTTGTAAGTCCTATATCCATTGCCTATAGTGTGCCAAGGTTCTTCAGACAATAGAAGCTTCTCTTCAGAATAATCAGGGCAAATACTGTCGTACTTGCTTGAATCTTTTTTTACGATATCTGTACAGTCAGCAAAAAAACGGCAATTAGTTTTGGTGCAGTAAAAACTTGCACCAACAACCAATATTTTCTTGCCGTTAATACCGATTTCATACTTATCACCTTTAAATGGTTTAAAAAATCTTGGGTCACTCATAACGTTTAATTCTTACTATTAATGAATTGTGCAACTAAAATTCAAATTGTTGTGTCGAAAACCATTCCTTGATAATCGTTTTCTTACAATGTGATTATAATTCTTTGAAGCAATCATTAAGGAAGTCGCTCCAACAATCATTGCTATTCTCAGGGAAAAAGAAACGAGAGCCTGGAGTTTGATCCATATCACGGGTGATAACGGCAACTCGCTTCTTTCTTATACAATTATTCAGTAGTTCTAACCTATCTGAAGTAATTCTTTCCCAACCCAAACGAGGCATTAACTCGTTAGTAATATAGTCATGAATGTCGATAATCTGAGTTTCACTTTTATCGACCTCATAAGCAAGACGCCTCACGCGATAAGTTAATGCCCAATAAGGGCTGGCATTCTCAACATATGTGCCATTTGAACCTTGAACACCAGACAAAGCATCATAACTAGGTTGCCGAGTTTTAGAAATACCTGTTGTAACATGTACCAAAAGTGTTTCTTTAGAAATTGACAGCAAGGTCGCTTCGGTTCTCCAAGAGTCAAACTTCTTTTTGAGTTTTCCCTCACGGTCATAACATGATGAGGCTTGACACATCTTGATTAATGAAAATCTATCTGATATCAATAACCTTATTGCAGAAATAAAGGGTTCACTTATAGAATTGTTAAGATCCAACAGATAAGAGCCATCACGATAACGCCCCAAGCTAAGTATACTCTGTGGAACATACTTTTTTATGGGCATTATTTGAATTCGGCTCTTTGTCCCATAGAAGTCCGCTATCAATTGGTAAAATCCAACCCTTGCTACCAACTTTGCATCAAGTTCTAATTCTGCCATGAAATATGCGTATAACCAATAATCAATTGAGAATGTTCCATAGTCGTGAAGATTCATTCTTACTGACCAACCCTCCTTTAGAATCGTATCAGATATAATTTTGTGTTCAGGTTCAAGGATCGATCCTAATTCTAATAGATATTGTTCGTTGTTCATTGTTGTATGTTTTTTATTCTTAGTTGTTTGCAAATATAGTGTAGAACTGCCATATTACCAAATAAAATCCGCTGAAAATCAGTGGGAAAATGATTGTCGGACTTTTGGGCGGTGGAAAGCCTTAATTGATTTTTAAGTCCTCCACTACAGCAGTTCTCTAGCTATCCAGGCGCAGGCTTCGGCATCGGCGAGGGCGTGGTGGTGATTCTCCATTTGGAAACCACAGGCTGCGGCCACGGTCTGGAGCTGATGGTTTTCCAAGTCGGGTTGCAAGCGGCGGGATGCGGCAAGGGTGTCGAGGAACTCGTAATCGGGATAATCCATCTGATAGGTGCGGAAGACGGCACGAAGGCAGCCTTCGTCAAAGGGGCGGTTGTGGGCTACCAGCGGCAGGCCTTTGATCAAAGGCTCAATCTGTGCCCACACATCGGGGAATACCGGGGCATCGTCAGTGTCAGTGCGGCACAGGCCATGCACCTGAGTGCACCAGTAGTTATAATAGTTGGGCTCAGGCTGGATGAGCGAGTAAAACTTATCAACAATCTCCCCGTCCCGTACAATGACCACACCAACCGAACACACCGAAGAGCGGTCATAGTTGGCGGTCTCAAAATCTATAGCTGCAAAATCTCTCATGGATTAATCTTTCTTATATCGGTTAAACATACGCTCGATTTTTGCCGCCATCTCCTCACGGAGCCACTGCGGCTCGAGCACTTCAACATCCTCGCCTTGCCAGAACAATTCCTGAATAAAGTCGAAAGCCGGACGAATGAATAAGGTGAAGATGCTGTATTCATCATTGCGCTCAACCTCCTTCTGCGACTCATGCAACCTAAGCCCACGAATGTAGTTGGCTTGGCCTGCGGTCACTTTCAACTTCACAAGTTCTTTGTCGTAATCATGGTCACGAATCACGCCATAGCATCCCTCAAAATACTCCTCGGCGCTCCAGTCCTTGGGCATGTTGAAGGTCTCATCTCTGACCTGCAAAGCCCTGATGCGTTCAAGGGAGTAAATTCTTGGCCCATCTTCATTGAGCCAAGGATAATGGTTGAGAGCGATCACGTACCATCGCTGCCTGAAAAGCCTCACACACAGCGGCTGCAGTATCAGGTCAAATTCCTCATCCTTCCAAGGATTGTAGTAGGTGATATGTATCTCTCGATTCTCCTTCATCGCATCGATGATGGTCTGCAGATACTCTTGGCCCGTGGGCACATACTCCAGTAAAATGCGGTCTCGGATACTCTTACTGCTCACTAACGCATTGCTTACCGAAAAGGTGCCATAGAGCCACGAGCGGAGACCTTTCTTAGCTAGATTCTCGTCATCATCGATGTGGTAACGATAGTCGCCACGGCCTTCATTCTCAATGTTGATTCCAAACAGGACCTCAATGGTATCAAGCCATCGTTTCAATGTCCTTTTGGGGAGATCTTCACCACTGCTAAAATCAGTGTCATTTTTCCATCGCTCGTTAAGTTCATTATACGAGATCCGCTTGGCCCGATAGATAGTGTCTATCAGCCACACATACTTGCTCATCAAGTCGGGCCCTCTGTCTTTCTGTTTTTTCGCCATATAATCCGCGATTTTAAAGTTGTCGCCACAAAGTTACAACAAACCTCGGCCATTTCACGACCGAGGCTTGCTTTTTTCATATCCATTACCCCCCAAAAACTTGTTTTTCGGATAATAAAAATAGATTGATTCCCCTTCAACGCGGTTAAAACAATATAGAAGACCTAGTAATGACTCATTATGATATATGGTCATTTTAGTTTGATGCGAAATAGCCTTTCATCAATTCGTAGAGATAGGCAGGACTTTGGACATATAGTTCATTTTCTTCGTCTTGCAGAGCATGGATCAAGGGTGAGTTATACACACGCTCCATTGCCTGCTCGATGGTGCATCCAGTGTCTTCCATGACATATTTAACCAATTCGCTCAGAGCATAATCAGTCAGATAGGTTGCTATCTGTTGATGTGTGGGTTGGCTCATATCGTTTCTACGTTTGTTTTATGGAGGTAACTAAGTGCTTTTTCTGTTCCAAAGTAGTACTGCTGGTCAAGATATCTGTCCTGAAGCAACCTGGCAGCCTCTTCTGGTGAGTAGATTCCTTCTCGATAGTTGGTCAACTGCAAGACGACGCCGTCATCTGCAATCGGGCCGATCACGATATCATAATCATGCACGGGTTGTTGGCTATTCCTGTCTCGGTTGGCATCCACGAATAAGAGCCATTCGACGCTCGCCTTTTCAGGGAAAATTCTCACCTTTAAATCAGATTGCAAGGCAGAGTCATTTAATTCGAAGGTAATCAACGTAGCAGTTCCACCGAAGAGTCGCGCTCTCTTTAGCGCCATACGGCACGCGGTTTCCCTATTGGGAGTCAAATAGAAGCCCTTGCCAAAATCCTTGTACCGCAAACCCTTTGTAAGGTCTATTGACTCAATGTCCGCATTTGTTCCGTGGTAAAGTATCATGCCAAGGTCCCTCCATTCTTTTGACAAATGATGAGCAGATCGTCTATCGTTTCATCCATCGACTGCAGATGTTCCACGTCATAGAACTCTATCAAGAACGCCAATCCCTTATGCTCATGCAAATAACGGAAGGCTGCTTGACGAGTCATGTCAAACCGATGGCCAAAAGCCCGAATGCAGGCTGTCAAAAATGGAATCTCGTACTTGCTCATATCCTATTGTTCTATTTCACTGATAATGCCGAGGCATCACAGCACACTTTCATGTGCAAAGTTACAGTTTATTTGCAAATATCGTGCAAGATTGGAACATTTTATCAGAATTAGAACATTATTTTGCTGTTCCATTTCTCAAGGATGATAGCAAGATGGGGTCCCATCGAATAATGGCAGCCTTCAATTCGTCAAGAAAAGGGGGAATAACCCCTATTTTGTATTCCCCCCTTTTGGGATATAACATACTAATCGTGTGATACGACAAATTAATCATTGATTTGCAATCTACTGACAATCAAATATTTTCATTAGTTTATACTATCACTCAATCAGTATGTGATTAGTGTGTAATATCATTCGATAAAACCTCCAGCTCCACAAAGCACGAGTAACTTTCTGATATACAGATGGTTGCTCGTTGTTTTTATTGGAGCATCTGGATCCAAATGCTATTACTAACATCAAAAAGGCCAAATTTGAAATGATGAAATTTTGGGAGTACAAATGTTGCAAAACTTAAATGAGTTTCATCCAAAACAATTAAAACATCTTCTTTTTGGACAAAACTCATTGCTATCAAGGAGGACGACAAGACGGAGGCAGGCCAAGCAGTGTCAAACAGAACCTCGGAGGCCCCGAGAAGGCCAAGCGAACGCTCACTGCTGACGAGAAAACCGAAATCGTCATACCGCTGGAGCAAAAGGTAAAATCGCCTGTGATTTCAAAACGGTTTTGGGTTAGCGCACACCTGCCTTTTTCTTTTGGGATTGGTTTTTTTACATGATAATCCTTGACGGTTACGGAAATTATTGTACCTTTGCGGCGCAAAATTGATGGTAACCAAGTGGCACATGCCACAACGGTGCAAGGGAATCCGGTGAAAATCCGGAACAGTACCTGCTGCTGTAATCCCCTCAAAACACTGGGTCTGCTTACTAGATTGCCACTGGCCGAACATCAGGCTGGGAAGGCTAAGCAGACTGGGGAAAAGTCAGAAGACCTGCCATCGTTGAAAGAAAATAAGTACGTTCACTCAGGAACAGGTGTGACGGAAAGCAAATGAAGAAAAGAAAACAGAGACTGGCAGCGGCAATGCTGGCTTTAGCCGCATTCCTATCTGCCAATGCACAAGGTGTCCTCTGGCGACAGGATAGTCTGCCAGAAGTAGTGGTAACGGGTACTGGCACGCAGCACCTGCTAAAGGATGCGCCCGTACAGACCGAGGTCATCACCAGCAAAATGCTGCAATACTATGCGGGTAAGAGCATTGAGGACATCCTGAGCGGCCTCACGGCATCGTTTGCCTTTGGCGAGGATGACATGGGCTCACAGATGCAACTCAACGGTCTGGGCAACTCCTACATCCTGATCCTAATCGACGGTAAGCGCATCCATGGCGATGTGGGCGGACAAAATGAATTGTCGCTCATCGACCCGCAGAATATCGAGAAAATCGAGATTGTCAAGGGCGCATCGAGTGCCTTGTATGGCAGCGACGCCATCGCAGGTGTGGTCAACATCATCACCAAGAAGCACCGAGAGGAGGGCGTGCTGATCGAGAACACCACCCGAGTGGGCAGTTATGGCGACGTACGACAGCACAATGGCCTGGCATTGAACTATGGCAAACTGAGCAGTTACACCAACTTCCAGTTGCAGCACAGCGATGGCTGGCAGAATACCCCGGTGGAGCATACCGAGGGCTCGGAGCCGCCGATCCTCGACTCCCGCAACAAGACCGTTAACCGTCACACCAACTGGCAGGTGGCCGAGCGACTGACCTACCGTCCCGCCAAGGATGTGGAACTCTATGCCGACGGCTCATTGTACTGGAAGCGCATCTACCGCGTGAGCGGCCGTCATCCACACTATGACGTCAAGACGTGGGACATGGAGTATCATAACGGCTCGGCAGCCGTCGGCGGCAAGTGGAACCGTTCAAAGACCGACTACATCTCGCTGGATGTGGACTGGAACCGCCATGCCTACTATTATTACTACACCGCCACGACGCTCGTCGAGGACTACGAGAAAAGCGCCGGCACGCCCTACTACCCTTATTTCCCTTATCTGCCCGACCAGAAGGAACTGCAGAGCGACCAGCAGCGCACCATGGCGACCCTCAAGGGCGTGTTCACCCTGCCGCTGGAAAACCGCCTGAGCGCCGGCATGGAATACCGCTATGACTGGTTGAAGGCTCCTACACGCGTGCGCGACGGCAAGGCAACCGACTGGACGGCAGCGGCCTATCTCCAAGATGAGTTCAGCCTGATACCCAACCTGAACATCACCGCCGGCCTGCGTCTGAGCCACAACGAGGGATTCGGCACCAAGGTCACGCCCAAGGTGTCGGCCATGTGGAAAATCGGCCTTCCGTGGCGACTGCGTGCCACGTGGAGCCAAGGATTCAAGACACCGGCCATCCGCGAGATGTATTACCGCTACGTGCGCCAGATGAGCGGCACCTACCTCTACCTGGGCAATACCAACCTCAAGCCCCAATCGAGCAACTACTTCTCGGTCAGCGGCGAGTATGGATGGCGAGGATTGAGTGTGACCGTATCCGGGTATTATAATAAGGTTAAGGACATGATCGCCCTAGTGACGATCCCCAACTACCAGGCACCCGACGAGTACATCATCCAGTATGACCCCGTCAAGACCCGACAATACCAGAACATCGAGGATGCCAAGACCTATGGTGTGGACGTCAATGTCAACTACCAGTGGCGGGAATTTGCCCTGGGCCTGGGTTACAGTTACTTGGACACCGACGCCAACCAGTACGACACCACCCACGACAAGATGCACAAAGTCACCATCGACGGCACAGCCCACCACAAGGGCAACTGGTTTGCCACTTGGGGACACCGCTTCTCGGCCGACTACCGCCTGGGAGTGGGCATCTACGGCAGGATGTCCAGCACCCGCTATTACCAGGACGACGGCAACGGCAAGGGCTACCAGACGTGGCGCCTGTCCACCACACACGACCTGGGACACTTCAAGGCAACGACATGGCGCGTCGAGGCCGGCGTAGACAACATCTTTAACTACTGCGACCGCACGCCCCACGGGCTGCACCTAGGCACGACCACGCCAGGCCGCACAGGCTATGTGTCGCTGACCATCCGCTTCAATCAAGGCAAAAAACTGAAAAATACCTACAAGTCTAACTTTAATTCAAAACAACAAAACAATGATGAAGATTAAATCTTTATTGATTGCCATGCTGGCAATCTGCCTGACCATGGGTTTCACTTCTTGCAAAGACGACAAGGACGATCCCATCGAGAACAACTACACTGTTTACCAGAAAGCCGTCAACGAGACCGTAAAGGCTCAGAAGAAGAACGGCAAGGCCATCCTGCTGGTTGCCTTTGGCTCGACCTGGGAGCAGGCCTACGACGCATTCGACGCCACTGTTGCCGCCTACAAGCAGGCATTTCCCGGCTATGACGTATTCCTGTCGTTCTCATCAGCCATCTGCATCAACCGCGCTGCTGCTGGCGAGAACGTTGATCCCCGCAATTTCTATGCTCCCCCATTCTGGCTCAACGCCTTTGCCCAGGACGGCGTGAAGTACAGCGAAATCGTTGTTCAATCGCTGCAGGTGATTCCCGGTGAGGAATACACCCGCGTGATCAACTACATCAAGGACTTCGCCAACAATGCCAATGGCGACATCGATGACAACTACCTGGCCAACGTGACCCTGAAACTGGGTGTGCCCCTGTTGCAGGATGCCGAGGCCGACATCAATCTCGTTGCCAGCGAACTCAACAAACTCTATAGCAAGCAAGCCAGTGAGGGCGTCGTTGCCTTTATGGGCCACGGTAACCCCGACTCCTATGACACCTACAAGGCCAACATTCGCTATACCCAACTCGAGGAAGCCCTCCAGGTGTACAGCCAGAACTACTTCGTGGGTACTGTTGACATGATGAACAACTTCAAGACCAATGTCTATGCCCGCATGCTCGCTGCCGGTATCACCAGCGGTAAGGTCTATTGCCACCCCCTGATGTCGATCGACGGTGACCACGGCCACAACGACATGGCAGGTGACGATGATGACAACTGGGACGGCACCAAGTTCACCCCCAACGACGAGGGCGAGGTTGAGGACACCTCCTGGAAGATGTACTTCCATCACCTGGGCTACGAGTGCGACAACTCGACCATGATCGAGAAGGGTCTGCTGGAACTCCCCACCATACGCCAAGTGTGGATGAACCACACCCAGGACGCCATCAACGGTGAGCCTCTCGACTTCTACCACAGCAAGAACCCCGAATAAATCCGATGAGATCTACGAATTACGCAAATCTAACAAATATCCGGACAACCCACTATTTGGTTTCATTTGCGTAATTCGTAGTTTTACCGCAAACACATGACTAAGAAGATCATATTGACTACCATGGCACTCCTCACATGGAGTGCCGCTTTTACTCAAATCCATAAGATGGAACGCTCCGACACATCCATGACCGAGCGCTCCTATACCTTAAATCCTGTGGTGGTGACCGGTTCTGGGCACCACCAGCGCCTTAAATCCACAGCCACCCCTGTTCGTGTATTGAGCAAACAGGAAATCAAGGAACAAGGTATCACCACCTTTGACGGCGCCCTCACGCGCATGATGCCCCAGATCTCCATGTCGCCCAACTCGATGGGCACCTTCCTGCGGCTCAATGGACTGGGCAACAAGTATATCCTCATTCTCATCAACGGCCAGAAGTTGACCGGTGACATCTCAAACAATGTGGACCTGCACCGCATCAATATGGCACGCGTGAAGCGCATCGAGGTGCTCGACGGTGCCGCCTCGTCGCTCTACGGCTCGGACGCCATTGCCGGTGTCATCAACATCATTACCGACCAGCCCACGCGCGACCTGGTGAGCGTGACTAGCGACACCCGCGTGTCGGGCCACGGCCTGTTGACCGAAAACATCGCCCTCGACATCTACAAGAACGGCTTTGGCTCCTACACCTCATTCTCACGTGACCGTGCCGATAGTTACCGCATCAACGATGTGGAGTATGTCAAGGGCTCTGACACCGAAACCCAGCCGACAATCGCCCCCTTCTTCACGGGTTACCGCTCCAACCTGGTGGGTCAGAAGTTCACCTATGCTCCCGACGAGCACCTGGCGCTGAATGCCGGCATCGACTACTCCTACAAGATCACCGACCGCCCCAACACCCGCAAGGACATCACAGGCGGCACCGACTACGAGATGCGCTACAAAGGCCTGCGCTGGAACGTGGGCGGTATCTACAAGTTCACCAGCCGCAACTCCCTGCAGGCCGACTTCACCGTTGATCGGTTCCGCTACGGCAAGCAGTATGACGTGGCCACCAAGACCTATGCTATCGACGATTATGTGCAGTCCAAGAAGCAGCGCTCGATGGAGGCACAACTCAAGGCTATCCTGGGACTGATGAACAACTCCACCACCATCTTTGGCGCCGATTGGCGCAAGGATTACCTCACCGCCACCTCGGGCAATATCAACCAGAATGCTTATACGGCAGCCGCCTTCGCCCAGCACGAGATGCTGTTCTTTGACCGCCTGACGGCAACCGTGGGCCTGCGTTTGACCTACCACGAGACCTTCGACTGGCACCTCACGCCCAAGGCCACACTGATGTATGCTCCCGGCAACTTCCGCCTGCGTGCCACTTATTCGGCTGGCTTCCGCGCCCCCGGTCTTGACGAGTTGTATTACCACTACTTCTCAGTCAACCGCGGCAAGGCCCAGATCATCTTCGGCAACAAGGAGTTGAAACCCGAGAAGAGCAATTACTTCTCGCTCAATGCCGAATATCGCACCAACCTCATTGCAGTGAGTGTGACCGGATTTCTGAACCGCATCAACGACATGGTCATCAGGCAGAATATCGACATTGACGCTAACTCGCTGGCCATGCTGCAGAACGAGTTTCCAGAGATGACCGCCGACCAAGCCCAGAAACTCGAGCGCTACTCGCTGTACAAAAACAGCGACAAGGGCGACGTCAAGGGTGTGCAGGTCAATGTCTCGGCCAATCTGTTCACTGGCTTCAACCTGTCGGCCAACTACGTCTACACCTACGCCCGGTCATACAGCGATAACAGGTGGGCGCCGCTGGAGCGCAGCATCCGCCATGCGGCCACTGTCGCCGCCAACTATTACCATAGTTGGGGCAACTATGGGCTGAATGTAAACATCAATGGCCGCGTGCAGTCCAAGACCTACTATCCCGACTACGAGGATGCGCCTGGCTACGGCGTCTGGAACCTCAACACAAGCCACTCGATTGACGGCCTGAAGCACCTGTACCTGGAGCCGAGCATCGGCATCGACAACATCTTTGACAAGGTGGACCGCCGCATCGACTCCTCTAACCGCAAGTATGCGCTCTACTCTCCTGGCCGCATGCTCGTCATCGGTTTGAAATTGAAAATCAAGTAACCTTATATATTCTTTTCATAATGGAGGTTTATCGTGAGATACGCCTCCATTTTCTTTTTAAAGGTCAAGATTTACCCAAATCACCGAAATCTAAAAGAAAATGAAGTGTTTAGCAAAGATTTTTGCTACCTTTGCCTTTGGGTTTTAACAACAGAGGAGTAATGATGAAGAATCCAGTTTTATCAATTTTGATTGTCTTGATCCTGCTTCTGATTAGTAGGAGCAATAAGGTTTATGCTTATTGTGATGAATCAGTAACAAGTCTTGAAATGGGATACTCAAGCCCGAACAATGATAAAAAGACGGATGCTGATGCTGTACGTTACTATCGAGTGGATACTATAAATGGCATAAAAACTATTACTCTGTATGATATAAATCTAGGTGAGGAACAGACCGCAGAAATTGAGTTTCTGAAATCATTGCCCAAGAAAAGCCTTTATATGTACAGGGCGATGTGTGGCAGCGATACCGTGTCGTTGCTGGATCTCAATCCTGAGGTAGGAGAGTCGTTTGTAGTCGGTGAATCCTCAATAGTTAAAGTTCGCCCGATTAGGTCATTGAGGGTATTGAATTGGGAGTTGCCATCCGCTTCTCGTGCTTATTGCTTTGAGAATGATACAATCTGGTTTTCGCGTGATGATACATCACCCAAATACTTACTCATGGATGATGGCGTTGTGATTAAACGTGCTCAGAAGCAAATAATTGATGGTGTGGAAGTCTGGAAATATGACGACGGTAATGAAATAAAAGCAATGAAAATTAACTGGTCTCATAATCACGACTCATTGTCTGTAGGTCAGAATGGTAATTTAAGTTTGTATAATAACTTGCAATTTGAAAATGGTGTTTGTTATAAAACACTGAACGTCAGTTTTCTGTCTTTTGGAAAAAATCCATTGAATGGTCAATTCAGTAAAGGTCTTTCTCAAATATTCAAAAAGAAAAACGATATCCCGACTTCTTCAATATCATTTATCTACGATGGTCATGAGTATTATATCAGTTTGTGTAATGATTGTCAAAGGCATATCTCTATCGAGGATTTTAGTTCAGGTGATTTAATTACACTTAAGATCGCATTTTTTCAGGAGGTCAAACAACCATATGATTACGTCTTTCCATTTGCAATGGTCACTGAAATAGGAACGAAATGATGTGTTTAGGCGAATATAAATAAACTAATACATTGCTTAGCGTCTTTTCAAGGTCTAATCGGCTGAAGAACTTATACCAAAATCATAATAGTCTGGACGAATAACGCTCATAAACACCTTATTAGAATCACCGAAATCATAAAGAAAAGTGTAGTGTTTGGCACTAGATTTGCGAGATTCTCAATAAATTCCTTTCAATTTTGTCACCAATTGAAGAAAAGTGTCTATATTTGCGAATTAAGAAAAATGTTTGATTATGCCAGAGATTAGCAGATTTTACGGAATTATTGTCTATATGTATATAGATGACCATAATCCACCCCACTTTCATGTGTGGTATGAAAACTACAAAGCGATAATCACTATCCAGGACGGAATTGTTACTGGTTCTTTGCCTCGCAGGGCATTAAATCTTGTCTATGAATGGCTTGACCTACATAAAGATGAGTTGATGAGCAACTGGGAACGCCTTACCAATAGTGAGAAGCCCGAGAAGATAGAACCCTTAAAATAATTATATCATGGATGCTAATTCATTATTGCTGACAGTAACAAAAGCTGAATATGATAGAGACTATACACTGCGTATCACATTCAGCAATGGAGAAGTTCGACTTGTGGATTTCACACCATTGATGCAAAAGGGAATCTGCAAGAAGTTGCAAGATATTGACTACTTCAAAGCGTTCACTCTTGACCCATTCACAATTGACTGGAACGATGAAATAGGATTTGCTCCTGAATACCTTTACGAACGCGGTGTTCAACTCAATTAGATTGTTGAATTTCATCAAGATGTATCACAAGTGACATATCTTTACAAATAACTAATTGAATGTTCGCGAAAAACAGGTTATGCTAGATATAAAGAATCAAATAATAGAACGTATTGATGAATTCACTGTTAATGGTCATGATAGTGAAGGCATGATTCTTGAACATTGCCATATTCATGAGCTTGATATAGTGGCGGTTAGATTTTCGGGAAAAGTGAGTATCTGTAACTGTATTATTGACAAATTGGGCATTCATTCTACTGTGTTTGGTGCTGGTCTTATGTTCACAGGAAACATCGTAATGTCTGATATCGATTACCAGATGGGAGGACATAATAATGAAGAAATGGTCATATCGGATAATATCTTTTATGGCTTCTTCAGTTTTTTTGACTGCATCTTTGAGAAGCAACTGATAGTAAAGAATAACATATTCAAGAAAGGGACTGATTTGTTAACGAGAGAGAACAAAGGATTTGATAACTGTTTTAATGGCGGTGTCATCCTGACTGATAACATCGGCCCTTTGAATGTTATGCCATAATCCCCTGTCTTTTCCAGTCATACGCGGTTGATTTACCTTTGTCAGAGTAAATCAACCGCTATTCTTTATGATACTGACGATAAACGGAAAACTTGTGCAAGGCCGAAGGCAAACGAACTCGTTCGATTTGCTGAGGCGCAGCCAAGTTTATTCAACCAGGCGCAGGACGAGTACCAGCGCCCCATGAACACCAATGCGAGTAAGAGAGCGCAATGTCAAGTTTTCTTGAACATTGCCGAGCGTGAGCATTGAAGACGAAGTCAATAATCACCGAAAAATAAAAGAAAATGATGTGTTTAGAGCGATAAAATCGCTACCTTTGCCTACGTTTACTGAACGATAAATCGGAATTTAGGCGCAAGCCGAAGGCAGAGCCAAGTTTACTTGAGCTATGCTGAGGCGCAGCCCTAAATGCCATAAAATGGAATTTATGAAAGAAAGCAAGATCGTTATATATCAGACGGAAGACGGGCAGACGCAGATTGACGTTCGCCTGGAAAACGATACGGTGTGGCTGACTCAGGCTCAAATGGCAGAACTGTTTCAGACGGACAGGACATCAATTGTGCGCCATGTGAATAACATTTATAAGGTTGAAGAGTTAGACAAGGAGTCAACCTGTGCAAAAATTGCACAAGTTCAAATTGAAGGAAAAAGAGCTGTAAGGCGTGTTGTCCCATTCTATAATTTGGACATGATCATCTCTGTTGGTTATCGAGTTAATTCGAAGCGTGGTGTGAAGTTTCGCCAATGGGCCAACCGCATCCTGAAGGACTATCTTGTCAAAGGTTATGCCATCAACGAGCATATTCGCAAGGAACAGATAGGCGAACTGCGGCAACTGGTGGGAGTGCTAAGCCGCACTATCCAAAACCAACCGCTGTTGTCTAATGACGAGACAAACGCCCTGTTTGACGTAGTGACAGACTACACCTATGCTCTCGACACCCTTGACGACTACGACTATCAACGTATTACGGTGAAGGACACCACGCCTGAAGAGAGATTCCACGTGACCTATGAGAATGCAATGGAGACCATCAACACATTGCGCAAAAAGTTTGGCGGCAGTGGCCTCTTTGGCAACGAGAAAGATAATTCCTTCAAGAGCAGTATCGGTCAGATATACCAGACCTTCGCTGGCGAGGAACTTTATCCCAGTGTAGAAGAGAAGGCAGCCATGCTGCTCTATCTCGTTACAAAGAACCATTCCTTCAGCGACGGCAACAAACGTATTGCTGCCACATTGTTCCTTTGGTTCCTCAACAACAACGGCATTCTCTATCGTGCCGATGGCAGCAAGCGATTGTCGGACAATACCCTCGTAGCCCTCACGCTGATGATTGCTGAGAGTCGGACTGAAGAGAAGGACGTGATGGTGAAAGTGGTGGTGAATCTCATCAATCAGAACAACTAAATCGGAATTTAGTAATGAATACAAATATTGGAAGCGGATACATGCCGGCAAGGACCAGTAAGATATTTCAATCAAAATTGGAATCTTTGAAGAGTGAATCCAATTGGACAGGAATGATAAGAATGCTCAAAAGGTATGCGATGAGATATCCTAATGAATACTATATTTACCAACAATTGGCTGCAACTCTTTATATTGATAGCGTTTCTCAATTCAAATTAGCCTATAAATATGCAGAGCGCGCGATGAAAATCGAGCCAGATGATGACCTCAATATATACACTTATGCGTGTGCGCTCTATTATGTTGGCCAGCTTGATAAGTCATTAGAATACTTCACAAAGATTATAAATAAGGACATACACGAAATAGCATACGGAGAGCATGGAGAGGGTGTTCGTTATGCTAAACAACTGATAAACGACTCTGTTTATATGACTGGAGTTGTATGTCAGGACATGCATAGACACAATGAGGCAAAAGACTATTTCATGCGATATCTTGAAAGTAAAAAGCCCTTTCAATATAGCGACTTTACTAAAAAACAAGCGATGAATCACTTGTTAGAATTGAAAAATAAGTAAATTCCAATTTATGAGCAAGCCGAGCGCAGAGGGAAAACTTGTTTTCACTATGCCGAGGCGCAGCCATCAATCGGATTTACTCCAATTTATCGGTACGTCTTTTCACAGCATACGCAGTTGATTTACTTTTGATTAAGTAAATCAACCGCTATTCTTTATTATTATTGTCCGGGGAAAGTTTAGCAGGCCAGGAGGCCTGCACAAGGCCAGCGGCCTTGAAAACTTGTGCAAACCGAACGCCATGAAAACCAGTTTTCAATGGCTGAGGTGTAGCCAAGTTTATGAACTTGAGGCAACCCCAGGGCGCACAGGTCGGAGACCTCGTGCGGCCTGGGGAAAGCGAGCAAGAACCGAATCGGGCCTCGAAGAGGGCCAATAGCTTCAGCATCAAGTGATTTGACTATGTCGTGCCTTTTATACTTAGTGGCCCCTTTCAGGGCCCATATTGATATAGGTGCCAGTCCCCAGGCCTTCACTGACCTTCGGCCAGTGCGCCCTGGGGTTGGGGTAATTACATAAACTTGGCTGCACCTCAGCCATCGAAGCAAGCTTCATGGCGTTCGGTTTGAACAAGTTTTCAAGGCCGCTGGCCTTGTGCTGGTCATTCGACCTGCCCGCCTGACATAGCAAGCCCCCTCGCATAAGGCCGCCATAAAAGCATTGATTTCAATGTGTTTATGCACCCTTGGCGATTATTCCCCGGACACCAATGATTCTTTATAATACTGACGATAAACGGAAAACTTGTGCAAGGCCGAAGGCAAACGAACTCGTTCGATTTGCTGAGGCGCAGCCAAGTTTATCCAACCAGGCGCAGGACGAGTACCAGCGCCTCATGAACACCAATGCGAGTAAGAGAGCGCAATGTCAAGTTTTCTTGAACATTGCCGAGCGTGAGCATTGAAGAAGAAGTCAATAAATCACCGAAATCTAAAAGAAAGTAAGTGTTTAGCAAAGATTTTTGCTAACTTTGCCGTACAAATTCTAATAGCAACTGATAATGAGAATGCAGTCTGTTTCACTAATAGTTCTTCTTTTGCTGTCTCTTTTTTCCTGCAAGCCTAAGCAAATAAAGCAACCAAAGTGCCCATTGATTACACCAGAAATCTATGAGCGCGATAAGCGTCAAGTTGCGGATTGTATAATGAGGAATATAGAATACATTCGTGCAAATCATCACGTTAATTCAATTGTAACGTCTGATGTAGCTAACTTTTATGAGCCATATACAGTCTTTTATAATGAAGCGAAAGAAAGGTATTTGCCACTTCCTATCTCAGCTTATGATTATTTAAAAGTGACGACTGATACAATAATCTACAGCGACGATGGACTTAAGTGTTTCATTTTTGTCGTTCTTGAAGAGAAAACTATTGAAGGCCAAGAATATAGTACAGTCAAAAAAGGAGAGAATTTTGATGCAAAATCATTTGTGGGTGTACGTGAACAGCTTAATGACTCAATCTCTATTTATCCTTTTGTTAAGTATAATGTATTTGGTATGGCCAGCTATAAATCAGCGGTGAAAACTCTGAAGCATTTTTACTTCAACCGCTTAAAAGGTGATTACCTTTCGGCCAGTGTGTATATGGATGCAGGCAGGAGTTTTGAAAAGAATGTTGGTGAGCAGGGATTTTTTGATTCGGTAATTTTTCAACACTATAATGATAGCACTTTTTTCTATCAATATAATTATTTCGATTTAATGCAGTATCACTATATAAGATAAAGAAATAACGTCGTCTTTTCGAGGTATACGCGGTTGATTTATTATGGAAAATACCAGCGCCTCATGAACACCAATGCGAGTAAGAGAGCGCAATGTCAGGTTTTCTTGAACATTGCCGAGCGTGAGCATTGAAGACGAAGTCAATAAATCACCGAAAAATAAAAGAAAATGATGTGTTTAGCGAAATAATCGCTACCTTTGCGTTTGCTTTATAATTAAATCCGTCTTGTTATGATTTATATTGTAGGAATAATAGTAGTAGCTATAATTGGATTCTTTATTCTGGGTTCAATGGGTAATAGCAAACAAAAGAGTTTTGAGAGTAAAGCTCTGCAACAGCTAGCGTCTAATGGAAATACATTTACCAAGCAGACTAAAACAGATTATGGTATAATAGCTATTGACGAAGCTAAGAGAAAATTATTTCTTATTAACTCTGAATTGACGAACCAAGAACAAGTCGAAATTGATTTTGAAGATATTTATAGCTGCGAGCTGATTGTCAACAGTCAATCGGTCTTTAGAAAATCAACGGCTAGAACAATACTAGGTTCTGCTGTTGGTGGCTCCGCTTTTGGTGAAGCAGGAGCTGTCATCGGTGGATTGTCAGGTTCTTATAAAGAACATAAGAATATCAAGCAAATAGACTTGAAGATTGTTGTCAAGTCAATCTCAAACCCGACACGCAAGTTTAAGTTTTACGGAAGTGGCACGAATAGTGGATTCTTGTCGATGAGAATTAAGGAAGCGGAAGAATGGAAAGACACTATTGCAATAATTATAGATGACGTTGATTCAAGAAGCAAGCAATCTTAACTAACGTCTTTTCCTGTCATACGCGGTTGGCTTACCTTTGTGTAAACCAACCGCTATTCTTATAATACTGACGATAAACGGAAAACTTGTGCAAGGCCAAAGGCAAACGAACTCGTTCGATTTGCTGAGGCGCAACCAAGTTTATTCAAAACAGGCAGCGCTGAAGAGGGTCCTCGATTGAATGTTATCGCGGAAGTCGAGAGCAGAGTTAGTAAAAATTAGATTTTGTTTTCCGCTCGGCTTTCACTATCTTTGCAGTCATTATGGGTAAGATCATCGTAGCAGGCATCGGGCCTGGCAGTAGAGAAGACATCACACCCGCTGTGCTGGACGCAGTGCGGGCGGCTGACGCCATTGTAGGCTATAAATATTATTTCCAGTTTATCCAGCAATACGTTCATCAAGGCTGCGAGTGCATCGACACAGGCATGAAGCGGGAACGCGACCGAGCCGAGCAGGCCTTTGAACTGGCAGAGCAGGGCAAGACCGTGGTTGTCATCTCATCGGGCGATGCAGGCATCTATGGCATGACACCGCTCATCTATGAGATGAAACGTCAGCGCCGTTCGGATGTGGTAATCGAGTCACTGCCTGGCATCTCCGCTTTTCAGAAAGCCGCTTCGCTGCTGGGCGCTCCCATCGGTCACGACCTGTGCATCATCTCGTTGAGCGACCTGATGACGCCGTGGGAGGTCATTGAGCGACGCATCAAGGCCGCCGCTGTGGGCGATTTTGTCACCGCCATCTATAATCCCAAGTCCAACGGGCGTTACTGGCAATTATACCGCCTGCTGGAACTGTTCTTGCAGCAACGCTCGGCCGACACACCTGTCGGCTATGTGCGACAGGCTGGCCGCGAGGAGCAGGAAATCACAGTGACCACACTGGGTGAGTTTGACCCCGAACAGGTGGATATGTTCACCGTCATCCTCATCGGCAACTCGCAGTCCTATATCCACGATGGCCTGATGATTACACCACGCGGGTACTATCGTGAGCAGCAGGACCAAGCCATCAAGCCCGGCCAGCAGATTATGATCAACTCGTTCCGCACCATCGAGAGCGAATTGCGCAACCAGGATATCCCGCTCGACCACAAGTGGGCACTCCTGCACGCCATCCACACGACAGCCGACTTTGACATGGAGCGCATCCTCTATACCGACGACAAGGCGGTTGAAACGCTATACAACCAGGTCGTTAAAGGCCAGTTGAGAACCATCGTGACCGACGTGACAATGGTGACCAGCGGCATTCGCAAGGGAGCCTTGGCACGCCTGGGCATGGAGGCCAAGTGCTACTTGAGTGATCCCCGAGTCGCCGAGATGGCTGCTGCACAGGGCATCACACGCACCCAGGCAGGCATCCGCCTGGCCGTTGAGGAGCATCCCGACGCGCTCTTCGCCTTCGGCAACGCTCCCACGGCATTGATGGAACTGTGCGATCTCATCCGCAAGGGGAAAGCGCATCCTGCGGGCATCATTGCGGCACCCGTCGGCTTTGTCCACGTGCGCGAGTCCAAACACATGGTCAAGCCTTTTAAGGACATCCCCAAGATTATCGTCGAGGGTCGCAAGGGAGGCAGCAATCTGGCTGCAACGTTGTGCAACGCCATTCTCACCTTTGACGACGCAGCACAACTCAAACCCGGACGAGACCTGTAAGAGTTAACAGCGCATAGAGATCAGTTTTAAAACATCTAAAAACTAAAAACTAAAAACTAAAAACTAAAAACTAACCAACCAGATGAAGTTTTATGTGATAGGCATCAGTGATGCACCTCGGCCCTATTTTTCGCCCGAGGTGCTGGATGTTATCCAGAGGGGGCGCGTCTTCTCGGGAGGGAAGCGCCACCATGAGTTAGTGGCTCCGTTTCTGCCCGAAGGCTCAACATGGATCGACATTACCGTGCCACTGGACGCGGTCTTTGAGCAGTATCACGACGAGGTGATTGTCTTTGCCAGCGGCGACCCCTTGTTCTTCGGCTTTGCCAACACCATCAAGCGCAAATTGCACGATGCCGAGATTGTGCTCTATCCCACTTTTAACTCGTTGCAGATGCTGGCTCACCGCCTGGTGTTGCCCTATCACGACATGCGCATCGTCTCGCTCACGGGAAGGCCTTGGCCCGAGTTCGACAAGGCTTTGATTGAACGGGCCGGCAAAATCGGCATATTGACCGACAGGGAACACACGCCTGCCGCTATCGCCCGCCGCATGCTGGATTATGGCTATGATAATTACACGATGCATGTGGGAGAGCACTTGGGCAATCCTGATGACGAACGCATCACGACCTGCACTCTGCAGGAGGCTGCTGAAAAGGGGTTTGACTATCCCAACTGCTTGATTGTGTGTGGCCACGCCAAGGCGAGGCTCTACGGCATTCCCGAGAGCGAATTTGCCTTGCTCGATGGCCGGGAGAAGATGATTACCAAGGCGCCCATCCGCCTGCTGACGCTACAGGCACTGGAGTTGCCGCAAAAGAGCGTCCTGTGGGACGTCGGTTTCTGCACCGGTAGCGTCTCGATCGAGGCTCGGCTGCAATTCCCGCATGTGCATATCGAGGCATTCGAGATCAGGCCTGAATGCGAGGCTTTGATGTGCGAGAACAGCCGCCGCTTTGGCGCCCCCGGTATCAATTGGCACATCGGGGACTTCCTTGAAGCGGATATCGACGCCCTACCCCGCCCCGATGCGGTCTTCATTGGCGGTCATGGCGGAAAACTCAAAGAGATCATGGCCAGGGTAATGACCGTGCTCACCGATGACGGCATCATCGTGATGAACAGCGTCACCTCGCCCATGGTGCATACCGACAGCCACCAACTGTTTAACGAAGCGTGCGAGGAGTTGGGGCTCACCCAAGACCAGCCCACACGCATTATCCTGAATGACAACAACCCAATCGACATATTGAAATGCAAAAGATAGCCGTTATCAACATCAGTGAGGAGAGCAGGCCATTGGCGCAGACCCTGGAACAGGACTTACAAGCCCAACTCATCAAGCGTGCCGAAGTCGGCACACGATGGCAGCAATTTGATGCCTTCATCTTTATCGGTGCCATGGGCATCTGTGTGCGCACTATCGCGCCTTATATCAAGGATAAGCACGAAGACCCCGCCGTGTTGTGCGTGGATAGTCTGGGCGTGAATGTGATATCGGTTCTATCGGGTCACGTGGGAGGAGCCAACGAATTGACGCGCCAGGTGGCTGCCATTTTAGGGGCCGACCCCGTCATCACGACCCTAAGCGATAACGCTGGATTGTGGGCACTCGATACCTTTGAAGAGCGGTTTGACTGGCCTATCGCTAGCGAGGACAGCATGAATGCATGCATCTTTGCCTTTGTCAACCGCAAGCCCACCGCACTGCTGCTGGAGGTGCGTGACAAGGGCACCGATTATCTTGAAAAAACGCTGCCACAGCATGTGACATTGATTCATGACATCAGCCAGGCTGATCCTGAGAAATACAGATTACTCATCATGGTCACGCCCTTTGCCCGTGAGGCTCCATTTGGCATGTTAAATCTTCATTTTGTGCCCAAGGTTGGAACCATCGGTTTTGGTCTGGCTCATCATCCCGATGACTACAAGTTTATTAAGAGCCAAATGGACTCGCTGTTGTCCCAGCAAGGGATTTTACCCTGCGCATGCCGTTACTGCACCATTGATGTCAAGGCCGACGAGCCGTTTGTGCATCTGTTAAGAGAGCAGGATCACGAAGAAGTCGATTTCTTCACAGCCGAGCAACTCGCCGCTGTTGAGGTGCCTAACCCGAGCGACACGGTGAAGAAGCACGTGGGCACGCCCAGCGTGTGTGAGGCAGCGGCCATCTTGGGCTCCAATCACGGCAAACTGATTGTCCCCAAAATCAAGGGCAAGAATTTCACCGTTGCGCTGGCCATCGACCATCAGCATCTGCGCGAGCAGGAAGGCTTTATCGAGATTGTGGGCGCCGGGCCTGGCGACCCCGACCTGGTGTCGGTGCGTGGGCGCAAGATGCTGGAACGGGCCGACTTGATCCTCTATGCAGGTTCGCTCGTGCCACGTGAACTCACCTCGTGTGCCAAGGCGGGCGCCGTCGTACGCAGTTCGGCCGGCATGAATCTTGAAGAGCAATGTGCCTTGATGAAGGAATTCTATGACCGGGGCAAATTCATTGTGCGCCTGCACACGGGCGACCCCTGTATCTTTGGAGCCATTCAGGAGCAGATGGCGTTCTTCGACCAGCACAAGATGCACTACCACATCACGCCGGGCATCTCGTCGTTCCTTGCTGCTGCTGCCGAGTTGAGGAGCCAGTTCACCATTCCCGAGCGTACACAGACCATCATCCTGACCCGCGGCGAGGGACGCACTCCCATGCCCGAAAAGGAGCAACTGCACCTGCTGGCACGCAGCCAGAGTACGATGTGCATCTTCCTGAGTGCCGCCATCGTGGATGATGTGCAACGGGAACTGCTTCAGGAATACCCCGAGGACACGCCCGTCGCCGCCTGCTATCATCTCACATGGCCCGACCAGCGCATCTATCGCGGGGTGCTCAAGGACTTGGCTAAGATTGTCCACGACAATCACCTAACACTCACGACCATGCTCGTCGTCGGCGAGGCCATCGACAACCGCAAGGGCTTGTCTGAATTGTATAACAAACATTTCACCCACCTGTTCCGCAAAGGAAGTTAGCAGCAAGCATCCACAACTAACAACTAAAAACTAACAACTAACAACTAACAACCAACAACTAACAACTAACAACTAAAAACTAAAAGCCAAAAACTAAAAGCCAAAAACTAAAAACCAAAAACTAAAAACTAAAAACTAAAAACAATGATCCTGGTTTTCGGCGGAACAACGGAGGGCCGTCATGCGGCTAAGGTGCTTGATGAGTCAGGGGCCACCTACTTCTATTCCACCCGTGGCGAACTTCAGGACATTCAACTGGCGCATGGCATCAGGCTCACTGGCGGAATGGATGTGGCTGAGATGGAATCGTTCTGCCACCGACATGACATACGCTTGCTGGTAGATGCCGCTCACCCGTTTGCCGAGGCGCTGCACCACAACGTGGTGGAATTAGCCAGTCTCATCGGCGTGCCCGTCATCCGTTATGACCGCATCTATCCGCCACGCGACATTGACCTCGTGTGGTGCCGCGACTATGATGACGCTGTACACCAATTAAACGAGCAGGGCATCACCAGGTTGCTGGCCCTCACGGGCGCCAACACCATCGTCAAATTAAAACCTTATTGGCAGGAACATGAGTGCTGGTTCCGTATCCTTAACCGCACAGTATCTCAACAATCGGCCCAAAGGGCTGGTTTTCCCGCCAATCATCTGGTTTATTATGAGCAAGATGATACCGCAACGCTACTTGAGCAATTGCAGCCCCAGGCCATTATCACCAAGGAGAGCGGCACGAGCGGAGGCTTTGCCGAGAAAACTGGAGCGGCAAGGCAGGCGGGCGTCAAGGTGTTTGTCGTGAAGCGTCCAGAATATCCATCATTACCAGATGTGGTGATTGAACACGTCAATGGCCCCTATGGACTGCGACGTGCGGTGGAGCGGCTATTCCCCGAATTTTACCCGCTGCACAGTGGGCTGACCACGGGCACCTGTGCCACCGCGGCCGCGATTGCTGCCACACGTCGGCTATTGACAGGCGAAACGCCCCATCAGGTTCCCGTCATCCTGCCCGATGGCGAGACCATTCACGTAGCGGTACAATATGGCGATGGCTACGCTTCGGTCATCAAGCAGTCGGGCGATGACCCCGATGTGACCAACGGCATCCAAATCCGGGCCAGCGCCAAACTCAGCGACCATTTCGAAATCCATGGTGGCGAAGGCGTGGGACGGTTCACAGTTCCCGGCTTTGACTATCCGCCAGGTGAGCCCGCCATCAACAAGGCGCCTCGGCAGATGATGCGTGACAACATCCAGGAAAACGTGAGCATCACCATCAGTGTGCCCGAGGGAGCCACGATTGCCCGCCGAACCTTCAACCCGCGCCTCGGCATCGAGGGCGGCATCAGCATCATCGGTGTGTCGGGCATCGTCAAGCCCTTCAGCGAGGAGGCATTTGTGGCGAGCATACGCAAGTGCATGCAGGTGGCCAAGGCATCGGGCTGCGACCGTGTGGTCATCAACAGCGGCGGCAAGAGTGAGCGCTTTGTCAAAGCGCTATACCCCAACCTTCCCCAGCAGGCCTTTGTGGAATATGGCAACTACATCGGCGAGACGCTGGCCATTGCCAACGAACTCGGCATCAAGAATGTCACCCTGGGCGTGATGCTGGGCAAGGCCGTCAAACTCGCTGCGGGCAACCTCGACACCCACAGCCGCCTCGTCACGATGGACATAGAATTTGTGGCAACGATGCTCCACGAGGCCGGCATCGACCTCGACCTCACCGACCTCACCCTCGCCCGTGAACTGTGGAATCGCATCCCCCAGGAAAAACTACAGGATTTTGCTTCGGTGGTCATCACCCACTGCACCCGCCACTGCGCCCCCCTACTCCAGGGCGGGATACTCACAATCCTCTTGATTGATGATGTGGGGAAGATTTACTCGTAGGAGGTCTTGCGACGGCGATACAGGACGTAGATGATGATGGGTGCGCCGACCAGGGCGGTAACGCTGTTGACGGGCATGGCACCCTCGAAGCCCGGGGCGCGGGCAATCAGATTACAGATTAACGCCAAGGCCGCACCACACAGGGCGGTGGCAGGCAGCAGGCGCGTGTGGTCGCTGGTGCGGAAGATGCCGCGTGCCAAGTGGGGAACCGCCATGCCGATAAACATGATGGGGCCGCAATAGGCCGTTGCTATGGCCACCAACGTACCTGAGCAAATGATAATCCAAGTGCGGGCCCGCTTGACGTTGACGCCCAAATTGGCAGCATATCGGTCGCCCAGCAGCATGGCATTCAGCGGCTTGACGAGCAGGAAACTCAAGGGCAACAGGATGCACATGAGCACGACAAAAAGGATCATTTCGTCGCCCGACACACGAGAGAACGACCCCAATCCCCACACGACAAATGCCTTGACGTCCTCCTCGGGACTCAGGAATTTCAATACTCCGATGATGGCCGTTGCCAGGTAACCGATCATCACACCGATAATCAGCAGCGTGACATTGCCCTTGACCTTGCCCGAAATCCACACAATCAACATCATCACGGCCAGGGCTCCAACGATGGCGGCAATGGAAACCGCAGCATCGCCCAAATAACCCAGAGTGCTCAACGCGACCCCACCTAACTGGCCCGACAGCAGCACAACAAAAGCCACTCCTAGGCTGGCCCCATTAGAGATACCCAAGATGGACGGACCTGCAAGCGGGTTGTGGAAGATGGTCTGCATCATCAGGCCACTCACGGCCAGACCAGCACCGGCCACGATAGCGGTGAGCACCTGCGGCAGACGGGAACTGAGAATGATATTGGTCCAAATCTCGGACTCACTGCCTGCACCCACAAGAATCTTGCAGATGTCCCGCACCGGAATCTCAACGGAGCCAATAAACAGGTTGGCAATCACCAATACGGCAATCGCCACTATTAGAGCAAGCATTAACGGCAGTGTTCGCTTCATATTTTCTATTATAAGAGACCTTAAAGACCTTAAGAACCTTAAGAGACCTTAAGAGACCTTAAGAGACCTTAAGAACCTTAAAGACCTTAAGAACCTTAAAGTCTTTGTAAAGGGTTACTTCAGCAGGCGGTAGAAGGTGGGCTGGTAGTCCTTCTCGACCAGTTCGGGATGGAAGATGGCGACAAAGTCCTTCAGCAGCACGTCGGGCTTGACCGGAGCAATCTCATAGTAGGGAGTCTGCTTCATGTTGCAGTAGATGACCTTCTTCTCCTTGAACGACTTGAACATCTCGTTGCGGGGTTCGCTGGCCTTGAGCGCCTCATAGGAGAAGTCTCCCTGGTAACTATTGAGGATGCGCCAGTAGTCGGCATTGGCCGACAGAGCATACATCTTTTCAAACTCCAGATCCTCGCCCGAGGTCTCGTCATCATGGATGACATAGTCCGCTCCAGCATCGCGGAAAATCTGCGCCAGGTAGTTCTTGCCACCAACGGCATGCCAGTTGCCATAGTGCATCTCGCCACTGGTGACGGTGGGACGGTTCTCTACTCTGGCAGCCTTTTCTTTCAGGTCGTTGTAACGGCTCTCGATGCCAGCAAAGATTTCGGCGGCCTCTTTCTCCTTGCCGATGAACATACCGATGAATTTGATCCACTCGGCTTGTCCCAGCGGGTCGAGTTCCTTGTAGCCCAGATGAGGAACCAGCGTGATGCCGATTTCCTTGATGGCATCATAGCCGCCACGCTTGGACGGCGAGATGAAAATCACATCGGGATTGGCAGCCATCACCACCTCGGGGTCAAATTCCCCCTCCATGCCTATCTTGACAATGCGGCCATCCTTGACACGCGTCTTGATGTCCTCGTCAAAGAGGTTCTTGGTGCCGGTGATGCCCTTGACCACGTCGTGGGCATCGAGGATGGTGAAGTTGGACAATTGCAGCGCTGTCATACAGATGGTGCGCTCAATAGGCACTTTGACCTTGGTATATCCCTCGGGCACAGCCACATCCGCATCATGGACCAGGGCAAAATGGTCTTTCTTGCCCACATCCACCAGACGAATGTCGGCCGAGTCCCTAACACTGAATCCCGTGGCATACTTCACGGTCACCTCTTCCATCACTTCGGTTGCTGTTTTGTCCTGCTTGTCACCTTGAGTCGAGCAAGCACACAGCAATGCCAAAACTGCACAAATTCCAAAAAATTTCTTCATCTCGATTGTTATTGTTTTTATGCTACAAAGGTACTACTTTTTCAAGGAACAAAGGACTGTAAAAACTGAATATTTTGTACCTTTGCAGGTATGGAAGAGACATCGGTAAAAACGAGATGGTATGACACCCTGTGGGCGGCATTGATTTTCTTCACGAGGCTGCCTTTCTGGCGCGTCTATCAGCCGCCACAAGCGAGTTACAAGGCCGTCGTGGAGTTTTGGCCCTTGACTGGTTGGCTCACGGGGGGCGCCATGGCGGCAACGCTGTATTTCGGCAGCATCATTCTGCCGTGGTCTGTGGCCGTGATTGCCGCAATTGTGGTGCGACTGCTCATAACGGGGGCACTGCATGAGGATGGACTGGCCGACTTTCTGGACGGCTTCGGTGGCGGTGGCGATCGAGCCCGCATCCTGGCCATCATGAAGGACTCGCACATCGGCACTTATGGCGTATTGGGACTGATCCTCTACATGTTGCTGCTGGGCACCACGCTCTACAGCATGACACCGATTGTGGCTGCCCTCATAGTTTTTGCCGCCGATCCGTTCGCCAAGATGGTCACCAGCCAACTGGTGAATATGCTCCCCTACGCGCGTCGCGAGGAAGAAGCCAAGAACAAGACAGTTTACCGCAAGCCCTCTCTTGCCGCTGGATTGAGCCTGACTGTTCAAGGACTGCTACCGATGGCGCTGATGATTTGGCTGACGGGCATTAGTTGGTATCTGATCATCGCTATCCCCGCCCTGGTGATGTACTTCCTGTATCTGCTCTTGTTGCGTAAGATCCAAGGTTACACGGGCGATTGTTGCGGAGCCGTCTGCCTGCTGGTAGAATTGGCAGTATATCTCGTAGCATGCTCTCAATTATTTATTGCCAACTGATATGGAAGTGATTTTAGTCAGACACACGAGTGTCGATGTTCCCAAGGGGACCTGTTACGGGTGGACCGACGTGCCGGTGAGGGACACATTCGAGCAAGAGGCCCAGGCGACCAAGCATGCCCTTGAACAATTCCTGCCTCTTGACAAGGTTTATTCCTCCCCTTTAACACGAGCACGCAAACTGGCTGCTTACTGCGGCTATCCTGATGCCGAAACCGACAACCGACTCAAGGAGATGAACATGGGAGAGTGGGAAATGCAACTGTATGACGAAATTCAAGACCCGCACCTGCAGGAGTGGTACGATGATTACATCAACCAGCCCACGACAGGCGGCGAGAGTTTCAGACAACAGTACCAACGCGTGGCAGCATTCCTTGACGAACTCAAGAGAAAACCATTTTCAAGAGTAGCCATCTTTGCCCATGCCGGCGTGCTCATCAGCGCTGGACTGCATGCAGGCATCTATTCTTGGGAAAACGCATGGAGCAATCTGCCCGATTACGGGGAGTTTATCGTAATAAGAAACTGATATGAAAAAAATCATACTAATCACTGGCGGACAGCGGTCAGGTAAGAGCAAGCAAGCCGAGGAATTGGCACTTAGTCTTGCCCAGAATCCTGTCTATGTGGCTACAGCCCACGTGTGGGACGAGGAGTTCCGCGAGCGCGTGCGGCGCCATCAGGAGCGCCGCGGCCCGCAGTGGACCAACATCGAGGAGGAAAAATACCTGAGCCGCCACGACTTGACAGGCCGCGTGGCCGTTATCGACTGCGTCACCTTGTGGCTGACAAATTTCTTCTTTGAGAACCAGGACGTCGAAAAGACGTTACAGGCCGCCCAAGCAGAATTTGACCGCTTCACCGAGAAAGACGGCACCTTCATCTTTGTCACCAACGAGATCGGCAGCGGCGGTGTGAGCGTGGATGCTGTGCAACGACGGTTCACCGACCTGCAAGGATGGATGAACCAGTACATCGCCAGCCGAGCCGACGAGGTCATCCTTATGGTCTCTGGCATTCCGGTTACAGTGAAGGGAGAACAAATCCAGGACATCTAGAGCATCTAGAAAATCGAGAAACTAAAGACCAGAAAATGAATCTATTCAATATACACAACACCGATAAGTCGCTGAAACAGAGCATCCAGCAGAAAATCGACCACCTGAATAAGCCTAAAGGGTCACTGGGGCGCCTAGAGGAACTGGCCATGCAGATTTGCCTCATCCAGCAGACCTTGTCGCCCTCCCTCAATCATCCTTGCCACCTGTTGCTGGGCGGTGACCACGGCATCGAGCGTGAGGGCGTGAGCGTGTCGCCCCGCGAGGTCACCTGGCAGCAAATGATCAACTTCACCCGTGGCGGTGGCGGCGTGAACATGTTCTGCCGCCAACACGGCTTTGACCTGCGCATTGTGGACATGGGCGTAGACTATGACCTGAGTGATGTTGAGGGCATCATCGACCGCAAAATTGCCCGTGGCACCCGCAATTTCCTGCATGAGCCGGCTATGAGCCTAGAGGAGTTTGACCGCGCCATTCAGACGGGATGTGACCTGGTCGATGACTGCATCAGCGAGGGGTGTCAAGTGCTGTGCGTGGGCGAAATGGGCATTGCTAACACCTCGCCGTCAAGCATCTGGATGAGCCTGTTCGGCAACATACCCTTAGACGAGTGCATCGGCGCGGGAGCAGGCCTTGACAATCCCGGCATCCAGCACAAGCGCGAAATCCTCGCCCAGGCAATGCGTAATTACTTTGATACAATGGAAAACACGACCGAGAACGCCATCCGCTACTTCGGCGGTTTTGAAATGGTATCGGCCATCGGAGCCATGCTGCGCGGAGCCGAAAAGGGACTTGTCGTGCTGGTCGACGGCTTCATCATGACGGCCTGTGCCATTGCCGCCATTCAACTCTACCCTGCCGCCCAGGACTATATGATTTTCACTCACTGCGGGGACGAGAGTGGCCACAGGCGCATGCTCGATATTGTCGATGCTAAGCCCATCCTCAATCTAGGTCTGCGACTCGGTGAGGGAACGGGCGCCCTGTGCGCTTATCCTATCATCGCATCATCAGTACACATGATCAATGAGATGAACAACTTCGACACCGCCCACATCACCAAATACTTCTAGCCAGCCTCTACCCCACAATGCAAGCGCCGCTATTTTCTAAAAGAGATTATACTACTACAGGCTTGAATCATGACACAGCGCCTTTTGACACAGTCTCATATTATTTTGCATTATTGTCCGGGGAAAGTTTAGCAGGCCAGGAGGCCTGCCCGCCTGACATAGCAAGCCCCCTCGCATAAGGCCGCCATAAAAGCATTGATTTCAATGTGTTTATGCACCCTTGGCGATTTTTCCCACACACCTATGATTATTTTGGATTTATCTGTCGGTCAGTCGCTTACAATCATCAGAACAATGCGGATGATAGCAGGACCAAGGCAAGCATGAGGAGTTCTGCAAAGCGGTTGATGCGGACAGCGGTGTGCATATCCCGAGTGGTCAGTTCGCGGTCATTCTCGCCGATGTAGGGTTTGTCAAAGAGTTCACCGAAGTAGATGTGCGGGCCACCGAAGCGGCAGTTGAGGATGCCGGCAAGGGCGGCCTCAGGATAGCCGCTGTTGGGGCTGGCGTGCTTGCGACCGTTTTGCCATACAAATTTCAGCAGGGACCATTTGCCAGAGGCTATGACCATGAGCAGGGCGGTCAAGCGGGCCGGGATGAAGTTGGCCACATCATCGATGTGGGCAGCCCAGCAGCCGAAGTCCTTGTATCGTTCGGTGCGATAGCCAATCATCGAGTCTAGCGTATTGACCATCTTGTAGGCCAACATGCCTGGCGTGCCCAGCAGTGACAGCCAAAATAGCGGTGCAATCACACCATCGCTCAGGTTTTCGGCAAGTGTCTCGAGGGCGGCAGTGCGCACCTCTTGGGCAGTAAGTTGCGAAGTGTCGCGTCCCACGATGCGGGCGACTTGGCGTCGACCCTCGTCCAGCGAGCGGTCCAGCGCCAAGAAGACTTCTCTCACCTCGCGGATGAGTGTCGTACCTGCCAAGCAATAGAAAATGATGACCGTGTCAACAACGAGCCATAATATCACATTGGTTATCAATCGCTTCAGTCCCCAAACCAAAAAGAAGACCATCAGTATCAAGGCAATTGCCAGTACAGCCCCCTTAGCCATACGATGGCTACCCGTGTTGAGGCGATGTTCTCCCCACGAAATCATCTTGCCGAACCACACCACAGGATGCGGCAACCGTGATGGGTCACCGAAGAAGAAATCCAGCAACCAGCCCAACAGCAACGGCAATATAATCAACAATGTCTCGTTCATCATTTTTTAAAAAAAGAAGACAACTTTAAAAAGCAAACCAACAACTAACAACTAAAAACTAAAAACTAACAACTAACAACTACACAACTAAAAACTAACAACTACACAACTAACAACTACACAACTAACAACTAAAAACTAAAAACTAACAACTACACAACTAACAACTACACAACTACACAACTAACAACTAAAAACTAAAAACTAACAACTAACAACTACACAACTAACAACTTTAATTGTATTGAAAGAAACCGATGGCGGCGACCAGGGCGTCGTTCTCAGTCGGTGACTGGGTGGCGATACGGAAGTGGTGAGGCGTGAGGCCCGTGAAGTTAGACGCATCACGGATGAGGATGCCGTGCTCACGAGCCAAATACTCCTTCAATTCGCTGGCTTTTGCCCCCTGGATAGTACACAGAAAGAAATTGGTGCTCGTCTCCATCGTGTCGATTCCTTCTATCCCGCTGAGGGTCTGACGTAAGCGCTGGGTCTCGGACAGATAGGAAGGCAAGTCGGGAATGGCGGTTTGGCCTCGGCCGACGAGCCACTTGCCCGCCTCCAGCGACAGGGCGTTAATGGCCCAGGGGCGGTATTGCTCACGCAACCGTGTGATAATCGCCGCAGGAGCGGTTATATACCCCAATCGCAACCCTGGCACGGCATAGCGCTTGGTCATCGAGTGCAGCACGATGATATTGTCGCATTGCACAGCCTGGGCAGGTGTGAGCAGCGGTGCCTGGGTATAGTCTTCGTAAGACTGGTCCACAATGAGTAACCGGTGACGGGCAGCCAGCGCCATAACCTCGCTGGGAGACATGACTGAGCCTGTAGGATTATTCGGGTTGCACAGCCAGCACAAGGCGCCGTCCTCACTCTCCTGATAGCCAAACACACGGCTTGCGTCCTCATATTCCCTGAACGTGGGCCGCACTATGCGGCAAGTCGCCTCGTGGCGGTAGGCCTGGGCTATCAGGTAGATGGCATCAACCGCACCACTGGTCACCAGCACCTCTTCAGCGCTGATACCGCATTCGCCGGCAATCAGCCGCTCCAGCGAAGCCGCCGACGGCTCAGGATAAGAGCGCACGACATCCATGCGCGATGACAGATAAGTCTGCAACGCACTCTGGTCAGTCCCGTTGTAAATATTGGAACTGAAGTTCATCTTGATATTATCGTAGCGATACAGGTCATCGCCGTGTCCTTCAATCATTATTTGTAAGTATTTGATAGATATGATCCATGTCAACGTATTGGCGCACATGGGCTGCCAACTTGTCGTATTGTTCTTCCTTGAATGCCGCGTAGTCAAATGGCTCATCACCCTCATCAATTTTATCTTGATAGGGTTCCAGCATGAAGTCGACAAACGGCTGATTGTCGAGAATGCCATGCACATAGGTGCCCATGCACTTTTGATCGATGATATATCCGTCGTCGCGTCCGTCGTCGAGATGTAGCAGCGGCGAAGCCTTGGCATCGGCGGCGGGACGCGTCTCACCCTGATGGATTTCGTAGCCTCTTCCGTACTGACATGCGACCTGGCGCGTCTGTTTGTTGCCGTTCATCGTCGTGGTCGTGGGCAACAGGCCTAGGCCCGGCAGGCGCTCGATATCACCCTCCACATGGTCTGGGTCGAGTACTTCCATCCCCATCATCTGATAACCGCCACAGATGCCCAACACTGTCGCGCCCTCGCGATGAGCCCGCACGATAGCCTGGGCGCAACCGTTGCGACGCAATTCATACAAGTCGTGCAAGGTGGACTTGGTTCCTGGCAGGACGATGATGTCGGCCTTCTTGATATCATCGGTATTGTTAGTATAGAACAGGTGGACTCGTGGGTCGCGTTCCAGGGCGTCAAAGTCCGTGTAATTGGACAGATGACGCAGCATCACCACAGCCACGTTCACCTTGCCGCGTTGGGCCTGCATGGACTTCTGAGCCAGAGCCACACTATCCTCTTCCTCAACATAGATGTCCTTATAGTAAGGAATCACGCCTAGGACAGGCACGCCGCAGATGTCCTCCAGCATCCTGCGGCCATCGTCAAACAGACGCATATCACCACGGAACTTGTTGATGATGATGCCCTTGATGAGGCGGCGGTCCTCGGGGGTCTGCAACGCGATGCTGCCATAGACCGAGGCAAACACGCCACCACGGTCGATGTCCCCTACCAGGATAACATCGGCATGGGCATGGCGCGCCATCGGCAGGTTCACCAGATCGGTGTCACGCAGGTTGATCTCGCTGATGCTCCCTGCCCCTTCCATCACGATGGGATTGTAACGGCTGGCTAAACGGTCAAAGGCATCGCAGACCTCACGGCGATAATCGATATCGGATGTGCCGCGGCGCCAATAGTCATAGGCATTTTTGTTGCCTATAGGTTTGCCGTGCAGGATGACCTGTGACGTGTGGTCGCTCTGAGGTTTCAACAGCAGCGGATTCATGTCGGTGTGGCAAGGGATGCCTGCCGCCTCGGCCTGTACCGCTTGGGCACGGCCAATCTCAAACCCCTCGGGCGTGGCAAAGGAGTTCAGTGCCATGTTCTGGGCCTTGAAGGGCGCAGGGCTATAGCCGTCTTGCTTGAAGATGCGGCACAGGGCCGCCGCAACTACGCTCTTGCCCACGTCGCTGCCCGTTCCGGCCAGCATGATCGGATGCAATCGTTTAGCGATACTCATTCTTTCTCGTTGGATAATACAAACAGATAATCAGACAGGCGGTTCATCATCACCAGTACTGCGCTGCCTACGGGATGTTCCCGATTTAGCGACCACAAGCGGCGCTCTACCGTGCGGGCTTGAGTGCGAGCCAAGTGAATGAAAGCGGACAATGCCGACCCTCCGCCAGGCACGACAAAACCACCCTGAAAGTTGGCTTGGTCGATGGCTCGTTCCAACTGCGATGTGATTTCGGCAGCATGGAGTTCACGAGGATTTTCGCTTCCATCGGGGGTGGCAAGGTGGCTCATCACCGTCATCAGTTCGCGTTGCACAGCATGAATGAGATCGCGGTTCTCCTCGTCATCTCCTAGCATCGACCGCACCACACCCAAGCAGGCATTTAATTGGTCGATCTGCCCGTTGGTCTCGATGCGCGGATCATCTTTTGCGACCCTCACCCCTTCACGCAGGCTGGTCAGGCCCTCGTCACCAGTCTTGGTATATATCTGCTTCATTGTATATGATAAAGGTGTGTATAACTGGCTAAAACATTCTTATATCGGATAACGGGCGTCGGCACTGGCTCACACTTGGCATTAAACACTTGTGCAGCCGATGGCGGCACTTCGCCCAGAAACTGCGTGTAGTGGAATTCATGCCCGCGATACTCCCTCCCATCGAGCGTGAATTGGCGATAACCCAGCGACAACTTGCGGTCGCTCTTGCGAGCCGTGATCACATAGGGCAGCACGCCACACATGGGGAACTCTCCCTCGTCGGTCACAATCTTATCACACAGGTACATCATGCCGCCACACTCGGCGATGATGTGCCCGCCGCGCTCGGCATAGTCCTTGATGACGCGCCTTGTCGCCTCGGCACCTACCAGTGCGTCAAGATGCTTCTCGGGATAACCACCTGGCAGATAAAGCAGCGATACTTCATCAAGGCATGGCACTTCACACTCGGGGTCAAAGTATGACACATTCTCAAGCCTGTCGATATTCTCCTGATAGATGAAGGAGAACGACTCATCATTGCATGCTATCAGAGTTCTAAGAGCCTTTGCCATCGTACATGAGTTTCTAACAATTCCACCAAAATCCTATTCTCGGGCTTTTCACTGAAGTCCAACCCCAAGTAGCGGGAACCTTGCTCTAGTTCGCCTCTCTTGGGTATGTAGCCGTAGCACTCAACTCCCAGATCATCACACACCTGCTGCAGCATGGTGAAATGCCGCTCAGAGCCGACTCGATTAAATATCACGCCACTGATGCGCACATCCTCACGAAAGTGGATGAAACCCGATATCAGAGCAGCCATCGAGTAGGCCGCTGACTTGGCGTCAACCACTAGCACTACTGGCAGCCCCAGCACTCGAGCAATCTCGGCCGATGAGCCTCTGTCGCGATCGTATCCGTCAAACAGGCCCATCATACCCTCCACAACGCACACATCGGCATCCTTGCCATAATGGTCAAACAATTCACGCACATGCTCGGGCGCAGCCATGAATGTATCCAGATTAATGCTCGGACGGCCACACACTGCTGCATGAAACTTGGTGTCGATATAATCCGGTCCACACTTGAATGGCTGAACCCGATAACCCTTTCGGGTAAACAACGCCATCAGTCCCCGGGCAATCGTCGTCTTGCCCGAGCCGCTGGTAGGCGCCGCTATCAGAAATCCACGTCCCATATAACCCGCAAATTTACACATTTTTTGCGCAAACCGTGGGCAAAAAGTTCAAAAAACCATTGGTGTCCGGGGAAAAATCGCCAAGGGTGCATAAACACATTGAAATCAATGCTTTTATGGCGGCCTTATGCGAGGGGGCTTGCTATGTCAGGCGGGCAGGTCGAATGACCTGCACAAGGCTCACCCGATAAAAGGTGTGGGCGGTGAGGTCGAAGACCACAGCAAGGCCGCTGGAGGCTGCTGCCGCCGTCCAGTCTGTCCAGTTTGTCCAGTTCGTCCAGTTTGTCCAGTTTCTCCAGTTTGTCCAGATTTTTCTGGATTTTTAGGACTCACCCGATAAAAGGTGTGGGCGGTGAGGTCGAAGACCACAGCAAGGCCGCTGGAGGCTGCTGCCGCCGTCCAGTCCGTCCAGTTTGTCCAGTTCGTCCAGTTCGTCCAGTTTCTCCAGTCTGTCCAGTTTCTCCAGTTTGTCCAGTTCGTCCAGTTTCTCCAGTCTGTCCAGTTTGTCCAGTTCGTCCAGTTCGTCCAGTTCGTCCAGTTCGTCCAGTTCGTCCAGTTCGTCCAGTTCGTCCAGTTTCTCCAGTTCGTCCAGTTTCTCCAGTTTCTCCAGTCCGTCCAGTTTCTCCAGTTTCTCCAGATTTTTCTGGATTTTTAGGGCTCACCCGATAAAAGGTGTGGGCGGTGAGGTCGAAGACCACAGCAAGCCCGCTGGAGGCTGCTGCCGCCGTCCAGTCCGTCCAGTTTGTCCAGTTTGTCCAGTTCGTCCAGTTTCTCCAGCTTCTCCAGATTTTTCTGGATTTTTAGGGCTCAGCCGATAAAAGGTGTGGGCGGTGAGGTCGAAGACCACAGCAAGGCCAGCGGCCTTGACTTGAGGCAACCCCGCGGCGCACAGGCCGTAGGCCTCGTGTGGCGTGGGGAAAGTGGCGACATCAATCAACGGGCCTCGAATGAGGGCCACTCACGTCAGGCGGTAGTGCTTTCAATTGCTGAGGCGCAGCCCACCTTGCACGAGCAAAGCGAGTGAAACATTTTTGCCTTTTTCTTTTATTTTAATCAAATCTTTACTAAATTTGCGACAAATAACATTTTTAACCCTATAAAACCCATCAATTATGAAAAAAGCACTACTTTTCAGACTCGCCGTCCTGCTGGCGGCCATGATGTGTGCTCTCGGCGCCGCTGCTGCCGAGGCCTATGCCTGCTACACGTCCTCGAACACGACGCTGACGTTCTACTACGACAAACTGCGCAGCAGCCGCACGGGCACGACCTACGACCTGAACACGGACACGACCAATCCCGGCTGGGACACCGACGGCACCAAATACAATGTGACCAAGGTGGTCTTTGACCCCTCGTTCGCTGGTGCCCGCCCGACGACCACCTGCTATTGGTTCTTTTACATGCTGAACCTTCAATCCATCACGGGCATGGAGTACCTGAACACCAGCGAGGTGACCAATATGGTTTTTATGTTCTGGGGATGCACAAAATTATCGAGTCTTGATTTGAGCCGCTTCAACACGTCCAAGGTGACCGATATGGCTAGCATGTTAAACAGTTGCACAGGCTTGACGAGCCTTGACTTGAGCAGTTTCAACACGTCCAATGTGAACATTATGAATTGCATGTTCTATGGCTGCACTAATCTGCGAACCATCTATGTGGGCAATGGCTGGAGCACGGCAGCCGCGACCGACTCCGAACAGATGTTCTATAACTGCAGCAACCTGGTGGGTGGCCAGGGCACAACCTATGATGCCAACCACATTGACAAGACCTATGCCCACATCGACGGCGGCCCGAGCAACCCGGGCTACTTCACCGACAAGAACGCGCCTGTGGCCTATGCCTGCTACACGTCCTCGAACACGACGCTGACGTTCTACTATGACAACCAGCGCAGCAACCGCACGGGCACGACCTACGACCTGAACGAGGGCGACAACTATACTGAATGGGAAACCGACGGCATCAATGGCAGTGTGACTAAGGTGGTCTTTGATCCCTCGTTCGCTGATGCCCGCCCAACGACTACCTTCGATTGGTTCTATTATATGCAGAACCTTGAATCCATCACGGGCCTGAATTACTTGAACACCAGTGAGGTGACCGATATGTCTTGGATGTTTAACCACTGTAATGATTTGACGAGTCTTGATTTAAGCAATTTCAACACGTCGAATGTGGACAGAATGACTTGCATGTTCTATGGCTGCTATAATCTGCGGACCATCTATGTGGGCAATGGTTGGAGCACTGCTGCTGTGACGTACTCCAGTGATATGTTCACTGGCTGCACCAGTCTGGTGGGCGGTCAGGGCACGGCTTACAATTCCTCCAACCCGAAGGACAAGACCTATGCCCACATCGACGGCGGCCCGAGCAACCCGGGCTACTTCACCGACAAAAACGCCAGCCTGCGTGGCGACGTGAACGGCGACGGCAGCGTCAACATCAGCGACGTGACCGCCCTGATCGACTACCTGCTCAGCGGCAATCCATCAGGCGTTAATGTGACAGCCGCCGACTGCAACCAGGACAGCAGCGTCAACATCAGCGACGTCACCTCCCTGATCGACTACCTGCTCTCCGGCCGTTGGTAATGCTCGCGTTGCTCGCAGTTTAGAGAGGCTTCCGCGTTTACGCTCGCTGAGCGATCTGCATAAAGGATAAAGGATAATGCTTAAAGGGGCATCCGCGTTCCTGGCAACAGGGGCGCGGATGCTATTGTATTTGTTGTATTTATTGTTTTCTTTTTTGTGGCCGTGGGGACGAAACGGCTCAGCGGAAAATTAGTGGGGGCAAGCATGAGGCCGAAGACCACAGCAAGGCCGCTGGAGGCTGCTGCCGCCGTCCAGTCCGTCCAGTTTCTCCAGTCTGTCCAGTTTGTCCAGTTTGTCCAGTTTGTCCAGTCCGTCCAGTTCGTCCAGTTTCTCCAGTTTGTCCAGTTCGTCCAGTTTCTCCAGTTCGTCCAGTTTCTCCAGTTTGTCCAGTTCGTCCAGTTTCTCCAGATTTTTCTGGATTTTTAGGACTCTTAGAAGAATTTTGAGGTTTCAGATTTTTTGTCTATTTTTGTGTTTCGCAATATCCACCAACCTAAGTTTTATTTTTTGAGATGATGAGACTGCGATATATCAATGCACTATTCCTGGCGGTGGCCATGCTGCTGCCGCTACAGGCTCGGGCACAGTTTGATTGGCCCTACACCATTCAGAACGGAACGATTATCACGCAAGTGCCTGAGCGCCCTGCAGGCCAGCAATCGGCACTGGGGCTGACGGTCGAGAAAATCCCTGTTGTCAGGGTTGCGTTTGTGGGCTTGGGCATGCGCGGCCCAGACGCGGTAGAGCGCTGGACACACATCCCCGGCATCGAGGTCAAAGCGCTCTGTGACCATGAGCGCGAACGGGCTGAGGCATGCCAGCAGATATTGCGCAAAGCATCGATGCCTGCCGCAGATGTGTATTACGGCGAAGACGGCTACAAGCAACTGTGCCATCGCACCGATATCGACTTGGTGTATATCGCTACCGACTGGATTCACCACTATCTGGTGGCCAGAGAGGCGCTCGAGCACGGGCATCATGTCGCTATCGAGGTGCCATCGGCCATGAACATGACAGAAATCTGGTCGCTGATCGACCTGAGCGAGAAGAGGCGACTGCATGTGATGATGCTCGAGAACTGCTGCTACGACTTCTTCGAACTCAACTCGCTCAACATGGCTCAGCATGGCCTCATGGGGGAGATTATCTATGTGCAAGGTGCTTACCGCCACGAGTTGTCGCCCTACTGGGATGAGTACTGGAAACGAGGCGAGGAGGACAAACTGGGGTGGCGCCTCGACTACAACAGCAGGTTCCGTGGCGACATCTATGCCACACATGGCCTCGGCCCGATTGCTCAGGTGCTGAACATCCACCGAGGCGACCGCATGCGCACGCTGGTGGCCATGGACACCCGCTCGTTTAATGGCAAGCAACTCTACAAAGACCGCACCGGCCAGGAGTGCCCGTCGTTCAGAAACGGGGACCACACCACCACACTCATCTCGACCGAGCAGGGCAAGGTCATCGAGGTGCATCATAACGTGATGACGCCGCAGCCCTATAACCGCATGTACCAACTCACCGGCACCCTTGGCTTTGCCAACAAATATCCCATCGAGGGCTATGCCCTGTCGTCTGATGCGATGGCTCAGGCGGGAATAGGCTCCATCAGCAAGCAATACACAGGTCACTCCTACCTGAGCAAGGAGGACACCGAGACGCTCCTGCAGGCTTTCACATCCCCACTGGTCAAGCGCTATGGCGAGGAAGCCCGCGAGGTGGGCGGACACGGCGGTATGGACTTCATCATGGACTCCCGCCTGGTATATTGTCTCCAGAACGGGCTGCCGCTGGATATCGACGTTTATGACCTGGCTGAGTGGTGCTGTCTGGCAGAATTAGGCAGCATATCGATGGATAACGGCAACCTGCCCGTGCAGGTGCCCGATTTCACCCGTGGCGAGTGGAACAAGACCGACGGCTACCATCACGCCTGGGCCTCGCCCGAGGCCGAAGCCGCCACACGCGCCGCAGCCACGGCATTTACCGAGCAATTAAAGGCCCGCGGTGCCAAGTATTGGCAAAAGGTAGCCAAACAGGAGGCAAAGACCGCCCGCAAATCCGCTCAAAACGACTAAACCATTATCCATCTCACTGTTATGAAAACCATCGACACTGCCAGCATCCTGTCACAATTTAAGATTACGGGCTCCGTCAAGGAGGTCAAGCCCCTAGGCCAAGGACTCATCAACGACACCTACCGCGTCATCACCGAGGCGGACAGCGACCCTGACTACGTGCTGCAACGCATCAACAACGCTGTCTTCCAGGATGTGGAACTGCTGCAGCACAACATCGAGGTGGTGACTGCACACATCCGCAACAAACTCGAGGCGATCCATGCCGACGATATCGACCGCCGGGTATTGACTTTTGTCCACAACCATGACGGCAAGACCTACTACCGCGACAAGGACGGACGCTACTGGCGCGTGATGGTGTTTATCGCCGACTCGGTCACACACCAGGCCGTTACGCCACACAGCGCCTACGATGCCGGCAAGGCCTTTGGTCATTTTGAGCAAATGCTGGTGGATGTGCCCGAGCGACTCGGAGAGACCATACCCGACTTCCATAACATGGAACTGCGACTGCGCCAACTGCGCGAAGCCGTCGCTGCCGATGCGGGGGGACGCTTGCACGAGGTGAGCGACCTTGTCGGGCTGATCGTGTGTGATGCCCAAGAGATGTGCCAAGCCGAACACCTCTACCGCGAGGGCCGTTTGCCCAAGCGCATCTGCCACTGCGACACCAAGGTCAACAATATGCTGTTTGACCATGATGGCCGTGTGTTGTGCGTCATCGACCTCGACACGGTGATGCCGTCATTCATCTTCTCGGACTATGGCGACTTCCTGCGCACCGGCGCCAACATGACCACCGAAGACGACGCAGACCTCACACACGTTGGCTTCGATATGGAGATTTTCAAGACCTTCACCACTGGCTATCTGGAGTCGACACGCGAGTTTCTCACACCCATCGAGGTCGAGCATCTGCCCTTTGCCGTCGCCTTGTTCCCCTTCATGCAATGTGTGCGGTTCCTGACCGACTACATCAATGGTGATACATACTACAAGACCAACTATCCCAGCCACAACCTTGACCGTGCCCGCAACCAGTGGACCCTGTACCGCGCTGTTTGCGACCAGAAGACCGCCATGAACGACTTTATCCGCACGGTCTTATAGCCCGCACGCCAAAAGCACGCCTCCAGCAGGTCGATCAAGGCAGTCACATCGGTGATTGCAAGATGCCGATCATGGTTTCGTCACCTGCTTCTTACTCATGCCCCTGGCCCTTGGGGTTCGGAGGCAAAAAGGCTAGCATGGAATTGTCGGATAAGATTTGGCCCTCGTTGGCAGTAGAGATAACGGCATTTTTTGTATTTTTGTCATGTTTAACCAACAGCATTGAGCGATGAAACGATTCAGAATATTTGCTATGGCACTCATGTGCCTGATGGCGGCCCTTGCGGCACAGAGTGCCGACAACACGGTTCGCATCGGCATTGCTTGGCAACAGACTGCCAGCAATTTTGCCCGTGCGATTCAGGCGGTCAAAGCCGCTGGAGCAGAGCCCGTGATACTCCCTCAGATCAAGCCGGCAGGATTCGAGTATGACGGCACAGAAATCCAGCCACGGTATCTCGACGAGAACGGAATCCTGCTCCAGACCTACGCCGACATCGTGAAACGCGACACCTATCACGGCACCGATCTCGACCAGGTGATGCGCGACATACAGGGCGTGGTATTTCTGGGGGGCGGAGACATCAGCCCTACCCTATTTGCCAATCCTGAGCCATGGCATGGCATCGAGCAGGAACGCAACTATCAGACCACGCGCGACCTGTCGGAATACCTCACGATGGCCTATTGTCTAGATCACAACATACCCATCCTGGGCCTATGCCGTGGCATGCAGATGCTGGCCGTCGTCTCTGGCGCACCGCTCATCCAAGACCTTGGCGCCTATTATCAGAGCCTGAATAAGCGCTATCGCCATGTGCACCGCTCGGTGCGTGACGCCAATGGACATCGGCACTACACGCCGCACGATGTCACTGTCACCGACACGGCATCGATCCTTTACGGCATCTGTCACACCACCTGCATCCAACATGTCCCCTCCTGGCACCATCAAGCGGTAGGGGACCTCAGCGGCACTCCTTTGAGGGTGACGGCTGTCACCAGCGATGACGGAGTGGACGTGATCGAGGCCATCGAGCGCACCGACCAGCACTTTGCCCTCGGTGTCCAATTCCACCCCGAGGAGGCCGTGCGCATGCATCTGGCCGGGGAGGCTAACGCCTCGCAATTCATGTCACTGGAAGACGGTCTGGACTACTTCAGAGCACTGATCGAGGCCGCTCGGCACATTGTCAAGGGGAAGGCCTACCTGCGGTCGGATACGACCATTAATGGCAAAAGCGCCGATGAGTGCTATATGTTTCTGGCTGTGCTGGGTAAGGCCGAACAAGGCAGCCCCGACGGAGCCGAGGCCGAACTGTCGCTGCTGCTCAACCTGTACGAGAGCCGACACCCCGAGGCTGACGATCCCAGCATCCAAGAGATTGCCCAATGGGCGACCGACTGCGGATGGTTTGCCCACGCCACCAGGCACTGGCAGGCCACTGCGCCCGCCGACTATGTCGCTGTTGCCCACTCGGTGATGGCAGGCAACCGGGTGATGCCATCGTATATCCTCGAGCATGACTGCGTCGAAGACCTCGCCTATATCGAGACCGATGGTGTGCGATACAGCCCTTACCAGAAGGATAAATACGTGAGCGGCGTCACCGTGTGCTATCAAGCCACGGTGCATGAGCATGGCGGACGCCGATTCGGTTTCCGCAAACCATCACACTGGATATTCTACAGTTTTCCTACCGCCATGAGTGACCCCTTTGGTTACCTGTGCGGAGAGGATTGCCCGCACCACAATTCCGATAGCGAGCAGGATATTGTGCGCTAAGCACAGTAACAGACTACCCGCACTTTACTTCAGATAGTCGTCGAAGTAGCGCGTGATGCGCTCATGCAGGTGCACGCTCTGATGACCGCGCATGTTGTGACCCTGGCCCGGATACACATAGAAGTCGGGCTGAGTCCCTGCGGCAATACAAGCCTTCAAGAAACTATAGGCATGCTGAGGCACAACGGTGGGGTCGTTCAGGCCGATAATGATCTGCAAGCGGCCTTTCAGGTCCTTGGCCTTGTTCAAGAGGCTGGTCTGCTCGTAGCCCTCAGGATTGGTCTGAGGGGTGTCCATATAGCGCTCGCCATACATCACCTCATACCACTTCCAGTCGATAACCGGGCCACCGGCTACGCCTACCTTGAACACGTCAGGATAGTTGGTCATCAGGCTGATCGTCATGAAGCCGCCGAAACTCCACCCGTGCACGCCCAAGCGGGCCGTGTCCACATAGTTAAGGGTGCGCAGGTAGTCCACGCCGCGCATCTGATCCTGCATCTCGACCTGACCCAGATGGCGGAAGGTGGCCTGCTCAAAGTCACGGCCTCGGTTCTCGCTGCCTCGGTTGTCGATAATAAACAGCAGATAACCCCGCTGGGCCATGTAGGTCTCCCAACTGCGGCTGCTGTAGTGCCAGCGGGCATCCACATTGTGTGCGTGCGGACCACCATAGACATAGACAACGGTGGGATACTTCTGGCTAGGATCAAAGTCCACGGGCATGACCATGCGGTAATACAGATCCGTGCTGTCGTCAGCGGCCTTGATGATGCCGCACCGATACTCGGGCACCTTGTAGCCCTGCCAGGGGTCAGGCGCTGTGAAGTAGCGCACCTGCTTATTGCTACGCGTGTCCACGATGGCGATATTGCGGGGCACATCAGGCTCCTGGTAATTGTCGATCAGATAACGGCCGCTGGCGCTCAATTGGCCCGTGTGCCATCCCTTGCCGCCCTCATCGATGCGGCTCATCCTGCCTGTGGTCACATCCACTCGATAGAGGTTCTGCTGGATGGGACTGTCGGCATTGGCACTGATGATGACGGACTTGCGCGCGGCATCAAAGCCCAGCAGATCCATCACCACCCAGTTGCCATGGGTGAGTTGCGTCATCTGGCGGCCGTTAGTGTCATAGACGTAGAGATGGTTATAACCATCGCGCTCGCTCCACAGCAGGAACCGTTCTTTGTCCCACGGCAGGAAGGTGATTGGATGTTGAGGCTCGACATACTTGGGATGCTCCTCGTGGTAGATCGATGCCAAGCGCTTACCTGTCTGGGCATCGTATGCCACCAGATCCACCACATTCTGGTCACGGTTCCCCTCCATCATATAGACGATGTTGCCATCGGGGTCCCACGAGATGTTAGAGAAGTAGCGGTCGGTAGGATCGCCTGCCTTCAGATAGACGGTATCGCCCGTAGCCACATCCAGCACGCCCACGGTCACCACGTGTGACATCTGTCCAGCCATCGGATACTTCTCGGGAGCAGGCGTGGCACACACGTGAGTGGTGTCGTCGAGTTCGGGAACAGTGATCAGGGGATAGTCGGTCACCATGCTCTGGTCCATACGGTAGAATGCCAAGCGCGTTCCCTGCGGATTCCAGAAGAGGCCGCCCTCGATGCCAAACTCGTTGCGGTGCACACTCTGGCCATAGACAATGTCACGCGAGCCATCACTGGTCACCTGGCGCGTGGTGCCTTTGCCATCGATGACATACAGATTATCGTCCTTGACATAGGCTGTCGCACGACTGGCAGCACTCCACTGCTCGGCCTGCGTCTCACCCAGCGACGGCTGGCTCCATTCCACCTTGCCAGTCTTGATATTGACCAGGCTGCGGCCCTGGTTCATGGCCATCGCCAGCGGCTTGTCGGCATAGGGAAAAGACGTTACCATGCCGATGCTTTGCGACTCATCATCGAGTCGGCCACCTTTCTTATCGAGTTGGGTTACCGTAAACAGCAATTTCTCCTTGCCTGTGGTTGGGTTAACGCTCCAGCAACTGTCGTGGCGGCTTGAGTAGCGCACCAGTTGGTCACCCCACCAGGCAAGAGAGCGGCTCTTGGGTATCATGTTGCGATAATTGCTACCGCCAAAGTTCAGATCCTCAAGCGTGAACTGCTTCTGAGCCATCGAGGGCATCGTCACCAGCGCCATCAGCGCCAGCGCCAAGCCGTGTAGTCTGTTCATTTTCATTGTCTATGCTAATATGTTTGGGTTAATCTTTATTTTAGTCGCAAAGGTATGCTTTTCTAGTGATATTTCAAAAGATTTCGTAATTTTGCCTCCATGAAAAAAGTCATTCTTTCCATCGGCACTTTTCTGGCCATGATGGCCATGACGGGCTGCGACAGTAACTCGCGCGGCTTGGATTACCGTGTGACCTGCACACTCGACAACGGCATATCGCACGACAGCGCCACCCTGCTGGTCCTCGAGGAGGAATACGGCCGTCTCAGGGTCTGCGGCTCGCAGCGCTCCAGCGATGGCACATTCTCCTTCACAGGCCAGACCGACCATCCCAAGGCTGCCCTCATCCGCTGGGACAACGACTCCACACAGCAGCCCTTCTACTTTGTGCTCGAGCCTGGACACACCAGCATCACCATCAGGCCGGGCGCTTGGGACATCACCGGCAGTCCGCAAAACAGTGCTTATCTGCATTACATCAACCTGCGCAACGGCATCATGGACGCACGCATCGCCACTTGGCAGGAATACCTCGATATGTCGGCCGACTCGTCGCTCAAGCGCGATGATGAGGTGCGCATGGTGCGTCAGGATAGCCTGCTCAGCGACTCTCTGCAACGGCTCACCGTGGACCACATCAACCGCGGCGACGCCGTGGGACGCATTATCCGCGAGCGATATGGCCATCAACTCGACCAGGAGCACAAGAGGCTATTGAAGTAGTAGTAGCACCACCACCTCAACACGCCGAGGGCACCCGGTCTCACATCCCCTCCTCAAAAGAATCAACCCCGCTGACAATATTGCATGTCAGCGGGGCGATTTGTTTTGTGATTAACCGTTTCGTGCGATTAACCCTTCGGTCAGAAAATTACTTCTTAACGATGAGTTCGCAGATCGAAACGCGGTTCCAACTGAGTTCCTGGAACATGTCGGTCTCACCACAACCCTGAGCGTTGATGCGGCTAGCATCAATCTTGTACTTGTTGATGAGCATGTTCTTCACAGCCTCGGCACGGCCATTGGCCAGACGGATGTTGTTGTCCTTGGGACCCTCGGGAGAAGCATAACCCTTGATGTCAACAGTAGCGGTGGGGTTGTTCTTCAGGTACATGGCTACACGCTCAACATTGGGCTGCTGATCAGCGGTGATGTTGGTCTTGTTAACCTTGAAGTGAACGAGCACGTTCATGTACTGAGCGCTCTTGTCTACAACCTCGGTCTTGGGCTGAGCCTTGCGGGCAGCATCCAGATCGCGCTGCAACTGAGCGTTGCGAGCGTTTGCGGCATCCAGGTCACCCTGCAGACCATTCAACTGGTTGCGAAGACCATTGATCTGACCATTGAGAGCATCGATGTCACTCTGGCTGTACTTGTAGGGGCAGAAGGTGATGTAGCGCTCGCCGTTGCTACCCTTGAAGTGGTAAGTCAGACCAGCCTCAAGTTCTACGGCAGCGTGGTTTGCGTTCATCTGGCTCTTGCCATTGCGGGGCTCACCTTCCCAAGTGGCGCGGGCGTTGGTGTTGTAACGATAAGGCATCATCACGTCACCGTTCATGTCCCAAACCACGGCGGGCTTCAGGCTGAAGGTCCAAGCACGGTTCTCACCGAAGTTGAAGTTCAGGTTTGCACCAGCCTTGGTGTACCAACTGTTGTAGTCGTTGCCATAAACGTTGGCCGACTCAGTGCGGTGGTAAGCGTGGAGCCAACCAGCACCCATAACGCCTTCGAGTTCAAATGCGCGGGGCTTGCCCTTGTAACCGCCGAAGAGGTTCGACAGATTAACAGTTCCGAACATACCTACCAACTGGTGGTCGATGATATTCGGGCTCTTGGGACCCCAGAAGTTGGGCTCTTTCTCCCAACTGGTGGTATTGATTGTAGCCTCGCCTTCAACGCCCAAGCCAAAGACCGGGGTCAGTTGCTTGCGGATCTCCATACCGAAGATGCCACGAGCGCTGGGCCAGAATGCATAACCCTGGAAGGGCATGATTGCACCACCCTTCAAGGTTACCGACCAGTTGTCAAAGAACTTGTTCTGCTCCAGAGACTGAGCCTGAGCAGCAAAAACACCCATCAGAAGGGCTAAAGTCAAGATAATCTTTTTCATTTCAAAATAATTTATTAAACACTATTATAATTGTTAGTAATTATCAGGCGATATTTTCGGCAAAAGTAATACAATTTTCTAATACAGCCAAAAATTAACATTCATTAAGGAACCGAAAACGGCCAAATCGCCCATTTTAAGCCGAATTTGGAACATTTTCCCCTCAAAAATGTCTTTTTTTAAAATAGCGGCATCACATCACGATGGCCTTAACCACGGCGTTGACATCGGCCACATTCACCTCCCCATCACCATCGACATCGGCCCTGGCGACGGTCTCTGGATCGTGATTCAGACCCAATATCACGCCGATGATCGCATTGATGTCGGCTATGGTCACCTCGCCGTCTTGGTTGACGTCGGTCTTGATGGTAGAGGTGATGACAATCTTGCGCACCGCGCCACAACTGTTTACATCAGCCTTCCAGGCGGCAAACCGCAGCCTGGCCGCAGTTAACCGCCTGGGAGACGTTATCGCCAGATCTATCAGATTGGTTCTTGATACGCTGCTGAGCGCACAGGTTGTCGAGTCGACTACGCTGCCATCTCCGTCGAGCAGAGCAGCCGTTAGCGACACCTTGTTCACATCAAAGCCCTCATCCTGCCACTGCTTAGTGATCCACGTCACGTGCATGTCGATCGATTCGCCTGCGCTACACGCAAACTGGGGTGACGTCAATGTCTGCTGCAGGCCCATGCTGGTCACATACAGTGTGATGCGGTCTGCCAGAATGGTCTCGCTGTTCAGTTCAACGCCTGGGTTGTTATATACCCAGTCGGCATACGAGGCCGACGAGAATTGCGGCATCTGAGCACGCGATAACTGCGGCAGCAACAGGCACCCGATCGCTAGTAACAATAACTGTTTCATACTTATCATGATTGATTTTGTGCATTATTAATCGGTACAAAGATAATCAATCTAAGCCGAAACCGCCGCTACTGCGAGCGTATTTTTTTAAGGGGCTATCGCTACAGCATCACTTGAGCAGCCCTATCGAGCGCTTCAGGAAACGGTCCAAGCCCTCCCCCTTGAGCATGCCATTGCCCAGCAGGGCGATGTCGATGAGTTGGTGCACCCGGCTGTCGCCTGCGGCATACGCCGTCACCAGATTCTCCTTCTGCTTGCGCAACTCGTCTAGGTGCTTCTCGCTGGCCTCGAGGTCTTTTTTCTTATCCTCGGGCACGCCCTTGTTGTCCTTGTCAAGGTCTCGGATGGCGTTGACCACGTTCTGGGTGGCCGTGATGTCTTCGTTAACGGGCTTGAGTTCGGCTTCGAGGGCCTTTTCGGCCTCCTCAACGACCTTCTGGATAAGCGGATGCTTGGTATTGAGAACCATGCCATACATGTCGGGCATCTCGCCATAGAAACTCATACCTGGCTGGAAGCGGGCCATGTCCTTCATGCGGCGCATATACTCGGCCTGGGTGATGACTACGGGCTTGTCGTCAGCGGCCATGGCGGCAAAACTAACCATAAACTCGGCCTTCTCCACAGCGGGAATCTGCGATTTGAACAGCGTCTGTGCGATTTCCTGCTGCTCGAGTGTGAACTGAGGTTTCTCTTCTTCCTGCTTGCGGATCAGGTTGTCGAGCACGTCACTGTCCACGCGCACAAAGCGCATCTTGTCCTGTTTCTGCTCCAGCATGCCCACAAAGGGGACATCCAGTTCGCCATTCATCACGAGCACGTCATAACCCTTGTCGGTCGCTGCCTTGATATAGGGGTACTGTGCCTCCTTATCGGTGGCATAGAGACAGATCAGGTTGCCGTCCTTGTCGGTCTGCTCGCCCTCGACGAGTTTGCGGTAATCATCAATCTTGAAGTGCTTTCCGTCAACATTCTCGAGCAGGGCAAACTTCAAGCCCGACTCACAGAATTTCTCATCGCTCAGCATGCCATATTCGATAAAGATCTTGATATCATTCCATTTCTTCTCAAACTCCTGGGGCTGGTTCTTGGCGATTTCCTCCAGACGAGAAGCGACCTTCTTGGTAATATAGGTCGAGATCTTCTTCACAGCACGATCGCTCTGCAGATAACTGCGAGACACGTTCAGCGGAATGTCGGGACTGTCGATCACACCTTGCAAGAGCATCAGCCAGTCGGGCACAACACCCTCTACACTATCCGTCACATACACCTGGTTGCAATACAACTGGATGCGATCTTTGCGGATGTCCAGATTGTTCTTGATCTTCGGGAAATACAGGATACCCGTCAGCGTGAAGGGATAGTCCACATTCAAGTGGATCCAGAACAGGGGATCGTCCTGCATCGGCTCGATGGCGTGGTAGAACTTCAGGTAGTCCTCGTCCTTGAGGTCGGCCGGCATGCGTGACCACAATGGCTCCACATCATTGATGACCTTGTCCTTGTCGGTATCCTGGTACTTGCCGTCTTTCCATTCCTGCTCTTTGCCGAAGATGATGGGCACGGGCAGGAAGCGGCAATACTTCTTCAGCAGACCCTCGATGCGGCCGTTTTCCAGAAATTCCTTCTCATCGTCGTCGATGGTGAGGATGATGTCGGTGCCACGCTCGGCCTTGTCACAATCCTCCATCTCAAATTCGGGTGAACCGTCACAGGTCCACTTCACAGCCTTGGCACCTTCCTGCCAACTCAACGTGCGTATCTCCACCTTCTTGGCCACCATAAATGCCGAGTAGAAGCCCAAGCCAAAGTGGCCGATAATGGCATTGGCGGTATCTTTGTATTTCTCAAGGAACTCCTCGGCTCCCGAGAAGGCAATCTGGTTGATATACTTGTCTATCTCCTCGGCTGTCATGCCGATGCCACTGTCGCTCACCGTCAGCGTGCCAGCCTCCTTGTCCACGGCAACCGTCACACGCAGTCCCTCGGTCGAGCCCTTATACTCGCCCGCTCCCGAGAGGGTTTTCAACTTCTGCGTCGCATCCACGGCATTGCTCACCAGTTCGCGCAGAAATATCTCATGATCACTATACAAAAACTTCTTGATAACGGGGAAGATATTGTTTGTCGTTACCCCAATTGTTCCTTTTGGCATAATGTATGTTAGTTTATTAGTTGTTAGTTTCTATTTGTTTAAGGTGGAGGGAGGCCACTGCATCACTTCTCCTCAAATAGCATGCCATTATATAATGAGGTGACAAATAGTCACCCCATCCTGCCCCTCCAGTCAGTCCGTCCCCTCCAGTCAGTCCGTCCCCTCCAGTGCCCGCCCTTGTCGTCCATGCCGAGACTCAGTCGCGGCCCCGCCGTCCCATCCAGTTCCCGCCCTGGTCCTCTATGCCGCGACTCAGTCGCGGCCACGCCAGTCCATCCAGTGCCCGCCCTTGTCCTCCATGCCGCGACTAGTCGCGGCCCCGCCAGCCCCCTCCATTTCCCGCCCTGGTCCTCTATGCCGCGACTCAGTCGCGGCCCCGCCAGCCCATCCAGTGCCCGCCCTAGTCCTCCATGCCGCGACTCAGTCGCGGCCCCGCCAGCCCATCCAGTGCCCGCCCTGGTCGCCTATGCCGCGACTCAGTCGCGGCCCCGCCAGCCCGTCCAGTGCCCGCCCTGGTCGCCTATGCCGCGACTCTGTCGCGGCCCCGCCGTCCCCTCCAGTTCCAGCCCTGGTCGCCTATGCCGCGACTCTGTCGCGGCCCCGCCAGTCCATCCAGTGCCCGCCCTAGTCGCCTATGCCGCGACTCAGTTGCGGCCCCGCCAGCCCCTCCAGTCAGTCCAGCCCCGTCCAGTCCGTCCAGCCCCGTCCAGTCCGTCCAGTCCGTCCAGCCCGTCCAGCCCGTCCAGCCCATCCAGCCCATCCAGCCCCTCCAGCCCGTCCAGTGCCCGCCCTGGTCGCCTATGCCGCGACTCAGTCGCGGCCCCGCCGTCCCTTCCAGTCAAAATTTCGCCTCTAGTGCTTTTTGACATTGACAAGCCTCCAGGCCCACTCTACCTTTGCCTTGGCTATTAACCTCAAATCTACAAGACAATGAAAATCTACAATTACCGCACACCTAACACCAGCGACGACAACCCTTGGAAAAATTGCCTTTTTAACGACAAGGCTCAACTCGAGTCCTTCGCTTCCAAGCCACTCGTGCTATTCGACAATCAGCCTGTAATTCAGCAGCACTACATCACCTATGTTACTGGCAAAGACACCTGCCATGCACACCACTTTGCCAAAATGATTGCGGCATCCGTACTCAATGGCGAGTATTCCCATGCGCCCAGTCTCTCTGTCAACCCCATGACCGAGAAACCCACAGTTTTGTGGATCGACACCATCCGTGGGCCACATGCCTGTGCGTCTTTCTTCAAGGAGATGACAGCGACGCTCGACAACGAGGACGTGAGATTCAACCTGCTTTGCCTTGACATGCTCGGATCTTTCAGGGAAAACTATTGGGAACTCACCAGACAGATCGAAGGCTACATACAACTCATCAAACCCACTCTCGTGGTCATCGATGATATCGATCATCTTATGCCTTATAGCGGAATCAATGTCGCCGCAGAGTTCAACAAGATCGTCCGAGACGCCACCAATCACACCACGACGGCCTTCCTTTGCATTGGCTACAACCACCTTAGCAAGAGGGCAGCAACCACTGGGGAACTTGGCAAACTGCTCTTCACCAGCGCTAACAGTGTCTTTTCCGTCTCTACTCAACAAGCGGTTTCCAGAGTTAGACTCGTCCGCTGTTATGAGATACTACGCAACATCCTCGACCATCCAGACAATGAGTTTCTCTTCTCCATCGCCGAGGACAACTTCCCTCAAGAGGTCGTCAACGCCAAGTCTCCCATCGTCACATCCAATGACGGGAATCCAACGCCCCTGGCTGATGGTTTCATTAGCCACACCATTCTGCGAGATATCATCAGTGAGGTAATCAACCCTGGTGAGACCATCTCTCCCGATCAACTAACCGCCAAACTCACCGCCAGGAGGCAGCATCTCAACCGCATTGAGCGATCCCGTAACCTTATCGCCCAAGCCGCTCATCTCGGCATCATTCACAAGGCAAGTGCCGGCAGCAACGACTACGTTCTCACTCCACCCGCAAACGTCCGACAATCAAAAGAATTATTATTGTCCGGGGAAAGTTTAGCAGGCCAGGAGGCCTGCACAAGGCCAGCGGCCTTGACTTGAGGCAACCCCAGGGCGCACAGGTCGGAGACCTCGTGCGGCCTGGGGAAAGCGAGCAAGAACCGAATCGGGCCTCGAAGAGGGCCAATAGCTTCAGCATCAAGTGATTTGACTATGTCGTGCCTTTTATACTTAGTGGCCCCTTTCAGGGCCCATATTGATATGGGTGCCAGTCCCCAGGCCTCACTGTGACCTTCGGCCAGTGCGCCCTGGGGTTGGGGTAATTCAAGGCCGCTGGCCTTGTGCAGGTCATTCGACCTGCCCGCCTGACATAGCAAGCCCCCTCGCATAAGGCCGCCATAAAAGCATTGATTTCAATGTGTTTATGCAACCTTGGCGATTTTTCCCCGGACACCAATGCAAAAGAATAAACAGATAAATTAACACTTCATTAACATTCCCGCCCCCGTTCTATCCCCTATATCCTTTTCCCGCTATAGACGACAAGGGATGGGGGCATGCAGTGGGGGTTAGTTACCGGAGCGGAGGCCGCCCACTAGGTCGTCGTTCTCGACGGTGGTTGCGGTCTGCTTGACGCGGGTGTTGCTGGAACCGAAGGCATAACTTACGCTCACTTGCATGTTGCGCTGGTTGAAGTGGCCCACCCCATGTTGCACATAGTCGCCTTGAGTGACAAAAGTCTTGTCCACCTGGTGCTTGTGCAGGATAGAGTTAGCGCTCAGGCGCACTGTCAGCCGGTTATCCTTGAGGAAGGAGCGTGAGAGGCCTAGCATGATGGTGGGATCAGGCACGGTGCTGTAGCCATACACATGATTCAAGTCATGCCCGATGCCATACCACATGCAGGTTGCCGTGGCACGCAGTTTCCATGGCAACTGCTGAGAGAGTTGGGCATAGAGGTTCCCGCCCCAGCCGCTGTTGGTCAAGTCCTGCGAGGGGTTACGGTAGCGCTTGTAGCACAACTCTCCATTCATGTATAAGGTTGTCTTGCTTGTCATCATCCATTGCACGAAGCCGCCCACGCCTGCCATCAGGTAGCGGCAATCGTTGCTGTTGGTCAGATAAACGAGGCCATCATGGGCCGTGCGGAAGGTGCCGATGAGGTTGTTGGTCACGGTGACGGTTGGTTTGACGTTGAAGGTCAATCGGTTGCCCGTGTGCTGGAAGTTGATGCTCACCATGTTGTTACGGGCGCTCGACAGGTGAGGATTGCCATACTCGATGGTCGAGGTGTAGCGCTTCACGGCAGGGTTGAGATACTGGATGCCTGGGCGGTTAAGGCTCGTCGCCCACGACAGCCGCAGGCTGTTGAACGGTGTCACCTGCCAGTGAACGCTCGCCGAGGGCACCACGTCGTGCAGGTCGCGCCCAAAGGATTCACCATCGCCATTAGGGTAACTGGCGCGGAAGTGGCTATACTCGTAGCGCACACCGCCACGCAAGGTCACATTGCCCACCTTGTATCGCCACGAGGCATAGGCGGCGCCCACGTGCATGTCGTGCTTGAACCGGGTGTCGGTATCCAGTTCAGCAGCGCCGTCATAGTTCATGCGGTTGTGGCTCTTGTTCAGGCGCAGGATGTACTTACTGCCCACCTCCAGCAGGTGATGGTCCCATAGCGGCAACTGGTAGTCGAGTTGCCAGGTGTGTTCGATAAAACGCTCCTTGCCCCACTTGCTGTAGGCCGTGTAGGCAAACGGCGGATTGACCAGATTGATGAGTGAGTCGTATTGTTCCTCGTGCTGGCCCGTTGTCGAGAACATGTAAGAGGCGGTCAGTACCTCGTCCTTGCGGCTGGTGCGGTGCTCCCAATCGGCACGGCCGTTCCATGACATACGGCCATACCGCGGCACCTCAAACGGGTTGTCATAGGACGTGAGCAACTGCCCCGTTGCGTCATGATACTCGATGTGGCTATCGCCGTAGATGTTCAAGCCGTAGCGGTAGCCCCCAAAAGACGCCGTAATCAGGTTCAGCGAATCGATTTCCAGGCTGGCGTTCAGGTCAAGGTTATAAACCCAAGCGGGCTGCTCGTTGCGATAGAGATTGTACATCGTGGCGCCCGTGTCTTTATAGGTCGTCCATGTCTCGTCCTCGCTGGCAAACTGGCGATGTGCCTGTTTCTGGAAAAATCCTGTTGTGCCCAATGTGAATTTACCTGCCCTTGCTGCGACATAGGCACTCGCATTGGGCGTTCCGAAGGTGTTGATCGAGGCCGACACCGTCCCGTTGACGCCCTCGATGCGCACGCTCTCGACAGTGACAATATTGAGTATGGCCGTCGCCCCCTCGGCATCATAGCGCGCGCCCGGCTCGGTAATGACCTCGATGCGCTTGATCACGCTGGCAGGCATGGCACGCAGCACCTCCCTGGGATTGGTGGATAAGGACGGGTCGGGATGCCCGTTCTTGTAAATCTTGAAACTCCCGCCGCCATTCACGCGCACGTTGTCTTCGCCGTCAACGCTCACCAGCGGCACCTTGCGCAGCATATCGAGCACGGTGCTCGTGCTCGCCTCGGGGTCGGCCTGCACATTGTAACTCAAGCGGTCGTCGAGCGTCTTGACCAACTGGCGCATCGTCACCACCTCCACATCCTGCAACTGCAGCGTGTCGCTCCACTCCACAGCCACGCTGTCTTGCTTTGCGGCTTCCTGAGCCGTTGCTATCGCCGCTGTTCCCATCATGGCGACCAGCAGCATCACAATCTTCACCTTTCGTTTCATTGCTTTGATGATTTATTCATTTTTCCACGGCAAAATTACCCTCATTCCTCCACCTCGGTGGCAAGCATCGGCTTACCAAGTCTTAACACAAAACTTATTTAGTCTTAACGACTTATTTTTTTCTTTACTCATGGCTGAATTCCATATTTTTCACTATCTTTGTCCCACTACATCAACGATAACCACATGAATAAGCTCGTTGTGAAATCCAAGAAGCAGGTCTTCAGGATATTTGCCACCGCCCGCAAAGAATTTATTGCACCGAGTGTTGTCATAAACTACTTCTTTGAATACATATATTATTAATGTTTTATCAACTAATTGAGAATAAACGCAACAAATGGCTTGCATCTCAAGATTGCACCGTCCATGAACTGCTCAACTATATTGAGCAGCGAGGTATGATGCGCGACGCTCAGTTGGAGGCCATCAAGACATACCTGTTTCTGAAAGTAGCTTGTAAGAACCAGCCTCTTTGGCGGCTCTTTGTTGATGGTGTGTTTAACGACACCAACATCGGACAATTGGAACTGACAGATACAGCCCGCCAGATATTCAGCACTAACAAGGCTGCTGTAGCTTTGTTCCAGTATTCGCGACTACACGATAAGAAAGGCAAGCAACTGGCACCCGAGCTTAAGCGCTATATCAAGCAGCATGCCGATAAGATAGACTATGAGGCCACTTTCTTGAAGATATTCTACGGTGTTACCTATACAGACTACCTCTTTAGTTTGCCTATGGGAGCTGGCAAGACTTATTTGATGGCAGCATTCATCTATCTCGATCTCTATTTTGCCCAGAACGAGCCTGATAACCCTGCTTTTGCTCACAATTTCATGGTGATGGCACCGTCGGGATTGAAGTCGTCAATCGTTCCCAGCTTGAAGCACATCAAGGAGTTCGACCCCTCATGGATCATCCCTGAGCCGTCGGCCACAGAGCTGCGCCGCCTTATCAAGTTTGAGATTCTGGATGAACAAAAAACAGCCAACAAGAGCAATCGCATCAAGAACCCCAATGCACAGAAGATTAACAACCACCAGCCGTTTGAAGACTTGAAGGGATTAGTCGCTATAACTAATGCCGAGAAGGTTATCCTCGACCGTTTGTCAAACAATCAAGACCCATTGCTCTTTTCAGAAGAAGAACTGAAACGTATGGAGTTGGCCAACGAACTGCGGGATCTCATAGGCTCCATTCCTCATCTTGCAGTTTATATTGACGAGGTGCATCATGCAGCCGACGGCGAAATCAAACTCCGTCAGGTAGTGAACAAGTGGACTGAGAAGCATTCGTTCAATTCTGTGCTTGGCTTTTCAGGAACACCTTATCTGGATAGAGCTGAGCCTCTTATAATATCGGATTCGCTGACCATCAAGAATACCGACCTTGCCAACGTGGTGTATTATTATCCGCTGGTTGAGGGAATCGGCAACTTCCTGAAGAATCCTGATGTAAAGTTTGAGGACAGCGACTCACAGACGATTGTCGCCAATGGAGTACGCGAATTTCTCGACAAGTATCGGGATACCATGTATGCCAATGGTACCTGTGCCAAACTGGCCATCTATTGCGGCCAGATTGAAACGTTGGAAGAAAGTATCTATCCATTGGTATCACAGATAGTGGCCTCCTACGGGCTGAACCCCACCGACACCATTCTGCCTTATCACGGTGGCAACAAGCTGTACCCACAGCATGAAGGCTCTGAAACGGCTTTTGCCTCGCTCGACACTTCTATCTCTAAATACAAGATAGTGCTTCTTGTGCAGATTGGCAAAGAAGGCTGGGACTGCAAGAGCCTGACAGGTGTTATCCTGCCACAAAAGGGTGTTTGTCCCACCAATATGGTACTCCAGACCTCTTGCCGCTGTTTGCGTCAGGTGACGAAGAACAGCCAGGAAACCGCCCTCATCTGGCTCAACAAGTTCAATGCAGAGAAACTGAACCGACAGTTGCAACAGCAGCAGAATATCACGTTGAAAGAGTTTGGCGGCAAGACAAATATGGAACCTAAGATGATAGAACGCTTCTCGCGTATGGAATACATGCAGGTGCCGACAATAGACTTCTATCAACTAAAGGTCAGCTACGAGACCCTCATCATCGACGACGCCAACGACCCTGCACAGCGATTGCAGAGTGAGGACATTCTGGCTCTGGCAGATATCAGTCTGATTCACCAGCAGGATATGGAGGGTAATCTGATTGCTACGAACGAGCAGAAAAATGATGAAGAAGTGTGTAAGTCATTCCGCTGGTGGCTTCACCAGATAGCTAAGGAGAGCTTCGGAATGGTGACGGTGAACGACCTCCTAAAGTGCAAGGCAGAGTTACAGACCATCTTCACAAAAATTACTACGGAGAAGGATGGCACATTGATTGAGAACCAGAAGTACGACCATCAGCGCATCCGTTCGCTTATCCGTCAGGCCTTTGCTCCTCAGCGAGACTTCACAACGAAAGAAGAAGTCTTGCCCAAACAAGCCAGCCTGTTGCAAATTGAGAGACTGACTTCACCAGTTGAGGATAATGAAAAGTTCTTCCCCAACCAGCAAGCCGTTCACGAAATCATGGAGTGGGACGAAAAGCCTCCACAGCAAGAGTTGACGGTTGAACAGAAGACCAAAATTGCAGAACTGGAGGCAATGGGCATAGATGTATCTGCACTACGCAATCCCAAACCAGACCCGCATCCAGAGCGTAGTCAAACCTACCACTATCTGCCTTACCGCTTCGACAGCGGTTTGGAGAGGGATTTCCTGTCTCAGGAAGTTCTGCCACTGATTAAGGAAAAGGCATTGGAAGTCTATTTCAACGGCGACGATACCTTGACCGACTTTAAGATTGATTGCTACAAACGTGTCGGCAACAATTGGCGATATATTGGCAGGTACGTCCCCGACTTCCTTTTGCTAAGCCGTAACGAACAAAAGCAGATAGATAAGGTTATCATCATCGAAACCAAAGGCGAAGGCTTTGCCGCCAAGTTCAAAGACAAGCGCGACTTTATGTCAGAGTTTGTCAAGAAAAACAACGACAAGTTTGGCTACCAGCGTTTCGACTTCCTCTATTTGGAAGATACCATCACTCCGGAACAGCGTCGTCAGAGGACCATTGCTGCCATCAATAATTTCTTTAACGTGTAAAATATAGAGCTATGGCTATAAAATATGTTCCCTATTTTCCCAATACGCTTGAAGGACAAGCAGTATTAGACAATTTTGCTCGCACCAAGCGAGTATTGCGTTATCGTGACAACGACCAGGTCGTAGAGCGCATACAGAGAGGTATGCCTCTCTACGAGATGGAGTTGAAAGAGCAAATCGGCCAAAATTCCAACAATCTGGTCATTCGTGGCGAATGTTTGTCTGCCTGTGCCTACCTTAAGGACAAAGGCATACAAGTTGATTTGGTGTATATTGATCCGCCTTTTGCCAGTGGTGCCGACTATGCCAAGAAGGTGTATATCCGCCGCAACCCCAAGGTGGCTGCTGCGATTGCTCAGGCTGAAAGCGAACTTGACATTCAGGAGTTGAAAGCCTTTGAGGAAAAGATGTATGGTGACGTGTGGGACAAAGAGCGTTATCTCAATTGGATGCATGAGAACTTAATGGCCATCAAGAGTATCATGAGCGACGAAGCCAGTATCTATGTGCATTTGGATTATCACATTGGTCACTATGTGAAGATTTTGATGGACGAAATCTTTGGGGAAGATAATTTTAGGAATGAAATAACGTGGAATAGTACGGCTTCTCATAACGATGCAACAACTTCATATAGTGAAATAACTCAATGTATATTCTTCTATTCTAAAAGTGAAAAGAATACATTCAACATACAATATGTTCCTTATTCTGAAGAGTATATTGATAGCGAATGGACTAAAGCTCCTTCTGGTCGTTACTATAAATTCGAGAATATGCTTGACCCACAGGGGAAAATGGATGCATATGATTTTCATGGAACAGTTGCAAGATGGCGAACAACTCCTGAAAAATTTGAAGATTTATGGAATGCTCCACAGACAGAAGTCCCCAATAGTCATGGACGGATTCGTTTAGGGAGGAATGGGAAGCCAATAAAACGTTGTCGAATAGTTTTCATGGATGAACTCCCTGGCGTTCCGGTGAGTGACAATTGGACTGATATTGCGTATGTTGCAGGTAGAGCGAAAGAAAATGTGGGATATGCTACTCAAAAACCGGAAGCTCTATTAGAGAGAATCATTAGAGCCAGCTCGAACGAAGGAATGCTCGTTGCTGACTTCTTTGGCGGCAGTGGCGTAACAGCAGCTGTAGCCAACAAGTTAGGCCGCAACTTCATCCATTGCGACATAGGCATCAACAGCATTCAGACAGCAAGAGACCGCCTGTTGGCAGATAAAGCCGAGTTTGAAGTGCTGGAAATAAAAGACGGTGTGTCTCTCTATCGCAATCCCATTCAGACGATGGAAAAGCTGAAGAGCCTGATAAAAGGCCTGCGCAATGAAGATGCATTGGATAAGTTCTGGGAGGGTAGCATCGTAGATACCAAGCACGGTATGATGCCCGTCTATCTGCCTAACCTGATGGATAGTTCTACGCGTCTACTCGACAAACCATTGATGAACCGCATCATTCGTGAGGCACTGCCTGACCTGCCAGATGACACCCAACGCGTTATCGTCTATTACATCGACATCACCGACCGCGAGGAAATTGAACAGTTCATCAAGGAGCAGAACAATCAGACAACCATCGAGATTGAACTGCGTGACCTGAAGCAGGTTCTCGACGATGTTGTAGTGGAGGATGAGGCCGAGTGGGAATTAACGGAAACCCAAGATAACCTGTTCAACGGCTGGAAGGTGGAACTGAAAAGTTTCCACAGTGACCGTGTGCTGCGCAAGATAGAAGAAGTGAACCTAAAGGGACAACAACAGGTGCTCGCGCAAAATGCCAAAGGCAAAGCCAAGACATTCAAGCCCATTGAGATTAGTGACGAGGGGCTGGAAACCATCGAGTGGCTCAGCCTGGACTGCTCCACCGCCGACAAGCAAGCCCCCTGGCACAGTGATGCAGAAGTGAAAATCGACCGCTTGGGCTACGTTATCCTAAACGGAAAGAAGACGCAGGACTTCTGGGATGCTACCATCAAGTGCGACCAGAAGCCCCTACGCATGAAGATCCGCAACATCTGCGGCGATGAAACGGTATTTGTACTATAATGACAATTTGCAATATGAACTCAACGAATAAAAGCAAAATTTTATTTATTATTTCGAAGCTATTTCAATTTGCTATATAAAACACTTTGAATAATGAGCAATAATAAAATACAATTATTTTGGCAAGTATATATCGAACTTGAAGAAGGGCTTCTAGAATTAGCTCGAACAATACATATTGATGACGACCAACAGAAAGTATATTCAACAAAAATAGCTGATTTACTTACTCGAACCGTCATTGAAATTGAAGCAATATCAAAAGAACTGTATCTTGATTATGGAGGGCAGGGCATGGAAGAACAGGATATGTATTTTGATACTGTCTGCATTAAATATCTGAATGATTTATGGAAGCTTGATAAAAAAATTGTTCTTGTGGCTTCTCCCTTATTATTCTTCGAGAAAGATGAAAATAGAATCCTCCGCCCATTGCATAAAGCGATGAGACGGGGTAAAAGTTCTTCTGATTGGAATAAAGCTTATCAAGCAGTTAAGCACAACCGCATTAAAGAATTAAAGAATGGCAACATCAAACACTTAATTCATGCTTTGGCTGCTTTATTCGTCCTGAATTTATATCTTAGAAAAAAAGTTCTATATTTAGCAAAAGATCCAGCAGGACTTAGTATTGACTGGGGACTTGGGTCGAAAATATTTTCAGTTAAGATGCATCCATGCTCAAAAGGTATTTCAAAAGATTATCATAAAAATGAAGATTATGATGATTGCCTATATATATCTCAACCTACAGAAAAAACACAAGCAATAGCAATTGAAATCATTAGTGAACTTAATAATACTATTTCTAAAGCAAATCAAGAAACAGTAAGAATACTGAATCAGAAAATCTTTGACGGCCAAATGAATATTAATGATTTGAACGTTGAGATGTTAAAAAGCATCAGCGATGACACTCGAAATAAATACCTACAATCTTACTGCCAAAATCATAACAAAGATTTATTTAATGCCATATCCAATTCTGAATACGAAGCAGTCTTGAACACACAGCAGTATTGAATAGTTTGATAAACCATCATAGAATGGCATTCAACATTATTACAATAGTTTTTCCCATTTACGAAAGATACTATACTTTTAGATTTAGGACTGAGATGACGTAGGTCACCCATTCATTATAAAGCATATTTAATAATGAATCTTAAAAGGCTTATTTAGTCTTAACAGCCAGCAACGGATGTCGGAATAATGAGTACATTTGCATGCAATGAACACGAGGTTGAAATATATCGGAGCGCTGGTGATTGTCGCACTGCTAGGAGTGGCGGCATATCAGGCCTACTGGCTGGAGCAACTGCACTTCACCATTGGCGAGCAGATGGACAACGACATCTACGAAGCCATGCGTGTAGCCGACCTCAAAGAGGTGTTTTTGCGCCTCAAGAGCATCGAGGATAAAGGGCCTCACGGCACGATGGATGTGAGGGCGGGCATTGATGAGGATGGCAGCATCACTACCAATGCTGTCACGACTACCCAAGTCACTGTTAACGGCGAAAAACTGGAACAGAAAACGGGTGTAGTCCTCCGTTCAAGTCCTCGGGCCGACAGCGACAGCATTGCAGATGACAATGCATTCATGGAGATGCTTGAGGATCAGATCTCGGTTACCGAGTTGGCATCGATGATCCAGAAGGGGCTTCATCTGGGCGTAGACCGCTTTGAGGGGACTCGGTATGAGAAATATGACTCCCTGCTCACGGCCAGCCTGCGACAACTCGGCCTGAGCGGTGAGCACCAGTTGCTCTGCATCAAGACGGATACCGTATTCAGGCACACAACACCGGGCTACATTCCCAGCAAAGTGGCACGGCATTATGAATATGATTGGGACAATTATGGACGCTATGAACTGACGATAGAGCCCACGACGGGATGGGTCCTGCGCGAGATGCTGGGCATCCTCATCGCCTCAGGATTGATCATCCTGCTGCTGGGCATCGCCTTCTATTTCCTGATCAAGACCATCCTCAGGCAACGCACACTCGATGAGATGAAGTCCGACTTCACCAACAACATCACCCACGAGTTGAAGACACCCATTGCCGTGGCCTATGCCGCCAACGACGCCCTGCTCAACTTTGACCAGCAAGCCGACGAGGGCAAACGACGCCACTACTTGACCCTGTGCAGGCAGCAACTGGAACGGCTGAGCGGAATGGTGGAACAGATCCTCTCGATGAGCATGGAACGGCGGCGGCAATTCAAACTCAATCTCGAATCGGTATGTCTTGCCGAACTGCTGCAACCCGTCATCGAGCAGCAACAGTTGAAGGCTGACAAACCTGTGTACATCACGACACGCATCGACCCAGAGGACCTCGCAGTGGAAGCCGACCGCGCCCACTTGAGCAACATGTTGAACAACCTCATCGACAATGCGATCAAGTACTCACAAGATGAGGCCGTTATCGTTATCCAAGCCACGCCGAGCAGCATCAGTGTCAGTGACCACGGCATGGGCATTGCCGCCGACAAGTTGCCGCACATCTACGACAAGTTCTATCGGGTACCAACGGGCGACGTGCACGACGTCAAGGGCTATGGCCTGGGGCTTTTCTACGTCAAGACGATGGTAGACAAGCACGGCTGGAGCATCGATGTTGAGAGCACAAAGGGCAAAGGAACGACTTTTACGATTAAACTGACATGAACGGGAAAATCCACATACTGCTGGCCGAGGATGAGCGCACCCTGGCCATGATCATCAAGGACACACTCGATGGTCAAGGCTTTGACGTGACTGTTGCCGACGATGGCGAGCAGGCCCTCACGCTTTACAGAGCCAACAAGCCCGATGTGCTCGTAGCCGACGTGATGATGCCCCGGATGGATGGCTATGAACTCGTGCGCCGCATACGCAAATCTGACCGGCAGACGCCAGTTATCTTTCTCACGGCACGCTCCGCAGTGGGCGATGTCGTCCATGGATTTGAGATGGGAGCCAACGATTACCTGAAGAAGCCGTTTGGTATGCAGGAACTGATTGTGCGCATCAAGGCCCTCTTGGGCCGTGCTTGCACAGTCACGCCACAGGCCGTAGAAGCCACTCGATTTATCATCGGTCAGTATCTGTTTGATGCGGTTATCCAACGGTTGACCCATGTGCCTACAGGGACAAAGGCCGAACTATCATATCGTGAGAGCGAAATCCTGCGGCACTTGTGCCTGGCTCCCAACGAAGTGGTCACCTCACAGTCACTGCTACTCAACATCTGGGGAGATGACAGTTTCTTCAACAACAAGAGTCTGCACGTGTTCATCACCAAACTGCGGCATCGTCTGTCTCAGGACGAGTCGCTGCGCATCGCAAATGTGCGCGGCATCGGCTACAAACTCATTACCAGCGACTAGTCTGCCAGCAAGCGGACATAACCGTAGATGCCCTGTTCGCGGTTGATAACGCAGTAGAAGGCGGGCTCGTCGGTCACCTCACAGCCAGCAGGATCGATGGCGTGGACAAGGCTATCCTGCAATTCGTCAAATTTCTCCCGAGCCTGATCCTCATCCTTGCAGTTATACACGTCGCTCATCGACGAGTCCTCGCTCTGGAACTCAAAAACTACCCGATACTTCATTTCATGGGGTTTTTATCGGTTGCCGTACATCTCGTCGTAATAGCGCTGATAGTCGCCGCTGGTGACACTCTGCACCCAGGGCTGATGGTCGAGATTCCAGCGGACCGTCTTTTCTATACCGACAGTGAAGGGGGTCTCAGGGTACCAGCCGAGTTCGCGGGCAATCTTGCTGGGGTCGATGGCATAGCGCATATCGTGTCCCGGGCGGTCGGTGACAAACTCGATGAGGTCGTCGTTGATAACACTGAGGTCGCACTTGAGCAGTTGCTGATATTGAGGCTCGTCACGCATGATGCGGGCGATAATGGCAATAACCTGCTTGACGATGTTGATGTTGCTCTCCTCATTGAAGCCGCCGATGTTATACACCTCGCCCACAGTGCCTTGGCGTAACACCAGGTCGATGCCCTTGCAGTGATCCTCGACATAGAGCCAGTCTCGCACGTTCTCGCCCTTGCCATAGACGGGAAGTTTCTTTCCCTCGAGGATGTTTTTGATGATGAGGGGAATGAGTTTCTCGGGGAAATGATAGGGGCCGTAGTTATTGCTGCAACGGGTGATGTTGACGGGCAGGCCGTAGGTCTCGTGATAGGCCATGGTAATGAGGTCGGCACTGGTCTTGCTGGCCGAATAGGGCGAGCGTGGCGCCAGTGGGGTCTGCTCGGTAAAGAAATGACGGCCATAGGTCTTGAGGTCGGTGCGGCCCTCGATCACCTCGCGCACGTCATCGCTCACCGCCAAGGCCTGCGGTTCGTCAAAGTCCTTGCTGAGCGAGCCATAGACCTCGTCGGTCGAGATCTGCAGGTACTTCTTGCCAGGAGCATAGGTGTTGCGGCCCTGCGCATCCTTTCCCGTCAGCCAGGCCTCGCGTGCGCAGTCGAGCATATTCTGCGTGCCCAAGATGTTCACCTCGAGAAAGAGGCGCGGATTGGTGATGCTGCGGTCCACATGACTCTCAGCGGCAAAGTTGACGATATAGTCCACGTCGTTGTCACGCATGATGCCCTGCACCAGTTCGCGGTCACGCACGTCACCGCGGACAAAGGTGACATTGGAGCGCTCTATCTCATTTTTGATCGAAGCCAAATTGCCGGCATAGGTCAGAGCGTCAAGGATAATGACCTCGATGTTGTCCCCATACTTGTCGAGGATGTATTTCACAAAGTTTGAGCCAATAAAACCAGCGGCTCCCGTAACGAGATATGTCTTCATTGCAATCTTGTGTTTAGTTTATGCGCAAAGGTAAGAAAAAAAAGATGTAATTTTGCAGAATAAGAATAAAAAGTGACATGAAAAGGGCTTTATCGTTTTTTCTATTCCTGCTGATGGCTGTGAGCCTTGTGGCACAGCCCGTCGGACGAGAACGTAAAAAGGTGGCCGTCGTGCTGTGTGGCGGCGGGGCCTTGGGAACCATTCACATCGGTGCCCTCAAGGTACTTGAAGAAGCCGGTATCCCCATCGACATGGTGACTGGCACCTCAATGGGCAGCATCATCGGCGGCATGTATGCCGTGGGCTATGATGCAAATGATATCGAGGATATCGTCAATAGCATCGACTGGGGCGATATCCTCCGCGACCGCCTGTCGTTGAGGAACCAGACGCTTGACGAGAGAGAGCGACAGAACATCTATCTGTTTGACTACCGCGTGTTTCTGGACAAAAGCCAAGACACACTGGCTGGAGGCCTCATACGCGGCATCAACGTCGAGAAGACCCTAAACCACTACCTGCGCCAACCCGAGAACATCGACTTCAAGTCGCTGCCACGACCCTTTGGATGCATTGCCACCGACTTGGTCACCGACAGCGAGGTGGTGCTAGACCATGGCTCGCTAGCCAAGTGCATCCGCGCCAGCATGGCAGTGCCTGGAGTGTTCGCCCCTGTGAGGATGGATCCATATATTCTGGTTGACGGCGGCACAAAGAACAACTTCCCTGCCGACTTGGCGCGCAAGATGGGTGCCGACATCGTCATCGGCATCAGGACCGACCTGGGGCTGAACGACAAATACTATTCCACTTCAGATATACTAGAGCGCTCGGTGGGATCAGATATCCACAACCGCAGCGACGAGAATGACAAGTATTGCGACCTGATCATCCGAGTGCCCGTTAGGGGGTACTCGGCAGCCCACTTCTACCGCTCGGCCATCAGTGAACTGATCAAGCGCGGAGAAGAGGCGACCAGAGCCCAGATGGACTCTATCTTGATGCTCAAGAGAATGGCTGGCGTGCCCGACGACTACAGGCCCAACTACAGCATCATCCAACTGAGCGACATCGACAACACACAAGCCGGCAAACTGGTCAATGAGGAGAATGCCAAGAACTCCATCAAGGCGAGCGTGGGACTGCGCTATGACAACGAGGAACTGGTCGCCGCCCAAATCGGCGCGACCTACTTCTTTGGCAACCGACTGGACAAGAATCTGGACCTCACTCTCAGGCTAGGCAAGCGCACCATGGCCCGCCTGGCCTTGAACATGATTCCCAAGCAGCACAGCAAGATTGGCTTGTCGTATGAGATCTGGCACGAGAACATCGACCTCTATCAGGGGAAGCATCGCTCAGATAACCTGAAGTTTATCTATCAGAAGGCCAATGCCACGCTGCTCTCGTTCGACGCGCTCAACGTGAACGTGGACCTGGGCATCGCATGGGAGCATTACCACCACTACGATGTCCTGAACAGTGCTTACAGCGTCAGCGACTTCCAGAAATACGTGTACTATTTCAATTACCATGCCCGCGCCCAGTACAACAGTGAAGATCACTGGTACTTTACCCACACGGGCATGCGAGCCGAAGCACTGTATGCTTACTATACCGACAACTTCGCCCAGTGGAAAGGGCATGCAGGATTCAGCGAGGTGAGTGCCCGCTGGCGCATCACCATGCCACTGACCAGCACCACCCACGTGCAGCCGATGGTGTATGGCCGCCTGCTGTTTGGCAAGGGCATTCCCGCCACAGCGGTGAACATGCTGGGAGGCAACCGCAGCGGCATCTACTATCCGCAGCAACTGCCTTTTGCTGGCTTTGGCCACAGCCATGTCATGGACAGCAAACTGCTCGTGGCTGGCCTGAAGTTGCAGCAACGCGTCTTCCAGGAGCACTACATCATACTCAAGGGACAAGTCGCCGAGCAGAACGACCAACTCGATGGCATCTTTGACCGCAAGCCCATGTGGGGCGCACAAGTGGGCTACTGCTACAACAGTATCGTCGGCCCGCTGGGAGCATCTCTGAGTTGGAGCAACTTCACCCATCAGGTCTACCCCTACATTTCCCTCGGCTTCGACTTCTAGCAGCAACACCAGCAAGAGACAAATCTCCAGGGATAAAATGAAAGATAATGTCTCATATTCAGGTATTTGTTGGAATAATTAATAATTCCAATCAATGTGTTGCACCGCCCAGAGCGATGTACAGTGCGATGATGCCCATGGCTCCGTTGTACATGTTCACGGCTTCGTTGAGTTGGGCATTCAGGAGCGATTCTTGGGCCGTGAGCACCTCCAGATAACTGGCCTTGCCGTTGTCCATGAGTTCGTGTGTGCCGATGTAGGCTTTTTTCAGCACCTCGATTTGGCGGTGATAATAGTCCTGTTTCTCGACTGCCGCCTGGCAGTCGGCCAGGGCCTCATTCACCTCGCTGCCGGCGTCGATGACCGTTTGCACATATTGGTTCATCAGGTCCTCTTGTGTCAGTTGGTTAATCTTTAGATTAGCCTTCAGTTTGCCTTGTGCATAGATAGGCTGGGTCAACGATGCCACTGCATTGAGCAGAATCTTTCCAGGATTCACCACTGCCGACCCTGCACTGTTGGTCCATCCGGCCAGACCCTGCAATGAGATGGACGGGAAGAAGGCCGCACGAGCCATCTGGGTATTATAGAAGGCCTCCTCCATGGCCAGGTCGGCCAACTTGATGTCGGGACGGTTTTGCAGCAGCAGGGCTGGCACTCCTGTGCTTAAATACCTGGGCAACGAGTAAATGCCCAAGTGGCTGCGCTGGATGTGCTGTGGCGTAATGGCCAGCAAGCGGCAGATGGCATTCTCCGTTTGACGGATATTGCGGCGGGTGTCCACAATAGAGGTCTTCACGTTCAGGTAGGAAGACTCCATTTGATTGACGGCTGTTGAATAGGACTTGCCATTTTCCCACAGAATCTTCTGGGTCTCAAGCGAGATGTTCCACAAACTGTCGGTAGCCAGGAGAATCTCCAGTTGCTGGTCCAGCATAAGCAAGGTGCTGTACTGCTGTGCCACGGCCGAGATGATGTTGGCCTTGACGGCTTGTTCAGCGATTGTGGCTTGCATGAGAAGTGCCTGCGACTTGCGTTTATTGCTCTTGATGGAACCAAATGCGTCGATATCCCAATTGACCTGCAACGGCAGGTTATAGGTCTTGACTGCTGCACTGCTGCCATAGGTTGAGATGGAACCCGAGGGTGAGAAGACGACCGACGGGAAAAACGCCTGCTTGGCAGCGGCGAGCGATGCCTGGGATTGCTGCACGGCGATGCGTGCCGAATTGATGTCGGTGTTGCGCACGAGGGCAGTGTCAATGAGTTGTTGCAGCAACGGGTCGGTAAAGAACTGACGCCACGACAATGCTGCCAGCGAAGTGCTGTCGCCGCTTGAGTCGATACCCTCACCGTAAACGTCTGTCGGAACCGTCGCTTGTGACTGGTACTGGCCATGTAAGCCCTTGATGGTGTCACAGCCTCCAAGCAACAGTGCAACCAAACTGATGACTGCAATATAGAATGATCTCTTCATGATTGGATATTCTGTTTTTTAAAATTATATAGGCTTCATTATTTCTCAACTTCTTGCTCCACGGTGGGTGCTCCTTGCCATTTCTCATGGATCCGCTGGAAGAACATGAAGAATACCGGCACTACATAGAGCAGAGCCAGAGTGCCGACGGCCATGCCGGCGGTTACGCCCAGTGCAAGCACACGGTTGCCGTTTGCTCCGGCACCACCAGCGATAATGAGGGGAATCATACCCGCAATCATCGTGACGACGGTCATCAGGATGGGACGCAAGCGCTCCTCGCAGGCGGAGAAGGCCGCATCGCGGATGCTCAAGCCTTGAGCACGACGCTCGGAGGCAAACTCGGTAATCAAGATGGCCGTTTTGGCCAGCAGACCGATGAGCATGATGACACCCGTTTGCAGATAGATGTTGTTCTCCATTCCCGGCAAGTGGAACCGCGACACCAGCCAAATAGCACCAAACGAACCCATCAGGCCGAAAGGTACGCTCAGCAGCACAGCCCATGGCGTGAACCACGAGTTGTAGAGTGAAGCCAGGATGAGGTAGATGAGGATGACGCAGATGACATAAATCAGTGCTGTGGCATTGGAGCCGGCTGTCTCCTCCACCTCACGGGACATTCCGTCGTACTCATAACTATACCCGTTAGGCATCACTTCCTTGAAGACCTCGGCGATAGCCTTGTGGGCATCGCCCTCGGAGTAACCGCTGGCGGTCATCACGCCGCAGGTGATGCTCTGGTACAGGTTGAAGTGAGCAACCGATGCCGAACCTACGATTTCGGTCAAAGTGACGAACTCTGATATCGGTGCCATTTTGCCTCCTTGAACGCGCACAAAGATGTTGTTGAGCGACGAGGGATCGAGACGGTATTCGGGTGCTGCGTTGGCCATGATGCGGTACACCTTACCGAACTGGTTGAAGTTGCCCACATAGGAGCCACCGCAATAGGCACCCAGTGTGTTGAGCACGACAGCGGGTGTCACGCCGGCACGGTCACACTGCGTGGCATCGATATTGACTTGATACTTGGGGAAACGCTCGGAGTAGGCCGACATGGCCATCATGATTTCGGGCCGTTCATTCAGTTTGGCCAGGAACTTGTTGGCGTCAGCGTTGAATTCTGACATTGGGCGGTCTTGTAAGTCTTCCAGCACCAGGGTCACACCGCTGTTGGAGCCGTAACCTGGTACCTGAGGCATCTGGAATGGAATGACGGTAGCATTCTTGATGTCCTTGCAGTCAAGGGCAAAGCGGCCATAGACCAGTGCGATGTAGTGATTCATGCCCTTGCGGTCGTCCCAGTTCTTCAGTCGGATGATGAGCGTGGCATAGCAACTGCCAGAACGCCCGGCCATCATGCCGTAACCGCTGACCACTGCATAGTTCTCGAGTTCTGGAATCTTCTTCACCTTTTCCTCCACCTTCTTGACAATCTCCTGTGTCTCATGCAGGGTGCAGCCCTCGGGGGCGCGCACCTCGGCAAAGAATACGCCCTGGTCCTCATCAGGCACAAGGCCAGAAGGCAGCCCGCGCATGAAGATGACGAGCAATACGGCCGCGATGGCGAGTAGGCCCCACGCCAATTTCGGACGTTTAATGAAACCGCCCACGCTCTTTTTATATTTCTTGAGGATGGCGTTATAACTGACGGTGTAAGCCTTGGTAACGTAGTAGTTCAGGTTCTTCTTCTCCTTGTTATCCTTGGAGTACCGCATCATGATAGCGCACAAGGCCGGACACAGTATGAGTGCGGACACGCACGATAGACCCACTGATGATGCCAGCGTGACGCCAAACTGCGTGAAGAACGACCCTGACGTGCCGGGCATGAAGGCCACAGGGATAAACACGGCCATGAAGACCAGAGTACACGAGATGACGGCTACCGACACCTCGCTCATAGCCTCGCGGGTAGCGCGACGGGCGTCGGTGATGCCTCCTTCCATCTTGGCCATGACCGCTTCGACGACGACAATGGCATCATCCACCACGGTGCCGATGGCCAGCACCAGTGCAAATAGCGTCAGGATGTTGAGCGAGAATCCCGCGATCTTCACAATAGCAAACGTTCCCAGCAGCGATACGATGATTGATATCGAAGGGATGACCGTTGCCTTGAAGTTCTGCAAGAAGAAATAGACCACGAGAATCACCAGGATGATGGCGATGACAAGCGTCTCAACCACGTTGTGGATGGCTGCGAAAAGGAAGTCGTCGCTGGTCTCCAGAATTTCGAACTCTAGGCCGGCAGGCATTGTCGGCTTGAGTTCCTCGTATAGTTGGTTGATGCGGGCGTTTACCTCGGTAGCATTGGCTCCTGGTGCCTGGAACACCATGTAGATGGTGCCCGGCTGGCCGTCGATGCTGGACGTGAAGTTGTAACTCACGGCACCAATCTCCACATCGGCCACATCACTCAGGTGCAGCAGGTGACCGCTATCGCTGGTGCGTAACACGATTCCTTTGAACTCCTCGACGGTTTTCAATGTTCCCTTGTACTCCATGGAATATTGGTAAGCGTTCTCGGACTGCTCGCCCAGCGACCCCGTGGCGGCAACGAAACTCTGACCGCCAATGGCAGCGAACACGTCGTTGGGTTCCAGTCCATATTGTGCCATCACATCGGGCTTGAGCCAGATGCGCAGGGCATAGGTATTGCCCAGCGACATCACGTCGCCCACACCGGTGATGCGCATCAGTCGGGGGCGCACGTTGATATCGATGTAGTTGGCAATGAAATCGGCGTCATACTTGCCGTCCACACTCTTCAGGGCACCGATGTGCAGGATGTTGTTTTGCTGTTTCATGACCGCCACACCCACCTTGGCCACCTCGGCTGGCAGCAGAGCCGTGGCACGGCTCACGCGGTTCTGCACGTTGACGGCAGCCAGGTCGGGGTCTGTCCCCTGCTTGAAATAGACCTGTATCGAGACTTCGCCCGATGCCGATGCCGAACTGGTGATGTGGGTCATGCCCGGCACACCGTTGATGTTCTCCTCGAGGGGCTGGACCACCGCCTTCATGATCGTGCCCGCGTCGGCACCGGTATAGGAGGTGGAAACTCGCACCGTGGGCGGGGCAATATTGGGGTACTGCTCGATGGGCAGGATGCCCATGCAGATGGTGCCCACCAGCGTGATGACGATTGCTATCGCGCACGCCATCACATATCGGTTGATGAAGATGTTGTTCTTCATGACTTATTTCTCTTTTTTGGGTTGAGCGGGGAACAGGACGCGCTGGCCTTCCTGCACATTGTTGGCCCCAACGGTCACGATGCGGTCACCGATGTTCAGACCCTCTGTGACGATGACATCCTTGCCATTGAGGGCATCGGTTGTCAATACTGTAACGGCGGTCGCAGTGCTGTCTGATTTCACTTTATAGACTAGCGACTTGTCTTGCAATCGCACCACGGCAGCCTGTGGAATCACCATCACGTCGTGGAGGTTATAGGGCAAGACCACTGTGCCTTGAATGCCCGAGAACAAGTGTCCGTCGGGGTTGGGGAAAATGGCTTTACAAGCCAGGGATCCCGTGGAGGCATTCACCACGCCCGTCAGGCTCGAGACGCGACCCTTGTGCTGATACTCGGTGCCGTTTTTCATGATAAATGTCGCATCGGGCATTTCGGCTATCAGTTTAGCCTTCTCGCTTTGTGTCAAGCCAGCCGAGGCCATCTCCTCGATAATTGACTCTGGAACCGAGAACTCTGCCTCCATTTGCCTGTTGCCGCTGACGATGGTCAACTGGGTCATTGGGGTCACCTGGTCGCCGGCATAGACTGTAATCTCGCCAATAACGCCAGCCACGGGAGAAGTGATTGTGCAGAAACCCAGGTTTACCCTAGCGTGGTTGACGGCCGCCTGAGCCTGGCTGACCGATGCCCTGGCCTGGCTGACGGTGGCCTGGGCTTGCTTGTAGGAGTTCAAGGAACTCTCCAGCATGTAATTGCTCACGATTTGTTTTTCATACAGGTTCTTGTTGCTCTCATACTCTAGTTTGGCACTATTGGCCTGGGAAATGGCAACTTGGAGATTGGCATTGGCAGCCTGAAGATTAGCCCTGGCCGATTCCAACTCATGCTGGGCATTGCGGGAGTCGATGGCAAACAGGATCTGTCCCTTGCGCACCTGCTGCCCCTCGGTGACATAAATCTTCATCAGTTGGCCACTCACCTGCGGCATGATTGTCACGTCGGCCTGGCCCTTCATCTTGGCACTGAATTTCACGGGTACCTCAATGTCCGATTTTTTCACCGTCATCGTTTCAAATGACGACTGTTCCTCCTTGGGCATTTCCACTCCACAAGATACCATGGCAGCAATCACCATGGTGAGCATTGCGCATACCCAGATTTTGTAGTTTTCAACAAATTTCGTCATGGATATTCAGTTTTTAATCATTATTTTTATCAATGCTGCAAAAGTAGTTAAAAAATGGTTGATAAAGATACCTTTAGCATACAAATAATTGCTCATCATGCAAAAAAAAGTGCCAAAACCAGTATTCTAATTCCCGTAATGGGAATTAGGAGGCATTGAGAATTAGTTAATTATCAATTGACACCCTGATTGACGAATTGTTTGATAGGTGGGGCGGGAGTGTTAATGAAGTGTTAATGTCACGAACGAGGTCGGAAAAACGTACTGATGGATGCAGGCTGATCAACAGGTGGATGTGATTCTCAATGCCATTGATGGCAAAAAGGGTCGATTGGGTATTCTGCAGCACGCGCGCGATATACCGATACAACTGGTCAGAGGATGCCAAGGGCAATGTCAACTCACGACTGTTGGTGTCGTGCGGTGTTGTGTCGTCAGGACTTGCGGAGGACCTCGACGATGCGGCTCATCTGGTTGGGGATGCGGATTTGTTGCGGGCACTTGGACAGGCAGGCTTCGCAATCGACACACTGGTTGGCTCGGGCATCGGCGGGAAGTGCCTGACGATAGCCGTCAAGGAATCGCTGCTTGCGCTCGGCATAGTCTGGCTCGGAGGAGGCAGGCAAGGGCAGGATATGCTGATTGACAGCCTCGTTATAGAAACTGAAGTTGCCGGGGATGTCCACACCATAGGGGCATGGCATGCAGTAAGCACACGCGGTGCAGGGGATGATGGGAATGCCCGCCATGCCGTCGGCAATCTTCTCGAGCAGGGCGTTCTCGGCATCGGTGCACGGGTCGAGCGGTGAGTGTGTGCGGACATTCTGCTCCAAGTGCTCCATCTGGTTCATGCCGCTCAGAGTGGTCAGGATATTGGGATGTGAGCCCACCCAGCGGAAGGCCCATTCGGCAGGCAAGGCGTCGGGACGTGCGGCCCGCAACTGGTCGGCATACTCGTCGGGCATATTGGCCAACGACCCGCCACGCAGGGGCTCCATCACTACAACCTGGATGCCTGCCTTCTCGAGTTTGTCATAGAGGTACTCTGCATCAGCATCACGCTTGCGGCCTTCCTTGTTGAGCGAGGCATGGCGCCAATCCAGGAAATTCATCTGAATCTGCACAAAGTCCCAGTGATACTTGTCGTTGTGGTCGATGAGCCAGTCAAACACGCTCACGTCGCCATGATAGGAAAATCCCAGATGGCGGATGCGACCTGCCTCGCGCTCACCCAGCAGGAAATCGAGCAGACCATTGTCGATGAAACGGCGGTTCAGGTTGTCCAGACCACCCTGCCCCACACCGTGCAGCAGGTAATAGTCGATGTAGTCCACCCGCAGTTGGGTGAAGGAGTTTTGGTACATCTGCTTGGCCTCGTCGAGGGCCCACAGGCGCTCGTTGTAATTCGACATCTTGGTGGCCACATAGTATTTCTCGCGGGGATGACGGCTAAGGGCAGCCCCGGTGATGCCCTCGTTGAGGCCACCGCCATATATCGGAGCGGTATCAAAGTAGTTCACCCCGTGGGCAATGGCATAGTCCACCAGTTGATTGACGAGTTCTTGGTTGTCGCGGGGCAGGCGCATCATGCCGAAGCCCAACAGCGACACCTGTTCGCCAGTGCCGCGCTGCACACGGTAGGTCATACGGTTGGCTGAGCCCGGCTCTGTTCCCGCGGGTTGATGACTGCTGGTATTGCCAGCCAAGGCGCTGAACGGCTCGAGGGCCGCCAACGCTGCCGCCGAGCCCGTTGCAATGCCCAGCCGGCGCAAGAATTCACGTCTATTGATATCCATCGCTGTAAAGATTTAATGATATATTACCCGCAAATATACATATTCTTTGGGAAATATTGTCTATTATTGTGATAAAATGGGATGCGGGAGGGTCGGTTGGTGTCGACTCTCCCGCATCGGGTGTTGTGCGTGTATTCTCTTAAAAATACAGTTTCTTAACCTATTATGTGAGTTTTTAGTCTTTAATTATGACTCAATCGGATTGTTCTCGGCGAAGATGGCCATGCGCTCGTCGAGGATCTTGTACTGGTGATCCTGGATGAACGAGGTGCACACACGCAGACCTTCCTGCCATGAGCCGGTGGTGGCCAGGCAGATGGCGCTCACGCCGTAGTACATCAACTCACGGGCCAACTCACCACTTGTCATGTTGCCGTAACCGATGGTGAAGTAGAAACCGTCGGCAATGGGCTGGTCACCATCCATACCATAGACGATGCGGAAGCCGTGACGCGTGAAGATTTCCTTCAACTTGTGTGCACGCTCACCATAGACAATCACGTCGTCGCGGAAGTCATACTCGCCATTGCAAGCGGCCTCCATGATGGCTGCCAGGGCATACTGGGCGCTGTGGCTCGTACCTGATGACAGGGCATATAGGGTGCGGGTGATGAACACCTTGCCGAAGGGCAGGCCGTCGTAGCGGGCCGACAAGTCGGGATAGTGGCGGTTGAAGATGGCGGGGCTGATGCAGGCCATCGCGATGCGCTCTCCGGCATAGGAGAATGCCTTGCTGCCACTGATGTGCATGATATAGTTATCGGTATATTTGGCCACGGTGGGCTGGAAGGGCGGCTCGAAGGGCTTGCTCAGGTCGACGCGGAAGTCCATGGCAAAGTAGGCCAAGTCCTCAAGCACGATGACATCATACTTGGTGGCCAGTTCACCGATGTCCTTCAACTCATCCTCTGTCAAGCAGATCCAAGCGGGATTGTTGGGGTTGCTGTAGATGAGGCAACAAACGTCGCCCTTGGCCATATATTCCTCGAGTTTGGCGCGCAGTTTGGGACCGCGGAACTCGTAGATATCGAAGGTCTCGTAGGGCACGTCCTGGATTTCCAACTGCAACTTCTGCACGGGGAAACCGGGATCGATGAACAAGGCCTTGTTCTTCTTCTTGTTGCTCTGGGTGATGGTGAGCAACGAGGCGAAGGTGCCTTGCATCGAGCCAACGGTGGGAACGCAGCACTCGGCGGGAATGTCCACATCGATAAACGCCTTGATGAAGCGAGACGTGGCATCCTTGATCATCTTCTCGCCAGGCAGGGCCGGATAGAGTCGTGCGCAACCGTTCTGCAGAGCCTTGATCTGGGCGTCAACACCGATCTGGGCAGCGGGCAGTCCGGGAATACCCATCTCCATCTTGATGAACTCCTGTCCCGACTCGCGCTCGGCACGCTCGGCGATGGCTTTGACCTCGCGGATAGTGGCGTTGGCATAGTCCATGATGCCATACTCCTCGATGGCGCGGTCGATGATCTCACGGCTAATGGGGGTAGGTCTCATCGTTGAGCCTCCTTTCCGATAGCAAGTGCCTTGAGGTTGGCATCGACAACGGCATCGCCCTTGCGACCAAAGACGCGGCGGATGGCATTTTCCAGTTTTTCATACTCGATGCCGAGTGCCTTCTGGGCAGCACCCAGGAGGATTACGTTGGCCGAGCGGGGAATCTCGTTGTCCTTAGCCAACTGCTCGATGTCGAGGATGATGACGTTCTTAACCTTGTCCAGGTCGGCCATCACCTTGTCCACATCGGGATAGTTGGGGATGTTGATAAAGGGCTTGCTCGATGTGATGATCCATCCCTCCTTGCTCAGGAAAGGCAGATAGCGCAGGGCCTCCATAGGCTCCATCGAGATGATTACGTCGGCCGAACCCAGAGCGATCAGGTCGCTGCTGATGGGGTCGCTGCTGATGCGCAGATTGGACTGCACGTCGCCGCCACGCTGTGACATACCGTGAACCTCGGCCTGCTTGATATAAAGATTCTCGTGCATGGCTGCTTCGCCGATGACGGTAGCGATGGAGAGGATGCCTTGTCCACCCACGCCGCACAAAATGATATCAGTTTTCATTGCTTTGCCTCCTGTGCTTTCTTTTGTTTGAGATGACGTTGTAATGTTTGCATACACTCACGGCGCGGGATAATCACGCTGGTGCCGCGGTACTCAATCTCGTCACGCAGGACTTGCGTGATCTCGGGCATGTTCTTGGGCAGGGGAACGACCACCTTGAGGTGCTCATCGGGCAGACCCAAGCCACGGCAGATGTCCTCGAACTTGCCGGTTCCTGCCGAATCCTGACCGCCGGTCATACCGGTGGTGAGGTTATCGCTGATGATGACGGTGATGTTGGCATTCTCGTTGATGGCATCGAGCAGACCTGTCATACCCGAGTGGGTAAAGGTAGAGTCGCCGATGATGGCAACAGCGGGCCACTGGCCGGCATCGCTGGCACCCTTGGCCATGGTGATGCTGGCACCCATGTCAACACAGGAGTGGATGGCCTTGAAGGGAGGCATGAAGCCCAGAGTGTAGCAACCGATGTCGCCAAACACGCGGGCATTGGGATAATCCTTCAACACCTCGTTGAGGGCGGTGTAAACGTCGCGGTGGCCGCAGCCCTGGCACAATGCGGGGGGACGGGGGGCGACATCCTCGCAACTGGCATAGCCCTCACGCACCTCGACGCCCAGTGCGCGCTTGAGCGCATCGGGGCTGAGTTCGCCAGTGCGGGGCAGTTCGCCAGTGAGACGGCCCTTGATGACAGCATTGCCCGGCATCACGCCACGGACAAGATCCTCGACAAAGGGCTGACCCTCTTCGGCGATGAGTACAGACTCACACTCGGCGGTCATGCGGCGGATGAGTTCCTTGGGCATGGGATACTGGCTGATCTTGAGCACGGGATAGGGGCAACCATTGGGATAGCATTCCATCAGATAGTTGTAGGCAATACCCGTGGCGATGATACCCAGCGAGTGGTCGGCAGCATCGACATACTTGTTGTACTCGCTCTCGACAGCACGCTGCTCGAGTTCGGCCTGCTGGCCTGTTACCGTGATGTTGCGCTTGATGGCGTTACCTGGTAGCAGCACCCAGTGGCTGGCCTTAGCGTCATAGTTCAACTCGTTCTCGGCACGCGGGGTCTCCTTGACCTCGACCACAGCGCGGCTGTGGGCCATACGGGTGGTCACACGCATGAGCACAGGGAGGCAGACCTCCTCGCTCAGAGCGAAGGCCTTTTCCATCATGTCGTAGGCCTCCTGCTGAGTGCTGGGCTCAAAAGTGGGAATCATGGCAAACTTGCCATAGAAGCGGCTGTCCTGCTCGTCCTGTGACGAGTGCATCGAGGGGTCGTCGGCCACGAGGACCACCAGACCGCCATTGACGCCGGTCATGCCCGAGTTGACAAAGGGGTCAGCGCACACGTTGAGGCCCACATGCTTCATGCAGACCATCGCACGCTTGCCCATGAAGGACATGCCCAAAGCGGCTTCCATAGCCGTCTTTTCGTTACTACTCCAGCGGCGATGAACGTTGCGTTCCACCGCTAACTTAGAATTCTGAATGTACTCCGTAATCTCGGTCGAGGGAGTACCCGGATAGGCATAAACACCGCTCAGACCTGCGTCAAGCGCACCCTGGGCGATAGCCTCGTCACCTAACAGTAATTTTCTCATTATTATAAGGTTTAACTATTATTGTCTTAATTCGTCGGTCGTATTAGAAGTATTTTGGACTGACAAAGTTACACATTAATCCTCACCCCACAAAATTTTTAAGCATTTTTGACCAAATAACCGAATTATCGTCCAAGGGCCAACAGTTTGTCGATTATTTTAATTACCTTTGCACCTGAATTGAGGAAAACGACCATAAACCAAGGACTAACAACTTAAAACTAACAACTATAAAAATGATTAACCAGCAATTACTGAATCCTAAGAGTATTGTCGTCATTGGCGGCAGCAACAACGAGCAGAAGCCTGGTGGCGCTATCGTGCGCAACCTGAAGCAGGGCGGTTTCAAGGGCGACCTTTACGTCCTCAACCCCAAGGAGGATGTCGTGCAAGGCATCAAGGCCCATCACGGCATGAAGGACCTGCCTAACGCCGATCTGGCCATTCTGGTGGTGGCAGCGAAGTATTGCCCCGACTACGTGGACTACCTGACAGAGCACAAGGGCGTGCGCGCATTCATCATCATCAGCGCCGGCTTTGGCGAGGAGACCCACGAGGGTGCCATCTTGGAGCAGCACATCCTGGACACCTGCGAGAAATATGGCGCAGCCCTGATTGGTCCCAACTGCATCGGCCTGCTGACCACCAACCACCACAGCGTGTTCACACTGCCCATCCCCGCCTTGAACCCTAAAGGAGCCGACTTTATCAGCGGCTCGGGCGCTACCGCCGTGTTCATCATCGACTCGGGAGTGAGCAAGGGTCTGCAGTTCAACAGCGTGTGGTCGATCGGTAACGGCAAGCAGATCGGTATCGAAGACGTGCTGGAATACATGGACGAGAACTTTGACCCCGAGCGCGACTCCAAGGTCAAACTGCTCTATATCGAGAATATTTCTCACCCCGAACGCCTGCTCAAGCATGCCCGCTCGCTCATCAACAAGGGTTGCCGCATCGCCGCCGTCAAGTCGGGTTCGAGCGAGAGCGGTAGCCGCGCCGCATCAAGCCACACTGGCGCCATCGCTTCGAGTGACACCGCCGTTGATGCCTTGTTCCGCAAGGCTGGCATCGTGCGCTGCTACTCGCGCGACCAGTTAACCACCATCGGCTGCGTGCTCACCCTGCCCAAGATGACCGGCAAGAACGTTGCCATCGTCACCCATGCCGGCGGTCCCGGTGTGATGCTGACCGACGCCCTGAGCAAGGGCGGCATGAACGTGCCCATGCTCGACCAAAAGATTGGCGAGGAACTGAAGGAACAACTCTATCCCGGCTCGTCGGTAGCCAACCCCATCGACTTCCTGGCAACAGGTACTCCCGAGCACCTGGGCATCTGCATCGACTTCTGCGAGAAGCGTTACGACAATGTGGACGCCATCGTGGTCATCTTCGGCACGCCGGGTCTGGTGCCCTGCGACGACGCCTACGCCGTACTGCACGAGAAGATGCTCACCTGCAAGAAGCCCATATTCCCCGTGCTGCCCTGCCTCAACATCGCTGGCCGTGAGGTGAAGGAGTTCATCGACAAGGGTCATGTGAACTTTGCCGACGAGGTGGCTCTGGCAGAGGCCTTGGTACGTGTCGCCGACACGCCTAAGCCCGCGCCTGCCGACAGTCTCTGTCCCGAGGTGGATGTCAAGGCTGTTCGTGCCATCATCGACGGCATCAAGGAGGACGGTTACATTGCGCCCGACGACGTACGCGCCCTGCTGCAGGCTGCCGCCATCCCCGTTGTGCCCGAGAAGGTATCAGCCGACCGTGACGAACTCGTTGCTGCAGCCCGCGAGATGGGCTATCCCATCGTAGTCAAGGTCGTTGGTCCCGTGCACAAGAGCGACGTGGGCGGTGTGACACTCAACGTCAAGGACGATGCCCAACTCGAGGCTGAGTTTGACCGCATGATGCAGATTCCCGACGCCACCGCAGTGATGATCCAGAAGATGATCAGCGGCACCGAGTTGTTTATCGGCGCCAAGTACGAGAAGACCTTCGGCCACAACGTGCTGTGTGGTCTGGGAGGTATCTTTGTCGAGGTATTGAAGGACGTGCAGTTCGGTCTCGCACCGCTGTCGCAGCCCGAGGCCGAGCACATGGTGCGCTCCCTCAAGGGTTACAAGATCATCCAGGGCACCCGCGGCAAGCAAGGTCTTGACGAGGCCACCTATGTGAAGATCATCTGCCGCCTCTCGACCATGCTTCACTACGCTCCCGAGATCAAGGAGATGGACATCAACCCGCTGCTGGCCGGTCCCGACCACGTCACCGCCGTTGACGCCCGCATCCGCATTGAAAAATAAACACCAGGGCAGAGCCCTGGCCCACGTGACACGACGACCGCACGCCAGCCCGCAAGGCACCGCGCGCCTGTCCCGTGGGCCGGGGCTCTGCCCAGGTTATCATCTAGAACAGCAATGGCATTGAGCGAGAACAAGAAGCGCTGGCTGGCCGCCCATCCTGAACTGGGGCGGCACCAGTCGATGAAACGGCGCCATGACCGTCACGACTACCAGTCGCCCTGCATCTACATGATTACGCTCGTGATCAAGGGGCGACGGCCCCTGCTGGGCTCCGTCTGCCCGCCTGATGAGGGCCATCCCCAGCCCTGGTTCAATCCCTCTGCCCTTGGGGAACGTATCGCCGCCTGCTGGCGCGAGATACCCCAATTCTACCCCCAGGTCAGGTTACTCGCCCTGCAACTCATGCCCGATCACCTGCATGGCATCGTCCACGTCACTGAACGGCTGCCACGGCACTTGGGTCATGTGATCAGCGGCTTCAAGGTGGGGTGCAATCGGGTGGCCAGGGAATTGTCGTTATCGCCTCTCTGGGAAGAGGGTTACAACGACCGCATCCTGCAAGGCCGTGGACAACTCAACGCCATGTTCAAGTATCTGCAAGACAATCCGCGCCGTCTGTGGACCAAACGCAACCACCCGGAACTGTTCAGAACACAACAAGAGGTGACGATTGGCGACCAGAAGGTTACCGTTATGGGTAATCGCTTCCTGCTCGACAGCCCAAACAAAGTGGCGGTGAAATGCCATCGCGACATGACCGAGGAAGAGAAAGAACGCACAATCGCCCGTTTCTTGATGATGGCTCAACGTGGCGCTGTGCTCGTGTCGCCCCGCATCAGCCAGGGCGAGAAGGATGTGATGGATATGATACAAGAGGCTGGCTTCCCCTTCATCCAATTGCTCGAGAACGGCTTTTCCCCATTTTGGAAACCAGGCGGGGAGATGTTCAATGCCTGCGCCAGCGGCCAGGTGCTACTCGTTGCTCCATGGCCCTACCACAGCGACCACCGCACCATCACCCGCGACCAGTGCCTCCGACTCAACGACCTGGCTGCCCTCATCTGCACAATGTGACCGCTATTACCAACCAGGGCAGAGCCCTGGCCCACAGGACACGACGACCGCAACAATCACCAGGGCAGAGCCCTGGCCCACAGGACACGACGACCGCAACAATCACCAGGGCAGAGCCCTGGCCCACAGGACACGACGACCGCAACAATCACCAGGGCAGAGCCCTGGCCCACAGGACACGACGACCGCAACCCGCCTTACCTGGCACCGCACCTGGACGGCAAGGCATCCCGCCTGTCCCGTGGGCCGGTGCTCTGTCCCGGTTTTTAACGATTTCTTTTCCTGCGGGATTTGATTACTTTTTACTTTCCTTACTATCCACACTGTCAAGCCCAAGATTGAAACGACCACAACCATGAGGCACAGGAATCGGGGCCAGCAGATGGCATTGATGCCCCCATCTCTACGGCCTTAGCCATGATGTTTAGATTTTAATGATGATCATACATAAATTATTTTTCAAATAATGTGTTTTCATGAAAAATCTTCTTTTTCCCACTTTAAATGGGGGCGAAAATGGGCGATTAAGGATGAAAATCGCAGGAAAAGGAGAAGTTGGGTTGTTAATTTATCTTAAAAGAAGTGAAAACGCGACGATTTTCGGTCAGTTGTGAGGGTAAAAAGGGGAAAAGTTTTGGTCAGAATGGGGAAAAGCAGTACCTTTGCGCGCCGATTATATCCAAAGTAAGAGTCCATTAGGGTAATGTCGTGTGGGATTTGGCCGTCCTGCAGGGTGTTGCTTGGGCAATTAACTAACTATTAATTAGGAATTTAAAAAAGTGGATACTTTAAGTTACAAAACCATTTCGGCAAATGCCGAAACCGTCCAAAAGGAATGGGTGGTAGTTGATGCTACCGACCAGATCCTGGGTCGCTTGTGCTCGAAGGTGGCTAAGTTGCTGCGTGGCAAGTACAAGACCAATTATACCCCGCACGTTGACTGCGGTGACAACGTGATCATCATCAATGCCGACAAGTGCAAGATGACAGGCAAGAAGTGGACCGAGCATCAGTATGTACGCTACACTGGCTATCCCGGTGGTCAGCGCTTCACTACTCCCGCCGCCCTTCAGGCCAAGAGCGAGAAGAAGAAAGACCTGCGCAAGGGTATGCACCCCCTGTATCTGCAAGTTATCAAAGGCATGCTGCCCAAGAACCGTCTTGGTGCCCAGTTGCTGAAGAACGTGCACATTTACAATGGCCCCGAGCATCCTCACGAGGCCCAGCAGCCCAAAGTTATTGACATCAACAAACTGAAATAAGAAGTATGGAACAGATTAATGCAGTAGGTCGCCGTAAAGCCGCTATCGCTCGCGTGTATGTGAATGAAGGCACTGGCGAAATCACAGTGAACAAACGCCCGTTGGCAGACTACTTCCCCAACCCCATCCTGCAATACATCGTTAAGCAGCCGCTTAGCACTCTGGATGCCGCCGAGAAGTATGACATCAAGGTTAACCTCGTTGGTGGCGGTTACAAGGGACAAGCCGAGGCACTGCGTCTGGCTATCGCCCGCGCCCTGGTGAAGATCAACCCCGAGGACAAGAGTGCCCTGCGCAAGGAGGGTTTCATGACCCGCGACCCGCGTGCTGTGGAGCGCAAGAAGCCCGGTCAGCCCAAGGCCCGCAAGAGATTCCAGTTCAGCAAGCGCTAATCGCCGCATGACGATGGTCCACGGCCGTGTGCTGTGGCCAATGCTTGCTCTACATTATATAATAGGATGGGCCTCACGTGTTGGGGCAAGCCTATTGAAGAGTTTAGTATCCAAATCGCATAGACTCACACTGGGAACTGCGGTGGCTACTATGCGATTGATTTAGTCGAACGTAAACAATTTATTAAAAAACAAAAAACAATGCAGACACCTAATTTTGACCAACTGCTTGAGGCTACTTGCCACTTTGGTCACCTGAAACGCAAATGGAACCCCGCTATGGCGCCCTACATCTTCATGGAGCGTAACGGTATCCACATCATCGACTTATACAAGACCAGTGCAAAACTGGAAGAGGCAGCAAACGCGCTTAAGAACATCGCCAAGAGCGGCAAGCGCATTCTGTTTGTTGCTACCAAGAAGCAGGCCAAGGACGTGACCCGCGAGCGTGCCATGAGCGTTGATATGCCCTACGTTATCGAGCGTTGGCCCGGTGGTATGCTGACCAACTTCACCACCATCCGCAAGGCTGTGAAGAAGATGGACACCATCGACAAGATGGAGACTGACGGCACCATGGCTAACATGTCGAAGCGTGAGAAACTGCAGTTGAGCCGCCAGCGCGCAAAGTTGGAGAAGAACTTGGGTTCGATCAAGAATCTGAACCGTCTTCCCAGCGCACTGTTTGTGGTTGACGTACTCAAGGAGCACATTGCCGTTGCCGAGGCTAACCGTCTGGGTATCCCCGTGTTTGGCATCGTTGACACCAATAGCGATCCCAACAACGTGGACTTTGTGATTCCCGCCAACGACGACGCCAGCAAGTCGATCGACATCATTCTGGCAACCGTGTGCGAGGCCATCAAGGAAGGTCTCGAGGAGCGCAAGGTTGAGCAGATCGACAACAAGGACGCCGAGGGTGACGCCGAGGAGGTAAAAGAGGCTCCCAAGCCCCGCCGCCAGCGCGTTCGCCGCGCTGCTCCCGCTGCCGAAGAGGCCCCTAAGGCCGAAGCAGAGGCCCCCAAGACTGAGGAATAATTCCAAACAATAACAACAAACCCATTAGTCAACAAAAACTGAATTATGGCTGTAACCATCAATGACATCAAGAAACTGCGCGACATGACTGGCGCAGGCTTGAGCGACTGCAAGAAGGCTCTCATCGAGAGCGACAACGACATCACCAAGGCTATGGAACTGATCCGCAAGCGCGGTCAGGCCATCGCCGCCAAGCGTGAAGACCGTCAGGCAGCACAGGGCATCGCTATCGGTAAGACCGACGGCAAGTTCGCTGCCATTATCGCCCTCAAGTGTGAGACCGACTTCGTTGCCAAGAATGAGAAGTTTGTCAACCTCGCCAAGGCTATCCTGGACCTCGCAATGGCTCAGAAGCCCGCCAACCTTGACGCGTTGAACGCCCTCGACATGGACGGCAAGCCCGTGAGCGAGCAGATCACCGCGCTGAGTGGTATCACTGGCGAGAAGATGGAACTGGGCGCCTATGAGTGCTTGGACGCTCCCACGACTGTTGTCTACAACCACTTCAATGGTATGCTGGCCGCTGCTGTTGCCTTCAACCAGGAGAACGTGGCTGAGGAGGTTGCCAAGGCTATAGCAATGCAGGTTGCCTCGATGAACCCCATCAAGGCCACCCGCGAGCAGATTCCTCAGGAGACCATCGACGAGGAGTTGCGCTTGGCTATTGACAAGACCCGTGCCGAGCAGGTGAGCAAGGCTGTTGAGAATGCCTTGAAGAAGGCTGGCTTCAACCCCTACTACTGCGCTACCGAGGAGCACCGCGACGAGGCTATCCGCAAGGGATACATGACCGAGGAGCAGGTTGCCGAGGCCCTGAAACTGATGGACGAGACCGCCAAGCAGAAAGAGGCCAACATGCCCGAGCAGATGATCCAGAACATCGCTCAAGGCCGTCTGAACAAGTTCTATCAGGAGAACGTACTGATGGAGCAGGTTTATGAGGCTGGCGAGAACAAGGAGACTGTAGCACAGTTCCTGGCTGCTGCCGACAAGGACCTGAAGGCCATCGACCTGAAGCGTGTCAACCTCAACGTTGACTGATCTTCTCAGTCCTGAAAGATGTCATCATCTACATAGTGCCAGTGCCCGCATTAGGGTGCTGGCATTTGTTTTGCGCCCCAAGCGCCAGGCAAAGACAACGTGGACAGCCCACATTGCCAACATTTTGGGCAACGGACGACAATCGCCTGCGTCTAGCCCCTTAAATGATGATTCTGAGAAACTTTTAGGTCATTTTGTGTTGTCAATTGGGAAAAAGGTTGTAACTTTGCCCCGCTTTTTTGAAGTTTCCAGTGTGATGGGAAATTAAAGGAAGCGTTTTAACGTAACAATCACTTTAATTTTGAGTAACACAATCAATTAAAAATGAAGACTTTTCAATTGAACGCAGAGGCTCGTACCGACCTCGGCAAGAAGGCCGCTAAGGCCCTCCGCAAAGAGAACAAGATTCCCGTTGTCCTGAATGGTGGCAAACTCGTTGACCTGGACAAGGATGGTAACTACAGTGGTAAACTGCTGGCTGGTGAGAAGGTCGTTCCCGTAGGCCGCGACGGCAAGGGTATCATCACCACCGACCTGGTAGTAAACTTCTCTGACGTGCGTAAACTTATCTACAGCACTGACGTATATGTAATCGACTTGACATATGATGGCCAGACCCGTAAGGCCGTCCTGAAGGACCTCCAATTCCATCCCGTGAGCGATGCAGTGCTTCACATCGACTTGCTGGAGGTTACCGACGACAAGCCCGTCATTGTTGAGATTCCCGTTCATCTCGAGGGCCACGCTGTCGGTGTTAAGGCCGGTGGTAAACTCTACCTGAGCATGAAGAAGGTGAAGGTGAAGGGTCTGTACAAGGACATTCCCGAGACCATTATGCTCAACGTGGACAACCTGGAGATTGGCAAGACCATCAAGGTACGTGACTGCCACTTTGATAACTACGAGTTGGTTAGCGCCAAGGAACTGGTTATCGCAGGTGTACGCGCCACCCGTAACTCTGCTGCCGCCGCTACCGGTGATGCCGAGGGCGAGGCTGCCGAGGGCGAGGCCGCTGAATAAAAATAGTTGTTGCAGCGACCGAGAGTCGCTGCACAATTTATTGATTCACTACCCTACCTATGAAGTATCTGATTGTCGGCTTGGGAAACATTGGTGCCGAGTACCAGGGGACCCGCCACAACATAGGATTTACAATATTGGATGCTCTCGCCGAGGCATCCAATATTGTTTTCTCGACGCAACGATATGGCGCCGTGGCCGAAATGCGTCTTAAGAACCAGCAACTCGTACTGCTCAAGCCCTCCACCTACATGAACTTGAGTGGAGAAGCCGTGCGCTACTGGATGATCAAAGAGAAGATCGACCTTGACCACCTGTTGGTCATTGTGGATGACATCGCGTTGCCATTCGGGCAGATTCGCATTCGCCCCAAGGGAGCCGATGGCGGCCACAACGGCCTGAAGAGCATCAATCAACTGCTCGGTTCACAACAGTGGGCCAGGCTGCGCTTTGGAGTGGGTAACGATTTCCCGCCAGGTGCCCAAGTGGATTATGTGCTGGGCTATCCCACACCCGACGAACTTGCCGCACTGCCCGAGCGTTGCAAGGTGGCCATCGACGCGATCAAAGCCTTCTGTCTGTCGGGGGTGACATTTGCCATGAATAACTACAATAACAAGTGATCATCATGAAGGAAGTGAGAATCGACAAGTGGCTGTGGGCAACCCGCGTGTTCAAGACCCGCACTATCGCTACGACAGCGTGCAAATTAGGCCGCGTGACCATCGGCGGCATGACGGTTAAGCCCTCACACGGCATCAAGGTGGGGGATCGCATCGACGTGCGTAAGCCGCCAGTGACCTATTCGTTTGAAGTGATCGCGCTGCTCAACAACCGCGTGGGCGCCAAACTGGTTCCACAATACCTCAAAAACGTAACCAGTCCTGACCAACTGCGCCTGCTGGAGATGGTGAAGATCGACGGATTTGTTAACCGCCAGCGAGGCATGGGCCGCCCCACAAAGAAAGAAGGCCGCGAGTTACAGGACTTCACCGATGATGCCTTCTTCGGCTTTGACGAGCCAGCACAACTGGACGACTCATTTGACTGGGACGAAGAGGACAATCCCTTATGGACACCAGAGGACGAAGCCCGATTGAACGAGGACATCGAGCGTCGCCGAACCCAAAAGTGAGCGACGAGGCCTAGAAATCGTATTTCTTGACTTGAGTGCGCCGGCAGAAATCCAAAAACCGGCAATAGTTACAAGTTTCACTCCCCTCTCGGGCCTGGGAGAAGTCATCCCGAAAGATTCCGCTGATGACAGATACCATCCGGTCGATAAACTCCTGGGCTATAGAATCTTCCATAGAGAATACATATTGCTGCACGACAGGCGGTTTTGAGGGGCTCTTATGCCAGGCTCCTGCATCTTTCATCGACGGCATACAGTAGATGACAGGACAAGCCTGTTTCTCATCGGGATGCTCAAGCAGATAGGCATAGCAGTAGAGAATCGACTGCAAAACGCCCTTTAGCCGCGCACTCTTATTCGGATCAAAGAGGTCGTTGAGCGAAGAGAAGGTTGTCGGTTCCTTACCCGTTTTATAGTCAACAATGCGCAAAGTGCCGTCTGCCAGGCGGTCGATCCGATCGGGCAGATACACGAAATTGAAGGAGATATTCCCCATAGGCATGGACGGCAGCATGTGAGTCTGCTCACACTCAATGATGGTGAACGGCCCCGTCTTGTCGATCAGTTCCAAGTCATGATCCAGCACAAACCTGACAAAACTCTTAATGGTCTCGACCAGCATGAGCGGTTCTCCCCGCAAGTGGTCGTTGGCATCATCGAGTTTATCCTCTGGCACATGCAGATAATCCTTCTTGATATTACGCACGACGGCATCCGTAAGTTTTTTCTGAATGAATGACTCGATATAGGGTCTGTCTATCAGCCCATTGCGAGCACGCGTAAACGGATTGTCATAGCAGTCCCTCAAGGTATTATGCACAATCACGCCAAAGGTGCTGTTATCCATAAAATCCCGGGCTTCATTATCATTGCTCAACCCACGCACGTGGTGCATATAGAACATCAACGGGCAGTTGATATACTTGTTGATGGCGCTAGCCGACAGGTACTTGCCGCCCTCTTGCGCATTATATATCGATTTCAAGTCTAAATCGGCCTGATTGTTGGGGACGGAGATTGTCAGAGAGGATGTGGTGTTTACCCCTGGAGTCATCTCGACATGCTGCACCTGTTTAGCGTAAATCTTCTCGAGTTGCGCGATATAGCGCGAGGGCTCGGCAGAGCCCATCTTCTGTGCACTGGAGTCGTAGATGAGCGTCACCCGACGGGCACGATTGAGCAGACGGTAGAAGTTAAAAGCGACGATTGCCTCTTGCTGCTCGGTGGTGGACATGCCATGAGCGCGGCGTATATAATTGGGAATAAATGAGTTTATGCTCCTCTTGCGAGGGAATACCCGCTCGTTCATCGACAGGATTACCACATTTTCGAAATCGAGGCTACGGGTTTCAAGCAGCCCCATCACCTGCAAGCCCTTTAGTGGTTGCCCGGTGAAGGGGACGATTGCCGAGGATGTGAGGCGGTCGATGAGGAAGAACACCGTGCTGTATTGCAACGATTGCCTGGTTTCGGAAAGGGCGCTCTTGAGTTGGTTAAGCACGTCGATATACATCATCAAGAAGGCCTGCTGCAATGGCAATTCCACATCGGAGTTATCATCGTCATCTAGTTCACTGGCATTGCCTTGTGACATGCGGCTGATTAGTATATCACAGAAATCCAACAGGTTATCCAAATAATTCACATGCTGGTCACTCATCGGAATCCCGGCATCGCTGTTGACGGCTGGCTCGAACAGAGACCTGAAACTCAGCATTCTGAACTCTGACGAGGGTACGCGGAAACGGTTTGTCGTCTCCAACCTGCATGCCAGGTCCAGTGCCTCTTGAGTGAAGTAAGTCTTGATGAGCGGATGTGACAAAATGCCGTTGATATCCTCACGATAATAAGTCCATACGCCACGTTCCCTGCTTGCCTGATGATGCATGCGGGCCACGATGTGCATCAATGAGACGATACCGGAACTGCGCAACGGATAACCCAGCGTGACATTCAGGTCGTTCACGCCATGTACCGAGTGCAGCAGGGGCACCAACAAATTCTCATCAGGCAGCACAATGGCTGTCTCGATGCCATAGGTGCGCGCTCCGCCTGCCATTCTGGTCACCTCATTAAAAGCCTGCTTAGCCTGACCGACCGTTGATGCCACAGCGACGGCTCTGATCTCGGGTCCATCGGCATCGTCGATAGGCTCTAATGGTTTGGATTCAAACCGCTTACAGTAGCCATCGATAAGCAAAGCGCCAGGATCGTGAGGAGCCTTGCTGAGCATATCCTTCAGTCCCGCATTGTCCCACCAAAAGTCGGCCAGACCTTCCCTTTTATAATGGTCAAAAAGTTTGACCTCGGCTGCCGACAGCACACCAAAGCCGACAAAAACCAACCGCTTATAGTCCTCCAATGACCGATCGTCCTGTTCGGCAGCCATTCGCAATTGTCGGCCGGGCGACACCACCCGTTTGGTAGCCAGGACGTCATGATAGAGATGGTAGATGGATTCCAGCGCATTCCATAAGTTGATGAACTCACGCTTGACGCTATCATCGGTAGTGCCAGAGACTCCACCCGATGGATTGGCGCTATGCTGCCACAGGCTAGCATCAGCGCTGGTGTCAAAGAAGGCTGTAAACAGCGACTCTCCAAAAATCTTCTTGACCTTGTCCTGCACCTCGGGGGAGAGGTAGTTACTGCTCAGGCTATGCAGATCATCCAGATTCTGGTAGATATCGTGAGCATCGGCCAGAGAACGGTCGATGTCGTTGAAATCAGATATAATCAGTTGAGCCCAATAAATGAACCTGTCAAACTCTTGAGCCCTGTCGCCCATCACCTGACAATAGGCGTCATAGAGCGCAAACATCATCTCAACATCGGTGGCAGCGGCACTGCCAGTGAGTTTCGCGACCAGATCGTTGATCGAAGTCACACACGGCATGAGATGCGGCTGGATGATACCCGCCTTCTGGTCGGCACCGATCAGGCACTGCTGCAAGTAGTGGGTGAAGAACTGCCCACTGCGGCGATTAGGGAACACAAAGCAATAGTCTTCAAGTCCCTTAACGCCAACATAATAGCGGGCTACCTGTTGCAAAAACGGATTCATCGTTGTTAGTTGTTGGTTTTTAGTTGTTTGTATGACTAACGACGAATTAAGATGGCAAGGCGTATTGTGAGGTCGAACAGGATGAGTTTGCCGTTACCATTGCCGGCAATATCGGTGCTTGCACGCTCCAGTTCAGCCACGATGCCCTCGACATTGCGCTCGTTGATAAATGGTGAGAAGCGAGTAGAAAAAGCCTCCTCCTCTCGCGTGAGGTAGTTCAATTCAGGGTTGTGCAGGTTGTAGATGAAGTTTTCCCGCACCTGACGCACGGCATAGTCGAGGAAACGGCGTGCCTTCTCGCGCTTCATCTCGGCGATGGCCTCGCTCCACGACTTTAGTTTGGCCAGATCGTGCTGATAGGACAGGCGCATGAGTTCGATGAAGCGGTCTCTGAACTCGTGGAATTCGCTTCCGGTCTGAACCATGCGCTCAGCCATGATGACATTACCATCGGCCGGCGCAGCAAGCGCAAGGGCATCCTGCATGTCCATGCCATACCGGGCAACCAGATATTGGGCAACCATGGGCGTTGAAGGCTTACGTAACTCGATGCGCTGACACCTCGAGAGAATCGTCCCCAAGATGCCTTTTTCGTTATCGCTGACAAGTATAAACTTGCAGTCATCGTAAGGCTCCTCGATGAGTTTGAGTAACTTGTTGGCCGCCTCCTCCTTCAACTTCTCTGGGAGCCACATGATGAGCACCTTGTACTTGGCCGTGTAGGCGCTCAATGTCATCTTGCGCATGATACTATCAGCCTCACGCACAAATATTTGAGGTTGGGCGTTATCATTCTTCAGCAGACCCAGCCAAGCCTGATAGTCCTCGACAGGATAGGTCGAGACAAACTCACGCCACTCATCGATATAGTCGCTGGCCTCACAGGGGCTGTTGCTGTCGCCCTTGCGATTGGTAAACGGGTAAGAATAGTGGGTGTCGACCTGGTTGAACGACTGATGCTGCCGGCACATGGGACACACACCGCACGAGTCACCATCGACATGATTCTTGCAGTGCAGATACTGCGCTGCAGCCATCGCCAGTCCCAATTTGGGAACACCCGGCTCACCATAGAGCAGCAGGGCATGAGGCATGCGATCGGCATCGATCATGTGCCGTATCTGCTGGATTGCCTGCTGATTGCCTAAAACTTCACTGAATTTCATTTTTCCATGATTATTTGGGATTGTAAAGATACTACATTTTCTCCAACATCGGTGCATGTCTGTCCTATTTTCTGTCAAAAAAACAGAGGCTTGTTTTTCCCGCTCATCGAATTGTGGTAACTTTGCCGTCAAGATGGCAGACAGGATGACACCGGAGCAGCGGCATCGTTGCATGAGCCGCATCAGGGCACGCGACACCAAACCCGAACTGGTGGTGCGGCGATGGCTTTGGCGCCAAGGGTACCGCTATCGACTGTATGTCAAATCGTTACCTGGTCGTCCCGACATCGTGATGAAGCGATGGCGCACGGTCATCTTTGTGCATGGGTGCTTCTGGCACGGGCATGAGTGCAACAAACGCAGCCCCGAGACCAACGCGGCATTCTGGCAAGAAAAGATAGCACGCAACCGCACACGTGATGCGCGCAATCAAGCCCTGCTGCAAGCCGCTGGCTGGCACGTGATCGTCATCTGGGAATGCCAACTGTCGCCCAAGCGCCGCATGCGCACCTTACGTGACCTGGATCTGGCGCTGAGCCACATCGTGCTGCAACTCAGCGGGCCACAGCCCAAGCCCTATGAGACGGCCGCCGAGGAGACGGTCCACCCACTCGCCGCTGAGCCGTGTGACACCCCCTATGGCGACACTTCCACACAACTATCCTGACAAGTCGCCGCCCCAATCCAGAAAAATCAATTACCTTTGCGACACCGCACAAGCGCAAACAAGCAGGAATCGTCATGAACGCCAGACCGTCAACATACCTCCAAGGGCTAGGATCGCTGCAACTGCTGGCCGTCCTCGCCGTCGTGATAGGCCACTACTGGGCCCATGATACGGTATACCTCAATAGTGTGGGTGTGAGTTTCTGCTTTGTGTACAGCGGCTACTTTACGCGTAAGCGGCACGCCTTCGGTCCAGGCTATGGCCTAAAGGACCACGGCCGGTTTCTCTGGAACAAACTGGCACGCCTCTACCCCCTGCATCTGTTGGGAATAGCGCTTGGCATACTGGGGTCCTTCCTGACATGGCATGCCGGTGGTGTAGGTCCCAAAATCATGCTCGCCCACCTGACGCTGACCAGTCCCTGGCTGGCCAATCCGGCCTACTACTTCGGAGCCAATCCGGTTGCATGGTTTATCTGCGTCCTGTTTTTCCTGTATGCCGTCGCACCGATTGTCGTGCGGCTGCTGGCCCGCATCCCCACCCGCTGGCAAGTTGCGCTCATCGCAGTGCTGATCGCGCTGGAATTCATCATCGGCTACGCCCCTGACATCGAGACCCACTCCCGCCTGCTAGGCCGATATACCCACTACGCGCTCTACCAGTTTCCGCCCATCAGATTGCTGGATTTTGCCACGGGCATCGTGCTGTACAACGTCAGTCAGACTGGCTGGTGGCAGTCCGCCCGACAGCGCCTGACGCCTCGGCACAGCACCGTCATCGAGGTCACTGCACTGGTCGGCTTTATCGCCCTGTATTATGTGGGCAAGCAATGGCTGCACCCGCATTGTTACCGCTCGCTGGCCGCTTCGGCCCCTGCCATCATCGTGTTGCTGCCAGGCTTTGTCTTGACCAGCGAGGCCGGCGGCATGCTCACGCGCCTGCTAAGCGTGAAACCGCTTGCAGCCTTATCGCCACTGGGCGCGGAGATCTATCTGCTGCAATTTGGCGTCAACTATTGTCTGCTGTCGCTGTACCAGCAGACGGCGCTCCCGCACCACCCGATCGCCTACCTGCTCGTCCGCCTGTGTGTGCTGATTGCCGTGTGCTGGCTGGTGCACCGTTGCATGACCACTCCCCTCTACCGCCGCCTGGCGCTCACACCGACAGATCATCGATAAAGCAGTTCCAGACGTCGAGGATTTAAGGCAACGCACAAAAAACGAGCGAAAATGACAAAATGAAAGTTTGGATGGCGCAAAAGCGCCATTTTCAATACCCGCGCACACAAAAAGTACACTTTTTAAACCGCCTAAAAACCAGTTCGTTTTAGAGGCCCCGAGGGTGTCAAAAAAAAGGGCCGAAAATATTTTGCCAATAATAAAATAATGCCTAATTTTGAGCGCTTTTTAAGCAACCATCTAATTGACTACATTAACGAACTTTTATTAATATTTTTAAAAAACGTTTTTTGACTTAAAACATGGAGATCAAAACGGCAATGGCCGGAACGCTTGAATCCGGCGACATTTTCATCCAGATTGCGCCCAACGACAACGCTGGACTGCACATTGATCTTGACAGCACGGTAGCCTACCAGTTTGGCGACCAAATCAAGAAAGTTATCACCGAGACCCTGCAGGGCCTGGGCATCGACCAAGCCGAGGTTAAAGCCACGGACAAGGGAGCCCTGGACTGCACCATCCGCGCCCGCGTGACGGCAGCCGCCGTTCGCGCAACCGGCAAAGACGTGTGGGCCGACTAATTAACACAGAAAACCATCTAAAAACGAGAAAATTGTTATGCAACGACTCAGAAGAACAATGATGTTTGTCCCTGGTAACAACCCGGGAATGATGGCCGACGCTCACATCTACGGTCCCGACTCAATTATGCTCGACCTCGAAGACTCCGTGTCGATGGCCGAGAAGGACGCAGCGCGTCTGCTTGTTCACAACGCACTCAAGACCATCGACTACGGCAAGACCGAGATGGTGGTTCGTATCAACCCGCTGAACACCCCTTATGGCAAGAAGGACGTTGAGGCAGTGGTAAAGGCTGGCGTTCACGTCATCCGCATGCCCAAGACCGAGACCGCCGAGGAGGTTAAGGAACTTGAAGAGGAAATCATCAAGGTGGAGACCGAACTGGGTTGCGTGGGCCGCACTCAGATCATGGCTGCCATCGAGAGCACTCTGGGCGCGCTCAACGCCTATGCTATCGCAACCGCTAGCAAGCGCATGATGGGTATCGCCCTGGGCGCCGAGGACTACTGCGCAAACCTGAAGGCTCAGCGCACGACGGGTGACTCGCCCTTCTTCGGCATGGAACTGCAGATGGCTCGTCAATGCATCGTGACGGCTGCTCGCGCTGCCGGCATCGACGCCCTTGACACCGTGTTCAGCAACCTGAACGACATGGACACCTTCCGTCGTGAGGTTGAAATGATTAAGGCTATGGGCTTTGACGGCAAATCCATCATCAATCCTCGTCAAATCGAGGTTGTCAACGAGGTTTTCGCTCCGAAGGAGAAGGAGATCGAGAAGGCCAAGACCATCATCGCTGCCATCAAGGAAGCCGAGAAGCGCGGTAGCGGCGTTATCGCCGTTAACGGTAAAATGGTTGACCGCCCCGTGGTTATCAGAGCACAACGTACCATCGACCTGGCCATCGCGTCGGGCATCTTGACAAAGGAGGACTTAGCATGAACAGTATCAAAGATAGAGCAGCCCTGATTGCCGAGGCTGCAAAGAAAATGAACAAGGGCGTATACAGCGACGCCAACATGAAGAAAGATCTCACGCCGCGCCACGAGTTGCAGCGCAAGAGCAGCAAGGTGGTCACCCTCGAGGAAGCCATCAAGAAGAGCGGTCTGAAGGACGGCATGACCATTTCGTTCCACCACCACTTCCGTGGCGGTGACAAGGTCATCAATATGGTAGTTGCCAAACTCGCCGAGATGGGCTACAAGGACCTTCACCTGGCCTCTTCCAGCCTGATCGACGTGCATGAGCCGCTGATTGAGCACATCAAGAACGGCGTGATCACCCGCATCTCGACCAGCGGTCTGCGTGGCGCCCTCGCTAACGAGATTTCGCATGGTCTGATGAAGGAGCCCGTTGTGTTCCGTTCACACGGTTCGCGCGGCTATGCCATCAAGAGCGGTGAGTTGCACATCGATGTTGCCTTCCTCGGCGCATCGTCATGCGATCCCCTGGGCAACGCAGCCGGTTACTCGACGAGCGAGAATGCCAAGAGCATCTGCGGTTCGCTGGGTTATGCCCTGCCCGATGCCAAGTATGCCGACACCACCATCATCCTGACCGACGACCTGGTAGACTATCCCAACCAGCACAACGCCATCAGCGAGGCCGACGTGGACTATGTAGTCGTTGTTGACTCGGTAGGTGACTCGAGCAAGATTTCTTCGGGTGCCATCCGCGACACCAAGAATCCTCGCGACATCCTCCTGGCCAAGCAGGCTGCCAAGGTGGTCATGAACAGTGGCTACTTTGAGAACGGATTCTCACTGCAGACTGGTTCTGGCGGTGCATCACTGGCCGTGACCAAGTATCTGCGTCAAGGAATGATTGACAAGGGTATCAAGGCTAGTTTCGCACTGGGTGGCATTACCAGCCACATGGTGAAACTGCATCAGGAGGGCCTGATCGGCCGTCTGATCGACGTTCAGTCGTTTGACAAGGTGGCAGCCGAGTCTCTGATGAACGACCCGTTGCACAAGAGCGTATCGGCCAACGAGTATGCCGCCATGCTGGAGCCGGGTGCAGCAACCCACTTCCTGGATGTTGTCATCCTGTCGGCCCTGGAGGTTGACGTCAACTTCAACGTGAATGTGCTCGTAGGTAGCGACGGTATCATCCGTGGCGCAATCGGCGGTCATCCCGACACGGCTCAAGACAGCGCACTGTCGGTTATCGTGTGCCCGCTGCTGCGCGGCCGCATCCCCTGCGTCGTTGACGAGGTAACCACCCTCATCACCCCGGGCAGCAACGTTGACGTTGTCGTTACCGAATATGGTATCGCCGTTAACCCCAACCGTCCCGAGATCAAGGAGCGCCTCGAGGCTGCCGGTCTGCACATCGTGGACATCCATGATCTGGCTGCTAAGGCCCGCTCGATCATCGGCGACCCCGCACCTCTGCCCTTCGGCGACAAGGTTGTGGGCGTGGTTTTGAACCGCGACGGTTCTGTTCAGGACGTTATCAAGAACATTGTTGGCTAAATCATCACAGCATTTAGTTTAACACTATATCACTAGCGATGGAGATTACGCTCGACGCTCTACTGCACAGCCGTGACGAACGTCACGCCCTGCAACAGCAGTTGATCCAGCAGCATCCCGGTGGCACTCTGCTGTGCCTGACCGTGGTGATGCCCGGAAGCGTCAAGCGTAATCTCTACTCGGTAGTGACAGCACAAGCGGCTCTGACAGCGCTGCTCGACAGACTGGGCGAGCACATTAAGGCAACGCGCGCTCGTGACCTAGCGACGGGATATGAGGCATACCTCATCACCGACTTGCCGGCGCTCGAGGCCAAACGTGTGACTTGTGATATCGAAGACAGCCACCCGTTAGGGCGGCTGTTCGACATTGATGTCATGGACGCCGACGGTGTTCCCATCAGCCGCCAGACGGTGGGTGGCGAGCCCCGCCGATGCCTGCTGTGCGACCACGAGTCCCGCTGGTGCATGCGTAACCACAGCCACAGCCAGGAAGAACTGATGGCGCACATCAAAATGGTTGTAGAAGACTATGTACGATAGCAATTTTGAAATCTGCGACATGCCGCTCTCACTCAAGTCCAACCGGACAAAAGTGGAGCGATTCCTTGCCGATAGCGGTCTGCGTCTAGAAGATGTGGACTACTATGCCGCTGTCACCGACGACAATGGCAACATCGTCGCAGGAGGCGGGTTGCAAGGCAATGTCATCAAGTGCATAGCCGTGGGCGAGGCCGCTCGTGCGACCGGTCTAAGCAACCGCTTGATCAGCCATCTCATCGGCATGGCCACCCAGCAGGGCGCCGAAACGGTCAAGGTTTACACCAAGCCTGACAACAGCGCCATCTTCAAGAGCATGGGCTTCCAGATCATCGCCCAGGCTCCACAAGCCATCCTGATGGAGAACGGAGTGAAAGGTATCGGCACATACGCCAACTATCTGCGCCGCATGCGCGGTGACCGCCCCGGTGGGGCTTCGGCCATCGTCATGAATGCCAACCCCTTCACACTGGGACACCGCTATCTGGTGCATCAGGCTGCCCAGGAGGCATCCACACTGTATGTCATCGCTGTTCGCGAGGATCGCTCCACCTTCAACTACCAGGAGCGACTGGCCATGATACAGGCCGGCTGCAAAGACCTGGACAACGTCGTGGTGGTAGAGGGCAGTGACTATGCGATCAGCGAGTTGACATTCCCCACCTACTTCCTCAAGCAGGTGACTGATGCCACCGACACACACATCACACTCGATCTTGACCTGTTTGCCAAGCACATTGCACCTGCCCTGGGCGTTACCACACGCTATGTGGGCAGCGAGCCTACCGATGCGTTGACAGCCCGCTACAATGCCCTGATGCAAGAGCAGTTGCCCGCGCACGGCATTGAGGTCAAGACCATTGAGCGTCTGGTATTGGACGGCCAGCCCGTGAGCGCATCACGCATGCGACAGTGGCTTGCCGACGGCTCATTGAGCCAGGCCGCCGCTCTGGTACCTCAGACCACCGAGCCCTACCTCATTGCCCACTTGGCAGTCGATGCCCTGCGTGCCGAACTCGAAACCACTCCCAAACCCGGTCTGGTGGACCGCCACGACAACGGGTCGCACCAGGATATGGATTTGGCACTGATGGGCAAGAGCATCGACGCACTGCAACCCTACTTCACCCAACTGGCACTCTACGGACACGCCTGTGCTGAGAAATATGAGTTGCCAGACGCATCGACAGTCCGTAACATCGGCCTCCAGGCCGAACAATCCATGCTGAGCGCCACCGGCGGAGTCAACACCCATCGCGGAGCCCTCTTTTCCATCGGATTGTCGGTTATGGCCACAGCATGGTGCATGACACGCGACGGCTTGGTCAACACCAAGCAATTGCGTGACCTCATCATGCAAGTCTCGGGCCAGTTCACTCCCACGGCGGGCACCCACGGCAACACTGCCGTGAATGCGCACCGTGTGACTGGAGCCTTGGATCTGGCCAAGGCCGGCTACCACCAGGTGTTTGCCGAGTGGCTGCCAGCCTATCGCAGATTTGTGACAGAGGACACGCCAACGGCTCGCCACCGCCTGCTGCTACTGATTATGAGCCAACTGGACGACACCAACGTCATCCACCGCGTAGGTTATGAGCAGGCCCAGCAGGTCAAGGGCGAGGCCGCCAGCCTACTTGCTGACTACAGCACAGCCGGCATGGAGGCCATGAACCGCGACTATATTGCCCGCAACATATCGCCCGGCGGCAGTGCGGACATGGTCGCACTCACATTATTCATTCACTCGATATTGAATTAATAACTCTATATATCAATTAACATTTAATTTTTATCATGGTAGAATTAATCAAACAAGGAGTTTACTTAATCAACGGTAACGAAATTCGCACTGATGCAACTGGTCTTCCCACGCCTGACGAGGCACGTGAGAACACCATCACCTACGGCATCCTGCGCTCACACGACGTGGATGGCAGCAAGGGTAAGAAAATGCGCATCCGCTTTGACGCGATGATGTCGCATGACATCACCTACGTGGGCATTATCCAAACCGCCCGCGCTAGTGGTCTCGAGAAGTTCCCCCTGCCCTATGCAATGACCAACTGCCACAACTCGTTGTGCGCCGTGGGCGGCACGATCAACGAGGATGACCACGTGTTCGGTCTGTCGGCAGCCAAGAAGTATGGCGGTATCTACGTACCCGCCAACCAGGCCGTTATCCACCAGTTTGCCCGCGAGGCTATGGTGAAGTGCGGTAACATGATTCTGGGTAGCGATAGCCACACCCGCTACGGTTCGCTCGGTAACATGGGCGTCGGCGAAGGCGGTGGCGAACTCGTGAAGCAGTTGCTGCGCAACACTTGGGACATCAACGCACCCGAGGTTGTTCTGGTATGGCTGGAAGGCGCACCCCGCAAGGGTGTAGGTCCCCACGATGTTGCTATCTCGCTCGTAAAGGCTACCTTCGAGAGCGGCTTTGTTAAGAACAAGGTGCTCGAGTTTGCCGGCCCTGGCGTGAAGAATCTGCCCATCGACTTCCGTAACGGTATCGATATCATGACCACCGAGACCACCTGCTTGAGTTCAATCTGGGTAACCGACGACGAGGTGAAGCACCACTACGAGATTCACAAGCGTCCCGAGGACTTCCGCGTGCTCGAGCCCGGTAAGGTGGCATACTACGACAGCATGATCAAGATCGACCTGAGCACTCAGGAGTGTATGATCGCTCTTCCCTACCACCCCAGCAACGCCTTCACCATCCACGAGTTGCAGGCCAATCCCACCGAGATCCTGCGCAAGGTCGAGGAAGACACCAAGAAGCGCTTCGGCGACAAGGTTCAGTGCGACCTCGTTGACAAGGTGATGAAGGACGGCAAGGTTCAGGCCGACCAAGGTATCATCGCTGGCTGCTCTGGCGGTACCTATGACAACCTGAGCGCTGCTGCCAGCATCATGCGCGGCAAGAGCATCGGTAACGACTACTTCACCATGAGCGCTTATCCCCAGTCGGTTCCCGTCTACATGGCAGCCGTGCGTCAGCACATCGTTGAGGAGTTGCTCGAGACCGGTACAATCATCAAGCCCGCCTTCTGCGGTCCTTGCTTCGGTGCCGGCGACGTTCCCAGCAACAATGGTCTGAGTATCCGTCACACCACCCGTAACTTCCCCAACCGCGAGGGTTCGAAGCCTGGCCAGGGTCAGATCTCGCTGGTAGCCCTGATGGACGCCCGCTCCATCGCAGCCACCGCTGCTAACGGAGGCGTTATCACCGCCGCTACCGACGTTGACTACACCGACGACCACAAGCCCTATGAGTATGACGAGCGCATCTATGAGCGCCGCGTATACTACGGCTTTGGCAAGGCTGATGCCGACGTTGAACTGCGCTACGGTCCCAACATCAAGGATTGGCCCAAGATGTATCGCATGGAGGACAACATGCTGCTCGAACTGGCAGCCGTTATCCACGACAGCGTAACCACCACCGACGAGTTGATCCCCAGCGGTGAGACTTCGAGTTACCGCTCCAACCCCCTGAAACTCTCCGAGTTTGCCCTGTCACGCCGCGTGCCTGAGTATGTAGGCCTGAGCAAGCGCATCCAGGAGCAGGATCACGAGCGCCGCGACGGCAAGTGCCCGCAGCACGTGCTTGACGCACTCGCAAAGGTTGGTGCTAAGCCCGAAAACACCTCATTTGGCTCATGCGTATTCGCCCACAAGCCCGGTGACGGTTCCGCCCGTGAGCAGGCCGCTTCATGCCAGAAGGTGCTTGGTGGCGACGCCAACATCTGCTACGAGTACGCAACCAAGCGCTATCGCAGCAACTGCATCAACTGGGGTATCGTTCCCTTCACCATCGGTGCCGATGTTGAGTTTAACTACAACCCCGGTGACATGGTATTTGTTCCCGGCATCCGTGAGGCTATCGTAAGTGGCAAGGAGGAAATCGATGCCAAGGTTATCGCAGCCGACGGCGTGCATGACCTGCACCTGTACTTCCAGAACCTGACCGCCGACGAGCGCACCATCCTCGCCGAGGGCTGCCTGATGAACTTCTACGCTTCACAGAAGAAGTAAATCCTCATAAGAATAATTGACCTGCCCCTGGGTAATGTGCCCAGGGCAGGCTTTATCGCAAGAAACAACATTTTATATTATCATTTTTTATAAACGAAACTGATTTAACTGACAATCATGATCGAGAAAATTAAAATGACGACCCCCATCGTGGAGATGGACGGTGACGAGATGACCCGCATCCTGTGGAAGATGATCAAGGACGACCTGATTCTTCCGTTTGTTGACCTCAAGAGTGAGTACTATGACCTGGGTCTGGTAAAGCGCGACGAGACTGGTGACAAGATCACCGTCGAGGCTGCCGAGGCTACCAAGAAGTATGGTGTTGCCGTTAAGTGCGCCACCATCACCCCGAACCTGAAACGCATGGACGAGTACAAACTGCACGAGATGTGGAAGAGCCCCAACGGCACCATCCGTTCGATCCTCGACGGTACCGTATTCCGCGCTCCCATCACCATCCCGAGCATCCACCCCGTTGTAAAGAACTGGGAGAAGCCCATCACCATCGCTCGTCACGCCTATGGCGACGTTTACAAGAGCGTTGAGTTGCGTGCCGACGAGCCCGGTACCGCCAAGTTGGTCTTCGACGGCGTTAGCGGCAAGCACGAGGAGATCGTGATCCACGAGTTCAAGGGCGAGGGCGTCCTCCAAGGTATGCACAACCTGGACAAGTCGATCCGTTCGTTTGCCCACAGTTGCTTCAAGTATGCTATCGATACCAAGCAGGATCTGTGGTTCTCGACCAAGGACACCATCAGCAAGAAGTATGACGCTCAGTTCCGCATCATCTTTGAGGAGGTTTACGAGCAGAACTACAAGGCTGAATTCGAGAAGTTGGGTCTGGAATACTTCTACACCCTGATCGACGACGCTGTTGCTCGCGTGATCCGCAGCAAGGGTGGTTACATCTGGGCTTGCAAGAACTATGACGGCGACGTGATGAGCGACATGGTCAGCACCGCTTTCGGTTCACTGGCTATGATGACCAGCGTGCTGGTTAGCCCCGACGGCAACTACGAGTATGAGGCTGCCCATGGTACCGTAACCCGCCACTACTACAAGTATCTGAAAGGCGAGGAGACCTCGACCAACCCCATGGCTACCATCTTTGCATGGAGCGGTGCCCTGCGCAAGCGCGGTGAGAAGGATGGTCTGAAGGACCTCATGAACTTTGGTGACCAACTCGAGGCTGCTTGCTTCGACACGCTGAATGCCGGTATCGTTACCAAGGACCTCGTGAACCTGATGGAAGGTGTTGAGGCCAAGGCTGTGAACAGCGCCGACTTCATCAAGGCCATCCGCGCCAACCTCGAGAAGCGCCTCGGCTAATCCACCCTGACGTATCCCCGACATTTAAACGAGAGAGCCCCACACCCGTGAGGCCCTCTCGTTATTTTATGCCCAGAGAATGCAAACTACTTTGCTATTGAAATCCTTTATCTCTATGAAGATAACCTGATATTATTTCTTGAGCGTGAACTTAAAGCATAGGCCGCCATTTGTGGGGGCTTGCGCTATAATTGTGCCGCCATGCAGCATAACAGCATTTTTGACAATTGCCAGTCCCAAACCAGTGCCACCTAACGAGCGGCTACGTCCCTTGTCCACACGATAGAAACGCTCAAACACACGCGACATGTGTTCAACGGGAATGCCTACGCCATTATCACTAAAACTAAAATACCACTTGTCGTCCTGTTCAAAAGCAGATATAGCGATTGTTTTCCCCTCACCCGCATAGTTGATGGCATTGTCCATCAAGTTACGGAAGATACTATAGATGAGCGAATTGTTGCCATTGGTAATAATGATTTCAGGCAGATGATTGTAGACCGTCATGTGTTTTGCTCCTGCGGCCAGTGCAGTCTCTTTGATGATATCGCTGACGATGCTTGAAACATCCACACGTCCCATAGTGATCATCTCAGAGGCATAATCCATGCGGTTGAGCATGGAGATGTCCTGCAACAGGGACGATAGGCGATGAGCCTGAGACTGCGTGCGCTCAATGAATTGGCGCTGTGTGGAGTCGTCCATTTCGGGGTGCTCGAGAATTGTTTCGGTATAGCCTAATATGCTGGTCACAGGTGTCTTGAGTTCATGTGAGATGTTCTGGGTAAGTTCTCGGCGCATTTGGGTCTCCTTGTTGATATGCTCCTGATTGATGCGCTCATCCATGCGCAAGGAATAACGGTGAAGCAAAACGCCTAACGCCGCCATCACGACAAGGGAGAATAACAGCAGATGCCAGTCACTGGTTTCCTCGAATGGCATCAAGAAATTGCGGTCATAGTCCTCAAAGAGGATAAAGATGATAGCATAGATGACAAAAATCACCATTACGCTCAGGAACATCTTGCGGCCTTCGGATAGTTTCTTCATCACACGACAAATAAGTAGCCGAATCCATGACGGGTGACAATGCAAGAGGAGTAACGCCCGATCTTCTTGCGCATGCGGGTGATATTGACATCAACGGTGCGGTCTGTCACGACCACATCTCTTGGCCAAACCTTGTCGAGCAACTCCTGTCGGGAGAAGACCTGGCCCTGGTTGGCTAAGAAGACCTTCAAGATTTCAAACTCGGTTTTGGTCAAGAGTACGGGCTGGCCATCAACGGTAACAGTCATTTTGGTCAGATCCATGACCAGGCCTTCGTGACGCAATTCCTGTACGCTTGACGGGGTAGCAGACGTGCGTCCAAGCACGGCCTTGACTCTTGCCACTACCTCGCGCACCGAGAATGGCTTGGCAATGTAGTCATCAGCCCCTAAGTCAAAGCCATGCAAAGTATCCTCCTCGTCGTTAAGCGCCGTGAGAAAGATAATGGGTACAGCGGCCGTGTCTGGATCCTGCTTGAGCCTTTTGGCAAGTTCAAATCCCGACATGTGGGGCATCATCACATCCAGCAGCAACAAATCATAATTCGTGATGTCCTGTTGCAAAGCGTCCTCGCCCGAATATGCAGTGTGCACCTCAAACCCCGCCGCGGTGAGATTGAAGCGAAGGATCTCACACAGGTCGCGCTCGTCATCTATTACCAATATCTGTTGTTTCATATCCGGACGCAAAAATAATAAACTTTATTGATTCACAACTATTCATCGCAAGACAATGCGTTACATCTGTCCAAAACGTGCTTCTACAACATTGATCACATAATCCCCCAACTTCTCCAATTCACCTATCAGGTCGCCATAGGCTGTGCCCAGTGCGTAATCATATTGCCGTTCGTCAACAGCCTTTGCATTCTCGACCTTGAGTTGGTCTCGCAATGCGTTGATCTGGTTCTCGTAGTGATAGGCCATCTGCAGGTCTTGGCTCTCGAGCGGTTTTTCCAACACCTTGTTCATCTGGTTCAAGGCATTATCGCACAAGGCAATCATCTGGTTGAGATGCTGCTGCTGGGTGTCTAAAAAGTCGCGCCCTTGAGAATTGCGTCGCTGTATGGTACGCGCAAGGCGGTAGCACGAGTCACCGATGCTCTCGATTTCGCCAATTTCGCGCAGCATCTGCCTCACTTTCATCTTAGATTCATCACTCAGGTGACCATCGCTCACCTGTTCCAGAAATCGAGCGATGGAGATTTCGACTTCATCGGTGAGATCTTCTTCGTGTTCGATTTGCTGGTAGATCTCTTCGATCTTGTCGCTATTATGCTCATTGAGCATATCACGCACAAGGCCGAACAACTCCTGCACTCGCTTGCCATAGAGGGCCGTCTCCTTCTGGGCTTGCATCACCGCGATTTCGGGCGTCTGTATTAGGTTAGCCTTGATGTAGAGCAACTTGAAGGGTTCGTCTTTGTCGTTCTTCTTATCGGGAAGCATCCAGCGGACGACTTTCTCCATCTGAGGAATAAAGCCGATGAGTAAGGCGGTATTGGTCACATTGAAGCAGGTATGAAACATGGCCAGTACGACGGGAAGCCTCTGGTGCTGTCCTGCAGCCGTCGGGTCATAGCCGACCAGTCGGCACACCACATCAACAAACGGGTAGAACACCAGCATAATCCATATCACACCAAACACATTAAATAAGAGATGGGCGAGAGCGGCACGACGCGCCTCGTTGTTAGCCCCCAATGCCGCCAGATTGGCAGTCGCTGTTGTACCGATATTCTCGCCCATTACCAAAGCAATGCCCAAATAGATGGGCAACACACCCGTGGAGCACAGTAGTATCGTAATCGCCATCACAGCAGCCGACGACTGTACGATGCAAGTGATGACAGTACCAATAGCCAGGAAAATCAAGATTGTGAAGTGACTGCTCGTGTCGAATGATGAGAAGAAACTCATCACTGCCTCGTTATGCTCCAGATCCAGTTCCTTGCCGGCATTGCTCAGCAAAACCAGTGAGAAGAACATGAATGCGATGCCAAAGAAGAAATCACCCTTGTAGCGGTGACGCTTGTGGTAGATGAGCAGGATGCCGACCAGAAAAGCGGGAAACACCACATTGGTCAAATCCACGTTGTATCCCAGCGACATGATCCACGCCGTCAGCGTGGTGCCGATGTTGGCACCCATGATGACACTGATGGCTTGCCCGAGTGTGAGGAGGCCTGCCGACACAAACGAGACCGTCATCACCGTTGTAGCCGATGACGACTGCACCGCACAGGTCACTCCGGCACCAGTCAGCATGCCCATAATGCGGTTGTTAGTCATTCGCCCAAGCACATGCCGCAATTGAGGGCCAGCCATCTTCTGCAAGGCTGTACTCATCATACGCATACCAAATATCAGAAGCCCTAGTGTGCCTAAGATCTTGAGCAAGATCATCACATATTGCTGTGTTGTTTCCATCTTGATGCTATTTCCTTTAGTTTCTGCAAAATTACATATTGCGGCAGTGCTAACCGTTTACGATGACATTACAAACCCGTTACTATTTTGTTACAGCCAAACAGCAAGTACCTGTCTGAGACGACTCACGAATCCACGATCTGCAAGGTATAGGGGTCAAGGCTGTGAAAAGTACCGACCTCGCGAAGCGCCACGGCTAATCCCCGATCGACGTCACTTTAAAACATCTCAGCGAGAGAGCCTAGGCTTAGGCCCTCTCGCTGTATTTAGTTATTCTCAACTCGTCACTACACCTCTTTTTTATGCGTTAATAAATGATTATTCTAAACTCAGTTTTTATTAAAACTGAACCTATTGTAAATAAAAAGAACTATCTTTGCATTTACTACATTATTATTGAAACTATAATAACTTAACTATTTAATATGCCTTTTGTCAAACCAACATATCGCTACTTTTTCCATGGAAATAAGAGAATTGATTTATAAAATAGTTGAGCCACAATATAATAGCAACGATAATAAATGGTCTCGTGTATATGACTGGGTGATGCTGGTTGCTATAATTATTGGCATCATTCCGCTCATGTTCAGGGAACACTATAAATTGTTCTTTATCTTTGATATCGTTTCTTGCGCTCTCTTTATTATTGACTACATCTTGAGGTGGATGACTGCAGACTATCGCTTCAGAAAAAAAAGCAATGCGATTGCTTCATTTGCGATATATCCTTTCACCCCTATGGCCATAATTGATTTATTATCGATCCTCCCCACATTTAATTATATAACAAACGCATTCAAACTAACTAGGGTTGTAAGATTACTCAAAATAATTCGAGTGGTCAAGATTATTAGATATTTTGCACCACTTCGTTTAGTTGTTGCTACCATCAAAGCACAAAAGGCCGTTTTGGCTACTGTATTAGGATTAGCATTCTTCTATGTGTTTTTGACAGCATTGATAATGTTTAATGCCGAACAACCCATTAATCCCGAAACAGGAGAACTTCTGTTTAATAACTTCTTCGACGCTTTTTATTGGGCAGCATGTACTCTCACAACAGTCGGCTATGGAGATATCTATCCCATATCCACAACAGGTAGAATCATCAGTATTATTTCATCTGTAGTTGGCATAGCCATCATTGCTCTGCCCTCTGGCATTATTACTGCTGGTTATATGGAAGAAGCGAGAAAGCTTCGAAACGAAAATATAAGAGAATCAAATGAGGATAATGAGAGCATTTAATCTTCTCTTCCTCTTTTCAGATTTATTGCATTTAATATGGCCTGGAATTATCGAAAAAGAATAAAAATATTCCCTGGAATTTACTTGAACTTTAGTAAAGGTGGGGTAAGCACATCTATTGGTCCAAAAGGGGCTAAAGTTTCGTTTGGGAAAAAAGGCACATTTCTCAACACTAGCATACCCGGCACAGGACTTTACTCACGAAAAAAGATATCAAACAATAATGATGACAATAATGAAAATCATCCTATCAATGAGACACATCAAAATAAAGACGGATTTTTTAAAATTAAGAATACGTGGGGATGTTGTTTTAGATGGTTAGGACTTATTTCTATTGTATTTCTGATAATAAACCTTTTCCTGTTATTAATAGGTAGTTTTGATTATTCTGAAGACAACCTAAATGCTCTTCTTTTCTATGGTTTATTTGCTGCAATATTCATTATTGTGTATTTTGGTAGATTTATGTCTTTTCTTAGGGGTAAATGTGAGAATAAATCTAATAAAATGCCCCTCACTGATATCGATGAGAAAACAAAAAACGATTCGATTGAAAGAACAAGAGAAATGTTAACCAAGATAATTAATCAAAACGACAGTAAATAAATGACAATTAATAAGTAATGTTGATTCGTGATAAAATGACCTCGTGAACCTGATGGAAGGTGTTGAGGCTAAGGCTGTCAACAGCGCCGACTTCATCAAGGCCATCCGCGCCGACCTCGCGAAGCGCCTCGGCTATTTTAACGAGAAGTCCTAATGAGGGCGAAGGATAAAAAAACGCTACCATACTATTGTTTCTCCGCTCAATTTCCTTTACATTTGCAGGTGAAAAACCAACTTTTGTTTTAACCTTTAAAATAATGATTCGAGTTATGAAGCGAACAATTACTCTTATTGCATTGGTTGCAGCCTTGCTCATACCGAGCATGGCTACGGCTCAGCGCATGCCGGCCAAGTCCAGCATGAAGTTATCGCAGTTTAAGGCCCCTGCCGCCGCTCCCGTGCGTGCCGAGGAGGACCCCATCATGGAGACGCCCGAGGGCACTCTGTATGACAACATGTATGCCAGTTCGTTTGCCTATGGTCTAGGCTGGGGCGACATCTACATCCAGGATGTGGATGGCGGCATCGGCAAGGTGGTAGAGGGCACCGACGGCAACCTCTACATCTACAATCCCATCTCACAGGGCTACATCTGGTTTTCTATCCTGCCGTGGATCAAGGCAGAGCCGACCGACAAGGGCACGTATGTGGTGAAGTTGCCTCAACTCTACATCCTTGACGCCGGTGACCCGTACTATGCCTACTGCATGCACTATGATGAGGATGAGGGCATGCCCGTGGTAGAGGAAGAGGGCGAGATTGAGTTCACCTGGGAAGACGGTGTGCTCACCCAGTTGGGTGACAAGTTCATCGGTCTGTGCGACGCCACGGCCGACTGGTTCTACATGGCCGACCAGCACATCGTGTATGCACCGCAGAACGATGTTCCCATCACATTGTCGGATTCTGAATACTACATTCAGTCCTACACGATGACCTACCTGTCAGACCCCACCGATCTGACCAAGACCAAGGATCGCATCGTGGACGTGGCTATCGATGGTAATGACATCTACATCGGCTACCTGAACGACAACACCCCTAACTATATCAAGGGCACCCTGGCCAACGGCAAAGCCACCTTCCCCACCCGCCAGTATCTGGGTGTTGACCCCTACTACAACGGCCATATCTACGTGCTCACGGGTGAGGCCTATGTGGATGCTGAAACCTATAGCAGCCCCGTGTTTAACTACAACCTGAATGACGAGATCGTCTTCAGCGTCGACGAGGATGCCAGACACATCGTTGCTGAGTGGCCCGCTGCCATGATCACCAATGTTGGCCCTAACACGCTGTCGATCCTCAACGACTATGTGGGTCCCGGTCTGGAAGCATTTGACGAGGTCCCCGCAGTTCCCGCCACCCCGTTGATCTCGGCCGAGGATATGACAGTCAACACCACATCGGGATGGGTTGCCCTGCGCTTCACCATTCCCACCACCGATGTTGACGGTTACAAACTCAATGAGAACAAGTTGTACTATAACATCATACTTGATGACGAGGTGTACACCTTTGATCCTGAGACCTACATTGGCCTGTCGACCGCAATGACCGATATCCCCTACAACTTCCAGGACAACGTCAACTTTGATATCTATATCAACAACGGCCGCCACACGGTATACCTGTACACGACCGACTTTGAGTTTGTCGGCATCCAAAGCATCTACACCGCCGGTGGTGAGGTTAACCGCTCAGAGATTGCCACAGTCAAGAATCCGAGTCACTCAGGCATCGAGGAGATCGGCAGTGGCGCTCAAGCCATTTCCACCCGCTACTATGACGCCTTCGGCCGCGAGTTGCCCGCAGCACCCGCAACCGGTCTGTATCTGCAACGCACGACCTATAGCAACGGCACGACCTCAACCATCAAGGTCGTGAAGTGAGGCACTGTCTCGCTCACGAGTGACAATGATTAAAGAGGGCTATGGCGCAAAATTGCCATAGCCCTCTTCATGTTGAGTAATCGGATTTCGCCCGCTATACCAGCAGTTCGCCGCTGGCCACGATGGCACTCTGGCCACCGACATAGACCGAGTCATCCTCGATGAGTACAGTCGCCACTACCGATGGACGCTGCATCGCCTCGCCCTGCAGGAATCGGCACTCCATCTCATGCTTGACGAGATTGCGCCGATACAGGTAATAGGTTAACGCGGCGTTGGCGGTACCTGTTGCCGATTCTTCGGGGACGCCATAGAGCGGGCCGAAGTTGCGCACGTGGGCCGTATAGCCATCGTCACCAAAGGCAAAGGCGTGTACACCCACCACATTGAGTTCGCGGCTTAATTCTGCCAGAGCATCCATGTCGGGTTTCATGGCATTGAGGGCCTCAACGCTGCCTACGGGCATGATGATGTCGGGCAGACCTGTCGAGATCACCTCGATGGGCATTTCGGTCCAATCCCCCTGAGCCCTACCGGCCATAATCTCGTGGAGGTACTCCGCATCCAGTAGCGGCACGATGACCTTAGGCGCAGCCATCTGCATCATCACCTGATCACCGACCTTAACCTTGAGTTCTCCTGCCAAGGTATGGTTGCGGCAGGTGCAACCACTGGGCACGATGCCCTCTTGGCGCAGCAGCCCAAAGGTGGCGATAGTCGCATGCCCGCACAGGTCAACCTCGCTACAGGGTGTAAAATATCTGACGGTAAACTCATCGGGCCCATTTTGCTGAACGAAGGCGGTCTCGCTGTATCTCAACTCGGCAGCCACCTGCTGCATGAGCCTTTCACTTGGAAATGGTGTTCCTTGTCCTAATAATACGACGCCCGCAGGGTTTCCCCCAAAGGGCTTATCGGTAAAAGCGTCTACAACATAATATTTCATAAGATCATCCTTGAATTTTTTTGATTACTGTATCTACATATTAAATACTCTAATGATGTAACAACATGATATTGCGCACAAATATAATCATCTGAATGAATATAAACAAATATCTCGCAATTATTCCACCTTCACGGCGAAACACTAGGCATGTGTCTTATCATTTCACGGAAATAGGCGCCAACACGGCGCCAACAATCCAGGGGCGCTCATGAGATATAGCCCCTGGACTGCGGTTTTTCACTCGTTGGGTTGCTATCCGGTCTTAACGCAGGGCGAAGGCCACACCGTCGACACCCACCAGTTGCTGATAGGCCAAGACACCAGGCTGCGACAACTCTACGCGAGTGTATCCGCCATCGCGGTTGATGATGTCCACATGTGTATCATCGACAAAGGTGAACAGTTTCACTTCCTGTCCATTGTTCTCGAGCGACCAGGAGTTATCCTGTGCGTTAAAGTTGAAACGAGTCTCCTGGTTGGTCTTCATGTTGGTGATGACATAACCATTCTGGTTGCGAGCGACCAGATACTGGGCATCCTTTCCGTCGATGACCTTGGTCTCGGCGAGGGCGGGATTGGTGCCCGACCAGAACTCGATGGTGTTCAATATGAACAGATCAGCAACGAAACTCAACTCATATACGGGCAGAATCCACATAGCGACAAAGACGAGTTCATTGACAAACTTATCGCCCACGTGCTCATTCCAGTTCTTCACCTTGTTGAACAAAGCAAAACTGCCGATGCACGACTGCATCATCATCGATGCTGACAGAGCCACTACTGTGGCTACAATAAGATGTTTCTTCTTCATAATCGATTATCTATTATATATTAGAAAATGTTGTCTCTATATAGGTTAAAACACCTGAACTGGAGAAGATATTGTAAACTCAATGATTTTTAACGTTTGTAATTCTTCTTGTAGTTGTCGTAACAATTCAGGACCTTAATCACATAATCCACCGGCTCTGTACCACGGCAATAGCCGTTGGCGCACACCGAGTCGTTGTAGTATTCAGGGTCCATCTTCCAGAGCATGGCTTGCTCGACATTCTCGGCCCACACACGGGGGTTGAGTTCATTTTTCCGAGCCAGCGCGATGGCATCGGTAACGTGTCCAGAGCCGGCATTGTAAGCCGCCAGTACAAACTTGATGCGGTCTGACGCCTCGGCACGGCCACGCATGATGGCATCCAGTTCCTTGAGTATCTGAGAAGCCACACGGATGCTGACTTCGGGATTATACAGGTCGTCCTCGTTGGAGACACCAAAGGATCGCGCCGTCTTGGGCATGACCTGCATGATGCCACGTGCACCCATCCATGACTCGGCATTAGGATTAAAGCCCGACTCTGAGTAGGATATGGCAGCCAGCAGGCGCCAATCCCACCCCATCTCCTTGGCATAACGCTTAAACACCTGATCATAGGGGGAGATGCCTCCAGGGGGCGTCACTGCAAGTGTATCCACTTTGACCGAATCGGGTTTCGGTCCCCGATTCATCTCGAAGTAGTGCTTCAAAGCCTGCTTGGAATACTCCTGCGCATTGATGCTAGCCGCCCACTCGTTGATGCTGTCGGCAAGCCAGCGGTTGCGCTTGGACACTGCCCACGACGAGTGTTGAGCAAATCCCACCCTGAGTTGGATGTTGATGCTGTCATAGTAGGTGAGATTCATCTGGGCAATGTCGCTATCCACGATGGTGAATGGTATCTGATGGCGTGAAACCTTCTGTATCAACTCTGTAGGCAATGCCGCCTCACCCTCGACGATATGGATATTGATGCCGCCTCCCACCTCGTTGTCCAGATTGCGCAAGCGGGATTCGTACTTTGATCCCTTCTCGACATACACATCCTTACCGATTAATTCGGTCACATCGTGTATCACGCCGGCGCCGCTGTGCTGCACCAGCACCTGATAGGTCTCGTTGACAGCGCCACAGTGCAGCACCCGTGACTTGTACTCGGCAGTGACGGGAATTTCACAGCCCAAGACATCGACTCTCCCCTTCTGCAGCATATCGATCAAGGCAGGCATGCTGCGCGCTACTACAAATTGCAGGGCAATGCCTCGAGACCGGGCAAAGTCACAGATTCTGTCATAGTCATAACCCATGGTATCCCCTTTGAGGATAAAGAAACCCGTGGGACTGTACAGGGTGCCCACCGTGAGCGTATCGGGCAAGCGGTGTTGCTGAACGGCGGCATTCTTCTTGCCACCGCAGGCAATGGCCATACAGAACAGGCACACCAGCAACAAAGGAATGAGATGACGCATGATGAAGATGCTTAACGGATATTCGGCACAATCAGCATCAGGTAGATTAATACTGCAGGAGCGACAAGCAGCAGGCTATCGATACGGTCCAGAATGCCGCCATGCCCTGGCAGGATGTTGCCTGAATCCTTGACTCCGACGGTGCGCTTGATGAGTGACTCGACCAGGTCTCCAAACGTGGCAAACACGGCAACCACCAGGCTCAGGCCGATCCATGTGGTCAAATCCGGCACTTGGAAGAACTCGTCAAACCAGTTATGGGTCACCCACGCACCGGCCAGGCATGCCACAATGCCCCCGATAACGCCTTCCCATGACTTCTTGGGCGAGACGCGCTCAAACAGACGATGTCGCCCCAACAACATGCCGAAGCAATAGGCTCCCGTGTCATACAGCCAGATGAACATGAAAATGCCTAACAGCAGTCTGGGTGCTGTGATGCTCATGACACAATTGAGCAAAGCCACCGGCAGGGCGACATATCCCAGCGAGAAGAATGAGCGTTCCAAACTGTGCACGGCGTTCTGCTGTGGACGATACAGTTGTGCGATAGTGCGCAATATCAGATAGAAAGCGATAGGCAAGAGCCATAAGGCACGAGACTGCATCGTCTCGCCCTCGTAGTGCATATAGAAGGCGACAAACAATCCCACACCTCCCAGCATGTCGATAATGTTGACAAGCCACGACTGAGTGGCATCATCCTTAGCCATAGTCACCATCTCGCTAATGCCCAGCACAATCAAGAGCGGGAACACCAGCAGGTACATCACCGGCGAATTGTCCAGCAACAGTATCGCGGCGACTATCAATGCTATATATATAACGCCCGAAAAGATGCGTTTGATCAGATTCATCATAATGATTCTCCATTATTTTGGTGCAAATGTACAATTTAATCACGACATGGGCAACACCCACGCACAACAAGATGGGAAAATGGTTGGCTGCCCCCCATACCACGGCTCACCCGATAATAGGTGGGGGCGGTGTGAAGCCTGTCGAGGGTGATGACGGCGGCAGGGCCGCCGCCCACGGGACAAACGCCGAGGAGGGATAACAAGAGACCTTCCAACCCAATTACGGGGCTAGAAGGTCTCACAATGTTGTTTTCCTTGGAGAGGGGACAATGATATTTCTCTGTAAATTAGTTCAAAATCATTGACTCGAGTCCTCTCGGCAACTCGACGTTATACTTGTAGGCTCTGGCAAATTGCTTGAGCAGTTCGATTGTGGCCTTCTTGGGGCCTCGTGTTGTTGTCATAACGTCGCTTTCAGTTTTTGTAGAAGTAGTCGTTTTGTGCATAGGCAAATCCTGTTTTGAATGTTTACACTTTCATAACGCAATCCTATTGCAGATTATTATATCGCAGTTGCGTTTTAAGTTTTTTTATCATTTGTGAGCGGTGACAAACATGATGAGGGTCACTGCCGAACGGCAACGACCCTCAACGGAATTATGAAAAAACAAAAGTGATTCTACTACCTCTCACACGGCCAAGCGATCACTCGGTCAGTCGGTCAAGCACCGTCTTGACAAGGTCCTCGACGGCTGTCTTGTAGTTGGGATTCACATCGGTGGCGACACGATTGGCAATGATGGAGCAAACGGTCATCGCACGGTGCCCCAGCATGGCAGCCAAACCCTGCAGTGCACTGCTCTCCATCTCATAGTTGGTGATGTGGCCGCCATTGTACTCAAACTTCTCGATGCGGCTGTTGAGTTGGGGCTCGGCCAGTTCCAGGCGCACCTGACGGCCCTGGGGCCCATAGAATCCGACAGCCGAGATGGTATAACCGCGCACCATGTCGTCCCGGCCGATCTTCTCGACCAGCCATGGATCGGCATCCACCACATAGGGCTTGGCAAACAATTCGTTCCACTTCACAAACTCGCAGAATTTCTTCTCAAAGTCAAGGTCGGCTACCTTGTTACGGTCGGCATAATAGTTGACAACTCCGTCAAAGCCGATAGCCTTGGCTGCAATCACCGAGGTGCCAACTGGCACATAAGGCTGCAAACCGCCTGAGGTGCCGATGCGCACGATGTTGAGCGTGCGATGTTCGGCGCGTGGTGTGCGGGTTGCGAAATCGATATTGGCCAAGCCATCGAGTTCGGTCATGACAATGTCGATATTGTCCGGTCCTATGCCATGCGACAGGGCCATGATGGGCTTGCCATGATAAGTGCCACCGATGCCATGGAACTCACGGCTGGAGGTTTCCCAGTCACGGGTGTCGAAATGCGATGCAATCATCGTCACGCGGCCAGGGTCGCCACACACGATGATGTTGTCGGTCAACTGTTCTGGCTTCACATGGATGTGAAATGCCGAGCCATCATCATTGATGATGAATTCTGAATCGGGTATTCTGTTAGTATTCATATTGTCGCAGGTTTTATTGCTCAGTTTTGGTTAAAAAAGAAAATGTAAAGGTATCACTATTCTTCGGTTTGACAAAATTAAGGCACTTAAAAAGTGTAAAAATGTCATCACATGGTCTGATTATGCCCCCAAAATCGCCTTAAGCGAGCGTATATCGGCAGCCCGGCAGAGTGGTAATGACACGCTTGCAGTCCAGTTCGACCAGCGTGCTCATGAGCCTGTAGACCGGCAGATGCAACATTTCGGCCAGCGAATTGAGGTGCACCTCACCTTGACTACGGATGACGTCTACCACGGCCTGCTCCTCCTTGGTGAGCGTCGGGAACAAGTCTATCTGCTGTGGAGCATGGCTCACACCCTCCCAGCGCATGTCCACCATCAGGTCGTCGGCGCTGGTGATCAAGGCTGCCTTGTTGGTTGCAATGAGTTTGTTGCACCCTTGGGAAAACTCATCGCCACAGCGTCCGGGCACGGCCATAACATCGCGGTTATAACTCATGGCCAGCGAGGCCGTGACCAAGGCACCGCCCGAGCCAGCCGACTCGACAATCACCGTGCAGTCGCTCAAAGCAGCGACGATGCGGTTGCGTGCCAGGAAATTGCTCTTCTGGACCGTGTCTTGGCTTGTGTAGTCGGTCAACAGCATCCCGGCATGGTTGATGATGGCGATGGCGTCGTTGCGATGCATGGAGGGGTAGATGCGATTGAGTCCACGCGGCAGCACCGCCACGGTAGGTACCCCATGCTTGAGAGCGGCCCTATGGGCTGCTATGTCAATACCATAAGCCAGTCCACTGACCACGACCAAGTCGGGCAAACGCTGTGCCAAATCGCCGATGAGCGTGTCGCAGAATTTCATCCCGTACTGGGTAGCATGCCTTGTGCCAACGACACTGATGACATGCTCACTCTCCAAGTCGCAATGTCCCAGCGTGTAAATCATCGCAGGGGCATCAGCGGCCTCGCTCAAGCGGCTAGGATAATCGTCATCGGTGAAATAAGTGGCCCGAATGCTGTGATCGCCAATAAACGCCTCTTCCACGGCCGCCCGCCGCAGGCAATCGCGGCGGTAATCGTCACGATAAATCTTGCTGCGACCATGCGTGAGCGAGCGCAATTCCTTCTCACTCATGCCGAAGAAACGCGCCTCGTCGCCCACTACATCCAGCAGTTTGCGCGCCAGATCGATTCCCATGCCCTGCATGCTGGCAAAGGCTATGCGATAAGTCATCAATGAATAAGCCTGGTCAGTCATATCCTATCGAGATATTTAGCGATACGAGCCGCCAGATCATCACCACGGTTGATGCGGCCATTCTTCTCCATACACACGATGGTCACCACCGCACTCACGACAGGCTCAGCGCCAGGTTTCTTGAAGATATCCTGATGGAAAATGAAGCGGGCGCCCTCACGTTCGACCCACAGGGCACTCAGCATCACATCACCGCTGCGCAAGGGCATGTGGTAGTCGATGGTCATACGCTTAACCACAGGAATGAGGCCATCGCTGGTGAGACTGCCAAAGGGTATGCCCTCGCGCTTGACAAAGGCATGCCTGGTGTGCTCCAGATAATGAAGGTAAATGGCATTGTTGACGATGCCCTCGCTATCCAATTCGTAGTCACGCACGCCGATCTCGAGCATGAAGATGTATTTGTCAGTGTTCATAGTCACCATATATGATTACAATCAGCAAAGGTAATGAAAATACTCCAATCATCCATGCCATCGTGGCATCTTTTCAAGGGCAGGAGATTCCCGTGGCATGAGATGACTGCCCCCACCATTAATCGGGTGAGCGGTGTAAAGCCTGTGGAGGGTGATGACGGCGGCAGAGCCACCGCCCACGGGATAAATGCCGAGGAGGCGAGGTTCTCGCTGAGCGGGGATGATGAGCGGACGTTGATGGGGATACTCACGGCTCAGAAGTGCCGCATAACGAAGCCTGCCCGCGGCTCAAATCGAGCGTGCGGGCAGGCCCATATCCTATGATTGTGACGTGAAGATATTACTTCAGCCAATCCTGTACCTTGTCGTTGGGGACCATGCGCTCCTCAAACACGTAAGCGCCAGTCTTCTCGGAGCGGACCATCTTGATCACCTTGCTCCATGAGCGTCCTTCACCAGTCTGAAGGGTTGCAACTACTTTCTTTGCCATAAAATTATATAGTCATTAAAGGGGGTTGTACGTTTTTTACTTGATTTCCTTGTGAACGGTCATGCGTTTCAGATAGGGGTTGTATTTCTTGAGTTCCAAACGCTCGGTGGTGTTCTTGCGGTTCTTGGTCGTGATGTAACGGCTGATGCCGGGAACGCCAGTACCCTTCTGCTCGGTGCACTCGAGGATCACTTGCACGCGGTCGCCTTTTGCTTTCTTTGCCATAATACAGTTGCTCCTTTCTTACTTGTTGATAACTTGGATTTCAGTGAGGTGTCCGTCCTCGGCGGCCTTCTTGAGGGCAGCGTCGAGACCCATCTTGTTAATGTTGCGCAAGCCTGATGCCGAAACGGTCAAGCGAATCCACTGTCCCTGCTCGGGCCAATAGAACTTGCGATTGAAGACGTTAACGTTGAATTTACGTTTCGTCCTGCGCTTTGAGTGCGATACGTTGTTGCCCGTGATCGCCTTTTTTCCGGTGATTTGACAAACTTTAGACATAGTTTCTCTAATTTTTTGTTATTGTTCTTGTATTTACTGTTCTCAATCAGAATAAGATCCGCGAACCATGCCTGCCTGTGCACACAAAAAAACACAGGCGCAGCACAATATTCCGGAAATTTGCCGTCTCGACAACCACCAGATCGAACTCTGTGGCGCCGGTTTCTACAAATTTCTCGAGTGTGGACATCTCAACATCAAAAGGGCGCCCTACCCCTACCGGCGTGAGAAGTTCACCGGCAAATCGGGATGGAACATCTGTTGGGTGTCTCGCTCGTTTAATATCGTCCTACGCTTGACTGCCAGGCACTTAGCATCATAGCCATGACATCGAAGTTTCAACGATCAAGTGTCACACTCTTGACTTGACTAACGCATGAGCATCCAGGCCAGCAAGACATGTGCCGCGAAATCGGCTGCAAAGTTAGATACAATTTTTGAACTACACAACACATTTACAACACTTTTCTTTATTTTTTTATCTTATGCCCCCACAAGGAACAAGGCCGAGCATCGCATGACAAGCGTCTGAATTCCGAAACGAAAATTACCCGAGCCTAATCCGGTCGATGGGGACACATGGGCGCCAAACACCGCCAACAGGTGTAGAACCGACGTCGAGCGATGCGATGGGCGGCTATTTACAGAAAGAAATAATTTTTTTTTGAAAATTTCATCATTTTGTTTTGTAAATTCAAAAAATGTGTTTACCTTTGTGCACTCAAGCAAATTCATAGACTATGGAATGAAAATTGTTTTATCGCAAGCTGTGAAGCCGCGTATGACTTTAAGTGCTTAGTAATGGTTTGTTTTACAGAACGATAACCCGGGTAAATCACCCGGGTTTTTCGATTATTAGCCTTCATTGCTTCACGCCAGGTTCTTATCCAACGACAATGATGGCGCGGAAGCCTTCCACGCCATCACTGCTATATCGGGATAAAAAAATACGACTCTAATTGAAGTGTGTCGATGCTGTTTACAATAATATTAGCGCAGCGATACCTCGATGTCGTCCTTGCCCTCGGCAAAATTGAGTTTGCCTTCCTTGGCAAGCCAACCCAGAGCGCAATGCATCTCGTTGACTTTGAGTTTAGAAGCCTTACGCAGTTCCTTCAAAGTGAGCGCCTTCTGCGCATCGTTCAGGGCGTTCCACACGAGGCCTGCCCATGTACCAATGTTTTCTACGTTGATCATAAAAATTAAACCTTTAATAAAACAATCAATAGTTAGCAAATACTAAAAATCGCAGCAAAGGTAATCGATTTTTGAAAAATCCTTACAAGAAATGATGCAAAAACTTATGCAAATGACTGAAAACGGTTATGCAACAGTTGCATAACGAGTCCTATGGACATCCTGATTCAGAAGCACACACCGCCCAGCAGTCGGTACAGGTCAAGCGTATTAGTGAAGTCGGTGCGTTGTCCTTCGGTCAACATCTTCACGTGATGGATGCCTCGCGAACTGTGCAGTTTCATGACTCCCCAATGGCAATGGGCCAGCGCATAGACCAGATCACGGTCATCGTTTTTCAGCACTTGGTCGAAGGCTTCCCAGTACACGTCTTCCGATACCTTGCCCCGCTCGACCTGCGATGGATAGAACGTATAGTCAAATCCATCGATGGTAAAAATCACTTGGTCAAGGCCCAGGGGGTCGTCGGCACAATACAGCAGGCACAGTCGCAAGGGCCCGGGCGTACCGTCAGGATTGTTGGCAAAGGAGAAGAAGACCTCGTTGCTGCCTCGCTCCCAAGTCACATATTTGGAAACGCAATCGCCGCTCGCCGAGACCGCAAATCCAGGCATCAGTTGGTCGATCGTGGCAGTGACAGGCACATCGCGCCATCTCATTCGCCGACCGATATCGGTCAGCGAATAGTCTTCGGCCAGCAGAGCGTCGAGAGCGGCTTGCTCCTCGGGGGTCTTGCTCGTGTGCTGCTGGCCAGGCTTCACACGACGGCCAGCGACGGCAGTGCTGTCGATCGCTTCGCCCCTGACCACATCCACGGAGCCCCACAACTCGCCAGTGGTGTCCCAGGGGTCGGCCTTGGGCTCGGCTTTGCGCGAGATTTGCTCCTGAAGTTTTTTCATCGCCTTGGCGCGCTCCCTCTCGGGGTGCAGTCGGCGGACATCACGCTGGACCACGGGGTCCTTGTCATCATCATCACCTGTGGGGCAAGCCATGCCCACAGGTGCGACAAGCCACACCAATAGCCATATCACTATGTACTTATTCCATCTCATTATATATGTAATAATCGCGATCGATAGAGCCCATAGGGGCATCAAACGGTTAGATTAAAGCAGGGATAACAGCAGCAGTTGGGCCTCGAGTGTGGCACGTGTGATGACACGGTCTCGGTCGCCTGGCAACTGCTTGACTTGGGCCACAACACGGTCGCCGCACTTGGCCGCCATCCACACGGTTCCCACGGGCTTGGTGGGTGTGCCGCCACCCGGTCCGGCAATGCCGCTGGTGGCAATGGCGCAGTCGGTACCGATGGCACGGCAAGCGCCCACGGCCATCTGGCACACAACAGGTTCGCTCACCACGCCGTGGTCGATAATGTCCTGCTCGTTGACGCCCAACAACTGCATCTTTACCTCGTTGGCATAACTAACGACTGCGCCCTTGAAGTAGTCGCTGCTGCCAGCGATGCTGGTAATCTCGTGGGCAATATTGCCACCGGTGCAACTCTCGGCCGTGGATAACGTGAGGCCGCGTTCGCGCAGACGGTCGCCCAGTATCTCAGGCAAGCGCTTATCGCCGTCGGCAATAATGTGACCGCCCAGGATGTCGTGCAACTGGCGCGAGAGGCGGTCCATGTCGGCATTGATCTGGTCGCGGTCGGTCGAGGTACCCGTCAGGCGCAGACGGATGATGCCACCCTCGGGCAGATAGGCCAGGTGGATGCCGTGCGGCATCTGGCGCTCAAACTCGTCAAGTTGCATGGCCAGCGCCGACTCGATGATGCCTGTCACGACAAAGGTGCGGAACTCGATGTCCTCACCGTCGTTGTATCGGGCCAGCAACTGCGGGATGACGGCACGCTCCATCATCGCCTTGAGTTCAAAGGGCACTCCAGGCATGCTCACCAGCACCTTGCCGTCACGCTCAAACCACATAAGCGGCGCGGTGCCTACCTCGTTCTGGATGACACGGCACGACGAGGGAACCATCGCCTGCAGGCGGGTGTACTCGTTGAGGGTGAGGTGGCGACGTTCCATCACCATGCGCACATTGGCCTCAACAGCCTTGTCAAGGACCAACTCGCCGCCGAAGTAGCGGCATAGGGTCGGCTTGGTGATGTCGTCCTTGGTCGGGCCTAGGCCTCCGGTCATCAAGACAACGTCGGTCTGGTCAAAAGCGCGGTCGATGGCGAGTTTAATCTGCTCGGCATCGTCGGGGACTACCTGCACGGTGTTCACGTCCCAGCCGCGCGGAGTCATGTGGCGGGCAATCCAGCCCGAATTGGTATCGGTGACCTGCCCGATCAGCAACTCGTCACCGATGGCTATAATGCTGTATTTCATTGTTTAGTTTTAAGTTTTTTGAGTTGTAAGTTGTAAGTTTTAAGTATGGTTACTATCGCCTGAAACCCACTGTTTATTTATCATTCTGGAGCGCTTACAGGGCGGGAATTTCTTTGGCGGGCCAGCCGTAGTCCTGGTAGTACTTGACGGGCAATTCATGGGCCTTGACGTAGTCAGCAATCTGGGCGGCTCGGAACTCCTCGCGCTTCTTGGCGTTGCTGTAGATGGCCTGGAAGGCATCAAACTTGTCTCCAAAGATGCGCTTGGCGCTCGGCAAGTAATTAGAGCCGTCGCCCACTTGGTCAAATCCTGTGACGGTATAGCCAGTCCCCTCGATATGCTGAATGGTCATCATTCCGGGATGGGCACCGCCCGAAACCGTCTTGAGCGTGTCGCTGGCCACATTATAATTAAACACCCAGAAGTCGCCCCAAACGATCACGCTGTCGGGGTTGGAATCGTAGAGTTCCACGACCTGAATGCAGGGAATGGCCACCTCGCCAGGGGCGTACTGTGGGGCTATCGAGTCGGTCAGATACATCCTGATGGCGTCCTCGCAGTCACCTGGGCGGCACTCGTCGGCAATTTCTGCTATCTGTTCATTACTATTGTCGCTGTTATGACACGAAGTAATGCTCCCCGCGCCACAAAGCAGCACAGCCGCCAGCATCCACAATTTCATCTTATTCATAGTATGCATTGATTATTTTTTTTTGTAATAGCTGCGCAAATTTACTTCGAATTCCCGAAATTGGATGTATATTTGTGCTAAGAAATAAAACCAAGATTATGGCAAAGACGTTGTTACTGTTGATTATCGCATTTGTCGCGCTGGATTTTGTCCTGAGCAGCGTGCTGTCGTGGCTCAACACACAGTGGATGACCCATCCCGTGCCGCCCGAACTGGAAGGGCTGTACGACGAGGAGAAGTACCGCAAGCAGCAGGACTACATGCGCACCAACAAGCGCGTGTCGCTCGTGGCCCGCTGCGTGTCGTTCGCGTTGACACTCGTTATCCTGGGCTGCGGCCTGCTGGGCTGGCTCGATAACCAGTGCAAGGCGTGGACCGACGTGCCCGTGCTGCAGGTGATCCTGTTTCTGGTCATCTACAACCTGTTCAATACAGTGATCGCGCTGCCGTTCAGTTACTACTCGACCTTTGTCATCGAGGAGCGCTTCGGCTTCAACCGCACGACGCACAAGACCTTCTGGCTCGATGCGTTGAAGTCCTTCGTCGTCTCGACCGCAATCAGCGCCGTGCTGCTGGGAGTGGTCTACTGGCTGTACCAGACCTTCGGTCAGCAGTTCTGGATCTGGGCCACGCTGGTCGTTGCCGTGTTTATCGTGTTCTTCTCGATGTTCTACAGCAACCTGATCGTGCCCCTATTCAACAAGCAGACGCCGCTGCCCGAGGGCGAACTGCGCGACGCCATCACCGCTGCGGTCGAGAGTTTCGGTTCCAAGTTCAAGGACATCTACATCATCGACGGCAGCAAGCACTCGACCAAGGCCAACGCCTACTTCACGGGCTTCGGCCCCAAGAAGCGCATCGTGCTCTACGACACGCTGCAGGACCAGATGACCAACGACGAGATTGTCGCCGTGCTGGCCCACGAGTTCGGGCACTACAAGCACCGCGACACGTTCAAGAACATGTTTATCTCAATAGCGATGGTGGCCGTGAACCTGTTCGTCTTCTCGCTGCTGGTGAGCAACCCCGACCTGCCCGCCGCCCTTGGAGGCACCGCCCCGTCGTTTATCCTGGCGATGATCGCCTTCTCATTGCTGCTGTCACCCATCGACATCCTGCTCAACCCCGCCAGCAACGCCATCTCACGCCGTGCCGAGTACCGCGCCGACGCCTATGCCGCCGAGCACGGCCACGGCGAGACGCTGATCAGCGGCCTCAAGAAACTAGCCAGCCACGGCCTGAGCAACCTCACGCCCCACCCGCTCGTCGTCTGGTTCAGTTACAGCCACCCCACCCTGGCCCAACGCATCCGCGCCATCCGCGCCCAACACTAAAACGACAGCCCAGATAAAAGGAAAACAACAAATACAAGAAATACGATGCTATCCAGCGCGTTGACATTTTAACGACAACTGAGACAACTCAAACAACAAGTTAGTAGGCTTGTGTGGAAGGGCGGTTTGCGTCAAAAAGCAAAATCGGGTTGTATTGGTGATTTTACTAAGTCGTTGATTGTTAACGCCATGTCAAAGATCGCATTAAATAAAGGGAGGGGCGGAACTGTTAACGAAATGTTAAAAGCACCAACATCTCTCTCGCTGCAAAGGTAACATACTACTCGACCAACCACCATACCAAAAAGCAAACGGTCTTACAAAAGAATGCCAACTACCGAAACGACAACCAGGATAAAAGAAAAACAATAAGTACAATAAAAACTATGCTATCCAGCGCGTTGTATTCAAACGACAACTGGCACAACTCAAACAACTTTCATCATAAAGGAAAACAAGGTGCTTAATCCCTTCGATGTAACGGGTGCCATCAGTCTTCACCCCCCAAAAAATTACATCAATAGGACCGTCCCGTTTTTCCCAATTGTTTCATCAATGCGGCTTCACGGTATCATTCCACTCCCGTCAAGCAGAGGGCCGTGCGTAATAAGAAAAAGGAGGGTGCGCCCATCACGGGCGTTTCCCTCATTTACCGATGAAAAAAGCAGTCTTTCGGCTGGTTATTTACTCAAAGATTTCGTATCTTTGCAAAACATTTCAGTTAATAACACCTTAACAATAAGTAACAGCATCATGGGAAATCTATTAAAAAGAATATTTTCTTTCGGAAAAAAATCTGAAGCAAAAGCATTTGAACCGAGTGAAACGAGTGTGCCAAACGAAATCAGTAACTCAGGTGAGTCGGGTGAAATAAGCCAGAAAAGCGAGTCAATAAAAAAATCCGACACAAGATTGTCTGATAAAAAGTTCATTAAAGTTGATTGGACAAAAATTGAGAAGATTGCAAGAGAAGAACCTGAACGAGCAAAAGAGTTGATTCAACGGGTAACAAGCAGTGGATGGAACGAGGTTCCAAGGTCGGATTATGTGATGGCTTATTGCCTACAATCTTATGTGGAATTTGATTGTAAAGAAAACGATCTGCCTATAGTCCGTAAACCGATGGATATAACTGCCGCTTTGACAACTCGTAATTGGTTGGCAAAATATATAGAAGAATGTCCTGAAGATCAAAAGAGATCTGTTCATGGTTATTTGATGTCCATGGAAATTGCCCTGATGCAGATGTTCGTAACAATCAATGCAACTGGAGATGGATCGGCAAAACATCCTTTTGTTGTCGTATCAATAGCAGATGAATACGCCTTTATGAGAGAATTTCTTAAGTTGCCAAAGCACACGAGTCAAGCATTAATGAGTAATAATTGTGATAAGTTTACTTTGTCTGGGACAAGCGAGAAGTATCAAAGCAGCGAAATCTATTTTGAAATAACGCGTGTACTTCAAAAGGAGCAAGAGATGTTTGGTCAATGAAGACAAATAGAAAGATAAAAGTAGCAACGAGACTTATCTTGTTGGCCGTTATAGCTATTGCAGGCGTGATATATGTTTGCAATGCTAAGATTGTAAGTGCTTCTGATGGCCGTTGCTTTGAATGTGTTGATTCATTGCCGGAATGTGAGACTGGGGTTCTGCTTGGGACGAGCATTCGAGGGCGTTACACTGATGTCAACCCGTATTTCAGACCTCGCATTAATGGCATCCTTGACCTTTATCGTGCAGGAAAGATCAAGCGCATATACATCACGGGGGACAGTGCCAGTGTGGATTATAACGAACCTCGATGGATGGCCGACACACTGATTTCAGAGGGCGTCCCTGCCGAAGCGATTTCACTGGACTTCGACGGATCCCACACTCTTGAGTCGGCAAGACATGCTGCCGAATTCACGGGAAGGCAACCTTATATCGTGGTTTCCCAGCGGTTCCACAATGAGCGTTTCATTTATATGGCACGTCAACAAGGTGCTGAAGTGTGGGGACTCAATTGTGGCAACTTCATGCACGGTAACATTCTTCAGTTACGCCAACGATGCCGCGAAGCCCTGTCCCGCGTCAAAGCGGTGATGTTTGATTGATCATCCACGATCATTTATTATGGGTGTACCATATGTAAATCCTCTTCCGTCAAGCAAAGGACCGTGCGTAATAAGAGCAATAGTGGACGGTCACGCCCACTATACCTTGAAAGCGAGGAACTGCCTCACGGCAGTTTCCATGCGCTAAAAGCCCCAGAATCGCCACCAGGCGTTTCTGAGGCTTACAAATTCAATTATGTTGTGCGGTTAACTATCGGCTGGTTATCGCAAAAAGCGTAACAGGATGCACCGTTTTCACTGTAACAGTCACCACCGTTTTTTTATAGCTTCATGTAGTCAACGACTGTCTTATAATGTATTCCTTGTGCCATAACTAATCAATGTTCCACATATTACCAGGATCCCCTTCAAACGCATCTGACAAATAATCAGCCCAATTCGACTCGAAAGGTTCATTTTCATCATAATATTCGAGGCTTTTTTCCTTATCACGTTTTATTACTTCATTTATCTCGTCAAGAATTTTGTCTACATCTTTTGCTCCTTTTTCTTTTGCAAGCTTGTAGTAATCCTTAGCAATAGACATAAATTCACCTTGGTAGTAGAAATTAGCAACCTTACAGATGAACTCTGAATCATCAGTATTATTGGCAATGTTTTTGGCTATCTCAATCATTTGTTGTTCGCAAATTGTGGGTTTATTGAAATAGTTATCTAATGTCCGATTACAATAGGATTGTATAAAACTGAGTATCTGGCGTTTTTCTTTAATATCTCCCTTTCCCATGCAAAAGATGCTAGCCCAATAAATATAATTATATCTATCGGCTCTTTGTTCTGCGGCAAAGGGAATTATGTTTCTTGTTATTGCATAATTTAGTTCTGCTGCCCTTTGCAAATAATCATAATATACATCTTTTGCAAGAATTGGATATAAAAGATTATATCCTTTTGGTGGATGAACGTATAATGTATTACCCATCATACTCAGCATCTCATCGCCTTTGAGTGATGGTATGTTGTCTGATATAGCACACCGATATCCCAAATGGAAAAGTGCAGCATCATAGTGCTGTGATGCACTCTGGTTTATTAAGTTAGTAGCAATAATGTCTTGGGGCTCAAATTCAGACCATTTTAATTGTGCTTTGGGGCATGCTCTTTTTGATTCATTATAGTTATCACATTCATGACAATGCTTACAACCACCGCCAAAAGCGAACTCCTTCCAGATTGACCTTTTTTCTTCCTCTGAAATATCGCAGTATTGGGCCAAATTTGTTAAATACTCACAACGATAATCGGAATCACATTCAGCAGCTTTACGCCAATAAATCTCGGATAAGTCTCCAAACTTTTCTTTATGGGACTTTGTCCAAATAGCTAAGGTGTGATAGACATACTTGTCTCTGTCTTCCCAACTGTTGTTCTTATCTTCAGCTAAGGCTTTCATCAAATCTAATGCTGCATCTATATCTTGTTTTAGTTTTCTATCGAAGTAGCCACCTTTGACAATAAGGCCATTATAAAGAAATATTGCTCTATTATACTTTTGAAATGGCTTTTCTTTTTCAGTTGGATTCTCTAATGAAAGGATATCCAGGATACTATAGCTAAAACAACCCTCATGAGTGACTTGAAGAATCTCCTTCGTATATTCCAGTTCTTTAGATGGTGACATCGCTTTATGGTAGACATCTAATATCTTCACATAATGCTCGCCCTTGACCTCCAAAAGAAGCATCAGGTTAAGACAACAACTTTGTTGGATTTGATAATTTATAAAATCCATATCTTTGTCTTTTTCATCTATTATAAGACTCTTCCATCTCAATTCTCCAGAAGAAATCAAGTCTTTTTCTAGCATTGAAAGACATTCTCTATATAGTTTTTCTGCACGAATCAAGTCTTTTTCTTGTCCATACAAACCAAAGTTTGCTAAAAGGGCAAGATTGAATAGAGCAATCGCATTACCCTTTTCAGCTGCTAGTATATAGTATGGAATAGCTTCGTTTGCATTTTCCTTATCCATGTAATATGAAGCAAGATTCATCATCGCTTTGTCTGATCCACCTATAGCAGCCAATTCAAACAATTCAATCGCTTTTTTTTCTGCGTTTTCACTGCCAAGTGCGCCTTGAAAATACAGAATGGCAAGATTGTTGTAAGCTTCAGTAATGCCATCTTTAGTGGCTTTTTCGTAGAAAGCTACAGTTTCTTGATTCAATGAGTTTTTATTAATAGTACCAAGTTTTTCACAATATGTTTTATTTTCATGCGGTTGTTTATGCCACATTATTCTTTGTGGTACATTATAAAGTTTTTTTATCGGTTCTCCAGGACAAAGATTACTGAATATATTATTTTGTTCAGGAATAGAAATATCTAATAGACTCTTTCTTGACAAAATATCATATTTGAATGATTTGCCTCTTTGCAATGTGATATTGTCCGAGGCCACTCCTTCACAACCTGTTTTATCTTTGATACTTTTATGAATAAAGCTGAAATATTGCTTATTTAGTTTATTAGGAAACTCACGTGAAGACAATTCATCTAATATAATATTGTGCATCAATAGATTGTGCCCCTTAAGTATCAAGTTGCTCACATGGTCAATTAAACGAAATTCAGAGCTCAAAACATGTGAGAACAAATTGATAGTTAATATGCTATTACACTCTATGGCAAAGTCTTTGCTCAAGAAATCATCTTCATAGGCAATCACTTCTACTTTAGGGTAAAGGATGGAAAAGTGTAGTAAAGCTCGTTTAAGTGCTGCATGATCTTTATCTACAAGCTTTATCTGCTTAACGCTGTCAATGTTGCCTTTTCTTGAAATCCAATCAAGCAAGCACAACGAAGCAAAGCCTTGGCCAGAGCCATAGTCAACTATGGTTATTTCTTCACAATTGTTTACTCCTTGATAAGATAACCAGCGGTCCATTTTTGCGAAACACAGGATTCTATCGTTTAAATTTGATTTGATATCATAAAGAAATGCCAATTCTGTGGGCAATGACATTTCGTCTGTTATATCACCAAATGGTGAAAGCATTGAATCTGCAATATCAATCAAATCAGCAAGCAACGTCTTTTCTCTCTTGTGAAGCATAAAAGAATAAGATGTTCCGCTTTCTATGTCTTGACCACTTAATACCATATCAATATTTCTGTTTTTCTCGCTCTTGTGAATAAGTTGGTGATTTGGCAAAGTTACAAATAATATCGGAATTCCGGAATAAATCCGTTCACTTTATTTCGGTTGCAGGTTTTCTTTGACGAAGGTGGCCACGTACTGTTCCAGTTCGGGGGCTTGCAGGATCTTGATGTGGTTGGCGAGGCCCAGGTAGAACCCGCCGATGCCTTCCATCTGATAGACCTCGGTGTCGAAGTACCAGATGTTGTTGTCGCCCTTGTGGGGCTTAACTTGGTTATATAGTGACTCGTTGCCTCAGCCACATGCCGAAGAAGCGGTCATAGACGATGTAACTGCCGTGGTATTGGTAAATCAGTTGCTGGTCGGTTAGGGCTGTGAGGGCGGTTTTGATGCTGCTCAATGCGGGCAATCTGTGTTTCCGCTTGAATTCATTGGCCATCGGAGCCTTCACTTGGCGCTCACGGGCGATTGCCAGCAGCAGGGCACATTGATTGTTGGTCAAGGACGAGTAATAGTTCTCAAAAGCGGTTTCATTCTCGTCAATCAACTCCTCAATAGCCTGGTCAACCTCGGTCTGGCTGATGACATCGACAGCATGATTGGCATAGATGCGGTTCATGATGGCCTGCAGGTACCACGTCTGCCCATCCAACTTCTCGTACATGTAGTGGAACACAGGTGCCGGCAGGGACATTTCTTGCCGCTCAAATAGTTTGGACGAGAATTCATGGTAAGCCGTCTCGTCAATCTCTCCCAGGTTGATAATCTGTGAACTCTGGAAGAAGGGGCGCTTTGCCGAAATGAACATCTCGTTCATCATGTGCTGCTGGCTACCAGCGAAGATGAAATAGACGTTGGGCATGAACTGGATATAGGATCGCAGCAACGCTTCGGTGTTGGCTCCGGCGTAGTTGGTGATCTGCTGGAATTCGTCAATGGCGATGTAGCATCGTTTGCCCGATTGCTGCAGGTACTCAAAGATGCGGCGCAACGATTGTTCCTCCTGATGGACTGCGATGTCGAGCGAGAACGTCGGCATGCCGGTTTGGGCATCAAAGGTCACCGTCGGCCTGAAGTTGCTGAAAAACTCAGAGACTTTTCGCAAGGCCGTTTGAGTCGGAGAATCCAGTTTGCCCAACACGTTTTGGGCAAGCAGTTGCACGAACTGCTCCAGGCTCTTGGTGGCCATGATGTCGATGTAGAAGCAGCACACATCAGGTTGCTGCTCCTTGATTTGGGCAAACACATGGTGGATAAGACCGGTTTTACCGATCCTGCGGGGGGCTATCAATGTGATGTTGCGCTCATTGTTGAGTCCAATCATCACTTTGCGGGTCTCTTCCTGGCGGTCACAAAAGTACTCTGCACCCTTGTATCCATAGGTTACAAACGGATTGTTTATCAGTTTCATATCGTCACTTCATATTTTACGCAGCGCAAATTACGTAATTTTCTCGGACAATACCAAATTTCCCCATGAGAAAAGTGACTTTCAATCAAATTTCAGTACTGCAATATCTGATGAAGTGTAACAGCATGCTCCGCTCTTCAAATCCAAGAAAATCACAACCTAATGCGATTCTTGAGCCATATGAGAGTTCTAAAGATGGAAAACTAACAGAAATCGCAGTTTGTTGCGATTTTATTTGGTTGTTACAGACATTATTGTTTACTTTGCGGTAAAATCGCAATATGTTGGATAAATTGCTCACGTTCGGCATGGCTTAAACAAGTTTAGCCCTGCACTCACTAAATCGCAATTTTGGGATTATGACACAGCAAGAAATTGGAAAAGCCATCAAGGATAGGCGAAAAAAATTAGGTGTGAATCAGCAGACGTTGGCTGACCTGGCTGGCGTTGCGGTTAATACGGTCGTCGCCATCGAGCGTGGCGAGGGCAATCCGCAGTTGGCGACGCTGCTGACCATCCTTGACACGCTGGGCCTGCAACTTGACATTAACACAAAGAGACTGGAATATGAGACAATGTAAAGTATTTGTGCATAACATCGAGGCGGGCATCCTGCAGGAGACTGATGCCAGGGAGTACATATTCACTTATCACGAGGACTATCATGGTGATCCCGTCTGCCTCGCAATGCCCGTGCGGAAGGAGTCATATCACTCCAAGCACCTGTTTCCCTATTTCTTCAATATGCTGTCCGAGGGGGCTAATCGGGAAATTCAGTCGATGGTTCATCACATTGATGAGCATGACGATTTTGGCATTATGTTGTTGACGGCTCAGTATGACACCATCGGTGCAGTAACCGTTAAACCGATTTGAGTATGGTAGAGATTAACGTATGTCCATCGACTTTGCAGGATGGTTTTGCGACCTATTCTCCTGCTGCCCGCAAACTGCTGTTTGACGGCAGAGAGGTGTCTCATGTATTAGACTTCGATAACCCTAACAACGACGGTTCTGATAAGGAGGCTTATCTTGAACATGTGGGACGCATATCGCTGTCTGGGGTGCAGCCCAAAGCGAGCCTGGTTGTGAATGCCGAGAATTGTTTGGTGAAACCTCTAGAGAATGAGCAGAGCACATATATCTTGAAGCCCGCGCCATCGTCATACGCATTGCTGGAGCGAAAATATTGCCCGGCCAATGAGCATCTGACGATGCAGTTGGCTTCTCAGGTTTATCACATCGAGACAGCGGCCAATGGCCTTTGTTTCTTCCGTGACGGTGAAGCGGCCTACCTGTGCCGTCGCTTCGATGTAGGACCCAACGGATGGAAGTATCAGCAAGAGGACTTTGCGTCTCTTGCCGGCCTGTCCAATGCCAATGGTGGAAGCGACTTCAAGTACAGTAACCTGAGTTACGAGGAGTGCGCCGACATCATCCGCAAATATGTCAAGGCGGCACCTGTTGAAATCCTGAAGTTCTTCCGCATCGTGGTGTTCAACTATCTCACGCTTAATGACGATGCTCATCTCAAGAACTTCTCGCTCATCAATGGTGATGACGGTGAGTATCATCTTGCGCCAGCCTACGACCTCATCAACACCAGCCTTCACTTGCGCATGCCCCGCATCTTTGCCCTAGACAAAGGCTTGTTCAAGGAAGGCATGAATTTGTCCGACACGAGGACAGTAACACGCCGAGACTTTGAAGAATTCGGTCGTCGCATCGGTTTGCCCGCTCGGTTAATCAAGCGCGAACTCGATTTCTTTGCCATCGAACAACCTTTGGCACACGAACTCATCAACCGCAGTTTCCTCTCCGAAAATCTCAAGCGTAACTACTGGTTGTCCTACAATTACCGCAGGGGCACCCTGGAGGCACTAGTATAATAACATGCTCCGTTTTTCTATGAGAATGTGTTATAATTCTGGCACATCCTTTTGGTTGTTTCTTATTTATCTATTTTCACCATTGCTGTCCACTAAAAATTGTGTACGGTTAATAAATAAAATTTTCAAACAAACTCGGTTCACTTGAACCATTGAGCTCTTTGACATTGTTGAAATTCTGTTTGTCGAAAAGATCCCTTAGTGGG